>Ga0182741_1000042_pt1 | contig 207791 bp, 213 predicted proteins | sample eDN5th37CBELigOP_FD_128874 | JGI IMG/M metagenome (GOLD analysis project Ga0182741, IMG submission 128874) | Enriched Organic Plus compost microbial communities from Emeryville, California, USA - eDNA 5th pass 37_C BE-Lig OP (version 2) (version 2) ...
CAGGATGATACTTTTTGGAAAATGGGTACCTTTGAAAGCGACCGTCATTCGCATTCGCCTCACTCAATTATGCGCACTGACGCTCACATAGCTCAGCAGAAGTGAAAATTTTGCGACAGAATCCTTGCCGCTCCCCTACGCCTCCATGGCATGAAGGACAAAGCCGAGATTCACAAGCGCGTGGTCGACATGCTGGACAAGGTCGGCATGAAACCCGATGCGGCGAACCGCAGGCCCCATGAATTTTCCGGCGGTCAGCGACAACGCATCTGTATCGCGCGCGCCTTGATCGTACAGCCGAAACTTCTTGTGTGTGACGAACCTGTCTCTGCGCTCGACGTTTCCATCCGCGCCCAGATCATCAATCTGTTGCTGGAACTGAAAGATGAGCTGGGCATTGCGCTGTTGATGATTTCGCACGATCTGGGTGTCGTCGAACACATGAGCGACCGCATTGCCGTGATGTATCTTGGCCGTATCGTGGAAGAAGGCATCTGGAGCGATATCTTCACCAATCCGCTGCATCCCTATACGCAGGCATTGATCGCTTCGATACCCGATCCCCTGGCTCCAACCGCTGAAAAACATCGCATGCGTGGCGAGGCTCCCTCGCCTCTCAACCCACCGCAAGGCTGTGCCTTCAATCCTCGTTGCCCATCGGCACTCGTTCAGTGCCGCGCCGGCGATATTCCCGCTTTCACCAATTCACCGGGCAGTTCTTTCCACCGAGCCCGTTGTCACTTGTTAGAACAAGGCTAGGATAATGAGTCAAAATCCATTTTTGGTTGGAACGCTCGAACAGCCCACAATTGTCGTTCGTACCGGGCAAGACCAACAGAACCCGCATATCGGCTTGCTCACGATTGAGGAGTGGACCGTCAAATGCGCGGTAGGCCGCAATGGGTTGGTGGAGCCGCAGCTGAAACGTGAAGGTGACGGAAAAACACCCCGTGGCCGCTATCCCCTGCGTTATGGCTTTTACGATCCTTCCGTTTTCGGCGATGAGCCGCGCGGTTTCGATTTCCCCTTTTTGCCCAAGCCTGAAAATTATCGCTGGGTGGAAGATCCAGACAATCCCTTCTACAACCAGCTGGTTTTTGAGACCGACGAAACCCAGGCCTCCCGTCGGGGCGAGCGGCTTTTCGATCTGATCATCCCTGTCGGCTGGAACGATGCCTTGCCTGACGCACGCGGCGGTTCTGCCATTTTCATGCATGCGGCCCGCCCCGATTTTAGCGGTACATCAGGCTGTGTCGTCGTAGCCCACGAACATCTGATGGAACTGGCGCGCCGGGTCCGCCCCGGCATGGTTATCGATATCGCGTCGGTCGACGGGCCGCCAACGACACTCGCACCGCTGGTGACAACGCCGCCCACCGCTGTGGAGACTGTTACGTTCCATGGCCTGAAGCCCGGTCCGCGCCTTATTGTGACCGGTTCGGTGCATGGCGACGAGCCGTGCGGCCCTTACGCGATCACACGTCTGATCCATGAGTTTCGCAGCGGACAAAGGAGCCTCGAATGCGGCACGGTGACCTTTGTGCCAGTCGTGAATGGACTTGCCTTTCGTAACAATACCCGCTTCGGCGACCGGAATTTCAACCGCAATCTTTCCGAAAGCGCTATCCCCCAGGATAACGAAGACCGCGTGGCCAATATCATCTGCCCGTTGCTACGCGCCCATGATGTGCTGATCGATCTTCATTCCTTCAGCTCGGAAGGTCCGCCGCTTGCTCTGATTGGCCCCCGCAACAATAACGGAACGCTCGAACCTTTCGCGCATCAGGAGGCCGAAGAAAAGCTCGCCAAGGCGCTTGGCCTTCCGATCATTATCCACGGTTGGCTGCCAGCGCACGAAAAGGCGCTTGAGCAAAAACGGAAAGCTGGCGTAACCGAAGGGCTGTCATCCCTGCATGCCATCGGCACCACTGAATATATGCGGTTTGCGGGAGGCTACGGCGTGACTGTCGAATGCGGTCAGCATCTCGATCCCAACGGGCCTCAAGTCGGTTATGATTGTGTCGTCAACGGAATGGCCTCGCTCGGCCTGATTTCCGCGCAGCCAGCCGCGGCGGACCCGTCACGGGTGCTTGAAATCAGCGATGCTATTCTGGCGGATCACGAAGATGACCGCTTGCTCAAGCAGTTCGCGGCTGGCGAAAAAGTTGAAAAAGGGGAGGTCATCGGGAGACGCGCCGACGGCAGCGATATCGTGATGCCATATTCCGGAGCCGTGCTTTTTGCCGGAATAACGGCGCCGGTGCACACAGAACTATGCTTTTTGTGCAAGCCCAGTGACCGTCTGTCTGCTCCCGCATAATAGCGAGAGCAACCACCGCGCCAGGCGGATGACCGCCTGCCGTTAATCCGCGTCCGAAAGTCCCGATCCGGTTACTTCGCGGCGCTTTGCGACGGTTGTAGATGAAACATGCAGATTGCCCGACAGAACTTTCTTGCGGCGGGTCGAGATAGGTGTGGGAGACAAAACGAGTTGTCTCCCAGCAATTGCCCGGCCGCCAATATTTCCATACCAGGAAACATCAGGACTGATGTATGTGGTTAGAACAAAGATAGGAAAGCTTCACTCCAAATCCATCGGCAGCACATCGGCCGGGATGTTCTGATAGCTGACAGGGCGCAGAAAGCGGCGGATGGACATGGTTCCGACGCTGGTTGCGCCGAAATTGGTGCTGGCCGGGTAAGGGCCGCTATGGACCATCGAATCGACCACTTCCACGCCGGTCGGGAAACCATTGGCCAAAACGCGTCCGGCCTTGCGCTCCAGAACCGGCAGGAGCTGGCGGGCTGAAGCGGCATCGCCCTTGTCCATATGCAAAGTTGCCGTCAGCTGGCCCTGAAGTCCCTTGGCCAGATGCACCATGTCGTCGACCGACTTGACGCGGACGACAACCCCGAGCGGGCCGAAAACTTCCTCTCCGATCGTGTGATCGCCAAGAAAGGCTTCGCCGGTTGTCTCATAGAGATTGGGCGAGGCTTCGCGGCCCTTGCTTTCGGTGGTCAGCACGGGCTTGACGGAGTTGCGGCTGTCGAAATGCGCCTTGCCGTCCCGATAGGCCTTGGCAATGCCATCGGTCAGCATGACCTGCGGCGCGACCTTTTCCAAAGCGCTGCGGGTGGACTGCACAAAGCTGTCGGCGTCCGACCCGTCGACAACCACGGCGATGCCCGGATTGGTGCAGAACTGACCGGCACCCATGGTCAAGGACGCCGCCCAGCCTTCACCGAGCGAAGAGGCGCGGGCCTTCGTGGCTTCCGGCAGCAGGAACATCGGATTGACCGAGCCAAGCTCGCCGAAGAACGGGATCGGTTCGGGGCGCTGTGCGCACAGATCGAACAGGGCGCGGCCACCGCCAAGCGAGCCGGTAAAGCCGACAGCCTTGATCAGCGGATGCGTGACCAGCGCTTCGCCGACCTTGCGGTCGCCACCCTGAATGAGGCTGAACACGCCCTTCGGCATACCCGTCCTGGCGATGGCGGCATGAATGGCTTCGGCAACGATCTCGCCGGTTCCCGGATGGGCGGAATGACCTTTCACAACCACCGGGCAGCCTGCGGCAAGGGCGGCTGCCGTGTCGCCGCCAGCGGTCGAGAAAGCCAGTGGAAAATTGGAGGCCCCGAAAACGGCAACCGGACCAATCGGACGCTGCATCAGCCGGATTTCCGGACGTGGCGCTGGCTTTCGGTCCGGCAGGGCCTCATCAACGCGGCGATCCAGATAGTCGCCCTTGCGGATATGACTGGCGAAAAGGCGAAGCTGTCCGGTGGTGCGTCCACGCTCGCCTTCAAGACGGCCTGCCGGCAAGCCGGTTTCCTGCGTGCCGATTTCCGTGATGGCGGCAGCGCGCGCTTCGATTTCGTCGGCGATTGCCTCAAGGAACCGGGCGCGTTCTTCGCGGCTCGTATAACCATAAGTCCAGAATGCATCTTCTGCCGCTTCGCAGGCGCGCGCTACCAGAGCGGGCGTGCCGACAGCAAATGCATGGGATGGACCGCTGGCAGGTGTCGAGGCAAATGTCGCCTCACCCGCCACCCATTCACCAGCGATCAGATGACATCCGTGGGGCTTAAAAATCATTGTCATTTCCATTTCTGATCAATTCACAAACCATAATATGTGTTTGGTGACAGACGTCAATACATCATATGACTGTCACATGCGGTCTTGTTCTGCGCAGTCAGAATTGCTACACGATTGAAGCACAACCAAGGAAAGCTTGCGGTGACGAACAAAGACAAGGACACATCCCGCTCAACCGGTAATCTTGTCGCCAAGGTGAGTGAACAGCTGCGGCGATCCATACAGTCGGGCGAAATAACGCCCGGGACGAAGTTGCCCAGCGAAGCACGACTTACCGAATCTTTTGGCGTCAGCCGCACCGTCATTCGCGAGGCAATCGCCGCGTTGCGGGCTGACCGGCTGGTGGAGGCAAGACAAGGCGCGGGCGTCTTTGTACTCGAACCCCAGCCTCCAGAAACCGCCCCCTTCCAAAACCTTGATTATGAGCGCATTTCTTCCGTCATAGAACTGCTGGAACTGCGAACTGGCGTGGAAGTTGAAGCTGCGGGACTTGCCGCCTTGCGTCGTTCGCCGCAACAGGAAGAAGCTATCATCAATTGTCACAAGCAGGTTCTGGCCTGCCTCGAATCCGGTCAATCCACCAGTGAGGCGGATTTTGCCCTGCATCTTGCCATTGCAGACGCCGCCAACAATCCGCGTTTCCGCGAGTTCCTGGCAATGATCGGCAGCGGCGTCATTCCCCGCGCCGCGCTCCAGACCGGCACGGATACTAGTCCCGGTGATTATATCGCCCATTTGCACAGAGAACACGCGCAGATCATAGAAGCCATATTCAACGGCGACGAAAACGGTGCGCGCGAGGCGATGCGCCGCCATTTGAAGGGGAGCCAGACCCGCTATCGTGCCATCCTGCAGAGGACACACGATAACTTATAATATAAGTTGTTGACACTTATCATCTGACTAGGCTAGGTCCAATGTGTAATTTTCCAGAAGGGATCGACACATGGAACCGCAACTGATCAAACAGAAACTGGGCGCTGGCCTGCTCTCGTTTCCAGTCACGCATTTTGATGGAGAGGGGCGCTTTGCGCCTGAAAGCTACAAAGCGCATGTCGAATGGCTTTCGGGTTTCGACGCGCCTGTGCTGTTCGCAGCGGGAGGCACGGGTGAATTTTTCTCTTTGAGACCCGACGAAATTCCAGCAATCGTTGCGGCCGCCAAAGAGGCCGCGGGCGGCAGCGATACGGCCATCGTTTCTGGTTGCGGCTATGGCACCGAGATTGCCATCGAGATCGCGAAATCGGCAGAAAAGGCTGGGGCGGATGGAATTTTGCTTCTGCCCCATTATCTGATCGATGCCCCGCAGGAAGGGCTTTATGAGCATATCAAGCGGGTCTGCCAGTCAATCGGTATTGGCGTCATGGTCTATAACCGTGACAATTCGGTTCTTCAGGCCGACACGCTGGCGCGCCTGTGCGATGCCTGCCCCAATCTGGTCGGTTTCAAGGATGGTGTTGGCGACATCGGTCTGGTTCGCCAGATTACCGCAAAAATGGGCGACCGCCTGACCTATCTCGGCGGTATGCCAACGGCAGAACTCTTCGCGGAAGCTTATCTCGGCGCGGGCTTCACCACCTATTCCTCGGCGGTTTTCAACTTTGTTCCGGGGCTGGCTGTGGAGTTCTACAGGGCATTGCGAGCAGGCGAACGCGCAAGCTGCGAGCGTATCCTCAATGAGTTCTTCTATCCGTTCATGGCGATCCGCAGCCGCCGTAAGGGCTATGCTGTTGCCGCAGTCAAGGCTGGCGTGCGCCTGCAGGGCTTTGCGGCCGGTCCGGTTCGCGCTCCCCTTTCCGACTTGACGAGAGAAGAAGAAGGCATGCTTGAAGCTCTTATTGGCAAACATGCCCGCAAGCAGGCGGCCTGACGCCTTAAACTGAAAACAAGAAGCCGCAGTTTATATCTGCGGCTTCTTGATGCCTTCACGTCAGGGAGGCGACCATTTCCTTGAGACGCGTGCAGGCTTTGACGAGTTCTGCTTCCGAAGCCGCAATCGACAGGCGGATGAAGCCCGGGGCTCCAAAGGCAATACCGGGAACACTGGAAACGCCGAAATCATTCAGCAGATATCCTGCTACGTCAGTATCGGTTTGAAGCACACTGCCTGCACCGGTTTTGCGACCGAAAAGCCTTTCAACGCCGATGAAAGCGTAAAAAGCGCCATCGGGCTTGAGGAAGTCAATATCCGTAATCTGCGTCAGATGATCGGCCACCAGATCCGCACGGCGGCTGAAGGTTTTTGCGGCCTGCGCCACATAGGCCTGATCACCGTCAAGGGCTGCCTGCGCCGCCGCCTGCGCGATAGAGCAAACGGAGGTCACGCTTTGCGATTGCATCTTGTTGATGGCGGCAACAAGCGCTTTGGGGCCTGCGGCATAGCCGACGCGCCAGCCCGTCATGGCATAGGCTTTGGAGACGCCGTTGACAATGAGCGTGCGGTCGCGAAGCTGCGGACATGCGGTCCCGAAAGAGATGAAAGGCACCTCGCTTAACAGGACATGCTCATAGATTTCATCGGAGAGGATGAGAATGCGCTCGTGCTTCTCCAGAATCTTCGCCAGTTGCGCATATTCATCCTCACTATAAACGGCGCCTGTCGGATTGGATGGAGAATTGAGCATCAACCAGCGCGATTTGGGCGTAATTGCCGCCGCAAGCTGGCTCGCGGTCAGTTTGAAACCGCTGTCCGGTCCGCATGGCACGAAGACCGGCTTGCCGCCATGCAATGCCACAATATCCGCGTAGGATACCCAGCATGGCGTGGGGATAATCACTTCATCCCCTTCTTCCAGCGTTGCCAGAAACGTATCGAACAATATCTGCTTGGCGCCGTTGGCGACGGTCAGTTCATCAATGCTGTATTCAAGCTGGTTGTCGCGGCTGAACTTGGCAATGATGGCCTTGCGAAGCGACTCCGTGCCAGCGGCGGCACCATAACGCACGCTGCCAGCTTTCACCGCCGCATGGACGGCATCCAGAACATGTGCGGGCGGTTCAAAATCAGGTTCACCCAGAGAAAGATCAACAATGTCTCGGCCCTCGGCGCGCAGTTTCCGGGCGGCCATGGCGACGGCCATGCTGGGGGATGCCTTGATGCCCGATGATCGACGATTTTCGTACTGCATGGGAATACTCTTTATTCGTGCAACAAAAGAAGCCGCCCACGTGCGACGGCTCACGTGGGGCGGCTTGCAGGGATGTTCAGGATTATCCATTCACGACATAGTCAAAATCCCGGTCGCGTTTGACGGCTTCCGCATCTCGCTTGTCGAGCGGGCCGTAACCGCCACCTCCGGGCAGTTGAAGGATAAGCCTGCGACCGGCAGGAACATGCTGGCGTCCCTTGGCGTTCAGCACCGTACCGTCGTCGAGAAGGACCGCGCCAGCGGCTCCGTTCTCTCCCCCTTCGCGCCCACGTGGCGGGTGCTTGATGCGGTCGAACATTGCGTTGAAATAAATCTCGTGCCCTTCGGTTGGAGCGATTTCCACCACCTGACCGAGACCGCCGCGGAACTGACCGGCACCACCTGAACCATCGCGCAGTTCCTTGCGCCAGAAAATGACCGGCCCGACATGCTCGGTTGCCTCAATCGACATTGAATGCACGCCGCTCGGGAAAGCCGTGGCGCTCAATCCGTCCAGGTGCGAGCGCGCGCCGGTGCCGCCGCTGTTGAACAGCAGCACTTCCGCACGCTGGCCGCCATCCCTCGGCGCATCCTTGCCGGTGAGCGGACGTGCGCTGACATGCAGGTTCCAAAGCGCACCGGAACCTTCGGCAGGCACTTTTCCCGGCAGCATTTTGTGGACCGCACCGAGCACCGCATCGGGCACAAGGTGGCCGAGCACGTGGCGCACCGAAACGGGAGCCGGACGCTGCGCATTGAGGATGCAGTCTTTCGGCGCAGTCACCTTGAACGGCAGCAATGAGGCATGGTTATTGGGAATTTCCGGTGCGAGCGAGCATTTCAGGCCATAGCAGGCATAGGCGGCTGAATAGATCAACGGACAGTTGATGCCCTTCGGGCTCGGTGCCGATGTACCGGCGAAATCCGCCAGAATATGATCGGCATGCACGTCTATCCGCACGGCAATGTCGATTGGATCGCCGTAGCCATCCACGCGCATCACGTTGGAATAGGTGCCGTGCGGCAGGCTGGCCAGGCGTTCAAGCGTCGCATCATAGCTGCGCTTGAAGATGAAATCGGCCAGGCCTTCCAGATCATCGAGCTGGAATTCATCCATCATGTCCATCAGGCGGCGATGACCGATTTCATTGCAGGCTGCGAGCGAATAGACGTCGCCGACGACCTGATGGCTTTCGCGCACATTGTTTCGCAGTATATTGACCAGGTCCTTGTTGACCACACCGCGCTCGGCAAACTTCATGATCGGCACGAAAATGCCTTCTTCATAAACCTCGTTCGCATCTGGGCCGAAGCCGCGCCCGCCAACATCGACCACATGGGCCGTGCAGGCAAAGAAGCCAGTCAGCTTGCCCTTGCGGAAGCTGGGCGACACCACCGTGAAGTCATGCAGGTGGCCCGTGCCTTTCCATGGGTCGTTGGTGATATAGACATCGCCCTCGTAGATGTTTTCGCGGCCTATGTCGTTGATGAAGTGGCCGACCGCTTCCGCCATGGCATTGACGTGGCCGGGGGTACCGGTCACGGCCTGCGCGATCATGAGGCCTGCGCGGTTAAAGACGCCTGCGGAAAGGTCGCCGGATTCACGCACGCTGGTGCTGAAGGCGGTGCGGATGAGTGTGACGGCCTGTTCCTCGACAACGGAAATCAGGCGGTTCCACGTGATCTGCATGTGAACGTCGGAAATGGGTTTCTTTGTCATGTGAGACGGCTCCTCAGAGCATTTCCCGCAAAAGTGTGAAACGGTTTTGCGTTGGATAATGCGATAAAACAAATAGTTAGAGCGGTTCCGGCCATTCTGTCAGAACAGGAACCGCTCTAGGCGGCCTTGGCGCGTAGCAGCAGGCATCCATCGGCCTGCATGATCGCTTCGCGGCTGGAGGTGACAACGGTCGAGGTTTCGCGTTCGGTGATGATGGCGGGGCCAGCAATCCACTCGCCCGGCTTCATGGTCTCGCGCTCGACGATCGAGGCTTCGAGGAAGCGTTCTTCGAGAACATCGAATACCTGACGCGTGGCGGATATGGCGGCTCGCGCCTGTTTCTGGACCGGCTTTGCGGGGGTTGGGGCAGCGGCGTCTGCGCTTGCACGCAAGGACCAGCTGACGATCTCGACGTCGAGATCATCGATCACGCGTCCGAAGAAGCGCTCATAGCATTCGTCAAAGAGCGTGCGGAACAGCGTCGCATCCGCATCGCTGTAATCGCGGACTTCAATCGTAACCGGCACTTCCCAGCCTTGTCCGGCATAGCGCATGTAAGCGGTGCATTCGAGCGTCGGGCTGGCATCAGGCGCGCCTGATCGAACGAAGGAGGTTGCTTCCTCAACCAGTTCCCTGATGACCGCATTGATGGCCTTGCCTTCAAAGCGGCTCAGGCGGCTATAGGCACTGCGTACCGATTCAAAGCCGAAGGGCGCACGCAGGAAACCGATGGCCGAACCGACACCGGCTCCGGGCGGAATGAGAAGATCGGTCACGCCGAGTTTTTCACACAGGCGCGCTGCGTGAACCGGAGCGGCACCGCCGAAGGCGATCATGGTGAATTCCGACAGTTCCTTACCGTTTTCAACCGCATGCATGCGTGCGGCATTGCTCATGTTCTCATCCACCACTTCGCTTAGACCATAGGCGGAAGTGGCAATGTCGGAACCGAGCTTGGAGCCGATATCGGCGTCCATCGCTTTTTCCGATGCGGAGCGCGAGAGTTGCATCGTGCCGCCCGCAAATGTATCGGGATCGAGACGGCCCAGAATGACATCGGCGTCGGTAACGGTTGGATGAATGCCGCCGCGGTCATAGCAGGCGGGGCCGGGTTCCGATCCCGCGCTATGCGGTCCGACGCGGATCTGGCGCATGGAATCGACGGTTGCAATTGACCCGCCCCCTGCCCCGATCTCGACCATTTCGATCACCGGAATGGAGATCGGCATGCCGCTTCCCTTCTTGAAGCGATAGGTACGCGCCACTTCAAAGGTTTTGGAGGTTTTGGGCATCTGCTGCTCGATAAGGCAGATTTTTGCGGTCGTGCCGCCCATATCGTAAGAGACAACCTGATCGAGCTTGTGATTGGCGGCAATGTGAGCCGCGAAGATCGCGCCGCCGGCGGGACCGGATTCAAGCAGGCGAACGGGAAATTCGATGGCGCTTTCAATGCTGATGATACCGCCGCCCGAATGGATCATGAAGACGGGCGCGACAAGGCCCTCTTCGCGCAGTCGCCCCACAAGACGATTGAGATAAGACGCCATCAGCGGCTTGACATAGGCATTGGCGCAGACGGTGTTGAACCGCTGGAATTCGCGCATCTGCGGCGAGACTTCAGAGGAAATCGATACGGACAGACCGGGCTTTTTGGCGAGAATACGCTCGCGGAAGCGGCGCTCATGCTCACCGTTGAGATAGGAATGGATGAAACCGACGGCGACGCTTTCATAGCCTTCGGCAATGATGCGGTCGCAAAGCGCATCGACTTCCTTTTCATCAAGCGGCTTCAAAACCTCGCCACGGGCACCGATGCGTTCGTTGACAACCAGCCGGTCGTTGCGCGCAACAAGCGGCGCGGGCAGCACAATATCGAGATCATATTGCTCGAAGCGGCTTTCCGTGCGCATTTCGATCACATCGCGAAAACCTTTGGTTGTCACCAGGGCGGTTTTCGCACCGCGCCGCTCGATCAGTGCATTGGTGGCAAGCGTCGTTCCGTGAATGACAGTATCGATCTGATCAAGCTTGACCCCGGCTTTGTCAGCCACTTCCCGAATGCCCTTGACGATGGCATTTTCGGGAAATGCGTAATCCGTCAGCACCTTGGTTGAATGAAGGGTGGAACCCACTTCCATTGCCACGTCGGTAAAGGTTCCGCCGATATCGACACCCACCCTGATCAGTTTGCCATCTATCGTCATTTTCTGCTTAACTCCCAGAAAGATATCCCCGAAAGGGACGAATACGTTGTGTTCTGTCACGGCTCAGGCTCGGGCACGTGTTTATCGGTTCCCGCAAAAGGCCTTGCGGGTTCATGTCATTGATCGTTGGAGACTTTGGATGTTCCGGTGCGTTTCACACACACCGGGAAACCTTATGTGTTGGCGTTATTGCTTGCCGGTGAAATCCACCCCTTCAAGCGTGGTTGGCAGCTTTGGACGGTCGACGCCGATCCACTTTTTATAGAGCGTATCCAGCGAACCATCTGCGTTGTGGCGCGTCACGAAATCATTGAGAAAGTCGAGCATGGCCTGATCGCCCTTGCGCACCGCCATGGCCTGGATATTGTCCGCAGCCTTGTACTTGCGAACATATTTGTCGCCATTGCCGGTGTTCTGGATCACAAGGCCATAGGTGAGGCTTCCGAGGATCGCATCGACCTGGCCCGACAGAAGCGCCTGCACGGTGGTGGCGTCGTCGTCAAAGCCCTTGATTTTTGTGCCCGTGGGGGCGGCCTTCTTGAGGATCGGCTCGAACGCGCTGCCGCGATTGACACCGATCGTGTAATTGACGAGATCCTCGTTGCTGTTGATCTCGGCGTCCTTTTTGCCCCAGACCGTGATGTCATTGGCCGAATAGGGAAGCACGAACTGGATGACCTTTGCGCGTTCGGGCGTAATCGTCATCGACGGCACCAGAAAATCGACCATGCCATTGGTCAGCAGCGGAATGCGGTTTTGCCCTGTCACGCGCTCGAACTTGACCTCGACGCCCAGCTCCTTGGCAATGAGGTTGGCCACATCTATGTCAAAGCCACCATTCTTGCCGTTCTCATCGATGTAGCCCCATGGAAACTGATCCATCTGCACGCCGATGACGGCCACGCCCTTGGCCTTGATTTCCTCCGGGCTCGCCGCTTGCGCCGTAGCGACAGACAAGGCCGATGCAACGAGACTGGTTGCAAGGCTGAGTGCGATCGCGGAACTCTTGAAAACTGCGTTGATCATGTTCTTACCTCTGGTTTGTTTTATCGTTGATTAGCGTGAAGCGTTCAGCCGCTTCTCGATCCGGGCGCTGTAATAAGTGAGCGGCACGCAGATGACGAAATAGATGAGCCCAACGGTGCCGTAGACCTTCATCGGCTCAAAAGTGATATTGGCCATCAGCTGTCCTGAACGGGTGAGTTCAGTCAGCCCGAGCAGCGCGGCCAGCGCCGTTCCCTTGATCAAATTGACCAGAAAGCCGATTGTCGCCGGAAGACCGATACGAAAGGCTTGCGGCAGCACGACATCCTTCATGCGATGGAAATAACCGATACCGAGCGCGCGGGCGGCTTCGTCCTGCCCGGTGGGAACAGCCTGAATGCTGCCGCGCCAGATTTCTCCCAGAAAAGCACTGGCATGCAGCGACAGGCCGATGATCAGCGCCACCCAGATGTCAACCCGAATACCCAGGATGGGCAGGCCGAAATAAACGAAGAACAGCTGGATCAGCAGCGGTGTACCCTGAAAAATCTGGATATAGGTCGCCATCAGATAGCGCAGCCATCTTTTCGTGGCTGTGCGTCCCAGCGCTACGACCAGACCGCCCAGTCCCCCGAAAGTGAAGGCAAGGATGGAGAGAATGACGGTCCATTTTGCACCGTCGAGAATGAAGAGAAATTCGGAGAAACCAAAACTGCGTATCATCTTGGGACCTCACTTCGACGGGTAGGAAAAATAGGTCCTGCCGATGATTTGCAGAACGATCGAGAAGAATTGCGACAAGGCGAGGTAGATGACGCCGAGCACGAAATAGATTTCAAAGCTGCGGAAGGTTTCTGAATCAATCATCTGCCCGACATAGGTCAGTTCTTCCGCGGAGATTGACGCCACAAGGCTTGAATTGAGCATCATCAGGATGAACTGGCTGCAAAGCGCGGGATAAACAGCGCGTATGGCCGGGCGGAAGATGATGAACCGGTAGATGTCGAAGGTATGAAGCCCGAGCGCCTTGCCAGCTTCGATTTGACCTGCCTTGATCGATTCCACGCCACCGCGCACGATTTCCGCCGCATAAGCCGCGCAATTGAGCGTCATGGCCAGAATGGCCGCCTGTTCAGCGGAAAGAGTTACGCCCAGCGAGGGCATACCGAAGAAGATGAAAAACAATTGCACCAGAAACGGTGTGTTGCGGATCAGCTCGATATAGCCGAAGGCCGTGAGCGAGATCGCCCGCACTGAACTCATCCGCATCAGCATGAAGACAATGCCCAGCGCCAGGCCCAGGACCATGGAAATGGATGAAATCTTGAGCGTCTGGATCGCACCGTTGAGAAGCGCGGGCCAGGCTGCCAGAACCGGCCCCATGTCGAATGTGTATTGCATCAGATTATTCTCCCATTCGCGGCCATTTCCCCTTTTTTTAGTGGTTCAGTATCTGGCCCAAAAATGCCTTGGCGCGCTCATGCCTTGGATTGCCGAAGAAGTCCGCCGGTGGCGCGCTTTCAATGATTTCGCCACGATCCATGAAGATGACGCGATGAGCGACCGCGCGCGCAAACCCCATTTCATGGGTCACGCAGATCATGGTGATGCCGTCGTCAGCGAGACTGATCATTGTGTCCAGCACTTCCTTGACCATTTCCGGATCAAGTGCCGAAGTCGGCTCATCGAACAGCATGATCTTTGGCCCCATGCAAAGGGCCCGCGCAATGGCAACGCGTTGTTGCTGACCGCCGGAGAGTTGTGCCGGATATTTTTCGGCCTGCTCGGCAATATGAACACGCTTGAGGAAATGCATCGCCTTTTCCCGGGCTTCGGCAAGCGAGTTCTTGTGCACGCGGCGTGGCGCCAACATGCAATTTTCCAGCACTGTCATGTGCGGAAACAGGTTGAACTGCTGAAACACCATGCCAACGTCGCGGCGAATATGATCGACATTCGCACCGGTATGACCCAGGCGAGTACCGTTTACATCGATAATGCCGTCCTGAATTTCTTCCAGATAATTGATGCAGCGGATCAGTGTCGACTTGCCCGAGCCGGATGGACCGCACAGCACGATATGCTCACCGCGGTCGACCTCCAAATTGATATTCTTGAGAACATGGAGCTGGCCATACCATTTGTTGACCGCATTCATCGTGATGGCTTTATCAGACATCTCATTCTCGCTTCGTCTAAATTTGCAGAAGGAAGCCGGCGCTCAGGGCTGGACTTCAAAAATGGCGTCGACTTCGACGGCAAAACCGCGCGGCAGGGAGCCTGCGCCCAGGGCCGTGCGGGCATGACGTCCCTTCTCCCCAAGCACCTCGACCAGAAGATCGGATGCGCCGTCGATGACTGCGGGATGATCCTTGAAGTCAGGCACGGCATTCACGAACCCGCGCACCTGCAGACAGGCTGAAATTCGATCAAGGTCACCATCAAGGGCCGAGGCCGCCCGCGCCAGCAAATTGAGCGCACACACACGCGCTGCCTGATAGGCTTCTTCGATATCCATGGTGCTGCCGACCAATCCGAGATAGCAGTCAACCCCATCGACCCGCGGCACCTGACCAGAGATATACAACGTATGGCCACTCAGCCTATACGGTACATAGGTGCCACTGGGCGCTCCTATCTCGGGCAGGATAAGGCCTAATTCCTTCAGCCTGGCTGAAACCAGTCCCATTTTGTTTCCCCTTATGCTTGGCCGAACGCACGTATGCCCGGAAAGCAGACGTCTCGCTCAACCGCTTTGAGAGCACGCGTTCCAATCACCCGGTCCATGAGGGTGGAGATCGGGCCCGAGCGCTTGATCAACGCGCCTCCCTACCGACATCCCCAGAGATTCTTAAAGTGATATTATGACTTTGCTCTTTGTTATGATGATAGGTTTGCTAAAATATTATCACTTGTCAAGACGGATATTCTGGAGAGAGCGCAACTGGAACCCAGCCATAAGAATACCGTTTAATTCTGATTTTTCTGCTGGTTAAGGGTGGTTTGGACAAGATAAGCGGCGGATGGGGACGAAAAAATTTTATATGAGAGGGACCGCATATAATGGCCCAGCCGCGGGCGAGGAAAGAATTTCGAGGTTGCCGGGATAGGCCAAAACCTAGGCGAATTCTGAATCTGTGAGCCTTAAGATAATATCTCTATATAAGTGATAGTATCTTGTAATTCCTTTCCCGCCATCGTATCAATGAGGGACAACCTAATCGGCCAATGGGACCTGACCGACATTGAAAACCCTTACCGCACGGACGATTGAAAATCTTAAGACCTTCATTCGCGATGGCGACTTTAAGACCGGGACGAAGCTGCCTACGCTGGTGGAACTCGGTGAAACGCTGGGCGTCAGCCGCACGGTCATCCGCGAAGCCATTGCCGAACTTCGCTCTGACGGTCTGCTGGAAGTGAAGCACGGCGTTGGAGTATTCGTCCGCGATTTCGAAAGGCTGCATTTTTCGGGCAACGATGTTTCACCGCTTGAGCCTTTGGCGCGGCTGTCGCTGCCGTTCATGGATCTGCTGGAATTGCGCATGGCCTTTGAGGTTCACGCTGCGGGATTGGCTGCGCAGCGACGCTCCTGGGCGCAAGAGGCCAATATGTGGGAAGCGCTCAAAAAATTCGAGTCGTCCGTTGACGATGAGGCGGCACTCGACGAGATGGATTATATCTTTCACCGTTCGATCGCCGAGGCGACCAACAATCAGGCCTTTATCGAGTTCTTCAGCGTCATGAGCCTGAAAATCCTGCCGCAACCCGCATTTTCGAGCGATCTCAATCCTGCATTGATTACGCCCGATTATATTCGCAACAGTGTGACTGAACATCGTGCGATCTGCGAAGCCATCAGTGCGGGGAACGCAGATGCCGCGCGCGACGCCATGCAGGCCCACCTCACCCGCAGCCACCAGCGCTATCGCGGTTTCAACGGCAGCATGGGATCTCCTCTCAGCAATGTGACGGAGCGTTGAACCCAACCACGATGAAGGCATTGATCCGAGGAACGAAACTCGCATTGCCAGCCTTCAGAGGTCTCACTCGGGCATGAAATGCGCCACTCTGGAGCCTCATATACCGTTTTTATAGTGCGTTGATAATCATTGATTTTTTAAGGCCTGTTAAACCTAAAATACCGTTAGGTTTTTCTCGTGCGACGGTCGCGAAAGGGCCTTGAAGAGGAGCTGTAAGGCGCGTTGCATGGCGAATCTTCAGATGCCTGCAAGGCCCGTTTGATAATCTCGAGGCTACCCCGATTTGGTTAAGAAATCCACCCCTGAAAGCGCGAAGCGCGATAAGCAGTACAGACGAAAGCATGCATTCCCAGTAAAGCGTCGTCGTTCAAACGGCGGAGCTTTATAGGAATGAAGAGCTTTACAGGGATGAAACCCTGCTGGAAACCCCGCTCCCTGTTGGAGGCTCCTCCCCGCGCCAAGCGCCCCCGGCCCCCATTGACGAGCCCCATCACGGCCATCTCCGGCATGATCCATGATCATGCCGCTATCCGCTTCGCGCAAGCGAGCGGCGGGGACGATGTTCGCTCTCTTCGCGACTTGTGGGCCAGAGGCGGAGCGTCCTGAACGCTTCGCATCCATGGCGGGCAATGCGGATCTGGACCGGTGAAGACGCAAAGCTATCTTCCGGCCCGACCGGCTTCCATGAAAGCATTATTCTCCGCATCCGGCGCAACCTCAGAACCGCTTCGTATCATTTCGGCTTCGCAATGACCGCGGCGGGACCGACTACCGGAGAATCGGTCCTCGACATATCTTCCACCGAAAAGCGGCCTCATTCCCGTGTGGAAACGGACTCTTCGTGATTGAAATTTCGAGCCCGTTTAGGGCCTGCAAATATAGACCGCCGTCTAAAATGCTTAAAAGCTCATAAAAACAAAGAGATAACGAAATTGGTGCCGAATCGATAAAATTTCGCTTAATTTTAATGTCGGCGCTAACCCTTTGTTAATTTGGCTGCCCCTTGCGATAGAATAAGAATCGGACATAATGACGGTATTTAGGCGGTATCAGTTCCAATGCCGTCACTAGGGACACCAAGCAAATGAATATCGCAAATCCGGCAGCAGCCTTGTCGTTTGACGACATGATATTATCGCAAGGGCGCGAGATTTCTCGCAAGCTCAATCTGCTGCGTCACGAAAACTTTCCGCCGGATGCGCGCAAGAACATGCTGCGCCAGTTTTCGATGGCCGAGGCCGCCTATTTTCTCGGCGTCTCCCCCAGCAATCTCAAGAAGCTACATCTTGAAGGCAAGGGAGTCGAGCCGACCATTCTGACAGGTGGTCGCCGCGCTTATAGTGTCGAGCAGATTCAGGAACTGCGCCAGTGGCTGGACCAGAATGGCCGCGCTGAGGTGAAGCGCTACGTTCCGCATCGTCGCGGCAATGAAAAGCTTCAGGTTATCGGCGTCGTCAACTTCAAGGGCGGCTCCGGCAAAACCACGACGGCTGCGCACCTGGCGCAACATATGGCCCTGACCGGCCATCGCGTCCTTGCCATCGATCTCGATCCGCAGGCTTCGCTTTCCGCCCTGCACGGCATTCAGCCGGAACTCGATGAATTTCCCTCGCTCTATGAGGCTATTCGTTACGACTCCGAAAGGAAGCCTATTCGCGAGGTTATCCGGCGGACGAATTTCCCCGGCCTCGACATTATTCCCGCAATGCTCGAGCTGCAGGAATATGAGTATGATACCCCGCTTGCCATGCAGAATGGCGGCGAGGGCAAGACGTTCTGGAACAGGATCGCGCAGGCCCTTGCCGATGTGGATGCCGACTATGATGTGGTGGTCATCGACTGCCCTCCCCAACTCGGCTATCTGACGCTGACGGCGCTTTCGGCTGCGACCTCGGTACTGATTACCGTTCATCCGCAAATGCTCGACCTGATGTCCATGTCGCAGTTCCTTTTGATGCTCGGCGATATTCTGAAGACGGTTCGTCAGGCCGGCGGCGCGGTGCAGCTCGACTGGTTCCGCTATCTGATCACGCGTTACGAACCGACCGACGTGCCGCAGGCGCAGATGGTCGGCTTCATGCAGAGCATGCTCGCCTCGCATATGCTCAAGCACCAGATGCTGAAATCGACAGCGATTTCCGATGCCGGGCTTACCAAGCAGACGCTTTACGAGGTCGAGCGCTCATCGATGAACCGTGGCACCTATGATCGCGCCATGGAAGCCATGGAAGCAGTCAATTCTGAAATTCGCGGCCTCGTTCATGAGGCATGGGGGCGTTAGACTGCCGTCTAAAACGGCGAATAGTGAATAAAATCAGGTCTCTGACCGGTTTGAGGATTTGGGAATGGCACGAAAGAACATATTCGAAAGCGTTATGCGCGACGAACCGGCTGCTGAACAGGGTTCGCAGCCGGTCGATAACGTATCGCGCCGGTTCGGTGCCGCTAAATCCCTGTCCGCCTCGATAGACGAACTGGCGAAGCAGGCAGCGCAGAAGCTCGACGGAGAAGCCATTGTCGAGCTTGATCCGGCGCAGCTGGACGTTTCCTTCGTCGCCGACCGCCTGCCGGAAGCGCATGACGAAGAATATCAGGAGCTTCTGCAAGCCATTCGCGAGCGCGGGCAGGACAGCCCTATTCTGGTTCGTCCGCATCCGCAGACCAGCGGCCGCTATATGATCGTTTTCGGCCATCGCCGCGCGGGGGTGGCCAGGGAACTGGGCATCAAGGTCAAGGCGGTTATCAAGCCCCTCGCCGATCTGGAACATATTCTGAGCCAGGGCCAGGAAAACTCCGCCCGCGCCAATCTGAGCTTCATCGAGCGTGTTTTCTTTGCGGCGCGTCTTGAAGCGCTCGGCTTCGAACGGGAAGCCATACAGGCGGCATTGACGGTCGATTATCAAACCCTGTCGAAGATGCTGACCATTCCAAAGGCCGTTCCCGAGCATATTCTTCTGGCAATCGGCCCGGCCAAGGGCATCGGTCGTGACCGCTGGCTGGAACTGCGCAAGCTGATCGAAATGCCGGGCAAGAAAGATGCTGCGGAAGAGCTTATCGCGACTTCCGCCTTTGAAAACGCGTCGTCTGTCGATCGTTTCGAGCAGCTCTACGGCTATCTGAAAGGCGGAAGGCCGAAGAAGCCTGTCACCAAGGCCGCTTCACGTCCCGGCGCCAGCTGGACGGCTCCGGACAAGACCGTCAGTGCTGTTATCAAACAGAATGGCAAATCGGCTACATTGGCGCTTGGTGCTGCCAACGGGCCTCGTTTTGCCGATTGGCTTTCTCGCAATCTGGATGCGCTCTACGCATCATTCCAGAGCGAGGAGAAGTAAGTAGCGTACAGGCCGGAGCGTTTGCAGCGGTCTGATTGTGTAAGGCATGTCTCCCGGAAACGGGACTGGTTCAGGATCAGGACATGCTTGATTAACTTGTAAGCGTGTTTGCGTCGAAACTGTTCAGGAAAAGGAACGAGACAGCAAAAGAAAAAGGCCCCCAAACGTCGCCGTGTGGAAGCCCTTCTCATTGGTTTAGCAGCTAGAGAATCGCAAATCCACGAATCACTGTCAAGTGCAATTAGCGTCATTTCGGCGGGTGGATTTCTTTTGCCTTGTGGAAGGTGAAAGAAAATGGAGATTCAATTGGCCTCGACGCCGTTCGGCAGTCGAAGGATGACGCTTGCCTTGTTGGCAAGTCAACAGAACACACGGCAGATTGCGCCTGGAACGGTTGCCGACAAGTGGCAGCTGCATCGCTGGCTGTGTGAAGCAAAGACGCTGTTCGGCCTGAATGACCGCTCTCTGGCAGTCCTTTCGGCGCTCCTGTCATTCTATCCTGAAACGGAACTGAACGAGCAGAGCAGCCTGATCGTGTTTCCGTCCAACAAGCAACTGGCATTGCGCGCCCATGGCATGGCGGATGCGACCCTGCGGCGTCATCTGGCTGCGCTGGTCGATGCCGGTTTCATTCTTCGGCAAGACAGCCCGAATGGAAAGCGCTATGCGCGTCGCGCCAAGGGCGGAGATGTGCAGATTGCTTTCGGCTTTTCGCTGGCGCCGCTTCTGGCCCGTGCCTGTGAACTGGAACGTGCTGCCGAAGAGGTGAGGGCGGAAAAGACTGCATTGCGTGAAATGCGCGAACGGCTGACCTTGCTGCGTCGGGACATCACCAAGCTTGTCGAATTTGCCGCTCAGGCAAAGCTCGCCGGCAACTGGCAGGACATTCATCATCGTTTCCGCCTGATCGTCGACAGCATTCCGCGCCGTGCAAGCTATGCTGAACTGGCAGCTTTGGTCGAATCCTCGCAGGCCATTCGTGCGGAAATCGATAACGCATTGAAAATCCATGAAAATGTTCAAAATTTGCGCGGCAATGAATCTCAAAATGAGCGGCAGCAAATTGAATCGAATCCAGATTCCCATCTTGAAAAGGCAACGCCTGAATTTATCGACCAGCGCATAAATGAAATCACCAGCGCCCCAACGGAACCCACGGTTTCGCTCGACATGGTGCTTCGCTCCTGTCCGGAGATCACGGCCTATACGGTCTCATCCATTCGGCATTGGCAGGATCTGGCCAATACGGCAGAGAAAGTACGTTCCTTCCTCGGCATTGATGGAAAGCTCTACGATCTCGCAAAGAAGGTACTTGGAACCCATAATGCGTCAATCGTGATTGCCTATATCCTGCAACGCTATGAGCAAATTCAGTCCGCAGGAGGCTATTTGCGCGTTTTGACGGAAAAGGCTGCCAATGGCTCTTTCTCGATCAGACCGATGCTTATGGCTGCGCTGAATGGACAGGATCGTTAACCATAAAGCCTAGTCCGAGAGACAAAACAGAACTGCCTTTTAGGTTTCGTATCGTTCATGAAATTTAACGAGATCAAAGGATCCTAAAAAGGACTGGAACGGCTACCGACTGCCGTTGCGGCTCCCGCAAATTGGTTTCCAACAGTGCTTGACGGCTGATACGCCGAAGAATTTTGGTTCGGGAGAGATGAACTCAATCTTGTGCCTGAAAGCGACGGCGACGCGACCGGCGGCGAGGGCGTAACGTGTTGAGGTCCAGCGCCTGATCGGTCTTGTGACGTGGGGGAGGCGAGAGGAGGCGCATGATGAAAAGGATGCAGCACCCGATGGTGAATATCCAGAATATCTCGTCAGTGAGATCGTTGATCATGGCGCAATCCAGAGCAAACCGCTTGTCCGTTTCCGCGACGCGCGAAACACTATACCGCGATCCATATCGCCTTGCGGAACCTTGGCCAAGTCACGAAGCCGTGCTTTATCGCCGCGCCGGTGATGTTCCTCTGCTGCGGCCCTGTGGATGGCTCAAAGGCGCTGGTCGCGAACTCCACGCCGATCTGCGATAGATTGATGATGCTGCCTTTCAATATCCATTGTCGCGGCCCGGTGCTCGCGGCTGACTTTCGAGATCCGCAAGACATTTTAAGCTGGTCGCTGACACGTCCCGGCTTTGTTTCGGCGCGTTCCGTCGCCTGGCTGGAGGTCCGCAACGACGATCTGACGCTCGATGTCGATCCCGCAGCCCTGTTGCAGGAAAGACTGGCTGAGGCCGGTTATGGCGAAGCGGTGCAGATGATGACCTCGCGCAGCGTGAAGAAGCATCATGTCGCAATGCGGTGCTCCGGCGAAGCGCAAGCTGCCTGTCTTGCCACTGTCGGCCTGTCAAATGCGGGGAGGGTGGGGGAACGCACGCAGATGAATATGCCAGCCGGAACAATCAATCTTCTGGTTCATATAGACAAGGCCCTGTCGGTCGCAGCCCATTTGGAAGCAATGTCGATTGCTGCCGAGGCACGCACCGCTGCCATTATGGAATTAGGGCTCGATATTGGCGGCAGGGCCGCAACGGGTACTGGCACCGATTGCATAGCGGTTTCCGCACCGCAGGGGGAGCCGGGCGCATTATATGCAGGCTTGCACACGGATATAGGTGCCGCCCTCGGTGGTGCTGTTTATGATGCAGTGTCCGAGGGTGGCAGGCTCTGGATGAAAGAGCAGGGCTTTTGATCGATCAGGCTTCTGCGGCAGCGCCTTTCGGCTTCAGGCGCAGGATAAGCGGCACCAGAACAAGCGCGACAATCGGGAAGACCAGCCAGTTGATGGTTTCCCAGCCGGAGGAATGCAGCAGCGACCCGGCGAAGAAGGAAGCGCAAGCCACAGTGCCGAACATGATGAAATCATTGGCGCCTTGAGCCTTGCCGCGTTCAGCCGGTGTGTGGCAGTCCGTCACCATGGCGGTCGCGCCGATGAAACCGAAATTCCAGCCGATGCCGAGAAAGATCAGCGCTCCCCAGAAATGGCCGACATCGAAACCGCCGAGCGCAATGATGGCTGAAAAGGCGATCAGCACCAGCCCGAGCGCGGTTATCTTTTCCTTGCCGAAACGGGTGATGAGCTTTCCGGTGAAGAAGCTGGGGCCAAACATGGCCAGCACATGCCACTGGATGCCAAGGGCCGCATGATCGACGGAATGCCCATGGCCGACCATGGCGATGGGCGCCGCCGTCATCACGAAAGTCATCAGCGCATAGGAACAGACGCCGGCTGCCACGGAAAGCATGAAGCGCGGCGAGCGCAGGATTTCGCCAAGCGGTCGGCCTGTATCATGGACAGTGTTCGGGTCTTTCCGGATTTTCGGGGCGCGCAGCATGAAAAGGACGGGGAGGGCGAGAAGACCCAGAACCGCCTGGCTGAGGAAACTGCCCGCAAACATGGCATCGGGAATGGTGTCGCGTGTCCAGATGACGAGCTGCGGCCCGACAATGGCCGCGACCAGCCCGCCCACCATGACCCATGAAATGGCGCGCGCCTTCATGTCGCCCGTTGCCGCATCGGTGGCGGCAAAGCGATAGCTCTGGACATAGGCGGCATAGAAACCGGCGGTCAGCGTGCCGAGACAGAAAATGAGGAAGGAGGCTGCGAAAATGCCCGCGGCGGCAATCAGGCCCGCCGAAACACCGACAAGCGCGCCCAGCATATAGGCATTGCGGCGTCCGAACTGGCGCATGAAGAAGGCTGCTGGCAAGGTGCCGAGCGCAAGGCCGAGGTTGAACAGGCTGACGGGCAGCGTGACGAAGGCAGGATCGGAGGAAAGTTTCTGGCCCACCAGGCCGCCGAGCGAAATCACGATAGGCGGGCTCGACGCGCCAAGCGCCTGTGCAATCGTCAGGATAATAATATTGCGCCGTGCGGCCGTCATGTCGGTCATCGTCAACCCCTCAAAGGACGAAATCGGGAGGGTTTTATCGGAAAGCGCATTTGCCAGCAAAATTATTCTATCGCCCGATCAGGAATTTTTCGGCATTCCAGGGAATGCAACTGTCGGGATAATGTCGTCCAGCTGTCATGAACTGCTTCTAGTTTGCAGCTTCACCGTTCGATAGGGAGCCAGCAATGTCCGATACTCTTTCCCAGCAAAGTCTGTTCAAGACCAGCCAGTTGGAAGAAGCAGATGCCGATCCGCGCAATCCGTCCGACAACCCCACCATGGGCGAAATCATCAGCCGCCGCTTTTCCCGCCGCGGCTTTCTGCGCGGATCGCTTGCTGTCTCGGCCATTGCGGCAACCGTCAGCCCGCTCGCGCTGATGAGCGCAGGCGATGCGCGCGCCGCGTCCGGTTCGGCCTTTTCGTTCAAGGAAGTCGAGGCTGGCGTGGACGCCCATCACCATGTCGCGGAAGGCTATGATGCCGATGTGCTCCTGCGCTGGGGCGACAGGCTTTTCGCCGATGCGCCGGAATTCGACCCGACGAAACAGTCAGCCGAAGCGCAGGCGCGCCAGTTCGGCTATAATAATGATTATGTCGGCTATATCGCCATCGACGGTTCGCCCGAACACGGGCTTCTGGTCGTCAACCATGAATATACCAATCCGCACCTGATGTTCCCCGGTTTGGTCAAGATCGTCGACGGCAAGGTGGAGCAGGCCCCGCTTTCCAAGGAACAGGTGGATATCGAAATGGCTGCCCATGGCGGCACGATTGTCGAAATCCGCAAGCAGGACGGCAAATGGCAGCCGGTGCTCGATGGCGCGAAAAACCGCCGCATCACCTCCAATACCGAGATGGTGCTGAGCGGCCCGGTCGCGGGACATGACCGCGTCAAGACCAATGCCGATCCGTCCGGCACCAAGGTTTTCGGCACGATCAACAATTGTGCGGGCGGCGTCACCCCGTGGGGCACCTACATCATGGCCGAGGAAAACATCCACGGCTATTTCATCGGTGAACTGCCGGAAGGCCACGCGGAAGCGGCCAATTACAAGCGCATGGGCATTCCCGAAGGCTCGTATGAATGGGGCCGTTTCTATGATCGTTTCGACGTTTCCAAGGAGCCGAACGAGCCGAACCGCTTCGGCTGGATTGTCGAGGTTGATGTGTCCGACCCGAACTCCGTGCCGAAGAAGCGCACCGCGCTTGGCCGTTTCAAGCATGAGGGCGCGGAATCCATCGTCAGCAAGGATGGGCGCGTGGTCTTTTATCTCGGCGACGACGAACGGTTTGATTATGTCTACAAGTTCGTGACGGCGGGCAAGTTCAACCCGGATGACCGCGCCGCCAATATGGACCTGCTGGATGAAGGCACGCTGCACGTGGCGAAGTTCCACGAGGACGGCAAGGTGGAGTGGATGCCGCTGGTGTTCGGTCAAGGTCCGCTCACCGAAGAGAACGGCTTCAAGAGCCAGGCCGATGTGCTGATCGAAACGCGGCGCGCTGGTGATCTTCTCGGCGCCACCAAGATGGACCGTCCGGAAGACGTGCAGCCGAACCCGGTCAATGGCCGCGTCTATGTCATGCTCACCAACAATACCAAGCGCAAGGACGATCAGGTGGATGCCGCCAATCCGCGCGCCAAGAACGCCTTCGGTCATATCATCGAGATCGAGGAAGACGGGCAGGATTTTGCCGCCACCACGGGAAAATGGGAAGTGCTGCTGAAATGCGGCGATCCTTCGGTCGCCGAAGTTGGTGCCAGCTTCTCCACCGATACGACGCGCAATGGCTGGTTCGGCATGCCGGACAATGCCGCCGTCGACAGCGCTGGCCGGCTGTGGGTCGCAACCGATGGCAACAGCAATAAGGATACAGGCCGCACCGACGGGCTTTGGGCCGTCGACACGGAAGGCGATGCGCGCGCGACCTCGAAACTGTTCTACCGCGTGCCGGTGGGGGCGGAAATGTGCGGTCCGCTGTTCGCGCCCGACGATGAGACGGCCTTCGTCGCCGTGCAGCATCCGGGCGACGGCGGCGAGGACTGGGACGGTCATGGCCGTCCGTCCTATTACGAAGACCTGTCCACCCGCTGGCCGGACTTCAAGGACGATATGCCGGTGCGGCCCGCCGTGGTGGCAATCACCAAACAGGGCGGCGGCAAGATCGCTGTGTAGTAACTTTATAAGGCAGTCGGCCCCCGGTGAAAGCCGGGGGCCTTCGTCAAAGCTTCATGGAAGCGTCAAGCCAGCGATACAAAGCCAGCCTAATTGCATCCCTGTATTTCCAATCTAACGGGGACTTATCATGATATCGCGTCTCGTCGCCTCGACCATGCTTGCCGGTGCTGTCGCCTTGGCATTTCCGGCCTCCGCTGAAGAAAAGGCTTTTCCGGCCACGCTCAAGGCCCATGCCATCCTGCCCGCGAACACGATCATCGCTGCGCCGGAGGATGCGGCTGAGCACCTGAAGACCTCGGGCAAGTTCACCACCGCCGACCGCAAACGCACTGATGGCATCGGCACGGTGGAAGGCAAGGACAGCGTGCGCAAGACCGGCCTTTCGGTTCCGTTCGACGGCCAGCCAGTGCAGGGCTTTTCCGGTATCAAGACCATGGAAGACGGCAGCTTCTGGTCGCTGTCCGACAATGGTTTCGGCTCCAAGCTCAATTCGCCGGATGCCATGCTGATGCTGCACAATGTCAAGTTCGACTGGGACAAGGGAACGGTCGAGCGCGTCAAAACCGTGTTCCTCAGCGATCCGGACAAGAAGGCTCCGTTTCCCATCGTCATGGAAGGCGCGGAAAAGCGCTATCTGACGGGCGCGGATTTCGACGTGGAATCTATCCAGCCGGTGGCGGACGGTTTCTGGGTCGGCGAGGAGTTCGGTCCGTTCCTTTTGAAATTCGATACGGACGGCAAGCTGACCGACGTGTTCCCGACTTTCGTTGGCGAGACGGAAGTGGTGTCGCCGGACAATCCAAAGCTTGCTCTGCCCGCCAATCCGAGCCTCAAGCTCCCGGCCTATAATCTGAAGCGTTCCGGCGGCTTCGAGGGGCTTGCCATGTCCAAGGACGGTTCCAAGCTTTATGGTCTTCTGGAAGGCCCGTTGTTTGTCGACGGTGCGCCGGAAAAGACCGAGAGCGGCAAGACCGGCCTGCGCGTCATCGAGTTCAATGTTGCGGACAAGAAGTGGACGGGCCGTTCCTGGCTTTATCCGCTGGCGGAAGGCGGCGAAGCCATCGGCGATTTCAACATGCTGGATGAAACCACGGCGCTGGTCATCGAGCGCGACAACGGCGTCGGCACGGCGGACAAGGCTTGCGCCGATCCGAAGAAGCCGCAGGCCGATTGCTTCGATGTGCCGTCGAAGGTGAAGCGCATTTACAAGATCGCGTTTGACGACAGCAATGACGGCAAGGAAGTGCGCAAGATCGGCTATATCGATCTGCTGGCCATTGCCGACCCGGAAAACAAGCGCCGTCAGGGCGGGCGCGAGGGCATTTACGACATGCCCTTCCTCACCATCGAGAATGTGGACCGGGTGGACGACACGCATATCGTGGTCGGTAACGACAACAATCTGCCGTTCTCGGCAGGCCGCGCGCTCGACAAGGTGGATGACAACGAGTTCGTCCTGCTGGAAGTGGGCGAATTCCTGAAGGCCGAGTAGGCTTTCCCCGATTTTCAACGAAGCCGTATGGCGGCCTGCCCTTGCACGGGCAGGCCGCTAATGCTCTACTTGGTCGTATAGCCGCCATTGACGAGGATGGTCTGTCCGGTCATCCACCAGCCTTCCGAAACCATGAAGCGGATATAGGGAACGATGTCCTCGATATCGGTAAGGCCGGTTCTGGAGAATTGCGAGAGTGCAGCCGCGCTCATGTGATAGGCGACCGCGTCCGCGCTTTCAGCCGGATAGAAGAATGACGTGTCCATCGGGCCGGGGCCGATTGCGGTTACCGATATGCCGCGTTCGCCGAATTCCTTGGAAGCAGCGCGCGTGAAATGCTCGACCGGGGCCTTGGTGCCTGCATAGGCAGCATAGAACGGCGTGTAGGCGCCGAGCAGCGACGTTACCAATGTGCAGATCTTGCCATTGTCGTTCACGTGCTTGCCTGCTTCCTTCAGGAAGAAGAAGGCCGACTTGGAATTGACGGCGCTCATCTCGTCATATTCGGCTTCCGAAACGTTGACGATCGGCTTCTTCAAAACCTTGCCGACAGTGTTGATGGCGATGTCGGGACGCCCGATGGCGGCAATCGCGTCGGCGAAGAGTTTTTCCATCGCACCGGCTGTTGTGAGATCGGCCTGAAAGGAAACCGCTTCCGCGCCAGCAGCCTTCACTGCGGCCACGGTGTCGTCGGCATCCGCCTTGGTCGAGGCGCTGTTGTAATGGATTGCGATGGCCCTTGCCCCGTGTTCGGCAAGATCGCGGGCGATCAATCCGCCGAGATTCTTGGCGCCACCGGCGATGATAACAGTTTTGCCCTTGATGCTGTGGTCTGTCATGGCTTCAACCTTCTTTCCGATGCGTCCGCGTTGCGCGGTCGCTTTCAGGCCGGGAAAGTATCGTCTATAATATTCCTATAAAGACGATCATTCTGACAACACCTGTCAGAAATGACGGACAATGGAGGGTAGAACATCTTGGATCGCATCGACCTCTTTCGTGTCTTTGCCCGTGTGGTCGAATGTTCGAGTTTTACCCGCGCTGCCGATACGCTGGGCGTGCCGCGCTCCTCGGTTTCGGCGGCGGTTCTGGAGCTTGAGGGGCGTCTTGGCGCGCGGCTCCTTCACCGGACCACCAGAAGCGTGTCGACGACGCAGGACGGCGCTGCCTTCTATGAGCGATGCCTGAGCCTGATTGCGGATGTGGAGGAAGCGGAAAACCTGTTCCGCAATACCGCCGCGCCCTCCGGTACGCTGCGGATCGATGTTCCCGGACGCATCGGGCGGCTGATCGTTGCGCCTGCCTTGCCCGCATTTCTGGATGCCTATCCGGAAATCGACATACATCTGGGGGTGACGGATCGCGCCGTCAATCTTGTCGAGGAGAGTATCGATGGCGTTCTGCGCGTCGGGCCATTGACCGATTCCGGGTTGATCGCCCGCTCGCTCGGAGAGCTTCCGCTGGTCAATGTGGCGAGCCCCGCCTATCTGGAGCGGTACGGCATTCCCGAAACGCCTTCCGACCTTGCCGCGCATTGGGCGGTCAATTATGCCTCGCCGTCGAGCGGGCGCGTCGAGCCTTGGGAATGGGTCGAAGGCGGCGTATTGCGATCCATGCCGGTGCGCGGCCGCGTCACCGTCAACAATGCCGAAGCCTATATCGCCTGCTGTCTCGCCGGTCTCGGCCTCATCCAGATTCCCGCCTATGATGTCAAGCATCATCTGGAAGCGGGCGAACTGGTGGAAGTGATGGCCGATATGCGCGCCGAGCCGATGCGGATGACGTTTCTCTATCCCCACCGCCAACATCTTTCCCGCCGTCTTCAGGTCTTTGCCGACTGGCTGGAAGAACTGCTGAAGCGGGAGCTGCATTTCAAGCCGGAGCCGGATTGACGACAAGGCTTTTCTCTCTGTGCATGGTGGCAAGCCTGGCGTGGAAGTTTTATTGCGGCGCAGCTATGGTGCGGCGATCAAGCGATGGAGAAAGTCGTTGAAGATTTTTATTTTCGGCAGTGTGAATGTGGATGTCAGCGCGCGGATGGCCGCGCTGCCGCGTCCGGGACAGACCGTGAATGCATCGGGCTATGGCATCGGCCTCGGCGGCAAGGGCGCCAATCAGGCGGTTGCGGTCGCAAAGCTCGGCGGCGACATTCGCTTCGTCGGCGCTGTCGGTAACGATGCATTCGGCGAACTGGCCGTGAAGCAGATGCAGGAATTTGGCCTCAACACCGAAAGCGTGCGCGTGATCGATGGTGTCGATACGGGCATGGCGATCATTCAGGTCGAGGAAGCGGGGCAGAACACGATTGCGGTGTGCGCCGGGGCCAATGCGCGCTGGTCGGTGGCCGATATCGATGCCTATGCGGCCGATATTGCCAAGGCGAAGATCACGCTGTTGCAGCGCGAGGTTCCCCATGAGGCCAATCTGGCGGTGGCAAGGGCGGCGCGGGCGGCAGGCGGCAGCGTTCTGCTCGATCCGGCTCCGGTCGGCGATGCAAGCCGCATGGCGGACCTGATTGCACTCAGCGACATCATTTCTCCCAACGAGACGGAAGCCGCTGAAATCACCGGCATCGAGCCGACCGATCTGGCTTCCGCGGAAGCCGCAGCCCGGAATCTTCTGGAGCGCGGGCCGAAAACGGTCATCGTCAAGCTTGGGAGCCGTGGTGCATTGCTGGTGACGGCGGACGAGGTGAAGCACTTCGAGCCGTTCAAGGTCGATGTGGTGGATACGGTTGCCGCCGGCGACAGTTTCAATGGCGGTTTCGCGGTTGCCTTCTCGCAAGGCCAGTCCTTGCATGATTGTGTGCGGTATGGTTCGGCGGCGGGTGCGATTGCGGTCACGAGAGTGGGCGCTGGCGCGGCTGCGCCGACCGCTGCGGAAGTGGCAGCGCTTCTGCAAAATAAGGCAAAATGAAGAATAGCGGCAATTTGCGCCGATTTCGCTCGATTTGAGCGAAAAACCGCTCAAAAATACCACCTCAAATATGGCGAAGAAGCCGCGAGAATAAGGCTCTCGCGGCTTTTTTGTGGCTAAATTATGGCTTAGAGCATGATCCCGAGAAGTGGACTTCCGTCTGCGGGGAAATCAGTTCACTGGACTGATTTCTTAACCCCGCTACGATCGGATAAGATCATGCCCAGATAAAATCAAAGCGTTGCCAGACGTTCGGTCAGCAGGCTGAAGAAGCCATCCGCATCCACATCCTTGATGAAGAGCGCGTTCTTCGGGCGGTCGGTCACTTCCCACCAGTCCACGACCGTTTCGCCGATGGTGAGTTCCGAATTGATCTCGATTTCCACATTGCATTCGCGCCCGGAATAAAGTTCCGGCTTGATCAGATAGGCGATGACGTTCGGGTCATGCAGCGGGCCGCCGTCGGTGCCGTACTTGGCTTCGTCATAGCGCTCGAAGAATTCCAGCCATGCCGCAACCACTTCGCCGACATGGGTGCCGATGCCGCGAATGGCGGCGATGCGCTTCTCGGTGGTCAGCACCTTGTGGGTGACGTCGAGCGGCATCATGGTGATCTTGATGCCGGATTTGAACACCACCGATGCGGCGTGCGGATCGACATAAATGTTGAATTCTGCCGATGGCGTGATGTTGCCGCCCTCGAAATAGCCACCGCCCATCAGCACGATTTCCTTGATGCGCCCGGCAATTTTCGGCTCGCGGATCAGCGCGGATGCGATGTTGGTGAGCGGTCCGAGCGGGCAGAGCGTGACGGTGCCCGGCTCTTCCTTCATCAGCGTTTCGATAATGAAATCAACGCCATGCTGTGCCTGCAGCGGCATGGTCGGGGCGGGCAGGTCGTAACCGTCGAGGCCGGTCTTGCCATGGACGTTTTCAGCCGTCACGAGCGGGCGTACCAGAGGGCGGATGGAGCCTGCGAACACCTTGGTTTCAGGCTTTTTCGCCACTTCGCAGATCGTGCGGGCGTTGACTTCGGTGCGCGCCAGCGGGCCGTTGCCTGCCACTGCGGTAATGCCGAGAATGTCGAGTTCCGGGCTTGCCAGGGCCAGAAGAATGGCGACGGCATCGTCCTGACCGGGATCGGTATCGATAATGATTTTACGGGCCATGATGGTTTCCTGATGAGGGGATTTAAACTGCGTTTCGCGCCGCTTCGACCGTCTGGTCGACAAGCGCGTCGAAGGAGATTTTCGCCGGGCGGCGCATATAGGTGACGATGTGGTCGGCCAGAAGCGGCTTCGACCACCGTTCGGCAATGATGCCTGAACCGCGCTGGATGGCGATCATGCTCAGAATCTGCGCGGCATTGCAGTCGACGTCGTGGCCGATGCCGCAGACGATTTCGAGCGTGCGGTCGAAGTCGCCTTCGCCGAACCAGAGCGCGATAACCTGCGCGGCTGCATTCGGATAGACGTGAATCCAGTTATATTCGGCATATTCCGTATCGCATTTCGCCCATGCATCCTGCCAGTTACCGGCAGAGCGGCAGGCATCGAGCGCAAAGGCCAGAACTGCGCCATACTCGGTCTCGACCGGGAAAAGCGCTGCCGTTGAAACCAGCAATTCGCGCGTATCGCTCATCACAAAGGCGCGCGCCGCCATGACGGCGTTGAAGACTTCGCCCAAAATGCCGTTTCCGGCATGGGAGATTTCCGCGTCCATCCATGCGAGGCGGGCAGCTTCGCGGGCGCGGCCCGGCACGACCATGCCGCAGATCGTGCCGCGCATCTGCGCGCCGATCCATTCGTCGAACGGGTTGTCGCAAGTGCCGGTTTCAGGCGGGGTAAGGCCGCGCCGCATGTTGGAAAGCGCGATTGCCTCCGCCGACCAGCCAAGCGGGATCAGCGAGGTCCAGCGCTCGGCAATGTCGGCGCTGGTGACCGCTGAGCCCTTGTCGCCAAAGGCTTCGAGAAAGGCGATCTCGAAGGTGATGTCGTCATTATAGGTGTTGGGCTCGCGCACATAATCGCGGATCGGTCCGAAGACCTCGGCGATGTTTTCCGCCGTATAGCCTTCCAGCGCCGTGCCAGCCGCGGCCCCCACAAGCTGCGCCATCCATGCGGCGGCGGTGCGGTCGCGGAAATCATCGGACTGGATGGCATAGAGCACATCGTCCGGCCATTGAACGGCGGCGTCGAATTCGTCCCATGAGCCGTAGCGCACCGTCTTTTGCGACGGATGGTCGGGGTCGGGTTGTGCCGCGCGCATCAGGACGCGCAGGCGCATGTCGATGCGATAGAGCGTTTCAAAGTCGCCTTTTCCAAGTGCTGCCAGCCCGTCGCGCAGCAGTTCTTCATATGGCGCAAGGACAAAGCCCTTGTTCTCCAGCGATTGCAGCACACCCGCCATCAGGCATTCGGGCGCTGCCGATCCCGGCACATTGCTTTTCCAGAACATGGCCATGAGATCATCCTGCGCCTTCATGACGGCGCTTGCATCCCATGTCTGTTCTTCAGCCGTGCGGATGACAGGCTTTGTGTCGCGCAGCAGGTCGCGGGTCAGTTCCCAGGCTTTCATTTCATTCTCATTTCAGGCTCATTTCAGGCCCATTTCAGGAGTTTTTCAGTTGCTTGGCGCGCCGCTGGCGCCGCGCCGCGTGGATCGTCAGCACGACGACCGGGACGAGATAGGGGATCATCTGCATCAGCTCGAAGGGCAGGCCAAGGCTTTGCAGCGTGATGGCGAAACCTTCCGCCGCCGCCAGAACCAGGCTCGCCACGAGCGTTCCCCATGCGGTGCCCTGTCCCATGACTTCCGCCGCAATGGCGATGAAGCCGCGACCGGCGGTCATGTTCTGGGCAAACCAGGTGACATAGCCGAGCGACAGATAGGCCCCCGCCGCGCCGCCGAAGAGACCGGACAGGACAAGCGCCATCATCTGCACCCGGCCTGTCTGGATGCCTGCGGCGCGTGCCGATTTCGGATCGACGCCGGTGGCGCGCAGATGCAGGCCGAAGCGCGTGCGCATCATCAGGAGGCTGACCGCCGGGACGGCGAGAAGGGCCGCGAAAGTCAGCACATGGATATTGCCGATGAAAGGCACGGCAAGGCTTGGCAGCGCGCCGCTCTTGAGCGCGCCCGACATGCCCTTGTCGCCTGTTGCCAGATAAAGCCCGAGCGTGGTTGCTGCTGCTGCCGCGATGTTGAGCGCTATGCCGGTCATGATGAGGTCGGTGCCAAGCCGGTTGACCGAAAGCGACATGAGCAAGCCCAGAAGCGCGCCGACGACAAGTGCGGCCAAAAGGCCGATGGCCGGGCTTCCCGTCGCGGCACTGGCCAGAACGGCGATGAGGGCCGCGACCAGCATCATGCCTTCCATGCCGATATTGAGCACGCCCGCGCGGTCGGAAATCATCACGCCGAGTGCTGCCAGCAGCAATGGCGTTGCCACGCGCAGGATCGTGCCGATGAAATGCGGGTCGAAAATCTGTGCGAGAACGGTGCTCATGCCTGTACTCCCGGCTGCACTGCGGCTTGTTCGCCATCGCGATTGCGAAGGTTGCGGATCAGCCGCAAGACGGTCGGATGATTGTGAATGACGCTTGCCGTCGCGCCCACCATGATGGCTGCCGTCACCAGCCCCACCACTTCGGTCGGGATGTTCATGTTGCGGGCCAGAAGATCGCCGCCCACCTGCACGAAACCGAGGAAAAGCGCGGATGGAATAAGCAGGAACGGGTTTTCGCGCGCCAGAATGGCGACGACGAGGCCGGTCCAGCCATAACCGGGCAGATCGAGCCAGGCAAAGCGGGCATGAAGGCCCAGAACTTCCAGCGCCCCCGCCATGCCTGCCACCAGCCCGCCGACAATCTGCGCGCGCATGATGATGCCCTTCAGCGGCAGGCCAAGATGATTGGCAAAGCCGGGGCTTGAGCCTGCGATACGGATATTGAGACCGGAGCGCGTCCAGTAAAGCCAGATGCCGCCAGCGATGCAGGCGAGGATTGCGATGATCGAACCGCTGTTGAGGCGTGTACCGGCCAGAAGGCGATCGAGCTTGGCATCTGGCGGAATCTTGAGCGACATCATCCCGCCAGCCGCCGGATCGCGGATGACATAGTTGAGGACGAAGAGGCCCAAAAACAGGAAGGCATAGTTGAGGACGAGCGAGGTCACCATTTCCGATGCGCCGAAGCGAAGCCGCAGCGCTGCCGGAATGGTGCAGGCGAAACTGCCTGCCACCGCGCCGCAAAGGATCGCCACCGGCAGCGAGAACCAGCCGAGCGAAGGAAGCAGAACGGCACCCGCCACCGCGCCGAGCGCGCCGAGGAAGAAGCCGCTTTCCGCGCCCAGATTGAACAGGCCGGAGCGGAACATGACAGTGATCGCAAGGCCGGTCAGCATGATGGGCGTTGCCGCCTCCACCACATTGCCCATATGGCGAATGCTGCCGAACGGTCCGAGGAAGAAGGTTTTGAGAACGCTTGCCGGGTTGTCCTGCATCAGCGCCAGCGGCACCAGCAGCACCGCCATGATGACGCCGATCACCAGCACGGTCAGGAAGAATGGAACGAGATAGGAAATCAGCCTGCGCATTATATACGTGTCCCCAGCATATACGGTCCGAGGACGGCTGGTGTTATGTCTGGTCCGTTTTCCAGAACAGCGACGATGCGTCCATTGAAGAAAACGACGATACGATCGCTCAAACGCAGCAATTCGTCGAGATCGGCGCTGATAAGCAGCACGGCGCAGCCGCCTTGCGCCACTTCGTCGATGCGCCGATGCAGGAAGGCCGCCGCCGAAACGTCGATGCCGCGGGTCGGCTGGTCGGCGATCAGGAATTTCGGATTGGTGGCAAGCTCGCGCGCGGCGATGAGCTTTTGCGCATTGCCGCCGGAAAGGGAATCGAGCCTTTCGGTAATCGCGCCCGCGCGCACCGAATATTGCCTTATCATGCCGCTGACGCGCGCCTTGATGGCGTTCCAGCGCAGGAAAGGCCCCCGGAATATCTGCCTGTCGGCGGTAATCGATCCGGCTCCGGCTATGGCGTTTTCGGCCAGGGACAGGCCGGGTGCGCCGCCTTGCGAAAAGCGGTCGGCAGGCAGATGCGCAAGCCCTTGCCTGCGCCAGCTTGCAGTGTCGGCGCGCAGCATGTCCACGCCGTTAAGGCTGATCGTGCCGCTGGCCGCTTCCGCAAGGCCGGAAAGCACGGATACGAGGCCGCGCTGGCCGCTGCCATCGACACCGGCAACGCCGACGATTTCGCCCGCGCCAACGGTCAGGTCCACATCCTTGATGCGGTCTGCCGGATCGGCGGCTTTCGTCGTGACGCCCTTCATGTCGAGAACGGTTTTCATCGCGCCGTGCTTGTGGGCGCGTTGGGGAATGTCGACCGCATGGCCCATCACCATCTGCATGATGGCGTCGTCCGGCACGTCGGCAAGCTTTTCCGTGCCTGCGACGGCACCGGCGCGCAATACGGTCACGCTTTCGGCCAGCTCGCGCACTTCGTTCAGCTTGTGGGAAATGAAGAGGATGGTAATGCCTTCGTCGCGCAGCGATTTCAGCTTGCGCATCAGTTCCTCGATCTCCGGCGGCGAGAGAACGGCGGTCGGCTCATCGAGGATGAGAAGCCGCGTGCGGCGCGCCAGCGCTTTCAGGATTTCGACCTTCTGCTGGGCGGCGACGGAAAGCGCGCCCGTGATCGCGTCCGGGTCGGCGTGCAGGTCGTATTGCTGCATCAGCGCCTCGACCATTTTGCGCGCGCCAACGCGGTCGATCAGCCCGGCCTTCACCGGTTCATGGCCGAGAATGATGTTTTCCGTAACCGTCAGGGTTGGCACGAGCGAGAAATGCTGGTGCACCATGCCGATGCCTTGTGCGGCGGCGTCTTCGGGTGACCATGCGGCGATATGCTTGCCATCGACGACGATTTCGCCTGCCGTGGCATTTTCGATGCCGAACAGGATTTTCATGAGCGTGGATTTGCCAGCGCCGTTCTCGCCGCAAATGGCGTGGATGGAACCGGCGCGGATCGAAAACGACACGTCGCGAAGCGCCTCAGTGCCGTTCGGATAAACCTTGCTCACATCGCGAAAGGCGACGATTGGGCGGAAGGCGACGATTGCATCGCCGCCTTCAATATTTTCAGCTGGATTTTCCACGATCAGGGACGAACCTTGTTGCGGATCGCGTTGAGATCCTCGGTGCTCATGCCGAACGCGGTCGGAACCGTGATCTTGCCCTCGGAAATCTCGTCGGAAGCCTTCTTGATGGCGTCCTTCATTTCCTGTGTAGCCATGGAAGCCATGTTGCCGTCCTGCACAATACCGACAGCGCCTTCCTTGAGGCCAAGCGCTTCGGCCTTGCCGAACGGCAGGTCGCCTGCCTTGAAGCGCTCATAGGCTTGCAGGAGGCTGACATCGACATTCTTCAGAACGGAGCTGACAACCTGCTTGGCAATGGCCGGGTCGCTGTCCTTGAAGATCGCTTCCTGATCGGAATCGACGCCCAGCACATATTTGCCGGTTTCCTTGGCGGCGGAAAGCTGGCCGAGGCCGGTCTGCGAGGCGACGACGAAGCCGAGCGCGACATCGGAGCGATACTGCGCGAGGCCCAGTTCCTTGCCCTTGGCGGCATCCATGAAGGAGCCGGCATAGGAAATGGCGATCTTGGCGTCGGGCAGGACAGCCTGCGCACCGGCGATATAGCCGACGAGGAAGTCGTTGATGACGGGAATGTCCATGCCGCCGAGGAAGCCGAGGTTCTTGCCAGTATCGCCGAGCTTGCCGTCCTTCAGCAGCGAAGCCGCCAGCATGCCGCCCAGATAAGAGCCTTCGTTCTGCTTGTACTGGATGGAATAGACATTGTCGTAGCCGCCTTCTTCATAAGGCACGCTTGCATCATAGAGGATGTATTTCTTGTCGGGATATTGCTGGGCGACCGCGCCGATGGTTTCTGCCATCTGGTAGGTACCGCCGATGATCAGGTCCCAGTCCTGTTCGGACGCATCGAGGAACACCGGTTCCCATTTGGTCGGATCGTCGCCGATTTCGAGAATCTTGGTCTCGACGTCGTCGCCATATTTGTCCTTGATCATCTTCATGCCCTTGGCGGCGCTGTCGAAGAACGACTTGTCGCCGAGCGCGCCATTGATGATGAGCAGGACCTTGTCCTGTGCCTGAGCCGTGGTGGCGAATGTGCCCATCGCCGTCGAGGCGGCAAGAGCAAAGGCAAGGCGGATTATTCCCCGTCTGGTGGATTTGATCACAACAGAACTCCAATATTGTAGCGTTATGGAGATGGATTTTCTGCTTTGGATAATTTGCCCTCCGCCCACAGAACCTCCACACCTGAGGAGCGATCAAACGCTGACGGCGGTTGCGAGTCAATTGCCAAACTTTTTGCCCGTTGTGGACAAAACCGGTCTGTTGCGCACAATGCTCATAAAGCTTCCATTTATTTCAACAAAGCCTGATTGGGGTGGCGGAGTGTCGGGTCGAACGGGTTGAGGCGCTGCGAGATGATTGCGGCTTCCTTGCGCAGAAGTTCCGTCACCGTCTGCTGGCGCTTTTCGGTGAGGCGCGCGGCAAGCGTGCCGATGCTGAGCGCGGCCACGGCCTCGCCATCACGATTGAGGATGGGGACGCCGAGACCCGCCATGCCGTCAATCATGTTGAAGTTGAAGGTCGCAGCGCCCGATTCGCGCACTTCCGCAATCATGATGCGCAGGTCAACCTCGTCCACTGAGGATTTGTCGAGAATGCGGGGCATGTTGAAGCGGATGATCGCCTCGCGCTCTTCTTCCGGCAGGAAGGCGAGGATGGCAAGGCTGCCCTGACCGATGCCGAGCGGCACCTTGCCGCCAATATCGCCGGTAAAGGAGCGGATCGGAAACGGCCCCTCCACGCGGTCGAGGCAGACCGCATCGAAATTGCTGCGCACGAGCAGGAATACCGTGTCGTTGAACGTGGTCGAAAGGCGCAGCAGCGACGGGCGGGCAATGCTCAATATGCCGTCGCGCTGGCGCGCCTGCGCCGCCATCGCAAAAAACTCCAGCGACAGGCGATAAGCCTTCTTGTCGGGAAGCTGCTCGACGAGGTTTTCGGCAATCAAGGTCTTCAGCAGGCGATGCGCCGATGGCTGGCTGAGTTCGAGGTCGCGCGCCAGATCGATCAGCCGCACGCCGTCATCCGTGCTGGCGGCGAGACCCTTCAAAATATGGATTGCCTTCACCAGACTTGAGTTAAGCGCGGCGCCGGATTTCGGATTCTCAGATATATCATCCATAAAATTGCTTTCAAATTCTGCATTTTGAAAGAAATATATAATTTCTTCCGGATTTAAAAATTATAATTTGCATTCCGGCGGATTTTTCCGCCATCTAAAACCGTCGCCAATGGGAAGGTCCGGCAAGGCATTGGAGAAGTGCCCGCAAGCGGATCGGCGGTTTTACTTGTAATCAAGGGGAACGCTGCGGCTGCGTAAGCGGCCGGACGGTCATGCGTTCAAACGACAAGTCGGACCGGCGCTTCAAGCGCGGTCAGCCGCTCCCGCCAGCCAGCCCGACGAAGAGGCGACGTGAAACAACATCACGGCGCTTCCGCTCCCCCGCATCATTCCGCGGAAGTCAAGCCGAGAGGGAGACGCAATGAGCTTTTTGACCCTGTCCGGAATTTCGCGCCACTATGGCAAGTTCGCGGCTGTCGACAATTTCAACCTGGCGATAGAAAAGGGCGAGTTCATTTCGCTTCTCGGCCCTTCCGGCTGCGGCAAGACCACGACCTTGCAGATGATCGCCGGTCTGGTGACGCCGACGGCGGGCACGATCACGCTCGACGGGCGCGAGATCACGCGCCTTGCGCCCGCCAAGCGCGAGCTTGGCGTCGTCTTCCAGAGCTATGCGCTGTTTCCGCATATGACGGTGGCGCAGAATGTGAGCTTCGGCCTTGAAATGCGCAATGTGCCGAAAGCGGAGCGCGAAAAGCGCGTGCGCGACGTGCTGGAACTGGTGCATCTGGGCGCGCTTGCCGACCGTTATCCGCGTGAAATGTCGGGCGGTCAGCGCCAGCGCGTGGCGATTGCGCGCGCGCTGGTCATCAATCCGCCGGTGCTGCTGCTCGACGAGCCGTTGTCCAATCTCGATGCGCAATTGCGCGAGGAAATGCAGTTTGAGCTGCGCCGCATCCAGCGCACAGTCGGCATCACCACCATCATGGTCACGCATGACCAGGCCGAAGCGCTGTCGATCAGCGACCGCATCGTGGTCATGGAAAAGGGCGTCATCACGCAGGTCGATGCGCCCTACAAGCTCTATGAGCACCCGCATAACCACTTCATTTCCAATTTCGTCGGCAAGTCGAACTTCCTCAAGGCGCGCGCCGAGGGCGACATGATCGCACTGGCCGAAACCGCGATCCGCTTTCCGGCCAACGGCAAAAAGGTCTCGGGCGAGCTTTCCGTCTTCATCCGCCCGGAAAAGGTGCAGCTCGTGGCAGCGGGCGAGGGGCATATCGCCGGTGAAGTGACGACGCGCTATTTCATGGGCGCGCAGTGGCTGCTCGGCGTGACGACGCCTGCCGGCCAGCTTTCGGTGGCGCTTCCCAATCTCGGCAACCCGCCGCCGGCGGAAGGCACATCGGTCGGCCTCAGCTGGAACCACGAGGATTGCCGCATCCTCACCGCAGGGGTGAATTGAGCATGTCGGCCGTCACCTCACAGGATATAACGCCCACGCCAAAGCAAAGGCGCGATCTGACGCCGCTCTTTCTGGTCGGGCCGTCGACGCTTCTGTTCTTCGCGCTGGTGCTGCTGCCGCTCGGCCTTACCGTGCTGCTGTCCTTCAACAGCTACAGCTATGACAAGGGCATCGAGAACGTCTACACGCTTGCCAATTATGTGCAGGTCCTGAAAGACCCCTATTACCTTTCGATCTTCTGGCGCACGCTCAAGCTCGCGCTCATCACCACCGTCATCACGGTGCTGATCGGCGTGCCGGAAGCCTATATTCTCTCCAATATGCGCAAGCCATGGCGCTCGATCTTCCTGCTGGTCATCATCGGGCCGCTTCTGGTTTCGGTCGTGGTGCGCACCTTCGGCTGGAGCATGCTGCTCGGCCGCAACGGCCTCGTGAACAGCGCTCTCGACATGGTGGGCCTGCCGACGACGCAAATTCTCTACAGCGAAACGGCCATCGTCATCGGTCTGGTGCATATCATGCTGCCATTCATGGTGATCCCGGTCTGGACCGTGCTGCAAAAGCTCGATCCGTCGGTGGAAGCCGCAGCGCTGACGCTTGGCGCATCGCGCCTGACGGCATTGCGCCGCGTGGTGTTTCCGCAGGCGGTGCTTGGCATCCTGTCGGGCAGCCTCATCGTGTTTGCGCTTTCGGCCAGCTCGTTTGCCATTCCGGGCCTGCTTGGCGGGCGCCGTCTCAAGATGGCGGCAACCGTCGTCTATGACGAGTTCCTGATCGAGCTGAACTGGCCGCTGGGCGCTGCCATCGCCATCATCGTTCTGGTCGCCAATCTCGTGATCATGATTGCCTATAACCGTCTGCTCGAAGGGCAGGCCAAGAAGAAGCTGGGATAAGCCATGGTCAAGAACGGTCCCTTTGCCCTTTTCTTCCACACGCTGATCGTCATCTTCATGCTGGCGCCGATGGTTGTGGTGTGCCTTGTGGCCTTCACGCCGGAAAACACGCTGACCATGCCGTGGAGCGGCCCGAATGCGGGGCTGTCGCTGCGCTGGTTCGAGGCCGTGTTCGCGCATAATGATTTCATGGCGTCGTTCTATAACAGCGTGCAGCTCGCATTCTTCTCGGCAACGATTTCCACGCTTCTGGCCGTGCCCTCGGGACTGGCGATTGCGCAGTATAATTTCCGTGGCCGCGATGCGCTGAACGCGCTTTTCCTGTCGCCGCTCATCATCCCGCATCTGGTGCTGGGCGTGGCCTTCCTGCGCCTGTTCTCGCTGATGGGCTTTACCGGCTCCTTCGTCTGGCTGGTCGCGGCGCATTCGATTGTCGTGACGCCCTATGCGCTGCGCCTGATCCTCGCTTCGCTCGGCAGCATGGACCGCAATGCGGAAAATGCGGCGCGCACCCTGGGCGCTGGTGAATGGACCGTGTTCCGCCGCATCACGCTGCCGCTGTTGCTGCCGGGTCTGTCGGGCGGGTGGCTGCTTGCCTTCATCAATTCCTTCGATGAACTCACCATGTCGATCTTCGTTACATCGCCATCCACGGTCACGCTGCCGGTGCGCATGTATATGTATGCAAGCGAATCCATCGACCCGATGATGGCGGCGGTTTCGGCCCTGATGATCCTCGTTGCGACCGTAACCATGATTATCATCGATCGCATGTTCGGTCTCGACCGGCTGCTGGTGGGCAAGGGCTGAGCAGGCAGATCATGACCATCCCGGTTTCTTCTTCGGCGGCTCAGTTCCGCAGGCGGTATCGGCTGGCTGAACAGCCGCTCGGCTTCTCGCTCGACGGCGTGCGCTTCGAGGGACGCCGCGGCGATACCGTGCTGACTGCCATTCTCTCCGTGCAGGGCAAGCTGCGTCATACCGAGTTCACGGGCGAGCCGCGCGCGGGCTTCTGCCTGATCGGTGCGTGTCAGGATTGTCATGTCATGACCGCTGAGGGCCACAAGCTTCGCGCCTGCACCGCGCTTCTGGAAGAGGGCATGGCCTTTGTGACGGAGCCTGCGAAATGAGTGCGGTGCTTGATCCGGTTATCGTTGGTGCTGGTCCGGCAGGCGTTCGCGCCGCCGAAACACTGGTCAAGGCGGGTCTCAGGCCCATCGTGCTTGACGAAGGTTTTCGTTCCGGCGGGCAAATCTATCGCCGTCCACCGCTCGATGACGGGCGCAGCTATCGCAGCCGTTACGGGTCGGAGGCGCACAAGGCCGAGGCGCTGCACAAGAGCTTCGACGCCTTGCGCGGCGCAATCGACTATCGCCCGCAAACGCTGGTGTGGAACATTTCGCGTGGGGAAACCAACCGGCTCGACCTTTTGACCGATGGCGTTCACGGCCAGTTGCCCTACAGCCATCTCATTCTGGCGACGGGCGCGACCGACCGGGTTCTGCCGTTCAAGGGCTGGACCAAGCCCGGCGTCTACACCCTCGGCGCATCGCAGACGGCGCTGAAAGCACAAGGCTGCACGGTTGGCGAGCGGGTGGTGTTCATGGGTTCCGGTCCGCTGCTTTATCTGGTGGCCTGGCAGTATCATCATGCAGGCGCCAAGGTTGTGGCGGTGCTGGACACGGCGCCTTTCGCATCCAAATTTCATCTGGCGCATCTGGCGCTCTATGCCCCGCGCATTGTGGCGCTCGGCGCTTGGTACGGCCTGCGTCTGAAGCTTGGCGGCGTGCCGATCCATTATAATGTGCGTCCCGACGAAGTTCTGGGCGAGAGCCATGTCGACGGCATTCGCTTTCGCACCGGCAATCGTGTACGCGAGGTTGACTGCGATGCGCTGGCTTATGGGTTTGCCTTGCGTCCTGAAACCCAGCTTGCCGATCTCGCCGGTTGCGATTTCCGCTTTGAAGAGCGCGACCGCGCCTGGCTTCCCGCTGCCGACAGGCTTGGTCGCACCAGCCGCATCGGTGTCTATGTGGCGGGCGACGGCGCAGGCATTGCCGGTGCTGACGCCGCTGAAATTCGCGGATCATTGGCCGCGATTGCCTTGCTGCGCGACAGGGGCCTGCCGTTTGACGAGGGCGCAGAACGCGGCCTTCTCGCAAGGCTCGATCATATCTATCGCGAGCGCCTGATCGTCGAAAAAGCCTTCCCGTTCCCGCGTGACTGGTTCGACACGATTGCTGGCGACGTCACGCTGTGCCGCTGCGAGGAAATCGCGCTCGGCGACGCGCAGGCGGTCATTGGAGATGGCGACGCGCGCGAGATCAACCGGCTGAAGGCGCTGACCCGCGTCGGCATGGGGCGCTGTCAGGGCCGCATGTGCACGGCGGCAGCGGCGGAACTTCTGGCCGCGATGCAGGACAAGACGCCCGCCGAAACAGGCCGCATCCGCGCTCAGGCTCCGGTCAAGCCGATCCCGCTTGGTTTCGGCGCTCCGGCGAGGGAGGACGTTTCGTCATGACAAGGCGTCTTCAGGTCGATGCGGTCATTATCGGCGGCGGGATCGTCGGCGGTTCGGCAGCGCTTTTCATGCGCCGGGCCGGATTGTCGGTCATCCTGCTCGACAAGGGCTTTTGCGGTGCGCAGGCCAGCGGCGTCAATTATGGCGGCGTGCGCAGGCAGGGCCGTGCGCCGGAACAGCTGCCGCTTGCCCAGCGTTCGCACGCATTGTGGGCGCGGCTGCCGGAATTGATCGGCATCGATGGCGAATATATCCGCAGCGGCCATCTGAAGCTTGCCCGCACCGAAGAGCATTTCGCCAGGCTTGAAGCCTATGCGGCCACGGTCAGGCCGCTCGGCCTCGATGTGGAGTTGATCGGCGGCAATGCAATCCGCGAGCGTTTTCCATGGCTTCCGGGTGATGTGGCGGGCGCTTCGCTCTGCGCGGAAGACGGCCATGCCAATCCGCGTCTGGTTGCCCCTGCCTTTGCCCGTGCGGCACTGGCTGCTGGCGCGACGGTGCTGGAAAACACGCCGGTCATCGAAGCGCGGGAGACCGGCGACGGCTTTGCCATTCTGGCCGGTGACGGTGTCGAAATCCGCTCGCGTCTGCTGTTCAATTGCGCCGGTGCCTGGTCGGACCGGTTCGCGGCCTCGTTCGGTGAGCCGGTGCCGCTTCAGCGCATCTATCCCTCGATGGTCGTTACCGAGCCGATGCCGTTCCGCCTGCCGATGAGCCTTGGCGAGGAAGGCGGCGGCTTCTATGGGCGTCAGGTCACGCGCGGCAATTACGTCATGGGCGGCGGGCGCGGCACGCCGCTCGAAAACCCGGACTTCTCGCGGCCTTCGGTCAATGCCGCTTCCTCGGTGATGCTGCGCGCCATCGAACTGTTCCCGCATCTGAAAAATGCCCAGGTTATCCGCTTCTGGTCGGGCACTGAATCGGAAATGCCGGACGACAATCCGGTTATCGGGCCAAGCAGCCGGGTCAACAATCTCTTTCACGCCTTCGGCTTTTGCGGCGCCGGTTTCCAGACCGGCCCGGCTGTGGGCGCCATTCTTTGCGATCTCGCCGTGAGGGGCGAGACGGAAACGCCGATCGACGCCTTCCGCATCGACCGGTTCGATATGAACTCAAACCACAAAGGGGAGTAGCATGAAATACATCACCAAAACCGCCCTGCTGGCGCTCGGCCTGTCGGCAGCCTTCGCTTCGGCCGCATCGGCTGAAACCAAGACGCTCTATATCGGCATGAATGGCGGCAATATGGAGAAGGCCTATACCGAGCATGTCCTGCCGGAATTTGAAAAGGCCAATGACGTCAAGGTCGTTGTCGTGCCGGGCACCTCGGCGGATATTCTCGCCAAGGCAACCGCGCAGAAGGACAATCCGCAGATGCATGTCATGCTGCTCGACGACGGCGTCATGGTGCGCGCGATCAATGCGGGCCTTTGCCAGAAAATCTCCGACGATCCGGTTCTGGCCGACATTCAGCCTGCCGCGCGCCTCAAGGACGACATGGCCATCGGGGTCGATATGGGCATGACCGGCATTGCCTATAACAAGAAGCTTTTTGACGAAAAGGGCTGGGCTGCCCCGACCTCGTGGATGGATTTCGCCGACGAAAAATATGCGAACGCCGTGGTTTTCCAGTCGGCTTCCGCCTCCACTTTCGGTCTCCATGCTTTCCTGATGTTCAACCGCATTCAGGGCGGCGACGACAAGAACCTTGAGCCGGGCTTCGAGAAGTTCCCGGACATGATCGGCAAGAACGTTCTGGAATATATCCCGTCCTCGGCCAAGATTTCGGAAATGGTCCAGACTGGCGAAGCGGCGATCTTCCCGCTGACGCCGACCGGCGTGAACAACCTGAAGGACAAGGGCATTCCGGTTGAATATGCGCAGCCCAAGGAAGGTTCCGTGGTCCTCGCCGTGACCGAATGCGTGCTGGCAGGCAACAGCGAGCCCGAACTGAGCCAGAAGCTCGCGCATTACCTGCTTTCCGCCGATGCGCAGAGCAAGGCGCTCGACCATGGCAACGTCATCCCGTCGAACCAGAAGGCCAAGGCCGGTTCGCCGGAAGCACAGGCCAAGCTCGACGCCTTCAATGGTTACATGAAAACCGCCAAGACGCTTGACTGGGATGCGGTCAATGAAGGCCGTCAGCAGCTGAACAGCCGGTGGAACCGCACCATCGAAAAGTAAGATCAGCACCGTGATCTGAAAAAGCCCGCCTTGGGAAACCGGGGCGGGCTTTTTGCGGCAAGACCGCTTACGCATCGCCTGCCGATATTGTAGCTTGCGCGCAAATCATCCGGCAAATCGATGGATCGGGGCAAGCGTGAACAAAGCGGCAGCACTCGCATTATCTGGAATTCTGGTGGCGGCACCCGCGCTTGCCGAAGACAACTGGAAGCCCGTCGAGGAAATCAAGTTCTACGCCATCGCCGGGAAAACCGGCCCGGAACTTTATGAATCCATCGGCGAGCGCGGTCCCAAGATCGGCGGCGGCAAAACCCGCGTCATCGCCCATACCAGCTATGTGCTGACCTGGGACCGGCAGTTCGACCGCTCCAACAATGCCTGCACGATCCTGTCAGCCACGCCAAAGCTGAAGATCACCTATACGCTGCCGAAGCCCTCGCAGAAACTGACTTCCCCGGTGAAGGAACATTGGGAAACCTTCTATGAAGGCATCCGCAAGCATGAACTTGTGCACGGCGACCATGCCAAGGACATGACGCGGGAGATCGTGCGCCGCACCGTTGGCCTGTCAGTGCCAGACGACCCGAAATGCCAGAAGATCCGCAAGGTGCTGATCAAGGAAATCACCGATATGGTTGACGTGCAGCGCGCTCAGGGCCGCGCCTTCGACCGCGTGGAGATGGGCAATGGCGGCAATGTCCACCCGCTCATTCTGGCGCTGGTGAACGGCGGCTGATTTTCTCCGCCTGAGCTGATCCCATTGAGGCGGATCGGCGCTCTGGCTGTTTGCTTTGCCCCGCAACGAATCCGCCGGTTTGAACCGGATGGAACATTCCCTCCTATCCGCGGAATGAAGAGATTTTTACGCTTGCTTGAACGGGGGCTGTTGACTTCCTAACCAGTTAGTACATTTTAGAGAAAACGGCGCAGCCGGTCATGGCATTTCCGTTCCGAGGTGGAGGACCGGGAGGAACGGATTGCCGCTTGCGACAGGGCCTGCCGGGAAACCGGACGGTTTTCCGACATGCCTTTGGAGCATTTCCAATGGTTCAGTTTACTGGAAATGCTCCGGTTTCGACGGTCGGCCAGGACTGTGGGGAAAGCGAAGTTCACCCCAGGATGCATGGCGCATTCCGGTGAGGCGACCCGCTTTCACCCGGAACCCGAAAAGGGCAGCAGTCCGGAAGCGTTGCGCCGGGAGGAAACCGGGAGAAGCCCCGGGGGGAGGAACATGAAAGCTCTGGTCGAATTTTATTTTACAGCGGCGCGGTTCGCCATTGCCTGCCTTCTCGGCTGCATGGTCGTGCTCGTGTTCGGGAATGTGGTGCTGCGCTATGCCTTCAATCAGGGCATAACGGTTTCGGAAGAATTGTCCCGCATCTTCTTTGTCTGGCTCACCTTTCTGGGTGCGGTTGTCGCCATGCGCGACCATGCGCATCTGGGGGTGGATTCGCTGGTGCGCCGCCTGTCGCCCGCGGGCGCGCGCTTTGCGCTGGTCGCAGGCCATATCATGATGTTCGGCGCGACCTGGCTCGTTCTGTCGGGAAGCTTTACACAGACGCTCATCAACATCCCGACGCTGGCGCCTGCGACAGGCATGTCGATGGGCTGGTTTTATGGCGCAGGGCTGGCTTTTGCCGTGCCGGCGCTCCTCATCATCGCATGGAACGGCTTCGGCATCGCGACCGGGCGGATCGACGTCGCCAGCACGCATTTCGTGACGGATAGCGAGGAGCATGTCACGCCCGTTTCGACCGATGAAGATCGCAAATAGGGCGCGTCGACCATGACCTTGCTTATCTTTCTCGCCGCGCTTCTGGTTCCCATGGCGCTTGGCGTTCCGGTTGCCTTCGCGCTCATCATCAGCGGCGCTGCGCTGATGATGTATATGGATCTGTTCGACGCCCAGATCGTGGCACAGAACGTGCTGAACGGCGCCGACAGTTTTCCGCTGATGGCCGTTCCCTTTTTCCTGCTCGCCGGGGAAATCATGAATGCGGGCGGTCTTTCGCGCCGCATCGTCAACCTGGCGCTGGTCATGGTGGGCCATGTGCGCGGCGGCCTCGGCTTCGTCGCCATCTTCGCGGCTTGCGTCATCGCCAGTCTTTCCGGCTCGGCGGTCGCTGACGCGGCGGCGCTCGGCGCATTGCTGTTTCCCATGATGCGCAATGCCGGGCACGAGCCGGGTCGCGCGGCGGGGCTGATCGCCTCTGCCTCGATCATCGCGCCGATCATCCCGCCATCCATCGGCTTCATCCTGTTTGGCGTGGTCGGCGGGGTTTCGATCACCAAGCTGTTTCTGGCAGGGATTTTTCCCGGCCTGATGATTGCCGTGGCGCTGTGCGTGACATGGTTCATCCTCGCCCGCCGCGAGCAGTTCGAACTGCCGGAGAAGGCCGCGCCGGGTGCGCGGATGCGGGCTTTCCTCGACAGCATCTGGGCCCTGATGCTGCCGGTCATCATCATTGTCGGCCTTCGCTTCGGCGTGTTCACGCCGACGGAGGCGGGCGTGGTTGCCGCTGTCTATTCGCTGTTCGTCGCCACCGTGATCTATCGTGAATTGCCGCTGTCACGGCTCTATCCGGCCATGGTGGATGCGGCGAAGACGACCGCCGTGGTGATGTTCCTCGTGGCAAGCGCCAGCGTTTCGGCCTGGATGATTACGGTCGCTGACGTGCCGGGTGAACTGGCCGAACTGGTGCGACCTTTGATGGATAACCAGACACTGCTGCTGCTTGCGATCATGCTCATGGTTGTTCTTGTCGGCATGGCGATGGACATGACTCCGACGATCCTGATCCTGACGCCGGTGCTGATGCCGATCATCAGGGAGGCGGGCATCGATCCGGTCTATTTCGGCGTGCTGTTCATCATCAACAATTCCATCGGCCTCATCACACCGCCCGTCGGCACGGTGCTGAATGTGGTGTGCGGCGTCGCGCGCCTGCCGTTCGAAAAGGTGATGACGGGCGTGCTGCCGTTCCTGATCGCGCAACTGGCGGTGCTTTTCCTGATGGTGCTGTTTCCGCAACTGGTGACAGTCCCGATGGGCTGGTTTCATTGAATCGAGGGCGGGCGCCGCGCCAAGCGGCCCTGAAGACATTGAAATAACGAGTGGGAGGAAGACATGAAGAACATACTGAAGACAATGGCATTGGGCGTGGTTCTGCCGCTGGCCCTGATGACGACAACGGCCATGGCCGAAATCCGTTCGCAGACGATCAAGTTTGCCGCCGCCAACAGCAAGGGCCACCCGCAGGTGACGGGCATGGAGAAATTTGCAGAGCTGGTGAAGGAAAAGAGCGACGGTCAGATCAATGTGAAACTTTTTCCCGGCGGCGTGCTGGGCAGCGATCCGCAGACGCTTTCCGGCTTGCAGGGCGGTGTCGTGGAAATGACGGTGATGAATGCGGGCATCCTGTCCAGCACCGTCAAGGCATTCGAGGCCGTCGATCTGCCCTTCCTGTTCAACAGCGGCGAGGAAGCCGATAAGGTCATGGATGGCCCGTTCGGCACCAACCTGATGAAGCGCCTGCCTGATACGGGACTGGTCGGGCTTGCCTATTGGGAGCTCGGTTTCCGCAACCTGACCAATAACCGCCATCCGGTCGCGAAACTGGAGGATATTGCGGGGCTGAAAATCCGCACCCTGCAATCGCCGGTGCCGGTGGCCCTGTTCAACACGCTTGGCGCCAATGCGGTTCCGCTGCCCTATACCGAGCTTTATACGGCGCTTGAAACCGGCACGGTCGACGGGCAGGAAAACCCCAACGCCAACATCATCAATGCCAAGTTCTATGAAGTGCAGAAATATCTGACGCTGACGCGCCACCAGTACAATCCGCAGATCGTGATGATCAGCAAGAAGTTCTGGGACCGCCTCAACGATGAGGAAAAGGCAGTGATCGAACAGGCGGCGGTCGAGGCGCGCGATTACCAGCGCAAGGTTTCCCGCGAGCAGGACGCGACGGCGCTCGACGAGATCAGGAAGACGGGAATGCAGGTAACCGAACTGACGCCGGAAGAAACCGCGCGCCTGCGCGATGCGGTAAAGCCGGTCATCGACAAGTTTACCGCCGAAATCGGTGCGGAAACCGTCAATGAGCTCTTTGCCGAATTGAAGAAGGTTCGCGGCGGAAATTAAAACGGTACGCGCAGGCCGATACCGGATAAAACGGTTCCGGGCGGGTTTGCCCGGAGCCGGAAGAAAACTCCGGTCCGACCGGAGACAGGAGCGTGACATGAAGACTTCGATAGCAACCGTCTCCATCAGCGGCGATCTCCAGCAGAAGCTGGGGGCCATCGCCAAGGCCGGTTTTGACGGGGTGGAGATTTTCGAGAATGATTTTCTCACCTTTGACGAAAGCCCGCGTCAGGTGGGCCGGATGGCGCGCGACCTGGGGCTTGAAATCACGCTTTTCCAACCCTTCCGCGATTTCGAAGGCATGCCGGAACCGCTGCGCAGCCGCACTTTCGACCGGGCGGAACGCAAGTTCGACCTGATGCAGGAGCTGGGCACCGATCTCGTTCTGGTCTGCTCCAACGTGTCGCCTGCTGCCATTGGCGGCATCGACCGGGCCGCGGACGATTTTCGCGAGCTTGGCGAGCGGGCGGCGCGGCGCAATCTGCGCGTCGGTTACGAGGCGCTTGCCTGGGGCCGCCATATCAGCGACCACCGCGATGCATGGGAGATCGTGCGCCGCGCCGACCATCCCAATGTCGGGCTGATCCTCGACAGTTTTCACACGCTGGCGCGCAAGATCGACGTGAATTCGATCCGCTCCATTCCGAAGGACAAGCTTTTCATCATCCAGATGGCGGATGCGCCGCTGATCGACATGGACCTGCTTTACTGGAGCCGCCATTATCGCAACATGCCAGGCGAGGGCGACCTGCCGGTGCTGGATTTCATGCGTGCGGTGGCCGCGACCGGCTATGACGGCTATTTCTCGCTTGAAATCTTCAACGACCAGTTCCGCGGCGGATCGCCCGCCACCATCGCTGCCGATGGACGCCGTTCGCTCATCTATCTTGGCGATCAGGTTCGCCGGGTAGAGCCGGACAACAGGCTGACGGTTGCCGCCATGCCGCCCCGCGCAAGGGTGCACCGTGTCGGCTTTGTCGAGTTTGCCACCCACGCCGAAGAGGCCGAACGGCTCGTCGCCGCTGTCGGCGCGCTGGGGTTCAGGCTTGCGGGCAAACATCGCACCAAGGATGTCGCGCTCTACCGGCAGGGCGGCATCAATCTCGTCATCAATACGGATACGCGCGGCTTCGCAAGCTCGGCCTATGCCGTCCACGGCACCGCAGCCTATGCAATGGGGCTCGTCGTGGGCGATGCGTCGGAAGCCCATGCGCGCGCCGTTGCCATGGGTGCGGAGAATTTTGAACAGCCGCTCGATCCGGGTGAAATTGCCATGCCCGCCATCCGCGGCGTGGGCGGCGGGCTGATCTATTTTCTCGATGAAAAGACCGATCTGGCCCGCATCTTCGATATCGAGTTTGAACCCGTCGCAACAGATGATGCGGCGGCAGGTGTCGGCCTCACACACATCGATCACATTGCCCAGACGATGAAGTTCGACGAACTTCTGACCTGGCTGCTTTTCTACACCTCGCTCACGGAAACGCGGAAATCGCCCATGGTCGATATTGTCGATCCGGGCGGCGTCGTGCGCAGCCAGGTGGTGGAAAACGACGAGGGAACGCTGCGCATCACGCTCAACGGCGCGGAAAACCGACGCACGCTGGCCGGCCGCTTCATCGCCGAAACCTTCGGCTCTGGCATCCAGCATCTGGCCTTCGCGACGGACGATATCTTTGCCACCGCTGCAGCCTTGCGCGGCAACGGCTTCCACACGCTGGAAATCTCGCCGAATTATTACGACGATCTGGAAGCGCGGCTCGGTCTCGATCCGGAATTCACCGATCGGCTCAAGGCCGCGAACGTGCTTTATGACCGCGACGAGAGCGGCGAATATTTCCAGCTCTACAGCCCCACCGACGATCAGGGCTTCTTTTTCGAAGTCGTACAAAGGCAGGGCTACAAAGGGTATGGCGCGGCCAATGCGATCTTCCGCATTGCCGCGCTGCGGCGCTACATGCGCCCGGCGGGCATGCCGAAAAGTGCAGCGGCACTTTGATCGCTGGGGGAGAGGGAACCATGGGAAAGGCGCTCGCCAAGGCGCAGACGCGCAAGAACGATCCCGACGCAACGCGGGAAAATATTCTCGACGTTGCGGGGCGGGAGTTCGTGGCATCGGGGTTTTCCGGCGCGCGCGTGGATGAGATCGCGGCGCAGACCCGCACGTCCAAGCGCATGATCTATTATTATTTCGGCAGCAAGGAGGGGCTTTATCTCGCCGTGCTGGAACGCGCCTATGGAAAGATACGTGCGCTTGAAAGCTCGCTGTCGCTCGACGATCAGGACCCGGAATCCGCCATGCGCAGTCTGGTGGAAAGCACCTTCGACCATGACGACGCCAATCCGGATTTCGTGCGGCTGGTCGCGGTGGAAAACATTCACCGCGCCGAACATATGGAACGTTCCGACGTCCTGTCGCGCCAGAATGTGACCATTCTGGAAACGATCGAGAAAATCCTTGAGCGCGGGCGCGAGCAGGGCGTCTTCCAGCGCCGCATTTCCGCGCTCGACCTTCACATGCTGATCAGCGCGCAGTGTTTTTTCCGCGTTTCCAACAGGCACACATTCGGCGCGATCTTCGGCACCGACCTGATGGCGTCCGACGTGAAGGCGCGGCATCGCCGCCTGATCAGCGACACGATCATCGCCCTTTTGAAAAGCCCGGAATAGCGGGGGTCGGCGCGCCGACCGATCCTGTGGAGAACAAGAATTGAGACGTGAAGTGACGAAACGCCGTGTCCATGTGGGTCTGGTCGGCGCAAATATCCAGCGTTCGCTCTCGCCGGCAATGCATATGCGGGAGGGCGCGGCGGCGGGTCTCGCCTATCGTTACGATATCATCGATATTGCCGCCAATGGCCGTTCCGCACAGGATCTGCCCGCGCTTGTCGGCGAGGCGGAGGCTGCGGGCTTCGCCGGTCTCAACATCACCCATCCCTGCAAGCAGGCGGCGGTGGCGCTGGTCGATGAACTTTCGCCCCATGCCTCGGCCTTGCAATCGATCAACACCGTGGTGTTTTCCGATGGCAGGCGCATCGGCCACAACACTGACTGGTGGGGCTATGCGGAAGGGTTTCGCCGGGGCTTACCCGGTGCGTCGCTGGCGCGTGTGGTGCTGCTTGGTGCGGGCGGGGCCGGGGTCGCCGTTGCCTATGCGCTCGCCGAAATGGGTGCGCGGGAAGTGCACATCTTCGACCTCGACGCAGCGAAAGTCGATGCGGTCATCGGCAAGCTTGTCGCGGCGCAGCCGCAATGCAGTTTCATTGCGGGTTCCGATCTGGAGCGAACGCTGGCGGGTGCGTCCGGTCTGGTCCACGCGACGCCGACGGGCATGGATGCGCATCCCGGCCTGCCGCTCGCGCCTCTGCTGGTGCAGCCTCACCTCTGGGTTTCGGATATCGTCTATTTTCCCTTGCAGACGCCGCTGGTCCGGCTTGCGAAGGAGCGCGGATGCCGCGTGCTCGATGGCGGCGGGATGGCGGTGTTTCAGGCGGTCGGCGCATTCGAGCTGTTCAGCGGCATCAAGGCCGATCCAGACCGGATGCTTGCCCATTTCGCGCAGTTGCAAGCGCGGAACTAGAGCAATAAAGGCTCTTCAAAAATGGACGCAAGGATAAGTTTCCGGATTCTGCGCTAACGACTCTGGTCTCCAGAGCCGCTATCTTCAATCATCTGGTAGAGCAAGCATAAATCACCGAACAGCACGTTTCTATTCAAGCGTGTTGATGAAGATGCTTTGTGTTTTTGCGGGATCGCTTGTTGAAGAATTGGCGTTGGAGGTTCTCGTGAGTATAAATTTCAGATCATCGGGTATATCTGCTGCGCGCATGTCGTCACGGCGCATCCTTGTCGCGGGCGGCGCGGGATTTCTCGGCTCTCATCTTTGCGAGCGTCTTCTGAATGAAGGAAACTTCGTCATCTGCGTCGATAATTTTTCGACGGGGCGGCTTGAGAACCTGCGCAATCTCCTGCGTTACGACACGTTCAGCTTCGTGCGCCACGATATCGTCAACCCGATCGACCTGCCGGTGGACGAGATTTACAATCTGGCGTGCCCGGCTTCGCCGCCGCATTATCAGGCCGATCCGGTGCATACGATGAAGACGAGCGTCATCGGCTCGCTCAACCTGCTGGAACTCGCAGCCCATTATCAGGCGCGGATTTTCCAGGCATCGACTTCGGAAGTCTATGGCGACCCGCAAACCCATCCGCAGCCGGAAGCCTATTGGGGCAATGTCAACTCCTTCGGCCCCCGGTCCTGCTATGATGAAGGCAAGCGCTCGGCTGAAACGCTGTTCTACGATTTTCACAAGCAATATGGCGTCGATATCCGCATCGTGCGCATCTTCAACACCTATGGCCCGCGCATGCGGCCCGATGACGGGCGCGTCGTGTCGAACTTCATCGTTCAGGCGTTGAAGCGCGAAGACATCACCATCTATGGCGACGGCTCGCAGACCCGTTCCTTCTGTTATGTCGACGATCTGATCGAAGGTTTCAGCCGTCTGATGAACAGCCAGATCCGCAAGCCCGTCAATCTCGGCAATCCGGGCGAGTTCACCGTGCGTGAACTGGCCGAGCAGATCATCGCGCTGACCGGTTCGTCATCGCGGATCGTCTATCGTCCGCTGCCGACTGACGATCCGCGCCAGCGCCGTCCCGACATCATGCTCGCCAAGCGCGAGCTTGGCTGGGAACCGCAGATAGCGCTTGTCGAAGGACTGAAGCAGACGATCGCCTATTTCGAACGCCAGCTTGTCAGGCCAACGGGCGAGCTTTTCGAGGTGGCGAGATGACACGGCCCAACATCCTCGTCACCGGCGGCGCGGGCTTCATTGGAAGCCATACGGCCAAGCTCCTGCATGGGAGCGGATTCTCGCCGGTCGTCTATGACAACCTGTCGACGGGCCACCGGTCTTCCGTGCGCTGGGGCGAGTTTGTCGAGGGGGACACGCTTTCTCAAGATCAGCTTGTCGCTGCGATCAGGAGCTTCGATCCGGCTGCGATCATTCACTTTGCCGCCTCGGCCTATGTGGGGGAATCCGTCACGGACCCGGCGAAATATTATCGCAACAATGTCGGCGGCATCCAGTCCGTTCTGGAAGCAAGCCGCCTGACGGGCGGACGCCCCGTCATCTTTTCGTCGAGCTGCGCCACCTATGGCATTCCTGAGGTGCTGCCGATCCGTGAAGGGCAAACACAAAACCCGATCAATCCCTATGGCCGCACGAAGCTGATTGCCGAACATATGCTGGCCGACTATTCGGCAGCCTATGGCTTGCCCTATGCGGCGCTGCGCTATTTCAACGCCTGCGGCGCCGATCTGGATGGCGAACTGGGCGAAAAGCACGATCCCGAAACCCATCTGATACCGCGCGCCATGCTGGCTGCGGCGGGAAAGGCGGATTGCCTAGAAGTTTATGGCGATGATTACGAGACGCCGGACGGCACCTGCATTCGCGACTATATTCACGTGGTCGATCTGGCGCGGGCCCATGTGCTTGCGGTCGAGCATCTTTTGAATGGCGGCGGCAATCTGGTTCTCAATCTGGGAACCGGGCGCGGAACATCCATCCGGGAAATCGTGGATGCGATAGACCGGCTAACCGGCCGCACAGTGCCCGTCGAAATGCGCCCCCGCCGGGCGGGCGACCCGCCGGTGCTTTATGCCGATCCGGCTGAAGCGGCTGCGAAGCTCGGCTTCCGCACGCTTCATTCCGATCTCGACACGATCATCCGCACGGCAGCACCCTTCTTTGGTCTGGAGATGCGGTCATGACACGGCGCGATCTTCATCCTGCCTTTGATAGGGGTAAACCGGAACCTTTGCTGGCGCCGATCTTTACGGGCCGCAAGCGGTTGGAATATATGGCGGGCATTGTGCTCTGGGCGCTCGCCATTGCCTATTTCTGGCAATGGTGGTTCATCAGCGCAACGCACAATCACCTGCTCGGCTCCATTCTGGTGACGGCGCTTCTGGCCTGGATCACGATCCTGCCGCTTTACTTCATCACGGTTTTCTTCCACGCGGCACGCCCGACCGGACCGCTTCGCATTCCTGCTGGAAGCCGCGTTGCCATGGTCGTCACCAAGGCCCCGTCGGAACCCTTCGCGGTGGTGGCAGAAACCTTGCGCGCCATGCTGGCGCAGGATGTGCCGCACGATACATGGCTTGCCGATGAGGACCCGTCGCCCTCGACGCTTGCCTGGTGCCGGGAGCATGGCGTTTTCGTTTCCACGCGCAAGGGCCGCGCCGATTATCACCGGCAGAGCTGGCCGCGCCGCACCCGCTGCAAGGAAGGCAATCTCGCCTTCTTCTACGACCATTATGGTTATGAACGCTATGATTTCGTATCGCAGCTCGATGCAGACCATGTGCCGGAACCGGGTTATCTCTTCAACATATTGCGGCCCTTCGCCGATCCGGCAGTCGGCTATGTTTCCGCGCCAAGTATCTGTGACCGCAACGCCCATGAAAGCTGGTCGGCGCGCGGACGCCTCTATGTGGAGGCGAGCATGCACGGCTCATTGCAGGCCGGTTATAATGGCGGCTTCGCCCCGGTCTGCATCGGTTCCCATTATGCGGTGCGCACGGCGGCGCTCAAGGAAATCGGCGGTCTTGGACCGGAACTGGCCGAAGATCATTCCACGACCCTGTTCATGAACGCGCATGGCTGGCGGGGCGTTCATGCGCTGGACGCCATCGCCCATGGCGACGGTCCGCGCACCTTCGCCGATCTTGTGACGCAAGAGTTCCAGTGGTCGCGCAGCCTTGTGATGATCCTGCTGCAATATACGCCAAAACTGATCGGGCGGCTGCCGCTGCGCCTCAAGATCCAGTTCCTGTTCTCGCAGCTCTGGTATCCGCTCTATGCCTTCTTTCTGGCGCTGACATTCGTGCTGCCGATAGCCATCCTGATCTATGGCGATAATTTCGTCAGCGTCACCTATCCTGCCTTCCTGATGCACTTCATGCCGCAGTCGCTGGTGATTTTGGCGCTGGCATTCTGGTGGCGGTCGAGCAGGACGTTCCGCCCCGTCGACGGCAGGATTTTCAGCTGGGAGGCGATGCTGTTCCTGCTGGCGCGCTGGCCGTGGGTTCTGGCTGGCACCTTCGCGGCTTTCCGCGACTGGCTGACCGGTTCCTTTGTCGATTTTCGCGTCACGCCGAAGGGGTCATCGGAAGTCGATCCGGTGCCGCTGCGGGTGATCGCTCCCTATGCGCTGATCTCCGGCCTGTCCATCTTGCCGGTGCTCTTGGTCGACAATGCCGACCAGACGCGAGGCTTCTTCATCTTCGCCATCCTCAATGCGTGTTTCTACCTGTTCCTGATGGCGATGATCGTCATCCAGCACACGCGGGAAAATCAGGTGCGGATGACGAGCCGCCTCTATCGACCGGCAATGGCATGCAGTTTTACGGCGCTGGTGGCGCTGACCGGTTTCACGACCGCCGAACGCGGACGCGACGGCATTGAGGCTCTGAGCTGGGGCACAAAAAGCTTCACGATCTTTGACGACCGCTTCTCGGTTGCAGGGGCTGGCAGAGGCGGGCGCGACGTTCACCGGACAGTCTTCAACCCACGCTGGCGCACCGGTGCGGCCAGCGCAATAAACTAGGCGAAAGAGGCGCGACGATTATGAAGATCGCTGTCATCGGTACGGGATATGTCGGATTGGTCAGCGGCGCCTGTTTCGCGGCCTGGGGACACGAGGTCGTCTGCGTCGATAAGGACGAGCGCAAGATTGTCCGGCTGGAGCGCGGCATCGTGCCGATCTACGAGCAGGGGCTGGATGAACTGGTGGAACGCGGCTTCGCCTTTGGCCGTCTCCGGTTCACCACCAATCTGGCGGAAGCCGTCCGGGGCGCGGCGCTTGTCTTCATCGCCGTCGGAACGCCGGCGCGTGCGGGTCACGGCGATGCGGACCTGTCTTTCGTCTATATGGCCGCCCGTGAACTTGCGCCTTTGATCGACGACAACAGCGTCGTCGCGGTCAAGTCCACCGTTCCGGTCGGCACCGGCGATGTGGTGCAGAAGATCATCGGCTCGGTCAGGAGGCCGGGAACTTTTTCCGTCGCGTCCAATCCGGAATTTCTGCGCGAGGGTGTCGCGATCAGCGACTTTCTGGAGCCGGATCGCGTTGTCATCGGCGTCGAGGATGAGCGGGCGCGTTCCGTGCTCGTCGCCCTTTACGCGCCGCCGCTCGAACCCCGCCAGACGCCGATCCTGATCACGCAGCGGCGGACGGCGGAACTCATCAAATATGCCGCCAATGCCTTTCTCGCCACCAAGATCACCTTCATCAACGAACTGGCGGATCTGTGCGAGGAAGTTGGCAGCGATGTCACCGAACTGGCGCTCGGCATGGGGCTGGACAAGCGTATCGGCACCAGTTTTCTCAATGCGGGACCGGGTTATGGCGGCTCCTGCTTCCCGAAGGATACGATTGCGCTGCTGCGCACCGCCCAGGACCACGGGGTGGCCCTGCGACTGGTCGAGGAGACCGTGACGGTCAATGAAGCGCGCAAGCGCCGCATGGCGCTGAAGGTGCTGGATGCGCTTGGCGGCAGCGTCGAAGGCCGGACGGTTGCCATCCTCGGCCTGACGTTCAAACCCGACACGGACGATATGCGCGATGCGCCGTCCATTCCGCTTATCGAGACCTTGCAGCGCTTTGGCGCCAGCATTCGCGCCTACGATCCGGCGGGAATGGAGAATGCCCGCCGCCTGCTCGGCGAGGTCGAGTTCCATGACGATCCCTATGAATGCCTCAGCGCCGCTGACGCTGCCGTGGTCGTGACCGAATGGGACAGCATTCGCAAGCTCGATCTTGCCCGGGTGAAGCAGATCATGCGGAACGCCGTGATCGTCGACCTGCGCAATGTCTTTTCACCGGCGATTGCCGGGAGCCTGGGCTTCCGGATTTCGACAATCGGCCATCCCGTTCAACAGCGGCAGGAAACAAGAGCAACAAACGTTCTGCCGCAGGCGCGCATCCGTCAATCGCAAGAACCTTTGGCGGGTGCGCGCAACCTTAAGGTGGTGGGAGGTTCAAATGAAACATTCGAAGCTTGAGGCGATGTTTGAGCGCCGGCGGACCCCATTATTGCTGAGCAGGCGTGTTCTGCCATTGCTCGCGGTGCTTGCTGGGCTGAGTGCGCCAGCCGGTGCAGCGCCATCCGCAAGGGATGGCCTGCCTGACGGTGCCCGCCCGATGACGCCCGCCGAGCTTTACATGCTCTATCATGACAAGAGCTGGCAGTGGGCGGATGGCGCTGGCCGGATGGAAAGCCGGAACCGCCGGTTCACCGCTCGCGTCGACGGCGAGAAGGGCAAGGCATGGGCCGAAGGACGCTGGCGGATCACATGGTCGGGCCAGATGTGCTTCGATGCGAAGTGGCATCTGGCTCAGGGCATTTTCCCGAACAAGACCTGTTTCTCGCACCGTATTGCGGATGGGACCATCTATCAGAAACGAGAGCCGAACGGCGTCTGGTATGTCTTCCGCCATGCGGGCGGAAACAAGGACGACGAGGCGCGCAAGCTCATCTCTATCGAAACGATAACACCGGCCACGGAAGCGCTCAATCTGGCGCTGCCGGCCGCGCAATCGCCAACGCAATAAAGGAGGCGGCGATGAAAACCTCATATAAAATAGCAACAGCCATTCTTGGCGCCGTGCTGCTTTCAACAGCCGTCTATGCCGCCAGCGGGGTTTCGGGCGCCAATGTCGATACCCGCAACATGTTCCACGACAAGCGCCCGGTCATCACTCCGCAATCCATCACCTTTGGAGCCTATGATCCGCACGGGGATTTCACCAACGATCCCAATTCCCGCATCGAGCATTTGTTCCTGCCGTGGGAAGATGTGGACCTGACCAGCCTTTCAGCGGCGGATGCCTATGCGCAGGAACGGGGCCGCGAACTGCTGATCACCGTGGAACCATGGTCATGGGCGCGCGACTGGCGCGTTGCGCCGGACGACCTCCTGAGCGGCATCGTGCGTGGCCGTTACGATTCCAACATGGCTGCCGTCTGCTCGGCTGCGTCGAAGCTGAAAAGCCCGGTCACGATCCGCTGGGCGCAGGAAATGGACGACAAGACAGGCCAGTTCACCTGGTCCTATTGGTCGGCGGAGGGCTATATCCGCGCTTACCAGCACGTGGTCAGCGTCTGCCGCAAATCCCTGCCGCACGCCAAATATATGTGGTCGCCAAAGGGAGAAGAGGGGCTGCAAGCCTATTATCCGGGCGATGGCTATGTCGACGTGATCGGCCTGTCGGTGTTCGGCTACGAGCCCTACGACATGCTGGAACTGGGACGCGCATCCACTTTCGTCGAACGCGCCAAACCGGGCTATGACCGGGTGGTCGGGTTCGGGAAGCCGATTGTCATCGCGGAACTCGGCTATGAGGGAAGCGACGCCTATGTCCGCGCCTGGGCGCAGGAAACCAACAAGCCGCAAGCCGAATTTCCAGCACTGACCGCAACTGTCTACTTCAATGACCGCGAAGTCTATCCGTGGCCGCGTGGTGTCGGGCGGCCCGACTGGCGGGTTGCAAACCATCCGCTCGATTGATCCGCAAGGCGGATCAGTTTGCGCTCCAACATCTGAACAGGATTACGACAATGTTTTCGATCCGTTTGAGAACCGTCAGTGCGGCGCTGGCCGTGCTTCTTCTGGCAGGTGCTGCCGATGCCGCGCCGAAGCAGAAAGCCGACGATCCGGTCGCCGCCAAGGCTGCTGCGGCGGCGCCGCTATCAGCCAGGGCAGTTGAGGCGCTTTATTCCGGCAGGACATGGAAATGGAAGGATGGCGGCGGCTATTTCTCTGCCGACAGACATCGTTTCATCGCCTGGTCGCAGAAGGGCAGGGCGTGGTCTTACGGGCAGGGGCGCTGGTACGCTACTGACAGCGGCAAGCTTTGCCTGCAAGCCTATTGGGTCAACAAGATGGGCGGCGGCGGCGACACGACCTGCTTCCTCCATCGCGAGAAAGAAGGCGTCATCTACCAGAAGCGCTCGCTGGGCGGCACGTGGTACGTCTTCCGCAACAATCCGCCGCGCCCCTCCGACGAGGCCGCCAAGCTTCTGCGTGGCGACCGCGTAAGCAAGGGACTGGCGCGCATGAAAGCCGAAGCGAGCTGATCGCGAGGCGAACATGCCGGCTCGCCGATCAGTATGGCGTTTCGGCGAGCCGGTGTGACTGCCGCGTTTCGCGTTTCACCCTAGAGCGCGTTTCGATCTGATTGGATCAGATCGGCGCTCTAAAGCTTTCTATTTTGAGCATAATCTTATCGATCCTCGTTTCACTCCGGTCGGATATGCTCTAGTTGCGGTTGAAGCAGCGGGATTTCTGCCCAAAGCCGCTCGGCGTGCACACAAGGGACGTGCCGTTCGCATATTGCGAAGCGGAAACCTTCATGACCTTTGCCGATCCCGGCTTGTTGTAGCGAACCTCGCCGTTTGTCTCGACCTTGGCGCGATAAACGGAAATCGTTTCGCTTTGTTGTCTGCGGGCATCCTTGGCTTCGGCGCCTGCCGTCTGGCATAAGGAAGCGGAAAGTCCAACCACGATAGCGGCAGCCCATTTCAAGCTTTCGCGGCGCACAGTAAATGCAAATACATTGTTCATGCGATTGCCTCCGGTTGTTATTACCGTGCTTTCTATCGGATGCGTTTTAATATTCTGGCCGGATTTTCCTGAAAATTTTCATCAAATGGGATGCAATGATCTTCTTCGCGGACCAGTTCCGGCCGGTCCGGACGAGCCGGAAAAGCAGGGTCTTCGCCGTGCATGAGGATACCGGCTGCCGCTCACAACGGATAGCTGACAGATAATGTTCCGGCTTATTTTGATTTTATACGTGCAAATGCTAATATCACGACAAGGACTTGGGAGGCAGTCTGCGTTCCCCGGCCCCCGGTTTGGTTTTGGGAGTTGCCGTGACATCCCCGAGCGACAAGGCCACGAGTGATCTGAAACCGGAATTTGTGGAGCGCCGCCAATCACCGCGCGTGCCGCTTGCAAGGCTTGGCGAAGAAGCCCGAAGCACCAATATTCTGGCCCCGCTGGTCTTTACGACCGAGCAACTGGACCCTTCCACGCAGTTTTCCGCATGGCAGCAGCACATGGCTCCGCTCTATGATGTGCGCTTGCCGGAGGGGGTGAGGGACCGGGACGGTTTTGCCGTCAGCCAGAAAGTCTGGAATCTGCGCGGTATGCTGCTGATAGAACAGTCGGCACCTCCATTTAGCTATGAACGCACAGCGGAAAAAGTTCGTTTCAGCCCCATAGATCATTGGCAGGTCAGCTTTTTGCGCGATGGCCGCTCATGGACCTCGGTGGATGGCCGTGTGGCGGAAAATGAGCCCGGCATGATCAATATCCGTTCGTTTGGCTACCCGTTTCGCGGTCGGGCGCTCGCGACCGAAGCGGTACTGCTGATTATTCCGGTCGATCAGTTCGCGGGTCTCGGCGGGATGCCGGAAGCGTGCAACAATTCCACGCTTGGGGGTTATCGCGCCAAGCTCCTGATCGATTTTGTATCGACCATTCAGGCCGGGCTCGACCGGATAACAGCCGAAGACCTGCCCGAATTGCGCGACGCCTTGCGTCAGCTCGTGTTCGACACGATCGTGCCGCTGGTGAGAGAGAGGGATGCGAGCGACCACGGCGCTTCTCTGGGGCTGATGAGCCGGGCCAGACGCTTCATCCAGAAGAACCTCATGTCCCGCGATCTCACGCCCGATGCGCTCAGCCGGGAACTGGCGATTTCCCGCACACATCTCTACCAGCTTTTCGAGGGGTCGGGCGGGGTGCTCAGCTATATCCGCCAGAAGCGATTGCTCGCGGCGCACGAAATGCTGGCCGATGCATCGGAAAACCGCAAGGTGTCGGATATTGCGCAATTGCTGGGCTTCGAGACAGCCGCCAATTTCACGCGGGCATTCACGCAACATTTCGGCTACAGCCCGACCAATGTGCGCAAGACCCTTCCGCGAAGCGACAGCGTCGGTGACAGCCAGCCCGATGCGAACCGCTCCGTTGCATTCGCCAACCTGTTACGGACACTGGCCATGTTCGATACATGATGCGCAGCAGCCGGGGCGGATATCGACGATTTCTTATGCTTGCTTTTGGGAAAGTTTTTGCGAACCTTGTGGTCTTGCCTCCCATCGGGGAGGACACAAGGGAGGAAGGACATGCAGCATTACCGGTTGAAATCGCTTTCCCTTGCCGCAGCCATCGCCGTTGCAGGTCATCTGCCGTCGGCCCATGCGGCATCGCCAGCCCCGGCGGAAGGCCAGAACGGCATGGTGGTCACGGCACAGCATCTCGCTTCGCAGGTCGGTGTCGATGTGCTGAAAAACGGCGGCAATGCCGTCGATGCGGCTGTCGCGGTCGGCTACGCGCTGGCGGTCGTCTATCCGACTGCGGGCAATCTTGGCGGCGGCGGTTTCATGACGATCCGCTTCAAGGACGGCAAGAGCACCTTTCTTGATTTTCGCGAGCGGGCGCCGCTCGCCGCCACCAAGACGATGTATCTGGACAAGGATGGCAAACCGGTCGACGGCGCCAGCACTGAAACCTATCTCGCCATCGGCGTGCCGGGCACGGTGGCCGGTCTTGAGGAAGCACGCGAGAAATATGGCACCCGCAAGCGCGAGGACCTGATCGAGCCCGCGCTGAAACTGGCCCGGGACGGCTTTGCGCTGGAACTGGGCGATATTCTTTCCTTCGCCGAGGGCAATGAAAGACTGGCGAAAGACCCGGCGGCTGCAAAAATCTTCCTGAAGGACGGAAAGCCGCTCGCCCTTGGCGAGAAACTTGTTCAGCCGGATCTCGCCAAATCGCTTTCGGCCATTTCGGAAAAGGGCCCTTCGGCCTTTTATCAGGGCGATATTGCCGATCTGATCGTCAAGTCGAGTCAGGAAAACGGCGGCATTCTCGCCAAGGCCGATTTCGAGCAATACAAGGTCCGTGAGCTGGAGCCGGTCAAATGCAGCTATCGCGGCTATGATATCGTTTCCTCGCCGCCGCCTTCCTCGGGCGGGCTGATCATCTGCGAAATCCTCAACGTGCTTGAAGGCTATCCGATTTCCTATCTGGGCTATGGCTCGGCGGAAACCACGCGTCTGATGGTGGAAGCAATGCGCCATGCCTATGTGGACCGCAACACGGCGCTGGGCGACCCGGATTTCGTCGATAATCCGGTCGAGAAACTCACCAGCAAGGACTATGCCGCGGAAATCCGTGGCCGCATCGACCCTTATCGCGCTGGTGTCAGTGAGGCGCTGAAGCCAGCCGAATTCAAGGAATCCAATGAAACCACGCATTATTCCATCGTCGACAAGGACGGTAATGCGGTTGCCGTGACCTATACGCTGAACGGCTCGTTCGGCACGGCCAAGGTGGCCGAAGGCACCGGCATTCTGCTCAACAACGAGATGGACGACTTCACCATCAAGCCGGGCGTGCCCAATCTCTATGGCCTCATACAGGGCGAAGCCAATGCCATCGAGCCGCGCAAGTCGCCGCTGTCCTCGATGAGCCCGACCATCGTATCGAAGGACGGCAAGCCCTTCATGGTCATCGGCAGCCCCGGCGGTTCGCGCATCATCACGATCACGCTTGAGGCGATCATGAATGTCATCGACCATGGCATGGACATTCAGGAGGCGATTGACGCCCCGCGCATCCATCACCAGTGGCTGCCCGACCGGGTCTATATGGAAGCCAACGCGCTTTCGCCCGATACGATCCGGCTCCTGACCGGCATGGGCTATACGGTCGGCGAGGACCATGACTGGCCGGTCTGGGGCGAGGCGGCAGGCATTCTCGTCGGCGGCAAGAACATGGCGGCCATCGAAAAGGGCGGTGACAACCGCTATTACGGCGCTATCGACAGCCGCGCCGTCGCCGGTGCCGCCATCGGCTATTAGAGCGTGGACCGCTCCGGCGCCTGATCGCTCGAACGAGGAGACGAGATATTTCACGTCTCCTCAGGATTTGAGGCTGTGTGGGATCAGCTTTTGCCGTTGATCCGCGCAGTCTTCAAAATCTCAATGACCATTTCGGAGGCCTTGTTGAGCGAACCGACTGGGAGGAACTCGTAGATCGAGTGGAAGTTGTGCGCGCCGCAGAACAGGTTGGGGCAGGGCAGTCCTTTTTCGGACAGCACCGCGCCGTCATAACCGCCGCGCATCGGCAGCGGCGTCGGCTCCACGCCTATTGCCTTCATCGCCTCAAGGGCAAGCGCGACCGGATAACGGTTTTCGCCTTGCAGGCTCTCGGCTGCGTTGCGGTAGACGGCCTTGTAGTCCACGTGAACCGTGCCCTCGCCATGGAGCCGGTTGAAACTCGCGGCCAGATTTTCAATGAACAGGCGGCGCGTCTCGTATCCGTCCTTCGTGAAGTCGCGGATATCAATGACAAGGGTCGTCTCGGCCACGGTTCCCTGAATGCCCTTCGCCCAGTAATAGCCTTCGGTGCCTTCCGTATATTCGGGACGCTCGCCGCCCGGCATCATTGCAATGAATTGCTGGGCATAGAGAATGGCATTGCGCAGCTTGCCCTTGGCCGACATCGGATGGGCAGGCTGGCCCTTGAAGGTGAGGCGGAACTCACCGGCATTCCAGTTTTCATAGACGATCTCGCCCACCGCACAGCAGTCGAGCGTATAGGCGAAATCGGCATTGAGGGACGCTACGTCGAGCGCCTTGGCGCCGAGCAACCCGATTTCCTCGTCGGGAACGAAAACGACCTTGACCGTGCCGTGCTCGATTTCGGGATGGCTGGTCAGGACCTGCATGGCATGCATGATCTCGGCAATGGCGGACTTGTTATCGGCCCCGAGCAGGCTGGTGCCGTCCGTCACGATGATCCGGTCGCCGACATAGCGTTCGAGCTCGGGAAACTCGGCAAGCCGCATGGTGGCGCCGGTCGCCGCGTTAAGCACGATATCGCCGCCCTTGTAATCAACCACATGCGCGCGGGTATCGGTCATGTATTCGCTGGACGTATCGAGATGGGCGACCCATGCAATTGTCGGAAACTGGCGGTCGGCATTGGAGACATTGGCAGGCAGCGTGCCGACGACGATCGAGTGGTCGCGCTCTTCAACCTCCATGCCCATGGCGCGCATTTCGCTGGCGAGCAGCCTTGCGAGATCGGTTTGCCCGGCGCTCGACGGAAGTTTCCCCGCATTGGGCACGGCGGTCGTGTTGATGCGGGTATAGGCTAGAAAGCGGTCTACGATATCCATATTTTTCTCGGTCATTGGTCAGAATCGAACCTGATTTCATACAGGCAAAAAAGAATAGCGGGCGTTTCCGCCCGCCAACTGTAATTCACCGCCGGTTATTCCTCGATGTCGACGTCTTCAAACAGGTAGCCGCCAAAGGGATCGATGCGGAAATCCTTGACCTTTTTGCTGACCGGCTGCTCGACGATCTGGTGGGCGATTGTCAGCCAGGGAGCCTGCTCCTTGAAAACCACCTGCGCCTGCTCATAGAGCTTGGTGCGCTCGGCCTGATCGGTCGTCAGCTTGGCTGCCTGAATGAGCTTCTCGAAATCCTCATTGCACCAGTTCGCGCGGTTCGCGCTGCCGATAGCCTTGCAGCTCAAAAGCGCGGCGAGGAAGTTGTCGGGATCGGCAATGCCGCCGGTCCAGCCAAGCATGACGGCGCCATCGCGGTCCTTTTCCAGCGAGCGCTTGAGATATTCGCCCCAGTCATAGGTTACGATTTCGGCTGTTACGCCCACCTTGGCGAAGTCGGCCTGCATGAGTTCGGCAGCGCGGCGCGCATTGGGCATGTAAGGCCGCTGCACGGGCATGGCCCAGATATTCATCTTCAGGTCCTTGACGCCCGCCTCATCGAGCAGCTTGCGCGACTGTTCGGGATCGTAAGCGTCATCCTTGACATTCTTGTTGTAGCCCCAGACGCTTGGCGGCAGCGGATTGACCGAAGGGACGGCAGAGCCCAGATAGACCGCCTCGATGATCGCGGCCTTGTTGACCGCCATGTTCAGCGCCTTACGGACACGCACGTCGTCAAACGGCTTCTGCTGGGTGTTGTAGGCGAGGAAGGACAGGTTCAGGCCTTCCTTGTGCAGCATTTCAACAGCCGGATCCTTTTTCATCTCCGCAAGATCGGCGGGGTTCGGCGCGGCGATGACATGGCATTCGCCGGACTTCAGCTTCTGGTAGCGCACCGCCGCATCCGGCGTGATCGCGAAGATGAGATTGTCGATCTTCTGCTTGCCCGCCCAGTAATCGGGATTGGCCTGATAGCGGATGGCGCTATCCTTCTGATAGGCGACGAACTGATAGGGGCCGGTTCCGACAGGCTGCTGGCTAAACTCTGAAATGCGGCCTTCCGCGACGAGCTTGTCGGCATATTCCTTGGACTGGATGACGGCGAATGTCAGCGACAGCGTCGAGATGAACGTCGCTTCGGGATGCGTCAGCACAAACTTGACGGTGTGATCGTCGATCTTTTCGATTTTCTCGATCAGGGAAGGAAAGGAATAGGCGCCGAACTGCGGCCATGTGCCCTGATTGTAATAGGGATTATCCTTGTTTCCCTGACGGTCGAAGGTGAAGATCACATCGTCCGCATTGAATTCGCGCGTCGGGGTGAAAAAGCTCGTGGTGTGGAACTTCACGCCCTTGCGCAGATGAAACGTATATTCCTTGCCATCGGCGGAAACATCCCAGCTTTCGGCAAGGCCGGGCTCCAGCTCTGTCGAGCCGCGCTTGATCTTGATAAGCCCGTTTGACACATTGCGCGCCGACGCGTCATACACCGCGCCGGAAGTCGTCTGCGCCGCATCGAACATTTCGGGAGACGCCTCGGAGCAATAGATCAATGTCTTGGCGAAGACCTGTCCAACCGCCGTGCTGTTGAGCGCAGCCGCGACCAGCGCGGCTGAAAATAGTTTTCCGTATGTGTTCATGAGGCTGCATTCCCTTGCTGACGACGCGACCGACCTTCGATGGTGTGTTGTTCAGTATCGACTTTTCCAGATGATTCTAAACAGCGGTGCAATTTTCATATGAGCCCGCAGGGATGCATGAAGCAAGCCGGTCTTTGGAGTTCCCGCCCATAATTCGCAATTGCCGTGCGCGCATCCGGCAAGGGCGGCATTTGCCAGCGGTGTGAAACTTCAATAGTTTTGCACATGCCGATCGAATGACGAACGTAGCCGATGCGATATTCCCGCCCGAGCGCAGGCTGAGGGCACAGGCTGATACCGGGATGCAGTTCATGAACTTCAAAAGCAGAAGCATCCGGGGAAATATTCGCTCTGCCGTATTGCCGTTTTCCGTGTGGTTGCTGTGCAATCTTCTGGCTATGGGCGGCCTTGCCGTCTACCAGCGCGCCGCATTGTTGTCGGAGCTTCAGGCCGCCAGTTTCACGCTGCATCGGGAGGCCTCGCAGCGCGCCGGCCAGCACGACGCACATCTGACCGCGCTTTCCACGATTGCCCAGTCCAAGGCGCGAACCGCCGATGTTTCACAAGATGACGTCTTCCTCGAAGTAGCGGCGACGATCACCCGCTTCTATCCCCGCATCGATGAAATTCAACTGGTGCCGATGGACCCGTCCTTGCCTGTGGCCGGCACCAGGGCGCTGGAACCGGAACTGGCCGACACCATACGGGCGGCGGTCCGTTCCTATCGCGACGTTCCGGAATTGCTGGCGCCGCCGGCGCGGCCCGGCCACTACATGATCGTGAAACGCAGCCCCAATACCGACAATCCGCATGACGGCCTCACACTGGCGATTGATGCGGGGAGCCTCATCAGTTCCGACGATGCGTTCTGGAGCGGCAAGGGTGTGGCGCGACGCATCCTCATGCCCGACGGCACGGTACTGTTCAGCCATCCGGCTTCCTTTGACGATGTCGATTTCTCCAAGAAGCTCGGCAGTGTCTCGCAGCCGCTGCTTTTCCAGACCGCGCTTGCCATGAGTTGGGGCGACCTGCTGCCGTTCGACCAGCTGATACCGCTTCTCATTCTCACGAATCTGCTGTTCTTCGGCGGATTGATCATCGTCCGCCAGACACAGCGCACCCGCCGTGCAGAACGCCGCGCGGAATTGAGCGGCTTTGAGGCGCGTCTGGCCCATGCGTCACGCGTCAACACGATGGGCGAAATGGCCAGCGGCATGGCGCATGAGCTGACGCAACCCCTGACCGCCCTTCTTGCCGGTGCGCAGGCGGGCCGCCGCCTGTTGAGCCGCAACAATACGGCGGCTCTCGCAGGAGCGCTGGACGATATGGTGGAACAGGCGCGCCGGGCATCCGCCATTCTGGATCGCCTGCGCAACTGGTCTCGCCCGCAACGGCGGCCAACGGCACATGCCGATCTGCGCCTGTCGCTTCAAAATGTGCAGAGCCTGCTTGCCTCGGAAGCGGCGCGCCGGGGCGTCAGGGTCGAGCTTGCGATGCCGGAGGCGCCATTGATGGCCGCGGTCGATCCGGTGGAAATGGAACAGGTCATGTTCAACCTCCTCCGCAATGCGATTGAATCCTTCCAGGAGGACGATCAGGACCGGCGCGTCAACGCGTCCCTGAAGACTGAGCGGTCGACGGCAATTCTGGAAATTGCGGATAACGGGCCGGGTGTTGCGCCCGACCTGCTGCCGCGTCTTTTCACCCCGTTTACCACCAGCCGCCCGGAAGGAACCGGCCTTGGTCTCGCGCTCAGCCAGCGGCTGGTGGAGCGTTTTGGCGGAGAGATTTCCTATATCCCCCAGGAGCGCGGCGCGCTGTTTCGCGTCGTGCTGCCAATCGCCGAAGAAACAGGAAGTTAAGAGAATGGTGCAGCCGGTCTATCTTGTCGATGACGATGAAGCGGTACGCAAGTCGCTCAGCCTGCTCTTGTCGACCATCGACATCGAGGTCAGGAGCTTCGCCGATCCGTCGGCATTCCTCGCCCAACTGCCCCGGCTGAAGCCGGGCTGCATGATCTTCGACATTCGAATGCCGGTCATGACGGGCCTGAAACTCCAGGAGCGTCTGGCCGAACAGGAAATCGACTGGCCCGTCATCATCATTTCGGGCCATGGCGACATCGAAGCCTGCCGGCGCGCCTTCCGAAACGGGGCGGTGGACTATCTTTCCAAGCCGGTCGATGAGCAGGATCTGATCGACGCCATCCAGAAGGCGCAGCAACTGCTCGAGCAGCGGCTTGGCAGCAAGGCGCTGCGAGCCGAAACGCTGGCGCTGCTGGACACGCTGACGGCGCGCGAACGCGAAGTGCTTGGCCGTATCGCGCAAGGATTCACGACCCGGCAGATTGCCGATGGGCTTGAACTGTCGCCACGCACGATCGACAGCCATCGCGCGGCCATCGGGGCGAAACTGGGCACGACCTCACAGGCGGAAATGACGCGCCTGTGGCTGGAAGGTCAGCCCGATCCGTAGAACTACCGAGAAGTTTGCAAGAGTTACGGATTCCGTCTCCCGTGGGCGAAAACTAAATGTTCCTCATCACAAACGAGGAATGACCATGATCCGTAAACTTGCAATTGTCGCCCTGGCGATGGCTCCGGCTACCGCTTTCGCACAAACTCTCCCCACCACGCCTTATCTGCCGCTCGATCTGGCAACCAAGGCCGCACAGGCTGCGCTCGACGCCTGCGTCGCCAAGGGCAGCAATGTGAGCGTCGCAGTCGTTGCACGCGACGGCGCAACCAAGGTTCTGCTCAAGGCCGATCTTTCCGGTCCGCATACCGGCAACAGCGCCAAAGGAAAGGCGTTTACATCAGCGGCTCTCGGCCGCGATTCTGGCGAGCTTGCGGAATTCATCGCTTCGAAGCCAGCCAATAACGGCATGCGGGACATGGATTCCCGCTTCGTTATCCAGGCGGGCGGTCTGCCGATCAAGATCGGCGACGCGCTGGTTGGCGGTATCGGTGTCGGCGGCGCGCTGTCCGGTGCGATTGACGCGGAATGTGCGCTTGCCGGTCTGCAGGCTGTCGAAGCCAAGTAAAAAGACTGGGCGGGACCGGACATCGTTCGGTTCCGCCTTTTCTCTCCCCGGCAAACTTGCAACCATCCGTGCAATGATCGCCGCAATCCCTGCAAAACCCGTGCGGTACAAGCAATATGGCTTGCATCGGGATGCACGGGCTGTTTTTCTTCTCGCTAAAGCCGCAGCATCGACGGCTTCGTGGCCGGTCGAACACCGCATATGCGGATTTTCTGACACGCTTGCATCGCAGCCGCAAATAGCCACCGCGACCTGCGGTGAGCCATGTGGCGATGCCTTCTTCTTCCGTTTTCCTTACCGGGACCAGATGCATGGAAAATCCCGCCTGCAATATGCGCGGGGACTGCGGAAAATGCTCGGGCCCAAGCCTTGAACAGGTGCTAAAAAAACCCCTACGCGGGGGCGTAGGGGTAATAGGTGCACTGATTGATGGAGGAAGCTACCGAGGGGAGCGCTTCCATGAAAACAAATGATCCAAATAGCATTTGAGACTGAACGGGGTCCAAACTTGTTCGTGCTATCAATGTGAATAGAAAGCACCTTCTGCATCTGCAAATCAATCGCAACAATTAGATGGAGAAAAATTGGGAGCCCTAATTTTGCGCCTGACACGGTCGGGCAGCAAGAAACCCCGGTGCTGTTGCCGCGCCGGGGCTGTGCGCGGGTGGGGCCACTCTTACCACCGGCTTGCACCGAAGCAGTTTAATAAAAGGCTGGAAGGCACGAAATCCCATGGTTGAGGGAGAGCATTTTGGGTCGCATTCGGCTCGGAAGATCGTGAAAATTCCTGGGGAACTCATCCGGAGCGTGAAGCGCTTTTCGCAGCAGATGCGGGAAACACCGCATAATTCCATATCCGGAAAGCCATTAATGTTCCGTGGCGGGACGCAGGAACAATGCTTCCGCTATTGTCGAGAGATCCTTGTGGCGGGCGCTCAGTACGAATCCCGCAAAGCGCTGACTGTCGAGTCTGGGATTTTCCGGCAGGGCGAATATAAAGGGTATGGCATCCTGTTCCAGTTGCGCGATGAGCGGGAGGACCGCGTCCGGTTCCAGCGCGACATCCATGACAACGGCATCTACTGCCCCGCTTTCCAGATAGTTCAGCGCCTGATTGGCGGTGCTGACCGGACCAAGCACGGTAGCTCCGGCATTCGTCAGTCTGGTTTCTGCTTCTTCCGATAGCAGAAACCCGTCTTCAAAAACCAGAATGCGCTTTCCCGAGAATAGACGCATAATATCATCATTTGACTTATTCATTACAAACAGTTGGCCATGTCCGAGACCAAATGACAAGATGCCCCGTGCTGAATCCACATCACGAGCCACAACACGATAGCGTGGGAAACTGTGCCTGAATAACCCCATCTAGGCTCCCTCGATAATATCGTGCAGTTTGTGACGAGCGCGATGCAGGCGGCTTTTCACCGTGCCTATCGAGCAATCGCAAAGCTCTGCGGTGCGCTCATAGCTTTTCCCTTCCAGCACCACCATCGCCAATACCCGGCGATATTTGTGAGGCAGGGTCGCCATGGCCGTCTGCACATCATGGGCTTCAAGGGTCAGTTCCTGCGAGGCTTCGACCGAGGCTATGGGAGAGACGCATTCAACGGCGCCCGGCGCTTCACGTTTCTGAATGCGAATCCGGGTGCAGAATGTGTTCCGCATGATCGTAAAAAGCCAAGATTTGAGCGGGGAATAAGGTGTGTATTTTTCCCGGTTGGCCAGCGCTTTCACCAAGGTCTCCTGAACGAGATCCTCAGCATCCTCCTTCTGGCTGTAGAATGTGCGGGAAAAAGCGCGAAGAGCCGGTATCATCTCAACGAGCTGGTCCGGCTCAAGCATGTAGTCGGGCATATAGTCGGAATCCGGGGTGAACGACATTGCTGCGGCCTTTCCGAATCGAGATCCGGTTCGAGGATGGGGCGGCACGAGGCCGCCCCTTTGACAAGTTACGAATTCTTGTGGCTCTGCTGGCCAGCCTTCACATGCTGTTCGTGGGTGCCACCACGCGAGGATGACTGCTGCTTGGCGCCGCCGCCTCCACCGCTTGCCTGCTTGCCGTCGTTCTTGTGGCTCTGCTGGCCGGCCTTCACGTGCTGTTCGTGTGTGCCACCTTGCGTATGATTCTGTGCCATTCTCTTTCCTTTCAGTGGTTCCAGACCAATGATTTCGGGAGTGGAATTTGTCGCGCGTGACATAAGCCCAACCCTGGGAACCGAAGGATGTTCCAAGAAAAAACCTGTAACAAACTTCACGTTTGGGCGGCGCGTCCGAACTCCGCAAGCTGGGCGAGGTCTTTCAGGAACATTGTCCGTTCGCGGTCAAAGCCGCTTCTGCCGCGCAAACGCAGCAGATAGGAGGGATGGATGGTCACAAGGACATGACGGTTTTCGTGCTGCATGGGATGGCCGCGCGCGGCGGCTATTTTCACCGGTCTGCCAAAAACGGCGCGTGCGGCCACCGCACCCAGAGCCACGATAATATGCGGCGACACAAGTTCGATTTCCTGTTCGAGCCACCAGCGACAGGCTTCTATGTGGCTGGTCGAGGGGCGCTGGTGCAGACGTCTTTTGCCGCGCTGGATATGGCGAAAATGTTTGACCGCATTGGTGATATAGCACCGCTCGCGCTTGATGCCGACTTCAGCGAGACAGGCATCGAAAACCTGACCCGCGGGACCGATCAACGGTCGCCCCCCGATATCCTCCTTGTCGCCCGGCTGTTCGGCCACGAAGAAAATTCGCGCTCCGACGGGGCCTTCGCCAAAAACCGTCTGCGTCGCATCCTTGTAGAGCTCGCAACGCCGACAAGTCCGCGCTTCTGCGCAGACTTGCTCAAGATCAGGCGAACGGTATGACGTTGCCGGGGCCGGGATTGTCATTGCCGCCCCGTGGCGGAAGGCGGCGGCTGCGATTCCGTGGACGCCGGCGGTTTGCTGTTGTCATCCATGAAACCGCGGCCCGGACGCATCTTTCCGTAAAATTCCACCGCGCCCCAGACAATCATTGCCAGCAACAGGCTTGAAAGGAGGATCGTCAGGATACGTCGCCCGTTCAAACCCTGACGGGCCCTGCGCGGATCAACCTCTTTCATCGGTCGATCCACCTAGCCCCAGCGCTGGCGTTCGCGTTCGATCTCATCAGCCGTGTAGGGCGCGGCCGACGCATTGAAGCTCTCCCAGCCTTCCTCCAGATAGGCGTCGCGTCTCTGGCCTATATCGACGCGGCCCCAATCGTCCAGAATGGCTTCGACTTTCCCGCGCTGGGTTTCGTCGCAGCGAACCGCGACCAGAGCGCTGCCCCGGCGAACGGCCTCGCTGTAGGCCTGCGCTTCTTCTTCGGGCACGCCGGTATCAACGAGAGCCCCAACGATCCCGCCCGTAACGCCGCCAACCAGTCCGACCAGCGTCGCGGTGAGCCAGCCACCCGCCACGACAGGGCCGACGCCCGGGATGGAAAGGAGGCCCAGCCCCGTCAGCAGTCCGGCACCGCCGCCCGCGACCGCGCCGAGACCGGCACCGGTTTCCGCGCCCGTGACGGCGCCATCATCGCCTTTTAGCGCATCGCCAGCATATCGACCGTCCGTATTATTCGAAATCAGGCTGATATTGTCGGAAGAAATTCCTGCTTCCTCAAGCGCACGGACAGCATCGGCTGCATCATCATAGTTGTCGAACAGACCTGTGATATAAGCCATTTTCATCTCCTTTAAATCGTGTGCCGGTTACAGCCGGGTCACTGCGTGGTGATGTTTCCCTGGAAATCGAAAAGAACCTTGACGGGCTGGCCGTTGCGCGCCGCATCGGCGCGCCAGACGCCGTCCTCGCCGAGCTGAAGGTGCATGATGTTGGTGTAGCCTTCTTCGGTCAGCCGTTCCTTCACCTGATCTTCGGTAAAGCTGTTCTGCCCCGGCACGGGCGCCTTGGGGTTTTTCTCTCCGGGCGTCGTCACAGCGGGCGTTTGCGGCTCTCCGGAAGGGGCGGTCTGGGCAAATGCTGCCGGCGTGACCAGCAGGAAAACCGCGCCTGCGAGATATCGAATAGACTGTTTCATTGTTGGCTCCCTTGTTTCTGAGGGACCGTCCCAACCAATGAGGCCAATGAATGTTCCCTGGGAATGTTCCCTTGGAATCTCAACGGGCGCCGAGAACCATTTCCCTGATCCAGCGGGTCAGGAGCTGGTTGTAGGTCTTTTGATGGCGCTCCTCGGTGAGCGCATGATCGGCGCCGTCCAGCATGCGAACGGTCAGCGAGCGGGCATTGATGAAGGCCGTTTGATAGCTCGCCACTGTCGGATGGGGGACAATGACGTCGTGCTCGGACTCGACCAGCAGCACATCGCCGCGAAATTCACGCGCCTGCCGCAAGGCCCGGTTGTCGTCGTAACTTATCAGTGCCGAGCGATAGGACTGCAGGTCTCGGCGATCGAGCCTTGCCTTGGGAACCTGCCAAAGCTCGTCACGATAGAGGGCGGGGGCTCTCAGCGCCAGCCAGCGGACGGGACGAAACTCGGTCAGCAATGTTGCGAGATATCCGCCGTAACTGCTGCCGATGACGACAATCGAGTCGTCCTCGACCATTTTGAGGCTGGCCAGGCTGTCATAGGCCGCGATTGCGTCGTCAAGGTTTTCGCCGCGCGTTACGGTCTTGTTGCTGGAGAGCAAATCCCCGTGACCGCGCATATCGAAGGTGAGGCAGACGCAGCCGAGCGCGGATATTGCATTCGCTCTCTCGATATCGCGTTTCTGACTGCCGGCCCAGCCATGAAGAAAGAGGACGCCGGGAATGGTGGTGTCTGGAGAGATTACAGTCGCGGCCAGTTCATACTGGTCGACACTGACGGCTGTGTCATTACGGATCATGATAGATTTTCTCGATTCTTGCATATTTGTGCAGGGGCTGCCCGCGGTCGTCCTCGCCGGAATAGACGATGAAGTCGTCTTCCCGGAATGTCGGCGCTTCATCGCGGCTTTCGTACAAAACGGCCTGCACGGCTGTAACGCTTTCGTCCTGCATCAGTTTTTCCATCGCCAGAAGTTCGGCGGGGGAAGCGCCGCCGACGCGCCACGATTGTTCGAGCACGCCGCAACGCACGCCGTTTTCGGTTATCGGCCCGACAAGAACGTCGTAATTCCTGCGTGACGCAACGAGTCCAAGGTGCTCGCGCGCAGCCTCGTCGTAGCGCCGGGCATTCTCCACGACCTTGCCTGCGGTGGGCGATTGCAGAAGCTGGAGAAGCGCATCCCAGCCACCGCGCACCACCCGCAAGCGGCTTCCGGCATAAAATTCGTTGCCGGCCTTGTCCCGGGACGTATACTGGCGACCCAGATAGGTTGCGACATGGTTTTCAAGCTGGATCTGTCCGACGGAATAGGTGGTGGAATTTTCCACATCCTCTTCCAGAACCAGTCCTTTCGCGATATCGGCCTCTGAAACCGTGGCCAGAAAATCGTCGAGCGAGCGAGCGGTGTCGATGACGTTCTGGTCTTCGCCGCCGGAAGCGAAAGGGTTCTTGAAACGTACTTTATGCTTTTTGAGCAAGGTGGTAGCCGCATCAAGGGCGTGGCGGTGCGAGAAGACCGAGAAGCCAGCCAGAACACAATCCTGCAAACAGGCCGCGAAGTGTCCCGTCCATCCTTCCGGCAGGTTGTCATGGTCGTGCCAGTGCGGATGGGTAACGAGCTTGGTTGCCATGAAACCGCGATGAACGATGCCACCATAGAAACGGTCCGCGGTCATCTCCGGGTTTCCGTCCTCGCGGGCGAGGGCAAAGGTCGGGATGAAAAACGTTTCGCCCTTTTCGTCAAAGCTCTGCCGGGTGGGAAGCAATCGCCGGTCTGTGAGGGCACAGAGGCGCGTGGCCAGCGCTTCCGCGCTGGCCACCGTATGGGGGCTGTCCGAAGACCGGCAGACAACGCGAATTTGCCGCATGGTATCCTCCCGCAAAAGGGCGCTTTCCATGTCGTCACCTCGCTGTCGATCCGGGCTATCGGTCCTCGCGGGGCTGCTATCAGGCCGCTTCCGCACGAAGATTGGCGGAGGATTCGGCAAGTTTGGTGAGGTCCTTGTCCGTCTGGCCTTCTTCCTGCAGGGTCTGGTCGAGGATTTTCGCCACGTCCTTGTATCCGAGGGTTTCGGCCCAGCGTTTCAATGTGCCGTAACGCGTAATTTCGTAGTGTTCCACGGCCTGCGCAGCGGAAATCAGACCGGCGTCCAGCGCCGGGCTGTTGGAAAATTCTTCGATGATTTCCTCCCCTTCGGCGATGATGCCTTCAATGGCATCGCAGGTCTTGCCCTGTGCACGCTTGCCGAGAATCTCGAAGCATTGCTGCAGGCGTTCCACATGACCTTCGGTCTGCTCGCGGTGTTTTTCGAATGCGTTCTTCAGCTTTTCATCGGCTGCTGCACGGGACATTTTCGGAAGCGTTTTCAGTATCTTGCGCTCCGCATAGTAAATGTCCTTGAGGGTATCGTAGAAAAGGTCTTCGAGATTGCGTTGCTTGGTGCTGGCCATTTCTGGCTCCTCCTATGGTTCCGAAACTGTCCTGGTCGTGCGGCTGAAAATCCGACGACGGCACACCTAACTTCCCAGCAATCGTTTTGTTTCGCGCGGCAGACAAAAATCAAAACGTGCAATCAGGGCTGCGTGGGAGAACTGGCCGGCGGGGTGGGGCTTTCGGGGGAGACATCTCCCTTGTCCGAAGTGATGAACAGGCTTGCGAGCCCGAGCAGCGCCACGGCAAACATCAGGACGGCAAGCCATTTCAGAGTGATCATCGTTCTTTCCCGTTTGCGGTGTCAGGATTTGGATTTGTGCTCGGGTTTTCCTTTCTGCTTGGTGGAAGCCATCTTCTCCAGTTCCTTTTCACTCATGGATTTGGCCATTTCCTTGGACGCTCCCCGCAGTTCGCTTTTGGCCTTGTCTCCGCGCTTGGCGGCCAAGGCTGCCCCGGCAGCCTGTTGCTGTGCTTTGGATTTTGCAGGCATCTTCACCTCCTGTGATGGGTGGCTTCGGTTGGGTTACGGCTTTCCTGCCGCAGCTCGCGTGCGCTGGGGTTGGCCAGATCGTTCGGGCGCTCGCCGTTGGGGCTGTCGAAATCGAAATCCCTCTGCGGGTCGTCCGGTTGCGGCTGGCGCGGGTTGCCCGGTGCATTCGACTGCTCATGGGTCGGCCGCGCCTGATGGTCGCGCGGTTCGCGCTCGGACGGTTCGCCCGCTCCGACGCGATCCTTGTCGAAAAAAGGGCGTCTGATGCTCGAGTAGGCATCGTAGAACATTGCGGTTTCTCCGGTTGGATACATGATAGCTGAACGTGCCTCCCAACCGTCTGGCGGGTGCTTTGTTCCATCAAAGGCAACGACGCCAGCCGATGCCGCAGACAGATGAACAGGGAACATGGGCAGCGGTCGGCAGTTATCGAACCTCCCAAGCGAGGAGTTTTGATATGAGCCAGACAAGAAAATGGTCAGCCGAAGTAACCGAACACAGCGACGCGCTTGATCTGGAGCCGCATGTGTTCGAGCAGGACGATCCAAAGAAAATTGCAGCTTCCCTCAAGCGCTCAGCCGACAAGAGCCATAAGCGCAAGGCAGAGCCCTTCCGCTCGGCCATGTCCATGCTGACTTTCTACATCAACCGCGCCGGCAAGAATTTGCCGGAAAAACGCAAGCAGGTGCTGGAAGCGGCCAAAGGTGAATTGCGCAAGGCCTATGGCAAGCCGGACCACGCCTGACGCCCGCAATTGGCAAGGGAGAAATCCAATGAAAATCCAACTGGACGAAAACGGCAAATGGTTCATGTCGGGAAATCCCGAACAGCCCTCCGACCCGCCGGAGATACCTGAAAAGGAACCGGAAGGCATTCCCGTCGAGCCGCCGGAAACCATTCCGCAACCGGACAAGGGGCCGTTCAGCCCCGATGAACCGGAACAGGTGCCGCCGCTTCCCCTGCCCGAACATCCTTCGCCCGGTCCGACAAGTCCGGGCCAGCCGACCATGGTGTGGGGGTAGTCTTGTCAATGTGCGCCGGGATAAGGCGTGCTCTTCAACAATCGCGCCAGATGGGCGCAGTTGGCGGCGAGCATTTTGGTGGCGGAAGCAACGGTTTCAGGTATTTCGTCCAGATCGACGAAATTGATGGAGTGCATCGCCTCGCCCACCCAGTAGGTTACGCCATTGGCCGGAATAGTGAAGCCGACATCGTTCAGCGCCTGAAAGAGTTGTGACGAAACGAAGTGGGCGCCGTCCTCGTTACCGACCACGGCCGCGACGGCGACACGTCCATAAGACGGCATACGGTTGTCATCGTCAGTCTCGGAAAGAAACGCATCCATGCGCTCCAAGACGCGCTTGCAGATGCTTGATGGCTGCCCGAGCCAGATCGGTGTACCGAAAACGAGGATATCCGCATCGAGAATCTTCGTTCTGAGGAGCGGCCACTCATCGGCATCGCCCTCACGCGATTTGACGCCGGGTTCGATGTTGAATTCACTCAGCCGCAAATGTTCGGTGCGCACCCCGTAGGGGACCAGATGGCTGTCCAGATAGTGCAACATCCTGTCGGTTGAAGACGGAGCCTCGTCGCTGCTTCGCTTCAGTGTCGCGTTGAGCGCCACGGCTTTCAGGGTAGACGGAGATGGCAAAGTCATTCTTTGTCCTCCTTTCTTTCCGGATGCTCCGGTTCACTCAGCGCATCTGAAAGGTTCTTGCGGTCCGGGTCGGACAGGTTGTGCCCAGCGGCGTCGCGCTTCTTTGCCGGGTCATCGACGGCAGGTTCATAGCCCCGGGGCCGGTTTTCCGGCGGGCCCTCCCATTTCGGTTTCTGGTCGGTAGTGCCAGCTTTCGGGTCGTGTTTCATCGCTGCCTCCATTTGTTGAAACTGGTTGGCCCAACCGTTCAAACGCCGGATTGTTTCGTTGAACAGCGCGAGACACAGCGTTCCCCAAACGCAGGCGGCACGATTGCGGCGATAAAGTTCCGGAACAATTGGCCCCTCTCATGGTTGGACCCCGGAGGTCAAAGCGATGAAAAGAGTTCTGGCAGACAAAAGCACTGGCGCTCGCACGAGGGGCGCAATCCAACAGGGCGAGACCGGCGACAAGGTTCCCGGTTTCGATCCTGCGGCTGCTCCGATGGAAACGGATGCAGAGGCAGGCGGCAGTTCGCAGCCTGCCGGCGAACCCCAGCCACGGCCCGTCAAGGCCGATGACAGCAACGCTTCCAGCCATGCATCGGGCATGCGGGAGTGGCCGACTGAAGGGAACGCGCCATCCGCAAGCGGAAACGCAGCCCGGGGAGAAGGCCCTGCCTATCTCGTTTGGTGGTTCATCATCGCGATGGTCGTCTTTGGTTACTTCATAATTTCATGGGTATGGCGATGAACATGCAATCGAAGCCTGAGCAAGACAAAAGGGTCGAGCCTTCGCGAACGCTTGGATACTTTCCCCGCTTCGCCCTGGTTATATTGGCAGTTCTGCTGCTTTTATTCCTTGGATGGAGCCTGATCGGCGGCGGATTGATATCGCAGCAGCAGGGCATACAGACGCCCCCGGCGACGGGTTCCGGCGAACAGCCTGCACAGACCCCGCCGTTTGAAAACCAGCGGCCGCAGACGGGTACGGGAGGCGACCAGCCGACCAATCCGCCAGACGGCCAGCAATGAAGATCAGAAATGAGGCCGATCATGGACGAGCAACCAACCACTCCGCTCACGGACGATGAAGACGTAAAATTTCTCGCGGAGAATTCGGATATTTCGCCGCTTCAGGCGCGCCAGCTGATCGAACGTTTCGGCAGGGACAGGCAGAAGCTGCTTGAAGAAGCGAAGAAGTTTAAAGCGGAAGGATGAGACGATGGCTCAGATAACACGCGATCACGACAAGATCCGCCGGTGGGCGGAAGACCGCAACGGGCATCCGGCAATGGTGGATACCGGCAACGAAGGCGGTATATTGCGCATTGACTTCGCGGAGAAAGACGAAAACCTGGAAGAAATCAACTGGGACGATTTCTTTGCCATATTCGACGACCGAAATCTTGCCTTCCTTTATGAAGATGCAGGCAATAGCCGCTTCAACAAGTTTGTAGACGCAGACAAGAATGGCTGAGGCGAGCGAGAGCGCCGCTAAACCCGGGAGCCCGGTAAAATCAGGACGATGGTTCTGAGTCAGGCAGGATGTTCAGGTTAGCGGCGGTGGGCGCCTCCGCATGGCGGTCCCGATATCTCTTGTGAGCAAGCCGCGAGGCCAGTTCGGCTATGTAGTTCAAATCCCTCAGGCCGTTCTGGTAAAGCATTATGATTGCGGTCGAAAGGTCCGCGGCAGCATATTCCCTGTCGCTTTCTTCAAGAATGATTGCGGCATGGGAAAAGCAACTGCGCATGAAGGTTACTTCTTCCGGCTTGTAAATACGGCTCGCTTCGTTGAAGAGCGGCATACGATCCTCCTTCGGGAAACATCAACAATACGCTTCCTAATAATTTAAGATAGGGACGATTGATCACTTCATATTTCGATGCTGCCTTGGCTCACGGCAAGCGGCCGCTGCCGTGTTCGGGATGGCGTTCAAGATTCTGGCGGTTGAGGCAATCGAAAACCCGCTTTGCCTCATCCTCGTTCAAGGCGACCTGCAAGCGGCCCTCGAACGTGATGGGGTGGCCTTTGAAGGCATCGATCACCGACCAGGTGCCATCGCCGTTTTTCTGAAGTTTGTACCCGTTTTCTACCATGGTCGTCTCCCGTCGCGGCGTGTCTCCGGCAAACTTGATGGTTCCCCATGGTGGAGTTTCTTGAGGCAACTCGGGTTCCGCTGAAACCGACCCACCATTGATATAGATGCCGGAGAAAGGAGGTTAACGAAGCAATGGTTCGAATGGTTCCTTCGGACTTCAAACCGTTTTGCGTGAATGCATTTGCCGAACGCTGGCATCTATTTTGGCTTAACCCTCGAAAGAGCGGGAACAAGCCTCCGGTTTCGTTGTTGGGGCCCTAGCTCAATCTTGAAAGCGAGGGAGACGGTTATGCAAGTCAGAGATATGATGAGCAGCGACGCACGCGTCGCGAACCCGGAAACCACGATCCAGCAGGCTGCGCGATTAATGGCCGGTATCGATGCCGGTTTTCTTCCTGTGGGTGAGAAGGATCAACTCGTCGGTATGATTACCGATCGGGATATTGCCGTTCGGGCGGTTGCTTTGGGCCTGGGACCGGACACGCCTGTCCGGGATGTTATGACGAGTGACGTGAAATATTGCTTCTTCGATCAGGAGATCGAAGAAGTCACCGCAAACATGGCCGATATCCAGGTCCGGCGTTTGCCGGTTCTCGACAGGAACAAGCGTCTCGTTGGCGTGATTTCCCTTGGCGATATTGCGCTAAGAAACACCGATGGAGCCGCAGGCGAGGCTTTGACAGGCATATCGCGTCCCGGCGGCGATCATTCGCAGACAGGATAATGCGGCAGGTGGTTATGCTGGACGCCGCAGATTTTACACGCGCTCGCAGACATATGGTCGAAACTCAAGTCCAACAACGCGGAATTACCGACCGCAACGTTCTTCACGCCATGCTGGAAGTGCCGCGGGAAGAGTTCGTCGACGAAGGGTATGAAGACTTCGCATACGATGACACGCCGTTGCCGATCGGTCGCGGCCAGACGATTTCTCAGCCCTATATGGTTGCTTTTATGCTTGAGGCCGCCAACGTTCAGTCAACTGACCGGGCGTTGGAAGTCGGTGCCGGTTCGGGATATGCGACGGCAGTGTTGAGCAGAATAGCGGCGGAAGTCGTGGCTATTGAGCGTCACGAGGAGCTCGCTTGCGCCGCGCGGCGACGTCTGGATAAGCTTGGATATGCAAATGTCGAACTGCTGGTGGCGGATGGCGCTCGTGGATGGGAAGCAGGCTCGCCCTATGATGTGATCGTGGTATCCGCTGCGGGGCTGCGCGTCCCCGAGGCTTTGAAGGATCAACTGGCAATTGGAGGGCGCCTGATTATCCCCGTTGGCGAGGAAGCCGATCAGATCCTCCTGAAAATTACACGCCATAGCGCAACAGGTTTTAGCCGGGAAGAGCTCGACCGGGTACGGTTCGTTCCGTTGATTGAAGGAAGTGAAGGGCCCGACTCCAATGATCGGGCCTCTCTTGTCCGATTGATATCCCAGGCGGCTGAACGCCTGCCTGAAAACTGTGATGCATTTGGAGAGCTGTTTGCCCGTTATGCAGATTGCCGGTTCGTGTTGCTCGGAGAATCCACCCACGGCACCGCGGAGTTCTATAAGGCTCGCGCAGCGATTACCCGGTATCTCATCCAGGAACACGGTTTCAATGTGGTCGCTGTCGAAGCGGACTGGCCTGATGCCGCATCTGTCGATCGATATATCCGACGAAAGCCGCAACGGCCAGACAGGCCCGTGTTCCAGCGATTTCCCAGATGGATGTGGCGCAATGCAGAATTCCGGGCGCTTGTCGAATGGCTGCGTGAATACAACACCAATGTCGCCATAAACGACAATATCCGCTTTTTCGGTCTGGATATTTACAATCTGTCAGGTTCGATAGCGGCGGTACTGGATTATCTCGATAGCGTCGATACGACTGCCGCAGGGATTGCCAGAGAGCGTTATTCCTGCCTGATGCCGTGGCAGCACGAGCCGTCATTCTATGCCAGGGCAGTCTCGAACCGACAATATCGCAGCTGTGAGCAAGCTGTTATTGCGCAATGCCGCGATTTGCTGGCGAAAGAACTTTCCGTTGGGGTGGAGCACGACGGTGAGGAGTATTTCGCGGCGGTCCAGAACTCCCGGCTGGTGGTGACTGCCGAACAATACTACCGGACCATGTATTATGGCGGTCGCGAGAGCTGGAACCTGCGTGACAGGTCGATGTTTGAAACGCTTGTCCATATTTGTGAACGCCGCGGGCCTGAAACGAAAGCAGTGATCTGGGCGCACAATTCCCACATCGGCGATGCGCGTCACACGGATATGGGACTGGCGCGCAACGAGATAAATCTGGGCCAGCTCTGCCGCGAGCGCTTTGGCAACGAGGTAGCGTTGATTGGGCTCGGGACAAATTCCGGGACCGTGGCCGCTGCGGCGGACTGGGATGGTGCGATGGCAGCAATGGCTCTGCGACCGGCGATGGATGAGAGCTTTGAAGCGCTCTGCCGCCAGACCGGCATCGCTCGATTTTTACTGGATTTTCGCAATAACCCGTCGATTTCCGGGGCTTTGTCTGCACCTCGTCCGCAACGCTTCGTTGGCGTTATCTATCGGCCAGCAAGCGAACGCCTCAGCCATTACCTCAATGCGTCGCCGGCAAAGCAGTTCGACGGGTTTTTGTGGTTCAGTGACACAAGCGCAGTTCGGCCACTCGATCCTGAACCGGATTTGCCGAGGGATGAGGATACTTATCCCTTTGGCCTGTAGGTCGGAAGACGGCGCCTACAGTACCCCGCGTGCAGACGAAACACCGGCGGGATTTTGAACCCACAGTTCTCACTCAAACCGGAGGATCTGATTATGAATATTGGAAGCGACGTCACCTTGCGCACTGGAAACACAATGCCCTGCATGGGGCTTGGGACCTGGAAGCTTACGCAGAACACGGCTGAGACAATCTCGGCGGCGCTGGAGCAGGGTTATCGCATGATCGATACGTCGGGTGACTACGGTACGCAACCTGGCATCGGCGATGGCATCCGGCGGGCGGATATGGATCGGGACAGTTTTTATCTCGTGACCAAGATCGAAGATACCGATGACGATGCATACGAGGCTGTGCAGAAGAACCTTGAAGAACTGCAGTTGAGCTATGCAAACCTCATTCTCATTCACCGCCCTCCGGAAGGGAGGGTCGGAACGGAATTATGGGAGGGTCTTATCAGAGCGAGAGGAGATGGTCTGACGCGCGATATCGGGGTTAGCAACTATTCTGTATCGCTGCTTCAAAGCTTGATTGACGCCACGGACGAAACGCCGGTCGTCAACCAGATTGAATGGAGCCCTTTCGGACATAGCGAGGAGATGTTGGCGTTCTGCACGGAAAGAAACATCGTCATTCAGGCCTACAGCCCTCTGACGCGTACGACACGACTGGACGACGGCGATATCGTCCAGATCGCCGCCCGATACAAAAAAACGCCTGCCCAGATAATGCTGCGATGGAACCTTCAGCTTGGTACGGTTCCTCTCCCCAAAGCCAACAAGCGCGAGCATCAACGGGAGAATATCGACCTGTTCGACTTCATCCTTTCCGATGAAGATATGAACAGGCTTTCGAACCTCAATCAGCATTATTCTGCCCTTGGAGAATTGCCCTATAGCTGACGCAAGCCCGCGCGGCGGGAAGTCAGTCCGCTGGACTGATTTCCTGCCCCGCTTCGAGGCGTATGATAACGAAGCAAAACAATAGTTGTGTCGGTTTCGGCGATTCTTTTAATACAGGAAACGCTCTATGGCTCATCGATGCCCGACACCAGTTTGTCGACCGGGATCGTTACCTTGATTTCCAATCCGCTCGGCAGCCATTTTCGCTCGACGGAGGCGTTCAGGGCCGACGACAGTCCGGCCTCCAGACGGGTTCCGAACCCCTCCGTATTTGCCTGCCTGGCCGTTTCCTCGACGCTTTCGCTCCACAATAACCGGACCGTGTCGATTGTTTCTTCCACAACGATGCTGAGGCAACCGCCCATTGATGAAAGCGCACCGTGCTTGGCTGCGTTGGTAGCAAATTCATGCAACAACAGGGACAGGTTGGTCAGGGACTTGCCGGAAACAGCGGGATCAGCCCCCGACAGGCTGATATTACATCCATCGTAAGGATCAAGGATTGTACGTATCAGCGTTTGAAGGGGAATAGCCACGGACATGTCAGGATTTTCATTCCAGGCCGGCATCGTCAACTCGTGAGCTCTTGCGAGTGACGACAGTCTCGCCTGTACGCGTTGGCGAAACTCATCCACGCTTTGTGCTTCCCGCCCGCTGAGAGACACGATCCCGTTCGCCAGCGCAAACAGGTTTTTGACGCGGTGGTGCATTTCGCCCAACACGAGAAACAGTTTTTCCTGGGCCTTACGGCGCTCGGTGATGTCGCGGGCTATTTTTGAAGCGCCAACGATCACTCCCCGCGCATCGCGGATGGGAGAGATTGTCAGGGAAATATCGAAGAGCGTCCCGTCCTTCTTCTTGCGAACTGTTTCGAAATGCTCCACCCGCATCCCGGCGCGAATCTGGGCAAGGATCGCGGGCTCCTCGTTGAGACGATCTTCAGGAATAAGAAGAGTAATCGGTTTTCCTATGACTTCGTCCGGTTGGTAGCCGAACAAACGCTGGGCTCCCCGGTTCCATGTCTTGATATTCCCCTGCAGATCCTTGCTGATGATGGCATCGTCCGATCCGTCTACTATGGCAGCGAGCCAATCGCGCAGGTCGAGTTCGGTATCGTAGAAATTCGCCTGCCAGGCATAAGAACCGTTGTAGGAGACGACGGGGATCTGCACATCGCTGCGCTGCCGATCATCATTTTCATTACTCATAACCGTCACCCGCGAAATCTTCCTCTAGAAATGCCACCCTAATAAACTCTCAAAACCCAGTCGACCAATATTTAGGGGTTATTTGTCTATATCACTTATAAAGGTGGATTGGTTTTGGTCGGCGTCAGGGACCGGCGAACAGCAAGGCCAACCGGCTTCTCTCCAGCACGAGATCGCTCTCCATAAAATAAAATTGCACCAAGGAACAAACCCGGCTGCGTGCGGTTCGGAGTGCTGTCATCACGACTGTGAAGAGGAGCAATCTCATGCCAGGTCGATATCAGAACGAAGATCGTGACGATTACTACAACGAACCCTACCGGGAGCGCGATTACGAAGCGCGGGGAAGCGACTACCGGGGCTATGATGACCGTTATTCAAGCGATTATGGCCGGGGACGTTACTTCGATGACAGTGACGAACGATATGCTTTCCGGCGAGAACCAAATCGCGAGCGGGAGAATGATCGCTACCGCCAGCGGACGGAAGGCCAGTCGAGAGGCAGCTACGCTTCAACCGGCCAGCATCGGGGAAAAGGACCGAAGGGATACACACGCTCCGATGACCGCATCAAGGAAGACGTATCGGACGCATTGATGGAAGATGCGGAACTCGATGCATCCGACATTGAGGTGACGGTCAAGAAGGGCGAAGTGACCCTGCAGGGTCAGGTTGGAAATCGTCAGGACAAGCGCAGGGCAGAAGAATGCGCTGAAATGTGTGCCGGCGTTGTTGATGTCCAGAACAACATCAAGATCCGCTCAGCAACATCGGCTTCGTCAAAGGGTGCTGCCTGAATTTTGAAACTCGCGGCTGGAAAACGCAGCCGGAGACGAGCCCTGCAAGGGCTCATGCGCCTTGAGGCGCGAAACCCACACACAATTGGAGGATAAAATGCCACGCAATATGCCAGAACGTGACGATCAGGGCCGTTTCGTAAGCGACGATGATCGCGGTCGGGGCGGAGATGATCGCCGCAGATATGCCAGCAGCCGCCGGGATGACGACGACCGCCGTTCCAGCCGTTATGACGACGACGACCGGGGCCGCGGCCACGGAGGCTGGTTCGGCGACTCCCGCGGCCACGCCGAGGCTGCCCGTCGCGGATGGGACGAGCGCCGGGAAGATCGCGATTATGATGACCGGCGCCGCTATTCCAGCCGCGAGGACGATTACGATGATCGCCGTTCCAGATATGACGACGATGACCGCGGACGGGGCTGGTATGGTGATTCCCGTGGTCACGCGGAAGCCGCACGGCGCGGATGGGATGAGCGACGCGACCACGACTATGATGATCGTCGCCGTTATTCCAGCCGCGACGATGACCGCGGATATTCGAGCCGGGACGATGATCGTCGTTCAGGCGGCGGTCGCGGTCATGGCGGCTGGTTCGGTGATCCTCGCGGCCACGCGGAAGCTGCCCGCAGGGGTTGGGATGAGCGCCGGGACGATGACTACGGCGATCGCCGCGGTCGCTAGGACATGCAGCTCCGAAAGCGAGACGCGGGTCTGGAACAGGAAATGCTCTGGACACCGGCAAACGGATGGGGCGGCCTTCGGGCCGCCCTGCAAGAATGAGCGTTCTTTTCAAGGAATTTCACGATGGGTGCGAAAGCCACGCGCGAATTGGACATCATTGCCGAAAAGGCACGCCTTCGCTACCTTCGGGCCCGCAACATGCTGATACTGGAAGCAGCGATCAGCGCTCTGCTCGACACCGAAACGCCGCAAGACGCTGCACAGACCCTTCGCGAACAGGCCGATTTGCTCGTTCGCTATCTTTGAGAATCCGAAGACTTGCCACACCCATGCAGGATGCGGGCCGGGAACATAATTCTCCGGCCGGGGTTCCAATTCTTTCAGGGAAAAGGAAACAGGATCATGAAACAGGTATTGCTTGCTTTCTCGGCAGTTCTGCTCATTTCGGCTCCGGTATATGCCCAGTCGACGAGCGAAAAGACAGGGATCAATTCTCTCGTGGGGTCAGCGCCGTCCACCCAGGACTTTGTGACATTGAGCGGAAGCAGCGACATGTTCGAGATCGAATCGAGCAAACTCGCGCTGGCAGAGGCCGATCCAACCACGAAGAGCTTTGCGCAGCAGATGATCGCCGATCACTAAAAGACCAGCGATGAATTGAAGCAGCTCCTGAGCACGAAAGTAAGCTCGGCAAAGGCCCCGGCTGCGCTTTCCGAAGATCATCAGGAAATGCTTGATAAGCTCAAGGGGCTGGAGGGCGAGGATTTTACAAAGCAGTATCGCAGTGATCAGGAAGATGTGCATGAAGATGCTGTCGATCTCTTCAAGCGATATGGTGAAGGCGGCGAGAATGCCGACCTCCGAGCCTGGGCGAGTGCGACCCGGCCCGCACTGGAGCACCATCTCGAAATGGCGAAGAAGCTCAACGAGTAAGCGGCAGGCGGCTCGCGATTACTGGCGTGCGGCGATCAGTATGGCGATGCCGAACGCCATGCAGATCGCGAGACCTCCGCCCAGAAAAAACAGCAATGCCTGAGCGTCAGTCATTGGAGCTATTTCTTTCCATGGTGATGACGCCGCGCGGCGTGTCTATCGGCTCGTCACTCACGCGATGCACCTGATAGGATTTCTCATTGCGAAACGCACTGAAATCGTTGGTTGTCAGGTCCGTGTCGCCCACTGCCACCTGTCCCCGGAAAGCCTCGGTCTCTCCCTGGCTGGCAACCACCCTCGCATCGGCCTCGGAACGGGCGGAAACCAGAACGGTTCCATGTTTGGGTGCAAGCTCGCTGTCGTCTCCCGGTGAGGGAACGAGCAGGAAGGCATAGCACGGGTAATCGGTCTCGACCTTGACGCCGCTGGCAGGGGTCTCTTTCCATTCGGTGAAGATATTCTTGTTCCTATATTCCATTTTCACCTCCATTGCTTCGGACCGCAGCCTCTGGCCCGCGGCAAGTCCGTTTGCCGCGAGTGCCAAATAAGCCGCCGATGTGTAAATTCCGGCGTGCTCATGCCAAAAAGGGAACTCACATGGAGTGCGCGGTTACGTTGCCATCCGCATCGAGCGTCAACATAACGCTCTCCGTTCCTTTCATGGCAGACGCCTCCCACAATCCCTTGTCATTAAGTTTGAGATTGGAGATGCCCGTATAGCCGGCTTTGGTGAAGCGCTCATGGGCCTGCTCTTCGGTAAAGCTGTTCTGGCTTGCATCGGGCGCCTTGTCGTCATGTGTCGGCGGTGTAGCGGATGTAGGCGCATTGGCATTAGGCGCAGGTGCATTGGTGGATGGCGTATTCGGTGTCGTTGCGTCCTGAGCGCTGGCGATGGTCGGAACAATCACGAAAGCGCTAGCCAATAGAATAGCTGGAATGTTCATGTATCTTCCTCCGTTTTCAGCCCCGCGGCGTCGTAACAAAGGCAACTCCGGATTGTTCCGCTTTCCAGCCTGCGAATTCTTCATCCCTATTTTGAAAATGCTCGCCGTTCGTCCACAGATGCCTGGTCGCTGTATTCAACAGGCATTCGAAAATAAAAGAATTTTGGGGAACACCTTTCCGCGAACATTGTTCGAAGGGGGTAAACCCCAAGCAAAGGAGAAGACGAATGGCTAATCAAACGTCGAACCGCGGTTTTGCATCCATGGATGAGGACAAGCAGCGCGAGATTGCTTCCAAGGGAGGCCATGCTTCCGGCGGCAACTTCAAAAACGATCCCCAACGGGCTTCGGAAGCCGGGCACAAAGGCGGACAGGCATCCGGGGGCAATTTCAAGAATGATCCGGAACGCGCTGCCGAAGCGGGGCGCAAGGGTGGAGAGCACTGACGGCGCTCCATTGCGGTGACATTGATGAGAACCGTTTTCATGATTGTTATCGGGATAGCGCTCCTGCTGGCGGCAGGGGCGCTGGTGCGCGGCATCGGGCCAGATGCTGACAACGAGCAAAGCCCGCCGCACTCCCTGCAGACCAACCCGCCCGACTGAACCATCGGCGAGAGCCAACCGGAGTTCCTAATATGTCTACGTCAACGAAATCTCCCAACACGATCCGACAGGGCGGACCGGGAGCCGCTCACGAAAATGCAAAAAGTGATCTGAAGATAACCAAACCGCCAGCCGATGTGGAAACCAAGGCCCGCCGCAGCAAGGTTTCCGGTGGCGGCGGAGAAAGGGATATCCACCATACGCACAATCCTGCCACCAAGAAGTGAAGCGGCTGGCAGGCGGTTCGTTCTCCTTGAGGAACAAGACTTGATGCTCCGCAGTTAGGTCTATCGAAGGAGAAAGAGAATGAGCACAAAGCTTCCCCCCGTACCCAAAGATAATCGCAGTGAAAAAGGACCCGGCGAACAGAAACGTGTCCCGCTCAAACGCGACCCGTCCGCCCAGGACAATAAGTCCGGAAAACAAGGACAGCAGGCCAACACCAAAATAAATACGACACATCAGGGCTTGCAGCAGGATCGCTAATGCATTTCCAGCAGACGATTTACGTTCGGAAATGCTGAAAAAACAGTCAGATAGAGCGGCTCTACCGACTCCGTTAAACAGGAACCGCTCCGGTCCAGTGGAGGAATGGGATGCGTTCGTTTCTCAGAGACAACGGACTAACGATTGCGCTCGCCCTTTTGTTCGGCATATCGGTTGTGGGCATGGCAGCGGCTGGCTTTGCAAGCTACAATGAAGAGCTGGCTAAACATGGAGAGGTTCCTTTGCCTCTCTTTCAATATTTGACAAGCGGGCAATTTCTCTCGGCACTTTTCGAAAACTGGGAAAGCGAGTTTTTGCAGATGGGCGTCTATGTCGTCCTCACGGCATGGCTCTTTCAACGCGGTTCGGCGGAATCGCGTGACCCCGACAATGAAAAGCCGGAGAAGGAATGGATCGCACAACCGCCCTTTCCTTATTCGCATTCGCTAGGGCTGGTGTTATTTGGACTGTTTGTCGCCAGTTTTTTGCTGCATTGGTTCGCCAGCGCCCGCGCGTCTGAAATGGATATGGCCCGTCACGGAGCGGCTTCGACTGGATACCTGCAATATTTGCTGGATGTGGAATTATGGTTTGAATCCTTTCAGAACTGGCAGTCGGAATTCCTTTCCACGGCAGTCCTTGTAGTCCTCTCGATATTCCTGCGTGAAAAAGGTTCGCCGGAATCCAAGCCCGTCGGCGCGCCTGACGAACAGACAGGGAGCTAGCAATGGAAATCGACGTTACCAGTTTACGCCTTGCTGATGGCAACGACCGCTATACGGTGCAGTTCCAGCTTAAAGAGAGCCGGAAAGCGGTGGTGGAATTTCAAGGTTCTGCGCCGATGCATCAGGAGGAGGCGATTGTTGAACAGGCGCTAGGGGTGCTGGCCGAGATCCTGGAGGCGCAAAAGCCGGATCAAGATAGGCTCTGAAACAATCGAAGCCATTCGTAGCGGCGACCAGAAACGAAAAAACCGCCGAAGCGGACTTTTCAACGTTATCAGGGGTTCGAATGGTGGGCGTGACAGGGATTGAACCTGTGACCCCTACGATGTCAACGTAGTGCTCTCCCGCTGAGCTACACGCCCATTCGATGTGGCGCATACACCATATCGCGTTACGCCCGTCAATGCCCTTTTATGAAGTTTTTTCGTCTTTTTGTTGATGACAAAACAAAGGACCGCAATTCTGCGGGATCGCCTCAGGCGGCGATCAGCATTTTTTCGATTTCGTTCACCAGGTCACGCAGGTGGAACGGCTTGGAGAGCACCTTTGCATCGCGGGGTGCGTCCGAATCGGGGTTGAGCGCGACAGCAGCGAAGCCCGTAATGAACATGATCTTCAGGTCGGGGTCGATTTCCGTCGCGCGGCGCGCCAGCTCGATACCGTCCATTTCCGGCATGACGATGTCGGTCAGCAGAAGCGAGAAGGGCTCTTCCTGCAATCTTTCGTAGGCGCTCGCACCATTATCGAAATGCGTAACGTGATAACCGGCTTTTTCCAGCGCCTTGACGAGGAAGCGGCGCATATCATTGTCATCTTCAGCTAGAAGGATTCTCTTCATTGTTCCGTCCGAATTCTGTGTCGTGTTCATCGCTCTAAAGCCGACCCTTAACGACTCAATATCCACCGTAGAAAACGCTTCTTTGGTAAATATGGAATGAATGCTCGCATGAATGTTAATTGTTATGGCGCGCATTTGGCAACAAGCTGTTCAGTGTGACAGGATTGTCGCATATGCAAGTCATGCAACGGCTCGAAAGATTCGTGTTCCTGCCGTTTGCGCCTGCGAACTGTATGACGTAATTTGTTGCGTTACTGGCGTGGTGTTGGTCGAAAACGGGTGAAGAATGAGTTTGGAGCGCGATTTTAGTCTGATTCCGCCCTTCGAGATATGCGCTCCGGCGGAACAGCGCATTCCGTTCGTGTTTAATTCACCGCATAGCGGGCGTTATTATCCCCATTCCTTTGTCGAGGCATCGCGCCTCGATGCCTTGAGCATACGCCATTCGGAAGACTGCTATGTCGATGAGCTTTTTGCTTCGGCGGTGCGGCTCGGGGCGCCTTTGCTGAAGGCGCATTTTCCGCGCGCTTTTCTGGATGTGAATCGTGAAGCCTATGAGCTCGATCCGCGCATGTTCGCCGAGCCGTTGCCGCCCTTCGTCAACAGCCAGTCGGCGCGCGTCGCTGGCGGGCTTGGCACGGTGCCGCGTCTGGTCGGGGAAGGCCAAGCGATTTATCCGGGCCGAATTGCGCTCGCGGAAGCATTCTACCGAATTGAAGATCTCTACAAGCCATATCACCGGACGCTCGATGCGCTGCTCCAGTCCACGCGGCAGCGTTTCGGTTATGCGGTGCTGATCGATTGCCATTCGATGCCGGGAGGGGCTCGCCCCGGTGAAGTCGGTTCGCGACCGGATTTTATCGTCGGCGACCGTTTCGGGCGTTCGTGCAGCGAAAGGCTGACACAGGCTGCCATCGATCTGTTGCAAGATCTGGGCTACACCGTTGCACACAACAAACCCTATGCGGGCGGGTTCAATACCGAGCATTATGGACGCCCGGCCATGGCCTGCCATGCCTTGCAAATTGAAATCAACCGAAGCCTTTATGTGAACGAGCAGAACCTTCACAAGCTTGCCGGTTTTGAAACGCTCTGCGCCGATCTGTATGGATTTTTGAGCGACCTGACATCCCTGCCGGATGATCTCTTTGTCGCGCCGCCGCTGGCCGCGGAATAGCCCGTTCCGCAACTGCATTCTCACGGATAAAAAGAACCGCGCCCGAGTAATACGAGCGCGGCCAAAGACTAGGGAGGAAATGCCCCGAAAGGCATCGACAGGAAAACCTGTCTGAGATTTAAGTTACGTCTGAACGGGGCAAAGGTCAAGAAAACGCGCATATTTTTTGAGCTAATTTTGGTATGCTCATTATCTAGGCAAAATTAGCATGGTTTGCGCAATTCTGCGCCATGAATTGAAAACAGGAGTTCGGGGTTGCTGATCGACAAGGCATTTTTTTCCGAAGTGGCTGCTGCAGCTGCCGCTGAAACGTTGCCGCGCTTTCGTCAGATGACGGAAATAGACAACAAATATAGCGTTGGTTTCGATCCGGTGACCGAAGCGGACCGGGCGGCGGAGCGCGCGATTCGCGCGGTTATCGGGAGCGCCTTTCCGGATCACGGTATTCTTGGGGAAGAATATGGGCCGGAAAATATCGACCGCAGCCATGTCTGGGTCATCGATCCGATCGACGGAACCCGTGCCTTCATTTCCGGCCTGCCGGTGTGGGGGACGCTTCTGGGCCTCACTGTCGATGGCGACGCCAAGGCGGGAATGATGTCGCAACCCTTTACCGGCGAGCTTTTCTATAGCGACGGCAATGGCGCCTACCTCGCGCGCCATGGCGGCGAAGATACGCCGCGCCGTTTGTCGGTGCGCAAGAATGCCGCTTTGGCCGATGCGACCATGTTCACGACGACGCCTGCTCTCTTCAAGGGAGATAGCCGCAAGGGTTTCGACCGGCTGGAAAATGCTGTCCGTCTTTCGCGTTATGGGGTCGATTGTTATGCCTTCGCGATGCTGGCCAGCGGCTTTGCCGATATCGTGGTCGAGTCGGGCTTGCAGCCCTATGATATTGTTGCCCTCATTCCGCTGATCGAACAGGCCGGCGGCGTGGTGACGCAACGCGATGGCGGCCCGGCGGAAAAGGGCGGCGACATCGTTGCTGCCGCGTCTGCTGAACTGCACCGGGCAGCGCTTGATCTGCTCAACGGTTAGCTAAATACCGGAGACCATGGGCTCAATGGTCTCCGGCATGGTTTCCACTTCCGACGAACCTGGAATGAAGGCATCGAAGGCAGCCCAGAACTGCTCCCGATAAAAATCGGCTTCCTGCAGCATTTCATGGCGGGCGCCAGCAATCGTCGTCAGCGAGACATTGCGCGTTCGCGCGACAAAACGCTCGATCACCGGCGTGGAAACCACGCGGTCGGCGCCCGCTGCAACAATGAGGACAGGTACGGTCGGCCCTTCATAAAAATCAGGCTGGTTGATGCGGCGCGATGTTTCGAGTGCACTCCAGAGCCACCGGGCTGTCGGACCGCCAAGCGCAAGGGCGGGGTGAAGGCGTGGAATTTCCATGTTGCGCATGAAGCGCGCCGGGTCGCTGGTCAGCGGATTGCCTGCAAAGGGTCGCGAAGCCAGCCTGCGTCCGCCGGAGGCGTAAACCCGGCCGAGGCCGAGCCATCGAAAGGCAGAAGCGATGCGGCGCACGGTGTCGTCGCTGAGTTTTTGCCCATCGAGCCCCATGAACGGAGCGCACAGCACCATGCGGCTGATGCGGGATGTCAGCCTGCCCATGGCGGCGAGCGCGACCAGCGCCCCTGCGGAGTGGCCGAGAATGTAGAAAGGAGGGGGACAGTCAGGCAAGGCAATCTGTTCCAGGATCAGATCGAGATCGCTGGAATAGTCGTCGAAACTGCGAACATAGCCGCGCTGGGGGTCCTTCAGGAGCCGGGTCGAGCCGCCTTGTCCGCGCCAGTCGAAAGTCAGGACCGTGAAACCGCGTGCACGCAGATCGGCCATGGTTTCAAAGTATTTTTCAATGAACTCATTGCGCCCCTGAAGCAGGACCACCGTTCCCTGTATCGGCCTTGCTTCGGCTTTTACAATGGCATAGCGCAGCGTCTTGCCGTCATGCGCTTCAAGCAATCCGGCTTTTATCCCCTGCGGAAAGGGATTCGCATCGGTTTCGAAAAGCAGTTCCGACATCCGATTGCGGGCCTTTCTGTTCAGTCGGGATTTGCGCTAACAGCATAATGGAGCAATTGATGACAAAAAGTAACCGGAAGTTCGAGAGCGAACTTCCGGTTCAGAGAACAGCCGGTGCAAGGGACGTTACGCCAGCTGCCTGTTCACATGAAGAAAGATCAGTAGCCGCCCGGGCGACGTTCGCCGACGATGCGACCTGAATAGGCGTCCACCATGACGATGACACGACGGCCGTTTGGCCTTGTGGCGCGCACGAAATAAGTGTCACGGTTAAGGCGCATATCGCCAACATCATAGCCGCGGCGTTCCAGCGAGCGCGCTATCCGGCGCGGGCTCATAATGACGCGACGGCCGTAATCATCGCCCCAGTTCGGGCGGCGGTCTGGACCGCCATCCCAACCGGGACGCGGTCCGGGATATGGACGTGGCGGGCGATAGCCGTCATCGTCGTAATATTGAACCTGAACGCGCAGGCCGCTATCGGCTGCGAGGGTGGGTGTCGCAAGACCGGTCGCGACGGTGGCAAGTGCGGCAAAAGCAAGAACAGCTTTTTTCATAACCGTGATCCTTTGATAAACCCGCTTTGCAGCAGGCATGGTGGGACAGTAGCCCCAAGCGGCTGAACGCTCACCGAAGATGATGTTCATTTTGGGTTCATTGTGCGGCGAATCCCAAAAATGTAGCCCCCTATCGATCAGGAGTTATTACGCAGCGTGACAGCCCGTGTTTCGCAATCTTCGCGCGCTAGCGGCCTTGAAATGAAAAAGAACCATTCCCAAATGAGTTTTGCGGTCGCCTGGAAGGGACCGCCGGCATCAAGGAATTCGCCATAAGGGAATTTCGCCGCCGTGTATGGTCTTGAGCGCGCCCCGGCGTTCTCGGAAGATCATGCTGAAACAAGCATCTGTCGCTCTAAAGGAGGGCTAATACATGCGTCACGTAGATTTTTCCCCGCTTTATCGTTCCACGGTCGGTTTCGATCGTCTCTTCACCATGCTTGACACGCTCGCTTCGCCGGAAGGTAACCAGTCCTATCCGCCGTATAATATCGAGCGCACGGGTGAAAACACCTATCGCATTACCATGGCGGTTGCGGGCTTTTCCGAAAGCGAACTCGAAATCGAAGCACATCGCAACCAGTTGACCGTCAAGGGTCAGAAGGCCGATGAGAATGCTTCCGACGTAGGCGAAGTGCTCTATCGCGGCATCGCCTCGCGTGCTTTCGAGCGCCGCTTCCAGCTTGCCGACTTTGTGGAAGTTGCCGGTGCAAGCCTCAAGAATGGTCTCCTGCACATCGATCTCAAGCGCGAGATTCCAGAACAGATGAAACCGCGCAAGATCGAAGTCACCAAGGCTGGTTCTGACAGCACCCAGCAGATCGAGGCAAAGACCGCGCACTAAATGTTTTTGCTGCATTTCCGAACGCAAAACCGTTTCACACTTTTGCTGGAAATGCTCTAAATCCGGTTGATCGCGAATGAAGAGGCGGCGCTCAGAGCGCCGCCTTTTTTCGTCGTTACTCGTGTTAAGGCGTCAGGCAATCAGTTCGGCGAAACGGTCCACGTCTTCTTCCGTATTGGCGAAGCTCGTCACGAAACGGGCGAAAATTTCGCCGTCGCTGATGCGGTTCACTTCCGAATGCGGCGGGTTCCAGTCGTAGAAGATCGCCCCGGCATTGCGCAAGCGGTCATAGACCGACTGTTTCATGATGGCGAACACCTCGTTGGCTTCCGGCTTCCAGGCAAGGCGCATCTGGCTCGACGCGTTGATATGACCAGCAAGGCGCGTTGCAAGCGCATTGGAATGGCGGGCGAGGTCCAGCCAGAGATTGTCCTGCAGATAAGCATCGAACTGGGCCGCGACGAACCGCGTCTTGGAAAAGAGCTGCGCCGCGCGCTTGCGGATGAAGGGCAGATCTTTGGCGCGGGCAGGGTCCATGAAGACCAGCGCTTCGGCGCACCAGCAGCCATTTTTCGTTCCGCCGAAGGAAACAATGTCCACGCCCTGTTTCCAGGTCATTTCAGCAGGTGTCATGTCCAGAGAAACGAGTGCATTGGCAAAGCGCGCGCCGTCCATGTGCAGCGGCAAGCCCGCATCGCGGCAGATTTTAGAGATAGCGGCGATATGCTCGGGTTGATAAAGCGTGCCGACTTCGGTCGCCTGTGTGATGCTGACGGCCATGGGTTGCCCGGCATGGACGAAGGCCGGATTGAACCGCTTCAGTTCGCGCTTGAGAAGCTCGGGGTCGATGCGGCCATGGGCGCCGTCAATCGGATGAAGACGGGCCCCGCCGGTAAAATATTCAGGCGCGCCGCATTCGTCCTCGATCACATGCGCCTCGCGGTGTACCAGCGAAACGCCGCCGGGCCGGTTGACGCTTGCAAGCGCCAGAGAGTTGGCTGCGGTTCCGGTTCCGACGAAGAAGACGGCCACTTCGCGCTCGAACAGTTCGTTGAACCGTTGCTCGACGCGCTTGTCGATTTCACTCGCGCCATAGGCTGCCGCAAAACCCGCAGCATGCAATGAAAGGCTCTCGGCGATTTTCGGATGGGCACCTGCCCAGTTGTCTGACGCAAAATGCACGTGTTCCTCCGGATGCGTTCAATCGGGCCGTTCGCGCAGCCCTGGTGTCCATGGCTGTCTACAGCATCGCTTCGAGAATCGGAATCAATTTTCGGAAAGCGCGCTGCGTGGAATTCATGAGGCGTGCGCGCCCGGGCATCCGCGTGCAGATAGATAGTGTGCGAAAGGGGTTCGGACTGCTTTGATAAAAATGCCACCATCTTGCCTATTTTTTAGGCATAAGCGAAGCGAGTGGTGCCGTGCCGAATTGACGCAATGGCCTCCAAACGTAATTTAAAGCCCATAAAATCGCAGTCTTTGATATTTTATTACGGAAGTTGCCGAGAAAAATTGCGTTTCCATCTTGTGAGGCAATTTGAATTCTGTCATACGTAATTAGGACAGCAATGCTGTCCAATTAAAGGCTGATGCGAACGGAAGCGACACAACGCTCTCCGAAAAGTTTCAGAAAGAGGCGCCGGAACCGGCAGGCACATGGCCTGGCGGCAACAGGCGCCCCGACCGCGACAGGAGGAATTCGAGTGCGCCGTTTTCTGGCGGGCTGGGTGTCGTCTGTCCAAGCCTGATGAGAATAAGGCGCTAAACATCGTTCCTCGCACCGGCTTTTGCCGCTCGTCCGGAACCTCGTCCAACGCCTTGTCGATAAGGCTTCCTTTATATGTAAAGCAACGGCGGGATGGTTGTCACATCATCTCGGTATATACTGATCGCGCACCTCATGAAGAGGGCCAAACGGAGGGAATGACGATGACGCATTTGACGCCATCTGTATCGAATGTGGTTTCTCACAACGTACAGAACGGAACGGTCAAAGCTGCGACGGCCGCTCCCAACCGAACGACGCGAAAAACGAAAGCGGCGGGTTTGCCCGCAGCGCAAGGACTTTACGATCCGCGCAACGAACATGATGCGTGCGGCGTTGGCTTTATTGCGCATATGAAGGGCAAGAAGTCGCATCACGTCGTGGAAAACGGCCTGAAGATGCTGGAAAACCTCACTCATCGCGGCGCTGTCGGCGCCGATCCGCTGATGGGCGACGGCGCTGGCATTCTGGTGCAGATTCCAGATCGCTTCTTCCGCGAGGAAATGGCGCGCCAGGGCATTGACCTGCCGCAGCCGGGCTCTTACGGCGTCGGCTATCTGTTCATGCCGCGCGACGCGGCGCTGCGCGCTCATATTGAAGAAATCGTCAAGGAAGTGATCGCCGCCGAAGGACAGACCTTCATCGGCTTCCGCGAGGTGCCCGTCGACAATTCGTCGCTTTCCAAGGCTCCGGACATTGCCGCAACCGAACCGTTTCACGTCCAGGTATTCATCGGGCGTAACCCGATGCTGGAGACGGATGACGATTTCGAGCGCCGCCTGTTCGTGCTGCGCAAGGTCATCTCCAACCGCATCTATCAGGAAAATGACGGCGACGATAAGGGCTTCTATGTCGTGTCCATGTCGGCGCGCACGGTTGTCTACAAGGGCATGTTCCTCGCCTATCAGGTCGGGGCCTATTATCAGGACCTGAAAGACCCGCGTTTTGAAAGCGCAGTAGCGCTGGTGCACCAGCGCTTTTCCACCAACACTTTTCCGTCATGGCGTCTGGCGCATCCATACCGCATGGTTGCGCATAATGGCGAGATCAACACGCTGCGCGGCAATGTCAACTGGATGGCGGCGCGTCAGGCTTCGGTCGATAGCGAACTGTTCGGCAACGATATTTCCAAGCTGTGGCCGATTTCCTATGAGGGCCAGTCGGATACGGCCTGCTTCGACAATGCGCTCGAGTTCCTGCATCAGGGCGGCTACAGCCTGGCGCATGCGATGATGATGCTGATCCCGGAAGCATGGTCGGGCAACAAGCTGATGTCGGATGAGCGCCGCGCGTTCTACGAATATCACGCAGCACTGATGGAACCATGGGACGGCCCTGCCGCGGTCGCCTTCACCGATGGCCGCCAGATTGGCGCGACGCTCGACCGTAACGGCCTGCGTCCCGCACGCTATATCGTGACGGACGACGATTTCGTCATTCTGGCGTCGGAAGCAGGTGTCCTGCCGGTCGAGGAAAAGAAGGTTGTCAAGAAGTGGCGTCTTCAGCCGGGCCGTATGCTGCTCATCGATATGGAAGAAGGCCGCATCGTCTCGGATGAGGAAATCAAATCGCAGATCGCGCAGAAGCACCCTTACAAGCAGTGGCTGGCCAATACGCAGCTCATTCTGGAAGAGCTCAATCCAGTCGAGCCGCGGGCGCTCCGCAAGGATGTGAGCCTTCTCGACCGTCAGCAGAGCTTTGGCTACACGCAGGAAGACACCCGGATTCTGATGGCTCCCATGGCGACGACCGGCCAGGAAGCCATCGGTTCGATGGGGACGGACACTCCGATCTCGGCCATGTCCGACAAGTCGAAGCTGCTCTATACCTATTTCAAGCAGAATTTCGCGCAGGTGACGAACCCGCCGATCGATCCGATCCGTGAAGAACTGGTGATGAGCCTTGTCTCCTTCATCGGCCCGCGCCCAAACATCTTCGATCTTGTCGGCACCTCGCGCCGCAAGCGTCTGGAAGTGCGCCAGCCGATCCTGACCAATGGCGATCTGGAGAAGATCCGCTCCATCGGCCATACGGAAGACCGCTTCGACACCAAGACGCTCGACATCACCTATAATGTCGGCGAAGGCGCCGCCGGCATGCATGGCGCCATCGAGCGTCTGTGCGACCGCGCCGAAGCAGCGGTTCATGGCGGCTACAACATCGTCATCCTGTCGGATCGTCAGGTTGGTCCGGACCGCATTCCGATCCCGGCCCTTCTGGCGACGGCAGCCGTGCATCACCACTTGATCCGCAAGGGGCTGCGCACTTCGGTCGGCCTCGTGGTGGAATCGGGCGAGCCGCGCGAAATCCATCATTTCTGCTGTCTTGCCGGTTATGGCGCCGAGGCAATCAATCCGTATCTCGCCTTCGACACGTTGCTCGACATGCATCGCCGTCGCGAATTTCCGCCGGAAGTCGATGAAAACGAAGTGGTCAAGCGCTACATCAAGTCGATCGGCAAGGGCATGCTCAAGGTCATGTCCAAGATGGGAATTTCGACCTACCAGTCCTATTGCGGCGCGCAGATTTTCGATGCGGTCGGCTTGCAGTCGGATTTCGTCGACAAGTTCTTCTTCGGCACCGCCACCAGCATCGAAGGTGTCGGCCTGGACGAGATTGCGGAAGAGACCGTACGCCGGCACACCGACGCATTCGGCAGCGACCCGGTTCTGCTGACCTCACTGGAAGTTGGCGGCGAATATGCCTACCGCATGCGCGGCGAGGCACATTTGTGGTCGCCGGATGCGGTTGCCAGGCTGCAGCACGCGGTGCGCACCTCAAACCCGGAGACCTTCACCGAATATACGCGTATGCTCGATTCCAAGGCGGCGCAGGCCAAGACCATTCGCGGCCTGTTCGATATCCGCTTTGCCGAAGAGCGCGGCCTCAAGCCGGTTTCCATCGATGAAGTCGAACCGGCGACGGAAATCGTCAAGCGGTTCTCGACCGGCGCGATGTCCTTCGGCTCGATTTCGCGTGAAGCGCATACCACGCTTGCCCGCGCCATGAATGCCATTGGCGGGAAGTCGAACACGGGCGAGGGCGGCGAGGAGCCGGATCGCTTCTATCCGCTGCCCGACGGCACGCCGAACCCGGAACGCTCCGCCATCAAGCAGGTGGCATCGGGCCGTTTCGGCGTGACGACGGAATATCTGGTCAATTCCGACCTGATCCAGATCAAGGTTGCGCAGGGCGCGAAGCCCGGTGAGGGCGGTCAGTTGCCGGGCCACAAGGTCGATGCCACCATCGCCAAGACCCGTCACTCGACGCCGGGCGTTGGCCTCATTTCGCCGCCGCCGCACCATGACATCTATTCGATCGAGGACCTGGCGCAGCTCATCTACGACCTGAAAAACGTCAACCCGGCTGCCGATATTTCGGTCAAGCTGGTATCGGAAGTGGGCGTCGGCACGGTCGCCGCCGGTGTTGCCAAGGCGCGAGCCGATCACATCACCGTGTCGGGATATGATGGCGGCACGGGCGCTTCGCCGCTGACCTCGCTCAAACATGCCGGTTCCCCTTGGGAAATCGGCCTTGCCGAAACCCACCAGACGCTGGTGCTGAACGGACTGCGCTCCCGCGTGGCGCTTCAGGTCGATGGCGGTTTGCGGACCGGGCGCGATGTCATCATCGGCGCGCTGCTCGGCGCCGACGAGTTCGGTTTCTCGACCGCTCCGCTGATTGCGGCTGGCTGCATCATGATGCGCAAGTGCCATCTGAACACCTGTCCGGTGGGCGTGGCGACGCAGGACCCGGTTCTGCGCAAACGCTTCAAGGGCACGCCGGAGCACGTCATCAACTTCTTCTTCTATCTGGCGGAGGAAGTGCGGGCGCTTTTGGCCGAGATGGGCTTCACCAGGCTGGAACAGATCATCGGCGAGACCGAGCTTCTGGAAAAGCAGGCAATGATCGACCATTGGAAGGCCAAGGGTCTCGATTTCAGCCGTATCTTCTATAAGCCTGAGGCCGAAAAGCACGAGATTTACTGGACGGAACGGCAGCATCACCCGATTGAAGATGTTCTTGACCGTAAGCTGATTGCGGAGGCAATGCCAGCGCTGGAAGACCGCCAGCCGGTCAAGATCGACGTGGAGATCAAGAATGTTGATCGTTCTGCCGGTGCGATGCTTTCCGGCGAGGTGGCAAAACGCTTCCGCCACAAGGGACTGCCGGAAGACACCATCGCTGTCACGCTTCGTGGCACGGCTGGCCAGTCCTTCGGCGCGTTTCTGGCTCGCGGCATTTCGTTCGAGCTGATCGGCGACGGCAATGATTATGTGGGCAAGGGCCTTTCGGGTGGCCGCATCGTCATTCGTCCGCCGGAAGACACGCGCATCGTCGCCGAGGATTCGATTATCGTCGGCAATACCGTTCTCTACGGTGCGCTTGAAGGCGAGTGCTACTTCCGCGGCGTGGCGGGCGAGCGTTTCGCCGTGCGAAACTCTGGCGCGGTGACGGTCGTTGAAGGCGTGGGCGATCATGGCTGCGAATATATGACCGGCGGCGTGGTTGTTGTCATCGGGCAGACGGGGCGCAACTTCGCAGCGGGCATGTCGGGCGGTGTTGCCTATGTGCTCGATGAGGAAGGCGATTTCGCCCAGCGTTGCAACATGGCGATGGTCGAACTGGAGCCGGTGCCGGAAGAAGACGACATTCTGGAAAAGCTGCATCACCATGGCGGCGATCTCATGCACAAGGGCCGTGTGGACGTTTCCGCCAACATGACCCATCATGACGAGGAACGTCTGGTGCAGCTGATCGCCAACCATCTGCATTACACGGGCTCGACGCGGGCAAAGGACATTCTCGATAATTGGGAGAGCTATCGCCCCAAATTCGTGAAAGTCATGCCTGTCGAATATCGCCGCGCTCTGGAAGAGATGGAGCGTATGCAGATCGGTGTCGCGGCTGAATAAGAGCCATCGTTAAAACGCAGTGCTTGTGCGCCTGGGATGGCGCACGGCACCGCGAGCCTCGCACAGCGAGAGGAGAATAATATGGGTAAGGTAACTGGTTTTCTGGAAATCGACCGGCAGGTGGCAAAGTACCAGCCAGCGTCGGATCGTATCCGCCACTTCCGCGAATTCACCATTCCAATGACGGATGGCGAAGTGCAGAAGCAGGCAGCGCGCTGCATGGATTGCGGCATTCCATTCTGCCATGGGCCAACGGGCTGCCCCGTGCACAACCAGATCCCGGACTGGAACGATCTTGTCTATAACAACAACTGGGATCAGGCGATCCGCAACCTGCATCTGACCAATAATTTCCCGGAATTTACGGGTCGCATCTGCCCCGCCCCTTGCGAGGAAGCCTGCACGCTGAACCTTGAAGATATGCCGGTTGCGATCAAGACGGTCGAACAGGCGCTGGGCGACAAGGCTTATGAGCTCGGCCATATCGTTCCGCAACCGGCCGCCAACAAGACCGGCAAGTCGGTCGCGATCATCGGTTCCGGCCCGGCCGGTCTCGCGGCTGCGCAGCAGCTTGCGCGCGCCGGTCACATGGTCGATGTCTATGAGCGCGAGAGCCGGCCCGGCGGGTTGCTGCGCTACGGCATTCCCGATTTCAAGATGGAAAAGCACCTCATTGACCGCCGCGTGGCGCAAATGGAAGGCGAGGGCGTTCGCTTCCTGTGCGGCGTGAATATCGGCGTGGACAAGCCGTTGCGCGGTCTCCTCGATACTTACGATGCCGTGCTTTACAGCGGTGGATCGGAAACCCCGCGTCCGGCGGGCATTCCCGGCGCCGATCTTGAAGGCGTGCACGACGCGATGCCTTATCTGGTCCAGCAGAACCGTCGCGTGGGGCGCGAAAATATCGAATCCGTTGCCTGGGCTTCGGCTCCGATCCTGGCTGGCGGCAAGCATGTCGTGGTGGTCGGCGGCGGCGATACGGCGTCGGATTGCGTCGGCACGGCTTTCCGTCAGGGTGCGGTCAACGTCACCCAGCTCGATATCCGTCCGCAGCCGCCGGAAAAGGAAGACAAGCTCAGCGTCTGGCCCTATTGGGCAACCAAGATGCGCACCTCTTCCAGCCAGGCGGAAGGCGCATCGCGCGAATTTCAGGTGGCGACATTGGAATTCATCGGCGAGGACGGGCGTCTGACCCACGTCAAGTGCTGTCAGGTCGATGAAAAGCGCAAGCCGATTGCCGGAACCGAGTTCTTCATCAAGGCCGATCTTGCCTTCATCGCCATCGGCTTTGCCGGCCCGGCGGAAAACAGCGTGGTCAAGGAACTGGGCGACAAGCTCGATATCGTAACCGACCGTCGCGGCTCCAAGTCGGTCAAGGCCAATGAGCGGGATTACCGCACCAATGTCGACAAGCTCTATGCCGCAGGCGACGTGCGTCGCGGCCAGTCGCTGGTCGTCTGGGCAATCCGCGAAGGCCGTCAGGCGGCCCATGCCATCGACGCCGACTTGATGGGCAGCTCTGTCCTGCCTCGTTGAGAGACAAGCGATTAAACTGAAAAAGCCCGGAGGAAATTCCGGGCTTTTTGCGTTGTGATATCCGGCTTAACCTTGGCTTCGCCGTGATTTCATCACCAGATAAGCGACGGCGAGAAGCACGAACCACAGCGGCGTGATTTTCAGTGCTGCAGCAGTATCCGGCTTTTGCGCCAGTGCCCACAGAATGAAGGCGAAGAAGGCGAAGACCATCGCGACGGCGGCGCGACCGCCGGGCATCTTGAAGGTGGACTTTTCATGCAGGTCCGGGCGCTTGCGGCGATATTGCAGATAAGACGCCAGAATGATTGACCAGATGAAGATGAAAAGCAGCGCCGAAATAGTCGTCACGATGGTGAAGGCTTCAATGATGCTCTGGCCCGCATAAAGCAGCACCACACCTGCAAGCAGGAAAACGCACGAGAAGAACAGGGAATTAACCGGTACTTTTCGCTTGTTCAGCTTGCCAAGCGCCTTTGGCGCCAGTTTGGAAGTCGCCAGACCGTAGATCATGCGCGAGGTCGAATAGATGCCCGAATTGGCGCTCGACGTTGCCGAGGTCAACACGACGAAATTCACCACATGCGCCGCAATGCCAAGACCGGCAAGCGAGAACATGGCGACGAAGGGGCTCGAATTCGGGTCCACTTGGTCCCACGGAATGACCGTGATGATGACGAACAGCGCCCCGAGATAGAACAGCACCACGCGGATCGGGATGGAGTTGATCGCCTTGGGCAGATTGCGCACCGGGTCCTTGGTTTCCGCAGCCGCAGTGCCGACGAGTTCAATGCCGACGAAGGCAAAGACCGCGATCTGGAAACCGGCGACGAAGCCAAGGAAACCGTTGGGGAAGAAGCCGCCATGGTTCCAGAGATGCGCAACCGATGCCTGGCTGCCGTTCGGAAGCGTGAAGCCAGTCGAGAGCATGTAGACGCCAGCGATAATCAGCGCGACGATGGCCACGATCTTGATGAGGGCGAACCAGAATTCGATTTCACCGAAATTGCGCACGGTTGGCAGATTGAGCGCCAGAAGCGTGAAGATCAGGCCCAGCGCCGGTATCCAGAGCGCCAGTTCAGGGAACCAGAACGAGACGTAGCCTGAAACGGCAACGACGTCCGCTACACCAGTCACAATCCAGCAGAGCCAGTAGGTCCAGCCGGTGAAGAACTGCGCCCATGGCCCCAGATAATCGCCCGCGAAATCCGCAAAGGAGCGATATTCCAGATTGGACAGCAGGATTTCGCCCAGTGCGCGCATGACGAAGAACAGCATGAAGCCGATCACCGCATAGACGAGCAGGATCGAAGGACCTGCCAGCGAAATCGTCTTTCCCGAGCCCATGAAAAGGCCGGTGCCGATGGCCCCGCCAATGGCAATCAGCTGAAGGTGCCGGTTGGACAAATTGCGTGCAAGATGGGGTTCCTCCTCCCGATGTGGATCGACAGAAGGCTTTGATGCAATATTCATTCAAATGCCTCTTGTTTTCTGACGGGCGCTCAAAGCATCTCGCAATCGCGGGAGTACAGCGCCCTTCCTGTCCAGCCTTTTTCAGGCAGACGGTGCCTTCTGATAGACGATGCAAACGCCCGTGTGAACAGGGGGGAATGTAGCATTTAGAATTATGTGGACAGCGAAAATCTTCCCACTATCCGGAAAGTGATAGTTCAATCACGCTGATGCGGCCAAAAAACTAGGGATTTGCGCTCTTCTGCGGCCAGGAAAAATCATCTGCCCGACCGGGGGACGGCTTGCCGTCATTTCGGGGGAGGCGTGCAGCTTGCGGGCGCGCTGCGAGGTTGCCGCCAAGCAGGACGCCGCTTTCATCCTTGTCGATATCGCGAATGCTGACCGGCGCTACGCGATCAACCGGCTTTGACGGATCATGCGCGCCTGCTGCGGGCAAGGGCTGATCCTCTTCCTTTGCTCCGCCGAGATAGGCGCGAAGCGGCTTTTCGGCATAGAAAGCAAGCTTGCGCTTGCCCGCCGAAGTTATGTTGATGCCATCATTCCCGCGAAGGCGCGCGGTCTGGCCGTTTATATCGAAGCCGGTCTGGGTAAAATTGCCTTCTTCATCGACGAAACCATCCCAGACATCGGCGAATTTGCCCCCTGCCTTTTCCGTAGCGGTGCGGTGGATTTCGTTGAGCGCCAGCATATCCTGCGACATGCCCTTCGGACGAAAAGGCGGCTGGCCGATCCAGGCGAACGGGACGTGCCGGTCACCGATCACCTTGATGAAAGCCGCGACGCGCTTCTGGTATTCCTCGTTCCATTCCGGCGACCGGGGCGGCAGGCTCACGCCCTTCTCGGTCATCGCCTGTCTGTCATTCGCGCCGATCATCACCACGAGGGCAGCAGGCTTCTCCTCATCCAGTATCTTGCCAATATTGCTGGGCCAGTCGAAATGGTCATTGCGGACAAAGCCGGATGAGCCGTTGATGCGCGATACGACCTTGAGGTCGGGATCCGAAGCGAAGGCAAGGTCAAGCCCTTCGGCAAGACCGTTTCCAATGAAATCTCCGACAACCAGAATCTTCTTGGCATCCGGCTTCTTGTCCACCACTTCGACAGCGGGACTCGCCGCCGGCGGCGGCGCCGGACGCGAAGCCGGGGAAGCCGCCTTGGGCCGTTTCGGTTTGGGCCGCGCGCGCTGCGGCGCGGGCTGCTGGTATTGCCGCTGTGGTTGCGCTTGCCGGGGGCCGAACAACAGATCGAAAAGCGTGCGCGGGCGCTCCTGCGCAGATGCCGTGGCGATGGCTGAAAACAGAAGCGCTGCGAGAGCGAGCACCGTGCCAGCAGCCTTCACCAGCTTCCGCAATTTTCGACTTTCGTGCATTCGTCTCGCCTTCATGCCTGTATATTAGCTCGACGATGTTGAAAAACAAAATGGGCGCACTTCCGTTCAAGTGCGCCCATTGGATCAATCCGTCAGCTTAACGGCGGCGCAGGACCGACAGAACTTCCTTGCTCGGATGGCCGTCCGGCTGAAGTCCGTTCCGTTGCTGGAAGGCTTCGATGGCCGCGCGCGACGTGGAGCCGATCTTGCCGTCTATATTGCCGTCATAGTAGCCGAGTGCCTTCAAATGGGTCTGCAACTCCAGCCGTTCGTCCATTGAGATGGGCGTGAACGGGCGGTTCCAGTCCTGCCGCAGGCCCTGATAGCCACCGATCCGGTCCGCAAGCAGGCCGACGGCCAGCGCATATTTGTCGGCATTATTATAGCGTTTCAACACGAAGAAGTTCTTCGTCATCAGGAAGGCAGGTCCCTGACGGCCGTCCGGCACTTTCAGTGTTGCCTTTTCATTCGGATCGGGGAAGGCGCGTCCATTGGCCCGGACAATCCCGATCTTCTGCCATTCGGCGATCGAGAGCGAGCCGCTAGGGAACTTGCGTCCCGCTGGAAGCGAAACTTCATAGCCCCAGGTACGGCCCGGCTGCCAACCATTGCGATGCAATAGATTCGCAGCGGTGCCAAGCGCATCGGGTACCGAGTTCCAGATATCGCGCTTGCCATTGCCGTCCACGTCAACGGCATAAGCATGATAGCTGGTCGGGATGAATTGTGTGTGCCCAAGCGCACCGGCCCAGGAACCGGAAAGATGGCCGCGGTCGATATCCCCGGTCTGGAGAATCTTCATTGCGGCAATAAGCTGTGTGCGGCCATACTTGGCGCGGCGCTGGTCCGCATAGGCAAGCGTGGCGAGCGAACGCACGGCGTCACGCATGACATCGTCGCGCTTGAGGATTTCGCCGTAATTGCTTTCCATCGACCAGATGGCGAGCAGGATATTGCGATCGACCGAGAAATGCTGCTCGATGCGCTTGAGCCACGGCCCCCATTTGCGCGCCATGCTCTGGCCGACTGCGACGGACTGCTCGTTTACCCGGTTATCGATGTAGTTCCAGACGGGCTCGGTAAATTCAGGCTGGTAGCGGGCCTTTTGCAGGACTACCGGGTCCGGCGCATCCACGCCGCGAAACGCGCGGTCGAACGTGGAGGGCGAAACACCTGCCTTTATGGCGTCAGGACGGAAGCTGGCGACCCATTGGCGAAATTGCGCATCGGCCAGCGCAGAACCGGTTGTCAGCGTTGAGGCGAGCGCAGCTATCGCAACCGTTGCAGCTTTCAGCTTCATTGACGGGCTCACCGTGAATGGAAATCGCAGCATTCTGTGTTTCCCTTCTGCAATCAAATTTAGCCGATACCGGCGCGTTTCCCTTCGATTTGGATCTGCTTGCTCCGGATTGCATCAAGAAATTAATACCATCCTGTGTTGAATTTGAGCCAGCAGAAAATTCCTAGTCGAATGTTGAACGATCAAATTAGGACCTTTCGGTTAGCAATTGGTTTACCATGGCCAATCCGGATAAAAATTCGCTGCAAGTTTCCGGAATTTTTGAATCAAGCAAGATTAAGGTCCGGTCATGGAATGTGATGGGACCAGCCTCGCAATTTCGTCGTTCCTTAATGAAAACGCCTTATTTGAAATTCAGTCGTTTCAATGCTTTGATAGCAAACCTGAAATAGTGAAATCGAGGAGAGGAATGAGTTCGATCCGAAAAATTCGCAAGGCCGTGTTCCCTGTCGCAGGTCTTGGCACCCGTTTCCTGCCCGCCACCAAATCGATCCCGAAAGAAATGCTGACGGTCGTGGACAAGCCCGTCATCCAATATGTAGTCGATGAGGCGCGCGAAGCTGGTATCGAACATCTGATTTTCGTCACCGGACGCAACAAAGCAGTTATCGAAGACTATTTCGATGCGCAGGTCGAACTCTATTCCACGCTCGCAGAGCGCGGCAAGACGGCGGAACTGGAGCATCTTCAGGATATCCAGCCACAGCCGGGAACGACCAGCTTCACCCGCCAGCAGGTGCCGCTCGGCCTTGGCCATGCAGTCTGGTGCGCGCGCGAGCTCGTCGGTGACGAGCCGTTTGCCTTGCTGCTGCCGGATATGGTCATGCAGTCCAAGAAAGGCTGCCTGAAGGAAATGGTCGAGCTTTACGAAAAGACCGGCGGCAATGTTATTGCCGTGCAGGAATGCGACCCGGAAGAGGCCCATAAATATGGCATCGTCGGCAAGGGCGAGACCATCGGCAGCGGTTTCGAGATCACCCAGATGGTCGAAAAGCCCGCCAAGGGAACAGCGCCCTCCAATCTTTATATCAATGGCCGCTATATCCTGCAGCCGGAAATCTTCGAGCTTCTGAGCAAGCAGGAAAAAGGCGCCGGCAATGAAATCCAGCTGACCGATGCGATGCTCAAGCTTGCCGACGCGCAGAAATTCTTCGGCTTCAACTATCAGGGCCTGACATTCGACTGCGGCTCCAAGGCCGGCTTTATCGAGGCCAATGTCGCTTTTGCCTTGTGGCGCAACGATATTCGCCCTTCGGTCGAAGGCTCGATTGGCCATCTGCTGAATACCATCAAGCCAGCCTGATAAATCCGGCATGGTCTCTGGTCACGCCCCCTGAAAAGGGGGCGTTTTTTTGTGATTGAAGCACTATTTCGTGTAATTTGCTTTTCCGCACGACGATGATAGGTAATTTACCTAATATGTAACCCCTAAAAGTGTGAAACAGCTTTTGGGTGCATGGATCAAACGGGCTCCTCCCACAAAAGGAATAAAGCATGCAGGAATTCCAGCAGACGATGGGGGCAGGTGCGCTCATCTCGATAGCGGTTGGCGCTGTCCTCTTATTGCTTTTGCTCATTATCCGGTTTCGTGTTCACGCCTTCGTCGCGCTTGTGATCGTCAGTCTTCTGACGGCGCTTGCGACCGGCATTCCGGCGGGCAACATCCTGACCACCATCACATCTGCCTTCGGTTCGACCCTTGGCGGGGTGGCGCTTCTGGTGGGGCTTGGCGCAATGCTGGGCCGATTGCTTGAAATATCGGGCGGCGCACAGGCGCTCGCCGATGATCTCATCAGGCGGTTCGGCGAAGAACGCGCACCTATGGCGCTGGGCATCGCATCGCTGATTTTCGGCTTCCCCATCTTTTTCGATGCCGGACTGGTCGTGATGCTCCCGGTGGTCTTCACTGTCGGGCGGCGACTCAAGGGAAGTCTGCTGCTCTATGGCATCCCGGTTGCCGCAGCCTTTTCGGTGATGCATGTTTTCGTGCCCCCGCATCCGGGCCCGGTCGCGGCATCGGAACTGCTCGGCGCGGATGTGGGACTTCTTGTGCTCGTCGGGATCGTCGTCGTCATCCCCGTCTGGTTTATCGCCGGGCACCTTTTCGGCGCCTGGATCGGCAAGCGGATCAATCTCCCCATTCCGGACAGTTTCGATGCGGGGAAGAAAGCGGATGAAGCTGTAAATCCCCCAAGTTCCAGTCTGGTCATTTTGCTTCTTCTTCTGCCGCTGGTTCTCATCTTCATCAATACGGGCCTCGATTTTGCCCGTGCGCAGGGCTGGGTCAGCGCTGATACAAACTGGTATCAGCTGGCGCGAATGATCGGGTCAACTCCGGTTGCGCTTCTGGTGGCAGTGCTGGTGGCCTCCTATGTGCTCGGGCCGCGGCGCGGCAGGGATGCAGCCAGCGTGGAACGCGTTCTCGATTCAGCGCTCGGTCCGGTCTGCTCCATTATCCTGATCACGGGCGCAGGCGGAATGTTCGGCGGCGTGCTGCGCGCTTCCGGCATTGGCGACGCCCTGTCCACCGCGTTCGCGAATACGGGACTGCCCGTCATCGCGGCGGGCTTCCTGCTCGCAACGATTTTGCGCGTGGCGCAAGGCTCCGCAACCGTCGCGCTGATCACTGCTGCCGGACTTGTTCAGCCAGCCGTACAGGCCGCCGGATATCATGGGCTTGAGACTGCGGCGGTGGTGATTGCCCTTGCTGCGGGGTCTGTCATGCTGTCCCACGTCAATGATTCCGGTTTCTGGCTGGTCGGACGTTTCTTCAACATGGATGTCAAGACGACATTGAAAACGTGGACGGTTCTTGAAACCCTTATCGGGCTTCTGGGATTTGCCATTGCCTGTTTGTTGTTCTGGCTCGCCTGATCTCGATCCGAAACGGCATCCCGAAAGGGGTACCGTTCTCTTTTCTAGCGCATTTCCAGTAAAAGTTTGAAACGCCTATACGGGGAAATCAGTTCGCTGGACTGATTTCCAATCCCGCTTCGATGCGTTCTGAAATGCGGAAAAGACAAGCAGATAGAGCGGTTCCAACGATTTCGATAAAAACAGGAACCGCTCTAGCGCTGAACCTTCACGCCGAGATAGATGCTGTCGGCTTTATATTCGCGGTCAGAAATCCTGCTCGCCAGGAATTCGTGACGCAGGCGCGCGTCCAGGCCGACAAAACGATTGATCCAGTAGGTCGCGCCGATCTGTGCGCCGATGGTGTAGTCGGTTCCGGTCCCGTCCTTGTTCTGCCGGATATTCGCATCGAGCCTGCCGTTGAGGCTGAGGTCGGAACGTATGCGGCGGGTCACGTCAAGGCTCGCAAAATGCAGGAGCGATCCGGCAACGCCCGGCGTAGTCGAGGTATCGACTGTTGTTTGCGCATAAAGGCGCATATCGGTTCCGCGCAGCGGCGACCAGTTGAGCGCAGCATTGATCGACGGGCCGCTAATGTTACCGAGGCGGGAATCATCGCTATTGGCACGCATGTATCCGGCGGCGAACTCGCCGTTCAGTTTCTCGCCCATGTCGAGCATCATGCCGCCGCGCAGCGCAAATTGCGATCCGCTGCGCTCATATCCATTGCTGTCCACCTTCTCGTCGAAGATGCGCTTGCCGAGTTCGATTTCGGTAAAGGGTTTGATCGCCGATGACAGGCTGAAGCCGCCGCGCAGCGTAATACTGGCATAGGTGTTGTCGCGGTCCTTCTGACTGACCGTGCCGCCGGATGACAGTTCGGCGTCGCCATATATATTGTGCTCGACCCGTCCGGTGGCGCTACCAAACACCAGCCCCATATCGCGTTCGACGCCGAGACTGCCGTTGAAGGTATGAACCAGTGGCCGCTTCAAGGCGCCAACAACCCCGTAGGGGCTCGATGCGCTTTCGCGGCGCAACTGGTAACCGGCACCCGTATTGACCGTTGTCTGGTCGCCGAGATCGAGCCGCAGATTGCCCTGAATGTCGACCCGCGGTTCGGAGACGTCTTCTCCCGAAATGGATTTGGACCAGGTGCCCGAAGCGTCGAGCGTTGCCTGATGGCGCGCCCAATCCGACTGCGCATTGAGCCGCAACGTTGTTTCGTTGAGAACAGCGCTGGAACCGGTTGCGCTATTGTCACCATTGGTCGTGGCCCGGATACCCTGCTCAAGCGAAGGCCGCAGGATAAAGGAACCGGTGCGGATGCCGATCGGCGCAAACGGATCGGCTTCCTGTGCGGAACCGCGCCCCTGCTCAGGCAACTGCCGCAGATTTTCGCGCTGTGCCCGGCCCGTATCTTCGCTTGCCTCGGCATCGACCGAACCGACACGCATATTGTCGGATTGAAGCGGCTGGCGATCCTGCGGCAAGGGAACAGTCGGAGCGGTTTGCGTAGTGGTAGCCGGGTCTGTCGCTACGGTGTTTTCGGGCGGGGTGTAACTGTCGTCGGTCGTCTCGCCAGCGCCGTTATCGTATCCCGGTGCGGCAAGTCCGCGGTTTGCGAGCGTCTCTGGCGAAGAGGCTGAAAGCACATCCTCAGCGACGCTTCCACGCAGATAAGCTTCCTGTGCAAATGCGGAACCATGACAAATTGCCATCGCCACGCCCGATAGGAACAGGCATCGCAGCCTGCGGGCAATGGGCGTCGAACCGCCAGATGGGGTCTTGGCAAAATGCATGTCGTGTTTTCAAACCGTCGCAACGTGGTAGATGAACGGTAAAGGCACATGGTTAATTCTTGGTTGCTGCGGCCGGCACCGGGACGATTCGCGGCACACAAATGTTTGGACAATCGCCTGCGAAGAAGTTAACCCTTGCCGCCATGGAAAAGCTCGATCAGATCATCCCTCCGGCAAACGCAGAAGCGGCCATCGCCTCGGCGTTGCGCACCATAAAAACCGAAAATGCGGGCCTCGCCGCGCTGGAAGAGGCGCTGAACAATGGCCTTTCCGGTCCATTCGTCGAAGCGGTGAAGCTGATCGTGGCCTCGCGCGGGCGGCTGGTCGTAACGGGCGTCGGCAAAAGCGGCCATATCGGTTCCAAGCTTGCCGCCACCTTTGCCTCGACTGGTACATCGGCATTCTTCGTGCATTCGGCAGAAGCCAATCATGGCGATCTCGGCATGATCGGTCGCGATGATGTCATTCTGGCCATCTCGTGGTCGGGTGAGACGGCGGAACTGAAGGGCATCGTCAATTATTCGCAGCGTTTCCGCATTCCGCTAATCGCGATTACCGCAGGCGAAAATTCGGCGCTCGGCCGCGCGGCGGATGTCGTGCTGCTTTTGCCAAAAACCGCTGAGGCCTGCCCGCATGGTCTGGCGCCCACAACCTCAACCATGATGCAGCTTGCTATCGGCGACGCGCTGGCAATCGCGCTGCTCGAAGCGCGCGGCTTTACCCCGAGCGACTTCAAGACGTTTCATCCCGGCGGTTCGCTCGGCGCAAGTCTGATCCATATCCGCGATATCATGCACCGGGGCGAACGCCTGCCGCTGGTAAAGACAGGCACATCCATGCCTGATGCGATGAAGATATTGGCCCAAAAGAGCTTTGGCTGCGTGGTGATTGTCGATGATGGCGGCAATCTGGCGGGTATCGTCACGGACGGCGATATTTCGCGCAATCTGAGCCGTAACCTTGCGGCATTGACGGTCGATGAAATCATGACGCGCAAGCCCAAGACGGTTGACCAGAATATGCTGGCGACCGCCGCGCTCAATACGATCAACGAAAATCACATCGGCGCGCTGATCGTCGTCGAGGCCGGACGCCCGATCGGGCTCGTACATTTCCACGATCTGTTGCGGATAGGCGCGGCCTGATTGGCCTTTGAGCCGGTCCGTTTATTCAGCGACTTCGATTTCCAGCGACAGCGGATCGAAGGCGATCACGCGGACTTCCGTCCCTGCCGGCAGATCAGGTCCTTTCACGCGCCACATCGTATCGTTGATACGGATGCGGCCGCGGCCATTGACGATGGGTTCCGTCAATGTGGCGCGCTGGCCGACCAGCTGCTCGCCGCGACGGTTGAGCAGGGGCTCGTCGGCATCGCTGCTGCGCGAGCCAAAGAAGCGGCGTCCCGCCAGCACGAAGATGACGGCGAGAACCAGAAACACAACGGTCTGAAACTGCCAGCCAAAACCCGTTGTGGAAGACAGGAGAAAGGCGAGAGCGCCGGTGACAAGTGCTGCGAGCCCGAACCAGATGAAGAAAAATCCGGGCGCCAGAATTTCCAGAATAAGCAGGGCCAGCCCGAAAACGAGCCAGTTCCAGATGCCGAGACCGGACAGAAACTCGATAGCCATGGCGCCCTCGCTATTTATTCTAACGCCTTATCCTGCGCAAAACTGCTTCGCACTTTTGCTGGAAATGCCCTAACGCCCCGCAGGCGGAACGCTGCGTGGGCGGGATGAGGCTGGCGGCTGCGGTGCCGGGTCTACCGGCTTGCTGCCATCCCCAAAGACTTCTCTGGCGATTGCGCCAATGCCGCCGAGCGAACCGATGAGAGAGCTTGCCTCAAGAGGCATCAGCACGACTTTCTGGTTCTTGGCGCTGGCAATATTGCTCAAGGCTTCGGTGTATTTTTGCGCAACGAAGTAATTGAGCGCCTGCACATTGCCGTTGGCGACGGCTTCGGAAACCATGGTCGTGGCTTTCGCTTCCGCTTCGGCAAGGCGTTCGCGTGCTTCCGCTTCGCGCTTGGCCGCTTCCAGCTTGCCTTCTGCTTCCAGAATCTGCGACTGCTTCTGGCCCTCGGCGCGCAGAATCTGCGCGTTGCGGTCGCCTTCCGCTTCCAGAACCTGCGCTCGCTTGTCGCGCTCGGCCTTCATCTGCCGCGCCATTGAAGTCACGATGTCTTCCGGCGGGTTGATATCCTTGATTTCCACGCGAGTCATCTTGATGCCCCACGGATGGGCGGCCTCGTCGACGACACGCAGCAGACGGTCATTGATCGCATCGCGGTTCGACAGAAGTTCGTCGAGATCCATCGAACCCATGACAGTACGAATGTTCGTCATGGTCAGGTTGAGGATTGCATATTGCAGGTTCGCGACCTGATAGGCCGCCTGTGCGGCATTGAGCACCTGATAGAAAGCCACGCCGTCAACGCCGACAATGGCGTTGTCGCGGGTGATGACTTCCTGCGTCGGCACATCGAGCACTTGCTCCATCATATTGAGGCGCGCGCCGATACGGTCGAAAAACGGCACGATCAGATTGAGGCCGGGATTGAGGGTGCGCGTATAGCGCCCGAACCGCTCGACCGTGTAATTAAAGCCCTGCGGCACGGTCTTTATGCCGGCAAACAGTGTCGCCAGGACCAGCGCGGCCAGAATGAGCAACGTGATATCGAAACCGGTCATTGTTTTTCCTTAAGGCAATAGGGCAGTAGGGCAATAAGGCAGTAGGTGGAATCTAGCACAGATCAGAACATACTGCCTTATTGCCCTACTGCCTTACACCCTTCAATCTATACCCAACCCTGCAATTCGCGACGTACCAGTGTCTCGATAACTTTCATGCCGTCTTCGCTGTCATTGAGACAGGGAATATGGCTGAAATTCTCGCCACCGTTTTCGAGAAATGCTTCGGCGGCTTCGTTGCCGATCTCATCCACCGTTTCCAGACAGTCGGCAACGAACCCCGGATTGAGAACCGCCATCGACTTGACCCCATGCCGGGCCAGTTCCTCCACCGTTTCGTCGGTATAGGGCTGGAGCCATTCTTCTGGCCCGAAACGCGATTGGAACGTGGAACGAAACTGGCTGTCATCCAGACCCAGCCGCGCCTGCAGTAAGCGTGATGTTTCAAGGCATTGCTGGCGGTAAGGGTCGCCCTTGTCCGAATAGCTTTTTGGGATGCCATGATAGGAAGCCAGAATCACTTCCGGCTTGAAGGAAAGCGTTTCGAGATGTTTCTCGATGGAACGGGCCAGCGCCTCGATATAGACCGGCTCCGCTTCATAGGATGGCACGATGCGCACTGCCGGCTGGAAGCGCTTCTTCATGAGCGCTTCGAAGAACTTGTCGTTCACCGTCGCGGTGGTCGTTGCCGAATATTGCGGGTAGAGCGGGAACATGACGATCCGCTCGCAACCCTGTTCCAGAAGACGGTCGGTGACGCTTTCAATGGAGGGCTGGCCGTAACGCATCGCCCAATCCACCACCACATTGGGATATTCAGCGAGCGCCCTGGCGAGTTTCTCTCCTTGCGCGCGGGTATAGGTGCGCAATGGAGATTCGTTTTTCTCGCGGTTCCAGATGCGGTCGTAAAGCCTGCCGGACCGTTTCGGGCGGGTGTTGAGCACGATGCCGTAAAGGATCGGATACCAGATCAGGCGCGGCCATTCGATGACGCGGCGGTCCGAGAGAAACTCGGCCAGATAGCGGCGCATCGGGCCATAGCTTGTGCCATCCGGTGTGCCGAGATTGACCAGCAGAACACCGACTTTCGGCAGCTTTCCTTGCGCCTCCGCTCCGGTTGTCTGGTTGGGCTTCTCCTGCACTTTGTCCATCTCACTCATCTTCCGACTCCTGTTCAGCCGGAAAACTAGAGAAAAACAGACAAATTACAATCCTGACAATTGCCGCTGGTGCAATTCCATCGGCGCGGGTGTTTCCCGCGCCGTGAATATTTGAGATTTACGCGAAAAATCCGCTGCTTAACCGGCCGCGCGACGTGTCAGGGAGAAGCGCGAGCCCGAGGACGACGTGCAGTTGAGCTGCGACTGCGAAACGAGGGCGCAGTTTACCTTCGACGAGGTGCCGCGCACGATCGAGCGCATGTCGATTTCAACAAGTTGAGGCGACTGGTAACGATAGTTGCCTTCTGCAAGCTTTTCGTTCGTGTCGGTAGCGCGCGTCTCGAAAATACCGCCATTGAAGGACGAAACGATGCCATTGGGATCGACCCAGCTACCTTCGATACCAGCCGGGGCGCGGGAGACGACCGGGACATTGCCGCCGACCGGCCCAGTCGTTTCGCACGCTGCCAGCGCCAGCGACATGACTGCAAGAGGGGCAATGATGCGGAAGCGTTTCATATCCATGCTCTCCATTGAGCATTCCGAGCCAGAACCGTAGCTTAGCTGGCGTCTGAAATGCGTAACCAGACATTTAGAGCGGTATCAACGATTCCGTGCTGATGGGAACCGCTCGGGATGATTAGTTTGATGTATGGAAACTTGCACGAAAACAAGTCCTCATTGCGAGGAATAAGTGTCAAGCCTGTCGATTTGTTAGCAATGATGCAAGATCGCCGCGCAGGATAAAAGGTGCGTATGGCCCTTCTGCTTGTCCGTCATGGCCCGAATACGAGCATGGCGGATATCGCCAGCATGACAGTTGCGATGACCGCCGACGCGCAAAGCGTGCGATGGAGACAGCGATTGACCGCAATATTGCTCCTGAACAAGCCCTTGGAGCCAAGGGATTTCGTCATCTGGTAAAGTGCGAGATAGACGACAATCGCCACAAGTCCGATTGTCCATCCAAGCTCCACCAACCTGTCCGGGTGACCCGGAACACCGAGAATCCATGGCAAAACGAGCAGTCCGCAGACCAGTGCCATCAGGTCGGGAAACCGGCTCGCAATCAGCTTCATCATGTGGCGGGGAGAAAGGTCCAGACGCATATTCCTCGTCGAATGGCCCGGTCGAAACCGGGCCGGTTCGATCAACGCACCAGAATATTGCGGAACTGCCATGGGTCCTTGGTGTCGAGGTCTTCCTTGAACAAGTGGCCGCGGCCTTCCAGCGGTGTCCAGTCGGTATAATAGCCGTTCACGGGACCCAGATACTGCATCTGGACTTCAAGGCAGCGGCGGTAATCCATTTCATCGGTCTCGACGATGCCGCTTCGCGGATTTTCCAATGCCCAGACCATGCCGGCCAGAACAGCCGAGGAGACTTGCAGGCCGGTTGCATTCTGATAGGGCGCGAGCTTGCGCGCCTCCTCGACGCTCAATTGCGAGCCATACCAATAGGCATTCTTGTCGTGGCCATAGAGCAGAACGCCAAGCTCATCGCTGCCATCCAGAATTTCATGCTCTTCCAGAACGTGCTGCACCGGCTGCGCTTTGCCGCCCGCGCCGAACATTTCGTCAAGCGCCAGAATGGCGTCATTGCTCGGGTGATAGGCGTAGTGGCAGGTCGGACGGAAATCGAGCTTGCCTTTCTTGTCGCGCAGCGTGAAAAAGTCGGCGATGGAGATCGCTTCATTGTGCGTGACCAGCAGGCCGTATTGCGCGCCGAGCGTCGGGCACCATGTACGAATGCGGGTATTGCCGCCGGGCTGTTCAAGGAAAATCGCGGCCTTGTTGCCCTTTTTCTGCTTGCGGGCATTCTTGGGCATCCATTTCTCATGGCTGCCCCAGCCAAGTTCCGCCGGTTGCAGGCCTTCGGCGATAAAGCCTTCGACGGACCATGTGTTCCAGAAAGTGTTGAATGGCTTCGGCTCCCTGGCGCGCTGGGTGTCGCGTTCCGCGATATGAATACCCTTGACGCCAGCCTTCTTCATCAGTTTCGCCCAGCCGTGACGGTCATCCGCCGCCGGTTCGGTGAAATCGAGCTTCAATTCGGTCGCAAGGTCGACCAGCGCTTTCTTGACGAACCACGAGACCATGCCGGGATTTGCGCCGCAGCAGGAAACCGCGGTCGGGCCGCCGGGGTTCTTTCGCTTTTCAGTCCGGACCGTTTCGCGCAGCGCATAATTGGTGCGCGAGGCATTGTCGGCTTTTTCATCGAAATAGAAGCCGAGCCAGGGCTCCACTACCGTATCGATATAAAGCGCGCCATGTTCCCGGGCGTAACGCATCAGGTCGAGCGATCCGGTATCGACCGAAAGATTGACGACGAAGGGCTGGCCCTCCGTTCCTTTCAGGAGAGGGCCGAGAACCTTCTTGTAATTGTCCTTGGTGATCGCTTCCTTGACGAAGCGAATGCCTTTGTCGTCAAGGATCTTGCGATTGGCTTCGCTCGGATCGATCACGACCATGCGTGATTGGTCGAATTTGAAATGACGTTCAATCAGCGGCAGGGTACCGCGCCCGATCGACCCGAAGCCGATCATGATGACAGGGCCAGTTATCTCGCCATAGACTTGCCATTTCGCTTTCGCCATTTTCTTCCTCTCGCGCGCCGCAGAATTGCGGTCAGGTTATCACCCGCTTTAGCTGATGTGCGGAAACGATAACACAACTTCATAGAAAGAAAGAAACGTCACAAGGCTATGACATCAATACATGTTTAATGGATATTAGGATTTCAGTTATCGACCAGCTTTGCCCGGATCATGCCGCGCAATGAATTGCCGACAAGAATGTTGCGCGCGTTTTTCAGCGTTTCGACGGTAACGATTCCCTCTTCAACGACATTGTCGTTCAGCAATTCACGCCGCAGCACCCCGTCGAGAAGGCCGCATGAAAGGGCCGGCGTCCTGCAGGCCGCACCGCCGACATCCAGAAATATCGAGGTAATGGTTCCTTCGCAGACCTCGCCCCGATCATTGAGCAGGATGACTTCGTCTATCTCTGCCGGCGAGTACTCTTCGCGAGCCGCGATATAGGCCTGCCGCCGTGTCGTCTTGTGGCGCAACAGGGGATCGTCGTGCTTGAGACGTGTGCGGGCAATCGCGATCCGCCAGACCGTCTGGGACGGCAATGGTTCATAGGGAACGCTTGAGACAGTGACGACCCCGTCGGGAGCGAGCGCCAGCCGCAGCTTCAAGGCTTGTTCACCGGACCCGGTTTCCGCGAGCTTTTGCCGAATGGCTTCCATATTGCAGGCAAAGCCCAATTCACGCGCGGAATTTTCAAGGCGCGCCATATGCAAGTCGAAGCGCAGAATGCCGGAGAGCGGCTCCGAGCGCATGGTTTCGATCAGTTGGTAATCGGGTTCGGTCGTCACGGCCTGTGCCCCTTGTGGCTCGACAGTGCCGCGAACCGTGCTTTCAGAAGACATTCCTCGTACTCCGCTTGCGCCGTGGAATCGAAGACCACACCGCCCCCGACATTGAAGATCGCACGATTTTCATCCAGAAGCGAGATCGTGCGGATGGCAACGTTGAAACGCATGCGTCCGCTTGGTTCGATCCAGCCGAGCGAGCCGCAATAGATGTCTCGCGGCCCGGTCTCCAGCTTACGCAGGATTTCCATGGCGCTGATCTTCGGCGCGCCGGTGATCGAGCCGCACGGGAAGAGGGCGGCAAAAAGCGCGCGCAGGGACAGGTTTTCTTTCAGTCTGGCCCGCACGCGGCTGATCATCTGATGGACAGTGGGATAGGTTTCAACGCGAAAGAGTTCCGGCACGTCGAGCGAGCCTACTTCGCTGATGAGCGAAATATCATTGCGCAACAGATCGACAATCATGCGGTTTTCAGCCTGATTCTTGGGATCGTTCAGCAGAAACTGGCGGTTACGCTCGTCTTCTTCTGGCGTTGCGCCGCGCGGCATGGTGCCTTTCATCGGATGCGTTTCGATCCACCCGTCGCCATCGACCTCGAAGAAAAGTTCCGGCGATCGCGACAGGATGATCGGTCCACCGAGATCGCAATAGGTCGCGTAGCGAACCGGCTGACGCTTCGCGAGCATGTTGAACAGGACCAGCGGGTCGCCGTCCCATTCCGCGTGGATCGGGAAGGTTAGGTTGCCCTGATAGCAATCGCCTTCGCGCAAATGCTGGTGCAAGCGCTCGAAACGGGGCGCGTAGTCTTCGTACGACCATTGCGCGACCGGATTGCGCAGAAAGGTGGCATTGTCTTCGCTGTGGCCGTGCATTCGCTCATCGGACGGGCCGTCAAACACGCCGAAGCAGAGAAGCGGCGCATGGCGCCCCTCCGGAAGAAGCGGTTTGAGCTTGGGTTCGAGAAGATAGCCAGCCTCATAGGAAAGATAGCCCGCAAGCCACTTTCCGGCCTTGTGCGCCTCTTGCATAGCATCCCATGCCGGATCGAACTCCTCCGGCGTGTCGGCGCGGATGATCGCCGAGGGGGCCGCGAACAGCACGTCGCGGCCCGCCTTGTCGTCCCGAAAGAGAATAAGCGGTTTGTTACCCGGCTGGGCCACAGGTTTGCTCAGTCTTCCATGGCTTCGAGTTCATCGATGATGCCTTCGATCACCGACAGGCCCTTGCTCCAGAAGTCCGGATCGGTTGCATCGAGGCCAAATGGCGCAAGCAATTCCTTGTGGTGCTTGGTGCCGCCAGCCTTCAGCATGTCGAAATACTTCTGCTGGAAGCCCTGTTCGGAGTTCTGGTAAACCGCATAGAGCGAATTCACGAGGCAATCACCGAAAGCATAGGCATAGACATAGAACGGCGAATGGATGAAATGCGGGATATAGGTCCAGAAGGTCTCGTAACCCGGATTGAGATTGACGGCATCGCCAAGGCTTTCGCGCTGCACATCCATCCAGATTTCACCGATGCGTTCCGCGGTCAGTTCGCCTTCACGGCGCTCGGTGTGGACACGGCGCTCGAACTGATAGAAGGCGATCTGGCGCACGACCGTATTGATCATGTCCTCGGCCTTCTGCGCCAGCATGGCCTTGCGCTCACGCTTGTCCTTCGTCGCGGCCAGCAGCGAGCGGAAAGTCAGCATTTCACCGAACACGGATGCGGTTTCTGCGAGCGTCAGCGGGGTTGAGGCCATCAGCGCGCCCTGACTGCCCGCCAGAACCTGATGCACGCCATGACCCAGCTCATGCGCCAGCGTCATCACATCGCGCGGCTTGCCCATATAGTTGAGCAGCACATAAGGATGCGCCGATGGCACGGTCGGATGCGCGAACGCGCCCGGTGCCTTGCCGGGACGGACTGGCGCATCAATCCAGTTCCTGTCGAAAAACTTCTTCGCGATCTCGGCCATTTCCGGCGCGAAATTGCCATAGGCGGAAAGGACGGTTTCGCGTGCCTTGTCCCATGGGATCAGCGCCTGTGGCGTTTCCGGCAACGGGGCGTTGCGATCCCAGTTTTCGAGCTTTTCAAGGCCGAGCCACTTGGCTTTCAGCCTGTAATAGCGGTGCGACAGGCGCGGATAGGCATCCTCCACCGCCTTGGCAAGCGCATCCACCACGTCCCGCTCGACGCGGTTGGCGAGGTGGCGGCTATCGGCGATGTCCTGAAAACCGCGCCAGCGATCGGAGATTTCCTTGTCCTTGGCAAGCGTGTTGGTGATCAGAGTGAAGGTGCGCAGATTGGCCGCGAAGGTCTTTGCCAGTGCTTCCGATGCCTTCTTGCGTACAGCGCCGTCAGCGTCCTGAAGCATGTTCAAGGTCGGCTCGATGCTCAGTTCCTTGCCGTCGATTTCAAAACGAAGCCCCGACATGGTTTCATCGAACAGCCGGTTCCAGGCGCTGTAGCCGGTGACTGACTTTTCATGGAAAAGCTGCTCCAGCTTGTCGTCAAGCTGGTACGGCTTGTCGAGGCGCAGATCGTTGAGCCATGGTCGGTAATGGCCGATGGCTGCATTGTCGTTCATCGCTTTTTCCAGAACGGCATCATCAATGCGGTTCAGTTCCAGGCCGAAGAAAATGAGGTACGTGCTGGCGTCGGTCAGCTTTTGCTGCGTATCGCCGAAAAGCTTCATCCGCTTCGGGTCGGTGGTGTCGCCGTAGTAATAAAGGCCAGCGAAAGAGCCGATGCGGCCCATGAGCTCATCAAGTGCCTCAAATTCCCTGATCGCATCGGCAAAGTTGCCGCCACTGGGCTTGGCCGCTTCATCGCCGAGCTTGCCCTTCCAGCGTTCTTCAAAGGCCGCGGCATCCTTTATGGCCTTCTCGATATCGCTTTTCAGCTCCGGGCTGTCGGCTAATGGATAAAGATCGGCCAGATTCCATTCCGGCAGAGTACCGAGATTAGCCTTTTCGCCTGCTGCCGCATCGCTGGCAGGCGCATGCAAAACTTTGTTGAAGGAAACGGATTCTGAAAAACGGGTCATGAACATTCTCCAAGAGCATTTCCAGAAAAAGTGCGAAGCGGTTTTTCGTCGGATAATGCGTACAACCAAACAGACAGAGCGGCGCCGCGATCCGGCGCCAGCCGGAGCCGCTCTGTCAAGCTCCTTCTCGCATGTCTTGTCATGATCGCCAAGAGGTGGGAAAAGGGCTTCGATCATTTGTGAGGGCTTGCCCCTCCAGACTGACGAATAATCAGACTGGCGAAGAAGCGGATGGTCGACGCAGGAAATGAATTCAGGATACAAATTTTGTGAAATGGGACACTGAGGCACATTTTAGTACCTTGCATTCACCGAAGGCTTGCCACCAAATAACGCGCCTAGAATACGAGACATTTAAACTGTTTAAGTATTTCGGGCGCGGGAACTCCATAGGTGTTGATAACTGTTAATGGCCACGCGCATACTCATAGCGGATGACGATCCGATCCATCGACGCAATCTGGAAGCGATAGTCATGCGCATGGGCTATCGGACCATTCTGGCGGATGGCGGGGCCAGTGCACTCAGCTTCGTCGGCCAGCGCAAGGATATTGTCCTTATGCTGCTCGATCTGTCGATGCCGGATATGGATGGACTGACCGTCCTGCGGCGCATGCGCGAAGCTGGGAGCAGCGTTCCGGTGATCGTTCTCGTCCAGAACGACGATCTCCAGCCGGTTCTCCAGGCCATAAAAATGGGTGCGGTCGATTTCGTGACCAAGCCGGTCGCCTTCGAGCGCGTGCAGGTTTCCGTTTCCAATGTGCTGAAGATCGATGCGCTGACGCAGGAAATCCGCCGCGCCCGCTCTTCCCTGAAAGCCCATCTGACGCTTTCCGATATGGCGATCAAAAGCCCGGAGATGGAACGGGTCGGCATTCTGGCGCGCCGGGCTTCGGCGCTGGACGCGCCGCTCTTGATCGAGGGAGAGCCCGGCAGCGGCAAGGAGACGCTGGCGCGCGCCATTTGCAGCGGCAGCGTCCGCTGGCGCGGTCCTTTCGTGACGGTCGACTGTCGCACCCTTACGGTGGACAATGCCGACGAAGTTTTTTTCGGTGTTTCAACAGCACGCCGCGACCGCCGGGACGGCGATGCGCTTAGCAGTCTGGGAAAGCTTGCGGAAGCCGATGGCGGCACGCTTTTCCTCGACGAAGTCGGCGCGCTGCCGCGCCACACGCAGATCAAGCTTTTTGCCGCGATGCAATCCGGCCAGTTCGAAACCGGCGGCGAGCGCACGCTTTCCAACGCGCGCATCATGGCATCGAACAGCCGCCCGCTGGCAGAACTTGTCGACATGGGACGTTTTCACGCCGGGCTTTACCACCTGCTTGGCTCCTTTGCCGTAACCATGCCGCCCTTGCGCAATCGTCCGGAAGATATTCCGATCCTCCTGCATCAGTTCATGATGCGCTTTGTCAGCGAGGAGCGGATGGGGCATATCACCGGCATCGCCACCCATGCGCTGGAAAAGCTGAAGGCCTACCATTGGCCCGGCAATGTGCGGGAACTGAAAAATGCCGTTTACCGTGCTGTGATCCTCTGCGACACTGGCGAGCTGACAGCGGGTGATTTCGCGCAGATCGGTGCCGGCAGCGAGGCTGCAAGGTCCGTACAGCAATCCGCCCGGTTTAACCTTGTCGATCAGGATCTAGGCGTGACTTCGGCCGGTCTGTTCAGTGGAATAGACGGGACCGGCGAGGTTCGCACGCTTGCTGCAGCCGAGGAGGAAATGATCCGGTTCGCAATCGCCCATTATGATGGACAGATCAGCGAAGTCGCCCGGCGTCTGGGCATCGGAAGAACCACGCTTTACCGCAAGCTGAAGGAATATGGCATCGATGTGGCGTCGATCTCCGGCAAGGGATCGGGGGGCGAGGAAGAGGCCGATATCACCCCTTTCAACCGTATCGCGGGCTGACCCATTTCACCTAACATACTGAATTTCAGACGTTTATCATGGACAGCCTGTCGGTGCTCGCAGGTACTGTTGCGAATTAAAGACTGTTAATAATTTTTTTACCATGGCGAAAATAGGTGCACGTGTGTGGCTTTTTTGCCATGGTGTCTCCTCATTTGTTGTTCACTAAGCGTCCATTAACCATTAAATCCGACAATCGGAGTTCGAGCGGAACTGGGGCGCAGGCTTTTTGTGACACCACAAAGAAAGCCCTGAGGGAAGCCTGGAGAATGCCTCTGGGGGCGGAAAACGGTAAGGCGATACGATTCGATGAGCAGCATATCGACCATTAAAGCGCGCTTTGCGAAGGTGTGGACCGGAATAAAGGCCAGGATGAAGGTATCCGCGTCCGTTCCGTCTGCCCTTGCCGTCGCTGCGGCTGTCCTGGCGCTGTCTCCCGCGCAGGCATCGGCTGAAACCCGCTCTCTCAAGCTCTATTACGTTCATACCGGTGAAAAGGCGGAGATCGTCTTCAAGAGAAATGGGCGCTTCGATGCGCAGGGTCTGAAGAAGCTGAACGTTTTCCTGCGTGACTGGCGCCGCAACGAGCCGACCAAGATGGACCCGCGCCTGTTCGATCTGATCTGGCAGGTTTATCGCTCCACCGGCTCCAGCCAGTATATTACCGTCGTCTCCGCTTACCGTTCGCCGGCAACCAACGCCATGCTGCGTTCGCGTTCCGCGAATACCGGCGTCGCCAAGAAGAGCCAGCACATGCTTGGCCGCGCGATGGACTTCTACATTCCCGGCGTTCCTCTGGCGAAGCTGCGCGGCATCGGCATGCGCTACCAGATCGGCGGCGTCGGCTATTATCCGCGTTCCGGCTCGCCTTTCGTCCATATGGATGTCGGCAATGTCCGCTCCTGGCCGCGCATGAGCCGCCGCGAACTGCTCGCGCTGTTCCCGGATGGCAAAACCGCGCATCTTCCGGCGGACGGCAAGCCACTGCCCGGTTATGAGCAGGCGCTGGCCATGATCGAAAAACGCAAGGCTGGCGGCGGAGAGGTCATGGTGGCCAGCAACTCATCGCCTCGTCGCAGCAAGAGCCTGTTCGGCGCGCTGTTCGGCGGCGGCGCTGATGAAGAAGAAGAAAGCGGCGGTGAAGTAAGCGCTCCACCGGCTTCCGCACGTCCTGCTCGCGCGGTGCCTGCGCGTCAGGCCCCGGCGGCTCCGGAAGAGCCGGTCCAGCAGCCGCGTGAAACGATGGTTGCCGCCTTGCCTGCCCGCGAGGCTCCCGTGCCGATGCAGGCGCCGCGTCCGGAAGCGGGGCTCGATGCCCAGGCACAGGCCGCAGCGGAAGTTCCGGTGGCCGCGCTCAACGTTCCGATTCCGGCCCGCAAACCGGCGATGGCGCCGCAGGATGCCGTGGCGCTTGCCGCAGCCGAACCTGCCGACGCTGCAGCCGCCGCTCGCGCTGCCGTGGATGCAAACACGGTTCAGGTTGCCGATGCCGGCGTGCCGTCGTCGCTGATGAACGGTTTTGTGCCGGTACCGTCGGCGCGGCCGCAGCTTGAGACGGATAATATGCAACTCGCCGCCGCGGTGATTCCGACAGCCCGTCCGATGCGCCCGGGCGAAAAACCTGCCGAGAGCGGCCAGGATGCGATTGCCGCGCTCGTCAACAGCGAGCAGGCCGAGCCGACACAAGTCGCCGAGGCTGGCAATGTTGACGTGCCGCAGCCGGGTGAAACGGCAGCTTTCCCGCTGCCGAAGGAAGCGCCGCGCGCCAACACACAGCTTGCCCTGCTTTCCAAGAAGGATGAGATCGGCGAGCTGATAGCACCGCCTTCCGACGATTATTATGACAGCAAGCCGGTTGCTGACGCCGCTCCGAAGCAGGCTCCGGCACCTGTACAGACGGCTTCGGTGGCCCGCACCGCGCCAGCCAAGGCGACTGCGACGGCTTCTGCCGCTGTCCATAAGAAGGCTGCGGCGATTGGCAAGGCCGCCGAGACGGGCGTTCGCGCCACGGCAAAGGGTGGGCGCTACGTCGCCAAGGCCCAATCCACACCGCGTGCGGTGGTTCAGCCTGCCGTGATCCCCGCTTCTGAAGTTGCCCTGTCGACGGAATCCGTTTCCAGCGCTGTGCCGGTGACCAACCCGGTTCTCCGCAACGATGCGCTGCGTTCCGCTCCCGCCATGGTCTATACGGCAGGCTTCCAGCGCGGCAATCTGCCGACCGAACGCGCCAACCAGTTCAGCGGCAGTGCTGTTACCTTCCTGACGGTGGCGAAGTTTACCGAAACCAACTGATTATCGGTCAGATCATAACAAACCGAAAGAAAAGGGGCCCGAAAGAGCCCCTTTATTATGTTCCCATTTCGGCTTGATCAGCCTTTCAGGCGAGCCGCTTCGCTCGCAAGCCCGGTAATAGCATCCCAATCACCTGCCTCGACCAGTTCCTTCGGTGCAACCCATGAGCCGCCGACACAGACAACGTTGGGCAGCGAGAGGTAATTTTTGGCATTGGCAAGGCTGATGCCGCCGGTCGGGCAGAAGACGGTTCCCGCGAGCGGCGAGGATAAAGCCTTCAGGAACGATGCGCCGCCGGCCTGTTCAGCGGGGAAGAATTTCAGATGGGTGTAGCCTTCCTCGCGGAGCGCCAGCATCTCGCTCGGCGTTATGGCGGCGGGCAGGAGCGGCACGTCGCTGTCATTGGCGGCTGCGACGATATACTTCGTTGCGCCGGGGCTGACGATGAAGCGCGAACCGGCCTTCGCCGCATCCTCATACTGTTTGGCGTTGAGGATCGTTCCGGCTCCGACGATCGCTTCTGGAACTTCCGACGCTACCGCACGGATGGCATCAAGGGCCGCAGCCGTGCGCAAGGTGATCTCGATGGCGGGCAACCCGCCCTTGGCGAGCGCGCGCGCCAGCGGAACAGCATGTTCCACCCTGTCAATCAACAGAACCGGAATAACCGGCTGGCCTGTCATGATGGGAACGAGAAGGTCGGTTTTCTGGGACATCGGCTTGCTCGGCTGTTGGAGTGATAAATCGATTTAAATCGCTGCCGGCGGTTTGTCCACCGCCGAAAGCTAGCTCTTCATGCGGCTCTTTTAAGCGTGTCGAGCTGTTTTTGCCAGCGCTGATGGGCTTCGGCCATGCGCTTGTCATATTCGTTGCGGGCGAATGCAGGACCGTTGTAGCGACGCGCGAATTCCCGCCAGTTGCGATCCTTCAACACTTCAAGAAGCTCCGCCTTTTCGATGAAGCGCAGCATCAGCTTCGCTTGCCCGGCAACCGAACCGCGTGCTTCCGCCACAAGGTCGTCAACGGTCGCATAGCCAAGCCATTCCCAATGCGCGCCCATGACCTGCCCCAACCCCCAGGATGTGGATTCAAGCGCTGCCTTTTTGTTCAAGCCCATGGCGCGTTCGAGCAGAAGCCAGCGCTCGCCTTGGGATTTCGGATTGCGTATCTTTCCCGCAACCGGGGCTGACAGGCCGCTGCTCCTTGCATAGTCGCGCATGCGTCCGGAAAGCCTGCGGTCGAAATAATGTCCCTCAAACCGGATGGCCGGTTCCTCGCCGCCATTGACGTTGTAAAGCGCGCGACCGCCGCTCTCGACTTCCGCAATTGCCAGCAAGGCGGCTGCATCAATCTCCGCGTCCTTTGCCATTGTCGTCAGGGCTGCAATCGTTTGGCTGTCGAACATCTATTGCTCCTCGAAAGTTGATCTCCAAGACCGATTTTGGGGCGACTTCGACGCATGAGGATAAAGTGGACTTGAATTCGCCGTTTGCGGGGATTAGTTGCGAGGTGAATTTTCAAAGAAGACAGAACCGATGAGCAATTTGCCTTTCACCGTTGCCGCCCTTTATTGCTTTGCGCCCCTGCCGCAATATGAGAGCCTGCGCGAGCCGCTGGCTCAGCTTTGCTGCTCGAACGGCATCAAAGGAACGCTGCTTCTTGCGGCGGAAGGCATCAACGGGACGGTCGCGGGCACTGCCGGGGCGATTGAAAAGCTCGTTCAGCACATCACGGCCATTCCCGGTCTGGCGCAACCCGAACTCAAATATTCCCACGCGAGCGAAATGCCGTTCCATCGCATGAAAGTGCGGTTGAAGCGGGAGATCGTTACCATGGGCGTCGAGGGTATCGATCCGTTGAAGAGCGTGGGCACTTATGTCGCGCCGCAGGACTGGAATGCGCTCATCGCCGACGAGAACACAGTCGTTGTCGATACGCGCAACGACTATGAATATGCCATCGGCACATTTGAAGGGGCGATCGATCCGCAGACCAGGACTTTTCGCGAGTTTCCGGAATGGGTGGAGCAGAACCGTGACAAGCTTGAAGGCAAGAAGATCGCCATGTTCTGCACCGGCGGCATTCGCTGCGAAAAGGCTACGGCCTTCGTCAAGGGGCTGGGCTTCGAGGATGTCTTCCATCTCAAGGGCGGTATCCTGAAATATCTTGAAGAAGTCCCGCGTGAAGATAGCATGTGGAAGGGCGAGTGCTTCGTTTTCGATGAGCGGGTGGCCGTTGGCCACGGCCTTGCTGAGAGCGACGTCGAACTGTGCCGTGCCTGCCGCCGCCCGATTTCGCCGGAAGACAAGCTTTCGCAGTTTTTCGAGGAAGGCGTTTCCTGCGCTGGCTGCTATGACGAGCGGACGCCGGAAGACCGTGCCCGTTATGCAGAGCGCCAGAAGCAGGTGAAGCTTGCCGAGAAGCGCGGGGCGCACAAGCATATCGGTAGCTGATGTCGCACGCCCTTTGCCGGGGCTGGCCAAACGGATTTTACCGCATTATGGTGGCGCTGGTTGCGGAACGGTCTGAATTCGTTACGCAATTTTGGGGCGGCTTTTGCATGGACGCCCGTGCATCAAGGGTTTGACGGCATCCGGGTCGCGTTTGCCTCCATCACACCCATCATCGCAAGTCGGAGCATTCGGATTTCCGATGCCCGAACAGGAACAACGCCGGTTTTCCGGCGGATGATGGTTTGCCTGCCCTTGCAGGCGATATGGAGGATATTCATGAAGAAGCTGACCGCCGCATTTCTCATCGCTGTTGCTGCCGGTGCCGCCTCGGTTGCTCATGCTGCCGAGAAGGTGACCGTTTTCGCCGCCGCCAGCATGAAGGACGTCATTGAGGAAGCAGCCCGGCAGATGAAGGACAAGGACGGTACGGAAGTCGTCGCGTCGTTTGCGTCTTCATCGGTTCTTGCCAAACAGATCGAGCAGGGCGCTCCGGCGCAGATTTTCATTTCAGCCGATCTCGACTGGATGGATTATGTCGAAAAGGCCGATGCCATCGACAAGCCTTCACGCAAGGTGATCGCGGGCAATGCGCTGGTAGTTGCAACGCAGAAGGACACGCCGAAGGGCGAAGCGAAAGAGCTTTTGGGCGCAGGCCGTTTCGCCATGGGCGATCCGTCGAATGTTCCGGCAGGCAAGTACGGCAAGGCAGCGCTGGAAAAACTCGATATCTGGAAGGATGTCGAAAAGAACGCGGTCTTTACCGAAAATGTGCGCGTTGCGCTGCAATATGTCAGCCGCGGCGAAGTCAAGGCTGCCATCGTTTACGCATCGGACCGGGCCGCGGCGCCCGAACTGGTCGAAGCCTATCGCTTCCCGGCTGACAGCCATGCGCCGATCCTCTACCCTGCGGCGCTTGTAGCGAAAAACGAAACCGATGCCGCCAAGGCTTTCCTTGCTTTCCTTGAAAGCGATGCCGGTCAGGCGATCATCAAGGACAAGGGCTTCGTCGGCGCTGCGGAGGCCGCAAAATAAATGATGGAAGGCAATGTCTGGCAGATCGTGTCTCTGTCGCTCCGGGTTGCCGGAATAGCCATCATTGTTGCTCTGCCAGTCGCCTTTGTCGTGGCATGGGTTCTTGCCCGGTTCAATTTTCCGGGCAAGTCGCTGGCGCAGGCCATTGTCACCATGCCGCTCGTTCTGCCGCCAGTGGTGACGGGCTATCTGCTCCTGATCCTGTTTGGCGCAAGGGGCGCGGTCGGTGCCCCCTTGCAGGAATGGTTCGGCCTTTCCTTTTCCTTTCGCTGGACGGGCGCCGCGCTCGCTGCCGGCGTGATGGCGTTTCCGCTCCTTGTCCGCCCGATCAGGCTTTCGATCGAAGGGCTGGATCGCGGGCTTGAGGAAGCGGCGCGCACGTTGGGCGCAAGCCGGTTCACGGCCTTTTTCACCGTCGTTCTGCCGCCCTTGCTGCCCGGCGTTCTGGCGGGCGCGGTGCTTGGCTTTGCCAAGGCTCTGGGCGAGTTCGGCGCCACGATCACTTTCGTTTCCAACATTCCGGGCGAAACGCAGACCCTCTCGCTTGCCATTTATGCCCTGATGCAGATCCCATCTGGCGACGCGGAAGCATTCCGGCTGATCGCCATATCCGCCGCCATTTCCGTGGCTGCCGTGGTGCTTTCCGAATGGCTGCAGCGCAGGCTCGCGGGGGTAACCAAATGAGCGCGCTTGTTGTTTCCATCAAGGGCCGCAATGGCAGGTTCCCTGTCGAGGCCGATTTCGCCGCCGATTGGGGCGTGACCGCCTTGTTCGGTCATTCCGGTGCAGGCAAGACGACGCTCCTGAAAATGATTGCCGGAACGCTCCGCCCCGAAAGCGGGCGTATCGCCGTTGGCGATTTCACGCTGTTCGATGCCGAAAAAGGCTTAGATTTGCCGCCGGAAAAGCGCCGCATCGGCTATGTGTTTCAGGAAGCCCGGCTTTTCCCGCATATGAGCGTCAAGCGCAACCTGACCTATGCGCGCTGGGCAGGCCGCAGGCAGGCTTCGCGCAGCTTCGACGAGGTGGTGGCGCTGCTCGGCATCGGCCATCTCCTCGACCGGCGGCCGTCAACGCTTTCGGGTGGGGAACGCCAGCGTGTCGCCATCGGCCGCGCGCTTCTGTCCGATCCGGCGCTCTTGCTGTTGGATGAGCCGCTTTCCTCGCTCGACCATGCACGTCGGCAGGAAATACTGCCTTTTATCGAGCGCCTTCGCGACGAAAGCCACGTGCCGATCGTTTATGTGAGCCATGAAATCGACGAGGTGGCGCGGCTGGCCGACCAGATCGTGCTTCTGTCCGCTGGCCGGGTAACGGCAAGCGGCGCGGCGGCAGATGTTTTTCCGCTGATCGATGCGGAGGGCGAAGGCGGCAGCGTGCTTCTGGAAGGGACGGTTTCGTTCTACGACGAGCGCTACAAGCTGGCCGAGATCGATCTGGGCGGCGCGTCGTTCCAGCTCAGCGACGCGGGGCTGAAACAGGATATGCATGTGCGTCTGCGCGTGCGCGCCCGCGATGTTTCCATTGCCCGCAAGGCGCCGGAAGCGATCAGCATCCGCAATGTCCTGCCGGTGACTGTCACGGCCATCACGATGGATGACGGCCCCAACGCCTATGTCGCGCTCGACTTTCGCGGGCGTCGCCTCGGGGCGCGACTGACGCGGCGTTCGGTGGACGAACTGGGGTTGCGCGCCGATGACGCGGTGGTGGCGCTGGTGAAGGCTGTTTCAGTCGACCGTGCGGCCATTCGGGAAAAATGACACGGAAACAATAATCCGGTTTTCGTCCCGCTTCTTTTATGCTCCTGTCCGGTCGAATGGGAGTATTGGCATGACTGATTTGCAAAACTGGACCCCGCGTCCGAAGCCGGAACGCAAAGTGCTTGAAGGCCGCTATGTGCGGCTGGAGCCGCTGGACCCCGGGAAGCATGGCGACGAACTGTTTGCCGCTTCCTCGGTGGAGGACGCGGACCGGCGCTTTACATGGCTGTTCGAGTTTCCCCCCGCGACCCGCGCAGAATTCGAGCCGTGGCTGGAAAAGGCATCCAAAAGCGACGATCCGCTGTTTTTCGCGGTCATTGACAAGGCGAGCGGCAAGGTCGCCGGGCGGCAGGCGCTGATGCGCGTAGACCCCATCCATGGCGTCATCGAGATCGGCAGCATTTATTGGGGCCCGCAGATTTCGCGCAAACCCGCCGCCACGGAAGCGCAGTTCCTCTTCATGCAGTATATTTTTGACGAACTTGGCTACCGCCGCTATGAATGGAAGTGCCACAACGAAAACGGGCCTTCCAAGCGCGCTGCCGAGCGTTTCGGGTTTCAGTTCGAGGGGATTTTCCGCCAGCATATGGTGGCCAAGGGCCGAAACCGCGATACGGCCTGGTTTTCCATTCTCGATAGCGAATGGCCTGCCTTGAAACAAGCCTATCAGGCGTGGCTTGCGCCGGAAAACTTTGATAGTGACGGTCAGCAGAAGAAGAAGCTGGAGGAGTTTCGTGACGGTGGTTGAGCGCAAGAAGAGCAATCCGGCAATCGCCGCCGCCGTCATTCTGATCGGCTTCGGTGTGCTGGCCTATTTCGTGCCGAGCATCATGCTGGCGCTGGGCGAGCGCTCGCAAATCGCAGCGATCATCTTCCCGATTGTTTTCGTTTTGGGCTTCTTCGCGATTTTCTGGCTGCGCTCGAAGCGGCAAAACAAGGATTAACCCACCAGCGAAGCGCTCAACAGCAGCGCGCCCGTCAGGGCGATGAACAGGGCGGCGGCGACTTCGATCGCCGCCTTCAGCCGACCCGACATGGCTTGGCTGCCCGCAAAGCGGAGCGCCGTGTTCTTGGCGGTGACGGCGAGCGTGGCAAGAACAGCCACCGTGAGGAATGTGCCGAAGGCCATCGCGAAGACCGAGAGCAGGCCGCCAACCATCAAGCCGTTCAACAGCGCAAATGTCAGCACGATCAGCGCGCCCGAGCACGGGCGCAAGCCCACCGACAAAATCGCTGACCAGGCCGTCTTCCAGTTGAAATCGTCGCCGAGCGTCGAAGGATCGGCAATATGGGCATTGCCACATGCCGCGCACACATCCCCTTCGCCGATGAAGACGTGGTCCGATGCAGCAGCGGTTGCGGGCTTGTAATTCAGCCTGACAGCACTGCCGGTCGCGGCCGCGCGTGTGGCTTGCGAAATCGTGCCTTGCCATGCCGGGCCGGAAGCCATTGCCGGTTCAGGTGCTGCGGCAAAGAGCGATGCGGTCGGGCCCGGGTCCACATTGTCGCGCTTCCTGAAAAGCAGGGGCAGCTTGCGCGCCAGAAGCCAGAGGCCGAAAAACAGGACGAGCGCAAAACTGGCGATCTCCATGTAGCGCGCTGTCTGGTTCATCGAGATGCCGGTGCCGCGCAGCAGGAACCATGCAAGGCCCACGACGGCAATCGCCATGATCGCCTGCAAAAGCGATGAAATGAACGACAGGAAGATGCCGCGCCGCAGCGCCGTTTCGTTGGCGATCATATAAGACGAAATCACCGCCTTGCCATGGCCCGGCCCTGCCGCGTGGAAAATGCCGTAAACGAAGGAAAGCCCGACCAGAACCGAAGCCTGCCACGGGTCTTCACGCATGGCTTTCAAGGCATTGGTCATGGCGAGATAGAAAGAGCGCTGCTGCTCGTTCATCCAGAGGATGATATGCGCAAAAGGCCCGGTCGGCTTCATCGCCACCTCATTCGCGCCAATACCGAGCGAGGACTGCGCATAGGCTTGCGCGACGATCATCGTTAGGCAAAGGGCCAGAGCGAAGGCTGCCGGTTTTCTCATCAGCCAGTCTTTCCTTTCTCTTCACAGTCTATCTCAAGGCGGGTTGCGAAGATTTTCGACATGTCCGTACCCGCCGGATCGTTGAAGAATGCATCGGTCAGTGTCGCCTGGTTCTGGGCAAGCGCCTCGTCCGGATCGGGGCGGACGACCTTGGATGTGCAGCCTGCGGGCAGGCCCTTCACGATCAGGTCGCTGTCATTCATGTAATTGATGGCTGTATAGAAGGTCGGGTCATAGACGCCGAAGCTGATCTTGTGGCCGGCTGCGAGCTTCAACGGCTTTTCGGGCTTGCTGGTGAAGATGATGAGCAGGCGATTGTCAGTAAAGTCGGCGGCCAGATCGGTCGGCCTTGCCATTTTCACATCCTTGCCGTTGTCCAGAACGGTCTGGAAATATTTGAATTCGGCAATCGAACCATTGATGACATGACCGAGATCGATCAACTCGTTTTTGTCGAGCTGCAAGTCGCCATTCTTGTCGAACTCCATCAGCACGGTTGAGGAGAACACGTCATCGAAGCGCCAGACATGCGCCAGTTTCTCGACGGTGCCGTCTGGTGCGACAGTGAGCTCCAGCCGCGCTTCGGCGAACACATGCGGATGGGCAAGCGCGGGCGCAGGCAAAAGGCTTGCAACCAGAATTGCCGCTGCGGCGGACCGGTTCAACCCGCCTTTAAGCCATGACGATGAGTTCAGCATGTGGGTTTCCGTGAATATTGGCTGAAGTTTAACCGGCAAGGCGGCGAAAGTGGGACGTCGTCCGCAAATTCAGCGTCCTTCTTTCGAGCCGGTTTCCCTGTCCTTGAACCATTGGGTCAGAAAATCCACGAGTGCCCGGATTTTCGCGGGCAGATAACGCCGGTGCGGATAGACCGCGTAGATACCGCCATCCTTCACGATAAATTCGTCGAGACAGGAAACCAGCCTGCCGCGCTCGATTTCTTCTTCGGCGATGAAGGCGGGCAGCATGGAGAAGCCAAGACCGGCGAGTGCGGCATTCTTTGTGGCGACGGGGCTATTCACTTCAATCGGGCCGTTGACGGGAACCGTCATCATCGAGCCGTCCGTGTTGCGGAAATGCCAGTTGTTGCGCGAGCGCGCATTGGTATCGATGATGCAGGGCCGGTCGGCCAGATCTTCGGGGCGTTCGGGCTTGCCGACGCGGGCAATCAGTTCCGGCGCGCCGCACAGGACGGAATGGAACGGCGACAGCCTCTTTGCAATGAGGGAAGAATCCTGCAAGCGCGTGATGCGGATCGCAAGGTCGAAGCCTTCTTCCACCAGATCGACAAAACGGTCGTCCAGCCGCACGTCGAGCACGATTTCGGGATGGGCAAGGCAGAAATCGATGAGCGACTGGCCGATAACGGCATCGGCAAAAGTGCGCGGGGCCGACAGCTTGATGCGGCCGCGCGCATCGGAACTGGTTTCGCTGACGGCATCCTGCAGCGCGTCGATCTCGCGAATGATTTCGACCGCGCGGTGATAATAGGTGTGCCCGGCCTCGGTCAGCGAGAACTGCCGCGTGGTGCGGTTGAGAAGGCGCGCGCCAAGCTCATCCTCCAGTTCGCGCACATATTTGGAAAGAAGTGCCTTGGAACGCCCGATTTTTCGCGCTGCGGCGGAAAAGCCTTCCGCCTCGACCACGTCGATGAAGGCGCGCATACGTGTCAGAGTGTCCATGGTTTAGCCCCGCTTCCCGATGATGTTTCCGGCCAGCGCGATCAGCGCCCGGTCGCTGCCGCGTGGCCCAATGAATGAAATGCCGAAAGGCGCGCCCTGCACCTGCCCCAAGGGTAATGTGATTTGCGGCAGGCCGGAAAGCACCGAAAGGCAGAGCAGGCGCAACGCCTGCTCGCGATAGGCCTGCAAGGTCTCGAAAGGTTCTTTCGCGAGCGGAGCCGCGCCCGGTACGGTCGGCAGCGCCAACACGGCGTCATTCCCGATGATCTTTTCAAGTTCCTGCGTGAACTGCGCCCGGCGCACGCGCTGGCTGGTAACGAGGTCAGCGGCGATTTCCGCACCGAAGGCAAAGCGGTCTGCGACGCCGGGACCGAGCTTGCGATCACCCGAAGAAATCCAGCCGCCATGCGTCGCCCAGGCTTCCGCACCCTGAATATGGCGGAAGACCAGATAGAGTTCATCTATCGAAAGCGTCGGCTGGCTCGCCGCCTTGAGGCTCGCGAAGTGCGGGCGCACTTCGGCAAACATGGTGCGGTAGGCATCCGTTTCGGCCTCGCCCAGCAGAAGCTGTTCCAGAACCGGCATATAAAGAAGCTTCGTCAGCCGGAATTGCTGGCCGTCCTCGCCGAGTAGGATCGCGCCCACCCGGTCGTAAAGCTCTATGTCGCGCGCAAACCATCCGATCGTATCGAGCGACGGCGCAAGTGGCATGATGCCTTCGAGCGGGATACGGCCATGGGTGGTGCGCAGGCCCACGAGGCCGCAAAAGCTTGCAGGAGCGCGAATGGAACCACCGGTGTCGGACCCGAGTGCAATGTCGGCGAGCTTGCCTGCCACAGCCGCCGCCGAACCGGACGATGAGCCGCCGGTAACGCGGTCCGGGGCTGCCGGATTGATCGGATGGGGGAAATGCGAATTCTGCCCCATCAGCGAAAAGGCAAGTTCGTCGGTCTGGGCTTTGCCGACAAATTCCGCCCCGGCGGCGAGAAGCTTTTCCACTACCGGAGCCGATCTTTCGGCGGGGGGTGATTCGGCCTCGATCTGCGGATTGCCGCATCCCGTTACCATTCCAGCAACGTCATAAATGTCTTTTACGGCGAGCCGTTCGCCTTCAAGCGGCCCTTCCAATGCGTGAACTGGCGGCGTTTCAGCTTTTGCAATGATGGCGTTGAAGGGATCGAAACTGGCCATTGTTCACAACATGCAACAATTAACGGGATATTTACGCTCTTCCGAGGCGGGTCTGCGTGTCGAATGTTTCACTAATATTGAACAATGGCAAGCGCGCAGCGCACTGCGATCCTGCCAAAAATAAATTCGCTCATCCAATTTTTTGTCATTGAATGGACACGACTTTGCGCTTATATCGCGCTTGCCCAAAGTCGCACGTGCCTGTGGGTGTCCGCCGATCCTCGAATGGTGAGGAATTCGGTACGGTACCTGGACCTAACCGCTCCAGTCGATCTGATGGCCAACCGCCAGATCGAGGACATCTTGAAGCAACGACGGTGCGGGCCTTTCTAGTGTCTTTCGGCTGTCCAAAAGCCGAAATTACTGAAGAGGCACACCTTCATTGCCAGAAGTGCGGATGCGGTTCTCCAATTCCAATCCAAGGCAGACAAAGCGGAGTAACGCGGATTTAGCGTTGTTCCATCGCCGCATGAGTTTTCGCGTGACATCAGCATCTCCAAAGGCTGGCTTCACGGCGGATGCGTTCATGCACACTTTGTCCCCTTACAAACGGCAGAGACAAGCCGTGCGGGAGAACGACCATGGCAACGCAGCGTATCATTGACTTCCTCAACACCCGACGTCCGGACGGTCCTTGCCTCGTCGTCGACACCGATGTCGTGCGCGACAATTATCTGAGCTTCGAGAAGGCTTTGCCCTATTCGCGCATCTTCTATGCGGTGAAGGCAAATCCCGCGCCGGAAATCCTGCGCCTGCTCGCCTCGCTCGGTTCGTGCTTCGACACTGCTTCGGTTGCCGAGATTGAAATGGCACTGGAAGCTGGCGCCACGCCAAGCCGCATCTCCTATGGCAACACCATCAAGAAGGAGCGCGATATTGCGCGCGCTTTCGAGCTGGGCATTCGCCTTTATGCGGTCGATTGCGTGGAAGAAGTGGAAAAGGTTGCGCGCGCCGCTCCCGGCAGCCGCGTGTTCTGCCGCGTGCTGACCGACGGTGAAGGCGCCGAATGGCCGCTGTCGCGCAAGTTCGGCTGCGTGCCTGCCATGGCCACCGACGTTCTGCGCCACGCAAAGTCGCTCGGCCTCGATTCCTATGGTGTGTCGTTCCATGTCGGCTCGCAGCAGACGGACCTCACCGCATGGGATCGCGCGCTCGGCGATGCGGCCAAGGTGTTCCGCACCCTTGCAGATGAAGGCATCGTTCTGCGCATGGTCAATATGGGCGGCGGTTTCCCGACCCGTTACCTCAAGGACGTGCCGACCGCGCAGGCCTACGGCATGGCGATCTTCGACGCGCTGTCCAAGCATTTCGGCAACCGCATTCCGGAAACCATCATCGAACCGGGCCGCGGCATGGTCGGCAATGCAGGTGTGATCAAGACCGAGGTGGTTCTGGTCTCCCGCAAGGCGGACAACGACAATGTGCGCTGGGTCTATCTCGACATTGGCAAGTTCGGCGGTCTCGCCGAAACCATGGACGAGGCGATCCGCTACCAGATCGTGACCCCGCATGACGGCAGCGAAACCGAACCATGCGTGCTGGCCGGCCCGACCTGCGACAGTGCGGACGTTCTTTACGAAAAGACGCCGTATCCGCTGCCGGTCTCGCTGACCATCGGTGATGAAATCCTCATCGAAGGCACGGGCGCCTACACGACCACCTATTCGGCGGTGGCGTTCAACGGCTTCGAACCGCTCCGATCCTACGTCATCTGATCCATAGGTCTTAAACCTAATGATCCTCTCAATCCGTTCAGTGCCGCAAGGCACTGGACGGGTGTGCTGCTGCCGCCTTGCGGGGATAGATGTGATGAACGCAACTCTGGAAATTCAGGAAAATATCGCAACCGTTGTCGCCCCGGCTTTCACAATTGCCGGCGAGGCGCTGGAGCATGTGCTGGCGCGCGAAGCGCTGCTTGATCGCGCGATGGGCGAAGGTCGCCGCCGCAAATCCTCGGAAAAGCTGCGTCGCGGTCGCCTGCCAGCGGAAGGGCTGGCTTTTGCTGCACTTGGCGAAGATGGAGCGCTCGCAGGCACCGTGCGGCTGTGGGATGTCCATGCCGGGCTGGATGCCTTTGGCTTTCCCGTATCCGCCTTGCTGCTGGGGCCGCTCGCCGTCGAACCTTCCGCCGCCGGTTGCGGCATCGGTTCGGCCTTGATGCGTCATGCGATTGATGAGGCGAGACGCCTTGGCCATGGCGCGATCCTGCTTGTCGGTGATCCGGAATATTACGGGCGCTTCGGCTTTACCGCGGAAAAGACCGGCGAGCTTGCCATGCCCGGCCCCTATGAAAAACGTCGGTTTCTGGCGCTTGAACTGAAGCCCGGCCATCTCGACGGGGCGCATGGCATCTTGCGCGCCAGCGGGCGCAAGGTGCCGCGTGCCGAGGCACCCGCACGCCGGTCAGCATGAGTTAGGACAGGCGCAGCAGCCGTCCGAAATTGCGGACGGCTGCGATCGCAAGACCTGCGAGGAAGCCTGCAATCAGTCCCGCGATGACGATCAGCTTGCGCGACGTGCTGGCCGGATCGAGCGGCGGACGGGCTTCCGAAAGAACCCTGACATTGGCCGTATTCAGCCCTTCCTGTTCGTTCGTCTCGCGCGAGCGCAGGAGGAAGGCTTCGTAGACGGAGCGGCGCGCCGTGGCTTCGCGCTCAAGCTCACGCAATTTCACCAGATCGCCGCTATTGTTCGCCTGCTGGGACTTGAGCTGTGCCAGACGCGCGGTCAGGTCCTTTTCCTGCTGAGCGGACCGGGCCACCTCGACTTGCAGTGAGGAGCGGATGCGCCGCAATTCGGCATCGATATCGTTCAGCACCGTGCCAGCCTGCGACTGCGCCTGAATGAGCGCCGGGTGACGGGGGCCGAGCTGGGTGGATAAGCCGCTTGCCGTTTGGCGCGCCTGCGCATATTGCGCCCGCAGCGCCGTCAGCGTGTTGGATCGCAAATCTTCCGGCAGAGTCCCGGCCACCACGCTGTCGGAGGTGGCGTTGCTCAGCACCTGCACCCGGGCCTGAAGCCGCATGGTTTCGGCGCGCTGGTTGGTCAGTTGGTCGTTGAGCCGCGTCAGGTCGTTGTCGCTGATCAGTTTGCCGTCGACATTGACGAGATCGTGCGAGGCGCGGAAATCAGCCGCTGCGCGCTCCGCCTGTTCGACACTGGCGCGCATATCGGCAAGCCGGTTCGACAATTCGTCCGAGGTGCGCCGTGCGGCATCGGATTGCAGCGATGCAAGCTCGCTCTGGAAAACGGAACTGATCGTGTTCGCAAGCGAGGCCGATTTTTGCGGATCGCGGGTTTTCACCGAGATCGAATAGATGAAGGTCTTGGCATCGCGGCCAATCGCGATGCTCTTGTGCAGGTTATAGAGCACGCGGGTTTGCAGCGTCTGGCTGTCGCTCGCCTTTTTGGGCGACAACATATCCCTGATCTGCGCAAACAGCCCGGCAATGCCGGTCGGAACCAGAGTACCGTTGAATTCAGGGTCCTTTGTCAGGTCCGTCTTGTCGATCACCTTCAGCAGCACGCTGCTGGAATCGATAATGCGGGCCTGGCTTTCCGCAACGGCAAGCGACGCATCGGTCGGAAGCTGCCCCGGCGTCAGCTCGTCTCCAACTGTCTTGATGTTGCGCGGATCGACCAGAATATCGGTCGAAGCGACATATATCTGCGGCAGCGACAATGCATAGAGCGCGGCGACCACACCGCCCACTATGGTAGTAACCAGCAGGAGCCTGCGCGATCCCCGCACCACATCAATGGCGATGCGCGGATCGATCAGCGGTTTCCATTCGGCATCCGAGACCGGGCGGTCGGCGACAGGGCGCTCGCGCCGAACCGTGTCACCGGTCGGCTCAGGAGTCGCAGCGTCAGTCTCGATTGCGATTTTGCGACGTTGGCGTTCCCGAATCTTGCGTTCCAGCTCCGCTTCGATCAGTGCGACACGTTTTTGCAACTCGGCCACATCCGCATCGTCCGGTTCTTGCTCGATAACGGGTTCCGGCGTTTCTTGCGGATCGTGATCGTGTCGATGAAAGAACGCAGCGCGTTCATCCGATGTCGCGGGCGGCGTCCATGGCGGTGCGGCTTCGCTGTCACCGCCGCCAGCCGGGCGACCGGTTGGGCGCGCATCGGAAAATGCGAGAAGAGGTTTTTCACCTCCCGCCTTTCTGCGCTCCTCATGATCGCTCATTGTCGAATTCGTCCGTATCTGTAGCCGTCGCGACCGCTTCCGGTATCAACCGCTGCTATGAAATCCATAAACCGGAGCTTGCGCATCCCAAACCGGAATCCGCCCACCCCAAACCTGATGGCTGAATGTAATTTTTTATAGAAAACAAAAAGTTAAAATAACGTCGGGCTGAACCGCAAAATGCTCAGCTCGACTATTTTAGCTTTTGCTTGATTGCTCTTTGAGCTTGCAAAGAAGAGTTTAAGTCTTTTTTGCTAAATCTCCTTCCTGCGCTTCCCGTTCCGAAGGGTCAAACGCATATCAGATCACGATAAATGAGGCTCCCTGTTGATAGCGAAAGCGCTCTGGAAATTGTCGGGCAACAATGCCGGAGTGGTGCGCGATTACCTGTCGCTGTTTTCCGGCTCTGCTGGCAGGCTGGTGGTTTCACTTGTCTATTTCATCGCGCTCGCCAATACGCTGCCGACCGGCGATTTCGGTATATTTGCCACTGCATCGGGCACCGGGGTGGTGCTGTCGCGCATCGTTTCACTCGGGTTCAGTTCGCCGCTTTACCGCATATCGACCGTGAAGCCGCGATTGCTCGGCATCTACACGGCGGGCTTTCTCGCCGCCATTCTGGCGTCGCTGCCCCTGTTCGCGCTGGCGTCCTGGCTGGTCTATTTCGTCTTTTTCAGTCGCGATATTTCCTTTCTGCCTTTCGCCGTCGTGGTGTTTGCCGAGGCCCTGTTCTGGCGGTCGACCGAAATCGTCATCATCGTCAATAATGGCCTGCGCCGGTTCGGCATATCGGCGGGGCTGGTGATCTTCGGCACGGCCACGCGAGCTGTCGCCGCCGTTCTGTTCATGTGGCTGGCAAGCGTCCACGATATCGCTCATTGGGCATGGTGGTATGCAGCGGCCAATGGCGTTGCGCTGCTGACGGCGCTGAAATTCTACCCGTCTGTCCGGCTCCGCTTCAAACCATCGCTTTATATGCGGCGGGTTTCGGATGCGATTGCCGTGATGGGGGCCGAACTGCTGTTCTATATTCAGGCCGAGCTGGACAAGCTTCTCGTGCTGACCGTGGGCGGGCCTGCAACCGCGGGGCTCTACGCGATCATCATGCGGCTTGTGGATCTGACTGCCTTGCCAGTCCGGTCCTTCAACATGATGCTGGTGCAAAAGCTCATGCGTGCGCCCGACATGCTGTCCTCTTTGCGCATCCGCGCCGGACTGGAGTTTGCGGTCTTCGCGGTCTCGGTGGCAGGTCTCGGCGCGATGGTTGTGTTCCTGCAAATCTTCCCGAATGCGCTCGGAGCAAGCGTCGCGCCGATTGTCGGGCTGCTGCCGCTGGTGCTGCTCGTACCGGGTTTGCGCAACCTGATCGAATACCAGACCGAGATTCTATATGCGCGCGGCCAGTCCGGTCTCAGGACATTGAGCATGGTGCTGATGACCGCCGCCAAGGCGTTCTTCGTCTGGCTGCTGCTGGTGAACTATGCCGACAATCAGGACTGGATTCTGGGGCTCAATATCGTGTTTGGCGGCCTTTATCTGCTGTCGCTGGTTTTCACCTATACGAGCATCCGTTTGCCAGCCAAACGAATTTGAGGTTCAGGCTCCGATAATGCGTCGTATGTCATCGACCGAAAGACCGAGGAAAGACTGCATGCCGATGGCAACCTGATGCGGCTCCATTTCGGCAATGAAGGTGCGGAATTCCTCTTCGCTCGGCGGCGGCGCGAACCATTGCATCCGGCAGAGATCATGTGTGTCGCTGTAATGGCCTGAGCCTTGCAGCACGTCATCGACATAGCGGCCATAGATGAAGCACTCGGAAAAGCGCCTTATATTGCCAAGGGCTGCCACCCAATGCTGTCCGGTATGGGCTTCGATCCGCTCACACATCGAAATCACGCTGTCGCGCCGCCATGAGACGAGCTGGCCGATATAGTCATTGAGCCCGCTTTTGCCGTTCTCGATACCGAGCAGTTTCGCCGCATTGGCCGCCCAGACCGGATGCTCCGGCCATTGGGGATTGGCGAGCGCGTTGGGGCGCACGAAAAGCCGAAGCTGTCCTCCATGCCAGAGCGTGCCGCAATCGAAGGGGCGCAGAAAAGCCGTGTCGGAATCCGTATAGAGAAAGCCGTCTTCCTCCACGGCACCGGCAAGCGCGATCCGGCGCAACTGCTGCACGTGCCAGCCGCGCAGCGGCTTGGTGCGCAGCGAAAGCCAGACCCGCCTGCGCCACAGATAGGTCGGGTCCCAGAAGGCATGCAGCCACGAGGGCAGAAGATCGCGTTCATCGATGATGATGCGGTGCGCGCTTTCAAGCTTGCGGAACAGGGCAACATCCTTGCTGTCCACAAGGATGTAGTGCTTTGTGAAACCGCTGACATATTTGTCCACGGTCTCGCAAAGCAGCCTGCAACGCTCGAAATCCTGATCCCAACTCGCCGTGACGATTGCGGTTTTCACCGGGTTTCTCCCTTCATCGAGCCTTTGGCAACGCGCCACAGAAATACGGGATTGCCGATGAGATAGCGCTTTGCGAGGCGTCGCGGTTCCTGCAACAGCCGGTGCACCCATTCCATCTGGATTTTGCGTACCCATCGCGGTGCGCGCTGCACCCGGCCCGTATGCAGGTCGAACAGCGCCCCGACCGCGCTGGCCACCGTGCAATGTTCGGCCGTGATATGCTTGTCGATGAAGAGTTCCTGACGCGGAACGCCCATGGCGACGAGCAATATATCGGGATGGAAATCCTTCAATTGCGCCAGAATGCCGTCGAGATCGGCAGGCTTGAAGAAGCCATCGGAAATGACGCGATATTCGTGATGCGGGATCTGCTGCATGAAAAGTTGCGCGGTATCGTCAGCGACGCCCGGACCGCCGCCGAGAAGCGCAACCTTCAGCGGGCGTTTCATATGCTGCAAAAGCGCCGGGATGAAGTCCGTTCCGTTGAGATTGGCCGGGAACTTGCCGCCATAGGCGACCTTGCTGGCGATATCAACACCCACTCCATCAGGCAGGATCAGGAAATCGCGCAACGCGGCGCGGTAATCCGGATTCTCATCCGCAATGTTGGAATTGTTGGCGTTGAGCCAGCCCTGCTTCATGAACTGGCCGTCATTGATGCGCTTCTCGAAGAAGGCGAAGGCGCTGTCCCAATCGAAACAGGCGACCTTCACGCCAAGGATATTCCGGTAAGTTACATTCTCGGTATGCATCATGCCTGGTCCGTCGTTCTTTTGTCGTCGTGAAGAGCTTGCAGACCGCGGGCAACCGCGCGGTCCATGCCTTCGATTTGTGACCTCGTGAAGGCCTTGCCATCCAATCTCTGGCGATCCCCCGATCTAATCTTTTCGATCCGTTCGACGATTGCCGCGGCGAATGCCCGTGGATCGTCGGCAACGGTGCAGTTGTCCGGAATATGATCGATGCCGCGCACGGAATGCGTTGTGGCGACGCTTGGCATGCCAAGCTCGAATGTTTCAATCGTTTTCAGCTGCACGCCGGTCCCCGCCCGGCTGACAAGCGGCACGAGTGCGCTGCTTTCCACAAATTCGGTAGCATCCGGCACCTTGCCTACAAAATCCACGTCCGACCCTGCGCCGGACCATGCAGCGATCAGGTCGGCGGGCGTGTTGCCTGCAATCGCGATGGAAATATCGCCGGGAAGATGCGGCTTTACCTCGCGGAGAAACCATTCGAGCCCGATTCTGTTCGGATGCCATGTCCATGTGCCGATCAGGGCAAGGTCATGTTTTATAGGACGCTGCTGCGCTGTCCGTGTTCCGCCCGGCGTGACGAGCGGCATCGTTGCGAACCGGTCAGGGGCAAGTCCCAGCGCCGGGCCATCATCGTCGGCAAAGGTGAAGACGAAACGCGCCTTTCCGCTGAGGCGGCTTTCCAGCCCTTTCAAAATGCGGGCCTCGCGCGCGAACAGGAACTTCTGGATGAAACTTCCAGCGTCGGCGGCATTTTCCTCCGCCGAGCGATATTCCACATTATGCGCCACGAACAGCGACGGCTTGTCCTTGAAAATATCTTCAAACGCGCCGGGCAGGGTCACGCCATTCAACACATAGGCGTCGAACGGGCCGATCTGCGCGATAGCCTCGCGCAGTTTCTGCGCCGGGATCACCCGCAACTTGGCCGAGGAAACGGTGAGGCCGGTCAGGAAGGACTTCACCACCCAGCCGATCTTGCGCTTTATGCCGGCCCCCTCGGTCCGCACTTCGACTTCGCCCAATACGACCGTATCCGCAGCATCGGCTTTCACGCCCGGCCATGTGAAGCCAAGCACGGTCACCTTCGCACCCGAACGGCGCAGGCCATCGACGACGGCGGCATTCGCCACTTCATAGCCGGTGGTCGGGATTCCATGTGGAACAATCGATGTTACGAAAACAAGGTGTGGGGACGGCAAGGCAGCTCCTGAGCATCATGGATCAGTGTTCTCTATGATAGTTTCAGGCGGTGCTTACAACCACGCGGTGAACTTTTCTTTAATTGTTTTTGAATAGGCCGATTGAAAACATGGGCAATTAAATATTGGGCGACATAATGTCTGTATTACCGGATCATATACAAGTAATAGCTAAAACACCTGGACTTCGTTTCGATGAAGTTGAAGTGGTTGTGACCCTGCCGACATTTCGCCGTCCGGAGCATGTCATCCGTACCCTCGATACGCTGAACGCTCAAGTCACGAGCCGCCGCTTCGCGGTGGTGGTGATCGAGAACGAGGCGGAGGACCGGGAAGGCGCGAAAGTGGCGGCGCCGCAGTTCGAGGCCGGAAAATATACCGGCATGCTGATCGTCGAATCCCATCGCGGCAACTGCAACGCATATAATGCCGGCTGGCTGACAGCGACGACCTATTTCCCGAATTTCAAATATGTCATCGTCATCGATGACGACGAACTGGCCGATCCGGCCTGGATCGAAAACATGGTGGCGACCGCCGAGCGCTATAATGCGAGCCTTGTTGGCGGCCCCCAATATCCGATCTTTGAAAAGCCGGGATCGGAAAAATGGGCGAAACATCCTGTCTTCCTGCCGCATTACAGCAAGACCGGCCCGGTTCCGATCATTTATTCGTCCGGCAACCTGCTGATTGCGCGCCCGGTGCTGGAAGCCATCGGTTATCCGTTCATGGACCTGAAGTTCAACTTCACCGGCGGCGGCGATTCGGATTTCATCAATCGCTCGCGGGCCAAGGGCTTCAATATTGCCTGGTGCAATGAAGGCATTGTCCGCGAAACCATCCCGGCACGACGGCTGGAAAAGGACTGGATTACCGCGCGCGGCCTGCGCAACGGCGTTCTGTCGACGCTGATCGAACAGCGCCAGCGCAAGGACGAGCCTTTCGGTCAGGTGCGCGTTTTTTTGAAAAGTCTTGCTCTTCTGGGGTATTCTCCGATCAAGGCCCTCCGGCGCGGCATCGCGGCGCGCTTCGTGCCGGTCGGGACCTATTTCCTCCATATCGGGCTCGGCCGCGTCATGGCCCATTTTGGGTATCTGAATGAGCAATATCGCAACCCGGACAAGAACTGACGCCCGTTCCGATGTTGCGGCGCAAATGAACGTGCGGGCGACAGTCCGCACGATTGCGCTTGTTATCGCCACGATAACATTCTGTATTCTGCTGATTTCCTTCCGTCCTTTCAATCCGCTCAGCGCAGCGGCGAGCGGGGACACGTCAGGCGGCGGCGATGCCATCAATCAGCTCGGTTTCGGCTGTCTCGGTGCCGTGGCGCTCCTGTCGCTTGCGATGTTCGCCGATCCGAAGAAGGTGGTCAAAATCGTCAGCCCCGGCTGGCTGCTGATGTTTGCCTTCCTGCTGGCATCGGTTTTCGCAAGCCCCGATCCGGCGACCGCGATACGCGGCGTATTGCTGACAATGATCGGCATTCTGACGGTCGTTGCCGTCTTGAGCCTGCCGCAGGATGGCGACGCCTATTCGGCGATGCTGGTCACGGTGGCGTCAATCGTCATCGTTATTTCCTATGCGGGCGTGGTGCTTCTGCCAAATCTCGGCACACATGGCGCCGACGCGCTGGAACCGCAAAACGCCTATCTCTGGCGCGGCGTCTTCACACACAAGAACATTGCCGGGCCGGTCATGGCGGCCTTTTCCTTCGCCGGTGTCTATCTGTGGCGGCGCGGCTGGCGGGTGAGCGGGTTCCTGATAGCCATTTCAGCATTGATCTTCGTTGCGCAGACAGGATCGAAGACGACGGCAGCACTGGTGCCGCTGGCCATGCTGTTGGTAATCGGTCCCGGCATTTTCGGCCTCCGCTTCCTTGCGCCGGTAGCGGTATTCTCGATCCAGTTTCTGCTCGCGCTGTTTACTTTCGGCACGGTCCTGTTTGAACCGATGCACCAACTTGTTCTGCAACTTGACGTCGACCCCACCTTTACCGGGCGCACGTCCATCTGGGCCTTTGCGGTGGAGGCGCTTTCCCACCGGCCATGGACCGGCTTTGGCTATGAAAGCTTCTGGGGCACACCGATAGCGAAGCAAGCTGCCAATCCCTACTATCTGGACTGGGACGTGCGCGGCATCGTGCACGGGCACAATGGTTACCTCGATATTGCGCTATCGATGGGAATTCCGGCGCTGGTCTGCGCCATTTTTGTCATTATCGTCATGCCGCTGGTCAATTATATGCGGTGCCGTCCGGTGCGCGAAAATCTTCTGCTTGCCGATTTCTTCCTGATGATCGTGTTCTTCGGGACGCTCAACGCCATGCTGGAAAGCTTTTTCTTCCGCCGCATGGACCCGGTCTGGCTCACGCTCATCTTTGCGATCTTCGGCCTCAGGCTGACCGCGAAAATCATCATCCCGAAACGATAGAGCGGTTCCAGTGAAAACAGAATCTTGGAACCGCCCTAACGCATTGTTTACACGCATTATCCAACGCAAAACCGCTTCGCACTTTTGCTGGAAATGCTTTTAGCCGGAGCCACTTCATGAATATCGCAATCGTCGGGACCGGATTTGTGGCCGACTATTACATGACCACCCTGCGCAATTATCCCGAGCTGACGCTGCGCGGCGCCTATGATCGCTCGCCCGAGCGGCTGAAGGCGTTCTGCGCGCATTATTCGGTCAGCGCCTATGACAGTTTCGAGGCTGTGCTCGCCGATCCTGACGTCGAGATCGTCGTCAACCTGACCACGCCCGAAAGCCATTTTGAAATATCCCATGCAGCGCTTGTCGCCGGTAAGCATGTCTATTCCGAAAAGCCGCTGGCGATGAATTATGAGGATGCGAAAGCGCTGGTCGCTTTTGCACGGCAATCCGGTCTCACGCTTGCGGCAGCTCCGGCAAACGGCCTCAGCGATGCCTATCGTCTGGTGGCAAGCGTCATCAACGGCATTGGTATGCCGCGCCTTGTCTATGCCGAAATGGAAGACGGGCCGGTATTTCGCGACAAATGGTCAAGCTGGCGTTCGCAGTCGGGCGCACCATGGCCGGGCCTGCACGAGTTCGAGATCGGCTGCACGCTGGAACATGCAGGCTATGCGCTGTCATGGCTGGTGTCGCTGTTCGGTCCCGTCGAGCGCGTCTCGGCATTTTCCGCCATAACCTTTCCGGACAAGGGGCCGGGAACCGAACACCTGCACATGGCGCCCGATTTTTCGGTCGGCTGTCTCGTTTTCAAGTCGGGATTGGTGGCGCGTCTCACATCGGGGCTTGCCATGCCGAAGGACCGCAGCCTGACGATCATTGCCGACAAGGGCTCGATTGTGGTCGACGATCTCTGGGATAATCGCTCGGCTGTCCGCCTTGAGCGCACGGAGGAAAAGCGCCGCTTTATGGCGCGCCTGTTCGGCATTCTGGAAATGCGCATCGGCAAGTTCCTGTCATGGAAACCCACCGTCGGCACGAAACTGTCCTATCCCAAGGCCGACAAGCGGTCGCTGCCCATGTACCCCTCGCAGATCGATTTCGTGCGCGGCATCGCCGATCAGGCCCGCGCCATCCGGACGGGCGACAAGGCCTTCTTTTCCGGCGATGTGGCGCTGCATATCACCGAAATCGCGCTTGCCCTGAACAATGCTGGCGAGAATGCACAGCCCTACAGGATGAGAAGCAGTTTTTAGAGAGTTGATCCGATTGCATCAGCTCGTTTCTCTAAAAATTTGTCTTAGCGCGCATCTTACTCCGAAAACCGTTTCACACTTTTCGGGATGCGCTTCTAACCCTTGGACAGCACCTTGCGGACAATGTCGGCAACGGCGGCGCTTTGGTCGAGCGGCATGAAGGCGCTCGATATCTGCCCGCCGCGCACCGCATCGCGGACCGCTTCGGCCTGAAACTGCAATCCGTTGCCGGAAAAGGCGTAAGTTTCAATCGTGCGGCCCGGCAGAGGCAGCCGGTTCAGGACCTTGCCGATAAAACCTTTGCCGCCATTCGGCCCGAGCGATGATCGTGCTGCGAAAGCCGAAAACAGCGTCAGCCTCTGGGCTTTCAGAAATGGCGCGTGGATCAGGATCGTGCCTTTGGTTCCCTCGATCAACATGCGGTTCTCGCCGTCGCGGTCGAAACCGCAGGAGAGGTTGGCCGTGGCTCCCGGCCAGCCAAGCTGGAACTCGGTGCGCATGTCCACACCGCTTTTGGCGCGCTGCCAGCGACCGTCGACATGATCCGGCAGGCCCAGGAAATACAGTGCCAGCGAAACCGGATAGACGCCGAGATCGAATGCCGCCCCGCCGCCAAGCTCCGGACTGAAAAACCGGCTTTGCGGATCATAGGCACGGATATAGGACAGATCGGCTTCGATGCGCGTCACCGCGCCGATGCGCCCGCTTTCGATATGCCGTTTGGCGGCGCGGATCGCTGGCAGAAAGCGGCTCCACATCGCCTCCATGGCGAAGACGTTTTTTGCCTTTGCGGCGGCTTCGATCTGCCTTGCGCCAGCGGCGTCGAGCGAGAGCGGCTTTTCGATCAGGCATGGCTTGCCTGCCGCGATTGCCTGCATGGCCTGCAGCACATGCATGGCGCTCGGGGTCGCTATATAGACCGCATCGATATCCGGATGGGCAAGAAACGCGCCTGAATCATGGAACGCCTTGTCAGCGCCGATGCGCCGGCGGAAAGTTTCGGCGGTCTCGGCCGCGCGCGAGCAGACAGCGGCGACCCGCATCCCGGTGCTTGCCTGAATATCGTCGGCAAAGGCGTTGGCTATCGTGCCCGTGCCCCATATGCCCCAGCGAAAGTCCTTCTTTGTCTGCTTGTCCTGATTCACGTGCTTGCCCCGCAGCTTCATACAGGTGCTATATAGCTCATGTAATGCGGCTAACGAAGTTTCTTTGTCCTGTGAGGATGTCTTTCATAAGGTGGATGCGATGAGCGGATTTGTCGTGGCTGTAGCGCGGGATGGCGAGCACCGTTTTTCAAAACAGGTGGTGCCGGAAATCCGCATCGTCACGGGGCTGGGCGTCGAAGGCGACGCGCATCAGGGCGTGACGGTGAAGCACCGTTCTCGCGTGCGGGCCGACCCGACGCAACCCAATCTGCGGCAGGTTCATCTCATTCACGCCGAGCTTTTCGACGAACTGGCGGAAAAGGGTTTTGACGTCGCGCCCGCTGATCTTGGCGAGAACATCACCACGCGCGGCATCGATCTTCTGGGCTTGCCGCAAGGCGCGCTGATCAGGATCGGCGACGCAGTTGTTCTGGAAACGACGGGCCTGCGCAACCCCTGCGCCCAGATAGAGAATTTCCAGGCCGGGCTTCTCGATGCCGTGCTGGATCGCACGCCCGATGGCGAACTCGTCCGCAAGTCCGGCATCATGACCATCGTTCTCGCAGGCGGCACGGTGAAGGCGAATGATGCGATTGCCATTGAATTGCCGCCGCTGCCGCATCGCAAGCTGGAACGGGTGTGAAAAGCGCAAAATGTGGGCTTTTCGCGCGGGCTAACCGATTTAACAAGGCAGTTATGCAGGCAAAACCGGTGATTTTCGTGAGGGAAGGTCTATCAACTTTGCGTCATATGCCCTAGATCATCCCACAATAGGATACAGATTGACATGCGCTGCTGCCGAAACCCGGCGGCAGCCTGTTCTTATCGGTTCGGCTTGTCGGCGTTCGATGTTGCGCATGTGTCTGGACGACGGCTGGCCGGTTGCATTTCTAAAGGGCACAAAATGGAAAAAGCAGATATCGGAATGGTCGGCCTTGGCGTCATGGGTTCCAACCTGGCGCTGAACATAGCCGAGAAGGGCTATACGGTAGCCGTCTACGACCGTGATGAGCCTGTGCTGAAAGCCTTTCTCGAGAAGGCTGGCCCGCTGCGCGACAAGATCATTCCTTGCCCCACTTTCGAGGATCTCGCGGCCAATATCCGCAAGCCGCGTCCGATCATCTTCCTGATCAAGGCAGGCGCCCCCGTCGATGCTGAGACCACCCGCCTCAAGGCCTATCTTGAGAAGGGCGACATCATGATCGACGCCGGCAATTCCGATTACCGCGACACGGTGCGCCGCCTGAAGGCGCTTGGCCCCAACGATCCGACCTTTGTCGGCATGGGCGTTTCTGGCGGCGCGGAGGGCGCGCGCCATGGCCCGTCGATGATGGTTGGCGGGACCGAGGAAGCCTATGAGCGCATCGCGCCGATCCTGCTTGCCGCTGCCGCCAAATACAAGGACGAACCTTGCTGTGCGCTGGTAGGCCCCGATGGCGCCGGTCACTTCGTCAAGACGATCCACAACGGCATCGAATATGCCGACATGCAGATGATTGCCGAAATCTACGGCATCCTGCGCGACGGCCTTGGGCTGTCGGCCCCGGCCATCGGTGACGTGTTCGAGAAATGGAATCAGGGTCCGCTCAATTCCTATCTGATCGAAATCACGGCCAAGGTGCTGAAAGCGACCGATCCCGAAACCGGCAAGGCGATGGTCGACATGATCCTCGATGAAGCCGGTCAGAAGGGCACGGGTCGCTGGGCGGCCATTGAGGCGCAGATGCTGGGCGTTCCGGCAACGGCAATCGAAGCAGCGGTCGCCGCGCGCTCGCTGTCTTCGCTGAAAGCGGCGCGTGCGCTTGCCGCGGAAGCTTACAATCCGGGAAAGCGCAGCCTCGATATTGCCGAGCAGGCGAAATTCCTTGCCGATCTGGAGCAGGGGCTGCTGGCAGGCAAGATCGCCGCTTACGCTCAAGGCTTCGCGGTAATGGAAGCCGCCTCGCAGGAGCATGGCTGGAACATTCCGCTTGCCGAAACCGCCCGCATCTGGCGCGCAGGCTGCATCATTCGTTCGCAGCTTCTGGACGATATCGCCCATGCTTTTGAGGATAGCGAAAGCCGCAACCTGCTTTTGGCGCCTGCCTTTGTCGAACGCATGAGCAAGGCTTCCAGCGGCCTTCGCCAGATCGTCGCCAAGGCAGCGCTCGCAGGTCTGCCTCTGCCCGCTTTGGGTTCGGCGCTCAGCTATTTCGACAGCTTCACGCAGGCGCTTGGCACCGCCAATCTCATTCAGGGCCAGCGCGATTTCTTCGGTTCGCACGGCTTCAAGCGTATTGATAAGGACGGGGATTTCCACGGTCCCTGGGGCTGAGATCTTTCGGTCCCTGACCCGCCTGCAAATGGCGTCTTTCTGCGATCCGGTGCCCACGTACTTAATGTACGCTGCGCTCCGGTTCTCGAAAGCCACCATTTTCGGCACGTCATGAACCGAAATCTCACCAGCCCATCGCGCGTGTCATCAACAACAAAGCCGCCCTCGGGCGGCTTTGTATTTTACTGCTTTCGCTCCCCCTCATCCTGAGCTTGTCGAAGGGTGAGGTTAGGAAGGGGCGTCAGTCTGCCAATACCAGCAGGTCGTGCGAGGCGAAATGCACCGTCACTTTGTCGCCGCGCTGCGGCGGCGGCTGGGTCGGGTCGTTGAACGTGTCGAAAGACAGGCGGTTTTTGCCGAGCGTCACGCGCGTGCGGATGACGGAGCCGAGGAAATGCACGTCCTCAATGGTCGCATCCAGTGAAGTATCGTGGCTCTTGCGCGCCTCAAGGCTGACAGCTTCCGGGCGCAAGGCCAGCGTCAGCGGCTTGCCTTTGGGATGATGGTCGAGCTTTTCCTGCACGGTGATGGTGCGGCCGTCGAGGTCGATGCTGTTCCGGCCCGGTTCGCTGACCGACGCTTCCAGCATGTTGAGCGTGCCGACGAACGACGCCACGAAGCGCGAGGCAGGGCGGTTATAGATGTCGAACGGTGAGCCGATCTGGTCGGCGCGGCCTTCGTGCATGACCACGATGCGGTCAGAGATCGACAAGGCTTCTTCCTGATCGTGGGTGACAAAGACGGTCGTGATGCCGAGCTTCTGCTGGATAGCGCGGATTTCTTCGCGCAAGGAAATGCGGATTTTCGCATCGAGCGCGGATAGCGGCTCGTCGAGAAGCAGAACTTGCGGCTTGGTTGCAAGCGCGCGCGCAAGCGCCACGCGCTGCTGCTGGCCGCCGGACATCTGGTAGGGATAACGGTCCGCCAGATGGTCGAGGCGGATGAGCCCCAGCATTTCCTTCACCGTGGCGTCGATTTCCGTCTTCGGCTTTCCGGCAACGCGCAGGCCGAACGAAACATTCTGCGCGACCGTCATATTGGGAAACAGCGCATAGGCCTGAAACACCATGCCGATATTGCGCTGGTTGGGCTTGAGGTCCACCACGTCCTTGCCGTTGATTTCGATGGCGCCGCTGTCGGGCAGCTCGAAACCGGCGATCATGCGCAGAACGGTGGTCTTGCCGCAGCCCGACGGGCCGAGAAAGGAGACGAATTCGCCTTTTTCCACGGCAAGGTTGAAATCGTGGACGACGGTATTGGCGCCGAAGCTCTTTTTCAGGTGCTTGATATTGAGAAAAGCCATGAATGTTACCCGGCGGTTGTCTTGAATTTATTAAGGCGCGAGACGAGTTGCAGCATGATGATGCTGAGCCACGTTATGCCGAACGAGATGATCGCCAGCGCTGACGGCTCATAGGCGCGGTTCGCGCCGACCAGTTGCAGGTAGGGGCCGAAGGCCGGGCGGTTCAAAAGCGAGGCCAGCGTGAATTCGCCGATGACGATAGCGAATGTGATGAAGGCGCCGCTCATCACGCCGGAGATCACGTTCGGGAAAATCACCTTGAACATGATGCGGCCCCAGCCCGCGCCGAGGCTTTGCGCGGCTTCCGTCAGCGTATTGACGTCGATGGTGCGCATCGCCGTATCGACGGCGCGATACATATAGGGCAGCGACAGTGTCATATAACCGAACATCAAGAGCACGTCGGTTGCCCGCGTCGACGCCGTGAACGGCAGCCATGACGACGAGTTGTAGATGCGCAAATAGCCGAACACGATGACGATGGCGGGAATGACCAGCGGCAATAGGGTGATGAATTCCATCACCGGACGCAATTGCGGCAGGCGCAGCCGCACCCAATAGGCTGTCGGCACCACCAGAAGTACGCCGAAAACGATGGTCAGCAGGCCGAGCAGGATCGAATAGCCGAAGGTCGCCTGGAAGTTCGGATCGGAGAACACGACGCGATAGGCATCGAAGGAATATTCGCCCCGCCGCATCCGCAGCGAGAATTCAAACGTCCCGATGAGGGGCACGAGGAAGTAAATGGCGCCGATCAGGAAGGCGATCCATGCGCCGATTTTCTGGGCGTTGATGCTTTTCCGTTTCATCGCTGCCACCTCTCGGCGCGAATGCGCAGCCAGATATAGATGAGGTTGGAAATACCCGTAATGACGATCATGCCAAGGGCCAGCGCATAACCGAGGTTCTGGTTGTGCAGCACATCACCGCGGATCTGGGCATAGAGCAGGATCGGTACGATGTTGAGCGAGGAACCCGTCAAGGCATAGGCGGTCGCAATCGCCCCAAAGGCGTTGGCGAACAGAAGAAGCGTGGTGCCGAGCAGGCTCGGCCACAGGATCGGGAAGGCCACCATGCGCCAATATTGCGCGGTGGTCGCGCCCAGAATGGAAGAGGCCTCGCGCCACTCTTTCTTCAGTCCGTCGAGAGCGGGCGTCAGGATCAGCACCATCAGCGGTATCTGGAAGAAGAGATAGGTGAGCGTCAGGCCGAAGAAGGAGAGCAGGTTGAAACCCGTCGCATAGAGGTTGAAGCCGAACCATTCCCTGAGCAGGATCGTCACGAAGCCGGTTCGCCCCAAGGTCGCCAGAAAGGCGAAGGCCAGCGGCACGCCTGCAAAGTTGGATGCAACGCCGGAAAAGGTCAGTACCGTCGGCCGCAGCCAGGAAGGCAGATTGCCGAGCACGACCGCCCAGGCGAGGAAGAAGCCGATGATCGCGCCGCCAATGGCCGATGCAAGGCTGACCTTGATCGAGATCCAGTAGGCGCTCATGATCTGCGGCTGGAACAGATCATGGATGTTCTGGAGCGTGAAATTTCCCGCCGGATCCTGGAAGGCGCCGATGATGAGATACATCGTCGGCCAGATCAGGAACAGGATGGCGAAGATGAAAAACGGTGTCACGCCAAGCCAGGACAACGGAAGCTGGCGCTTGCGCGCTCCGCTGCGGGGGACTGTTGTTTCGGCTACTGCACTCATGCGCTCTTTCTTTAGACCGGGTTCCCGCCAGAACGGAACTGAATCGTTCCAACTTTTTGTTTTATTTGTGCGATCAGCAGGGCTGTCATTCGGCGTCGGGTAATCGATAAAGTGCCTGAGTGTGAACCCCTTTGATATCGCGCCGACCGTGCAGGGCCGACGCGATATGTGTTCGATGCGACAGGCGCGAGCCTGCCGCTCGCGGTCCTTACTGGACGTTTGCGCCCACGACGCTATCCCATTCCTTGGTGATCGTGGTCTGTGCGGCCTCGATCTGCTCCAGGGTCGGGAAGATAGCCTTTTCATAGGCTGCTGCCGGCGGCAGCTTGTCGAGCAGTTCCTGCGGGATCTTGCCGGCCTTCGCCATCGCGTTGAAGCGGATCGGGTGGCAATAGCCCTTCAGATAGCCGAGCTGGCCTTCATCCGAATAGATGTGCTCCATCCAAAGCTTCGCAGCGTTCGGATGGGGCGCATAGGCGCTGATCGCCTGCACATAGACGCCGGCGATGACGCCCGACTTCGGAATGACGGTTTCGATTTCCGGATTGCCCTTGAGCGTGTCGCGGTCGGCGAGTGCGTTATAGTCCCAGCGGATGACGATGGGGGTCGAGCCCTGCGCCAGCGAAGCGGCCTTGCCGATGACCGGAACGAAATTGCCGTCGGCGTTCAGTTCCTTGTAGAACTCAAGGCCCTTCTTGCCGGCGGCTTCGCCCGGCTCGCCACCACGGGCGATACCTGCGGCATGAACGCCGAGAATGGCCTGTGCGGAAACGCGCGGATCGCCTGCAAGCGCGACGGAATTTGCGTAGTCGCTCTTGAGGAGGTCTTCCCAATCGGCGGGCACGTCCTTCACGATGTCCTTGTTCACCTCGAAAGCAAGCACACCGTAATAGTCGCCATACCAGTACCCCTCAGGGTCCTTGGCGCTGTCCGGGATTTCGTCCCAGGTCGCGACCTTGTAAGGCTGGATCAGGCCGTCCTTCTTGGCCGATGCGCCGAAGGCAAAGCCCACGTCGATGACGTCAGGAGCCTGCGGGCCCTTATTGTCCTTGTTGGCCTTGATGGCTTCGATTTCATCGCCCGAACCGGCGTCCGGGTTCAGTTCGTTGACCTTGAGGCCGTACTTGTCCTTGAAGCTCTGGATGATTTCGCCATAGCCGCACCAGTCATGCGGGAGGGCGATGGTGGTCAGTTCGCCTTCTGCCTTTGCAGCGGCGATCAGTTCGGCTGACGGTTCGGCAGCGGCGATGGAAACCCCGGCAACGGCGATTGCCGTCGAAAGCGACAGCAGACGCGCTGTGTAAGCAAGCATTGTTTGACTCCCCTGTTTTAAGGTCCGGCGAACGCCCCCGGTCGATTCCGGTGCTCGCGCATTCCCGATACCCGCCCTGTATGACGGTTGGATGACGGTTTGCGGCTTGTCACAAACCGTCAGCGATGGAAAGTGAAACACGTTTTCAGAGACTTAGCAATTCATCCCTTTGCGGGAACAGCATTTTTATGACAGGAAATGTGACAGCAAATTCGTCGTTGTCATAATTCTGCAAGAGGCTTTTCCTCGCGCGACAACGGTTTGTCTCAGCGCGGCATCGCATCCGGATCTCGGCGGCAAGCGAAAATTTCTGAAAGATGATCGAACCCGGACGGGTTTCATATGAAATCGGGCAGTGGAGGGCTAATGCCCTCCGCCGCCACCGGCAACCTGCTTCGGCTTGCGCAGCATGATGGCGCAGACGGCAAGCGAACAGAACATCATCGTCAGGATAAAGAACACGTCGATGAAGGACAGGAGGGTCGCCTGCTGGCGCACCATGCCGGAAAGTTTGGCGATGGCAACGGTCGCGCCGTCCATGCCTGCCGCATTGTATTTGGCGGTCAGGTTGGCAATCATCCTCTCCGCTTCGGCATTGCCCCAGCGAACATGTTCGGCCAGCCGCTCATAATGCATGTCGCCGCGCCGGGTCAGGATCGTGTTGATGACGGCGAGGCCGACGGCGCCGCCCAGATTGCGCGTCAGGTTGAAGAGACCGGACGCGTTTTTCAGCAGGGAAGGCGGAAGCGTGCCGAGGGCCAGATTGTTGATCGGCACCATGCACAGCATCAGCGAGCAGCCGCGCAGGATCTGCGGCAGCAGCAATTCGTAGAAATCCCAGTCGGCGGTGAGTCCGGTCACCATCCACGTGCCGGCGGCGAAGCCGAGAAAGCCGATCATCATCATCAGGCGCGGGTCCATCCTGTTGGACAGGAAGCCCGCAACCGGCGCGGTGAAGAACATGGCGAGGCCGCTGACGAACAGCGCTTCGCCGATCATGAGGGCATCATAGCCACGGACGCTGCTCAGATAGAGCGGATAGAGATAGGTGAGGCCATAGAGCCCGACGCCCATCACGAAGGAGAACAGCGAGCCGAATGCGAAATTGACGTTTTTGAAGGCACGCAGATCCACGATGGGCTGTTCCGCCGTGAATGCCCGATAGAAGAAGAGGATGCCGCCGACCGTCATGACGATCGAAAGGACCAAGATCGCTTCGTCCTGCAGCCAGTCGTTGCGCGGGCCCTCTTCCAGCACATATTCCATGGAGCCAAGGAAGGCGGCCATGCCGATAAGGCCCCACCAGTCGAACTTGTTCAAAAGCGAGCTGTCGCCTTCGTCGAAGTCGATCAGGTTCCATGCGGCGATGGTGACGAGAATGCCGGGGCCGACATTGACCAGAAACAGCCAGTGCCAGGAAAAGGCGTGGCTCAGATAACCGCCGATGGTCGGGCCGATGGTGGGCGCAAGCGTCGCCACCAGGCCGATCATCGGCGAGACGATCGAGCGCTTGGAGGGCGGGAAGATCGTGAAGGCAGCCGCGAAGACGCTCGGGATCATGCCGCCGCCGATGAAGCCCTGAATGGCGCGGTAGACGATCATCTGCTCGATATTGGTCGCCGTCGCGCAGAGCATGCTGGCGAGGGTAAAGCCCGCAGCCGAAAAGGTGAAGAGCACGCGCGTCGACAACAGGCGTCCAAGGAAGCCCGACAGCGGAATCATGATGACTTCCGCGATCAGATAGGACGTCTGGACCCATGAGATTTCATCGGAACTGGCGCTGAGGCCCGCCTGGATTTCCGCGAGCGACGCCGAGACGATCTGAATGTCCAGGATTGCCATGAACATGCCGAACACCATGGCCAGAAAGCCGATGGCCTTCTTCGGGTCTATGCGGTCATCTGCCGGGGCTATCGGCCCCATTGTCGTGTCTGCGGCCATGACGGCGCACTCCGGAATGGAAGAGAAAGGCGGCGTGAAACCTGTTCGCCGCCGCCATCTGTTATTTCATGTCACCCACAGCGCCCGGTCAGTCGGCCTTTTGCCCGGGGGCCGTGCGCGTGTCGATATCGACCACGACGCTGAGGCCCGCGCGGATCTTGCCGGATTCCAGCGCTTCCTTCGGGATCATGATGCGCACGGGCACGCGCTGCACGATCTTGGTGAAGTTGCCGGTCGCGTTTTCCGGCGGCAGCAGCGAGAATACGGCACCCGACGCCGGAGCGACGGACGCAACCTTGCCATCGAACTTCGTGCCGTCGATTGCGTCCACATAGATATGCGCCGTCTCGCCGGTCTTGATGCTTGCGAGCTGCGTTTCCTTGAAATTCGCATCGATATAAAGCTCATGGACCGGAACGAGCGCCGCGATCTTCTGGCCCGGCGAAACGAGATCGCCCTTCTTGCCGGAAAGATTGCCGATCACTCCGTCGAACGGCGCGCGCAGCGTGGTGAAGGAAAGGTCGCGTGCGGCTTTGTCGCGGGCAAGTTCTAGCGATTTCACGGTGCTTTCCGCTTCGCTATATTGGGCATTGAGCACTTCGATATTGGCCTTGGCGGAGGCGATCTGTGCTTCGCTGCCGACCAGCTTGGCGCGCGCCTGATCCAGCGACGACTGGGCGGTGTCGAGTTCGGCCTGCGCGACGAAACGCGTCTGGTGCAGTTTCTGCACGCGCGCCATCGCGTTCTGCGCATTGATCAGCACAGCCGTTGCCGCCTGCTTGTCGGCATCGGCCTGCTGAAGCATCGCCTGGGCTGCATCGGTTTGCGCCTTGATGCGGACGAGCGTCTGTTTTTGTGTCGCGAGTTTGGCCTCGGCTTCGTCGAGCGCGATCTGGTAGTCGCCTGCGTCGAGCTGAAAAATCACGTCGCCAGCCTTGACCTGCTGGTTGGCTGTCACCGGGATATTTTCAATATAGCCAGTCACTTTCGGGGCAATGGACGCGATGTCGCCCTGCACATAGGCGTCATCGGTGGACACCATGAAACGCCCCACGGTCCACCAGTCATAGGCATACCAAAGCCCGCCGGCAACGGCGGCTACGATGATGCCGGGAAGGATCACGCGTTTGCCCAATCCCTTCTTTTCGCCCTTTTTTGCGGGAGCGCCTTTTGGAGCGGCCTCCTGCGCGTCAGGTGCGGGGTGCGGCTGGGCTCTCTCGCTCACCGTGGCGTCGTCCGTCGCGGGCTGGGCTGCCGATGCGAAGTTCTTGGCATTTGGGAACGGATGAATATCGGCCTTATCAACGGACTTGGGGGCTGACATAGGGGAAACTCTCTGCACATCCTGGGGATTGAACCGCCCGGTTCGATGTTGACATAGATCAATAAGATGCGCATATCAAGAGCATATCGAACCGTTTGGTTCGAAAAATGTTAAGAGTCATTGAAATGAAACCGGACCGCAATAAAAGAGGAGCAATGAAAGAGAAGATGGATGATCGCAACCGGCACGATGAAAGTGCTATCGGCTGGCCTGGCGGCGATCAGTCTTCCGGGGATCAAGCCACCATTTGCGGTCCCGATACGGAATGCGGTCGCACGCGGCTCGGTGCCGGACAGGATCCGGCGAAGCGCCGCCAGATACTGGAGGGCGCGCAGAGTGTTTTCCTGCGCATGGGCTTCGATGCTGCCAGCATGAACGACATCACGCGCGAAGCGGGTGTCTCGAAGGGCACCATTTACGTTTATTTCAATAGCAAGGAAGATCTCTTCGTCGCCTTGTGCGAGCATTATCGCCACACAATGTTCAGCGAACTGATCGATACGCTCGACAACGGCTTCGACAGCCGTCAGGAGCTGATAGACTTCGGCGTGGCGCTGGTAACGCTCATCACCTCGTCAACCGCTATTCGCGCCCAACGGATCGTGCTGGGCGTCAGCGAGCGCAAGCCGGAACTTGCCGCACGATTCTACGAGCGCGGCCCGAAGCGCAGCCTCGTGGTGATGGCCGAATATCTCAACCGCATGATCAGGAACGGCAAGCTCAAGCCCTTCGACGCCGACCGGATGGCTTATCAGCTTTCCGATCTCTTTCTTTCGGGCCTCTATCGACCTCGCCTTTTCGGTGCGATCGCGGAGCCGCCGGCAGTGGAAACGATTCGCAGCAATGTGGAATTGGCAGTCGACTTCTTCTATCGTGCCTATGGCAATGAGCAGGAAGTGTGCTGAAATAGAACAACAGGATCCGGCAACTATGCCGAGATCAACAAAACTTTACCCAAAGACTAAATGAGTCCTTATTCGAGCCTTAATTCGGCGGCGTCTTGTGTGCAATTCATTGCCATAGATTAATTGTGGGTTGTCAACAGCCCGTTTTTTTATGTCACTACTACGCAAAACTGAATGGCTTCAGGCGCCGATTCGCCACGTTTCGAACCAGGTAATAAATCGCCTGCCAGCATCAAGGACATTATTATAATGACACTCGATCTGATTCATTTTCCCAATTTCAAGAAGACATTTTTTGGCTCGTCATTCCAGAGCGATACGCTGGCTCTGCTGACACGAATCCGCGACGAGATCGGTTGCCGCCATATCATGCACACCTATAAGGGGCGCATGGGCGATTGCACGAAGGCCAACGCGTCCGACCTCACCGTGGTCATGACGATACCTTCCAACTGGGCGGCACGCTACTCCACCAAGAACTATTTCGTCATCGATCCGATCTTTCAGGAAGACGCTCCTTATTTCAAGGAGGATGTCAGCGGCATAGTCCGCAATCTTCAGGAGGACGCAGACCGGTGCCCGGCTGTCGCCGAAATGCTGCAGGACGCCGAAAAGCATGGATTGGGCAATATTTTCGTTGCCGTTTCCGCCCGCAGCCAGAAAGGAGCGCCCGGCTGTTCCCTGTTCAGCTTCGAGGTCAGCCCGGATGAGGACCGCGAGCAGTTCGTGGCCAAGCTTCGTCCGCGACTGTTGAGCCTGTCGGGGATCATCCACTCCGCCCTGTGCGGCTGCAAGGATGTGGCGACCGTTTCCAATCTCCTGACCCCGCGCGAGGTCGACTGTCTGCGCTGGGCTGCAAATGGCAAGACGGATGGCGAGATCGCCGAAATTCTGAACATCGCCCGTTGGACGGTGGTGACTTATCTCCAGAACGCCAAGATCAAGCTCAACTGCTCCAACCGCACCTCGGCTGTGGCGACGGCGCTGTCGCTTGGCATCATCGAAATGCCGGAAGTCCACCATCTGAACTGATGCCGACGGTCTTTTAGAGAAGGATACCGGATGTTTTCACGCATCCGGTATTTTGCTGCACTCATTTTCCGATATGGCTGCTGCCGCTTTCGGAAAGTATTCTCAGGCCCGTTTTCGAAGCGGCAGGCGTGCGGCGTCGAAGGCGTTGGCGAGCCTTGCCGTGTTCTTCACCGGGTCTTCGTCGGCATCCTCGAAAGCGATGTGGTTCAGCTCCACGCCTGCCGTCTTGTCGGTAAGCGTCAGCCGGAAATAGGCATAGACGCCCTGATTGCGGAACTCCATGTCGAGCACGATGGCAGGCGGCGACTGCCAGTCGCAGCGATATTCCCCGCCATGACCGAGTTCCAGCGTGCCGGGAAAGAAGTAAAGCTCGGTCGCCGAACTGACGATATCGGCGATATTGGCAAAAAGCTCGCAGCGTATGAAAGCAATATAGTCGGCCGGATCGACCAGGCGAAGGTCGGCTGCGACTTCGCGCAGGTTTCCCGCAATGATCGCCTCGCGTTCGTTGGAGAATTGCAGGCTTTTCATGGTCTCACCGCCAATCTGGGGAACAGGCTGTCACTGTTCTGAAACATATAAATATCATGACTATCCATTTGTTCGTATACATGTCTTACTCCCAAAACCGGTTCCCGCTTTTGGGAGACATGCTCTAATGCAATGCATGTCGCGCATTGATGACCCGGATCAGCTCGGCCACGGCCTTGTAGAATTCCGGCGCAATCATCTGGTCGACATTGACCTGTTTGTAGAGCGCGCGCGCCAGCGGAACGTCCTCGAATATCGGGATGGAATGCTGTGCGGCGATCTCTCTTATCTTGAGAGCGATCAGATCCTGCCCCTTTGCCACGACGACCGGAGCGGCATCCTGCTCCGGCTTGTAGCGCAGTGCTACGGAAAAATGAGTCGGATTTGCGACGATGAGCGTTGCCGTCGGCACGGTGTTGATCATGCGGCGGCGCGCACGGTCGCGGCCGAGCGATCGCAGGCGCGACTTGACCAGCGGGTCACCTTCCGACTGCTTCAGCTCGTCTTTCACTTCCTGCCGGGTCATGCGCAGTTCCTGCCGCCAGTGAATGCGCGACCAGGCAAGGTCGAAACCGGCGATTGCCGTAATCGCCAGAACATTGGCGACGAGCAGGCGCACCATGTTCTCGCGCAGAAATTCCGGCAAGGCGCTCGGATCGGAGGCGACCGCATCGGTGAAAAGGCTGTTGCCGCTGAAGAAGACGACAAAGACGATGACGCTCGCCGCCAGGAATTTCGCCAGCGACTTGAGAAACTCGACCTGACCGGCGCGCCCGAAAATGCGCTGCCATCCCTTGAGGGGCGATATGCGCGATGCCTGCGGGCGGATGCGCTCGCCAACGAAGCGCGGCACGTTCTGGAACGCGGAAGCCGCGATGCCGGCAAGCGGAATGATGATGAACACCGGCACGAGGGCCGCGCCGACGGCGAGCGCCAGCACGCCAAACAGGCGGCTCGCATCCTCGGCGCTGTTCAAGAGCCAGTCCTCGGGGCGGTCGATCAGCTCGCGCAGGAAGACGGCAAGCTTCGTTGTGGCAGGTCCTGCGACAAAGACCGCGATAATCAGAAAGGAAGCGATACCGGCAAGGATCGGCGTTTCGCGTGAGAAGGGCATATTGCCCTTTTCCAAGGCGTCGCGGATTTTCTGCTCGGTCGCTTCTTCTGTTTTGCTTTCCTTGTCAGCATCATCTGCCATGGGTCACCGCAATCAGGACGAAGCTTCGCCAGCGTCGAGGGTGATGATTCCGCGCTCGGAAAGGTCGATGGCGATACGGGCTATCGTGCGGCGCGCATCGGCAATGTTCTGCGCTGTTATGTTGCCCTGTTCCGCGCCAAGCTCGGTTTCCACCATGCGTCGGCCACGGGTCGAGAGCGAGGAGAGAACCAGTTCCTGAAGCCTTGTGTCGGCCCCGCGCAGCGCGGTTGCGATCTGTTCGGTCTGCACTTCATCGAAGAGCAGCAGGCGCGCGCGCTGCGACAGGCGTTCAATGTCTTCAAAGGTGAAGAGCTTGGCCTTGATGCGGTTGAGATCGTCGCGGTTGAGGTCTTCGAGGCTCGCCATCAGTTCTTCCATCTCGCTTCTGTCGAGCTGGTTGAAGATGTTGGCGATCTGGCCGTGATGTGCCTTGACCGGACCGGAATCGCTGCGGCCCAGAAGGTCGCGCCGCAGCACGTCTTCCAGAATTTCCACTGCCGCTGGCGCCACATTGCCGATATGGAGCGAGCGCTGCACGACGGCATTGCGCAGTTGCGGCGGCAGGACGACGAACAGCCGCGCTGCAAGGTCGGACGGCAGCTTCGACACGATATAGGCGATGATCTGCGGATGCTGGTCGGTCAGATAGGCTTGCAGGCTTTCCACCGGCAGGCGTGCGAGCTGCACCCAGACCGATTCCTGAACGAGCTGCGGCTGGACGCGGTCTTCGAGAACGGCATCCACCTCTTCCTGCGGCAGCGCTTCGCGCAGCAGGCCCTCGAAGCGCTGGGCAGCTTCCGAAACCGGCGCGCCTTCGGCAAAGGAATCCTCGAACTGCTTGACGAGCTGCTCGAAATCGAGCGGTGAAATCGGCTCCAGCGTGCGGGCATGACCGGCAAGCTTGCGCAGGTCCTCGGCATTGAAATGCTTGAGAAGGCGCGCGGCGGCAGGCCGCCCGATGGCAACGAGGATCGCCGCCGCCTTTTGCGGGCCGGTCAGCGTATCGATGAGGCCGGTCGCGCCGCCTTCCATGTCGTCCGCAAGCGCCTGCTGTTCATTGTCGGCCATGGTCACGTCCGTTACTTGCCGATGATTTCGGTGAGGCTGACACCGAAACGCGAGGAATCGTCTTCCAAAACGATCACTTCCCCACGCGCGATGACGCGGCCATTGACCACGATATCGACCGGATCGCCGATCTGCTTGTCGAGGGTGATGACCGCGCCGCGACCAAGCTTCATCAGATTGGCGACCGGCATGGTCGTGCCGCCAAGAACCACCTGCACATCGACGGGAATGCCCATGATGAGTTCGAGATTGGGCTTGGATGGACCTTTCTGGGCGCTGCGCGGCTTTTCCTCGCGCAGTTCCTCAATGGCTTCGTCCAGTTCCTGCTGCATGTTGTTTTCCTTATTGTCCGCGCTCATGCCTGGCCTGCGAGATTTACGGTAGCTTTACGGACCGCGCGGCGCACAAAAACCGGCAGCGCATTCTTTTCCTTCGGAAGCGCTTGTTCGGTGACGGTCGCGATCCTGTCTTCGCTGCGTGCGCTATCGGCGACGTTGCGCGCATGGCGTATGTCGCGGGTCAGCGCCTTGCGCAGCCGGTTCAGTTCCTCGATCGCTTCTTCCATTTCGCGGCGCACGCGCTGCGTTTCGGCAAGACGGGCTTCAAGCTTGTTGTTTTCGTCGGTCAAGTCGGTGCGCTCGCTCTGGATCGCCTTGACGGCGCGTTCCAGCCCGTTGGAGGCGGCTGCAACGCGCAGCGCCAGCACCTTGCCGAGCTTGATCGTCTCGTTGGCCTTGCGGCCCACCACGATGAGCGCGCCCAGCGATGCAAGAGCCATCAATGTCGAAAGAACGTTAGCCAGCAACAAGCTCATCGATGAAATCCTCTTCCTGATTGACCGGGTCGCCGACCTTGACTGTGAAATGAATGCCCGATTTGCCGAGCGTGCACTTGAAAAGCTGCTGGTCGCCCGCGCGCAGGCGCACCTGCTGCATGGCGTCGGCAGGCAGTTTCAGAACCTGGCCGATTTCCAGCATCGACAAGGCGTCCAGCGTCATCGATCCCTGCTGGATAAAGGCTTCGAGTTCGATGCGCGCGCGGCTGACTTCGTGGCGCAGCTTCTTCGCCCAGCTTGGATCGGCCTGGTTCATCGGGCGGCGCAAAAAGGCGGCCACGGCATCCTGCATCGGCTTGTGCGTGCTGCGCGGTAAAAGCAGATGCACCTGCCCGGTCTTGCCTGCGGCAGCAACATCGATGCGGCAGGAAAAAAGGCGCGAGCGCTCGAAATTCTCGCGGTCGAATTCGGCGGTATCGATGCATTCACCGGCGGCAAAAAGCGCCTGGCCGTTCGCTTGTCCGTTTCCGGCAAAGACGTGATCGAGAGAAGTCGCAAGATGACCGGCCAGAAGCGCGGAAATCTTCTGCTCCAGCATCCCGAAGGGACGGTCCGCATCGACGGAGCCCATATTTCCCTGCGCGCCGAACATTGCCTCGATCACGGAGAAGACAAGCGTCGCATCGGCGGTGAAGTAAAGCGTGCAGCCCCAGCGCTCGGCCCTCAGGGGCGCGATGATCGCAGCCTTGTCGAGAATATCGCCAAAGGCGGCATCGTCGGTGCTTTCCACCTGTCCGGCCTCAATGTCGAATGCGGCAGCGCAGCCGTGTTTCAGCCGGTCGCAGAAATGCGTCGAGGCATCCTTGAACACATGGGCAAGCGATTTCAGGTCGTCGCCCGAAAGACCGGCTGCGCGCAGCACATTCTCGGCCAGAACATCGGTTTTGCGGTTTTGTCCCAATGTGGCGGTTTCGGCGGTGGTCATCTTACGCGGCCTGCTGGGTCGGCGCGCTCGCCATGGTTTCCTGCTCGACCACATCGATGGTCGGGCGATCATAGGCGGAGATGGTCTTGCGGCCATATTCCACGGCGATCTGCGGCAGGGAGCCGTTCATATAGGCGAGAAGCGTCTGCTTCACGACGATATAAAGACGATTGTTCTTTTCGCGGGTCGATTTGATCTTGGCTGCGATCGGGCCGACGACGCCGTAGGAGAAGAAGATACCGGCAAAGGTGCCGACGAGGGCCGCGCCGATCAGATGGCCTAGCACTTCCGGCGACTGGTCGAGCGCGCCCATGGCCTTGATGACGCCAAGCACGGCGGCGACGATGCCGAGTGCGGGAAGCGCTTCGGAAATGCTGACCATGGCGTGGTAGGGCTTGAGCTTGTCGCGGGCGATGGTGTGGATTTCCTCGTCCATCAGCGCCTCGATTTCATGCGAGCGCACATTGCCGACGATGATGAGGCGGCAATAATCGCAGATGAAGTTGGTGAGGTCCTCTTTCTTCAATACGCTCGGATAAGCCTGGAAGATCGGCGATTCCTTCGGATTGTCGATATGCACTTCCACTTCATTGCGCGACTTGGCGCGCAGCTCGCGCATCAGGCTGTAGAGCACGCCCAGAACGTCAAGATAGTCGCGCTGCTTGGGAACCGCATTGCTGAATGCCTCCATGCAGGCGCGGCCCGTGTCCTTCACCAGCGAAAACGGATTGGCGATGAAAAAGGTGCCGAGTGCCGCGCCCAGAATGATGACGAACTCCCACGGCTGGATGAGCACGCTGACATGTCCGCCCATGGCGATAAAGCCGCCCAGCATACAGCCCAGTGTGATGACAAGACCGACAATAATGCCCAAAGCTCGAGACTCCCGTACATTCTCTTTGCCGGGAACCTAAGCGCTGCGCCTTGCGCGAACCTTGTCTGGGGCAAGCTAGACTTCGGTCAGCCTTGGCCAGCTTCGGACAAGCTTGGTCTTTCATAAAGAGCGTAAATTTCAGCAGGGGGTCATGCGCATGGTCGATACGATGACGAGCTATCGCCTGATCGCGTCGGATATGGCGCGGTCGTTGCAGCGTGTTTCAAAGGAACCGATGGTTGAGCGGGAAACCGCCTACTACAAGGAGAATATCGGCAAGGTGAAATCCATTGATGATTTCATGGCCGACACCCGCCTTTATAATTACGCGCTGAAGGCGTTTGGCCTGGAGGACATGGCCTTCGCCAAGGCGTTTGTGCGCAAGATATTGACCGAAGGCATCAAGAGCGATGATGCCATGGCAAACAAGCTGACCGACAAGCGCTACAAGGAATTTGCGACGGTCTTCGATTTCGAGGGCAAGGGCGCGGAGGCGACCCAGGGCACCGCGGCGCAGCAGGGCGTGGTCGACAAATATCTTCGCCAGACGCTGGAGACGGAAGCGGGAAGCCAGAACGAAGGCGTGCGGCTGGCGCTCTATTTCCAGCGCAAGGCGCCGACGCTGACCAATGCCTATGAAATTCTGGGCGATAAGGCGCTGGTGTCGATGATCCAGACGACCTTTGGCTGGCCGTCCACCATATCCAATGCCGATATCGACAAGCAGGCAAAGATGATCGAGGACAAGATCGACTTCACCAAAATGTCCGATCCCGATTATGTCTCCAAGCTGATTTCACGATTTACCGCCATGTATGAGATGAACAACCCGACCGCGAGCAGCCCGGCCTCGATTGCGTCCCTGCTTCTGGGCGGCACGTCTTCGGTCGGCATTTCGATGGATATCCTCAGCACCTTGCAGAACTTCAAGCCGGGCGGGCGCTAGGCGATGCAGAATAATTCGATTTATGTAGGGCTTTCCTCGCTCATCACGCTTGAACGGCGGATGGATGCCATTGCCCATAACGTCGCCAATGTTTCCACGGTCGGGTTCCGGGGCGAGGGCACCAAGTTCGAGACCATCGTATCGAGCAAGGCCAGCGACGATGTGAGTTTTGCCACCGCAGGCAAGAGCTTCATCCGCACCGAGGCAGGCCCGATGATCAAGACCGACAATCCGCTGGATGTCGCGGTCAAGGGCGATGTGTGGATGTCGATCTCCACGCCGCAGGGCCAGATCTATACGCGAGACGGGCGCATGAACATGCTGCCGACGGGCGATCTCGTCACCGTCACCGGCCATCCGGTTCTCGATGTCGGCGGCGCGCCCATCGTGCTCAATCCGGCTGGCGGCGCGCCGAAGATTTCGAGCGACGGCGCAATCTACCAGAACGGCGCGCAGATCGGCGCCATCGGTCTCTTCACCATTCCCGCCGATGCCGACCTCACCTATGCGGGCACGTCCGGCGTGATCCCGAACAAGCCTGCCCAGCCAGTGGCCGATGACAACAGCGTGGGTGTCGTGCAGGGCATGATCGAGGGGTCGAATGTCGATGCCATGACGGAGATGACCCGCCTCATCAGCGTCAGCCGCGCCTTCGAGCAGGTCAACAATCTGCTGGCGCAGCAGGAGACCACCGTTTCTGAAGCCATCAAGACCCTGGGCTCCAGAAACGGATGACGCCTGATCTGCCGCTCTCCCGTCTTGCCGCTTTTGCCCGTCAGCAGTCGGTGGCACATAAGCCGCTCACCGGTATCGGCGGAACGGTAAGCGACGTGTCGCGTTCGGCGATTGCCGTGCGCGGGCTTTCGCGCGAGGCGCGGCTGGGCGATGCGGTGGCGATCCATGCGCAAGGCAATCAGTGCCTTGCGGAGATCATCCGGGTGGCGGATGCGCAGGTGCTGGTAAAACCCTTTGACGACCGCATCATTCCCTCGCTTGGCGCAGCGGTTTTCGAGGAAGGACCGCTCAATATCCGCCCGGCACCGGAATGGCGCGGGCGCGTCATCAATGCGCTGGGCCAGCCGATTGACGGCAAGGGCGCCTTGCAGCCCGGCACGCGGCCCATGGCGTCCGAGAGCCTTGCGCCCGCTGCGCTTCGCCGCGCGCGGGTGGATCGCGGTTTGCGCACCGGCGTCAATGTCATCGATATTTTCACGCCGCTCTGCTTCGGCCAGCGCATCGGCATCTTTGCGGGTTCTGGCGTCGGCAAGTCGACGCTGCTCGCCATGATGACGCGCGCGGCGGATTTCGACACGGTGGTGCTGGCCTTGACCGGCGAGCGCGGACGCGAAGTGCGCGAGATGCTGGAAGAAACCATGGCCGGCCATCTCGACAAGACCATCACGGTGGTTGCGACTGGCGATGAAAGCCCGATGATGCGCCGCCTCGCGCCCAACACCGCGACCGCCATTGCCGAATATTTCCGCGACCTTGGCCATAATGTCCTGCTGATCGTCGATTCCGTCACGCGCTTTGCCCATGCCGCGCGCGAGGTGGCGATTGCGGCGGAAGAGCCGCCGGTTTCGCGTGGCTATCCGCCAAGCGTCTTCAGCCAGCTGCCGCGCCTTCTGGAGCGTGCAGGACCGGGCATTACGGAAGCTGGCGGCAGCATCACCGGCATCTATTCGGTGCTGGTCGATGGCGACGATCATAACGAACCGGTTTCCGACACCATTCGCGGCACGCTGGACGGTCACATCGTGCTCGACCGGGCGATTGCGGCGCAGGGCCGCTTTCCGGCGGTCGATATTCCGGGCTCCGTTTCGCGCCTTGCAAAGCACAACTGGACGCCGGAACAGCGCAAGCTCGTCAGCCAGTTGCGGGGCATGGTCGCCCGTTTCGAGGAAACGCGCGATTTGCGCGCCATCGGCGCCTACCAGAAGGGCCATGATGGCCTTCTGGATCAGGCCGTCGATCTTGTGCCGCGTATCTATGATGCCTTGCAGCAATCGCCGGAAACCGGCCTATCGGACGATCCCTATAACGACCTTGCCGCGGCCCTGCGCGGCGACAGACAGGCGCAACACGCATGATGACGGGCTTTCGCAAGACAAAGGAAGAAAAACTCCTTGCTGACCTGACGGCGGAGGTGGAAGCCGCCGCACGGCAGGAGGGCATGAAGAAGCCGCAAAGCAAGGTGGACCGCTATCTGAAGATCGCGGCCATCACCCTTGCTGCGGGAAGCGCGATGCTGCCCTTCATCACCTATTTGCAGCGTGCCGATCTGGGCGCGCCGGAAAAGGCCGAGCGCAAGATCATCGATCCGCTCGACCGCTCGGAGCAGAAGACGGTGCGCCGCTTCCCGTCCTTCCGCCCGTCCGAACAGGTCGCGCCGAACGCCGATGTGGACGATACGATGACGGGTTCCGTCATGTCGAACGGCAAGGGTCTTCCGGGAACAGGTGCAGGCGGCGACGGCGAAGGCGGGGAAGGGCAGGCCATGCCCAAGCCGGTTTTCGCGCTGCGCGAGGTGGTCGGCGGCATGGCGATGATCGAGGATACATCCGGCTACTGGTTCGTTGAAAAGGGCTCGCTGCTGCCCGATGGCAGCCGCCTTGTTTCCATCGGTCGCGGCGCGGGCACATGGCAGCTTACGACGTCGTCCGGCGATGTGATCCAGAAGACGCCGTAAGCCCTTTTCAGAACCCCGCCGAGGGCGGGATTCCGGTCCGGTTTGAATTGAACCGTTGGAAAGGCTCTAACTGTTTGTTTTGTCGCATTTTCCAACGCAAACCGCTTCGCATTTTTGCTGGAAACGCTTTAATCAGAACTCATATTTCATGATGCGTTCGCCGCAGATCACCTCCCCCGTCATTCGGAAGCCTGTCTGCTCGTAGAGTCGCTGGGCACCATCGTTACCCGGCTGAAGGCCGAGAATGACGAAGGGGCAATCCGGCAGTTCCGACAGCAGGCCCAGCAATTGCTTGAGGGCTGCGCGGCCATAGCCCTTGCCCTGATGGCGCGCGTCGATCATGAAGCGATAGATCCAGTAGTTTCCATCGTCTTCATCAAGGGCATACATGGCGAAGCCGACCGGCTCGCCTCCGGCCCGGATAAGAAGCGGAACACAGGCCGGGTTGTCGTCCGCCTCTTCAAGGGATTCCTCATTGCTGGCCACAAAGTCCTGCTGATGCGGATGGGGATGCAGGGCTGTCACCCGCGGGTAGTCCGCCTGCCTGACCGGTTCGAGGGTCACGGCGGTATCGTCTGCAGCGCGAGGCTGTCCATTCTGTTTCATGACAGTGGGTTCCTGTAAGGCGCACGAGTTTTGGGCGTCCGGATGGACGCACGGCGCTCCAAGTTTCGATAGGATGCCCGCTGGCCGATAGGAAAACGCTTTAAACGTTCGCGCCTTGGCGCGATCCGAAACCAGCGGGCGCGGCAAATTCTGTCTTTTTCAGCATGTCGCACCTCCCGGCTCGCGTTGACGATGGCTCGCAGTTAGCCGCTTTCCTGGCATCACGCAAGTCTCGCACAAGATTCGCTGTGTAGGTTAACGAACAGTGAATAAGGATGGCGGGTAATAGTTATGGGGCCGATTCATCTCTTCGATCTGGCCGCAAGGCAGGCGCAGTGGCTGTCGGTAAGGCAGGCCACGGTTGCGGGCAATGTCGCCAATGCGAATACGCCGGATTTTCGTGCGCGCGACGTGCAGCCCTTCGCGGATGTGCTGGACAAGACGCAGCTCACCATGGCTGCCACCAGCCCCTTGCATCTGGAAGCCGAAGCCGACGGGATCGCGGCTACGCGCCTGCGCCCGGACGACATCACCGAGCAGACCCATTCGGGCAACACGGTCGATGTCGAGCAGGAAATGATGAAGGCCGGTGAGATCGCCCGCGAATATTCGCTCAACACAAGCATCGTGAAGGCGTTCCACCGCATGATGCTGTCGGTTGCGAAGGGATAGTCATGTCTTCCGATGCCTTGCAGAGCACATTGAAGATCGCAGCGTCGGGCCTTTCGGCCCAATCGACGCGTCTGCGCATCGTTTCCGAAAACATCGCCAATGCGCAGTCCACCGCCAAGACCGCCGATGCCGATCCCTATCGCCGCAAGACGGTTTCCTTCCGCACCGAGCTGGAACAGGGTACCGGAGCCGCCGAAGTCCGCATCGCGGAAGTCGGCAAGGATACGTCGCCCTTCGTCGAGCAATACGAGCCGAGCCATCCCGCAGCGGATGAGCGCGGCTATGTCCGCTATCCCAACGTCAACATGGTCGTTGAAATGGCGGACATGCGTGAAGCCAATCGTTCCTATGAAGCCAATTTGCAGGTCGTGAAACAAGCCCGTGAGCTGATTTCCATGACCATCGATCTCTTGAGGAGCACATAATGTACGACTCTATCATGAGCATTTCGGCGCGCAATGCCCTGTCGCGCCTTTCCGAGACGGTCGCCGAAAAGGGCGTGGGCTCGGCCTCCGCGCCGCAGGCGGTTCCGGCCGCTCCCGGCGCCTCGTTCGGCGAAGTCCTGTCGCAGATGACGGATTCCGTCGGCCAGAAATTGCAGGCGGCGGAGGCAACCTCCATTCAGGGCATCAAGGGCGATGCGCCGGTGCGCGATGTGGTCAGCTCCGTCATGGAAGCCGAACAGTCGCTTCAGACGGCCATCGCGATCCGCGATAAGATCGTGCAGGCCTATCTCGAAATCAGCCGTATGCCGATCTAGCGTCTGATCCAAAAGTCGCCATGCCGGGCTGCAAATGGCGATTTCTGCGTTTCCGGTGCTCACGTACCTCAAAGTACGTTGCGCTCCGGTCCTCGAAATCACCATTTTCGCCACAGCCTGCCGCTTTTTGATTCAGACTTCCAGATGAAAGATTAAGGACGCGCCATGAAAGCCCTGACGATTGCCGCAACCGGCATGAACGCCCAGCAGCTCAATCTGGAAGTGATCGCCAACAACATCGCCAATATCAACACGACCGGCTTCAAGCGTGCGCGGGCCGAGTTTACCGATCTGCTCTATCAGTCGGAGCGGACGGCGGGCGTGCCCAATCAGGCGAACCAGGCCATTGTGCCGGAAGGCGCGCTGGTTGGCCTTGGCGTGCAGACGGCGGCGGTGCGCAATCTTCATATCCAGGGCAGCTTCAACCAGACTGGCAATCCCTATGACGTGGCGCTGACCGGGCGCGGCTGGTTTCAGATCCAGAGCCCGACCGGCGAGACGCTTTATACCCGCGCCGGCGCGTTCAACAAGAATGCCGACGGCCAGCTCGTGACGCTCGACGGCAACCCGGTCGAACCGGCAATCACCATTCCGCCGGATGCTATCGAAGTGACGATCACCGATACGGGCCAGGTGTTCGCGAAATTGCAGGATCAGGTCAATCAGGTCGATCTCGGCCAGCTCACCCTTGCGAACTTCACCAACGAAGCGGGGCTGGAGCCGCTCGGTGGCAATCTCTACCGCGAAACGGAAGCATCCGGCGGTCCGCTGGTCGGCGTTCCGGGTGATCCGGGCTACGGCTCGATCAAGCAGGGCTATCTGGAAGCGTCGAATGTCGATCCGGTGAAGGAAATCACCGATCTCATCACCGCGCAGCGCGCCTATGAAATGAATTCCAAGGTCATTCAGGCTGCCGACGAAATGGCGGCGACCGTGTCGAAGAACTTGCGCTGACGGTGATGACGATGCGGCTGGCGAAAGCAATCTTACGGAAAACGGGGCTGGCGCTTGCAGGCGGATTGCTGCTCGCGGCAACAACCGGCGCGGTTGCTGCCGACCGCATCGCTTTTGTCGTGCCTTCCGCCACCGTTTATCCCGGCCAGATCGTGAGCGACACGGCGCTTCTTGAAAAGCAGTTCTTCATCAATGCCCCCGCAGCAAGCCAATATGTGCTATCGCTGGATCAGGCGGCGGGCAAGGTGGCGCGCAAGACGCTGCTCCCCGGCAAGCCGATCCTCGTTTCCGCATTGGGCGAGCCGTCTCTGGTCACGCGCGGCGTTCCGGCACCGCTGGTCTTTACAGCCGGTACGCTGACCATAACAGCCATGGGCACCCCGCTGGAATCCGGTGCGGCTGGCGATTTCATCAAGGTCCGTAACGTCGACAGCGGCATCATCGTTTCCGGCACGGTGCTGGCAAATGGTCGTATTCAGGTGGGGATGCAGTGAAGAAGACTTGCGCCGCCCTATTCACCGCTTTCGCACTCCTGTTCCAGCCCGTCGCAGGCTTTGCGGACGAGTCGTCGAAGAACGCGCGGGAATTCGGTTCCGCGGTGGATGCCGACGCCGATTGGCTGGGCTCCGGCGGCGATCCGTCGAAAATGGCTTATGCCGAACTTGGCCGGGGCAGCGCGGTCGCGCGCCTGAAGGACATTGCCACCATTCAGGGCGTGCGCGAAAACCAGCTTGTGGGCTACGGTCTTGTCATCGGCCTCAAGGGCACGGGCGACAGCCTGCGCAATTCGCCGTTCACCGAACAGTCCATGCGCGCCATGCTGGACAATCTCGGCATCAGCGCGCCGCGCAATTCCACCCGTTCCAAGAACACGGCTGCGGTCATCGTAACCGCCAACCTCCCCGCCTTTGCCGGGGCCGGTTCGCGCATCGACGTCACGGTATCGTCGCTTGGCGATGCGACCTCATTGCAGGGCGGCACGCTGGTCATGACCCAGCTTATGGGCGCCGACAACCAGATTTATGCCGTGGCGCAAGGCAATATGATCGTGTCTGGCTTTTCGGCGGAAGGCGAAGCGGCAAGTGTCACGCAGGGCGTGCCGACTTCCGGCCGCATTCCGAACGGCGCGCTGGTCGAGCGCGAAGTGGCTGGCAATTTCGGCAAGGAAAGTGAAATGATCGTCGAGCTGCGCGATCCCGATTTCACCACTGCCGTGCGCGCCGCCGATACGATCAATGTCTTCGCCAAGCGCCGTTACGGGCGCGGGGTGGCCATTGCGCGCGATGCCAAGACGATCCGCCTGTCACGCCCGAAGAACGTGCCAGCGGCGCGTTTCCTGGCCGAGCTTGAGGGTCTGCCGATCACGACCGACGAAGTGGCGCGTGTGGTGGTGGATGAGCGGACGGGGACTGTCGTTATCGGCGAGAAGGTGCGCATTTCCAAAGTCGCGATCAGCCATGGCAGCCTGACCGTCCGCGTGACGGAAACGCCGATGGTTGTCCAGCCTGAACCGTTCAGCGACGGCGTGACGGCGGTTGAGCCGAACACCGATATCGCCGTCAACCAGCAGAACGCCAAGATCGGCATCCTGACCGGCGCGAACCTTGAAAATCTGGTGAAGGGCCTGAACCAGATCGGTGTGAAGCCGACCGGCATCATCGCGATATTGCAGGCCATCAAGACATCCGGCGCGCTTCACGCGGAACTGGTGGTGCAATGACCAAGGCGCATAAATTGATCCGGTTTGGCTCGGCAGCGGCGCTGTTTCTGGCGACGTCCGTTCCCGCTTTCGCCGATCCGCCCGCACTCGGCAATCTCGATGAAATCCGCAAGTTCTGCGGCAATATCGACGATCAGGCGGCGGATGCCCGCTATGCGCTGCAAACCCGCCAGCTGACCGAGCTGAAGGCCGATGTCGAGGAGCGGATGCGGGCGCTTGAGGAAAAGCGCCGCGAATATGAAATGTGGCTGAAGCGCCGCGACGAGTTCGTCAGCAAGGCGCAGGATTCGCTGGTCGACATCATCTCGAAGATGAAGCCGGAGGCCGCAGCGGCGCAAATGGCGCTGATCGGCGACGAAGCGGCGGCGGCCCTGATCCTCAAGCTCAATCCGCGCGTTTCCAGCATCATCCTCAATGAAATGCCGCCGGAAAAGGCGGCCAAGCTTGCCCGCGTCATCGTCGGCTCGCAGCGCACCTCGACCGCGCCGCAGCCTGCCAGCGACCAGCGCGCCGCGGCGCAGACCGGGAATACGGTGCAATGAAGAACAGCATGAACAAAGCGATCCTTGCAGCAGCGACCCTCGTGCTCCTCGCCGGTTGCGCGACCAAGCCGGAGGAAATTGGCCGCGCGCCCGACCTCTCCCCGGTTGCGGCCCATCTCGGCATGGAAAACAATCCGCAGCTCAGCGGCTATCCGGTTCGCCCGAGCAAGGCGTCCTATTCGCTCTGGGACCAGCGCTCGACCAATTTCTTCAAGGACCCGCGCGCCGCAACGCCCGGCGATGTGCTGACCGTCATCATTTCCATCAATGACCGCGCCAACCTCGACAACAAGACAGACCGCGAGCGCGTGTCGAAGGGCATCTACGGTGCGGGCGGTTCCTTCGCCACGAGCAGCCTTTCGGGCGCGGCGGCTGGCGGTGACATGGACGCTTCGGTCAACACCCATTCCGACAGCAAGTCGAAGGGCAAGGGCACCATCGAGCGCAGCGAGGATATCCGCCTGCAGGTTGCAGCCATCGTCACCGATACGCTGCCCAACGGAAACATGATCATCCGTGGCTCGCAGGAAGTGCGCGTGAACAATGAATTGCGCGTGCTGAACGTCGCTGGCGTCGTGCGGCCGCGTGATATTTCCGGCAACAACACGATTTCCTACGACAAGATTGCCGAAGCCCGCATTTCCTATGGCGGGCGCGGACGACTGAGCGAGATTCAGCAGCCGCCTTACGGCCAGCAGATTCTCGATCAGGTTTCTCCCTTCTAAGGCATACCGGATATGAGCGACACGACGGCAACGGAAAAGGACGGCAAGGCGAAAAGCTCGCTGACAGGGCTTCTGGCGGCGCTCGCGATCCTGACCGTCATCGCCGGCGGCGGCGGCTGGTATCTGGGCGGCATGATTTCCGCCGACCGGCAGGCATCGGCCAGGCCCTCCGGCAAGGAAGACAAGCCGAAACAGGGTGACTTTGAATCGCGCTCCATCGGCACTGTCGTTCCCTTGCAGCCGATTGTGACCAATCTCGGCATTCCGCAGGATACGTGGGTGCGGCTTGAGGCGTCGCTGGTGGCAAAGCCCGGACATGAAATTCCAGCGGCGTTGGCGGCAAGCGTCGGCGATGATTTCCTGAGCTTCCTGCGCAGCGTCAATCTCATGCAATTGCAGGGCGCGGCGGGGCTTGCCTATCTGCGCGCCGACCTCGAAGAACGCGCGCGCCTGCGTTCGGAAGGCGCGGTCGACCGCGTCTTCATCTCGGCGCTGGTGGTGGAATGAAAAAGCTCCTTGGCCTCGGCGTCGTCCTGACGCTCGCCCTCACGGTGTCCGCACAGGCGCAGCAGCCGCTGACGCTCGACAACCTGCTTCCGGCAGGCAGCGGGGCTGCGAGCGGCCAGATCGTGCAATTGTTCGGGCTTCTGACGGTGCTTTCTATCGCGCCGGGCATTCTCATCATGGTCACGAGCTTCACGCGCTTTGCCATCGCCTTTTCGCTTTTGCGTTCGGGCCTCGGCCTCCAGACCGCGCCCGCCAGCATGGTGATGATTTCGCTTGCCCTGTTCATGACGTTCTATGTGATGGCGCCCGCCTTCGACCGCGCGTGGAACAACGGCGTGCAGCCCCTGATGCGCAACGAAATCACTCAGCAGGCCGCTTTCACTGAAATTTCCCAGCCGTTCCGGGAATTCATGCTGGGACAGGTGCGCGACAAGGATCTGCGGCTCTTTGAAGACCTCGCCGATCCGTCTTTCCGTACCGGCGATGACGGCATTGTCGATTTCCGCGTGCTGGTTCCCGCCTTCATGATTTCGGAACTGCGGCGCGGGTTCGAAATCGGCTTCCTGATTGTCCTGCCATTTCTGGTGATCGACCTCGTGGTCGCTACGCTCACCATGTCCATGGGCATGATGATGCTGCCGCCGACGGTGATCTCGCTGCCGTTCAAGATTCTGTTCTTCGTGCTGATCGACGGCTGGAATATTCTGGTCGGAAGCCTGATACGATCCTTCTCCTGACCCATTTTGATACGCTTCAAACCGCACTGACCAAAATTCCGAATGGAAATTTGCGAATCGATTAAATTTTGACGGAATAAATTAGCCTTTCTTTAATATTTGGGTTCTATCTGTCGGCTCATGGTGGGTTTCCGCGCGTTACGCGGCAACAGGCATGATGCCGCTCCACCATGCCGGTAATCTAAAATCCGGCCTGTCCCTCAGATTGTTTTTCCCAAGGGGCAAAAAACTATGGCTAGCATTCTTACAAATTCGTCGGCTCTGACCGCTCTCCGGACGCTTGCATCGACCAACAAGGCACTGGAATCGACTCAGAACCGCATCTCGACCGGTCTCCGTATTTCCGAAGCATCGGACAATGCTTCGTATTGGTCTATCGCTACGTCGATGACGTCCGACAACAAGGCCAACTCAGCTGTTCAGGACGCCCTCGGCCTTGGCGCTGGCAAGGTCGACACCGCTTATTCCGCGATCAACAAGATTAAGGATGAAGTTGACAAGCTGAAGACGAAGCTTGTTTCGGCACAGGGCGCAAGCTACGAAGACCAGATGAAGATTGCGACCGAAATCAAGACGATTCAGTCGAATATCAAGTCTTTCGCAGCAAACGCCAACTATGCAGGTTCCAATCTGCTTCAGAGCGATTCTAGCAAAGATCCGGCTGCTGCTGGCGATCCGTCCAATCCTGCCGACCTGAAGGTTGTCGCATCTTACAACCGTACGGGATCTTCCGTGACCATCGATACGGTAACGGTTTCTGCGGCTGATACACGTGTTATCGATACTGACGGTGCGGGCGCTGGCATGGTCGACGCTCTGCTCAAGGATGATTTCTTCAAGCCTACAGCCGGTACTGGTGGCGCAGCTGATGTACCAGTCGATGCAGCCGACATCAAGACCGCTCTTGAAGCTGTTGAAGGCGCTCTCGGCAAGCTGACCACCGGTGCTGCTGCACTCGGTGCGGCCAAGTCGCAGATCGACAGCCAGAAGAGCTTCCTGTCGGGTCTTCAGGACTCCATCGAGAAGGGCGTTGGTACGCTCGTTGACGCTGACATGAACAAGGAATCGGCACGTCTGTCGGCTCTGCAGGTTCAGCAGCAGCTCGGCGTTCAGGCTCTGTCGATCGCCAACTCGTCGAACCAGAACATCCTGTCGCTGTTCCGCGGCTAATCTGAGTAAACAGCAAGAGCGCCGGGTTGCCGGCGCTCGCGAGTTCTCAGGCAAATCAGGGGTTCGCATCCGAACCGGCCTGATCGGATCGGATGTCTTTGGGCGGAAAACGGGGCGCGGGATTTATTCCGCGCCCCAATTCTTTCCCGGTCTCCAGAAGCACCTGCTTTCATCCGCCGCCACTTTCGCGCAAGCTTCGCGGGCTAGTTTGCATCCATCATGATGGCGGTGGTGTCGATGCAGCAGAATTTCCAGCAATTGATCGAACAGCTCAAGGCTACGCTTGGCAAGCTTGGCGCGCGAAAACTCGTGGCGCTCGGACTTGTGGGCGCGGCGCTTATGGGCGCGATCCTCTATACAAGCATCTATCTGAGCCGCCCCTCCTACGAGACACTTTATGTCGGCCTTTCGCGCGACGACGTGAACCGCATGGGCCTCGCGCTCGGCGAGGCAGGCATTCCTTTCGATGTGAAGGCCGATGGCTCGTCCATCCTCGTGCCCATCGGCAAGGCGGAAAACGCCCGCATGTATCTGGCCGAAAAGGGCCTGCCGACCTCCAATAATGCCGGTTATGAACTCTTCGACAATATGGGGTCGCTTGGCCTCACCTCGTTCATGCAGGAAATCACCCGCGTACGTGCGCTCGAAGGCGAAATCGCCCGCACCATCCAGGCCATTCGCGGGGTGAAAGCAGCCCGCGTCCACATCGTTCTGGCCGAAAAGGGTTCGTTCCGCCGTGGCGACCAGAAGCCGTCGGCCTCGGTCGTCATCCGCGCCGAAGGCGGCTTTGCCGCCGAATCCGCCCAGTCCATCCGCCAGCTGGTCGCCGCTGCCGTTCCCTCGCTTGATGCCTCTGCCGTGACCGTTCTCGACACCAATGGCCGGCTGCTGGCGTCAGCAGGCGAAGCCGCCAATGGCGCGGCGCTGATGACCGCCTCGCTGGAACAGCAGGTCGCCGGCAACGTGGATGACAGCATCCGCAAGGCGCTGGCGCCCTATCTTGGGCTGGGCCATTTCCAGACAAGCGTTCAGGCCGTGCTCGATACGGACCGCCGCCAGACCAACGAAACGATCTTCGATCCTGAATCCCGCGTCGAGCGTTCGGTGCGCGTGGTCCGTGAAAGCGGCGATTCCCGCAACAACCGCAACGACAACGCAACCGGCGTCGAACAGAACATTCCGCAGGAAGAAATCCAGAACCGCAACGGCGAAAGCTCGTCGGAAAAGACCGACCGCCGCGAGGAGCTGACCAATTATGAAATGAACAGCAAGACGGTTTCCACCGTCAGCGACGGCTACACTGTCAAGCGTCTGTCCATCGCCGTTGTCATCGATCAGGCGCGGCTTCTGGAAACCGCAGGCACCACGCCGCCGCCCGCCAATTTCGTCGACCAGCAGATCGCCAAGATCCGCGACCTCGTGGCAACCGCTGCCGGTCTCAATGCCGATCGCGGCGACGTCATCAACGTGACGGCAGTCAACTTCCTCGATCCTGCCGGTGCCGATATGGAGCCGGTCTCCACGCCGTGGACCGAAACCGTGCTTCGCCAGAGCGGTTCCTATGTCAATGCGCTTGCCATCCTTGCCGCTGTCGGCCTCCTGATCTGGTTCGGCCTGCGCCCGCTGCTGCGTGACCAGACTGCCAAGCCTGCGGGCACGGAAGTCGCTATCCGCGAGACAAGCGAAGTGGCCGCGCCCGATTTCGTCGGCGGTCAGGCGGCAGGCGAGGGCGTACAGGCCGTCATTGGCGGGCCGGAAGCCTATGCCGACCAGATGAAGACCAGCCTCAGTGATCTTCGCCAGCGCATGCGCATGCCCGCAAAGCTGCGGCTGGAACAGATGATCGACATGGATGAGGAGCGTGTCGCCGCAGTTCTCAAGCAATGGATTCACGAAACCGCTGCAAGCCGCGAGGCCCAGCCCGTGCAGGCTTCGGTCATGCCGGAGCTTGAGGCGGCCTGACGATGAGCGCGCTTTCGCTGAGCCGTTACCTTCCCGATTTTTCGACCCATCATATCGGTGATGAGGCGGTCGAGATCATTGCCGCGCCTCTGCCGCCGAAGCCGCTGAAGGAGATGCCCGCGCCGCAGGGCGTGAGCGAGGCGCAGAAGCGTGCGGTCTCCGCTGAACATTCTGTTGCCGCCGAGCAGGCGGAAGTCGCGGCCATCATCGCCAGTGAGGAAGAAAAGCGCGCTGCCTTTGAAGCAGGCCGCGAGGACGGGCACCGCGAAGCCGAGGCGCTTTACGAGGCCGAGAAGGCGCGGCTTCTGCGTGAGCACGAGGCCGAAATCGAAACGCTGCGCGCTGCATTCTCGCGTGAGCAGGCCCTGCTTCTGGCGGGAAGCCTGACCGAAGCGCTGGCTGCGCTGGAGCGCAGTTTTTCCGGCCAGATCGCCGAAATCCTGATGCCGTTGCTGGCGCAAAAGATGGAGCGCGAGGCGGTTGCGGAGTTTGCACGGCGCATTGCGGCGCTGGCGCTTGATGGCGAAGCGCCGGAAATTTCCGGTCCGGCGCGGTTGATCGCGCCGCTGCGGGATCATGCTGCCCTTCTGCCGTCCGGCTGCCGGTTTTCCGAAACCGGTGCGGACGAACTTTCCTTTTCCTTTGGCGAGCGGATGCTTGAAACGCGCATCGCGCCGCTTCTTGAAGAATTGAAGGCTGCGGTCCAATGAGCATCGATCCCGAAACCAAGCGTGAGATCATCATTGTTCGCCGTGGCGGGCATGACGACCATGACAGCCATCATGGCGGCGTGTGGAAGATCGCCTATGCCGACTTCATGACTGCAATGATGGCCTTCTTCCTCGTCATGTGGCTCATCAATGCCGCCAATGAGGAAACCAAGGCGGCGGTTGCCAGCTATTTCAATCCCGTCAAGCTGATGGACCGGCATTCAAGCCCCAAGGGCGTGCAGGATATCGAGGAAAAAGACGGCAAGGTTCGCTATGAAAGCGACCAGAAGATCGAAAACAGCACCAAGGTCATCAATGATACGACCGTTGCGCCGGTGAGCGAACAGGAAGAGCGCCAGCTTTTCCGCGAACCTTATGCGGTGCTGTCGGAACTGGCCCACGAAACCGGTGTTTTGCAGAACCAGTCGGCCAAGGGCGATGGCGGCACGTCGCAATCCGGTCCCGCAACGGGTGCCGAAGGCGGCGAAGCCTATCGCGATCCTTTCAGCCCGGACTACTGGTCGAGCAAGGCTGTCGGCGACCTGACCCCGCCGGATGCCGCGCCTGCCGCCCCGCCGAAGCCGGAAGCGGCCCAGCCGAAACCGGAAGAGGCTGCAAAGCCTGCGGAAGCGCCAGCAGAAACGCAAGAACAGCTCATCGCCGATCTGAAAAAGGCCGCAGAAGGCGAAACCGCGAAGGAAGATGCCGCGGCGAAGAAAGCCGAGCCGATGCCCGACGTGACGGTCGTTCCCGTCGATGGCGGCGTGATGATCCAGCTTACCGACAAGATCGACTACGGCATGTTCACCATCGGCTCCGCCAAGCCGGATGCCCGGGTGGTACAGATGCTGGAGCGTATCGCGCAGGTGATTTCCCGCCAGCCCGGCGAAGTCATCATCAGCGGGCATACGGATGCGCGCCCGTTCAAGAGCGCGACCTATGACAACTGGCGTCTTTCATCGGCGCGCGCGCAGATGGCCTATTACATGCTGGTTCGCGGCGGGCTTGACGAAAAGCGCGTGCTGCGCGTGGAAGGCTATGCCGACCGCCAGCCGAAGAACACCAACGATCCGAATGCGGCTGAAAACCGCCGCATCGATATTTTCCTCAAGTCCGCGCCATGAAGCAATATGGGAAGCGGTTCGCCACGCGCTCACTCCTGGCATGTGTTGCAGGCCTTTTCCTGACGGGAGCGGCCTTCGCACAAGCGCCAGCGTCAGCCGGGACCCGCACGCTGCCGGTGCTGGAACCCTACAAGCTCGTGCGGTCGCTGCGCATGTTGCAGGACCAGATTGTCGCCGGAAAGCCGGAAGCAGTCGTGATGCTCAACAAGCTTCTGGGCTTCGTCAGCGCGGATATGGGACGCGCGTCGGGCGAGGTCTGGAACAATCCGGAAAATGTCTACGCGGCGATCATCTATCTGTTCAATGGCGGCAATCCGGAAGCCGTGCGCAAGGTCCTGGCCGACCTCAAGACCGATGCCGTGCCGCCGGAACTGGTCAAGGGCGCGCTGGCCTATGCTTCCGGCCAGACGATTGAAGTTGTGAAGCTTTTTTCGGTGCCGCTGTCGCCTGATGTTCCGGCGGAACTGAAGGCATCCATCGTGCTTGTCACCGCCAGCCAGATGACAGCCTTCGATCCGGCGACGGCCTTGATGCGGCTCGACCAGGTGCGGCTCGACGCGCCCGGCACCTTGTTCGAGGAAGCGGCGATCCGCCGGTCGATGCCGATCGCAGCCCGGCTTGGCGACGCCGACAAGATCAGGCTTCTGGCGCGAAACTATCTCCAGCGCTTTCCCCGTTCGCCCTATATGCGTGATTTCATGGCGCAATTTGTCGATGCGGCGGTAAAGCTCAACGACCGTATCGGCAATGCGGAACTGGCAAGGCTGATCGGCTCGGCCGATCCGGTGATGCAATATTCGCTCTATCTGCAAATCGCGCGCGGAGCGCTTGTCGATGGCCAGACGGAGCGAGCGCGTTTCATGTCGGCGGAGGCGAAAAAGCTTGCCGACAAGCTGAAAACCGACCCGACCCGCGCCAATCTCTATGCGGCGGCAAGCGATGTGGCGTCGGATTCGGCGGGCAGCGCGCTGCGCGAACTGTCGCAGATTTCGCCCGACAAGCTGCAGGAGCCGGACCGCAAATTGCTGAAAGCCGCCGAAGCAGTCGGCACCGTCGTTACCCGTACGCCGGACGCTTCGCCGCCCGCAAAACCGGCGCTTACGGAAAAGGATGTGCCGCCGATGGCCGTGGCAAATTCGCCGGAAAACCGGGCCGAAAAGCCGGTTCCAGCTCCGGTCGCTGTCAACCAGAAACCGGCCAGAAACCAGCCGGAAGACGATTTGCAGAAGACGATGGAAGATGCGCGGCGCAAGCTTGCCGAAATCGATGCCTTGCTAGGAAAGACCGTTCAATGAGCGTTGATATTTTGCTGAATTCCACCAGCCGGCTTGCATCGCTCGCCCGAAATTCCGGTCCGTCGCAGGCAAAGACCGAAGGCGAGAACGAGGGGCAGTCCGACCCGGCGAAATTGTTCAGCTCGCTTCTGGAAAGGCCGCAAGGCAAGGTCGAAAAGAAGGATGAAAACGAGCCGGGAGCCAAGACGGACGAGGCTGAAAAGAGGGAGGAGGACGGCGCGACACCGGTTGCGATTTTCGCTCTGCCACAAAATATCCTTTCTTTGGACACATCCTCGCCCGATTTGAAGGGGGTCGATCACAATTTCGCCACAGGAAATTTCGCGAAAAACGACCAAAACCTCCCCGATCCGCTGTCTGCCTTAATTAAGGAGCACGACCCGGTAGAGGTCGAGGAGCAGGGCGGTGAATTGCCTGCCGCCGGTGCCGGACAGAAGAAGACAGTCGCTCAGGCGACCTTCCCGGCAAGCGCGAAAACCGATCAGCCGGTCAAGCAGGATGCACCGAAAGCAAGCGTCGACAATCAGACGGAAGCAGCGACGGACGACCTCGCCAGCCTTCTGAAAACGGATAAGGGTCAGGCGCAGCAGCAGACGGGGCAAACGCCTGACCGTGCCGATCTCCAGCCGCAGCCAGCCGCGAAGGGCAATGCGCCCGCAGACGTAAAAGTCTCCGCCGCGCCATCGCCGGGCGCGGCGCGGATCGCCGACATTCAGGTGGTGTCCGAACGCAGCTTCGGTCCGGTCAAGACCTTGCAGATCAGGCTCGATCCGGCGGAACTTGGGATCGTGACGGCACGCATCCGCGTGGCATCGGAAGGGGTCGAGGTGCATCTCGTCGCTGAAAAGACCCATGCGGCGGAAGCGCTCGCCGCTGACCGCTCGATGATCGAGAAAGCCCTGAAGGCGGCGGGGATAGCGGACGACGCGAAAATTTCCGTAACCGTTGCCGACCGCAACGCGGCAGGCGCGGTGCAACAGCCCCAGGCGTCGCAGAATGCAGGCCAGCAGCAGGCTTTCAACATGCAGCAGGGCTTTGACGGACGGAACGGCGCGCAGGCGCAGGCGGGTTTCATGGGCGGTGAGGGCAGGCGGAATGGCGAATCCGGTCAGGCAGGACAGGAGCGTTCGGACAGGCAAGCCGCGCAGGAAAGCGGCAACGGCATTGCTGGCAGTGATGGCCGCAATCGCGGTCTGGTTGTCTGATAGTCGCCCCACCCGCGCCGAAAATATCTGCGAGCGCGAGATGCACCGGGCATCGGCGCGCTACGATGTGCCGCTCGGCATTCTCTATGCGGTGGGGCTGACCGAAACCGGACGCAAGAATTCCCTGCAACCCTATGCGATGAACATCGAAGGGCGCGCCGAATTCATGCCGTCGCAGACGGCGGCGATAAGGCGTTTCAATGAGGTCCGGGCCGAAGGCGCAAAGCTGATCGATCTCGGCTGCATGCAGATCAACTATCACTACCACGGCAAGGAATTTCCATCAGTCGCCGCGATGCTGATGCCAAGCCTCAATGTCGACTATGCGGCGCGCTTCCTGAAGCAGCTTCGACAGCGCGAAGGCAACTGGACGATGGCGGTCGCGCGCTATCATGCGGGACCGAACAACGACCCCGCCCAGAAGCGTTATGTCTGCCGCGTGATGACGAATATGGTCGCCAGCGGCTTCGGAAACTGGACGGCTGCGGCGCGAAGCTTCTGCTTCGGCTGAGCCGAAAACCCGGGAAATTTTACAGGTTGTAACAGAGTGTCAGGTGCACCCATGTTGCGGGTGCTCAATTAACGGTTGCAGCCCTTGGCGGGAGCTGTTAAAGCGACCCGAATTTTAAGCCCTTGTAAAGAATCGTAAAAGTTTGTGAGCCGTTAACCTCCGGTTAAGGTTTCAACGGCTAAGGGGGCGGACGCGTTGCAATCAATGCGATTCCTTTTATTTTAGTATAAGCTAAAATGCCTCCCAATTTATTGCGGGCAATTAATTGCCATTGTTGCTGATTCCCTCCCCCAGTTATTGCTAGCGTGCTTGGGCTAACATATTGATTCGGAAGGCGGGCCGATGATCGTTGTCGTAGACGACAGAGATATTGTGACTGATGGATACTCATCCTGGTTCGGTCGCGAAGGCATCACGACAACAGGTTTTACCCCTACCGATTTCGATGAGTGGGTGGAGAGCGTTCCACAGCAGGACATCATGGCCGTCGAAGCCTTCCTGATCGGTGAATGTGCCGATCAGCACCGGCTTCCGGCCCGGATTCGTGAACGCTGCAAGGCGCCCGTGATCGCCGTCAACGACCGCCCGTCGCTTGAACATACGCTGGAGCTTTTTCAATCAGGCGTTGACGATGTTGTCCGCAAGCCGGTGCATGTGCGTGAAATCCTAGCGCGCATCAATGCCATCCGCCGCCGCGCGGGCGCGTCCGCCGCTTCCAGCGACAACGGCACCGAGCTTGGCCCGATCCGCGTTTTTTCCGATGGCCGCGATCCGCAGATCAACGGCGTTGATTTTCCGCTGCCGCGCCGCGAGCGCCGCATCCTGGAATATCTGATTGCCAATCGCGGCCGCCGTCTCAACAAGGCGCAGATTTTCAGCGCGATCTACGGCATTTTCGACAGCGAAGTCGAAGAAAATGTCGTCGAAAGCCACATCAGCAAGCTGCGCAAGAAGCTGCGCGAGCAGATGGGTTTCGATCCCATCGATTCCAAGCGCTTCCTCGGCTACTGCATCAATATCGAATGAGGTTGATGCATTCCGGCACCGCGATCTCCAGACGCGCGGGTGCCTTCGGTAAACCGGTCCCTTCAGTAAAAGCGTAAAAAATCCCAAGGCTACAGTTTCACGCAAGCGTGGCTCATTAGCTTTACCGCGGATGGGTGGGACGATTTGCCGATTCCATCGCTGGATTTTACGGATTCCGGTCCAGGATCTTCGGATTTTGGCCGGTGCTACAACCATGGTGCTACAACCAATCAGGAGCTGCCAATGAGCCTCTACGGTATGATGCGGACCGGTGTTTCGGGAATGAACGCGCAGGCCAACCGCCTGTCGGCGGTCGCTGACAACATCGCGAATGCAAGCACCGTCGGTTACAAGCGCGCCGAAACCCAGTTTTCGTCGCTGGTTCTGCCCAGCACCGGCGGACAGTATAATTCCGGCAGCGTGCTGACCAATGTTCGTTACGGCATTTCCGATCAGGGCGGCATCCGCTCCACATCGTCCACGACCGATCTTGCCATCGACGGCAACGGCTATTTCGTGGTGCAGGGCGCGGACGGCTCCACCTTCCTGACTCGCGCCGGTTCCTTCGTGCCCGACAAGAACGGCAATCTGGTCAATTCAGCCGGCTATTATCTTCTGGGCGCAGGCCCGAACGATCCCGCCGGCGCGCTGACCATCCCGGGCCTCAACATCATCAATGTCAACAGCGCCGCCCTTCCGGCGGAAGGTAGTACTTCGGGTACCTTTACCGTTAATTTGCCGTCTAGCGATCAGGTACCGGCGGCGGGCGAGTTCAATCACAAGACCTCGCTGATCTCCTATAATGATAAGGGCGAGAAGATCACGCTCGACGTCTATTTCAGCAAGACGGGCGCGGACGAATGGAGCGTCACGGTCAAGAACGCAGCCGACAATCAAGTCGTCGGCGGTCCGACCACTCTGACCTTCGATCCGACGACGGGCGCGATGACGTCGGCGGGCGACGTCACGGTCGATCTCGGGCCTTATGGCGGCCAGAGCCTCAGCCTCAATCTCGGCGCCTCGACCCAGCGCGCTGGCGACTACACGATCTCGCAGGCGCAGATCAACGGCCAGGCGCCTTCGGCCGTCAAGGGTGTGGATGTGGCCAATGACGGTTCGGTCGTCGCCATTTACGAGAACGGCACGCAGAAGGTTCTGGCACGCATTCCGCTCGCCAATGTCGCAAGCCCGGACCGCATGACGGTGGTGAGCGGCAACGTGTTCCTGCCGAGCGCTGAATCGGGCGATGTTCGCCTCGGTTTCCCGCAGAGCGACGGCATGGGCAAGGTCATGTCCGGCACGCTGGAGGAATCCAATGCCGATATCGCGCAGGAGCTGACCGACATGATCGAGGCGCAGCGCAGCTACACGGCCAATTCCAAGGTCTTCCAGACCGGCTCGGAACTGATGGACGTGCTGGTCAACCTGAAGAGATAGATTGAAGCGTTCCGGGAAAGGGTGGAAGCCTTTTCCCGGAATTGCCGTAAATCCGGCCCGCGCGGGCAACACGCAGCGGACCGGTCGCCTGGGGCGGTTTCGTTCCGGCGGAATGACGGGACGGGTTCCGGGCAGTTGTTTCAGCCGCATTTCCGGGGGGCCTGCTCCTCACCTTCACCGGGAATGCACTTGTAGGATGGGGTAAGATGTCGCTTAGTTCTGCTCTTCTGACAGCCAAAAGCTCGCTTGCGGCAACGTCCAAGCAGACCTCCGTTGTCTCCCGCAATATTGCGGGCGCCAACGATCCGGATTATTCCCGGCGCACCGCTTCTCTCGTATCGGGGCCTTACGGCTCGCTTTACGTGGGCATCAGCCGGTCGGCGGATGAGGCTTTGTTCAACAGGTTCATCCAGTCCAACAGCACGGCTTCCTCTTCTTCCATTCTCGCAGGCGGGCTTGACCGCCTTTCGTCGCTTTATTCGGCAGACAATTATTCCGGCTCGCCCTCGGCCCTGATCGGCGATCTGCGCGATGCGCTCCAGACCTATGCCGCATCGCCTTCCAACAGCGCGCTTGGCGACAGCGTGGTCTCGATAGCGCAGTCGCTTGCCAATGCGCTCAATGCCGGAACCAAGCAGGTCCAGTCGCTGCGCAACGATGCGGACCGGGAAATTGCGGATTCCGTCGCCAACATCAACGATCTTCTTGCCAAGTTCGAGAAGGTCAATCAGGAGATCGTCGGCGGCACCCGCGCCAATCGCGATGTGTCCGACTATATGGATCAGCGCGACGCGATCCTGAAGCAGCTTTCAGGCGAGATCGGCATCACCACCATGATGCGCGGCGACAATGACATGGTGATCTTTGCCGAAAACGGCGTGACGCTGTTCGAGACGACGGCGCGCAAGGTCAGCTTCGAGCAATCGACGGTGCTGGCGCCGGGCATTTCCGGCAAGGCGGTACTGGTGGACGGCGTGCCGCTCAATCATGAGACATTCGACCAGCCTTATGGAACGGGGCGGCTCAGCGGCTTGCTGCAACTGCGCGACCAGATCGCCCCGCAATACCAGATGCAGCTTGATGAGATTGCGCGCAATCTGGTGACGATGTTTGCCGAAAGCGACCAGACCGGCGTTGGCACCGACAAGACGGGCCTTTTCAGCTGGGGCGGATCGCCGGATGTGCCGGGCGCTGGCGTGACGGCGGGCATCGCAGGCAGCATCAAGGTGTCCTCTGCTTTCGTTGCGTCCGAAGGCGGCAGCGCGCTTTTGCTGCGTGACGGCGGGGCGAACGGGCCCGATTATAAGTACAATAGCGAAGGGGCTGCCGGGTTCAGCGACCGCCTGCGCGCGCTCAACGAGGCATTTTCCGAGCCGATGGCGTTCGATCCGGCGGCGGGTCTCGCCGCCAGCGCCAGCCTGACGGACTACAGCGCGTCATCGATCAGCTGGCTTGAGGGCAAGCGCCAGAAGGCCAACAGCGAATTCTCCTATAATGCGACGGTTGCCAGCCAGGCGGATGCAGCCCTCTCCAACGCCAACGGCGTCGACATGGACACCGAAATGGCGCTGCTTCTCGATCTTGAACATTCCTATCAGGCATCGAGCCGGGTGCTGACCACGATCAGCGCGATGCTCGACGATCTTCTCAACGCGGTGTGAGGCCAATGAAAGCGCAATCGATTTCCACTTACGGCGCAACGTCAGCCCTCCGGGCCCTTGTCGCGAAGAACAAGGCCGAGATGTTGAAAGCCCAACAGGAAGCGACCACGGGAACCGTGTTCGATGTCGGGCTGTCGCTTGGCTCGAAAGCCGGGCAGACCGTATCCTTGCGCAAGGAATATGACCGGCTGAGCGTGCTCACCGACATGAACAAGCTGGTGCAGCAGCGCATGAATGCGACGCAGACCGCAGCCGGCACGATCATCGAGAATACGCAGAACTTTTTGGGCGACCTGACGGGCGCCAACAACACCGCCGAAAGCGCTGCCACGATTGCCAAATCGGCAAAGTCCATTCTCAATTCCGTCACCGGCCTGCTCAACACCAGCTATAATGGCGAATATATCTTCGCCGGGGTGAACACCGATGTGAAGCCGGTTGCCGATTATACCGAAGGCAGCGCCGCACAGACGGCGGTGCGTCAGGCGTTCCAGAACCATTTCGGCTTCGCCATCGACGATCCGCAGGTGGCCAGCATCACCGGCGACGAGATGACGGCCTTTCTCGACGGCGATTTCGCTGATGAGTTCAACGATGCCAACTGGGCCGCGAACTGGTCGGATGCGTCGGATACGGTCATCAAGAGCCGCATTTCGCCGACCGAAACCGCCGATACCTCGATCTCTGCCAATGCCGACGGTTTTCGCAAGACGATCATGTCGGCGGTCATGGTGGCCGAATTTGCAACCATCGGCCTCAACAGCCAGGCTTTCGAAGCCCTGACCGAAAAGGCCATGCAGACCACGACGACGGCGATCACCGAAACGACCTCGGAACAGACGACGCTCGGTCTGGCGCAGTCGCGCACGCAGGCGGCGACGACGCGCATCGTGGCCCAGCAGAAGATCCTGAACCAGTCGGTGCTCAATCTTGAGGAAGTCGATCCTTATGAAGCGGCGACCCGCGTCAACGCGTTGAAGACGCAGATCGAGACTTCCTATTCGCTGACGGTGCAGCTGCAGAATATGAGCCTGCTCAACTATCTCAGATAGTTAAGGGGGAGGACGGCAGCATGATGCGAGACCGTCCGGACTGATAGACGGAGAAAACCATGTATCAGATGCGCTACGAAGATGTCATGACTGACGATATGGCGAGCGCTAGGGAACGGGAGCGGGCGCTGTTCGACCGTTCCATCGCGATGCTCGAAGCGGCGAGGGAAAACGGTTCCGGTTCGCGCGAGGGGATCGACGCGGCCTATTTCACCACGAAGCTCTGGACCACGATCATCGACGATCTTGGGTCAGAAGAAAACGTGCTGCCGAAGGAACTGAAGGCGGCGATCATTTCGGTGGGCATTTTCGTGCTGAAGGAGATCGAGCGCATCCGTCAGGGCGAAAGCAACGATTACGCCACGCTGATCGAGATCACCCAGTCGATCCGGGACGGACTTTGAAATGGCGTCCAACGGAAAACCGGCCATTCGCCTTTCGCTGCGCGCGGGCGAGCGAATCTTCATCAATGGCGCGGTGCTGAAAGCCGACCGCAAGGTCTCGCTCGAACTTCTGAACGACGCCACCTTCCTTCTGGAAAACCATGTTCTCCAGCCCGAAGACACGACCACGCCGCTGCGCCAGCTTTATTTCGCCGCGCAGATGATGCTGATCGAACCGGCCATGCGCGAAGAGGCGCACCGCACCTTCGCGCAGATGCTGAAGGGCATGTTCTCGGCGTTCAAGGATGCGGAAATCCTCAATGCGCTGAAGCTGGTCGATGAGCTGGTTCATAACGGGCGCGTTTTCGAGGTGCTCAAGACCATTCGCGCGCAATATCCACGCGAGGCCGAACTGATGGGCCTCGAAGCCCCGGCTTTGCCAGTGGCTCCAATCCGGAAATCTGCGGAGGCAAACCGATGACCACGACACCGCCGGTCGGCACCAACACGACGAACAACACCAATACGTCCAACAGCAATTCCGCGGCCAGCAAGGCAAGCGTCGATTACAATTCCTTCCTGAAGCTTCTGGTGACGCAGATGCAGAATCAGGACCCGACGCAGCCCATGGACGCGACGCAATATGTCTCGCAGCTTGCGACCTTCTCCAATGTCGAGCAGGCCGTGCAGATGAACAGCAAGCTTGAAACCCTGATCGCCAATACGTCGCTGACGCAGGCCGAAGGCTGGATCGGCCGCACGCTGACCAATGCCGATGGCAGCATTTCGGGCGTCGTGAAGTCCGTTACCATCCAGTCCAGCGGCATGCTGGCGGAACTGGAAGACGGCAAGACGCTGATGATCGGCCCCGGCGTCAAGATCAGCTAGGACCTGATGCGGTGAACGAGGCCGACGCGCTCGATATCGTCAATTCGGCAATCTGGACCGTGCTTATGGCAAGCGGCCCGGCGGTGCTTGCCGCCATGCTTGCGGGCATCGGCATCGCGCTTTTCCAGGCCTTGACGCAGATACAGGAAATGACGCTGACCTTCGTGCCGAAGATCATCGTCATCTTCGTCGTGCTGGCGCTTACCGCGCCCTTCGTCGGCGCGCAGATCAATTCGTTCACGCTGCTGGCCTATTCGCGCATTGAGAAGGGCTTTTAGCTGCTTTTTTAAAGCGCATCTTGCCCGAAAACCGCTTCGCACTTTTCGGGATGCGCTTCGCACAGCCTTCGCGCAAGCTTCGCACGCTAAGGTCCGTCCGCAAACAGGAGACGGACGTGCAGCAGGCAGCGGCTAAACCCTTTATAAAAGGCGGATTTCTAACCGGCAGCGACATGGGTCTGGCGGTTGGCATCATCATCATCCTGACGGTGCTTTTCCTGCCTGTCCCGGCGGTCGTGCTGGATATCGGGCTGGCGTTTTCCATCGCCTTTTCCGTCCTGATCCTGATGGTGGCGCTGTGGATTCAGCGCCCGCTCGATTTTTCCGCCTTTCCGACGGTGCTGCTGATCGCCACCATGATGCGATTGTCGCTGAACATCGCGACGACGCGCGTGATCCTCACCCACGGCAATGAAGGCTATCTCGCCGCCGGTCACGTGATCCATGGCTTCTCGCAATTCGTGATGGGCGGCGATTTCGTCATCGGCCTGGTCGTCTTCTGCATTCTCATCATCGTCAACTTCCTCGTCATCACCAAGGGCGCGACACGTATCGCGGAAGTGGGCGCGCGCTTCACGCTCGACGCCATTCCCGGCAAGCAGATGGCAATCGATGCCGATCTTTCTTCCGGCCTGATCGATGAAAAGGAAGCGCAGCGCCGCCGCCGTGAGCTGGAAGAGGAAAGCTCCTTCTTCGGCTCGATGGACGGTGCGTCGAAATTCGTGCGCGGCGATGCGATTGCGGGCCTTATCATCACCGCCATCAATATTTTTGGCGGCATCATCATTGGCGCCACGCGCCACGGCATGGATATTGCGCACGCGGCTGACGTCTTCACCAAGCTGTCGGTCGGTGACGGTCTGGTCACGCAGATTCCGGCGCTGATCGTCTCGCTCGCCGCCGGTCTTCTGGTGTCGAAGGGCGGCACGCGCGGTTCCGCCGATCAGGCGATCTTCGGTCAGCTCGGTGCTTATCCGAAGGCGCTTCTGGTGGCGGCAATGCTGCTTTTCGTCCTCGGCATCATGCCGGGCCTGCCAGCCTTCCCCTTCTTCATGCTGGGCGGCGCAATGGCCTTTGTCGGCATTGCCGTGCCGCGCCGTCAGGCGCGCCAGCGCGAGGCGGAAGCCAACGAGGCCGGCAAGAAGCAGCGCGAAGCGGAAGAGCAGGAGCGCAACTCCGTCAAGGCGTCGCTTGAAACCAACCAGATCGAGCTTTGCCTCGGCAAGCAGCTTTCCGCGCGGCTGATCGCCTCGCAGCAGGAACTGGCGCATCGCGTCAACAAGATGCGGCGCAAGTTCGCGCAGGAATACGGTTTCGTCATTCCCGAGATCAAGGTGACGGACGATATCGCGCTGCCACCGAAAAGCTACCGCATCAAGATACACGGCACGGCTGTCGCCAGCCACGAGCTGCGCGTCGGCGAAACGCTCGTCGTGCTGGGCGAGCGCCCGATCCCGTCCATTCCGGGCGAGGAAGTGCGCGAACCGGCCTTCGGCATGCGCGCCTATTCCGTGCCGGAAACCTTTGCGTCCGATCTGCGCCGCGACGGTTACATGACCGTGGACAATCTCTCGGTGCTGCTGACGCATCTGAGCGAAATCGTGCGCAACAATCTGGCCCAGCTTCTGTCCTACAAGGACATGCGTATCCTGCTGGACCGTCTGGGGCCGGAATATCGCAAGCTTCTGGAAGATATCTGCCCATCGCATATTTCCTATTCCGGCTTGCAGGCGGTGCTGAAGCTTTTGCTCGCCGAGCGCATTTCCATCCGCAACCTGCATCTGATCCTTGAAGCCATTGCCGAAATCGCGCCGCTCGTCCGCCGCCCGGAAATGATCGTGGAGCATGTGCGCATGCGCATGGCGCAGCAGATTTGCGGCGACCTTTCCGACAATGGCGTGCTGAATGTTCTGCGTCTCGGCAATCGCTGGGATCTGGTTTTCCACCAGAGCCTCAAGCGTGACGCCAAGGGCGAAATCGTCGAATTCGACATCGATCCGCGCCTGCTGGAACAGTTCGGCACGGAAGCCTCCACCGTCATCCGCAAGCATTTCGACAATGGCGAGCGCTTCGTGCTGGTGTCATCGCCGGAAGCACGGCCCTACATTCGCATGATCATCGAGCGGCTGTTCGCCACGCTGCCTGTCTTGTCCCATGTCGAAATCGCCCGTGGCGTGGAGGTGAAGTCGTTGGGCGCGATTTCGTGAGAGAACAGCGTTCTTCAATCCTCTGGTCTTCCGGTCCCTCGACCCTCGTCCTTCGAGACGGTTCCCTGAGCGGGGCTCAGGGAACCTCCTCAGGATGAGGGGGAGCGAGCGAGAGTTGGAGACGCGCCCGTGCATGCGCTCACGGCGCAGCTCCTTCGGGCCGAGGAAAAAGTCTTGGCGCCCACGCCCCTCATCCTGAGGAGCCATGCCGAGCTTGTCGAGGCTTGGCGTCTCGAAGGATCGAAGGATCGAAGGACGAGGGAGTAATTATTGCTTGATATGATGAAAGGGCCTTGAGTGCCTGTCGCGCAATTGCCGCTCAATGAAATCATCCTGGCCGCCATACTGGCGTTCTGCCGCATCGGCGCGTGCCTGATGCTGATGCCGGGGCTTTCGAGCGCGCGCATTCCGTTGCAGGTGAGGCTTTACATCGCGCTGGCCTGTTCCTTCGCGGTGCTGCCGCTGGTGCTGCAGCACATCGTCACCGTTGTCGATGCCGGGCAACCGTGGACCCTGTTCCGCCTGATGGCGAGCGAACTGTTCGTCGGCGCGGTCATCGGCATTCTGGCGCATATCTATTTCTGGGCGCTGCAATTCATGGCGAGCACGATGGCGGTTTCCGTCGGCTATTCCGGCTCCCCCGCCGATGCGATCACCGAAAGCGAACCGCAGGCGACACTTGCAACCATCGTCACCTTCAGCGCGCTGTTCCTGTTCTTCATCACCGACATGCATCTGGAAATTTTCCGGGCGCTGCTCAATTCCTATGTCGCGATTCCCGTTGACGGACAGTTCCGGCCCGATGCGGCGATGATCGATTTCACCGATGCGCTTTCGGCGGCTTTTCTGGCGACGCTGCGCATCGCGGCCCCCTTTATCGTCTTTGCGATCCTCGTCAATTTCGCCATCGGCCTCGTCAACAAACTGACGCCGACCATACCGGTCTATTTCGTGTCCATGCCATTCGTTCTGGGGGGAGGGCTGCTGGTGGTCTATTTCATCCTGCCGGAACTCCTGCGCTTCTTCACCAACGAAACTGCGACGCAGTTGCGCGAATTGTTCTGAGGCCGCGATGACCAATCCGCGCAATCTCAAGAAGCTGATTGAACTACAAAAGCTTGGCAGCGCCCGGCTGGAGCAGGCGCTTGCCGCAGCCAATGCGCGCAAGGGCGCGCTGGCGGAGGAGCGCGCGGCGCTGATTGCCATGCAGGACCGCCGCTATGACGGCGATGCGCTCAATATCGACCCATCGCTGCTGATCCGGCGTCTTGGCAACAATGCCGCCGAATCGCAGCAGCTTGAACAGCGGCTCGATGTGCAGCGCAAGGCGCTTTTGCAGGAGCAGCGGCGGGTTGAATTGCTGGAAGATCGCCTGACGGAGACCAGAAACGAGCGCGACCGGCGCGAACTTTCCAGTCTCATCGAGGAATTTATTAGCCGGAAAACGACAAATCGCCCGCAAGGCCCTGATTGAGCGCAAAAACGAGGCTGAACGCACGCACAAGTTTCAGTCAAGTTTGACCTATTATGGTGCACATAACAAACAAGGAGTGATGCATGGCGATCAACCCGCCGTCAGATCTGGTGATGGACGTGGCGCGCGCCGCCGATCCGCAAGCCTATCGCATGGCGGCGGAACGGTTGAGGGCACCGTCCGCATCGGGAACCATGGTGGCCTCTGGCGCCGGTGGGCTGACGCGGGATGGTTTCGCCAGCTTTTCCGACAGCCTCGCCGCTGGGGTCAGCGTGCGGCCGGATGCGCAGAATGCGGCCAACCCGGCCTATCGCAAGTTCGAGGCTTTCATGCTGCAATCCTTCGTGCAGTCGATGTTCACCAGCGACACGACGGCGACCTTCGGGAAGGGGATTGCCGGTGAATACTGGAAGTCCATGATGGCGGAAGCCATGGCAAACAAGATGGCGGATGGCGGCGGTGTCGGCATTGCCAGGTTGCTTGAGGAACAGGGGGCGCGCAACGGACGGCCAGATGCGCCGACGACGGTAGCCCTGGGAGACGCGATCAACAATCTGGGAGACCAGATGAGCGAGGACGCCGTTTCAAAGGACATTGTGCATGGCTTTGAACGCAAGCTCATTCAAAAGCAGCTGGAGCATGTCTCCCGAAAGTGGGAACCGGTTTCGGGATAAGGACATGCGGGAAAATGAAAAGATAGACATCAGCGACACGGACAGTGCGCGCGGCTGACTGGGCCGTAACGACAAGCGTCATAATTGAGGACCCCGAAATGACCGAGACAAGCTCTGAAAACAGCCTGCCAGAGGATTCGCTGATCGTCGCCATGACGAGCGAACCCGGTCAGGCGCTGGCAGAGGAACCGGCCGAGAACCCGACATTGAAGCCGGTCGTGCGGGCGATCCAGCGTCTGGAAGACGTGATCGATACGGAAACGCGCCTTCTGCTGGAAGGCGGCAATCCGGACCTCGCCGAAATCAACGCCCGCAAGAGCCGGGGGCTCTACGATTTCAACAAGGCGATCAAGAAAGCGGCCAGCGCTGCCGAACCGGCGGCGATGAAGCGCCTTCAGCCGCTGCTCGACAGCCTGAAGCACAAGCTTGAGAAGAATTGCGAGGCGCTGCAACTGCATCTGCGGGCGGTGGGCGAGCTGGCCGACCTCATTCGCGGCGCGCTGGAAACGCAGGAAGCCGACGGCACCTATTCCATGCAGAGCGCGAGGCTCGGTCACGCACGATGATCCGCATCATTGCCATCGGCCTGTGGATCTGCGCCGTCGCTTTCGGCTCGCTTTTCTTCGCCGTTCGCCAGAACGCCTCGCCCTCTGGCGAGGCGCAGGCCGCGACCGGCGGGTTCGGAGGCGTGGATTATGTGAAGACGGATGTGATGAGCGTGCCGATCTTCTCGAACGGCGGCGTCGCCGGCTATGTGGTCACGCAGCTTGTCTATACGGTCGATTCGAACATTCGCAAGAAGCTCAGCGTGCCGCTCGAATTCTTCATCAGCGATGAAATCTTCCGCAAGTTCTATGGCAGCTATTCGGATACCAAGGAGGTCGAGAAGGTGAGCTTCGAGGAAGTGCGCGCCTCGATCATCTCCGATCTCAATGCGCGGTTCCCCGAGCCGGTGATCAAGGACCTTCTGGTCGAGCAGTTCAACTATATTTCAGCCGAAGAAATCCGCGCCATGAATATGCGCGGCACGCCGCGCGCGCCCGCGAGCCAGGAGCCGGCAAAGCAGGCCGACGCCGGGTCTGCCGGTCACAGCGAATAATATTTCCCTGAAAGCTGGGCGAGGCGCTCTTCGTCGAGCGGCGTGACTGCCGGGTCGGACACAAGCTCCACCCCCATTTCGCGGCCATTGCGCCAGGCGACGCGGGCCAGAAGTGCGCGACCGTAATAATCGTCGAACAGCCAGAAACGCTCGGGCAGGGTGGGGACTTCGACGGTCCTCAGCTTGGCGCCATGGGGCGCGATATCGCTGAACTGGCATTCGATGATAAACCGCCCGTCGAGGCCCACGATCTTGCCCGAGCGCAGCCTTGTGCGCTGTCTTTCTTCCCTGCGACGTTCATGGGATGGCTTAACCCGCGCCATATCAAAATCTTACCTGCTGTTCCCCACCGCATCGGCCTGAAAATCGGAAAGGATTTTCAGAAAGCACGATGCGCAGTTTTAAGAGCCCAGTTTAGCAGGTTTCGATTGCCGATGCGTTACTTTTTGAGCCGGGAACCTTCGGGCATGGTTACCTTGAACAGGTTCGTATCTGTTTGAGTATGATCTTGTTCCGCATTTGCGAACGCAAAACCGCTTCGCACTTTTGGAAATGCTCTAGTGCTCGCCGCAAGCTTCGCAGAGGCCGCGCAGTTCCAGTGTCGTCTTGCGCGACTTGAACCCGTTCTGGAGGCTCCATGCGCTGACGAGGTTCTCGATCGCCGCGTCGGAAAACTCCGTCACCTGACCGCATTTCTCGCAGATCGCGAAAGCCACGAGTCCTTGCTGATGGCATTGCGGATGGGCGCAGGCAACGAAGGCGTTGAGGCTTTCAAGCCGATGGATCAGCCCGTAGTCAAGCAGCTTTTCCAGCGCGCGATAGACCTGCAGCGGCGCGCGAAAACCATCGTCGCGCAACTGGTCGAGGATCGTATAGGCGCTGAGCGGGCCATCCGCCTTCGACAGCACGTCGAAAACCAGTGTCTGATTGCGGGTCAGGTCCTGCGGGGCGTGATGATGGTGATGGGTGCTCATTGTCCAGCGATCCGTTTCGGTGATGCTTGTTCCCTCTTATGTAGGGGTAACAGGCTCAAAATGAAAATGGCAAGCGCCGCGACCACGATGGACGGGCCGGATGGCGTGTCGAAATGAATGGAGCCATAAAGCCCGCCGATCACCCCGGCAGCGCCGATCAGCGAGGCGAGGACGGCCATCTGTTCGGGCGTGGAGGAAAAGCGGCGTGCGGTTGCCGCCGGAATGATCAGCAGCGAGGTTATCAGGAGGATTCCCACGATCTTCATCGCGATGGCGATGACGATGGCGAGCAACAGCATGAAGACAATGCGCGACAAAGCCGGGTTCATGCCTTCGGCACGCGCTATGTCCTCGCTGACGGTGGCGGCGAGGAAAGGACGCCACAGCCAGGCCAGAACCGCCAGCACGAACACCCCGCCGCCATAGATGAAGGCGATATCCATGCGCGAAACGGCCAGAATGTCGCCGAACAGGAAGGACAGGAGGTCGACTCGCACCCATGTCATGAAGGCGACAAGGACGAGGCCAAGCGACAGCGTGGCGTGGGACAGGATGCCGAGGAGCGAATCCGCCGACAATGTATGGCGGCGCTGCAAGAGCAGCAGAACGGCGGAAATCGCCACCGCGACCGCGAAGACGCCGATCATCATATTGATGTCGAAAACGAGCGCCAGCGCCACGCCGAGAAGCGCGGAATGCGCCATGGTGTCGCCGAAATAGGCCATACGCCGCCACACGATGAAGCAGCCGAGCGGACCGGTGGTGAGCGCCAGACCGACACCGGCGATGATGGCGCGGGTGAAGAAGTCGTCAAGCACGGGGCGCGCTCCCTTCGTGGTGGTCATGGTCATGATGATGGCCGTCATCGGCATGGCAGTGATCGGTCACGGAACCATCTGCGTGCAGCACGCGCCCGTCAGGCAAGTGCGTGTGATCGTGATGATGCTCGTAAACGGCAAGCGGCCCGACGGCGCGGCTGCCGAACAGCCGCATATATTCAGGGCTTGCCGTCACGTCGCGCGGCGTGCCGCTGCAGCAGACATGGCCATTGAGGCAGATGACGCGGTCGGTTGCCGCCATGACCAGATGCAGGTCGTGCGAAATCAGAAGCACGCCGCAGCCGGTATCATCGCGCAGTTTCGCGATCAGCTCGTAAAGCGCGGCTTCGCCGGAAAAATCGACGCCCTGCACCGGCTCGTCCAGCACCATGAGGTCCGGCTTGCGGGCAAGCGCGCGCGCCATCAGCGCCCGCTGGAACTCGCCGCCCGACAGGTTGGCGATCTCGGCTTTTGCAAGATGCGGGATGCCCACCACTTCCAATGCCGCCTCGATATCCTTGCGCCCGAGAGGGCCGGTCAGCGTCATCAGGCGCTCGACCGAAAGCGGCAGCGTGCGGTCGATATTGATCTTCTGCGGCACATAGCCGATGCGAAGGCCCGGCAGATGGATCACATTGCCTTCGTCCGGCTTAAGGATATGCAGGGCCATCTTGGCGGCGGTGCTCTTGCCCGCGCCGTTCGGCCCGATCAGGGTCACGATTTCCCCGCGCTCGACGCTCAGGTCGACATTGCGCACAAGCCAGCGCCCGTCGCGATAGACGCCGGCGCCCTTCAGTTCGATCAATGTTTCCCGCGCCTTTTGGGCGGGGAGGGCGGTCTTCCTGCTCATCTGTTCCGGGCTTTTCCAAGTGTCATTGCCGTTGCACCACCCCGGCTGCAATTTTTGCAAATTTGGGGGTTGCCTCACCTTATGGCAGACGTTATAGCATAACGCAACAGACGTTATAAAATAACATATCACTTGAATATGATGTCCTTCATAAATCCCACAAGAGAGAGACCATGAAACATCTCCGCTCCCTCCTCCTCGCCTCGGCGTTTCTGGCCGGTGCCGCAAATATATCGCTTGCCGCAGAGCGCGAAGGCGTCGTCGTATCAATCAAGCCGCTCCATTCGATTGTGTCGGCGGTCATGCAGGGGGTGGGCGAGCCGAAGCTGATCGTGCAGGGGGCAGGTTCCGAGCATGTCTACAGCCTCAAGCCCTCCGACGCCGAGGCAATCGAGCACGCCAAGGTGATCTTCTGGGCCGGGCCGTCGATGGAAACCTTTCTCGACAAGCCCATCGACACGCTGGGCGAGGGCGCAAAGATTGTCGCGCTTGGCGATGCGGATGGCCTGACGAAGCTGAAGTTCCGTGAAGGCGGTCCGTTTGAAGCGCATGACCATGGACATGAAGGACACGATCATGCCGCCGAAGCTCCGGAGGCAGGGCACGGCCATGATCACGGGCATGACCATGGCCACAGTGAATTTGACCTGCATTTCTGGCTCGACCCGCAGAACGGAAAGGTTCTGGCGGCGGATATTGCGAAGACACTTGCTGAAAGCGACCCGGAACATGCCGCGCAATATGAGAAGAACGCAAAGGACTATGGCGAGAAGATCGACGCGCTGACGGCGGAAGTCGCCAACGAACTGGAGCCGGTCAAGGACAAGCCGTTCATCGTCTTCCACGATGCCTATCAATATTTTGAAAATCGCTTTGGCGTGAAGGCGGCCGGATCGATCACGGTCAGCCCGGAAAAGGCGCCGGGTGCGGCGCGCATCAAGGAAATTCACGACAAGATCAAGTCGCTCGGCGCAGCCTGCGTGTTCTCCGAACCGCAGTTCGAGCCGAAGCTGGTGAAAACCGTTATCGACGGAACGGATGCCAAAACCGGCGTTCTCGATCCTCTGGGTGCGGAATTGAAGGATGGGCCGGACCTTTATCCGCAGCTTATCCGCAATCTGGCGGATTCACTGAAAACCTGCCTGTCGAAATAACAACCGCAGCCGCTTTCCTTTGCTGGATGCCCCCGCATTCGGAAAGCGGCTGCAAATGTGCCGGGTTGCAACCTGCTTGAACTTGCGGGCGGCCCGGCACTCAAGAAACCGGAACAAGCGGAACAGGCTTCGTTCGTTGGCTTCGTGCCGGATCAAGCGCAAACCGCTTTACCCGTACATTTCAGGCGGCTTCAACCGCCTATTTTCACCATCAAAAATGTTACGATATAACATAAAGGAGATATGAATGCGTAGCTTTGTGAGGGCGCTTCAGGCCGGTGCCGTTTTGACTTTTCTTGCTCCGGCAGTAGCGGGTGCGCATGGCATCTGGATTGCCGAGCGTCATGGAACGCAGGCTGTTGTGTACGGCCATGGCGCAAGCGACGAGGCCTATGATCCGCAGAAGCTGAAGACGGTTACCGCCAAAGACGGGGACGGCAAGGATGTTGCCGTGAAGATCGAGCGGCAGGAAGATCATGCCCTGCTTGGCGTGCCCGGAAATGCGGTCGTGGTCAACGGCACATTCGACAATGGCTTCTGGGCCGAGGGTCCGGACGGCAAGTGGGTCAACAAGCCGAAGTCCGAGGTGCCGGGTGCGAAACAGTCCAGCCAGAGCCAGAAATTTGCCGTCGCCATTCTCGATCATCTGCGCAGGAAGCCCGAGCCGCAAGGCTTGCCGTTTGAAATCGTTCCCCTGATGGACCCGACGATTTTGGAGGCGGGTAACGAGCTTCCCGTGCAGGTTCTGCTTGACGGAAAGCCGGTGGAAGGCGTCGAGGTCACGGCGGATTATGTCAATGACAGCCACGCGGCACCGGCAAAGACCGACGCCGAAGGCATCGCCAAAATCAGGATTCGCAATGCGGGTCTCAATGTCGTTGCTGCGGGCCATTCCAAACCGCTGTCCGACTCAAGGGAAGCCGACAAGCTCAGCTATTTCACCACGCTGACCTTCAATCTCGATCAGCATCACCACGATTGATCCCTTCCAGTTTCATCAAGGAACGCAGTGATGAGAAAAAGACTGCCCGTCACCGTCCTGTCCGGCTTTCTTGGCGCCGGAAAGACGACGCTGCTCAATCACGTGCTCAACAATCGCGAGAACCGCCGCGTCGCGGTGATCGTCAACGATATGAGCGAAGTGAACATCGATGCCGCCCTCGTTCGGGAGGGCGGCGCCAATCTCTCCCGCACGGACGAGCAACTGGTCGAGATGACCAATGGCTGCATCTGCTGCACATTGCGTGACGATCTCTTGAAGGAGGTTTCGCAACTGGCGGCGCAGGGCCGCTTCGATTACCTGCTGATCGAGTCGACCGGCATAGCCGAGCCCTTGCCGGTCGCCGCCACGTTCGAGTTTCGCGACGAGAAGGGCAACAGTCTTTCCGATGTCGCCCGGCTCGATACGATGGTGACGGTTGTGGATGCAGCCAACCTGCTGAAGGACTATGCGTCGAGCGACTTCCTGCGCGATCGCGGCGAATCCCTCGGCGCGGAGGACGAGCGCACGCTTGTCGACCTTCTGGTCGAGCAGATCGAGTTCGCAGACGTCGTGGTGTTGAACAAGATATCGACCGCTTCACAGGAAGAGCGTGATCTTGCCCGCAAGGTCATCCGCTCGCTCAATCCCGATGCCCGCATCGAGGAGGCCGATTTCGGTGACGTGCCGCTCGACGCCATACTGGACACGAGGCTCTTCGACTTCAACAAGGCGCATGAACATCCGCTCTGGTACAAGGAGCTGCACGGCTTTGCTGCGCACACACCCGAGACGGAGGAATATGGCGTTCGCTCCTTTATCTATCGCGCGCGGCGTCCCTTCGATCCCGAAAGGTTCCAGTCTTTCATCGACAAGGGCTGGCCGGGTGTGGTGCGGGCGAAGGGCTTCTTCTGGCTGGCGACAAGGCCGGATTTCGTTGGCGAAATCAGTCAGGCTGGCGCCTTGGTGCGCACGGGAAAAAGGGGCCGCTGGTGGTCGTCCGTGCCCAGGCAATACTGGCCGGAGGAACCCGAATGGCAGCGCGCCATGGAGCCGTATTTCCATAAGGTCTGGGGCGACCGGCGTCAGGAGATCGTTTTCATCGGCGTCGATCCGATGCGGGAAGACGCGCTCATCGATGCGCTGGACCAGTGTCTCCTTGAGGAAGAAGACTTCGTGCCGGAGCGCTGGTCGGGGCTGAACGATCCGTTTCCGAACTGGTCGCCAGCCTGAAGCCTATTTCGACAGTGAGACTATATCCATGGCCCTGCTGTCGGCCAGCGTTCGGTGATCCAGAACGCTGGCGATGGCTTCGCGCACGTCGAGCATCATATGGCGCACCTCGCATTCGTCCTCATCGCAATCGTCGCAAGGGCGATAGTCCGTCTTGCTGGCGCAGGCGATGGGCGCAAGCGCGCCATCAAGCGCGCGGATGATATTGCCGATGGCGATCTCGTTCGCCGGGCGGGCAAGGCAGAAGCCGCCGCCCTTGCCCTTGCGGCTCAGGACGAAACCGGCATTGCGAAGCTCGGTAAAAATATTGTCGAGAAACTTGCGCGGTATATGGTGCTTTTCGGCGATCTCGCTGGCGGAAACCAGTTGCCCATCGGTAACGCCCGCCAGATGTACCATGGCTTTCAGGCCATATTTGCCCTTTTTGGTCAGCATGCCACCCCTGTGGGGCATTTCCTCGAAGAACCGAAACCGCCTTCGTCCGGAAATGCACGAAAAGAAATACGCAACACACGCCGCCAGCAAAACCGGCGCCGTTCGCAACACAAGGCCAAAGCCCGTTTCCCGGAAGTTAGGCGGTAAACCCGGCTGCGACAAGTGTTTTTGCCGCCAGCGGTCAATCGCGACCGTTCTCCAGCAAAGCGAGGGATAATGCGCCCTGCAATGCATTGCCGAGCGGAGGTCGGTAGAGTTCACGATGCGGGAGGAAGGGCAGTGCCGCATAGGATGAGGCAAGGCCCCCCGTCAGGCTAAACCGGCCAAGCCTCTCTATGTCGAGCCGTTGCAGGCCGCGGCCTATATAAGTGCAGGCGCGTTGCAGGATCGAAATGCCAAGCGCGTCCCCCTTGTGCGCATATTCGAAGACGGTAGGCGCGAAGGCGGCGTAGTCCGCAGCCGTTGCCGTGCGCGAAAAGGCGATAATCCGACGAAGCTCGCCGCCGAACCGGGCCAGCACGGCGTCAACGAGTTCCGTGCGTTCCGCCATTCCGTCCAGGGCAAGCAGCGTTTCTTCAAGCAGTTCGCGGCCAAGCCGCGCGCCGCCCGCCTGATCGCTCAACATGAAGCCGCGACCGCCGACAATCTCGAAAGCCTCTCGTTCCCTTTTGACGAAGACCGAACCGGTGCCGAGAATGACAATCGCGCCATCGTCCTTGCCGAGCGCACCTTGCAGGGCGGTCACAGCGTCGGAAACGATCTTCACCCTGCCGAAAGGGAGTTGGCGCTCCACACTGCCCTTGTCGGCAAGCGAATTTGCGCCTGCGAGCCCCAGCACCGCGCAGGTCTCTCTTAGTATGGCGACATCGAGCCCCGCGTCCTGCACGGCCTGTTTCGCTGCGCGCACGATATTGTCCAGTGCCGTTGCCGGGTCGGCGCCGATATTGGCGGGGCCGCTGGTTCCCCGGCCTAGGGCCGCGCCATCGCGGTTGGCCAGCAGCGCCCGGCATCCGGTGCCGCCGCCATCGACCGCCAGAATATAGGGCATAGGCTTCATGTTCTTCACCCGATTGTCATGCCAACCGTCACGGAATCGTCGCAACTGTGCGAATCGCCAGTTTTTCACGGTTGAAATTTGGTTAAAAAGGACCATATTGGCTGTGGAAAGAAAATTCCTATTTTTTTGAGAAACTGCGTTGACAGTTTTGATTGGTGGGGTCTATATGGCGCCACAACGAGGGCGGCGGCGCCGCAAGCGGCAGGCTGATGCGTCCTTGGAGTTGGTTGAAAGAGTTGGGCAGTGATGTTTGATTTGAGTAGGCTGGCGGCGTTGACGGGGCGGAAGTTCTGTTGATGTTGGAAGAAAAGAGCTTCGATTAAGTTTGTGATTTTCTTCTAAAAAAAGTGGTTGACAGGTTGGTTTGACTGATCTAGAAGCCCGGCACCGCAGACGAGGCG
>Ga0182741_1000044_pt1 | contig 206973 bp, 196 predicted proteins | sample eDN5th37CBELigOP_FD_128874 | JGI IMG/M metagenome (GOLD analysis project Ga0182741, IMG submission 128874) | Enriched Organic Plus compost microbial communities from Emeryville, California, USA - eDNA 5th pass 37_C BE-Lig OP (version 2) (version 2) ...
AGCCAATCAGCCTGCCGCTCGCATCTGTGGAGCAGTTGAAGGTCGCTCGCATCAGCGTTGGCGGTTGCAGTTGTTTTGTGACCGGCGAAGGAAGGATCGTCGCCGCTCGCGCAAAGCGCTTCAAAGGCTTCTGCGAAGAAGCTGTGTGCTTCGTCGGCGGTTGGAGGATCACCGGCGGCGAAGTCTTCTCGGCCATCGAAGGAAGGAGCATCACCTGCGAAGAAGCGTTCTTCTTCCTCGCCGATAGGGGACCGGCTTGCGTAAGCAAAAGCCGGTTCCCCACTATCTGAATTATTCTCTCTACCTTGACGGGGGGCGGCTTGGGCCGCCCCCTGTAAATCAAGTGGTTCACTCAAGTAGTTCGGGTTCAACTTCTTGAAGGGTTTGGCGTCAGAAACTTGAAGGGTTTCGGTGCCAAAAGTTGAAGGGTTTGCCTCATGCGAACCCTTCAGATTGTTGAAGGGTTCTGCCGCCTCAACACCCTTCAAGTTCCTGAAGGGTTTGCCATTCGCCAGTGGCGTGACGACGTGGGTCTTGTTCTTGCCGCCGTCGCTCCACTCAATATGCGCATGGCCGCGTTCTTCCAGAAGCTTTAGGGCGCTCCGAATAGTGTTGGACGAGGCTGCGCCGGTCGCTTCCTTCAGACTATTGATGCTCGGCCATGCCTTTCCTGATCCTCTGTTTAGGTACTGGCAGGCGAGAACCATCGTGATGGGAGCGGCCGCTTTTGCGCCCCTGTCGGCGGCCACCTGTAGCATCCACGCAGATTTGAATTCCTCAAATTCGCCTTTGGCGGGCTTGTTCGCAGGGCGATTTTCAGCCATGATTTTTTGTACCTGATTTGAGACTTAAGACTTCGGGCCGACGCCTTTATGGTGGCGGCCCTTTTCGTTTCCCGGCCCGTTTGCGATCTTGCCGCATCGGCTGCACCGCAGCTTCGCGCCCAAGCGCGCCGGGGGTAGCGCGATGGTCGCGCTGTGGCCGCATCCGCCACAGCGAACAATCCGCGTCACGGACGCCATTGCTTCGGCAAGCTCAGCGCGAAGGACCGCCTTGCTCTGGCGTCGTTTCGGCGGGGCGCGGAACTCGGCCGGAATGCCGTAGTCATCGATCCGGTCTACGCCGTTCCGGCGCATCCTTTCGGCCGCGTTCGCGCGAGCGTGGTCTATGCGAGCCATCACGCAGCTTCCCCATCGCCGCCAAGCAGTCGCACAATTTCAGAATGAGGAACGAGCGTGCGGCCGCCCACCTTGATCAGCCGAAGCTTTCCAGCAGCGTTCAGCCGATAGAAGCTATTTCGCGAGAGACCGCCCAAAAGCTCGCCCGCGTCTTCCAGAGTGTACGCGAGCCGCTGAATTCCGGGCGCAGTTGTGCCCTTATTCTGATTTTCGAGAGAAGTAATGTCGGCCATATCCTGCCTCCGAATGAAGTTTCGCTTTGACGCGACAAGCGCGCCGGTGGTCGTTTCAGCTTTTCTTCATCTGGCTAGGCCGATGCCCTAACTATAAAGCCAAATTGGCGCGATTTGCAATAGGGAGGCGCGCAATTTTATCGCGTCTATTCTCATAATTGGAAGAGAACTACGAGAGTGAATTTGGAAAAATGGAAATCTCTATTTGGAAAAACAAAAAAGCGCGCCGGTTAGGGCGCGCTTTCTAAAACCTTCTGTTGCGCCTTTCAGCCGGCGGTCGCAGCCCGATCAAACGCAATGACGTTACCCCCGGTCGATTTCCTCGGCTTCGTGTCGATGTATGCCGCCCACGCTCTCATGAGTTCGCGGCGCTTCTCCAGCGCGTCGCCCCGGCGGTATGCCCCTTCAGTGCCGCCCACGACGTGCGCAAGTGCCGCTTCCGCCACTTCGCGCGGGAAAGTGGTGCAATCGCCCACCCAATCCCGAAAACTGCTTCGAAAACCATGCACAGTGTATTGGCCGAGGCCCATCCGGCGCAAAACCGCAGACAGCGTCATGTCCGAAAGCGGCCGGCCGACCTTTGCGGATGGAAACAAAAGCGCCTCGCTATCATCACCGGCGGCAGGCCGGCGCAAAAGCGCCGCCTGCTCCAAGATCGCGAGCGCCCGGCCGGTCAGCGGCACGCGATGTTCGCGCCCCGCCTTCATTCGCTCGGCCGGGACGGTCCATAGCTTGTTTTCAAAGTCGATTTCCGACCAGACCGCACCCCGGACCTCGCCAGACCGGGCAGCGGTCAGAATAAGAAATTCAAGCGCCATCGCACCTACACCCTTCGCCTCGCGAAGCTTCGCGACGAAGGCCGGAACGTCGCGGTAATCCATCGCCGGATGATGCCCGCGATGGAGCTTCTTTCGCGTCGGCAGGAGTAGCGCAAGATGCCCGCGCCAGAGCGCGGGGTTCGGGCCGTCCCGGTACCCAGCCGCCTTAGCTGCGTCGAGGATCGTTTCAATACGACCGCGTACTCGGCTCGCGGTCTCTGGTTTCAGGTTCCAGATCGGGCGCAGTTCCTTCAGCACGTCGTCGGTAGTGATTTCATCTAGCCGCAGATTTGCCAGCCCTAAACAATAGCCCCGTTTCGTTAGTTTCCCTTCCTTGTCGCGCGCCCGGCCGAGCGTCATCGCCCACTGTGCGGCATGCTTATCGTTGCGCCACGAAGCCCGCATGGTCTCAAGATAGTCATCGACGAATGCGCCGAAGCTCGGCGCTCGCTTCTCGCGCTCGGCCGCTTTTTTAGCGTCCAGCGGGTCTATGCCGTCAGCAAGCTGCCGCCGCGCTTCTTCCGCCTTTCGCCGCGCCTCTGCCAGTGACACGGATGCGACCGGGCCGAAGCCCATCTCACGGCGGCGGCCGTTTCGCACGTAGACAAAGACCCATGACTTGCGCGTCGGCGCGACGTTTAGATAAAGCCCGCCGCCATCTGCGTGCCGGCCCTGCTTGGCGCTTTCCACTGTCCGCGCCGTCAATTTGTGAAGCTTCCTTCCGCTCATAATCCTGCCCCGTCCCTAATCCGTTCCTAACTTGGTTCCTAATTCCGGGCGCGTGCTTTGGTGGGGCGCGCTGAAACAAGGTGGGGCCAGTTTTCAGTGAAAAGCCCGGAAAATCAATAGTTAGGGGTCACAAAGTGGGGCGGGGAGGGACAGGGGGAAACGGGGAATTGGCGGAGAGAGAGGGATTCGAACCCTCGATACGGTTTCCCGTATACACACTTTCCAGGCGTGCGCCTTCGACCACTCGGCCACCTCTCCGCGGACCGGACCCAGCATTGCGGGAACAGTTGGGCGCAATATACTCATCGTGAGGCCAGACGCAAGCCCGCCGCGGGGCGATGGCGGCATTTGTCCCCGCTTGCATGCCAGACGAGCCACGCCATATGTTCTGGCAAAGGATCGGAGATGCCGCCATGTACATGTTCTACAGCCGCAAGAAGCTCGAAATGCCGTCGCCCGACGAGGCTCTGCCCGGCCGCCCGACGCCGATCCCGACCGCCGAACGGCATTATGTGAATGGCGAGAAGCTCAAGGGCCCCTATCCGGAGGGGTCAGAGCAGGTGCTGTTCGGCATGGGCTGCTTCTGGGGCGCGGAGCGGCTGTTTTGGACGATTCCCGGCGTGCATGTGACGGCGGTGGGCTATGCGGGCGGCCTTACGCCCAACCCGACCTACGAGGAAACCTGCACGGGGCTCACTGGCCACGCCGAAGTGGTGCTGGTGGTCTATGATCCGAAGCGGGTGAGCTTCGACGAACTGCTGCGGACCTTTTGGGAAAGTCATGACCCTACCCAGGGCATGCGCCAGGGCAATGACGTGGGGACGACCTATCGGTCAGCCATCTATACCTATACGCCCGAGCAGTACGAGGCGGCGGTGACATCGCGGGATGCCTTCCAGAAGGCGCTCGCCGCGCGTGGTTATGGGCAGATCACGACCGAAATCGCCGAGGCCGGGCCTCTCTATTTCGCCGAAGACTATCATCAGCAGTATCTGGCCAAGAACCCCAACGGCTATTGCGGCCTGGCGGGCACCGGCGTCAGCTGCCCGGTGGGACTTGCCTGAAGCAGGCCAGCCGGCCAATCACTCCGCAGGCTGTTCCTGGCGCCGGCACTGGCTGAGGATGGTCTGCTCCTTCGCCGAATCATCGGCCGCGAGGAAGGTCAGCGTGGCGCCATCGCCGTCCGGCGCCCAGCGATAGCTCTCCTGTTCGTTGGCGGCGACATAGACCGGGCCGCCGGTCAGCGTGCGGTGGAACATGGGGATCTGGCGGCCCTCGATCACCGCCACGGCAATAACCGGCTGGCTGTCGGCAGTGATATAGGTGACGGGCACGACGGCGCCGCGCTCGCAAATATAGAGCTCACTGGTCACGTCATAATCGGCGTGGGCAACCGCGGGAACCGCGAAGCCGAGGGTAAGGGCGGCGAACGTCTTGCGAAGCTTCATCACTTGGTCTCCGTGAGAACAGATCCGATGCTAGCGCGGATTGCCGTGGGCATGAAGTTCGGGCTTGGGACCGGATAATCGCCCCGCCTCAGGCGTCAGGCAGCAAGACGCGCGCCGGGAAAGGGTAGACGGCGCTGCGGCCCAGCATCCAGGCGGCGAAACGGGCGGTTGGGAACAGGCCGGAGAAGGCGGCGCTGCGCACATTCAGGCCGCCGGTATAGGCGCCGAAGGCCGGCATGATGAGGCGACGGCCATCGGTGGCAAAGCAACGGGCGCGCAGACGGGTGCCCCGCCTCACTACGGCAGCGACGGGATGAAGATGGCCGGCAATCTCCGCGTCCGCTGACAGTGTCGGGGACGGCTCATGGCGCAGGCTCACGCCACCGAGGACAATCTCGTCGGCAACAATGCCGCCGATGTCCCGGGGGAGGGTGCGGTCGTGATTGCCGGTGAGCCAGATGGTTTCGTGATGTTCGGTCAGGCGGCGGATGCGGTCGAGATCGTCGGCGGCAAGACGGGATCCGGCCTCGCCGTCATGGAAACTGTCGCCCAGGGAAATGATGCGCTCCGGGCGCAGTCGGACACAGACCGCAGCGAGGCTCGCAAGGGTTGCCCGCGTGTCATAGGGCGGCAGATGCTGGCCAAAGCGGGCATAGCTCGAACCCTTCTCGAGATGCAGATCGGCCACCAGCAATGCGCGGTAATCGGGGCAGTAAAGGGCACCTGATGGGTCGGGCTGAAAGGCAAGACCCGAGAGCATGATCATCTCTCTACTGGCCACTGGGGGCGCGCTTGACTTCCGCTCGGCGGCGGCCGGCTCAGACGAGGCGCATGGCTTCCTCGATGAGATCTTCGGCGGCTTCGGCGAGAAGTGATTCATGTGCTTCGCCATAGACCGGTTCGCGGCCGATCTCAAGCATGACCGGCACAGCAAGCGGCGAGACGCTGGCCAGCGGGCGGTGGGTCAGGTGTCCCTGAATCCGCCTAAGCAGCTGCCCCAGACGGTGAATGTCCAGCAGACCGGCGGCGGCATCATCCCATGCGGCACGGAGCAGCAGATGGTCGGGCTCGTGCTGGCGGAGAACATCATAGATGAGGTCGGAGGAGAAGGTGACCTGACGCCCCGATTTCTCCTTGCCCGGGTGGCGGCGCTCGATGAGCCCGGCGATGATGGCGCAGTTGCGGAAGGTGCGCTTCATCAGATTCGATTCCGCAAGCCAGGCGTCAAGGTCGTCGCCCAGCATGTCCTCGTCGAAAAGCTCGGCCAGGGAAAGATGGCCCGCGCGGATCATCTGGGCGATGTCACGGGTGCCCCAGATGGCGAGAGCATATTCATTGGCGACGAAGCCCAGAGGGCGTCCGCCCATGCGCTCCAGGCGCCGGGTGAGCAGCATGCCGAGGGTCTGATGGGCGAGGCGGCCCTCGAAGGGATAGGCGACAAGATAGTACCGGCGACCGCGAGGGAAGGTCTCTATCAGCATCTCTTTCGCCTGAGGCACGATCGATTTGTAGCGCTGGATCGAAAGCCAGTCGCGCACCTGGTCCGGCAGCTGCTGCCAATCGTCCGGGCGCGAGAGCATATCGCGGACCCGGGCGGCAAGATAGGTCGAGAGCGGGAACTTGCCGCCGCCATAGGCAGGGATTTTCGGCTCGTCGCTGTGGGCGCGGGTCACCAGCGCGTCGAGATCATCAAGCCCCTCGAAGCGCAGGACCTGGCCGGCGAAGATGAAGGTGTCGCCGGGCGAGAGCTGCTCGATGAAGCCCTCCTCGACCTCGCCCAGCACCTTGCCGCCGGCGATTGCGCGCTGACTGCCGCGGCCGCGGCGGCTGGCGAGGCGCACCTTCAACATGGGGGCCTCAATGATGGTGCCGACATTCAGGCGATACTGCTGGGCGATACGGGGGTGCGCGAGGCGGTAACGGCCATCCGGTTCGCGACGGAGGCGGGCGAAGCGGTCATAGGAGCGCAGGGAATAGCCGCCGGTGGCGACAAAATTGACGGCGGCGTCGAAGGCCTCTCGGGCAAGCTGACGATAGGGCCAGGCCGAGCAGATCTCGCGGAAGAGATCATCAGGGTCGAAGGGGGCCGAGCAGGCAACGCCCAGAATGTGCTGGGCGAGGACGTCGAGCTTGCCCAGCATGGGGGGCTCGGTGTCCTGCTGGCCCTCCTCGGATGCGCCCTGGGCGGCCCGGCATTCCAGCACCTCGAAGCGATTGGCGGGCACCAGAATGGCCTGAGAGGGCTCGTCCAGCCGGTGATTGGCACGGCCGATGCGCTGCATGAGGCGGCTCGAGCCTTTCGGCGCCCCGACATTGATGACGAGGTCCACGTCGCCCCAGTCGATGCCAAGATCGAGGGTCGAGGTGCAGACCACGGCGCGCAGGCGGCCCTCGGCCATGGCGGCCTCCACCCTGCGGCGTTGCTCGACATCGAGTGAGCCGTGGTGCAGGGCGATCGGCAGGTTGTCGTCGTTGATCCGCCAGAGTTCCTGGAAGATCATCTCTGCCTGGGAGCGCGTGTTGACGAAGACCAGGGTCATCTTCGCCTGCCGAATCGCGGCGTAAATTTCCGGCATGGCATAACGCGCGGAATGGCCCGCCCAAGGCACGCGCTCTTCGGATTTCAGGATCCCGATGGAGGGGCGGGCGCCTGGCGCACCGGTAACCAGGGCCGACAGGTTTAAGGGCGCGTTCTGCTGCTGCGGCATGAGCCAGGCGCGCAGGAGATCGGGCTCGGCGACGGTAGCGGACAGTCCCGTGCGGCGAGCTTCGGGACACAGGCGGAAAAGACGGGCGAGCCCGAGCGAAAGGAGCACGCCGCGCTTGCTGGTGACCAGAGCGTGGAGTTCGTCGAGCACGATGGCGCGCAAACCTCCAAAGAAGCGGGGGGCATCGGGCTGAGCGATGAGCAGGGCGAGCTGCTCGGGCGTGGTCATGAGAATGTCGGGCGGCATAAGGCGCTGCCGCTGACGTCGGGACTGGGGCGTGTCGCCAGTGCGGGTCTCGACGCGGATGGGCAGTCGCATGTCGGCGACGGGACGTTCGAGATTGCGGGCGACATCGACAGCGAGCGCCTTGAGCGGCGAAATGTAGAGGGTATGCGGGCCGAAGCGGGCCTTGCGCTCCTCCGGAGTCTCCCGGGAAAGCTCGACCAGGCTCGGCAGGAAGCCGGCCAGGGTCTTGCCGCCGCCAGTGGGGGCAATCAGCAGGACCGACTGCTGGCGCAGACCATAGTCGAGCAAGGCGAGCTGATGGGGGCGGGGCGTCCAGCCCTGATCTGCAAACCAGCGATGAAAGGCTTCGGGCAGCTGGTCCGGGGGCGCCATCAACCGGACTTACCGTTAGCGGCGGGCAGGTCGAAGCTCCAGCCGGGTCACGCCCACGGCGGCGTTCAGGCCGCCAACCTGGAGCTGCATGCCGAGATCCAGGGCGATGTCGCCGGGGCCGTCGCGGAGGAGAACGTTTGCGCCTGAACCGGCGCCGATGGTGGCTTCAATGGTGGCGCCGCGATATGTGCCGGCCAGAGCGCCAGGGGCGAGACGCTTGCGCGGCGAGAGCACGCGGAAGTCCACGGCCGTCCTGCCAATGATGCCAACCTCCACGCCGTATTTACGGAATTCACCCGTATAGTATTGGCGCCTGCCGCCGCCATCCGGACGATACACGCAGGATATGGTGCGGTTGGAGGCAAAGTGAAGGGCCACGTCGGGCCCTTCAATGCGGCACTTCAGGGTGCCCACGGGTTCTGGAGCGGGCCCGGCCGCGCTCTCGTTCGAGAGAAACCCGCCAATCAGTGCTGCTCCTGTCAATCCGGTGAGGATGATACGGCTCAGGCAGTTCATTGGCGGGTAACTCCCCTTTATTCGGCGGCTTCCTTCCAGGCAGGAGCCGCAGCGCGGACATCGGCGTCCACACAGTCCTCGAAGCGGGCGAAGTTCTTGTTGAACATTTCGACCAGCGCCTTGGCCTGTGCGTCATAGGCCGCCTTGTCGGCCCAGGTGTCGCGCGGGACAAGGACCGTGTTGTCGATGCCCGGAACGGCGACCGGCACCTTAAAGCCGAAATTCGGGTCGGTGCGGAACTCGACCTTTTCGAGGCTGCCGTCGAGGGCGGCATTCAGCAGACCGCGGGTGACCGCAATCGGCATGCGGCGGCCCACGCCATACTTGCCGCCGGTCCAGCCAGTGTTCACCAGCCAGCAGGAGACATTGTGCTTGGCGATGAGCTCACGCAGCAGCTTGCCGTATTCGCCGGGGTGGCGTGGCATGAAAGGGGCGCCAAAGCAGGCGGAGAAAGTGGCTTCCGGCTCGGTCACGCCCTTCTCGGTTCCGGCGACCTTGGCGGTGTAGCCGGAGATGAAGTGATACATCGCCTGGCTGGGCGTCAGCTTGGCGATGGGGGGGAGAACGCCGAAGGCATCTGCCGTCAGCATGATGATCGTCTTCGGCTGGGGCGCCATGCCGGTGTCGCTGGCATTGGGGATCGCCGACAGCGGATAGGCCGAGCGGGTGTTCTCGGTCAGCGAGCCATCGTCAAGATCAAGCTCGCGGGTGACCGGATCCATCACCACGTTCTCCAGCACCGTGCCAAACTGCTGGGTGGTGGCATAGATCTCGGGCTCGGCCTCGGCCGACAGTCGGATCACCTTGGCGTAGCAGCCGCCCTCGAAATTGAAGACACCATTTTCCGACCAGCCATGCTCGTCGTCGCCAACCAGGGTACGGCTGCTATCAGCCGACAGGGTGGTCTTGCCGGTGCCGGACAGGCCGAAGAAGATCGTGGTGTCACCGGCCGGGCCGACATTGGCCGAGCAGTGCATCGGCATCACACCCTTGGGCGGCAGGATGTAGTTCAGAACCGTGAAGACCGACTTCTTGATCTCGCCGGCATAGGACGTGCCGCCAATGAGAACGAGGCCGCGCTTGAAATCGACGGCGATCACCGTCTCGGAACGGACGCCGTGGCGCTCGGGGTCGGCGCGGAAGCCCGGAAGATCAATGATCGTCAGCTTCGGCTGGAAGGTGTCGAGATCATCAGCCGGCGGAACGATCAACAGGTTCTGGATGAACAGGGCGTGCCAGGCATATTCGCAGAAAATGCGGGTCGGGAGACGATGGGCAGGATCAGCACCGCCGTAGAGATCCTGAACGAAGAGCTCCTTGCCCTCGGCGTAGGCGATGAAGTCCTTGTAAAGCTGCTCGAACTGCTCGGGCGAGAGCGGCTTGTTGTTGTCCCACCAGATCTGGTCCTGGGTGGTCTCGTCGGAGACGATGAACTTGTCCTTTGGCGACCGGCCAGTGTGCTGTCCGGTCGACACCACCAGAGCGCCGCCACGGGCGACGGAACCTTCGCCGCGAGCCACGGCTGCTTCATACAGCGCCGCTGCCGGCTGGTTCCAGTTGACCTTTGCTAGACCGCGGAACCCCGTAGCTTCCGCACCCAAGGCATTGTTGTAACGCCCGCACTGTTTCAACGCGTCTCTCCTGACCTTCAGTCTGCCGGAGCACGGCCGGAGGGCGGTCCCGATTGCAGACTGCAATTCGACTTGATCGAAATGACGCAAAAACGCCGCGACTTCCCTGCGGCAGACAGCCACAGCGCCCGATGCCATCTTCGACCGCGCGCAAAAAAACCGCTGCCTGTGCCGCCATCTACCTATGATGACTACCGAATCGTCGGGCAATGACGGAGTTCCATTCTTGCCCGAAACGCTGGCAGTTAAACAGAGGAAATCGATTGCGTCGCAGCTTGCCGGTGTTGCGCGGGCGCAAGTTTAGAAAATCCGACGGGATACGACAATGGTATGAGAGCCGATGGGTTCGGATGTCGCAGCCGCTGGTTAATCGAGGGGCACCCGATAGGCCGTGGCAAGGCGGTTGGTCATATTGGCCAGACCCACGATCGCGTGCATTTCCTTCAGCATTTCGTCGGTTGCGCCCTTCTTGCGGGCGGCGGCGGTGTGGCTCACCTGGCAGTATTCGCAGCCGTTGGTGATGGATACGGCAATATAGATCAGCTCCTTAACAACCGGGTCGAGATGACCACCTGAGCCCATCACATCCTTCAGGGCCGACCAAACATGGTCGAGCATGCGGGGATCATTCGCGAGATATTTCCAGAAGTTGTTGACGTCAGGAACGTTGCGCGCCGACTTGATGTCGTCAAAGATGGCGCGGACTTCCTCGCTGGCATTTTCGTATTCGACCGGTTCCATAGCCGCAGATACTCCCGCTGACGCAGACTGCCTTTGGCTTGAAGATGGCAAGGCCGGCAGCTATAACCTCGCGCGATTTACAGCCTTCACCATCCCAGTCACAAAAGGAAGACATCATGGCGCTCGAGCGCACTTTCTCCATCATCAAGCCGGACGCCACGGCCCGCAACCTCACCGGCAAGATCATCGCCAAGCTGGAAGACGCCGGCCTGCGCGTCGTCGCCCAGAAGCGCGTGCGTTGGACCAAGGAGCAGGCCGAGGCCTTCTACGCCGTCCATAAGGAGCGCCCCTTCTTCAACGATCTCGTTGCTTTCATGACCTCGGGCCCGATCGTGGTACAGGTTCTGGAAGGCGAGAACGCCGTTGCCAAGAACCGTGAAGTCATGGGCGCCACCAATCCGGAGCAGGCTGCCGAGGGCACCATCCGCCGCGAATTCGCCGAGAATATCGAGCGGAACTCGGTCCACGGCTCCGACAGCCTGGAAAATGCCAAGATCGAGATCGAGCTGAACTTCCGTCCGGAAGAAATCGTCGGCTGATTTCGTCGCATCCTGCGGCATCTGGAAAGCCCGCGCCGGAACAGCCGGTGCGGGCTTTCTGCTTCTTCAAGAACCGTCTTCCCAACAGCTGCAGTGATTACTAGGCTCTTCCCAAAGGTTGGATGGGGGTAATCATGGCTGACATCAAGCTCTTGCCGCCAGGACTGGTGGTCAACGTGATGAAGGGGGATGTGGCCGAGCACAGGGCAGGGGCCTGGCTCAGCTGGAACGGGCAGTTCGACCTCGACTGCGCCATGCTCGGCGTGCCCTATGACGGGGCTTCGGTGGTGCGCGCTGGCTCGCGGCGCGGACCTGATGCGGTGCGGCAGGCGCTCATGTATTTCACCACCTTCTCGAGCCGCGACCGGCGGCCGATGACGGCGCTGCGCGCCGCCGACATCGGCGACATCGAGGTGGTGCTCACCGACATGAAGGAAACCTTCCGGCGCATCCGCGAGGCGGTGGCGTTTCTTGCGCAACGGAAGATCACCCCGGTCATCCTCGGCGGAGATCACTCAATCTCCTTTCCCAACATCGCCGGGGTCATGGACGCCATGGGGCCGGGCAAGCGGCTGGGGATCATCCATTTCGACGCCCATCACGACCTCAGGAAGGCGCATCTCGGCGCAGAGTCCAGCGGCGTGCCTTTCCGCAAGCTGCTGGAGATGGAAGGGACGCTTCTCGAGGGGCGCAATCTGGTGCAGATCGGGCTGGCCGAATTCTGCAATGCGCCTGAATTCGACGAGTATGCGCAGGAGAAGGGCATAACGGTGATATCCGGGCTTGAGGTGCGCGAGCGCGGCATGGCGGCGGTGGTGGACGAGGCGCTGGCCATTGCCGGCGACGGGGTGGACGCGCTCTACGTGTCGGTCGATATCGACTGCATCGACCAATCCCAGGCGCCGGGAACGGCTGCGCCCAATCCTTTCGGGCTCGATGCCCGCGATGTGCAGATGGCGCTGCGACGGATCGGCGCCGATCCGCGGCTCATCGGGGGTGACATCGTAGAGATCTCGCCGCCATACGATCCGCAGAACATTACCGGCGGCACAGGCGCCTCGCTGGTGCTCAGCCTGCTCTATGGTATATCGAGCTGGAAGGGGCGGGCCGGATGAGGTGAGCGCGCGGCGTTCCGCGCCCGGACTACGGCCGGTCCAGACAGCATCCCGGCAGGAACGATCCCCATGCAGAGCCTCATTCCCTACGTGCTGGTTTTCATCGGCGGCGGTATCGGCAGCGGGCTGCGGCTCGGGGTAACAAGGCTGGCCTTCCATCTCACCGGCGCCGGTTTCCCATTGGGCACGCTGACGGTGAATGTCGTCGGCAGTTTCGTCATGGGGGCGCTGGCAGGGCTCTTCGCCATGAAGGCGGTGCCGGAGCCCCTGCGGATGCTTCTGATGACCGGCATACTCGGCGGGTTCACCACCTTCTCGGCCTTCTCGCTTGATTTCGCCACGCTATATGAGCGCGGCGAGCTCGGCCTGGCGGCGCTGTATCTCGTGGCGTCGGTTGCCCTGTCGGTCGGGGCGCTGTTTGCGGGCCTCGTGCTGATGCGTCATGTGACAGCGTGAGCCCTGAGGCCAAGATCCGGCGAGGGATGCTTCCAGTCACCCCGGCAGGGCTTGCTGTGGCTATCGCGGTTGGGCGCGGCTGAAGCCCTTTTCCGCTTCCAGCATGAGCTTCGTGTATTCGTGATGCACCTCGCCGCGGCGGACGGCCTCGGCGGTCATGCGTTCGACGATCTGGCCGTGGCGCATGACGATCATACGCTCGCAGAGATGGGCGACCACGGCAAGGTCATGGCTCACCAGCAGGTAGGTGAGGCCGTGCTCGCGGCGCAGGTTCTCGAGCAGATTGAGGATTTCCGCCTGGACCGAGGCATCGAGCGCCGAGGTCGGCTCATCCAGCAGCAGGAGCTTGGGGCGCAGGATCAGCGCGCGGGCAATGGCCACGCGCTGGCGCTGGCCACCGGAAAGCTGGTGCGGATACCGGAAGCGGAAGCCGGGGCCAAGACCAACCTCGGCGAGTGCGGAGACGATGCGGTCGGACGTGTCGCGGATGCCGTGGATGGCCAGGGGCTCGCTCAGGATCTGGTCGACGGTATGGCGCGGATGGAGGGAGCCGTAGGGGTCCTGGAAGACCATCTGAACGGTGCGGTAGAAGGGCAGATCGCGAGGGGTCGGCACCGGGCGGCCGTCGAGCTCGATAGTGCCGTGGGTTACCGGATTGAGGCCGGTGATGGCACGCAGGACGGTGGATTTGCCGGAGCCCGACTCGCCGACGAGGCCAAGGCTTTCGCCAGGGGCGATCTCGAAGGAGACGTCTTCCGCGGCAACGAAGCGATCGGCGCCCTTTCCGAAGACCACGGTGAGATTGCGGATGGCGAGAAATGGGGCGGTCATGTCACTCAGCCCAGGCCGGGTCGCGGTTCAGGACGGGGAGGGGATGGACCGAGCGCTCAAGCCGGGGGATGCAGCCCATGAGCCCACGGGTGTAAGGATGCTGGGCGGAGCGCAGTTCGCTCGCCTTCAGAGTCTCGACCACCTTGCCGGCATACATGACCAGAACGCGGTCGCAGAAGGAGGCGACCAGTTCGAGGTCATGGCTTACGAAAATCAGCCCCATGCCGCGCCCGGCGACCAGCTCATCGAGGATACGCAGGACCTCGAGCTGGGTGGTGACATCGAGGGCCGAGGTAGGCTCGTCGGCAATGAGCAGGTCGGGAGAGGTGATGAGCATCATGGCGATCATCACCCGCTGCCCCATGCCGCCGGATAGTTCGTGCGGGTAGAGGCCCATGACCCGCTGGGGATTGCTGATCTTCACGTCGGCCAGCATGGCGGCGGATTTCTCCAACGCCTCGGCCCTGGTCAGGCTGGAATGGGCGCGGCAGGCCTCGACCATCTGACGGCCGACGGTCATGACCGGGTTGAGGGAATATTTCGGATCCTGCATCACCATGGTCATGCGGTCGCCGCGGAGGCGACGCAGCTCCCGTTTCGAGGCGGTGAGCAGATCGACGCCAGCAAAGCGCATGGTACAGGCAGTGACTTCGCCAGGCGGCGGCGTCAGGCCGAGGATGGCGCGGCCTGTCTGCGACTTGCCGGAGCCGGATTCGCCGACGATGCCCAGCCGCTCGCGACCGAGGGTGAAGGATACGCCGCGAACGGCGTCAACAATGCCGCGCCGCAGATGGAAGCGGACGCGCAGATCCTCGACCTCGAGCAGGGGAGTCTGGTTGGTCGCGCTCATCTGGATGCCTTCGGATCAAGCACGTCGCGCAGGCCGTCGCCCAGCAGGTTGAAGCCCAGGCTGACGATGAAGATGGCCATGCCAGGCACGGCCGCGACCCACCACTGGTCCATGATGAAGCGGCGGCCGGAGGCGATCATCGCGCCCCATTCCGGCGAGGGCGGCTGGGCGCCGAGACCGAGGAAGCCAAGCCCGGCAGCGGTGAGGATGATACCGGCCATGTCGAGGGTGACGCGCACGATCACCGAGGAGGTGCAGAGCGGGACCACGTGGCGGAACAGGATGCGGGCCGTGGATCCGCCCTGAAGGCGTACGGCATGGATGAAGTCGCTGTTGCGGATGGTCATGGTCTCAGCGCGGGCGAGACGGGCATAAGGCGGCCAGATGGTGATCGCAATGGCAATGATGGCGTTCTCGATGCCCGGACCCAGCGCCGCCACGAAGGCCAGCGCCAGCACGAGGCGCGGGAAGGCGAGGAAGATGTCAGTGAGGCGCATGAAGACCGCATCCACCCAGCCGCCGACATAGCCTGCCAGGGCCCCGAAGAGCAGACCGATGGGCATGGCGATGACGGTGACCAGGGCAACCACCATCAGGGTGAGGCGCGAGCCGTAGACGATGCGGGAATAGATGTCGCGGGCCTGATCGTCGGTGCCAAACCAGAATTCTGCGCTCGGCGGCAGCAGGCGCTGGGTGCGCAGGTCGCCGCCAACGGTGGGCGAGTGGGTGGCCAGGACATCCGCGAAGATCGCCACGAAGATGAGGGCGAGGACAATAACCAGGCCCATGACGGCGAGCGGATTGCCGATGAAGGTCTTCCAGCCGACATAGAGCCGGCCAAGCCGGGCTTGGCTGCGGGAGGCCGGTTCCGGACTCAGCAGCCACTGGCGCAGAGATGGTTTCGGGGCGGAACTGGTAGCGGTATCGGTCATCGGCTGCGCGTCCTCGGATCCAGCAGGCGATAGACAAGATCGGACAGTAGGTTAAGGGCCACGAAGACCACGCCGATCACCAGGGTCGCTCCCAGCACCGCATTCATATCGGCATTCTGCAGGGAATTGGTGAGATAGGCGCCAAGCCCCGGCCAGGCAAAGACCGTCTCGGTCAGCACGGAGCCCTCGAGCAGGTTGGCATATGACAGGACGATCACGGTGATCAGCGGCACGGCGGCGTTGCGCAGGGCATGGCGCCAGACGACGCGGCGCTCTGACAAGCCCTTCACCCGGGCCGTGGTGACATATTCCTGGGCCAGCTCGTTGAGCATGAAGGAGCGGGTCATGCGGCTGATATAGGCGAGCGAGAAATAGCCGAGCAGGCAGGCCGGCAGGGCGATGTGGGAGACGGCGTTCCAGAAGGCGTCGTACTGACCCTGCAGCAGGCTGTCGACCAGAAGCATGCCCGTTACCGGCGTGACGAGATAGTCATAGGTGATGTCGATGCGCCCCGGTCCCGCGACCCAGCCGAGCTTGGCATAGAACAGAAGCAGGCCCATCAGGCCGAGCCAGAAGATCGGCACCGAATAGCCCACGAGACCAATGACCCGGACCACATGATCAAGCCAGCTGCCGGCGCGCACGGCGGCGAAGACGCCCAGGGGCACGCCGATGATGGTGCCGATGATGGTGCCGAGGGTTGCAAGCTCCAGGGTTGCGGGAAAGAAGCGGGCGATGTCGGTGAGGACCGGGTTATTGGTCAGCACCGAAGTCCCGAGGTCCCCGGTGACCATCTTCTTGCAGTAGATCCAGAACTGCTCGTAGAGGGGCAGGTCCAGGCCCATTTCCTGGCGGACACGGGCGTAGGTTTCGGCGGAAGCCTTGTCGCCGACGACGGCAATGACAGGATCGATGGGAACCAGCCGGCCGATGACGAAGGTCATGGCGAGCAGGCCGAGCAGGGTCACAGCCACCATGACCATCAGGGCGGCAAGGGCACGCAGCCAGTTCGCAAGCCCTGACATGGTGGTAGCGCCCCTCACCCCGGAGGCCGGGGGACGGCCACCGGGGATAGGCTGATCCTGGATTGTCTCCTGGATGGACAATTTTACTCTTTGCTTGTCTGGGTAACCAGGTTCATGTCGAAGGTCGGCCCGAGGATGAAGTTCTTCACCTTGTCATTGAGGGCGGCGACTTCCGTCTGCTGGAACATGATGACGAAGGGGCCGGTCTCGTTGACCTCCTTCTGCATCTCCCGATACATCTCGGCGCGCTTTTCGATGTCGCTCTCAAGGATCGCGGCGTCGACTTTCTTGTTCAGCTCAGGCGTGGCCCAGGCATTGCGCCAGGCAAGCGTTTTGGAGGTGCCTTCGTCCGAGTTGTCCGGGTTGGAGGCGAAGGTCTGAGCGTTGGTGTGCGGATCCTGATAGTCGGCGCCCCACTGGCCGATATACATGTCGTGCTGGCGGGCCCGGTACTTGGTCAGGGTCTGCTTGCCGTCGCCCGGAATGATCGACATCTTCACACCGCCCTGGGCCATGGTCTGCTGGATGGCCTCGGCCATGCCGGCGATGGGCTGGGTGTTGCGGACGTCCATGGTGATCTCGAAACCATCCGGATAGCCCGCCTCGGCAAGAAGCTTCTTCGCCTTTTCCGGGTCGAACTTGTAGGGCGTCTCATCGAGTTCGCCGAGGAAGCCGCGCGGCAGGAAGGTCTGGTGCTTGATGCCCAGGTTCTTCATGATGGTGTCGCCGATCGCGTCATAGTCGACGAGATACTTCATCGCCTCGCGCACCTGGGGCTTGGCCAGGATCTCGTTCTTCTGGTTGAGGCTGAAGTAGTAGACGGTGCCCTTCGGCGCCTTCTCGATGCGGATATTGTCATTCTTGGAAACTGCCTCAATCTCCTCGGGGCCGAGGTTGCGGGCAATGTCGATGTCGCCCTTCTCAAGCATCAGGCGCTGGGTGGCGGTTTCCGGAATGTGACGGTAGATCACGCGGGCAAGCGGGGGCTTCTCACCGCTGTAGTTCTCGTTGCGCTCAAGGACGATGACCTCATTGGCGCGCCAGTCGCGAATCTTGAAGGGGCCCGAGCCGGCATAGTTGGTCTTCAGCCAGTTATAGCCGAAGTCGCCGTCCTTCTCGTGCTCCATGGCAAGCTTGCTGTCGACCACGGAGGCCACCGTGGAGGTCAGGCAGTAGAGGACGAAGCTCAGCGCATAGGGGCGGTCCATCTCGAAGGTCACGGTCGTGTCGTCCACGGCCTTGATCTTCTCGTCGACATTATCCTTGGTGATCCCGAACTGGGTGATGATGAATGCCGGCGACATGTCCAGCTTCACGGCGCGCTGCAGCGAGAAGGCGACGTCCTTAGCCGTCAGCGGATTGCCGGAGGCGAACTTGCGGCCCTCCCGGATCTTGAAGGTGATGGTCTTGCCGTCTTCCGAGACGTCCCAGCTCTCGGCGACCACGCCATGCAGCTTGGAGACGTCATTGGGATCGTAGCCGATCAGGCGCTCATAGGTGTTGCCCGCGATCTCGGCGCCGGAGAACTCGAATACTTCCGCCGGATCCAGCGAAATAATGTCATCGAATTGCCATGCCTGGACCAGGGTGTCGGCCGGAGTATCAGCCAGAATCGGTCCTGCGAGCATCACAGTAATGGCCGTTGCTGACAGGAAGCTTTTCATTGTGCGTATGAACATTGTCTTCGTTCCCTTGCAGCGTAGGAAACCGAGTGTGCAACCGATAGGCGCTGAATGTCCATAGGCCGTTCGTCGGCGTTGCGATTACTGCTCCTGCGTGCTGACGACGGTGGCCGGTTTTTCGCTGGGCGTGAGAATGCTGAAGGCGGCGAGCGTCACCAGCGCCAGGCCGATATAGTCGGGCACGGTCGGGCGATCGCCCAGCAGCACCATGGCGCCGATCACGCCGACGGCAGGCACCAGCAGGGTACCGAGACTAGCGATGCCGAGCGGGACATGGGGCAGGATCGCGAACCACAGCAGATAGGCGACCGCCAGCGCCAGCACGACGTGATAGGTCATGGCGCCGATGGTGCGCAGGGTCAGGTCGTGGACGTCGGGCAAGCCCTCGAAGATGAGCATGCCGCTCACCGCCGCCACGGCGCCAGCGGTGAGCTGCCAGGCGGTAATCGACATGGAGAGAATGGTCAGCGGCCAGCGCTTGGTGACAATGCTGCCGAGCGACCAGCCGATGCCGGCCAGCAAGGCGAGGACGAGACCCAGACCGAAATCGCCGCGCATGATCAGCGGCCAGCCCAGGGCCGCCAGCCCAGCGAGGCCGAGGCCAACGCCGATCATGGCCTTGCGAGTGATTCTCTCACCCAGCAGCAGGCGGGAGAGGATCACGGTCCAGATCGGCATGGTGAAGGTGACGATCACCGCGCGGGAGGTTTCAGCATAGAGCTGGGCAAAGGACAGAAGCACGTTGAAGGCGCCAATGCTCAGCAGCCCCGCCAATGCCAGCGGGAGGATTTCCCGCTTCGGAACCAGAAGAGACTGGCGCCGAACGATGGCCGTGATCATGACCACCAGCGAGGCGGAAGTCAGCCCGATGGCACGCAGGGCCCAGGGGGGCATCTGCTCGAGGGCGATCTTAACGGCGGGCCAATTGAGCCCCCACAGGACGGCGAGCAGCAGGATACCGGCCAGGTGCAAGGGCCGGGCGGTGGCAGGAGGGGTGCTCATGATACCAGTTTCGATCCGATCTCGGCGGCCGCATCGAGCAGCTCGTCCAGGTGGGGCGGGACGCCATCTTTCCTTGGCGCGAGACGGGACTTTAGCGTGGAAATACTGATGCTCGCAGCGAATTCTCCGCTGCGGTTGAAGACGGGAGCACCAAGACCGGAAAGGCCGACGACATAATCATCGACCGCCAGCTCCCAGCCGCGTTCGCGGATCTGTCGGGCCTCTTCCTCCAAGATCCGTGGGTCTGTCTGCGAGAAGGGTGTGAGGGCCTGCAGGGGCTGACCGAGGATTTCCCTGCGCAGGCTGTCGGGCATGTAGGCCATCAGGATCCGGGGGCCGCCGGCGCAATGCACGTCGACGCGATGGCCGATATGGGACCAGGTGATGTCCAGCTGGAGGTCATGGGCGCGGATGCGCTCGAGGCACATGGCCTTGCCGCGGAACAATATCCACAGGAATGACGTGGCATGGGTCGCGTTTGACAGCCGGGTCAGGACCGGCGTCGCCACGTCGCGCAGCTCGCGGCCGAAATCCACGGCGGGAATAAGGGTCAGCAGCACCGGACCCAGGGCATAAGTCTGTGTCTTCTCACAGAATTCGACCCAGCCGATCTGGTGCAGCGTATGCAGGAGTCTCCGGGTGGTGCCCTTGTCCAGCTCCGCCCGCCGGGCAATCTCGGCGAGCGGCAGGTTTGGCCTGTCCTGGGTAAAAACGTGCACAATCGTGGCAGCCCGCTCCACGGCGCGCACGATCGGAACACCCGGTCTCGGGACCGGATTGGGCAGTAAACTCACCGCGTCTTGCATGGGCTCCCCACCGAATTACTCTTCTTGTGTGTCATGCAGTGATCCAGAATGTCATTACTTGACACGCGTGCAAAGGTGGATTTCAGTCGGAAGCAACAAGAACAAAAACCCGGTCCAACCCTCCAGGTGATAGGGGAGCCTGCATGCTTGCTCCAGAACTGCGCGATGCGATCATCAAGTCGGTCGAAGAGGGCTTCGCCGACCAGATCGACTACCTGCGCAAGCTCGTCTCTTTTCCATCCGTCCGCGGCAACGAATACACCATCCAGGACTTCACCTACCGCGAGTTGCGCAAGCGCGGTTACGTGATGGACCGGTTCGCCATGGACCAGGCCGCCATCGAGGCTCATCCGGGCGGATCGCCCTGGAGCGAGGAGCACACAAGGGCGCCGATCGTGGTGGGTATCCATTATCCGCGCGAGGAAAAGGGGCGGTCGCTGATCCTCCAGGCCCATCTGGACGTGGTGCCGACCGGCCCGACCTCGATGTGGCAGCATGACCCGTTCGCGGGCGAAATCGTTGGCGACTGGATGTATGGTCGCGGCGCCGCCGACATGAAGGCCGGCGCTTCCGCCAATGTCTTCGCGCTGGATGCGCTGCGCCGCATCGGCCTGCAGCCCGCCGCCACCGTCTATGTCCAGTCGGTGGTCGAGGAAGAGTCGACCGGCAACGGCGCGCTGATGACCCATCTGCGCGGTTACAAGGCCGACGCGGTGCTGATCCCCGAGCCGGAAGATAACAAGCTGGTGCGCGCCAATACCGGCGTGATCTGGTTCCAGGTCGAGGTACAGGGCACGCCCGTCCATGTCCGCGAGATGGGTGAAGGCGCCAATGCAATCGACGCCGCCTATCGCGTGATCGCCGAGCTGCGCAAGCTCGAGGAGGAATGGAACAAGAAGAAGTCCGAGGTGCGGTACTTCGAGAACGAGGCCCATCCGATCAACCTCAATATCGGCAAGATCGAGGGCGGCGACTGGGCGTCTTCGGTGCCGTGCTGGTGCCGGATCGACTGCCGCGTCGCCATCTTCCCCGGCGAAAACGCCGCGGACAAGTCGGCCGAGATCAAGGAGCGGATCGAGGCATTCGCCCGCAAGGATCCGTATCTCTCCAACAATCCGCCGAAGGTCATCTTCAACGGCTTCCATACGGAAGGCTACGTGCTGGAACCGGGCTCCGAGGCCGAGGCCGTGCTTGGCGAAGCGCACAAGGCGGTGTTCGATGCGCCGCTCGAGAGCTTCGTCACGGCAGGCTATCTGGATAACCGCGTCTACGCACTCTATGACAAGATTCCGTCCTTGTGTTACGGGCCGGTATCCAAGAACATCCACGGGTTCGATGAGTGCGTGAGCATCGAGTCCGTGAAGAAAATTACCACGGCAATGGCGCTGTTCATCGCCGAGTGGTGTGGCACCGAGCCGCTGGTTGAGTAAAGCTCGACCTCGTGGTTCCGTGTCATGCCAAGCAATAACAGGGGAGCAACTATGACACTCAAGAAGACCTTCCTGGGCGGAACGGTACTGGCCGCCGCCATGATGATGTCCGGCGTCGCCATGGCGGGCGAGCTGGTCATCGGCGTCGTTGGCCCGCTGAGCGGCCCGGCAGCCAATTCCGGCATCTCAATGCGGCAGGCCTACGAGGTCGCCGCGGCCGAGGCCAACAAGGCCGGCGGCATCGAGGTGAACGGCGAGAAGAAGACCATCAAGCTGATCTTCGAAGACAGCGCGTCGCGTCCGGAAGTGGGCGTCTCGGCGGCCCAGAAGCTGCTGACCCGCGACAATGTCGACATCCTCGTCGGCGACACGATCGCCAGCTCGGTCACGCTCGCGCTCATGGAAGTGGCGCCGACCTTCGGCAAGTTCATGATGAGCGGCCAGCCGGTCTCGATCGAAATCGCCAAGAAGATCAAGTCGGACCCCGAGAAGTTCGCCAACTTCTGGAAGAGCAGCTTCAACAGCGACGCCTATGCCCAGGCGCTGTTCGAGACGGTCGATGACCTGGTGAAGCAGGGCCTCGTGAAGGAAGGCAACAAGAAGGTCGCCTTCATCGTCGAGGATACCGACTACGGCAAGTCGAACGCCGAGTACACCACGGCCCTGTTTGATGCCGCGGGCTGGAAGGTCTCGTCCAACGATACCGTCCCGCTGGCCCATGCCGACTTCTATCCGCAGCTGTCCAAGCTGCGCGGCGACGCCCCGGACGTGCTGATCTCGATCTTCACCTCGGTGAACTCGGGCATTGCGCTGGTCAAGCAGATCGAAGAGCAGGGCCTCGATTCCCTGCATCTCGCGGTCTATTACCCGATCCGTCCGGAGTTCCTCGAGGGTGCCGGCGCCTCGGCCAATGGCCTGCTGTGGACCCCGCTGTTCTTCGATCCGGCTCACAACCCGAAGCACAAGGAATTCGCCGACAAGCTGAAGGCGGAGATCGGTGTCGACGGCAACGGCGACCACGCGCAGGGCTACTGCCAGATGTCGATGCTGATCGAGAACATCAAGAAGGCCGGCACGGTCGAGCCGAACAAGCTTTCCGACGCCTTCGCCGAGACGGACTTCCCCTGCGTCGTCGCCCGCTATGTCTACGACACGGAAACCCACACCCCGAAGATCGGCGCGGAGTATTTCCCGGTGCCGCTGGCGCAGATCCAGGACGGCGTGAGCTTCGTCGTGTGGCCGGAGACAGCCGCAACGGCGAAATTCAAGCCGGTCGAGAAGTAATCGGCTAGGCACCCGGGGCAAGTTCCCCGGGTGCCTTCTTTTAGAGTCAACCACATAACTCGAGCCGGAGGCACGATCACATGGCAAGCTCGACGCCGGCACCTTTGCTAAGGGTCGACGGAATCACCATGGCCTTCGGGGGCATCGTGGCGATAGACAATCTCTCGTTCACGGTCGCTCCGGGCGAGATCCTCGCTTTGATGGGCCCGAATGGCGCCGGAAAGACGACGACGTTCCACGTCATCGCCGGGGTGCATACGCCAAACAGCGGCAAGATTATATTCGATGGCCAGGACATTACCGGTCTGCGGCCGGACGGGCGCTGCCGCGCCGGCGTTGCCCGCACGTTCCAGATCACCCAGCCCTTCTCGGAGCTGACGGTGGTCGAGAATGTCATGGTCGGGGCAATGGCCCACCACAGGACGATGGCGGAAGCGCGCGAGGATGCGCGGCGTTACGTCGACATGGTCGGGCTCGGCGAGAGGGCCGACGTGCTCGCCAAGGGGCTTAGCACCGGTCAGCGCAAGCGTCTGGAAATGGCGCGCGCCATGGCGACCAGGCCCAAGCTCCTGCTGCTGGACGAAGTCACCGGCGGCGTGGACATGAAGAGCATTCCCGGGCTGATCGAGCTGGTGAAGCGGCTGCGCTCGGAAGGGCTCACGCTCATCATCATCGAGCACAACATGAAGGTCATCAACGAGCTGGCCGACCGCTGCATCTTCATGAACCGCGGCATCCGCATGGCGGAAGGCACGCCAGACGAGATCGCGCAGCATCCCGAAGTCATCGACCTTTATCTGGGCGAAGGGGGAGCACATGGCTGAAGCCCCAATGCTGACCGTTGAAAATCTCAACGTCCTCTACGGCGACTATCAGGTGCTGTGGGACGTGTCGCTCACGGTCAACAGGAACGAGGTCGTCGCCGTGCTGGGCCCCAACGGCTCGGGCAAGAGCACGGTGCTCAAGGCGATCATGGGCCTTGCGCCGGTCAAGTCGGGCAAGATCATCTTCGAGGGCATCGACCTGACCAAGGTTCCGACCCACGAGATGGTGGCCCACGGCATCTCCATGGTGCTGGAACGCCGGCGTCTGTTCACCAACATGACGGTGCGGGAGAACATCCTGCTCGGCGCCTACCACAAGAGCGTCAACAAGGATACGCGCCAGCGGCTGGAATGGGTGGAGAGCCTGTTCCCGATCCTGGCGGAGCGGCGCGACCAGATCGCCGGCCGGATGAGCGGCGGCGAGCAGCAGATGGTCGCCATCGCCCGCAGCCTGATGTCGCGGCCGCGCCTGCTGCTCATGGACGAGCCCTATCTCGGCCTGTCGCCGCGCATCGTCAAGCAGATCGCCGGCATCATCAAGCAGGTCAACCAGGAAGGGATCGCGGTGATCTTCAACGAACAGAATGTCCAGCTGTCGTTCGGGCTGTCCAACCACGGATACCTGCTCGAGGGCGGACGCATGGTGCTGTCGGGGACCGGAGAGGAGATGATCCATTCCGAGGTGATCCGTCGCGTCTATCTCGGCGCGTAAGGAGGGGGAGCAGATGTCCTTCGCAATCTTCCTTGAGCAGATCATCAATGGTCTGATCATAGGCTCGATGTATGCCCTGATCGGCAGCGGCATCGCCCTGATCTACGGCACCATGCGGGTCCTGAACCTCGCCCATGGCGAGTTCTACATGCTGGGCGGCTATTTCGTCTTCTTCCTGGCGGTTACCTACGGTCTGCCGTCCTGGCTGGCGATTCCAGTCGCCGTGTTCGCCACCTTCATACTCGGCGTCCTCGTGCAGCGGCTCACCATCCATTACCTGCTGGGCAAGGAAGGGTGGATGTTCTCCACCATCGCCGCCACCCTTGGCCTGTCGATCTTCCTCCAGAACGCTGCCCTGCTGATGTTCGGCGAGACGTTCCAGAGCGTTCCCTACTACATCTCGGGCATGCTCCGGGTCGGCGACATCCGCCTGCCTTACCAGCGTGTGCTGATCTTCGTCGTCGCCATCGCGACGATCGGGGTGATGACCTACATCCTGAAGAAGACCCGCCTCGGCTGGGCCATCCGTGCGACCTCGCAGGACCGCGACGCGGCTGCCGTCGTCGGCATCCCGGCGCAGCGCATCTATCTCATCACCTTCGGCATCGCCGCCGCCCTGGGCGCGGTTGCTGCCGCCATGCTGGCGCCGATCTACGCCATCAATCCGTGGAGCGGCCTGCCCATCCTGCTGAAGGGCTTCGTTGTGGTCATCCTCGGCGGTCTCGGCAGCTTCCCGGGCGCCATCGCCGGCGGTCTGATCCTGGGTATCGTGGAAGCCATCGGCGTGCAGCTCACCGCCTCGGAATGGCGCGACGTGATCGCCTTCACCCTGATGATCGCGGTCATCTGGTGGCGGCCGTGGGGCCTGTTCGGGAGCAAGCCGTCATGATGAAGCGGCCCGGACGTAATTCGGTGATCACAGAGTCCACGGCGACCACTCGGAGATTCGCATGTTCCAACCGTTGACAGCACGGCATTGGTTGCTGATCGCCGCGGCCATCATCGCGATGGCAGTGGTGCCGCTTCTGACGCGCAACAGCTACCTGCTCCACGTTCTCATCCTTTCCATGGTGTTCGGCATCTTCGCCTCCGCCTGGAACCTGGTGACCGGTTTTGCCGGCCTGAAAACCTTCGGTCACCACGCCTTCTTCGGTATCGGCGCCTATGTCTCGGCGCTGGTTGCCATCCATTCGGGCCTCAGCCCGTGGATCACGATCTGGATCGCCGCCATCGTGGCGACGGTGTTCGGCCTGTTCATCGGCCTGCCGATCCTGCGGATCAAGTCGATGCCGCATGTGGCCATCGTGACCCTGGGCTTTGCGGAAATCGTCCGCATCATCGCATCGAACTGGCAGTCGCTGACCCGTGGCGAGCTCGGCCTGTGGGGCATTCCGGCGTTTACCGGCTTCACCCTGCCCGGCATCGGCAAGATCACCTTCTCGCCGGCCGACAAGGTGCCGTACTACTACCTCATCCTGATCCTGCTGATCGCGGCGATGGTGGTGATCTCGCTGCTCATGCGGTCGAAGACCGGCCTTGCCATCGTGGCAATGCGTGATGCCGAGGATGCGGCGGAGAGCCTGGGCGTCAACCTGACCAAGCAGAAGATGCTGGTATTCGGCGTATCGGCCTTCCTGGTCGGCGTGGCGGGCGCGTTCTATGCCCATTACATCAGCATCCTCACCCCCATGGCCGCGGTGGGCGTCGATCTCATGATCCTCATTATCGCCATGGCCCTGGTGGGCGGCATCGGTACACTGAGCGGTCCGCTGATCGGTGCGCTCATCCTGACGGCCACCGTCGAACTGCTCCGCGATCTCGACAACTATCGCCTGCTGGTCTACGGCGCGATCATCATCCTCAGTGTCATGTTCCTCCCGCGTGGCCTCGCCACCCTCGGGGATTACTTCAAGAAGCGCCCCAAGGCGCCAACACCTAACGCATAGGACGATCCATGCTGGATAAAGAGATAGCCGCGGCAATCATTGCCGCGGTGGACCGGAATTTCGATGAGCAGGTCCGGTTCACGCAGGACATGGTGCGCTGCCCTTCCGTCCGCGGGCAGGAGCACACCGTGCAGGATCTCATGGCAGCCGCCATGGCGAAGCGCGGCCTGAGCGTCGACCACTGGAAGGTCAATGTCGACGACATCAAGGACATGCCCGGCTTCGCGCCGGTGGTCGATGCGACCTACGAGAATGCCTACAACGTGGTCGGCACCTACCGTCCGGCCAACCACAAGGGCCGTTCGCTCATCTTCAACGGCCATATCGACGTGGTGCCGGTGGGCGACGCCAGCCGCTGGACGACCTCGCCGTGGGATCCGCGCATCGAGGGCAAGTGGATGTACGGCCGTGGCGCCGGCGACATGAAGGCCGGCGTGGCGGCAACCCTGTTTGCCTATGACGCAGTGCGCGCGGCGGGCTATCGCCCGACGGCACCGATCTTCTTCCAGTCGGTTGTCGAGGAGGAGTGCACGGGCAACGGCACCCTGGCCTGCCTGCAGCGCGGCTACAAGGCGGATTGCGCCTTCGTGCCGGAGCCGCTGGAGCCGAAGTTGATGCGCGGTGAAGTGGGCCTGATCTGGTTCCGCGTGCATGTGGAGGGCGATCCGCAGCACGCCTCCGCCGGCTTCAACAATGTCGGGGCGAACGCCATCGAGAAGGCGCTGTATCTCTGGCCCCACATCAAGGAGCTCGAGAGCATCTGGAACGCGCGGAAGGTCGACCACCCGGTCTACAAGGACCATCCGCATCCGATCCGCGTCAATCTCGGCGAGATCGAGGGCGGCGAGTGGACCTCGAGCGTGCCAGCCAAGGCGGTGCTGAATGTCCGCGTCGGCGTGTTGCCGGGACAGAAGCTGCCGGACATCTGCAAGGAGATCGAGGCACAGGTGCGCAAGGCGGCCCTGGCCGATCCCTATCTCTCCAACAATCCGCCGCGGGTCGAGTATCACGGCCACATGGCGGAAGGCTACGTGCTGGAGAATGCGGAAGAGGCCGAGGCGGTGCTCGCCAACAGCCACTTCGAAGTGTTCAAGGAACCGCTGGAAGAGGTCGTGACGTCGGCCGCCACCGACGCCCGCTTCTTCGGTCTCTACCAGAACACGCCGGGCATCGTGTATGGCCCGATCTGCGAGCGGCCCCATGGCATTGACGAGCGTGTTGACCTCGAGTCGGTACGCGCCGTGACCAAGACCATGGCGCTGTTCCTCGCGGAATGGTGCGGCGTCGAGAAGGCTTGAGTCCGATGGGAAGCAACGAACTGCGCGTTAATGGCGACCGTCTGTGGTCGTCGTTGATGGAGATCGGCGAGTTCGGTGGTACCGAGAAGGGAGGCTGCCACCGCCTCGCGCTGTCGCATGAGGACAAGCTGGCGCGCGACCTGTTCTGCCGCTGGGCCCGGGAGGCCGGCTGCACGGTGACGGTCGATGCCATCGGCAACATCTTCGCCCGGCGCGAAGGGACCGATCCCGACGCCAAGCCGATCGTGATGGGCAGCCATCTCGACACGGTGCCGAAGGGCGGCAAGTTCGACGGCATCCTGGGCGTCATGGCCGGTCTTGAGGTGCTGCGGCGCCTCAATGAGCTGTCGATCCAGACGCGGCATCCAATCGAGCTCGTGTGCTGGACCAACGAGGAAGGCGCACGGTTCTCGCCGATGACCATGGGTTCGTCGGTGTTCACCGGGGCCATCGACCTCAACTTCGCGTTGTCGCGGGTCGATCCCGATGGCGTGAGCGTGGGTGATGCACTCAAGGAGATCGGCTATGCCGGCGACCTGCCGGTGGCGACCGGCCGCGAGTTCGGCGCGTATCTCGAGCTGCATGTGGAGCAGGGGCCGCTGCTCAAGGAAGGCGGTCAGGAGATCGGCGTGGTTACGGGATCGTTCAAGGCGCGCTATTTCGTGGCCACGATCACCGGCCAGGCCGCCCATGTTGGCCCGACCCTGATGGAACAGCGCCATGATGCCATGGTGGCAGCCGCTGCGCTGACGCTCGAGATCGACCGGATTGGCCGTTCGCGCGGCCGCGACGGACGGTCGAATGCTCCGCATATCGAGCTCCTGCCGAATGTCCGCGGCGTCATTCCGGAAATCGTCAAGCTGTCCTGCGACGTCCGTCATCCGGACGCCAACGTGGCGCTGGAGATGGAGAACGAGCTGCGCGAAGCGGCACGGAAGATCGAGGCCGAGCGCGGTGTGTCGATCAGCATCGAACAGTATTTCGAGTTCGGGCCGATCTCGGTGCACGAGAACCTGTGCCAGCTGATCCGCGATTGCGCCGACGAGCTCGAGCTGCCGCGGCGGGACATCCTGACGGTGGCGAGCCACGACGCGGTGCCGATGATGGACTATTGCCCGTCGGTGCTGTTCTTCGTGCCGAGCGATACCGGCATCAGCCACAATGAGACGGAATACAGCACGCCGGCGCAGTGCGCCAATGGCGCTGACGTGCTGCTGCGAGCGGTCATGAAGCTCGCCGCCTGACGGCAGGCCGATACTCCGCGAAAAGAAATGCCCCGGTCGAACAGGCCGGGGCATTTTGATTATTGAGATATGGCGCTGCCCGTGGAAACGGGAGCCCGGGACGCGACGATCCCGGGCGGTGCCTTTCAATCGGTTTCCTCGACGACCGGCGCGTCCGGCCAGAAGCGGGTGCCTTCGCGGGCAAGGCCGCCACCGAGGCCGATCGCCATGCCATCGGCGCGCCAGCAGGCGGCGCCCTCGGTCTCGCCATTCTCGCCGAAGCGGATGGCGGTCATGCCGCCGCCGACATGGGGCACGGGCAGAACCTTCCAGCCGCGCTCGCGCAGACCCTTGCGACTATCCTCGGGGAAGGCTTCCTCGACCTCCAGTTCCTGGCCCTGGGTCCAGAGACGCGGCGCCTCGACGGCCTCCTGCAGCGACATGCCGTGGTCAATGAGATTGACGATAGCCTGCATGGCAGAGCCGAAGATGCGCAGGCCGCCGGGCAGACCAAGGGCGAAGGCGGGCTTGCCGTCGCGCAGGGCGATGGTGGGCGACATCGAGGTGGTGACGCGCTTGCCCGGGGCGATCGACAGGGCATGCCCGGGATGCGGGTCGAACAGGCACATGTAGTTGTTCGGCACGATGCCGGTGCCAGGGATGATGAAGCGGGCGCCGAAGATGCTGTTGATGGTCTGGGTGCTCACCACGATGTTGCCGTCGGCATCGGACACGGTAACATTGGTGGTGTTGGCGGATTCCTTCGGCGCGACACCCGGCGTCCATTCGATGGTGCGTGCCATGTCGATGAGCGCGCGACGGGCATCGGCATAGTCCTTGGAGGTCAGGCGCTCGACCGGAACATCGACGAAGGCCGGATCGGCTGTGGCGGCGGCGCGATCGGTGAAGGCGATCTTCAGGGCCTCGGCCAGGAGATGCATGGTGTCGAGGGCGCCGAAGCCCATGGCGCCAAGGTCATAGCCCTCGAGGATGTTGAGCATCTGGACGATATGGACGCCGCCGGCGGACGGCGGGGGCGGGCCATAGATGTCGAAACCGCGATAGGTGCCATGGACCGGCTGGCGGTCGATGGTGCGGACGGCGGCGAGATCCTGGGCCGAGATGTAACCGCCGACGCGGGCGAAATGGTCGGTGATCACATGGCCAAGGCTGCCGGAATAGAACACGTCCGGGCCTTCCTGGGCTATGGCCTCAAGAGTGTCTGCATAGTCCGCCATGACCAGCCGGGCGCCGGCCTTGAGCGGCGAGCCATCGGGCAGATAGAGGCGCGAAATCTCAGGGTCGCGGCTCATGTCGGCGGCTGCCTCGCCAATGCAGGCGGCGAGATAGGGGGTGACGGTATAGCCGCGACGGGCGTGACGGATGGCCGGCTCCATGACATCGGCGAGCGACAGGCGACCGAAACGGGCGACGGCATCGCACCAGCCGCGCAGGGTGCCAGGGGAGGCCACAGACCTGGGCCCCACCATGTTCTCACGGCCCTCGACCTCCATGTAATTGGGCATCCTGTCGGAGATCGGGCGATAGAGGTCCGGGGTGGCGGACAGCGGGGCGGCGCTCAGGCCATCCAGCACGACATGGGTGCCGTCATTGAGACGGATATTGGCCACACCGCCACCGAAGATGCCGACCATCATCGGCTCAACAACGGTCAGGGTGAACAGCGCGGATACCGCCGCATCCACAGCGTTGCCCCCCGCGGCGAGCATCTCGGCGCCAGCGGCCGACGCCAGCGGATGATTCGTGACCACCATGCCGCGCGTGCCCCGCGCCGGGCTCTTTTCACAGGCAAACGTGGCCGTCGTACGGGAACGCCAGTCCTTCCCCGCCTCAACCTTCATCATGTCGAAACTCGCTCACAAGTTATCGTGCCCAGGGGTACGGTTCCAATGCTGCAACCCTAGCAGCAAAAAGGGACACGGCTCCATGGTCTTGCGTCTATTCCCGACGGACAGTGAACAGGAGAAATTGACGCGAGACGTGCATAATTACAACTTTGGCGAGTGATAAAGATTTGGCACTCTGGGATTATTTTCCGGAGCTCTTTTCATGCCAAAGCCATTTCGAAAATCACTCCTCCTCGGTCTCACCCTGCTCCTTGCGGCCTGCGCGGGGCAGGTGGCCGGGATCCGGTGCATGAGCACCTCGCCGATCGGGCCGTGCTACCGGGCTTTACAGGCATACGCTTCTGGGGCGACGTGCTCCCCGAACATATTGATGCGGATGCAACACTCCGGGCCGCCTATCGCGCCGCCGACAGCCATGGCGCGGTGAGCGGGGTCAGGCGGCTCGACTTCCTTGCCGTGTCCGGCGGCGGCGAAGATGGCGCCTACGGGGCCGGTGTGCTCAACGGCTGGCACGCGCGGGGAACACGGCCGCAGTTCGAGATCGTGACCGGGGTGAGCACGGGCGCCCTCATCGGCGCGCTGGCCTTTCTCGGGCCTTCAAGGGATGCGCAGCTGCGCTCGGCCTATACCGAGGTCGCAACGGACCGGATCATGCGGAAGCGGAGCGTTCTGGCGGTGCTGTTCGGGGCCAATTCGCTCGCCGATGACAAGCCGCTGGCGCAGCTGATCGCCCAGACGGTGGATGAGCGGATGCTGGACGAGATCGCGTCGGAACATCGTCGCGGCCGCCGGTTCTTCGTTGGCACGACCAATCTCGATGCGCAGCGCCCGGTGATATGGGACATGGGGGCGATTGCGGCGTCCGCGCATCCTGAACGGCTCCATCTGTTCCGCTCCGTGCTGCTGGCCTCCGCCTCCATTCCCGGCATCTTTCCGCCGGTGCGGATCAAGGTCGTGGTCGACGGCCATCTGCACGACGAGCTGCACGTGGACGGCGGCGTTACCGAAAACGCCTTCATCTTCCCGGCGCTGTTCATGGAAGCGAGTTCCCGTCTCGGACGGCACGTGCCGCGGAGCCTCTATATCATCAACAATGGCCGGTTGGCGCCCGACTGGCAGGAGACGCCCAATGCGTTCCTGCCGATCGTCACCCGTTCGATCACCACGCTGGCGAAGTCGCACAGCCTCAAGGATCTGTTCAGGCTCTATGTGCTCGCCAAAGCCCACGGGGTCGAATATCGGCTGACCGCCATTCCGGAAGAGTTCCGCGCCGTCAGCCGGTCGGCCTTCGATCGGGACTACATGAACAGGCTGTACCGTCTCGGCCATCAGATCGGATCGGGTGACGGGGCGTGGCAATCGGAGCCGCCGTCGCTGGGGCTCAGGTCAGCCGCGCGTTGATAGGGGGAGGCCGTTCTGGGGAGCCTTGCGCCCTGTCTTCCGGCGATCTCGGCGATCGTCCAGATGGAGATGGCGGGCGAGCCGGCGCTCTGCGACGGCGATCAGGTGGCGCACCGCCTCGACGATGACGAGATAGACGGCCGCCGCCCAGATGAAGATGCCGAGGTCGAAGGTGCGGCCATAGATCATGCGGGTGACGCCCATCAGATCAAGCACGGTTACGACGCTGGCTATGGCCGAGGCCTTGACCGTAAGGATGAGCTCATTGCCAAGCGGGCGCATGGCGATCAGCGCCGCCTGGGGAAGAATGATGGCGCGAAAGCACGCCCATCGCGACAGGCCAAGGGCGTGGGCGGCATCGCGCTGGGCCTTCGGTACGTCGCGGATGGCGCCATGGAGGATCTCGCTCTGGTAGCTCGCCGAGTTGAGGGCGAAGGTGAGGGCGGCGCAGAAGAAGGGGTCGCGGAACCAGGTCCAGAGGCCGAACTGGGCCAGTTCGGCGCGGAACTGGCCGGCACCGTAATAGACGAAGAAGAGCTGGGCGAGGACCGGCGTGCCCCGGAACAGCCAAGAATAGGCGTGGGCAAGACCGCGCAAGGCCCTGCGGCGGGAGAAGCGGGCAGCGGCCAGGGGGATGGCGACCAGGAAGCCGCCCAGCATGGCGAGGACAACCAGGGCCACGGTCGTGCGGAAGCCTTCCAGCAGCTGGGGGCCGTAGGTCTCAAGGGCAGCGACCATCAGCGGGGTTCCTCGATGCCGCGCCGGACGAGGCGCTGGAGCCTTGCGAGGCCGAAGGCGGAAATGAGGGAGAGCGCCAGATAGATCAGGCAGGCGATGCCGTAGAACAGGAAGGGCTCGCGGGTTGCGGCGGCCGCAAGGCGGCTTGCGCGGGTGAGCTCGACCAGGGCGATGACCGATACCAGAGAGGTATCGCGGATGAGGGCGAGCCAGAGATTGGACAGGCCGGGAAGGGCATGCCGCAGCATGAGCGGAAGTTCGATGAAGAGGCAGATGTGCAGAGGCTTCAGGCCCAGCGCGCGGGCGGCATCGGCCGGCTCGCCGGATGCGTAGCGGAGAGAGGCGAGCAGCACATCGGCGGCAAAGGCAGCAAAGACGCAGGTCAGCGCCAGGGCGCCGGCAGCGAACTGGCCGATCTCGATCGGCGCAAGGCCAAGGACCGCGAGACCCTCGGTGAGGGCCATCTGCGCGCCGTAATAGATGATGAAAATGGTCAGGAGCTCGGGCAGGCCGCGGAACACAGTCACGAAGGCCTCGCCCAGGAATCTGACAGGCGCCGAGCCGCGGTCGCGGCCGTAGGCGAGCAGCAGCGCCAGAACGAAGCCGGCGGGGGCCGAGACGAGCGCCAGCCTGATGGTCAGCCAGGTGCCGGCGAGGATCTGGTCACCCCAGCCATCTGGCCCGAATGACAGCAGCCGGAACAGTTCTTCCATAGGCACGGTGGCTGCCCTCGTCAGTCGTCCCTAGTAGATGGAGAAAGGGAAGTATTTCGCGTTGATCTTGTCGTAGGAGCCATCGGCGCGGATGTCCTCGATCGCCTTGTTGATCTTCTCGCGCAGCTCGTCATTGCCCTTGCGGAGCGCAACCCCTGCACCCAGACCAAAGGCTGCGGCATCGTCCATCGGGTCTCCGACAAGCTGGCAGCACTTCCCTTCCTCAGTGGAGGTCAGCCAGTGATAAACCGAGGTCGACTGGACCAGGATGGCATCGACGCGCCCCGAGGCGAGGTCGAGCAGGAGCGTGTCCTGCGAGCCGTAAAGCTTGATGTCCGAGTCCTTGTAGTGGTTCTGCAGATAGGCGCCGTGGATGGTGGATGCCTGGGCACCGAGGGTCTTGCCGGCAAGTCCCGCCGGACTCACGTCGGTGATGCCGCTGTCCTTCGCCGCGACGAAGCGGGCGGGCGTCCGGTAGTAGCGGTTAGTGAAGTCGACTACCTTCCTGCGCTCCTCGGTGATGGACATGGAGGAGATGATCAGGTCGATCTTGTTGGCCAGAAGGGCAGGGATGAGGCCCTCCCAGTCCTGGACGACAAACTCGCAGGAAGCCTTGAGCCGGTCGCACAGGGCCCGGGCAATGTCGATGTCGAAGCCTTTCAGTTCGCCTGCGGCATCCTGATAGTTGAAGGGAGGATAAGCCGCTTCGGTGCCAATGCGCAGCCTCGCCTCCTGCGCCATGGCTGTTCCCAGGCCTGTCAACAGCAGTAAGGCAGAAAACAGTCCCAGCAACCTGTTCATCCATTTTCCCTTTCACAACGGTCAGCGCTCCGCACCTGCACTGGACCGCCTCGATCAACTGCAAGAGACCTGACCAGGCCGACCTATCCGCCGTTCTGACGCGCCTCGGTCAACTCGGTGGTCGTCCGCTGCAAGCGGTGAGCCAATTCGCGCATGATCTCAATGGCCATCTCAGGAAACTCCGTGATCATGCGCAAAAAATGTTCCTTCATGATCTTAAGAGTGACCAGGGGTTGAACCGCGCGCACGGTTGCGGTGCGCGGCACGTCACAGAGAATGGCGATCTCGCCGACGAAATCACCGGCACCCACTTCCGCGACATGGATCAGGCCGTGAGGCGAGTCGACCAGAACTTCGGCCGAGCCGGAAATGATCACGTAGGCTGCATCGGCGCGGTCGCCCTGCTGGAACAGGTTCTGGCCCGGCGCAAAGGCCAGGCGCTCGGACGTGAAAGCCAACAGCTTCAGCCGCTGGGGATCGACCTTGGCGAAAAGCGGGATGCGCCGCAGCACATCCACCTCGTCCTTCAGGGAAGCCATGCTGAATCCTCGTTACTGTTGGTCAGGAGCGGAACGAAGCGGATCATGACGCCGCCTGCTCCTTCTGTCGTTGTGCCTCCGGTTCCGACCGGAGCGCCGTGTCTTCCACCAGACGGCCCTGGTCGAAGCGCAGAACGCGGTCGAAGCGGTCGGCAAGATCCTGATCATTGAGAACCCAGAGAATGCCGAAGCCGGGATGTTCGGCAGTGCCGCGGGATGCCTCAAGGAGCCGATCCACGATCTCGGCGTAGTTGTTGTGATCAAGGGCGGAGAGCGCCCGGTTGAGAATGACGAAATCCGGCCGCTTGATGAGGATACGGGCGCAGGCGAGCTTCTGGCGCTGCGAGCTGGTCAGGCGCTTGCCGCCGGAACCGACATTGAAGTCGAGACCGGCCTCAAGCAGCACGTGCTCCATGCCCAGCTGCTCGAAAACCTCGCGCATCACGTCGCGAACCCGGCGCGGCGCCTCGGCGATGCCATAGGCGATACGGCCGAAAAGGACGTTGTCCTGAAGGTTCGAGGCGGCGTTGTAGTGCTCGGGGTCGTAGAAGGCCAGGGCGCCGGCGAGTTCTTCTGGCAGGTTTTCCCGGAAGACACGACGGGCAGCCACGAGCCGCTCCTCAAGCTCGGCGTCGAAGAGACCAAGACGATGCCGCGGCTCGATATATTCGAAGGCGAGTTTCAGCAGCATGGCGGTATCGGCCTCTGTCATCGCCGGATTGGTCGCCAGGCGGCCGATGAGAGCCGTGTAGGCCGGGATTTCCTCGGCAGTCATGAGGCTCAGCTGCTCGAAGAAGGGGTGATCATCGGGCAGCCCGGCGAAGAGCTCGGTAACGGTCTCAGCGATCTCGCGGCCCATGGCGATCAGCCGCTGCTCGAGATCGAGGTCGCGCAGGATCCGGCGCAGATAGGTGTTGGTCGGCAGGTTGGGGGCGGAGAAGGTATCGCCCACGGCGGTGCCGAACAGGATGTTCTCTCCCACCGTCGCCTGATGGTTGTAGCGGTCGGGGTCGAAAGGCTCGACGAGGTCGTTGAGAGATGCCGCCTGCAGGCGTTCGCGCAGGGCAGCACGGGCCTGGAGCACCTGGTCGGCGATATCGGGTGTCTTTGCCGGGTCAATCACCGAGCGCAGGCCCAGACTGAACATGTCGGAATGGAGGTCCACCGCCATGAGGACTTCCATGAGGCGGGCCGTGAGCACTTCCGGGCCGGCGATGCCTGCGCCCTCGTAGTCGATCCAGTCGGCCATGATGTCGAGCGTGGTGTTGCCCGACAGAATGGCCTCCCGCATGAATTCCTCGTTGTCGAACTTCGGATGATAGCGGACGTCTCCATTCTCCCGCTGCGGCATGTGGGAGATCGGATAGAGCAGGGCATCGCGGATCGAGACTGGCGGCAGATAGGTGTCGGAGCCAAGATAGCCCACGCGCCGGCCGGTAAGGTATTCCGGCAGCTCGGCCAGCGGCGTCTCTCCAAGACAGACGCGTCCCGAGGTGGGATGAACCAGGCGGGCGAGGAGTTCGGCCACGGTCTCGGCGCCACTGTTGAGCGGGCCCACGGCAGCCACCCGCTCATTGGGCTGGATCGTCAGGGAGACGTTCTCCAGCAGGCGGGCCCCGGTTTCATCGACCACGCCGACGCCTGCGAGGGTGAAGGGCTCCTCGATGTGGGGAACGGGCCCCTCCGGCGGCGCCTGAAGCGCCGGATCCATCATGTTCTCCGGGCAGAACTGCTCGATGACCTGGCCGTACTTGACCTGGACGTCAAGTCGCTGCTGGTCCCAGTCGATCAGCTCCTTGATGGGCGAGGGCAGGTCCTTGTAGGCGGCAATGACCGCCACCAGCTGGCCAATGTCGAGCGTGCCGCGCAGGGCGAAATAGCCGCCGATCAGGTAGAACATGAAGGGCGTGAGCTGGGCGAGGAAGTTGTTCAGCCACTTCACCGCGAACTTGCGCTGATAGAGCTCGTAGCGGATGAAGAAGATGGTGCCCAGCCGATGGGAAATGTCGGCGCGCTCGCGGTTGGAGGTGTCGTTGAGGTGGATGTCCGCCACACCGTCCACGATTTCGCCAACGCGGCCGGCGAGAGCGCGGGCGGTGACCTGACGCTGCTTCGAGAGCACCAGCAGCCGGCGGCGCAGGCGCGGGATGATATAGGCCTGCAGAGCGATGACGCCGAAGGCGATCATGCCCAGCCAGAAATTCTGTGCAAGGATGAAGACCAGGGCGGTGATGGCCTGGCCGCCAAGGAAGACAGGCTGAACGAAGGCGTCACCAATGAAGCCGCCCAGGGGTTCGACCTCGTCCTTCACCATGGTGGCGACTTCCGGGGCCTTGACCCGGCGGAAGTGGCCGAGGGGGAAGCGCATCACCCGGTCGACAAGGTCATAGCGCAGGCGACGCAGCATGCGCTCGCCGAGCCGGCCCTTGTAGGTGTTGATGTAGAACTTGAAGGCGCCGTTGATGCAGACCAGCGCCAGGAAGGTGAGGGACAGGGCGACCAGGTAGCCCATGCGGTCGAGCTCGAAGCCCTGGAAAAGCTCAATGGTGTGACCGCCGAGAAAGTCCGGAAGATGCAGCGCGACATGCATGAAGCGCGCAGTGGCGGTCGGATCCTCGAAGCCTTCGCCTGTGATCGGCTCGTTGACAATCTGCTTGGGGAGATCGAGCGAGATGAAGTAAACCGGCATCGACAGCAGGATGACCGTGAGGATCCACAGCTGCTGCTTCTTGGTGTGATGCCAGATATACCAGAAAAGATTGCTTTCCATCGCCCGGTCCGAAACAGGAATTAACTAACGCGACCCGTCGACGATCAGGCTCACGGAGCCCGTTTCTCCCCGTTCCATTGCTGGCCTCCCCTCTCCAGGCCCGGACCTGACAGTCTCGCAGCCAAGCAGCGCATGTTAAAGGCCGGACCGGATCCACTCCCCAGTATCCCGGACCGCCGGTTCAGGCATCAGACTGGCTGATGCAGATCAATCTTCATACCCATGTTTTCTGCATTCGAATAGGAACAACCCTTGCAGATATCAAACTGCTTCAGATAGCCCTTCTTGCGGGCCCGGGCAGCCTCGTCGGAACGATAGGCGGCAAGGAAGCCGCCCTCGCCGATATTGGGCAGCTGGACCATCTGGTCGTAGTCGATGCAGCAGAGGCCGAGGTCACCGTTCCAGAAGACCACAGTCTGGTGCAGCGGCGCCGTGCAGGTGGCGCGCTGGATGCCGGTCGGATGACGGCGCAGCTCCTCGCGGGTCGGCAGGAAGCGGCTGTATTCGCGCTTTTCCTCCTCGGTCGTGTAGGAGCCGATGCTGAAGGTCTTGAAGCGGATCTGGTCCATGCCGATAGACCGGGCCCAGGCCTCGATGTCGTCCATCTGGTTCTCGGAATAGCCGGTGAGCAGGGTCTGCAGGACGCATTTGGGGTTCTTCACACCCAGGCGGCGCCGGGTGGCCAGGAACAGCTCGATATTGGCCTTGACCTCATCAAAGTCGGAATTGACCCGGTAGCTCTCCTGCGCCTCCTTGGAAAAGCCGTCCATGCAGAGATAGACACGGTCAAGGCCGGCAAGGATGAGCTTCTCGGCAAGATCCTCGCTCAGCTTGGTGGCGTTGGTGGAAAGGAAGGTCTCGTGGCCGTTCTCGTGGGCGTAGGCCACGAAATCCGGCAGGGCGGGGTTGAGTGTCGGCTCGCCGGAGAAGTTGAAGTACATGGCCGGCTTCTCGCGCAGGCCCTTGAAGTCGTCGACGATGCTCCGGAACACCTCCAGCTTCATGAGGCCGCGCTTGCGGGTCATGGCGATGGTGACCGGGCAGACCGGGCAACGCAGGTTGCACGAGTTGGTGACATCGACGACGATGATCGTCGGCGGCTTGCGGAAATAGGACAGGGGCAGGAACTGCGCGAAGAAGCGCTTCATGCGCGAACCCAGGGGCGCCTGCATTTCATGCGCGTCGCTGACTGTCATCCTTCATCCCTTGTTGTCCCGGGCACGTCGATCGGCGAATGACGGCCAAGACCTTGCCACGGAAGAGGTGCAGGAAGCGGCTTCCCGGGTTTCTCCCATGGTGCATTTCATCCCATGCTAGGGATAAATGGGTAACATGAAGCTTTGTGCAATGCACCGCATCATTGCAGTTTTCGACGAATTGAGCGTGCCGATCACGGGGTTAACCGTTCCCCACCGCCGGAAAGAGATCTCAACAACCGAATGCGAATGCAGGTTCTCAATGGCGTCGGCATCGTGCTAGGGAGATGCGGGGACGTGGACTGTCCCGCTTTGCGAGGCGGCGCGGTCATGACTACGAGGGGACGGACGGATGGCTCGAGGCAGGCGCAGCGGCGCCAAAATTCTGCTTTACAGCCACGATACGTTCGGCCTGGGTCATCTCAGGCGGTCGATGACGATCGCCCACAGCCTGGTCGCCCGCAACAGCAACCTTTCGGTCCTGATTCTCACCGGCTCGCCGATCATCGGCGCCTATGACTTCCGATCACGGGTGGATTTCGTGCGGATGCCCGGCGTGATCAAGCTCCGCAACGGCAATTACACCTCGCTCAGCCTGCATATCGACATCGACGAGACAATCGAGCTCAGGCGGTCGATCATCGAGCGCACGGCCGAGGTCTTTGACCCGGACATGCTCATCGTCGACAAGGAGCCCAACGGACTGCATGGCGAGGTCGCCGGAGCGCTCGAACTGCTCAAGGCGCGGGGGACGCGGCTGGTACTGGGCCTGCGGGATGTGCTGGACGAGCCGACGGTGCTGCGAAAGGAATGGCGGCGCAAGAAGTCGATGGAAACCGTCGAGCGCCTCTATGACGAGATCTGGGTCTATGGCCACCAGAGCCTGTATGAGCCCCTGACCGGTCTCAAGGTACCGGCCGAGGTGGGGCAGAGAGTGATCTATACCGGCTATCTGCCGCGGCCTCTGCCGCAGCCGGCGCCCAATCATCAGTGGCCGGCGATCACGGAAAAGGATTTCCTGCTGGTGATGACCGGCGGCGGCGGCGATGGCGCCGAACTGGTGGACTGGGTGCTCAAGACCTACGAGGCAAAGCGGAACCTGCCGCTGCCGGCGCTGGTGGTGCTGGGGCCGTTCATGCCGGTGGAACAGCGGGAAGCGTTTCACGCGCGAGCGGACCGGCTGCCCGATGTGGAGGTCATGGTTTTCCACAATCAGGCTGAGCATCTCGTGCAGCGGGCCAGGGCCGTGGTCTGCATGGGCGGCTACAACACGTTCTGCGAGGTGCTGAGCTATGACAAGCCGGCGCTGATCGTGCCGCGCACCCATCCGCGCCAGGAGCAGCTGATCAGGGCCAGCCGGGCGGAAGCCTTGGGCCTTGCGCGGATGCTGCCCGGCACGGACGATAACGGCCATATCGTGCCGGATGTGGACGCCATGGCGCGCGCCCTCGAACAGCTTGCCGACCAGCCAAAGCCGTCAGCCGCCATACGGCCCGACTTCATGGCGGGGCTCGATACGGTCAATGCCCGGGTGCTGGCCTGCCTGCGCGAAAGACGGGCAAGGAACGCCGCAGCTGGCGGCGAGGACGCGCTGGTGACCTTTCCGCGCGTCTCCTCGTCCTCCAAGTAAGGTTTCTGCCGACCATGACCAGGCAAGGTCCCAAGGGCAGCGTTGCCGTCGTCCTCAAGGGATATCCGCGCCTGTCTGAAACCTTCATCGCCCAGGAGCTGCTGGCGCTCGAGCAGTTCGGGCTGAGCCTGCGCCTATTTTCGCTGCGCGAGCCCACCGACATGAAGCGGCATCCGGTGCATGACGAGATAAAGGCGCCGGTGGTCTATCTGCCGGAATATCTGGTGGATGACCCCGTCCGGGTTCTCAAGGGACTTGCGCGATCCATGTGGCTGCCGGGCTTCCTGCGCGCGCTCGGCATCTTCCTCAAGGACTATCTGCGCGACCGGACGCTCAGTCGCGGGCGGCGGTTCGGCCAGGCGGTGGTGCTGGCGCGGGAGCTGCCGGACGATGTCGTCCATATCTACAGCCATTTCCTGCACACGCCGTCGTCGGTTGCGCGCTATGCGGCGATCATGCGCGGGTTGCCGTGGAGCTTCTCGGCCCATGCCAAGGACATCTGGACCATTCCGGACTGGGAAAAGGCCGAGAAGATCGCCGATGCCCGGTGGGGCACGACCTGTACGGCAACCAATGTCGAGCATCTCCGCGGGCTCGACGAAAGCGATGGGAAGAAAGTCTTCCTCTGCTATCATGGCCTCGATCTCGCCCGGTTTCCGGCGCCTCCGGTGCGGCTGATGCGGACAGGCGACGACCCGGCGGATCCCGTTCGCATCGTCTCGGTGGGGAGAGCCGTGCCGAAGAAGGGATATGACACTCTGCTGGAAGCCCTGAGCCAGCTGCCGCAATCCCTCCACTGGCGATTCATCCATGTGGGCGGCGGCGAAATCGCAGACGAGCTCAAGGCCATGGCAGCAAGGCTTGGCCTATCCGACCGGATCGACTGGCGGGGCGCCCAGCCTCAGGGCGTGGTGATCGATACGCTGCGAGAGGGAGATCTGTTCGTGCTGGCCAGTCGGATTACCGATAACGGGGACCGGGACGGACTACCGAACGTGCTGATGGAAGCGGCCTCGCAGGAGCTTGCCTGCATATCCACCCGGGTCTCGGCCATTCCGGAATTCATTCTCGACGGGGAGACCGGCGTGCTGGTGCCGCCGGACGATGCAGCAGCGCTTGCGCAGGCGGTCGAGGCGCTGGCGCGGGATCCGGCGCAGCGCGCGCGCCTCGGGGAAGCCTCGCGGCGGCGGGTGATCGAGCATTTCTCCAAGGATGCCTGCATCAGGACGCTGGCGAGCCGGTTCGGCGTCGCCGAGGACTGCGGCGAGGACGCATGAAGGTCGCCTTCTACGCGCCGATGAAGGAGCCTGGGCACGCGCTGCCTTCCGGCGACCGGCAGATGGCGCGGCAGCTCATGCGGGCGCTGGAACTGGCGGGACATGAGGTGCAGCTGGCGAGCCGCTTCTCGAGCTTTGAAGCGACGGGGGATCCGGCGCGGCAGGCGGCGGTGCGGGAAGCGGGGCTTGCCGAGGCCGAGGCGCTGATCAGGGGGATGCGCGGCGGTGAACGACCTGATTTGTGGTTCACCTATCACCCCTATTACAAGGCGCCGGACTGGATTGGGGTCGAAGTCGCGGCCGCCCTCGACATTCCCTATGTGACCGCCGAAGCATCCTATGCGGGCAAGCGCGACAACGGACCCTTCGCCATGGCGCAGGCGCAGGTGCGGCGCGGGCTCGCGCTCGCCAGGGTCAATTTCTGCTTCACGCCGGCCGATCGCGAGGGCATTGCCCGGGTGGCGCGGCCGGGCTCGCTTGTCGACCTGCCGCCCTTCATCGACACGGATCTGCTGGGGGAAGTAGAGGTGATACCGGCACCGGAGGCGCCGGCGCGGCTGCTGGCGGTCGGCATGATGCGCAGTAGAGACAAGCTCGATTCCTACCGGATCCTCGCCAAGGCGCTCTACCTGATCCAGCACATGAACTTCACCCTGCGCATTGTCGGCGACGGGCCAGAGCGGCAGGTGGTGGAAGCGCTGTTCCAGTTCCTGGGACCGCGGGTGCGTCTCACCGGGCAGCTGCCGCCTGAGCAGATGGCCGCGGCTTATGCGGAGGCTGATCTCTATCTCTGGCCCGGCTGCGGCGAGGCCTATGGGCTGGCCTATCTGGAAGCACAGGCCATGGGCCTGCCGGTGGTGGCGCAGCACATACGCGGGGTGCCGTCAGTGGTGCAGGATGGGGTAACGGGGGTGCTTACCGCAGCCGAGGATGTCGAGTCCTATGCAGCGGCGATCGCCACGCTGATCGAGGACGGCGCGCGGCGGCGGGCCATGGGGCAGGCGGCGCGGCACTTCGTACGCGCTGGACGGTGCCTGCCGGTTGCGGCCGAGATCATCCGGGGAGCGCTGGCATGAGATCCCACGGCGTATCCGTGCTCATCTGGGTGACCCACGTGCTGGGGATCGGCCATTACCGGCGGATCATGGGGCTCGCGCAGGCACTTGCTGACGAGGGTATGGCTCCGGTCGTGGCCTCGGGCGGCGCACCGGTGCCGGGCGCGTTGCCGCCGGGGGTGAGGCTCGAGCAGCTGCCGTGGGTGCGCAGCGCCGACAACGGCTATGTCAATCTGGTGGATGAGAGCGGCGAACCGGCAGGCGAGGCCGTATTCGACGAGCGGAAGCAGCGTCTTGCCGACATCTATCGCCGCCTGCGGCCTGCGGCGGTGATCACCGAGCTCTATCCGTTCGGGCGGCGGCGCTTCGCGACGGAGGTCGACCATCTTGTGGCACTGGTTGAGGCGACGTCACCCAAGCCTCTGCTGGTCTGTTCGGTGCGTGACATCCTTCAGCCGCCTTCGGCGGGAGACAAGGCCGCGCGCATCCGCGAGAAGGCGACCGCCTATGATGCCATTCTGGTGCATGGCGATCCGGCCCTGGTGCGGATCGAGCAATCCATGCCGCTTGCCAAGACCCTCGCGGATCGGGTCCACTATACGGGCTACATGATGGAAGCGGCACGACAGACCGAGCCGCCGCCAGGGGAAGGCGAGGGGGAGGTACTCGTCTCGGCTGGTGGTGGTGCCGTGGGGCACGCACTGCTGCGGGCAGCCGCCGAAGCGCGGAGCCTTACCGCGGCCCGGGCGATGACATGGCGCTTCCTGGTCGGCCACAACATGCCCGTGGAGGCGGCCGAGGCGCTGCGGGCACTGGCAGGTGACGGCGTCATCATCGAGCCGGCGCGGCAGGATTTTCCCCAGCTGCTCAGGCGGGCGCGCCTGTCCATCTCGCAGGCGGGCTACAACACCTGCGTCGACCTTCTGGCGGCGCGCCTGCCGGGCGTCCTGGTGCCCTTCGCCGGACCGGACGGAAAGGAAGTGGAGCAGCCGATGCGCGCGCGGATCTTCGATGAGCGCGGGCTCGGAGTGGCGGTCGATCCGGACAGGCTCGCACCGGATGTGCTGGCAGCGGCCGTCGACCAGGCGCTCGCGATTGGCCGCCCGGACGAGGTGCCGGTCAGCCTCGATGGCGCCAGCCAATCGGCTCGGATCATTGCCGGTCTGCTGGAGGGGCAATGAGCATTGCCGGGACACTGGCCGCCGGCGGTGGCCCAGAGGCGGCGTTGGCCGGGGAGCTTAAGACCTGGGCCGAGGCAGGGCTCCGGCCGCGCCTGTGGCTGCGGGATGACGATGCGGTGACCGACTCGCCGGCGCTGCGGCAGCTGATCGACTGGGCGGCCGGCTGGCAAATTCCGCTGGCGTTGGCGGTGATCCCGCGGGCGGCGGATGAATCACTGGTTGAGTTCGTCTTCAAACAGAACTGTTTGACCGTTCTGGTCCATGGCTGGGCGCATCAGGATCATGAGGCGCGGCCCATGAAGAAGACCGAACTCGGGACCGGGCGGGCACTCGCGGCGGTGGTGGCGGATGTTGCGGCAGGGATCGCGCGGATAGGCGAGCTGTTCGGTGAAAGGATGCTGCCGGTGCTGGTGCCGCCGTGGAACCGGGTGCGGGAGGATCTGGTGCCGATCCTCGGCGATCTCGGCTATATGGGCATCTCGACCTTCGGCGGGCGGCGTTTTCCGGGGGCAGGCCTGATCGAGGCGAATGCCCATATCGACATCATGGATTGGCGGGAACGCCGCGGCCGGCTGCTTCCGGCGCTGATTTCTGAACTGGTGCGCGAGCTCAAGGGGCGGCGGGAGGCAGGGATGCCCGGCGAGCCGGTGGGGGTTCTCACCCATCATGCCGTCCATGACGACCGGGCCCAGGAGAGCCTTGCGAAGCTTGCAGGCCTTCTGGATGGTCATGTGGACTGGCTCTCGGCGGGTGAAGTCTTCGATGGGCACTGAGGGCAGATCGCTCCGTTCGAAATCCGGGACCGTTCCTGCGCCTTCGAAGGGAAAATCATTGCGTGCCCGCGAACATCTCCGGTGCCAAATGAAAACTATCTTGATCAAATCACCTGCTGTGGCTGAATGTAGCCAGGGGACGGACATCGAGTGAGAACGATAAGAGGTCAGGGAGGGATGACGGTCTCTATGCTCGAAGCCCGTCCGGCTATGCCGGAAGCGCGCGCATCCCGTGCGCGCCAGGAATTCCGTCAGCGCCCCGCACAGCTGCTTGTGGCCATGCTGCAGACCCTTGCCGGCACCGGGGCTGTTGCGGTGCTCGCTCTCGGGCTTCAGCCGGGTGTCTGGGGAAGCCTTGCCCTTGCCATTGTTGCTGCAATCTTCCTTGTCCATTTCGGCCGCGCCGTTGTCGATCACCTGAGCCGCGTGGCGCTGGATGATCACTCGGTGTCGATCAGCGGCCCGCTACCGCGTTCCATCGCCTTCGACCGGATGGAGGCCGTGACCCTGCGGTATTTCTCAACCCGCCGGGACGGCGAGGGAGGCTGGATGCAGATCGCGCTGCGGTCCGGGAAGATCCGCATTGCGCTGGACAGCGACCATCCTGCCTTCGATGCGCTCACCCGCGCCGCTCTGTTCCATGCCCGGCGCACCGGGGTGCCGCTCTCTCCCGCTACGCTTGCCAATGCCCGCGCGCTCGCGGGCGGAGCCTTCGACGACAGGACGAACCGATGAGTGCAGCGCTGCTGTCGATCCAGAATCTGGTCGTCGAGTTTTCGACCATGGCCGGCACGGTGCGGGCCGTCGACGATGTTTCCTTCGACATTCCCGCCGGCCGCACGGTGGCGCTGGTGGGTGAGTCGGGCTCGGGCAAGACTGTGATCAGCCAGGCGATCCTGCGGATCCTGCCGAAGTCGGCAACCATCCGCGGCGGTTCGATCATCCTGCGCGACCCGAAGGTGCAGGGCACGGCGCAGGCCGAGGTCGATATCGCAAAGCTTGGCGCTCAGTCGGATGCCATGCGCAGCATCCGCGGCGGGCGGATTTCCATCATCTTTCAGGAGCCGATGGCGTCACTGTCGCCGCTGCATACGATCGGCGACCAGATCGGCGAGGCGCATCAGCTACACATGGGTTCGAGCCGCCAGGAGGCGCGCGAGGCCACGGTTCGCATGCTCAAGCTGGTCGGCTTTGTGGACCCCGAGCGGGGCGTTGATACCTATCCGTTCGAGCTCTCCGGCGGCATGCGGCAGCGCGCCATGATCGCCATGGCCCTGGTTTGCCAGCCGGCGCTGCTGATCGCAGACGAGCCGACTACCGCGCTGGATGTGACGGTGCAGGCGCAGATCCTCAAACTGATCAAGGATCTGCAGCAGGAATTCCAAATGGCGGTGCTGATGATCACGCATGATCTCGGCATCGTGGCCAATCTCGCGGACGAGGTAATCGTGCTCTATCGCGGGCGCGTGGTGGAGGCGGGATCCACCGAGGCCATCTTCCGCGATCCGCAGCATCCCTATCTCAAGGCGCTGCTGGCGGCCGTGCCGCGGTTCGACATGGGGCCGGGGGAACGGCTCAAGGCAATCCGCGAGGTCAAACCGGTAGCGGGCAGCTATTTCGCCGCCTGCGCCGAGGAGCTGGTGCCCGGCCAGCCACTACTGGACGTCTCATGCCTGCGAAAGTCCTTCACCCTGCGCAAGGGCGGCCTGTTCCGCGCGGGAGCGTCCCGGACGGCACTGGCGCTGCGGGATGTGAGCTTCTCGGTGAAGACTGGTGAGTCCGTCGGGCTTGTGGGTGAATCCGGCTGCGGCAAGACCACGACCGCGAAGATCATCGTGCGGGCCATGACGCCGGACGAAGGCAGCGTCCGCTTCCGGCTGGGCAGCGAGATGCGCGATGTGCCCTCACTCGAAGGCGAGGAGCTCAACGCCTATCGCCGTTCGGTGCAGGTCGTGTTCCAGGATCCGTTCTCGTCGCTCAATCCGCGCATGACGGTGCTCGATCTCATCACCGAGCCGTTGGTCATCCACAATATCGGCACGGCGGCGGAGCGGCGCCAGTGGGCGCAGGAACTCATGCAGCTGGTGGGGCTCGATCCGCGCTTCCTCGGGCGTTACCCGCATTCGTTCTCCGGCGGGCAGAGACAGCGGATCGGCATCGCCCGGGCGCTCGCCCTCAAGCCGCAGCTGCTCATCTGCGACGAGCCGGTATCGGCGCTCGACGTTTCCGTGCAGGCGCAGATCCTCAACCTGCTCAAGGATCTCCAATCCAAGCTCGGGCTTTCCTATCTCTTCATCAGCCACAATCTGGCGGTGGTCGACTATATCGCCGAGCGCATCCTGGTGATGTGCCGTGGCATGATCGTCGAGGAGGCGCCGCGCGAGAAGTTCCGCGAGCGGGCCCGGCATCCCTATACGCGCGCCCTGCTGGCTGCCGTACCGGAGCCCGATCTCGACCAGCCCATGGATCTCGACATGCTCACTTCGGAAAAGACATCGGATCCGGGCAGCTGGCCGGAACCCTATCGCGTCCTGCCGGAATCGCGCCCGGTGCGGCAGGAGATCGCTCCGGGCCATTTCGTGCTGCTCGGCAGTGAGACGGCCGATATCACAGGTCTGGTGCGTGAGGAAATGCCGGCATGAGAAAAGGGCTCGCTCCGCTATCACGAAGGCTGGTGCTGACGCTCGCCGGTCTTGGTCTGGTTGCGACCCTGGCTGCGCCGTGGACCATGGCTGCAGCGCAGGCCCTGCCGCCGCTCAAGGAAACGCCACAGCTTGAGCCGCTGGTTGCCGAGGGCAAGCTGCCGCCGATCGCCGATCGCATTCCGCTGGATCCGCTGGTGGTCGACCTGCCGGCGGAAGGGCTCGAGACCGGGAAGCCCGGCGGCTCCCTGCGCACCCTGATCGACCGGCCAAAATCGATCCGCTACATCGTGGTGTGGGGCTATGCAAGGCTGGTAGGCTATACGCCGGAGCTCGAGCTCAAGCCGGACATTCTCAAGGAGGTGAAGGTCGAGGATGACAATAGGGTCTTCACCTTCATCCTCCGCCGCGGGCACAAGTGGTCGGACGGCAAGCCCTTCACCTCGGAGGACTTCCGCTATTACTGGGAGGATGTGGCGAACAATCCGACCCTGTCACCATCGGGGCCGCCGGCCACGTTGCTGGTGGATGGCGAGCCGCCGAAATTCGAGGTGATCGACGAGATCACGGTGCGCTATTCGTGGAGCAAGCCGAACCCGACCTTCCTACAGGAGCTGGCGCGGGCGCGGCCAACCTTCCTCTACATGCCAGCGCATTACATGCGGCAGTTTCACGAGAAATACGGCGATCCGGAGCAGATCGCGCGGATGGTGGCGGCCGAGCGGGTGAAGGACTGGGCGGCGCTGCACAACCGGCGCGAGACCATGTATGACTTCGACAATATCGACATGCCGACGCTGCAGCCGTGGTCTAATTCCACCAAGGGGCCGTCGACCCGTTTCATCATGGTGCGCAACCCCTATTTCCACCGGATCGACTCGACGGGCCAGCAGCTGCCGTACATCAATGAAGTCATCATGGATGTGGCGGCGGCACGGATGATCCCGGCCAAGGCGGCGGCGGGCGAGACTGACCTGCAGGCCCGCGGGCTCAACTTCTCCGACCTCGCAGTGCTGAAGCAGAACGAGGAGCGCTCGCACTATCACGTGGAGCTGTGGCCGAGCGGCAAGGCGGCGCAGTTCGCGCTCTATCCGAACCTGAATGCGGCGGACGAGGAATGGCGCAAGCTGTTCCGCGACGAACGCTTCCGGCGGGCACTGTCGATCAGCATCGACCGCTATCTCATCAGCCGTACGCTCTATCTCGGCCTGGCGGACCCGGCGAACAACTTCCCGCTGCAGCGCAGCCCCCTCTACGACAAGGAGCTGGCGGGCCTGTGGACCCAATATTCGCCGGAGGACGCCAACAAGCTGCTCGATGAGATCGGCCTCACGAAATATGACAGCAGCGGCTACCGGCTGCTGCCCGACGGCCGGCGGGCGGAGATCGTGGTGGAGACGGCGGGCGAGAATCCCGAGGAAGTCGACATCCTGCAGCTGATCGCCGAGGATTGGGCCAAGATCGGCATCAGGCTGCTGATCAAGCCGTCCATGCGCGACGTGCTACGGGACCGGGCCTATACCGGTCAGGTCATGATGACGACCTGGTCGGGCTGGGATAATGGCGTGCCCACCCCGGCGATGATGCCCGACGAGCTCGCGCCCACGCACCAGGACAACCTCGTCTGGCCGAAATGGGGCGAGTATCACGAGACCAAGGGCAAATCCGGCGAGGCGCCGGACCTGCCGGCGGCCAAGGAGCTGATGACGCTCTATTTCGACTGGTTCCGGGCGGAGACCGACGATGAGCGGGCGGCAATCTGGAAGAAGATGCTGAAGATCAACGCCGAGCAGCAGTTCATCATCGGCGTGGTGGGCAGCGTTCCGCAACCGGTGGTGGTGAGCAACCGGCTGCGCAATGTGCCCAAGGATGCCTTCTATGGCTGGGATCCGGGGGCGCAATTCGGCATCTATCGACCCGACCAGTTCTGGTTCGCCGAGTGAGGGGCAGCCGATGACGGGGCAGAGAGGTCGGGAAACGACAGGCGCGAATGGAGACCGTCAGGTGCAGGATGGCGAGGGGCAATGGAGTCGTGAGGCAAGGACGCCCCACGGCAATTCGAGCAGGGGCGGCCAGGGATAATGCTTCGCTATATCGTCAAGCGCCTCTTGGTGATGATCCCGACGCTGTTCGTGATCAGCGTGCTCACCTTCATCATCATCCAGCTGCCGCCCGGTGATTACCTGTCCAACCAGATTGCCGAGCTCAAGGCACGCGGCGAGGCGGCGGGGCTCGAGAAGCTCCAGTTCCTGCGAGCGGAATACGGGTTCGATGAGCCGTGGTATGTCCAGTATGGCCGCTGGGTAGGGCTGCTGCCGGGACCGCATGGCTTCAGCGGCCTGCTGCAAGGCAACTGGGGCTGGTCCTTCGAGCACCAGCGACCGGTGGAGGAAGTGGTCGGCGACGGGCTGATGCTGACCATCGTGCTCAATGCGGCAGTGGTGCTGTTCATCTATATCGTCTCGTTCCCGATCGGCATCTATTCGGCGACCCGACAATATTCGATTGCCGACTACGGCTTCACCTTCCTCGGCTATCTGGGGCTGGCGACGCCAAATTTCCTGCTCGGGCTTGCGCTGCTCTACTTCTTCAACGTGTGGTTCGGCATATCGGTCGGCGGGCTGATGGATCCGAGCTATATCGGCCAGCCGATGAGCTGGGGGAAATTCTGGTCGATCCTCGCCCATCTCATCGTGCCGGTGGTGGTGATCGGCACGACCGGCACGGCAGCGATGATCCGGCGCCTGCGGGCCAACTTGCTGGACGAGCTGCACAAGCAATATGTGACCACGGCAAGGGCAAAGGGCCTGAGCGAAACCAAAGTGCTGTGGAAGTATCCGCTGCGCATGGCGCTCAACCCGTTCGTGTCGGATATCGGCAACCTGCTGCCAAGCCTGGTCTCGGGCTCGGTGATCGTGTCCGTGGTGCTCAACTTGCCGACCATCGGCCCGGTGCTGCTCGACGCGCTCACCAGCCAGGACCAGTATCTGGCCGGCTTCATCCTGCTGTTCGTCACGGTGCTGACGCTCGTCGGCATGCTGGTTTCGGACATTCTCCTGGCGGTGCTTGACCCGCGGATCCGGCTTGGCGGCGAGGTGCGGAAATGACGGACACGTTCGACCGCAATGCGCGGCCCGCTTCCACCCTGCCTCACTTCGTCTCGCAGGAACCGTTCAATCCGTATGAGGCCGAGGCGCTGACGCCGGAGCAGGAGCGGATCTATCTCGCCTCCGGGTGGAAGATGATGTGGTGGAAGCTCAAGCGCCACAAGGTGGCGGTGGCTTCCGGCATATTCCTGCTGCTCATGTATCTGAGTATCCTGTTCACGGAGATCCTCGCGCCCTACAACAGCACGACGCGGCATGCGGATTATCTCTATGCGCCGCCGCAGGGCATCCACCTGTTTCACGATGGCAAGTTCATCGGGCCCTTTGTCTATGGCTACGATTCGGAAGCCAATCTGAAGACGTTCCGGTGGGACTACAGGGTCAACCGGGACAAGGTTTACCCGCTGCGGTTCTTCTGCCAGGGCGACCCCTACGATCTCTACGGACTTATTCCGATGCGTTTCCATCTGGTGTGCCCGGCCAAGGACGGCGTGTTCTTCCCGCTCGGCACCGACCGGCTCGGGCGCGATATGCTGAGCCGCATCATCTATGGCACTCGCATTTCGCTGACGGTGGGCCTGATTGGCATCACCATCTCCTTCATCCTGGGCATCACCCTGGGCGGCATTGCCGGCTATTTCGGCGGCTGGATCGACTCGGCGATCCAGCGGGTGATCGAGGTGCTGCGCTCACTCCCCGAGCTGCCGCTGTGGCTGGCCCTGTCGGCGGCGCTGCCGGTCAACTGGTCGCCGATCGTGATCTATTTCGGCATCACCATCATTCTCGGTCTCCTGGACTGGCCAGGGCTGGCACGGTCGGTGCGCTCCAAATTCATGGCGCTGCGGGAGGAGGACTTCACCACTGCCGCCGTGCTGATGGGGGCGAAGCCGTCGCGGGTGATCGGGCGGCATCTCGTGCCCAATTTCATGAGCCACCTGATCGCCAGCGCGACGCTTTCGGTGCCAGCGATGATCCTCGGCGAGACAGCCCTGTCCTTCCTCGGGCTGGGGCTCAGGCCGCCGATCACCAGCTGGGGCGTGCTGCTGAACGAGGCGCAGAATCTGGCGGCGATCGAATTCCACCCCTGGATCATCACGCCGATGATACCCGTGATCCTCGTGATCCTCGCCTTCAACTTCCTCGGCGACGGCCTGCGGGACGCAGCAGACCCCTATCACTGACGGCGGGACGGCCCGGGCCGTTAGTGCTGCATTTCCTGTGGCGGAAGGTTATGGCGGCGACGGGCTGGGTCCTGCCCGACGGGGCCTGTCGGCGCCATCGGCTCAGAGATCCGGCGGCTTGATCACCGTCCGGATAGCAAAACTCGAGTCGATGCGGGCAACTCCCGGCAGCTTCGACAATACTTCCGTATGAATACGTTCGTAGCTGGCAGCATCCGGCACTGTAACCCGGAGCAGATAGTCGGAAGGGCCAGTCATCATGTAGCACTCCCGGATATCGGGGTGCTCCATGGCCGCCTTTTCGAAACGGCGGAGATATTCATCCGTCTGCCGCTCCAGCGAGATCTGGACGATCACCACGGTTTCCGGCGTGTTCGGCCGTTCATTGATGAGCGCGGTGTAGCCCCGGATTATGCCGTTCTTCTCAAGCAGGCGGACCCTTCGCAGACAGGCGGAAGGCGACAGGGCCACCTCCTTGGCAAGGTCGGCATTGGAGATGCGGCCATTGCGGCGGAGGATTTCGATGATGCGTTTGTCGGTCGCGTCCATGATCGTGCGAAGTTAATTTCAAACTGTCGCAGATCCTGCGCATTTCTGCTGCAGAAATCAAATGATGTTAGAACGATAGGCATGAAATTTGTTTGATCTTCCGCGACACTAGGGGCGTCCAGTCAGGGGCGTGTCGATGTTTCGTCGTGTGCATCCAGGTTCGCCTGTCAGCTTCCCGCGGCTCGGCCAGCAACGCTCCAACTCCCCCTTTTTCCTACGTCTTTCTTGAGGCTTCGCCATGCGTGTCGTGGTTCTCGGCAGCGGTGTCGTTGGTATTGCTTCGGCCTATTATCTGGCCCGGCTCGGTCATGAGGTGGTGGTCGTTGACCGCCAGCCCGGGGCGGGCATGGAAACGAGCTTCGCCAATGCCGGCCAGGTCTCACCGGGCTATTCGGCGCCTTGGGCAGGCCCCGGCATTCCGATCAAGGCGATGAAGTGGTTGATGATGAAGCACAGCCCGCTCGTCATCCGCCCGAAGGCCGATCCCAAGCAGTGGCTTTGGCTCGCCCAGATGCTGGCGAACTGCACGGAGAAAGCCTATCAGCGCAACAAGGGGCGAATGGTGCGGCTGGCAGAATATAGCCGAGACTGCATGCAAGCGCTGCGCCAGGAGGTCGAGATCCACTATGACCACCGCGAGCGGGGACTGGTCCAGCTGTTCCGCACCCAGGCGCAGCTCGATGCGACGGGCAAGGATATCTCGGTACTCAAGTCCTATAACGTGGCCTATGAGGTGCTGGATGCCGCCGGATGCATCGCGATCGAACCGGCGCTGGCGCTGGTGCGCGAGAAATTCGTGGGCGGTCTGAGGCTTGTTGGCGACGAGACGGGCGATGCCTTCATGTTCTCGCAGCGGCTGGCAGAGATCGCCGCGGGTCTGGGCGTCTCCTATCGCTACGGCATCACCATTCGGCAGCTGGTTGCAGAGGGCGACAGGATCGCCGGCGTCGTGGTGGGCAATGGCGAGGTCATCCGGGGTGATGCCTATGTGGCGGCCCTTGGCAGCTACACACCGGGCCTGCTTGCACCGCTGGGGATCAAGCTGCCGATCTACCCGGTGAAGGGTTATTCGCTGACAATGCCCATCGTTGACCCGGAGGCAGCCCCCATGTCGACAGTGATGGACGAGACCTACAAGATCGGGATTACCCGACTGGGTAACCGGATCCGGGTGGGCGGCACGGCGGAGCTTGCCGGGTTCGACCTGACGCTACGACAGTCGCGCCGCGAGACGCTGGAATTCTCGGTGATGGACCTGTTCCCCAAGGGCGGCGATGTCAGCAAGGCGACGTTCTGGACGGGCCTTCGGCCGATGACGCCGGATGGCACGCCGATCGTGGGGGCGACCCGGTTCGGCAATCTCTACACCAATACCGGGCACGGCACGCTCGGCTGGACCATGGCCTGCGGCTCGGGCAAGCTGATCGCCGACCTGATTTCAGGCCGCAAGCCCGATATCGCCTACGAGGATTTTGCAGCCCACCGCTATGACAGCGAGTGGTTCTAGGCTGGGGACAAGCCTGCCAGCTCGCTGATCAGGAGATCGGTGATCAGCATGTGGCTCGGCTTGTGGGTGATGGCGAAGTCTGGTCGAGCCGAGGCAATGGCCAGCTGCGGCGTCACCCCACAGGCCCAGAAGACCGGGACTTCGCCCGGAATCACCGGAACGACGTCGCCCCAGTCAGGGCGCATGAGGTCGGCGATGCCGATGGCGGCCGGATCGCCGATATGGACCGGCGAACCGTGGACCAGCGGGAAACGGTTGGTGATATCGATGACACGGTCGACATCCCCCGGGGCGAAAGCGCGCATGGACACAGCGATAGTGCCGCCGAAGGGGCCGGCCGGAACCGCCTCGATATTGCTGCGGTAGACGGGGACGCCGGTGCCCTGCTCGAGGTGGCGCAGTGGAATGCCCTCAGCCAGCACCATTTCCTCGAAACTATAGCTGCAGCCGAAGACGAAGGTTGTCAGGTCATCACGCCAGAGGCCGGCGATGTCCTGGGTTTCGGCCACCTGCTCGCCGTCCTTGAAGATGCAGTACATCGGCAGATCGGTGCGGATGTCGATATCGGCGCCGAGGACAGGAAGGGCCGGCGATCCGGGCCGGCCCACCGCAATCAGCGGGCAGGGGCGCGGATTGGCGCGACAATAGGCAAGGAAATCATCTGCCCAGCGGGTGGGCAGGATTGTGACATTGCCCTGGACAATACCGGGGGTGAGGCCCGAAGTCTGCTCGCGCCATTCCCCATTACGGATGCGCCGGCGCATCTGCCGCGCCCGATCCTTGAGCTGGTGAGGGGCGACAGATGCATCCGACATGGCAGCTCCCCCGCTAGGCGGCGACACGGGCGCGGAGCGCCGCGGTCTGTTCCTCGTCGACCGTCAGGCTGGTGGGGTCGATGACCACGCCATAGTCTTTTCGGGCGGCGTCGATGGTCACGTAGCCGGCAATAACGTCCTCGAGCACCTTTTCCGGCGCGCGCTCGAGCGGATTGCCGAAGCCGCCGCCGCCGGGCATTTCGAGGGTGATGACGGTATCAGCCGGGAACAGGTCGCTGATCTTGGGCCGAATCTTCGCGCCGTTGCTGGCGGTGAGTACTCCGGTGGCGCCGGGCTTGCCGCCATGGACGCCGGGGGCCGGATGGGTGCAGCGCTCGTAAAGCCCCGAGAACAGGAAGGGCTCGTCGGTCAGAACCTCGATTTCCATGGTCTGGCCGAGGCCGCCGCGGCTCTCACCCGCACCGCCAGAATCGGCCCGGAGTTCCCGCCGGCGCACCACGATCGGTGCGAGGGTCTCGATGACTTCCACGGGTACGCCGGCAATGCCGCTCGGATAGGCGGTCGCCGACATGCCGTCGCGGTCGCGCATGGCGCCGGTGCCACCGGAGGAGAACCAGGTATAGGAGAAGTGCCGGCCGGTGCGGCGGTCGGTGCCGGAGACATGGGTGTCCCACAGGCCGTCGCATCCCGGGGCCATGACACGCTCTGGCAGGGCGCTGGCAAGGGCGCTCATGACGGCCGCCGGCAGGAAGTGGCCGACGAGATGGCGTCCGCCCACGGCGGCAGGATAGCGGGCATTGAGCAGGCTGCCCTCGGGTGCGGTGACCTCGATCGGGCGGAAGCTGCCCTCATTGTTGGGGACATCCGGCGAGATGGCGCACTTGATGCCGTAAGTGGTGTAGGCGCGGGTATAGTTGAGGGTGACATTGACGCCGAGGGGCACGGGGCCGGACGAACCCGCATGATCCACCGTGAGGGTGTCGCCCTTCACGATGATCCGCGCATTGATGGTTATCGGCTTGTCGAAGCCGTCGATGGTGAGGGCGTGGCTGTATTCGCCGTCGGGCAGGGCGCTGATGCGCTCGCGCATGGCCCGCTCGGTACGGTCGATGATCTCGTCGGACAGTTCCTCGATGTCATCCAGTCCGAACTCGTCCATGAAGGCGAGAAGCTGACGGGCACCGACCTCGTTGCCGATCATCTGGGAATGGATGTCGCCAAGCACTTCCTCGGGCGTGCGCACATTGGCAGCCAGCAGGTCGAAGATCGCCTTGACCGGGCGGCCCTCGTCGACCAGCTTCATCACCGGAATGAACAGGCCCTCCTCGAAGACCGAACGGGAGTCGGCCGACAGCCCGCGGCCGCCGATATCGAGGGCGTGGCAGCAGTTGGCGAAGAAGGCAACCACCTTGCCATTCTTGAAGACCGGCGTAGCGATGGTGATGTCGTTGAGCTGGGAGGCCGTCTTCCACGGGTCATTGGTGACAAGCACGTCGCCGGGCTTCAGGGTGTCGACCGGAAAGGCTTCCAGGAAGTGGATCATGCCGGTCGCCATGGAATTGATGTGGCCCGGCGTGCCGGTCACGGCCTGGGCGACCATGCGGCCGCGGCGGTCGAAAACGCCGGCGGACAGGTCGCCCGCCTCGCGGACGATGGAGGTGAAGGAGGAGCGGATCAGCGCTGCGGCCTGTTCGTTGACCGTGGAGATCAAGCGGCTCCAGAGAACGTCGAGAGTGATCTGATCGATTGCCATTGGAGGTCTCGCAAAAGCCGGATTGTTGTCAGAGCCGCGCCTGGAGATCGGCGATCAGGGTGCCGACCTCGTCAACATGGATTGTCGCAGGGCCGTTGATCACGACGGTCGATTCCCGTTCCTCGATGATGGCAGGGCCCTCGATGGTGACGCCAGCACCGAGGCGATAGCGATCATAAACCGGCACGTCGGCGTAGCCACGCTGATCGGGCAGATAGACCGGGCGGGTACCCTTGAGCGCATCGGCGGCGTTGGTCACGCCGGTCGGCAGCTTGGGCAGGGTGAGCACCGGGGTCGGCCCATAGGCGACGACGCGCCAGGAGACGGCATCGATGGGCGCATCGGCGACGATGTGCCCATAAAGCTCGCGATAGCGATCCTCGAAGTTCTTCCGGATGACGGCGAGGCTCGACTCGTCCAGCGGGCCGTTCGGTATGGGCACCCGGATCTCGTAGCCCTGCTTGCGGTAGCGCATGTCGGCAAAGCGGCGGAAGGTGATCTGATCCTGCGGCACGGTGCGGCCGAGAATGGCGCGGCCTTCCTCCTCCATCTCGGCACAGAGGGCCGAGATACCGGCAAGATCGAGCGAATCCAGGGCAGAGGGCTGGGAGCGGACGAAGTCGAAGGCAAGCGGCGCGGTGAGGAAGCCGATGGCCGAGAGAACGCCGGCGCCCACCGGGTAAAGCACCTTCGGGCTGCGCAGGATGCGGGCCACGCCATAGGCATGGACTGGGCCGGCGCCGCCAAAGGCGAAGATCGGGAACTTGGTCACGTCCTTGCCGCGCTCGATGGCATGGATGCGGGCAGCGGAGGCCATGCTCTCATTGGCGAGCTGGTGAATGCCCCAGGCCGCCTCGACCATCTCGAGACTGAGCGGATTGCCGATGCGCTCAGCAATGGCGCGCTTCGAGCCATCGATGTCGAGGGACATCTTGCCGCCGAGGAAGAAGCCGGGGTCGAGATAGCCGAGCACCAGGTCAGCGTCGGTTACTGTCGGTTCGGTGCCGCCGAGGCCATAGGCCACCGGGCCGGGCTTGGAGCCGGCGCTCTGCGGGCCGACCTGGAGGCGGCGCAGGGCGTCGGCCGAGGCGATGGAGCCGCCGCCGGTGCCGATCTCGATCATCTCGATGACCGGGATCTTGGCAGGCAGGCCGCTGCCCTTCTTGAACTGGTACTGACGGTCGATCTCGAACTCAGGCGCGATCAGCGGCTCGCCATTGGCAATCACGCAGGCCTTGGCGGTCGTCCCACCCATGTCGAAGGAGAGCAGATCCTGATGGCCGGTCAGCTTTCCGTAGTAGGCGGCTGCCATGGCACCAGCCGCCGGGCCCGATTCCACCAGGCGGATCGGGTAGTCGCGGGCCATCTCGATCTCGCAGACACCGCCGTTGGACTGCATGATGAAAAGATCGCCCGGCAGGGAGAGCTCATCGCGCAGACGGTTCTGCAACCGGCCGAGATAGCGCTCGGCGATGCCCTTCACGTAGACATTGGCGAGGGTTGTCGAGGAGCGGTCATATTCGCGGATCTCCGGCACGAGATCGGAGGACAGGGTGATGGTCAGCTCCGGCATCTCGCGGGCGAGGATCTCGCCGACGCGCTTCTCGTGGGCCGGGTTGAGGTAGGAGTGGATGAGGCAGACGGCGACGGCCTCGACCTTCTCGGCGCGCAGCTTCTCGACGATCGCCAGAACCTCATCCTCGGGGACGGGAGCGCGGACGGTACCATCGGCCAGGGTGCGCTCGCTGATCTCGAAGCGCAAATGGCGCGGGGCGAGCGGCCGCGGACGCTGCATGTGCAGGTCATACATGTCGTAGCGGTGCTCGCGGGCAATCTCGATGGCGTCGCGGAAGCCCTTCGTGGTGATGAGGGCGGTGCGGGCACCCTTGCGCTCGATCAGCGCGTTGGTGAATAGGGTCGTGCCGTGGATGACGTGGGAGACATCCTGCGGCGGGGTCGACGATTCCGCCATCGCCTGACCGATGCCGGTCACCACCGCTTGATCCGGTTCATCGGGCGTGGTCAGCACCTTGCTGATCTGGAACTTGCTCCCGTCATCCGAAAGCAGAATGACGTCCGTGAAGGTGCCGCCGATGTCGGCGCCGATCCTGCTGACCATAAGTGTTCCCCATACTCGCGATGGTCAAAATTCATTTTATGCAACTAAACTTTCATTTTTTGCAATGTCAAGCGTTGTGCAGGGCGATTTCAGGCGCTAAAAATTGGGCAGTCGACCGTCACGTCCGGCTCCCGGCGCGCGGTTTCCCGCCCCATCCCTGGGAAGAGCATGAAGCGAACCGGCGCAGGCCGAACCAGATCCGATGCAACCAGCTCGGTACCCCTCCGGCGGGCCTTCGGGGTGGTGGAGCTTGTTGCGCTGGCACCGGAGGGACTGACAGCATCGGAGGTTGCCGACCAGCTCGATCTGCCGCTGGTGACCGCCTACCGGATGCTGCAACGGCTCAATGACATCGGCATCCTCGAGGGACGAGGGCGCAACGCGCGCTATGTGGTCGGCACACGGCTGATGCGGATCTCCCAGTCGATCGCGGGCGGCGGGTCGATCGTCGAGCGGGCACGGCCGATCATCCAGGGGCTGGCCAACGAATTCGGCATGGTGGCCTATCTCGCCGGCCTGTTCGAATTCGAGGCGCTGCTGCTGCTGGCGGAAGCGCCGACCAACGCCGAAGCGCCCTTCGTCCATCCCGGACGACAGTTCAAGATCCATGCTTCGGCTGGGGGCAAGGTGCTCCTGGCCTTCCAGCCCGACTGGCTGATCGATCAGTTCCTGTCGCGGCCGCTGGAGCGGTTCAACGAGCGGACCATTGCCGAACCCGACGCCTTCCGCTCCCATCTCGCTGAGATCAAGCGGCAGGGTTACGCGGTCGCCAATGGTGAGAGCGACAGCGCGCTGTGGGGCGTGGCCTGCCCGGTCTTCGAGGGCGGCGGCAACGTCTCCTATTCGGTAGGGCTGATCTCCTTCCGCTACGAGGACAAGCCACGGGAAGATTTCATCGCGCAGGCAACTGCGCGTCTCAAGATCGGCGCCGCTGAGGTTGCGGCGCTCGTGGGGCGCAGGGCTGGCACTGAGACCATGCCTGCGGGCCGTGGAAAACTATGAAGGGCAATGGTCCGCCGCAGGCGGATCGGTGAATGAAACCACAAAATGGCTGACAGGCAGCCGCATGGCTGCTTAGTCTTGATGTCAGAAAGTCGATTTCCGCGATCGGAAGCAAGGGGATGGGCGAAAGCGCCCGCAACAAGGACGGAGGGGCAGCGAGGTAACTGCGAGCAAGAAGGTCATCGCCGGAAAACAACCAGCCGAAAGCGGCAGGCGATGGCCGACATCTCCGGAACATGAGGGGTCAGGGGGCTGCGTTGCGTAGAATTCTCGACGGTATCTATCTTATAGCCGGCTATCTGGCCGGCCTGTTTCTCATCATCGTATTCCTGCTGATGGCTGCGATGTCGCTCGGTCGCGGCTTCAGCCTCAACATTCCCGCAGGTGACGATTTTGCCGCCTGGTCCATGTGCGCCATGGCGTTTCTCGGTCTGGCCCACACCTTCAAGTCGGGCGAACTCATCCGCATCGGTCTCGTGATCGACCGGCTGCCACCCAGGGCACGCTACGTGGTCGAGCTGATCTGCCTGCTGATCGGCACGGCAACGATCGGGTTCTTCGCGTGGCACGCGGTCATCATGACCTATCAGAGCTACGAGTTCGAGGATGTCTCACAAGGCGTCGTGGCGGTGCCGCTGTGGATTCCGCAGCTCGGCTATTCGGTCGGCCTGGTGATCCTCGCCATCGCCTTCGTCGATGAGCTCGTCAGGGTCATCGCCGGCAACAAGCCCTGCTATGTGAAGGATCCGCCAGCCACGCCGGAAGAACTCGTGGCCCGCGCTGCGGAAGGGGCCGTCTGACGATGCTGGCCGGTCTCGACCTCATCACCCTCTCGCTGATCCTCTTCGGCTTGCTAATTGTCCTGCTTGCCTTCGGCGTGTGGATAGGCATCGCCCTGCTGGTGGTCGGCATCGCCGCCATGACGGCGACCAATGCGCCGATCGGCACGGTCATGGCGACCACGGTCTGGGCGAGCTCCGCCTCGTGGACGCTTGCCGCCCTGCCGCTGTTCGTGTGGATGGGCGAAATCCTGTTCCGAACACGATTGTCGGAGCAGATGTTCAAGGGCCTTGCGCCCTGGCTCAACTGGCTGCCCGGACGGCTCCTGCATGTGAACGTGGTAGGATGCGGCGTGTTCGCGGCGGTGTCGGGTTCGTCGGCGGCCACCTGCGCCACGGTGGGCAAGATCGCGCTGCCGGAGCTGGACAAGCGCGGCTATGACCAGATGCTGAGCCTCGGCAGCCTTGCCGGTGCCGGTACGCTGGGCTTGCTCATTCCGCCGTCGATCCCGATGGTGGTCTATGCGGTGGCGGCCAATGTCTCGGTGATCCAGGTGTTCCTGGCGGGCTTCCTGCCAGGCGCTATGGTGATGGCGCTCTATTCGGGCTACATCGCCATCTGGGCGCTCATCAACAAGAAGAAGATGCCGCCGGCCGAACCGCGGACCAGCTTCGCCTACAAGTTCCACCAGTCGGCCAAGCTCATCCCGCTGTTCCTGCTGATCGGCTTCATCTTCGCCGCCCTGATCTTCGGCATCGCCACGGCGACGGAATGCGCAGCGCTCGGCGTGCTCGGATCCCTGCTGGTGGCCTGGTGGTCCGGCACGCTCAACTGGCAGACCTTCCGGGACAGCCTACTGAGCGCGACCCGGACCTCGGTGATGATCCTGCTGATCCTTGCGGGTGCAGCCTTCACTACAGCCGCCATGGCCTATACGGGCATTCCGGTTGCGCTGGCCAACTGGGTGAACGGTCTCGGCCTGTCGCCCTTCGTGCTGTTGGCCGTGCTGGCGCTGATGTACATTATGCTCGGCTGCCTGATCGATGGCATCTCGATGATCGTGCTGACCACGGTGGTGGTGCTGCCGATGGTGAGCCAGGCCGGTTTCGACTTGGTGTGGTTCGGCGTGTTCCTGATCATCCTTGTCGAGATGGCCCAGATCACGCCACCGGTCGGGTTCAACCTTTTCGTCCTGCAGAGCATGAGCGGAAGGGACAGCTTCACCGTGGCCTATGCGGCGCTGCCCTTCTTCTTCCTGCTCATCGTGGCACTGGCGCTCATCTCGATCTTCCCGGAGATCGCGATGTTCCTGCCCAGCATCGCCTTTAGTCAATAAAGTGAGGGAGACAGAACAATGAAGACGAGCATGAAACTAGGACTGGGCCTCGCCGGCCTGCTGGCCTTCAGTGTCAGCGCGATGGCGCAGGAGAAGTGGAACCTGCCGGCCGCCTTCCCGGCAGGCAACTTCCACACCGAGAACCTGGTGCAGTTCGCCAAGGACGTGGAAGAAGCGACCGGCGGCAAGCTGCAGATCACCGTCCATCCAAATGCGACGCTGTTCAAGGCGCCGGAGATCAAGCGCGCGGTGCAGACCGGCCAGGCCGAGATCGGCGAGGTGCTGATGTCGCTGCACGAGAACGAGTCGCCCTTCTTCGGCATCGACAACCTGCCATTCCTCACCGCCTCCTATGAGGACTCCGACAAGCTGTGGGAAGCGGTGAAGCCGGAGATCGAGAAGAAGCTGGCGAGCCAGAAGCTCACCCTACTCTATGCCGTGCCGTGGCCGCCGCAGGGGCTCTATGCCAACAAAGAGCTCAACACGGTCGATGACCTGAAGGGCCTCAAGTGGCGGGCCTACAATGCCACGACATCCAAGATCGGTGAGGCCGTGGGCGCACAGCCGGTCACCGTGCAGTCGGCCGAGCTCGCCCAGGCGCTGGCCACGGGCGTCGTCAACTCGATGATGACCTCGTCCGCCACCGGCGCCGACATGAAGGTATGGGAGTCGCTGTCGCACTATTACGACGTGCAGGGCTGGCAGCCGCGCAACATCATCTTCGTCAACACGGCCAAGTTCGAGGCTCTCGACAAGGACGTACAGGAGGCGGTGCTGAAGGCGGCAGCCGAAGCGCAGAAGCGCGGCACGGAGATTTCCAAGCAGAAGACCAAGGAGTTCACCGAGGAATTCTCCAAGCGCGGCATGAAGGTGCAGCCGCCGTCGCCGGAGATGCGCGCCGGCCTCGAGAAGATCGGCGACAAGATCGCCCAGGAATGGGCAGAGAAGGCCGGGCCCGACGGCCAGGCGGTGCTGGACAACTACCGCAAGAGCCGCTGAGGCGCGGCCAACGGCCTGACGGCGAGAGCTAAAGGGAAGGGCGGCAGAGGTGCCGCCCTTCCTCGTTTCGGGAGTTCCTGATCAGACGTGCTCGATCTGGGCGCCGATGCGGGCCATCAGTTCCATGAAGGTCGGGAAGCTGGTGGCGATCATGCGGCCGTCATCAACCGTGACCGGCTGCTCGGCAACCAGGCCCAGCACCAGGAAGGACATGGCGATGCGGTGATCCATGTGGGTCTCGACCGTGCCACCACCGCGCGGCCGGTTGCCGGCGGCGACACCCGTCACCTTCAGCCAGTTGTCGCCAGCTTCATGGGCGATGCCATTGGCGGCAAGGCCGGCGACGACAGCGGCCAGGCGGTCGCTTTCCTTTACCCGCAGCTCGTCGAGGCCGAGCATCTCCGTGGTACCCTCGGCGCAGGCGGCGGCGATGGCGAGGATCGGGTACTCGTCGATCATGGAGGCGGCGCGATCGGCCGGGACAGTCACACCATGCAGACGGCTCGAGCGGACCTCGATGTCGCCCACCGGCTCGCCGCCCGCCTCACGCTCGTTCAGGATCCTGATGTCGGCACCCATCTCGATCAGGGTGGTGATCAGGCCGGTGCGGGTCGGGTTGAGCATCACATTGTCGAGGATGACATGGGAGCCCTCGGTGATCAGGGCGGCGACCAGCGGGAAGGCGGCCGAGCTTGGGTCCGACGGCACGGTGATCGGCTGCGGACGCAGTTCGTTGTAGCCGGTGACGGTGATGCGGCGGCCCTCGCCCTCGGGAACGGTCGTGATCTTGGCGCCGAAGGCCTGGAGCATACGCTCGGTATGGTCGCGGGTAGGCACCGGCTCGATGACCGTGGTCTCACCCGGCGTGTTCAGGGCGGCAAGCAGGATCGCCGACTTCACCTGGGCGGAGGCCACGGGCAGGGTATAGGTGATCGGAATGCCCCGCTGGGCGCCGGTGAGCGTCAAGGGTAACTTGCCACCCTCGGCTGCGGCGAAGCGCGCGCCCATGTCCTCGAGCGGGCGCATGACGCGGCCCATGGGGCGCTTGCAGAGGGAGGCGTCGCCGGTGAAGGTCGCCTGGATCGGGGTGGTGGCGATGAGGCCCATGCAGAGGCGCACGCCTGTGCCGGAATTGCCGAAATCAAGCGGCTTTTCAGGGCTCGTGAAGCCGCCGACGCCAACGCCATGAACATGCCAGCGGCCGTCCGCGCTGCGGATGACCTCGGCGCCGAGGGCGCGCATGGCCTCGCCGGTGGCGAGAACGTCCTCCGCCTCGAGCAGACCCTCGACGACCGTCTCGCCCACCGTGATGGCGCCAAGCATCAGCGCACGATGGGAAATGGATTTGTCGCCAGGAACCGTGATCCGGCCAGAGAGGCCGGAAGAATATCGCGACTTGAGGGGCAACCGGGCTTCCGACATACGGGCTCTCGTCCTAAATGCTTGCGAACCGAGCCGGGTCGTATCATATAGGGGCCGCCCCGTCATCTTCCGCCATTTGCTTTTGACAGCCGCAGGCATTGCATGGCATGGGGATTAGGTAAATTCGGAACAATTCAAGGGTCAAATCGGTGGTCAAACCCGAACTCGGCACCAAGCGCACCTGCCCGAACTGCTCGGCGCGTTTCTACGATCTCGACAAGGACCCCATCGTCTGCCCGAAGTGCGCCTATGCCTTCGTCGCCGAAGCCCTGCTCCCGTCCAAGTCCGAGCAGGTCGTCGCGCCCGGCGTGGCTGCCAAGGTTGCCCCGGTCGATGCCGATGATGAGGAGTTCGACGACGTCGAGCTGGTCTCGCTCGACGAGATCGAACCCGAAGACAAGGACGATGACGACGACGTCGTTGCCATCGAGGATGTGGAGATCGTCGGCGACGACGTGAAGGACGACGACACCTTCCTCGAGGACGATGATGAGGAGGGTGCGGACGTCACTGGCATCATCGGTGTCAACGACGACGAAGAAGACGTCTGATAACTTTCATTTCAGGGCTTGATCTTGAAATCGCGCCGTCCTAATAAGGCGGCGCTTGCTTCGGCGGGGAGCCCAAACCCCTTGGAAAGTCGAAGCGAATGGGGCCGTAGCTCAGTTGGGAGAGCGCTTGAATGGCATTCAAGAGGTCAGGGGTTCGATTCCCCTCGGCTCCACCATTTCCTTCCCTCGAAAATTGATCTGACTTCCGCCTGGGAGCGATGCGTTCGCGGAAATGCCAGTCTGGCGTCTCCCGCGCTCGTCGAGTCATCCCAGACGCTCCGGCACCGACAGATTACCCGCCTCATCCAGCGGAAAGGCCGGGTTCCATGCGATTTCCCACAGATGGCCGTCAAGGTCGGCGACATAGCCCGTATAGCCGCCCCAGGCGCGCTCTGAGGGGCCGCGGACGAGCTGGCCACCAAGCCCCTCCCACCGAGAAATGATCTTGTCGACGTCACTGGGGCTACGGACATTGTGGGCAATTGCCATACCGCGGAAAGCGGAGAGCGACGTTGGCTTTTGCCCGGAATCCGCGGCAAGGTCCTCCAAGGGAAAGAGTGACAGGCCGAGACCATTCAGCTGGAAGAAGGCAACGCGTTCTGCCTCGGGCAGGCGACGCGGGAAGCCGAGGGCTTCGTAGAAAGCGGTTGCGCGGGCGAGATCCCTCACGCCGAGGGTGATGAGGCTTAACCGTGGCTCCATGACGCAGCTCCCGATTCGCGACCGCCCGATTGGGGCGGTCTGCACCCCCATCCGGGCCCGTCCGGCTGGCTGTGGCACCGTGCCGCGTCAGCCTCGCCGCTTGCGGATGACGCTTCCGCGCTCCTAGAATATCACCGACCCAATGAAGCGAATGCCTCTATCGTGACCATGCAGCCGGCACTGCGCCCTGAGCAGCCAGCGGAAACGCTGGGTGACATGGCCTATGAGCGAATCAAGGAAAAGATTCTCCATTGCGAGTTCGAGCCCGGCTCGGGCCTGAGCGAGGCTCAGCTTGCGCAGCTCCTGGGGCTCGGCAAGGCGCCGATCCGGCGGGCGCTGTCGCGGCTTGCCCAGGATGGCTATGTGCGGTCGCTGCCGCGTCGGGGATATATCGTCACGCCAATCACCCTGCGAGACGTGCACCAGCTGTTCGAGGTGCGGCTGCTGCTCGAGCCGGCGGCGGCGAGGGCTGCAGCGGGAAAGATAGACGCCGAGCGGCTGCGGTCGCTGGAGGCGATCTGTCAGGCGGCCTACCGGCCGGGCGACCGGGAGAGCGAGAAGGCATTTCTTGCGGCCAATACGGATTTCCACATCGCCATTGTGGACAGCGCCGGGAACCAGCGGCTCACGCGGATCGTGCAGCAGCTGCTCGAGGAAATGACACGGCTCTTCCATCTCGGCCTGGCCATGCGCGACCGCACGAGCGAAATGCAGGATGAGCACAGTCTGCTCATCCAGGCGCTGGCTTCGGGCGATGGCAATGAGGCCGAGCGGGTGATGCGGGAACAGATCGAGGCGTCGCGGCGCATGGTGCTGGACGGTATCCTGTCCAGCGCGAACTTCCAGGCACTGGAAATCCAGCGCTAGGGCGGCCCGGGGCGCCGCGCCGCCATCAGCCGTGGATCAGGCCTGCAAGCTCGACCGGCCCCTTGGGCGTACCAATGAGGGCGCGGAATTCGGCGCGTTCGGCGGCAACGATCTCGACCGGAATGTCGAGGCCGGCATAGAGACGGCGCAGCTCGTCCACACGGGGATGATGCACAGTGAAGGAGTCCCGGGTGAGGCCCACGGCCGGCAGGCGGGAAGGGTGGAAATCCGTATCCCACTGGATGAAGAAGGGGAGCGCGAAGCCGAAATCGTGCTCCTCGGGATAGAGATTGCGCCAGTTTAGGGTCACGCCATCGGCGCGGGTGCGGGACATGGGCACCAGGCGCGAGCCGATGCCGAGGGCGCGCAGGTTCCTCGCCACATTGTCGATATTGCTCGTGGTGATGGCGAAGTGGAACAGGGCGGGACGCTCAAAGGTCTGGAGGAAGGCACCAAGCGTGCCGGCAAGCTCCTGGGTCGGATCGGGCGCAATGATCTCAAGATAGGTATGGTCGCCGAAGCTCGCGAGGGCGTTATGGGTGCCGAAACCCGGATGGCGGCCACCGGGCGCCAAGGTCACGCCGGTCATGGCGGCAAATTCGGCGATGCCTGATTCGAGCGAGCTTGCGCCCCAAAGAATGTGATCGAGACGGTGCATTTCACAGCCCTCCTGCAGTCCCACGCCTTTTAGGTCGGGCGGCGAAAGCTGGCAATGAGCAGTTTGATCTTTTATGAAATGTCAGTGTGGGCTAAATAGGATGTCAGAAGGACATTCTCCCTCCCACAGGCATCAAGATGACACTGATCGAGACACTGCGTGCCGACCTCATCGGTCGTGATGCGGTCATTCCCGGGCCGTTCGGCGACCGTCGGCTGGTCTATGCTGATTACATGGCCTCTGGCCGAGGCCTGCGCTCGGTGGAACGATTCCTGAAAGAGGAAATCCTTCCCTTCTACGCCAACCCCCATTCGCGCCAGTCCTTCACCGGGCGGCAGACGGGCATGCTGGTGGAAGAAGCTCGCGAGATCATCAGCCGGTCGGTCGGTGCGTGCACCGAAGACGCAGTGCTGTTCTGCGGGACGGGGGCGACCGATGCGATCGCCAAGCTGGTAGGGCTGCTCGATCTGGCGCCGGGCAAGGCGCATATGGGCCTTTCGGACAGTGACAGGCCGGTGGTAATCATCGGTCCCTACGAGCATCATTCCAACGAACTGCCCTGGCGGGAATGCGCCGTGGACCTCGTGGTCCTGCCCGAGGATGACAGGGGCCTCCCCTGCGTCCAGGCGCTGGAGGCGACACTCAAGGCGGTCAGGCCGGGACGGTGGATTCTCGGCAGTTTCTCGGCTGCATCCAACGTGACGGGCATCCGCTCTCCCATCGCCGCAATCACCCGGTTGCTGCACGAGCATGGTGGACTGTGCTTCTGGGACTTTGCCGCGGCGGGGCCCTATGATCCGATTGAAATGTCAGTTGGCCCAGACAGAAGTGTCTGGAAGGATGCCGTATTCATCTCCCCGCACAAGTTCGTGGGCGGTCCCGATACCTATGGCATCCTCGTGGTGAAGCGCGCGGCGGTGCGCCGGCAGATCGCCTGCAAGCCCGGCGGCGGCACGGTCCAGTTCGTCGCGCCGGACCGTCACCTTTATCACGACGATCTCGAGCGGCGGGAAGAGGGCGGCACGCCCGCGGCGATTGCCGCCATGCGGACGGCGCTGGCCTTCCGGATCAAGGATCAGATCGGCACGGAGACAATCCGGGCCATCGAGGATGCCCACATCGAACGGGCGATGACCGCCTGGGCGGCGGACCCGAATATCCTGATGCTGGGGCGCGGGAGCGATGACCGGCTGGCCGTGTTCTCGCTGATGATCCGGTCGGGGGCGCGATTCCTGCACCACGCCTTCGTGGTGCAGCTCCTGAACGACCTGTTCGGCATCCAGGTGCGCGGTGGACTGTTCTGCGCCGGACCCTACGCCCATCGTCTCCTGGGGATCGACAAGGCACAGTCAGCGGCGATCTTTGAGCAGACCCGCCCTGGCTGCCGGCCGGGCTTCGTGCGTCTCAACCTGCACTATCTCATGAGTGAGGAAGAGGTGGCGCTGGTGATCGGGGCAGTCCAGTTCATCGCCCGGCGTGGCGCCGACTTCCTGCCGCTCTACGAATTTGACATGGAAACCGGGCGCTGGCGTCACCGCGCTTACGGTCATGCGCCGGTGCGGCGGCTGGCAGAATTCGAGGTCGGCGCCCGCATGTCCGACGAGCGTCGCGCGGGGCTTCCTCTCGACATGCTGCTCGGCAAGGCCGAGCGACTGGCGGATGCGGCAAAGCGTGCGGCGGGGACCGGCCCTTGCGGCGATGGCCTGCTCCAGATGAAGCGGTGGTTTGCCGTCGACGGCGACGAGACGGGGAGGCCGGCTGGACTGCCCGTGGCTGCGGGCGGCCGGAGCATTGCCGAGGCATTCCAGGCGGCGATGCAATAGCTGTCACTTGCCCGGACCGCTGCCCTGACCGTTGCGGGCGAGGAAGGCTCGGATGCCGGCGCGATATTCCTCCGTCTCGGCAAAGCGATAGCCAGCCATGCGCTCGGCTTCAGTGACGGGCGAGGAATCGCGGATCAGCCGCTGTAGCTGGGCCTTGTGGGCGCGGGTCGCCATGGCGCCATTGCGGAGGATGTTGGCGATGGAGTCGTTCACCGCCTCCTCGAGCGCTGCTGCCGGGACGACCCGGGTGACAAGGCCGCGGGCTGCGGCCGTTGCCGCGTCATAGATCCGCCCCTCCAGCAGCAGCTCTGCGGTGGCGGCGTGCCCGATGAGCCGCATGAGCGCCTGGGTTTCGGCAAAGGCCAGGGGAAAGCCGAGCCTGCCGACAGGAGCGCCGAAGCGTGCATCATCGGCGGCGATGCGGATATCGCAGACAGTCGCGATCTCGAGGCCGCCGCCGAAGCAGGCGCCGCGGATGGCGGCGACCACCGGCACCGGGCAGGCGGCAATGGTGTTCAGGCAGGCGAGGACATGATCCTCGTGGAAATGCACCACCTGCTCATAGGTCGAGCGGGTGGTGACGAACTCCGAAATATCCGCGCCGGCCGAAAAGGCCCTATCGCCAGCACCGGTGATGACAACGCAGCGCAGGGACTCGTCGCCGGAGGCATCAGCGACGAGGTCGCGCAGCCGGGTCCACATGGCCAGCGTCAGGGCATTCAGGCGGGGCGGATTGTCGATGGTGAGGCGGAGGATGCCCTCCGCCCGCTCGTGCAGGATCCGCCCATCACGGCCGTTATCCATGGCCCCCGCGCCGGTCATGACCGGGCGTCGCCTGATGCCTGCTCTTCCGCCAGACCCTGCAGGAGCTTCATCACGGCAGAATAGTCCTCGTTTCCGTGGCCCATGGCGGAATAGAGGGCGTAGACCTGGGCGGCCACGGCGCCGACGAAGCTCACCGAGCCGTTCTTTGTCACCGCATCCTGGGCCAGCCGCATGTCCTTCAGCATGAGGTCCAAGGCAAAGCCCGGCTTGTAGTTGTGGGTGGACGGCGTGGCGGGCAGGATACCCGGCCAAGGACAGTATGTGGACAGCGCCCAGCAATTGCCGGACGAGGTCGAGACCACATCGAACAGGGCCTGGGGCGAGAGCTCGAGCTTCTGCGCCAGAAGGAACGCCTCGCTCACCGCCACCATGGAAATGCCGGTGATCATGTTGTTGCAGATCTTAGCGGCCTGGCCGGAGCCAGCCTTGCCGCAATGGATCTGGCGCTTGCCCATGCCGGCAAGGATCGGCTTGCTGCGCTCGAAGGCCTCTTCCGAACCGCCGACCATGAAGGTGAGGGTTGCCGCCTGTGCGCCGACCGCTCCGCCCGATACCGGCGCGTCAAGGCACTGCAGGCCGCGCTCGATGCAGAGGCGTTCGAGTTCGCGCGCCGTCTCCACATCGATCGTCGAGCTGTCGATGAACAGGGTGCCTGGTGCCATGTCGGCGACGATGTCATCGAAGACGGCCTTCACATGTCTGCCGGTGGGCAGCATGGTGATGACCGTGTCGCAGCCCCGGACGGCGGCTCTGGCCGATTCGGCGATGGTGACGCCTGCTGCCCGGGCCATCCCGACGGCCTCGGGATTGAGGTCGAAACCGGTAACCTGGAAGCCGGCCTTCACCAGATTTGCCGACATCGGCCCACCCATATTTCCCAAGCCGATGAATGCGATCCCCGCCATTTCTCAAGTCCCCCAAAAACAGCCTGATTGCAGCCGCGCTGCAGTCGCAGGCAACAAATCATGATGTGCAAGCGGAATATATGACAGCGACCGGGGCGGCGTGTCGACGGCCCGGCCCGATTTCTTTGAGTATAAATGAACTGCTTGCGTTTCTCCGATCGATGCCAAATGATCGGCAGTAAATGCCGGGGGCCAGTCAGAGCGATCCCGGCGAAGAATACAGGGCAGGAGACAGATGGCTGCGGCCGACCAGCATTCTCACCCGGAGCAACAGCTCCGGCCCCATCTCATGTGGATCGACGGCAAGCAGGTACCGGCCGCCTCGGGCGAGACCATAGCGGTCGAGAATCCCGGGCGGCGGACGCTGTTCGCCAGCGTGCCGCGCGGCAGGGCGGAGGACGTCGACAGGGCCGTGGCGGCCGCGGCGAAGGCCTTTCCCGCCTGGAGCCGGGTGGTGCCGAGGGACCGCGGGCGGTTGCTCTCGCAGATCGCCGAGGCGCTGGATGCCCGGTCGGAAGAGATGGCGCGGACCATCGCCGAGGAAACGGGCAACGCCATCCGGACCCAGGCGCGGCCGGAAGCCAAGCTTGCTGCCGACATCTTCCGCTATTTCGGCGGGCTCGCGAGCGAGCTCAAGGGCGAGACGATCCCGCTGGGCGAACACGTATTGAGCTACACGCGGCGCGAGCCGCTGGGCGTCGTCGGTGCAGTCATTCCGTGGAATGCGCCGGTGCTGCTGGCGGCTTGCAAGATCGCGCCAGCCATCTGCGCGGGCAATACGATCGTGATGAAGGCGGCGGAGGATGCGCCGCTTGGCGTCCTGCTGCTCGCCGAGATCTGCCAGAAGTTCCTGCCCCCAGGTGTCGTAAACATGATCACCGGAACGGGGCCGGAAGCCGGGCAGCCGTTGCTCAATCATCCGGGGATTGCAAAGCTGTCCTTCACCGGTTCGACAGCAGTGGGCAAGCTGGTGATGGAGGCGGCCGCCAAGCGCATCCTGCCGGTGTCGCTGGAACTTGGCGGCAAGAGCCCGTGCATCATCTGCGAGGATGCCGACGAGGACTGGGTGGTGGAGGGCGTCATCGCCGCCATGCGCTTTACCCGGCAGAGCCAGTCCTGCACCGCCGGCTCGCGGCTGTTCCTGCATGAAAGCCTCTGCGAAGGCTTCCTCGAGAAGCTGGCGGCCAAGGTTTCTGCGCTCCGGATCGGCGATCCTCTGGATGAAGCAAGCGATATCGGCTCGATCATCAACGAGAAGCAGTTCCGCAGGGTCTGCAGCTATGTGGATGAGGGGCTGAAGCAGCCCCAGGCCCGGCTGGTCATGGGCGGGCTGCCGCCGCAGTCGGGGCCACTCGCGCAGGGCTATTTCATGCAGCCGACGGCCTTCCTGCATACCAGCAATGACTGGCGGCTGGCGCGGGAGGAGATCTTCGGGCCAGTGCTGGTGGCGGTGCCGTGGCGGGACGAGGAGGATGTCATCCGCATGGCCAATGACAGTCATTACGGGCTCGCCGGCTATGTCTTCACCCATGATATCGGCCGGGGGATCCGGATGGCTCACGCGATCGAGGCCGGGTGGGTCCAGGTCAACCAGGCCGGCGGCCAGACGCCGGGCCATTCCTACGGGGGCTACAAGGAAAGCGGCATCGGCCGTGAATTCTCTCTGTCCGCCATGCTCGACAGCTTCACGCAGATCAAGAACGTGACGGTCAATCTCACACGATAACCGGGTGGGGGCGCTCCATTCGCCGATTGTCCCCGGTCCCGGACACACGCGCATCACGACTCAACAAGAAGCTCGGGAGGACCCATGATGTTCAAGAAGAGTGTTTCGTGTCTCGCGCTGATAGCCGGACTCGGCCTGGCGGCACTGCCGGCGCAGGCACAGGTGTCCGACGATGTGGTGAAGATCGGCGTACTCAACGACCAGTCCGGTCTCTATGCGGACTTCGGTGGGGCCACGTCGGTTGAAGCTGCCAAGATGGCGGTGGAGGATTTCGGCGGCACTGTGCTCGGCAAGAAGATCGAGGTCATTTCGGCGGACCACCAGAACAAGCCGGACGTTGCAGCATCGGTCGCCCGCCAGTGGATCGACGTCGACAAGGTAGACGCCTTCGCCGACATCACCAATTCGGCGGTGTCGCTGGCGGTGCAGGGGCTGGCCAAGGAGCATGGCAAGATCGCGCTGCACTCCGGCCCGGCGACGACCCGTCTCACCAACGAGGACTGCTCGCCGACCGGCTTCCACTGGACCTTCGACACCTATTCTCAGGCCATCGGCAGTGCCCGCGCGGTGCTTGAGGAAGGTGGTCGCACCTGGTTCCTGGTGACGGCGGACTATGCCTTTGGTCAGCAGATGTCGCAGGATCTGCGGCGTGAGGTGAGCGAGAAGGGCGGCGAAGTCATCGGCGAGGTGAAGCATCCGACCAGCACGGCGGATTTTTCATCCTTCCTGCTGCAGGCGCAGTCTTCGGGCGCGCAGGTGATCGGCCTTGCCAATGCGGGTGCGGACACGATCAACTCGGTGAAGCAGGCCGGTGAATTCGGGATCACTGCCGGCGGGCAGAAGCTCGTGGGCCTCGTCATCGTGATCAGCGACGTGAAGGCGATCGGCCTGCCCAATGCCCAGGGCCTGGTTGCTACCACCGCCTATTACTGGGACCGGGACGATGCCAGCCGCGCCTTTGCCGAGAAGTTCGAGAAGCGCACCGGGCGGAAGCCGGGCATGGTGCAGGCGGGCGTCTACTCATCGGTCATGCATTATCTGAAGGCCATCGAGGCCGCCGGCACGGATGAGGGCAAGGTGGTCGCCGAGAAGATGCGCGAGATGCCGGTGGATGACTTCTTCGCCAATGGCGGCCGGATCCGCGAGGATGGCCGCCTGATGCACGACATGTATCTGGTGGAAGTGAAGAAGCCGGAAGAGTCCAAGGGTGAGTGGGACTATTACAAGGTGCTGCGCACCATCCCGGCCGAGCAGGCTGCCCAGCCGCTCAGCGAGAGCAAGTGCCCGCTGGTGAAGAAGGACTGAGACCCCAAACAGATCGGGCCAGGCACCGATACTCGCGATGCCTGGCCCGTACCGGCTGCCTGCCTGCTGGCAGGCGCCGCCGGATCAAATCATGCCGCGATAGGGCGGCACGCCGTAATAGTCGTCGATGCGGCGGGAATATTCGGGGTTTTCCCAGTCGGCGGCCTCGTCCGCCATATAGGATGGCGCATCGCGCAGCTGGTCGCTGCTGAGGTCAACCACATAGCCGCCCATGCCGACATCGTAATCGAGCACGCTCCACGGCAGCGGATGATAGCTTTCGCCCATGCCAAGGAAGCCGCCGAAGGACATGACCGCATAGGCGACCTGGCCGGTGCGCTTGTCGATCATCACGTCATAGATCGAGCCGAGCGATTCGCCCTGGCGATTGTAGACGCTCGTGCCCTCGACCTTGCTCGCCGCGATCAGGCTGCCGGTTTCCTCCGTGGCCACCGTGCCCGAGGTGCGAAATTCGTGCGACCGCGAAGTGTCGTAGGTACCCATGATGTTCCTCCTATTGTGCATGCACAGGCAATGATCGCCGGGCTCAGGGGTTCCCATTCCGGATCAAGCTCGCTGGCAGCGCGGTGCTGGTTGCTGGCGAGGCGGGCACGGCAAGTCCGGCCCGGCCCGTGAACCAGAGCCGAGCAGAAGGACGATGGAGCTGGTTTCCAGCAGGCAGGGACATGTGAGCCGAGCCCGAGGCATCAGCCCCTTGGCCGTCGCTGAAGCTGAACCCGGTTCGCGCACCGGCAGTGCGACGCACATTGGAGACAGATCGCAGTCGAGAAGTAGCGGCGCGCGGAGGGTCGGTGCCCGAGATGCTGCCGCAGCCTGAGACGACCAGGCCAGTCGTCCCACTTGCCGTGGGGCAGGGCCGGGCATGACGGCTTGCAGGATTGTGCCCTGGCGGATGTCTAGCCGCGCCGGCGCCAGACCCAGGGCTCGGTGAACTTGCCCTGCCAGATGCCGCGGCGGGCTTCGCTGGCTTCGCGCTGTGCCGCCTGATGACGGCCGCCGCTATAGCGCGGCCAGTCGAGGGCGAGGCCATTGCGCACCAGCCAGTCGGCGAGATCGATGTCGCTGGCGCGACAATCGGCAATGGCCCGGCCGTAACGGTCGGTGCCAGTCACGTCGCAATGGACCGGCTGGTGGGCGGAGATCAGCTCGTCCAGGGCGCGGGCGGCATGCTGACCGCAGCGCCAGGTCGAACCATTGGCCCGGCTGCAGGTCTGGCGCGATTCCGGGGCGTCGATGCCGTTGAGGCGAATGCGGGTGCCGGCAATCTCGATCGTGTCGCCGTCGATGACCGAGGCACGGCCCACAAGCTGATCGCCGGAGGTGAACAGGCGACTGGCTGCGACAGGCAAGAGCTCAGTGATGGCGCTGGCGATCAGGCCCGCAAGCAGCGCCACGACGGCGGGCGTCACCCATCTGCGTATGGTCCTTTGCCGGCGCTGGCGCCGCACTCTGGAAGAAAAGCCGATGATCATTCGTCCACTGAAGCTGTCCAACGACATTCAGTGTACGATTCTGGGAGCTGATCAAGCCTGTTCGATTGCTGATGGTTTGGCGTCAGTAAACGGAGTGGGGTGCGTGGCGCACGGAGCACGGTTCGGGCCGAGGCCCTGACGCTCAGCAGCGACTGTCAAACCGAGAGAAGATCTGGAGCGGGTGAAGGGAATCGAACCCTCGTCGTCAGCTTGGGAAGCTGCTGCTCTACCATTGAGCTACACCCGCGATCGGTGCGGCGGCGGGGCCGCACGGGCACAATCTTTTAGCCGGATTGGCGCGCCGCAATCAAGAGCGTTCCGGCAGCGCGCCCCGGAGTTATCAGAAGCGGAAGCGAGAGACGAGACTTGCGGTCGCCACATGGCGCGACACCAAGGCGATGGCGCCGGAAAAGCGCGGCGCGTCCGGGCCGCGCGCTTGCGCATTCCGGACGGTGACGTCGGCAAAGGAAGGCGAGACCATGGTCGTAGCCCGCGGGCACAGGCTTGGTACAACTGCACTACCGCGTGGCCTCGGCACGGCGAGACAGCCCGAGCTAGACCTGCGAGATCACTGCCGGAAGTGCTTCGACAGCTTCAGGCCCTGGCGCTGATAGTGCGAGCCTATGCCCTGGCCATAGACCTGCTCAGGGGCTTCGGTCAGCGGCTCGTAGATCAGACGGCCGACGATCTGGCCGTCCTCAAGGATGAAAGGCACCTCGTGGCTGCGGACCTCGAGCACCGCGCGACTGCCCTCGCCCTGGCCGGAGGCATGGCCGAAGCCAGGATCGAAGAAACCGGCATAGTGAACCCGGAATTCGCCAACCAGGGGATTGAAGGGCACCATTTCAGCGGCATGGGTCGGCGGCACCTTCACCGCTTCCTTGGAGGCGAGGATGTAGAACTCGTCCGGATCAAGGATGAGGCTGCGGCAGCGATGGATCGGCTCCCAGTAATCGGCGATCTCAAGGGCGGCCTTGCGGTCCACATCGATCAGGGCGGAATGGCGCTTGGCGCGATAGCCGATGATAGGGCTGTCGTCACCCCCATGGAGGTCGACGGACAGGCCCACGCCATTGTCTATGTCGATGCGGGTCGAGGACAGGAGCGGGTCCTGCTCGTTGAGGCGCAGGGTGGCGGCATCGGAGGCCGTGGGCACGCCGGAACGGAAGCGGATCTGGGCCAGACGCGAACCGGTGCGCACCAGCACGGGGAAGGTGCGCGGCGAGATTTCGGCGAAGAGCGGCCCGGAATAGCCGGGGGCGAGCTTGTCGAACTCGCGGGCATGATCGGTGATGATGCGGGTGAAGACATCGATGCGGCCAGTGGAACTCTTCGGATTGGCCATGGCATAGATGCCCTCGGGCAGGGCCAGGCTTTCGAGCAGCGGCACGATGTAGACGCAACCGGTCTCGAGCACGGCGCCCTGTTCCAGGGAGACCGTGTGCAGCGAGAGCTCGCGGAGGCGATCCGCCACGGTAGCCCTGGGGCCGGGCAGGAAGCTTGCGCGGACGCGATAGGCGACCTCGCCCAGGCGCAGGTCGAGGCTTGCGGGCTGTATCTGGTCGACATCCAGGGGCCGGGACGTGGTCACGACGCCCAGTTCCAGCAGCTGCCGGATGGCGTGGGCGGGGAGAACCCCTTTCTTCGATGTCAATGCACTGACCGTCACGGGACCTTGCTCCAGTTCGACATGGGTCGTCGCCTGCTTCGCTGCCTTTCGTACCGAAATCGGCGGCAAACGCAAATTTTTCGTCGCCTGCTCCGTGCGCAGATTGCTTGGGGCAGTGCCTGCGGCGTCCTTGACGTCACCATGGCGGCCCAGCAAAGTGCAAGGCACGAGGTAGCCAGGGACATCATGTACAAGAAGACGACCAGAGGCATCCGGGTGTCGGTGACGCCCACCTTCCTCGAGGAGCAGTCGACGCCCGAGGACAATTATTTCTTCTGGGCCTATACTGTGGTCATCGAGAATCTCGGTCAGGAGACGGTGCAGCTCAAGACCCGCTACTGGCGCATCACCGATGCCGCCGGTCGCAACCAGGAAGTCCGCGGTGAGGGAGTGGTCGGCGAGCAGCCCGTGCTTCATCCCGGCGAGAGCTATGAATATGTCAGCGGCGCACCGCTGGGCACCGCTTCCGGGATCATGGTCGGCTCCTACCGGATGGAAACTGCCGACGGCGAAACCTTCGACGTCGACATTCCGGCCTTCGCGCTCGAGAGCCCGTACGAACAGAAGAGATTGCATTGACCATGAATGAGATCGCGAAGATCCAGGGGCAGCGAATGAGCCCCGTCGAGATGCTGGAAAAGCTCGTCGCCTTCGATACGACAAGCCGGAACAGCAATCTGCCGCTCATCCGCTTCGTCGAGGACTATCTCAAGGGCTGGGGCGTCGAGAGCCTGATCATTCCCAGCGATGACGGGGAAAAGGCCTGCCTCTATGCGACGATCGGGCCGAAGGATCGCGGGGGTATCGCAATCTCAGGGCATACGGATGTGGTGCCGGTGGACGGCCAGAACTGGTCGACCGATCCCTGGACGCTGACCGAGAAGGACGGCAAGCTCTACGGACGCGGTGCCTGCGACATGAAGGGCTATGTGGCGACCGCGCTGGCGCTGGTGCCTGAATTCCTCTCCCGAAAACTCAACCTGCCGATCCATCTGGCGCTGTCCTATGACGAGGAAGTGGGCTGCACCGGCGTGCGGCCGATGATCGCCAAGCTGCGTGAGGACATGCCGCTGCCACGGGCGGTAATGGTGGGCGAGCCGACCATGATGAAGGTGGTGGACGCCCACAAGGGCACCCGCCGGTTCTGCACGGAGATCGTGGGCAAGGAAGCCCATTCGGCCATGCCCCATATAGGCGCCAATGCCGCCATGGCGGCGGGCGAGATCATCGGGGAGCTCAACCGCATCGCGCGGGAGTTCCGCGAGAGGGGTGACCCGTCAGGCCGGTTCACGCCGCCCTATACGTCGCTCCAGGTGTGCCGGATCGAGGCCGGCGGTGCACTGAACATCGTGCCGCGGCTGGCCAGGGTCTATTGGGAGATGCGGCTGCTGCCGGGAGCCGATCCGGACGAGGCGCCGCGCCGGCTCGCGGCCTTTGCCGAGACGCTGCTGCCGGAGCTGCGGGCAGTCGAGCCCAATGCGTCGATCGTCACCCAGGATATCGGCGGGGTGATCGCGCTGGCGCCGGATCCGGGCTCGGAAGCAGAGCGGCTGGCGCTGTTCCTGACCCAAACCAACCAGACCTTCACGGTGCCCTATGCCACGGAAGGCGGTCTGTTTCAGGAAGGTGGCATGTCCGCCATCGTCTGCGGTCCCGGCGATATCGCCCAGGCGCACCAGCCGGACGAGTTCATCTCGCTTGAGCAGATGGAGGCCTGCCGGCAGTACATGCTGCGGCTTGCCGACTTCGCCGCCCAGTAAGCGATCCACAATTCGGGCCGGGCGCAAGCTCCTCGCCTGCGCTGGCCATGGCAGCCAGTTCAACCAAACAAGCGATTGCTATCACTCGGGGCGCGATCTATAGTCCACCCACGCATTTCAACGATCTGGGAGGATGGGATGACTGCGATCGACGGGATCAGCTTGTCGCCCACATTTTACGATCCGAGCGATCCGGCAACGATCCAGGATCCGTTGCCGGTGCTCAAGCGGTTGCAGGATGAAGCACCCTGCTACTGGTCGGACAAGCTAAAGAGCTGGGTGATCACCCGCTATGATGATGTCCGCGCCATCCAGCTTGATCCCAGCGTTTCGGCGGATCGCCTGACGCCTTTCTATGAAAGCCTGCCGCCGGCGAAGCAGTCCAAGGTCGCGGAGCTCGTGCGTATCCTGAACACCTGGGTGGCGTTCAAGGATCCGCCGGAGCACACCAAGATGCGGCATATCATGAACCGCGTTCTCACCATGAAGGTGGTCAAGGATCTCGAGCCGGCAATCAACGAGATCGTCGAAGACCTGCTCAACCGGCTGGACGAGAAGGGACTCGAGGAATTCGACTTCATCACCGAATTCGCCAATCTGGTCCCGGCCAGCGTGATCATGGACCTGCTCGGGGTGCCGCGCGGCGATATGGAGATCCTGCGCGAGTACTCGAGCCTGATCCAGCCGTTCATCGGCGATGCCACCGCGACCGGCGACAAGTATGAGATGGGACGCGAAGGCATCCGGGGGATGGCCGACTATTTCCATCATGCGGTGCGGCTTCGGGAGACGGAGCCGCGGAACGATGTCATTTCCAAACTGGTGGCCGAGCGGGATGCGGGCAATCTCACCACGGACGAGCTGGTGGGCATGTGCATCCTGTTCCTGTTCGGCGGGCACGAAACCACGACCAACCTCATCGGCAACGGCACGCGTCTGCTGATGCGGTTCCCGGAGGCGCGGGCTGCGCTGCTCGAGAAACCGGAGCTCATGGGGCAGGCGGTCGAGGAAATTCTGCGCTTCGACGGTCCGACGGGGGCACTGGTGCGTCTGGTGAAGACAGAGCACGAACTTCATGGGCAGATGCTGAAGCCCCGCGATCGCGTGTTCATCATGGTCAATGCCGCAAACCATGATCCGCGGAAATTCGAGGCGCCCGAAAGGTTCGACATCTCGCGCAATCCAAATCCGCACCTGACCTTCAATTCGGGGCCGCATTTCTGCCTGGGAGCGCCGTTGGCGCGGGCGGAAGGCAGGATCGCGCTGTCGAAGCTGCTTGACCGCTTCAGCGATATCGAACTGACCACGCCGGTTGAGTATATGGACACGCTGGTCATGCGTGGTGTGCGCACCATGCCCGTGCGTGTTAAGCGCCGTAACCGAAGCGCGTCGTAAGAGAGGAGGGGGTGAGAGAGGCCATGCTCGATACGATTGACAATGTCCAGCTCTGGTTGCCCAGGCAGTGGGCCGTGCACGCCCAGTTCCGCCGCAACAAGACCGCCGTCATCTGCGGAGATCGCCGGCTGACCTGGGAAGAAATGAACCAGGGCATGAACCGGATCGCCAATGCGCTGCTGGCCCGCGGCGCAGGCCGCGGCACCAAGGTTGCGGTGCTGATGAGCAACTCGATCGAGATGCTCCTGGTGATGGGGGGCATTGCCAAGGCAGGCGCCTGCATGGTGCCGCTCAGCACGATGCTGAAGCCGGACCAGATCGCCATGCTGCTCAATGACAGCGGTTCTGAAATGGTCTTCGTGTCGGCCAGCGCACGGGGGCTGGTGGAAGATCGCGCCAAGCTCACCAGCGTGCGGAAGGACGGTTTCATCTCCACCGATTTCTCCGACGACGGCTGGGAGACGCTCGAGGCCTTCACGGCCGGCGCATCGGCGGAAGAGCCGAAGGTCGCCTATGACCTCGATGATGACTTCAACATCATCTACAGCTCGGGCACGACCGGCATTCCGAAGGGCATCGTGCATTCGCACCGGGCCCGCCAGCACTGGTCCTATTCCAATGCGGTGGAAATGGGAATCGATGACCGGGCGGTCTGCCTGGTAACAACGGCGCTCTATTCCAACGGCACCTGGTTCATGGTGCTGCCGCCGCTGATGGCGGGGGCCACGATCATCATCATGAAGAGCTTCTCGCCGGGCGAATTCCTGGAAACCGTCGAGCGCGAGCGGGTGACCCACACCTTCGTCGTGCCGGCCCAGTGCATCATGATGCTGGAGCATCCGGACTGCGGAAAGCGCGACCTGTCGAGCCTCAGGATGATGCTTTCGGCAGGATCCTCGCTGCGGCTTGACACGCGCGAGCAGGTCGAGGCGCGGCTTACCCCCAATCTCTACGAGCTCTACGGCTTCAGCGAAGGCTTCGCCACCATCGTCAAGCCGGGTCAGTCGGAGAACAAGCCTGGCACGGTCGGGCGACCGGTGCTCGGCTTCGACATGGTCATCCTGGACGACAAGGGAAATGTCCTGCCCGCCGGCGAGCCCGGCGAGATTGCCGGCTGGGGGCCGGGCCTCATGACCCGCTATCACAACCGGCCTGAACAGACGGCCGAGCTCATCTGGCGGGATCCCCTCGGCCGCAGCTTCCTGCGCGGCGGCGACGTGGGCAAGGTGGACGAGGACGGATTCCTCTATATTCTTGACCGCAAGAAGGACATGATCATTTCCGGTGGCTTCAACATCTTCCCGACCGACATCGAGGAAGTAGTGGGCCGGCATCCGGACGTGCTGGATGTGACCGTGATCGGCGTGCCGCATCCGAAGTGGGACGAGACGCCGCTGGCGTTGGTCATCCCGCGTGATCCGGCCAAGGCTGATGCCGAGGCGATCCTCACCTGGGCGAACGAGCGTCTGGCAAAGACGCAGCGGCTCTCCGGGGTCGAATTCCGGAGCGAGTTCCCGCGCAATGCGCTCGGCAAGGTGCTCAAGCGGGAACTGCGCGAGCCCTACTGGCAGGAAAAGAAATAATGCAGAACATCTACCTGATCGGCGCCTATTCGACCGAATTTCGGAAGTGGCCGGGCAAGACCCACAAGGATCTCACCCGCGAGGCCTATCTGGGCGTTCTCGAGGATGCAGGGCTCGATAGCGGGCTCGGCATCGAGACCGCCTGGTTCGGCAATTGCGGCATGTGGGTCGATGGCCAGGGCAGCGTGCGCGGGCAGATCTGCTTCACGCCGCTGGTCAATGAGGGGCTGTTTCCCGAGCGCATCCCGGTGACCAATGTGGAAGGCGGCTGCGCCACGGCTTCGCTCGCGCTGCAGGGCGCGTTCAAAGACATTGCATGCGGCATGGCCGATGTGGCGCTGGCCATGGGGGTGGAGAAAACCTTCTATCCGGAGAACCCGGAGAAGATCGCGGCGCTCTATTCAGGCGGCATCGACCAGTATGATCCGGAGGAGTGGCAGGACTACTACCGGCGCGCCGGCGAGGTTGCGGGCAAGCCCTTCGAGATCGGGCCGGACCGGACGATCTTCATGGACACCTATGCCATGCAGGCGGTGTGGCACATGAAGACCTACGGCACCACCCAGGAGCAGATCGCGAAGATCGCAGCCAAGAACCATACGATCGCGGCGGACAATCCCAAAGCGCAGTACCGGTTCAAGATGACGCCTGAGGAAGTGCTGGCGGACCGGCCGATCACCTATCCGCTCACCCGCGCCATGTGCGCCCCGATCGGTGACGGCGCAGCGGCGGCGGTGCTGTGCTCGGAGCGCTATCTCAAGACGCTGCCGAAGGCGGTGCAGGATCGCGCGGTACGGGTTGCGGGCATCGGCCTGTCGAGCGGCAAGTATCGCGGTCTCAGCGAGGATGGCCTGTCGAAGGTGGCCGGCGAGCGCGCCTACAAGATGGCGGGCATCGGACCCAAGGACATCGATCTGGCCGAGGTGCATGACGCCACGTCCTTCTGCGAGATCTATCAGGCAGAAATGCTCGGCTTCTGCGACCGGGGCGAGGGCGGCAGGCTGGCGGAGGCCGGCGAGACGGCCCTGGGCGGCAGCATCCCGATCAATCTTTCGGGTGGCCTGGTCAGCAAGGGCCATCCGGTGGGCGCCACCGGTCTGTCGATGATTGCCGAGGTGACCAGCCAGCTGCGCGGCGAGGCCGGTCCGCGGCAGGTTGCCAATGCCGAATGGGCGCTGACCGAGAATGGTGGCGGCGTCACGGGCTTCGACGAGGCAGCCTGCTCGGTGATCATCCTGCAGAAGGACCGCTGAGCTTCCTACGATTCATCGAGACGAGGTGTGGGAGAAAGGGGGCGGAAGCCCCCTTTTTCTTACATCAAATAAGTGATAAGCCCGTTAATGCAATTAAAGATTGTGGTACGATCAGACCTCGCGGGGTGATTCTGCGGGGTGGCTACCATGCTCAATCTTTCGAGGCCGATCGAGCGACTGGGAAAGGTGTTCCGGGGCAGGAAGAAGAAGCCCAAGAGGGTAAAGCCGTGGCGCTTCCATCCGGAAATGACGGAGCACGAGCGGTCGCTGGTGCTGCGCTACAAGTCCGATACGATGACCGGGGAGCTGCGGCAGTCGGTGCTGCTCAAGGCCATCGACTATGTGGACCGACGGCAGATTCCCGGCGCCATCGTGGAGTGTGGCGTCTGGCGCGGCGGCAACATGCTCATGGCCAAGGCAGCACGGGTCAGGCATCCGCTGCGGCGTGACTACTATCTCTATGATACCTTCACCGGCATGACGGCCCCGACAGCGGAAGACATCATCACCAGCAGCGGGGCCTCGGTTTATCCAATCTACACGGCCCATCAGCGTGATGGGTACAATGCTTGGTGCTATTCGCCGCTTGAGGACGTGAAGCGCCGGTTCCTCGAGGCAGGCCTTCTGGATGACAGCGTTCATTTCATCGAGGGGCCGGTGGAGGAAACGCTGCCTGAACAGGGGCCCGCCGGGCCGATCGCCATCCTGCGGCTTGACACGGACTGGTACTCGTCCACCAAGGCCGAGCTCGAACATCTCTATCCGCTGCTCTCACCTGGCGGTGTGCTCATCATCGACGATTACGGCACATATGACGGGGCGCGGAAGGCGACGGAGGAATATTTCCGGATCCGGCCCGTGCTGCTCGTGCCCATCGACATGGACTGCCGGGTGGCGATCAAGGTGTGAGCACGAACGCCGCCGGCGAGGTGCGCGCGGAGTGTCGCGAAGGAGGGGCATCGCCGGAAAGGGCGAGGGGAAAATGCCGCCGCGCGCAATTCAGCGAGCCAAGGGGAGCGCCGGGGCCGCGCGAGTCTCGAGGGTGATCGCCGCGAAACGCAAGCGGGAGAGGCGGGCGTAGGCTGACGGGGCGGAGCCAGCAGACGGGCACTGAGCGCAGCGCCGGCTCCGCTCTTCGGTTGCCGTGATCAGATCTGACGGTCGCGGCCCTGCCAGAAATGGGCCCGCACGTCCTTGCGGCTGACCTTGCCAACCGGGGTGCGCGGCAGTTCGTCCCAGATGAAGACCTGCTTCGGGGTCTTGATGCTGCCGAGGCGTTCCTTGCACCAAGCCATGAGCTCCTCAGGCTCAAGCCTTGCGCCCGGCTTCACCTCGATGACGGCAGTGACCGCCTCGCCCCACTTGTCATCCGGGGCGCCGACAACCGCACAATCCTGCACCGCCGGATGAGCCCATACGACCTGCTCGATCTCGGTGGGGAAGACATTGAAGCCGCCCGTGATGATCATGTCCTTCTTGCGGTCAACGATATAGACGAAGCCATCCTCGTCCTTCACGCCGATGTCGCCGGTGTGGTGCCAGCCGAAGGCCTGGGCCTCGGCGGTGGCGGCATCGTTCCTGTAATAGGCTGGTGTAACGAGGTCGCCGCGCAGGACAATCTCGCCACGCTCGCCCGGAGGCAGCAGGTTGCCGGAATCGTCCATGATGGCGAGATCGGTTAGCAGGCAGCGACGGCCGCAGCTCGCCAGGCGATGGGGCGCATGTTCGAGGGCATGGGCGTGGTCGGCGGCCGTCAGGATGGTGGCAAACATCGGCGCTTCCGTCTGGCCATAGCACTGGACCATGACGGGACCAAAGATCTCCAGACACTGCTTCAGCTTCTCGACCGACATGGGGGCTGCCGCATAGAGAAAGCATTCCAGCGACGAATAATCGTAGCGGCGGATGTCCGGGTGGGCGAGCAGCATGTAGACCGCGGTCGGCGGCAGGAAGGTGTGTGTGATCCTGTGCTGCTCGAAGGCCTCGAGCACCTTGCCGGCGTCGAAATGATCGTGAATGACGACAGTTGCGCCTTCCGCCAGCAGGGACAGGCTCCAAGTGCCGGCGGCGTGAGTCATGGGCGCAACCAGCAGGTAGTTGATCGGCTTCGTGGCCGGGACCATGGCGAAGAAGTTCGCGGTCATGGTGTCCCAGACGATGCCGGGAAAGGTCACGCCCTTGGAGCGGCCGGTGGTGCCGCCGGTGGGGTAGATGGCGGTCAAGTCATTGCGACCGGCGCGGTGAGCTTCCTTCAGCGGCTCGATGCCGGCGATCCACTCCTCAAGCCACGGTCCTTCTCCGCCGACGCGGTCGAGGCAGATGGCGAGCTTGAGTTCCGGCAGACGGCGGCGCAGCTCAGCGACATCCTGCTCGTATTTCGAGTGGTAGAAGACTGCCGAAACGCCGCAGAGCTCGAAGAAGTAGCTGGTCTCGTCGATATGCGAGCGCGGATTGCCGGGCACATAGACGAGGCCCGCAGCATGTACCGAAATCAGCGCCTCATAGGCGGACATGCAGTTCAGGCTGTAGAGTCCGACGCGGGCATCGACAGGGAGGCCCGCCGAGCGCAGGGCCGCGGCAATGGTCCTTATGCGGAGATCAACCTCGGCGTAGGTTCGGGAAGCGTCGCCATCTACAAGACAGGTGCGCGTGGGATAAAGTGAAAGACCACGCTGAAACAGATCGACGACGCCCATTTGTTCCCCTTTTTATTCGCCGATAACCCGAAACTGGAGACGGCAGTTTGCCAAGCGGTTGCTTGTTTGGCAAGTTGACGACAACTATACTCGCCTCAGGAGGGAGTCCCATGCCATTGACCGGCAAGACCGCACTGCTTACGGGCGCTGGCCGAGGCATCGGCCGCGAGGCGGCGCTGAAATTCGCCCGCGCCGGCGCCAATCTGGTCATCAACGATCTCGATCACGAACCACTCGAGCAGGTAGCGGCCGAAGCCAGGGCACTGGGCGTTTCGGTCGCAACATTTGCCGCCGATGCGACCGCGCCGGATTTCGGCGACAGGTTCGTGGATCTTGCCGTGAATGTCTTCGGCGTGCCGGACATCATCGTGAACAATGCGGGCTATCCGTGGGATGCGGTGATCCAGAAGACCACTGATGAGCAGTTCGATGCAATGGTTGACCTGCACCTCAAGGCGCCGTTCCGGGTCCTGAGAGCGGCAGCCCCCCATATCCGCGATGCGGCGCGGGCGGAGGCGGCGGAGGGGCGCGAGGTCTTCCGCAAGGTGGTCAACATTTCCTCCCTGTCCGGGGTCTGCGGGAATGCCGGACAGAGCGGCTATGCCGTGGGCAAGGCCGGGATCGTGGGGCTGACCAAGACGCTGGCCAAGGAATGGGGTCGCTACAAGGTCAATGTGAATGCGGTGGCCTTCGGCCTCATCGGTACACGGCTGGTGCAGGCGCTGGGGCCTGAGGCGACCATAAAGGTGGAGGACAGGGAGATTCCCGTCGGTCTCAGCGAGCAGCTGCTCGAACAGCTCTCTGCCATGATTCCGCTCGGCCGGCCCGGCAAGCCGGAAGAGGCGGCGGGCGCGATCTATCTGCTGTGCCTGCCGGAATCGGACTATATCTCGGGGCAGGTGGTCATCTGTTCCGGGGGGCTGACGATCTGAGCGGGCAGCGCGACAGACTGGTGATAGAGTTGGAGGGGAAGATGGCGGGCAACAGTGGCAGCGAAGGCAGGTCAGGGCGTCGGGACAGCCGCCGGGAAGACCTTCTGCTGGCGGCCGCCAATCTCTTCGCCCAGAAGGGATACGAGGCCACGACCATCCGCGAGATCGCCAAGGCGGTCGACATGCTGCCGGGGTCAATCTACTACCATTACCCGTCGAAGGAAGATGTGCTGATCGCGGTGCACGAGCTGGGCATCGAGAACTTCCTTGCGGCGATGGAAAAGGCGGTGGCCGGGGTAAAGGATCCGTGGGAGCGGCTGGAGCGGGCTGCTGTCGCGCATCTGGTGGCGCTAACCAGCGGGGATGCCTACGCGGCGGTGGTCGATCCCTACTATTCGCGAATCAGCCCGGCCGTCCGGGCGCATCTTTCCGCTCAGCGCGATGCCTATGAGCGGCGGTTCGCCGAACTGGTAGAAGCGCTCGAGCTTGCGCCGGATGTGGATCGCAAGCTGTTCCGCCTGCATCTTCTAGGGGCACTCAACTGGTGCTCGACCTGGTTCAAGTCCGGGCAGAAATCGGCCGAGGAGATTGCCCGCGAACTGATCCGGCTGCTGCGCGACGGAGCTCGCCCGCGATAGGCGCCGAGCGTGTGATCATCGTTAACCAAACGTTGTTCACGTGAAACAGAAGAGCTTTGGCTCGCCCAACAAAAAACCCCGGACGGCGCCGGGGTTTTCCGTTTGAAGCCCTGTCGTGTCAGTTCTTGGCTTCGATGAAGTAGCAGCCGCCTTCCTCAAGCGGGCGGATCATGTCCTCAGCCTTGACGTGACCGGTGACCTTCAGCAGATCCCACTCGCCCTTGACCTCGCTCGGATCCTTGACCTCGACCAGGACCAGGTCGCGCATCAGACGACCGTCCTCGCGCAGCTTGGCGTCCTTGGTCATGAAGTCGTTGACCGGGATCTCCTTCATCTTGGCCATGACGGTCGGGCCGTCATCGGTGCCGGCAGCTTCGAGCGCCTTCAGGTAATGGTTGGTGGCGCTGTACACGGCCGACTGGATGTGAGACGGCGCCCGGCCCATCTTCTCTGCGTAGCGCTTGGCGAAAGCGCGGCTCTCGTCGTCCTGGTCCCAGTAGTTGCCGACCAGGAAGGTGGTGCCCTTCGAGAACTCGTTGCCGATGCTCTTCACGTTGAGGATGGTGAAGATGGGGGCAGCGATCTTCACGTCGCCCTGGACGATGCCGAATTCCACCGCCTGCTTGATGGCGTTGCTGGTGTCCTGACCGGCGCTGAGCACGGCGAGGACGTCAGCGCCCTGGGCCTGAAGCAGGTAAGAAGCGTAGTCGGTGGTGCCGGTGGGATGGCGGGCGCTGCCGGTGACCTCGCCGCCGAGCTTCTGCACCTCGTCGCCGATTTCCTGCTGCATGGCATGGCCAAAGGCATAGTCGACGGCCAGGATGAACCACTTCTTGTGCTTGTCGTCCAGAACGGCCTTCGACAGACCCTTGGCCAGGGCATAGGTGTCATAGAGCCAGAGAGCGCCAGTGGGCGAGCAGGCCTTGCCGTAGAGGTCGGCATGGGCGGTGCCCACATGGATGGTCACCTTGTTGTGCTGCTTGCCGAGCTCCTGAATGGCGAGCGAAACGGCCGAGCTCGACATGTCCATGAAGGCGTCGACGTTCTTCTCGTTCAGCAGCTGCTGCGCGTTGGTCATGGCAACGTCGACCTTCAGCTGGTGGTCGACGGAAATGATCTCGACCGGAACGCCGTTAACCTTGCCGCCCCAGTCCTCCACGGCCATCCGGGCGGCGGTGACCGAGCCCTCGCCGCCCTGGTCGGCATAGGCGCCGGACTGGTCGTTCATGACGACGATGCGGATGGCATTGTCGGAATATTCAGCATGTGCGGCGCCGGCAAGGCTGGTCGCGACCAGGGTTGCAGCCGCCATCGAACGAAGAATGCGCTTCATTTTCCCTCCCACTGAGGCGTACCTCTTCTGCCGTGGAGTTTGCCAAACGGTTGATTGCTTGGCAAGCGGGCTTGAGCGTGGCCGTGGACAGCGGTAGCTGGGATGGGCGCCGTTCTGAGCGAAATACTTTCGCTTGTTCGAGGCATCATGTATGACAGGGCGGGCGCGTGACAAAAATAAAGATGGCCTGACCCAAAACTGGCACAAAAAATGAACCACATGCTTGTGCGGGAGTCCGGCTGATGCTGGACGTCATTACGCTGCTGGTCATTCAGTTAATTTTCTCGCTTCTGTTTGCGGTGGCGCAAGCAGTGGTGTGGACTGCTCACAAAAAAGAAACGTGTATGCTTTGGTGGGCGGCCGGAAACTTCATGGGCTCGGCGGGAGTCGCGTCTTTTCTTGCGCATGACACTCTAGGCACGCTGCCCTGCCTCATTGTTACAAACGGACTCATCGTTTCCTCGATCAGTTTCCTGGTGGCCGGGGCACGCTCGTTCAGCGGGCAGCCTGTCAGGCCGCTGTGGCTCATTGCTACCGTCAGCAGCGTGGTGGCGCTGGCCATTTTCCTCCATGTCACGCGCGGCCGGATGGAGGACCGGGTCATCGTCGTCTCGTTGGCGCTCGCTGTCGGATGCCTCATGATTGCCCGGGAGATGCGGCGGAACGAGGCGGTGATGACAACCTTTGCCCGTCGCCTGGCATCAGGGTTGTTCCTGATCGGCGCGGGAATGTATCTGGGCCGCGCATTCATCGCCGTCGTCAGTCTCAATGCAGTGGAGGTGCCGCGGGAGCTGATGTTCGAGTTTTCGTTCGTAGCCTCCTCCGCCCTGCTGGCCCTGAGCAACTTCCTCTTCCTGTACATCGTGCTTGAGCGCATCACGTTGGAGGACGTTCTGACCGGACTGAGCAGCCGGCGCGCGCTTGATGTGCGCGGTGCTGCCCTGGTGCGGCGGGCGCAGAAACGGCGAAGCCCGCTGGCCGTGGTGTTGTTCGACCTCGATCAGTTCAAGCTCATCAACGATACGCAGGGGCATTCCGTCGGCGACCAGGTGCTGCGCAGCTTCGCCGATCTGCTTAGGTCCCGGGTGGGATCGCAGGGGCTGATCGGGCGCTATGGGGGCGACGAGTTCTACGTCATCCTCCCGGAACACAGCCGGAAGAACGCCATCGAGCTGGCCGAGGACATCCGCCGGCGGTGCAGCGAGAAGCTCAGCGAAGTGCAGGCCCTGCCCCTCGCCGTGACGGTGGCCACGGGGGTGGCTGTGCTTGAGCCGGACATGACGTCGATTGACGATGTATTAGCGGCTGCGGATGCGGGGCTCTATCAGGCCAAGCATGCCGGGCGGAACGCCGTCGGCTCGATTACACGGAATCTGGTGTCGGCTGCGCCCCTGCGGCTGGCGCGGGCCTGAGACGTCAGAAAAGCTCAGGACGGCTTCCTGCGATGGCCCGTCAGCATGCGCCGCAGGGCTCATGGGCATCTTCTGACCTTAACGCGGCGCGGTTGGGGCATCGTGCACAGGACGTGAGAGTAGGGCTGCCATCGCTGCGGCGCCTCAGCGCCTGGCTTCGATGGCATCCCAGAGCAGGGCAGCGATATCTGCGCCGCCGAAGCGCTTCACCTCGCGGATGCCGGTGGGCGAGGTTACATTGATCTCGGTAAGCCAGTCGCCGATCACGTCGATGCCGACGAAGATCAGGCCACGAGCCTTCAGCTCAGGGCCGATCGCCTCGCAGATCTCCTGTTCGCGGCGGGTGAGCTCGGTGGGCTCGGCACGGCCACCGACATGCATGTTCGAGCGGGCCTCTCCCTGGGCCGGCACGCGGTTGATGGCGCCGACTGCCTTGCCGTCGACGAGAATGATGCGCTTGTCGCCCTTGCGCACTTCCGGCAGGTAGCGCTGGACGATGAAGGGCTCGCGGAAGGACTGCTCGAAGAGCTCGAGCAGGGAGGCAAGGTTCTCGTCACCATGGGACAGGCGGAAGACGCCGGCGCCGCCATTGCCATAAAGCGGCTTCAGGATGATGTCGCCGAACTGGTCCTTGAAGGCACGGATGGCGTCGCGGTCGCGGGTGATGAGCGTCTCCGGCATCAGGTCCGGAAACCGGGTGACGAAGATCTTTTCCGGCGCGTTGCGCACTTCCACCGGGTCATTGACCACGAGGGTCTTCGGATGGATCACCTCCAGCAGGTGGGTGGTGGTGATATAGGCCATGTCGAAGGGTGGATCCTGCCGCAGCAGGACAACGTCCCACGCGCCGAGGTCTTCAATACGCGGATCGGTCTTGGTGAAGTGGTTGCCTTCCTCATCGCGCACCGAAAGGCTCCAGCCGCGGGCATAGAGCCTGCCATCGCGCAGGCTCAAGTGCTGCGGCAGATAGTAGAAGATCTCGTGGCCCCGGCGCTGTGCCTCGAGCAGCATGGCGAACGAAGAATCGCCGCGGATCCCGATCTGCTCGATGGGATCCATCTGGATCGCAACTTTCAACGTCATGTGGTCTCGATCCCCCCGTTCAGTCCATCCCGGCCAGTTCGGCCGAAAATGCATCGGTGACATGCTGCGGCCATAGGTACGGTTGGACCAGAATCATGTCAAAGCGGTAATTGCAGTCGGCAAGGCCCGGATGGCGGGCAAGCCAGGCGAGTGACGCGCGGGCAATGCGGGCCTGCTGCCGGGGCGTGACCGCATGGAGGGCCGCGTCCCGCGTGCGGCGCTGCTTCACTTCCACAAAAATCAGGAGGTCTCGGCGCCGCGCCACCAGGTCGATCTCGCCGAAAGGCGTGCGGGCGCGACGGGCAAGGATGCGATAGCCCCTGAGGCGCAGAAACCAGCCGGCGACGGTTTCTGCCAGAAGACCCCGGCGATAGGCCCTGCGCCGGCTTTCGTCAGCTGTCTTCGCCCTCTTCATCGACATCACGATGGTCGTTTCCTGCGCGCGAATGATCGCCCTGCAGGGCGAGTGCGCGAGCATAGACCTGCTTGCGCGGCAGCCGCAATTCCTTCGCCACGTGAGCGGCGGCGCGGCTTGCGGTCATTTCGGCAAGGGCATCCCTGAGGGCTGCATCGAGGTCATCCTCGCCAAGAACGGCATCACGACGGTCGGGCGGCGCGATGAGAAGGGTTATCTCGCCCCTGATGCCGTCGCGGGCCGCGATCCGGTCGATCACCTCACGGGCGGAGCCGGTAATCGCTTCCTCGTGAAGCTTGGTGAGCTCGCGGGTAACGGCAACGGGCCGGTCACCGAGAATGTCGGCGATGTCAGAGAGCGTCGACTCGATGCGGGAAGCGGTGTCGAAATAGATGACGGTCGCCGGAATATCGGCCAGATCCGCAAGCCGGCGACGGCGTTCGCCGGACTTGTGCGGCAGGAAGCCCGCAAACATGAAGGCATCGCTCGGCAGCCCTGATATGGTGAGGCCGGCAAGAACGGCGCTGGCCCCGGGAATGGCGTGAACCGGCAGGCCAAGCTCGCGGGCCTCGAGGGCGAGCTTGAAGCCGGGGTCGGAGACCAAAGGCGTGCCCGCATCGCTCACCAGGGCGATGGAAGCGCCATCCTCTAGGCGCTTCAGGATGCCGGGGCGGACCTTGGCGGCGTTGTGGTCGTGATAGGGCTGAAGCGGCGTCGTGATGCCATAGCGACTGGTGAGCTTGCGGGTAACGCGGGTGTCCTCACAGAGAATCACATCCACACCGGCGAGCACCTGCAGGGCGCGCAGGGTGATGTCGCCGAGATTGCCGATCGGGGTTGCGGTAATGTGAAGCCCGGGGTCGGCGGGAGCAGCCCTAAAGGAATGGCCGTCAATGACATAGCGGCGTTCGGCACTGGTGCCGGGAGCGGATTGTTTCTGAGGGCTGACCAAGTTCAACTTTCCATCATCGAGCGCATTGTTTAGCTTATGGGCATTGCCGCCCAGGGGGCGTGGCGGACCATATCCACGAGACTATAGACCAGCGATCAGGATTTGCAGTGGCGTCAATTGCCGTAGCCTCTCGTATAGCGAGTTTCAAATTCCGGTGGCCGACATTCATGAAGGTTGCCGCTTCCGGGGTCGTCGCGCTGGCATTGGCCGGCTGCAGTTTCACGCCGGGCAGCCTGCGTGGCGGTTCGGCCCCGCAGCCCCAGGTGCAGCAGCCGACCGTGCCGCAGACCGTCGATATAAACAAGGAAGGCACCAAGGTCGCCCTGCTGGTACCGCTGTCGGCCCCCGGTGAGACCGCTTCCGTCGGTCGCGCCCTCAAGCAGGCGGGCGAACTCGCGATGTTGGATGCCGGCGATCCGGGGATCGTGCTGATCACCAAGGATACCCACGGCAATCCGCAAGGGGCGCAGGCCGCTGCCCAAGCGGCGCTGGACGAGGGCGCGCAGATCATTCTCGGTCCGCTGCTGGCCAATGAGGTGCAGGCGGTCGCTCCGCTCGCCCGTCAGCGCAATGTGCCGGTGATCGCCTTCTCGTCGTCAAGCAATGTGGCGGGCTCGGGAACCTATCTCATGAGCTTCCTGCCTGAGCAGGAAATGGCGAGCGTCGTCAGTTACAGCATCTCCCAGGGCAGGAAGAATATCGCCGCCATGCTGCCCAAGAACCAGTATGGCGCAACGGTCGAGCGTGGGCTGGTCGATGCGGTCCGACAGGGCGGTGGACAGGTGGTCACCATGGTGCGCTACGCACAGGCGCCCACGGGCATCATCGACCCGATCAAGGACGTGGCCGCAGCGGTGAACGATCCGGCCAAGGACGTGCAGGCGCTGGTGCTGCCGGAAGGCGGCGAGTGGCTGCGGCAGATCGGTGCCGGGCTCGAGAACGCCGGCGTCACGCCGCAGCGGGTGAAGGTGCTCGGTACCGGCCTGTGGGACAGCAATACGGCACGGACCACGCCGATCTCGCTGGGCGGCTGGTATGCAGGTGTCGCGCCCGAGATGGTGTCGCGCTTCGAGCAGCGCTATCAGTCGACTTACGGCGGCAGCGCACTGCCGCGGGTGGCAAGCCTTGCCTATGACGCGGTGAGCCTCGCGATCACCATGGCCAAGGCCGGCGGCGCCAAGCCGTTCACCAGCGAAAAGATCACCAATCCGGAAGGCTATCACGGGGTCAATGGCCTGTTCCGCTTCCGGCATGACGGCCGGATCGAGCGGGGACTCGCGATCCTCGAGGTCACGCCGGCCGGGCCGCAGGTCATCCAGCCGGCGCCCACCCGTTTCACCGGCGCCGCCTTCTGAGCGATGGCGACATGAGCAGCAGAACCCGGCATCAGGCCGGGTTTCTGGTTTCTCGGGGCTTGCGTGGGGCATTCCCAGCGGAGCGAGAGTCAGCCCCAGGCGAGGGGGATGGTTGCGGCGCAGAGCCGGGCAATCACCGCGTTGAGCACCTGCCGGCCCTGGGCGGTGACGGCTATCCGGCGCTCATGGCGGTCCTGAACGAGAAGACCGGCCTCCTCGAGAGCCGACATCTCTGCCGGGTCGATGGTGCTGCCGCTCAGGGCCTCGAACCGGGCAAGGGACACGCCCTCGCTCAGGCGCAGGCCCATGAGCAGGAATTCCTCGCCGATCTCGTCGGGTGTCAGCAGAAAGTCGTCGGCGATGGCATGGCCGCTGCGGTTTACCTGGGCGAGCCAGGCGGCCGGGGCTCTCAGCGTCTGGAAGGCGTGACGGCCATCGGCGAGTTGCAGACGTCCGTGCGCGCCGGGACCAGCACCGACATATTCGCCATAACGCCAGTAGGTGCAGTTGTGACGTGACTCGGCACCGGGGCGGGCGTGGTTCGAGACCTCATAGGCCGGAAGACCGGCAGCTGCGGTCATGGCCTGGGTCATCTCGTAAAGCTCGATCGCCACGTCATCTTCCGGGATCACCAAGGTGCCGCGTTTGTGGCGGGCAGCGAAGGGCGTACCCGGCTCGATGGTCAGCTGATAGAGCGAGAGATGCTCTGTGCCGCGGCGCAGGGCCTGGGCGAGCTCATCGCGCCATGCGTCCGGCGTCTGGCCGGGACGGGCATAGATCAGATCGATGGAAACCCGCGGGAAATGGCGCTGGGCGATATCCAGGGCGGCCATGGCTTCGGCGGCGCTGTGCTCCCGACCAAGAGACTTGAGGGAGGCATCGTCAAGGGCCTGCACGCCAAGGGAGAGGCGATTGACGCCGGCCGCGGCATATCCGGCGAAGTTCGAAGCCTCGACGCTGGTCGGGTTGGCCTCGAGGGTGATCTCGACACTGGCTGCCAATGACCAGCGGGCAGCGATGGTCGAGAGCACCATGTCAACCGCCGCGGGCGGCATGAGGGAGGGCGTGCCGCCACCAAAGAAGATGCTGGTGACCCTACGGTCGGGCACCAGCCCGGCGAAATGGGCGATTTCCCGCGTCAGCGCCGAGGCATAGGCAAGCGCATCCGCAGCGGGGCGGACATGGGAGTTGAAATCGCAATAGGGACATTTGGCGCGGCAGAAGGGCCAGTGCACATAAACGCCAAAGCCCGGCTCATTCATCATTACGGCGTGACCTTGAAGACCTGCTCCGTTAGCAGGGCGAAGGCGCGGGCCCGGTGCGAAATCCGGTGCTTGGCCTCGGCCGACATTTCGCCGAAGGTCAGGCTCTCGCCATGGGGCAGGAAGGCCGGATCATAACCGAAGCCCTTGTCGCCACGGGGGGGCCAGACATAGGTGCCGTCAACTCGCCCTTCAAAGATTTCCACATGGTCATCGGGCCAGACAATGGCAAGGGCGCAGACGAAACTGGCGCCGCGCCGTTCGGGCGAAGTAGCACCGCGCGCCTGAAGTTCGTCCTCGACCCGGCGCATGGCAAAGCTGAAATCCTTGGTAGGACCGGCCCAACGAGCGGAATAGATGCCGGGCGCCCCCTCCAGGACATCGACCGCAAGGCCGCTGTCATCGGCAAGGGCCGGAAGGCCAGAGGCCAGCGCTGCGGCCCGGGCCTTGAGAACGGCGTTCTCGGCGAAGGTGGCGCCGGTCTCTTCCGGCTCCGGCAGACCGAGATCGCCGGCCGACACGGTCTCGATCCCCAGCGGGGCGACCAGGTCGGCAATCTCGCGCAGCTTGCCCTTGTTGTGGCTGGCGACGACCAGCTTCTTGTCGGTAAAAGTCCTGACGGTCATCAGAATCCCCAAATGCGCGGCTCGGCGAATTCCACCGAATTGCCCGCGGGATCGCGCACATAGAGGGAGCGGCCGCCCTGCGGCCAGTCGACCACGGACTCGATCTCGATGCCATGGCCTTCCAGATGCCGCTTCCAGGAATCGAGCTCCCCAGCGGTCGCGCGGAAGGCAAAGTGGCACTGGCCGACGGCGCCATGGGGGGGAATGGGCAGCGAACCTTCGCGGTAGGGCTGGCGCGTCTCTTCCGGGTTGAAGACCAGCAGCATCTGATCGCCGCAGGTGAAGAAGACATGGCGGTTGCCGACCCGGGTGACGCGCTTCAGCCCGAGGATGGTGCCATAGAAATGTTCCGCCGCATCGAGATCGGCCGCATAGATGGCCGTCTCGAGAATTCCGGTTGGCTGCATTGGCTGGCTCCTGGCTACTCTCAGCTGACAGCGGTCTTCTGCAGGTCGATGAGGCGGTCGATGCCCTGACGGGCGAGCTTCAGGAGGTCAACGAACTGATCCTCGGTGAAGGGGGACTTTTCCGCCGTGCCCTGGACCTCAATAAGCTGGCCGTTGCTGTTCATGACGAAATTGGCGTCGGCATCGGCTTCCGAATCCTCGGCATAGTCGAGATCACAGACGGCGACGCCACGATAGATGCCGCAGGAAACCGCGGCGACCTGGCCGATCAGCGGCAGCTCGCGGACCATGTTGCGGGCCTTCATCCACTGCAGGCAGTCATGCAGGGCAACCCAGCCGCCGGTGATGGCCGCCGTACGCGTTCCGCCATCGGCCTGAATGACGTCGCAGTCAACGGTGATCTGCACTTCGCCCAGCTTGGTGAGGTCTACCGCTGCACGCAAGGCGCGGCCGATCAGGCGCTGGATCTCGAGAGTGCGGCCGCCGCGCTTGCCGCTTGCCGCCTCGCGCTGGTTGCGTTCGTGGGTGGCACGGGGCAGCATGCCGTATTCGCCCGAGACCCAGCCACGACCCTGGCCGCGCAGCCAGCTCGGCACCCGCGTCTCGATGCTGGCGGTGCAGAGCACGTGGGTGTCGCCGAAACGCACGAGGCAGGAGCCTTCCGCGTGCTTGGAGATGCCCCGCTCTAGGCTGACGGCACGGAGTTCGTGGGCTTCGCGGCGGGACGGTCTCATCGGGGCTCCTGAAATGTCGGATGGCTGCTGCGGGCGAGTATAGGCTCGCGTCTGGCGAGGTTCTAGACCATGCTCGATGGGGGCGCAATCGCGCCGGGCCGCCGCTTTGTGCGGGGGCGGGCGTCACGACGCTTGACCGGGCCATCGGGAATGATATCTAGCCGGTCATGACAGATCTCGCCCATATCCGCAACTTTGCCATCATCGCCCATATCGATCATGGCAAGTCCACCCTGGCCGACCGGCTCATCCAGCTGTGCGGCGGCATGTCCGCGCGCGAGATGGAGGGCAAGGAGCAGGTGCTCGACTCCATGGACATCGAGCGTGAGCGCGGCATCACCATCAAAGCGCAGACCGTCCGCCTGGACTACAAGGCGAAGAACGGCGAGACCTATGTTCTCAACCTGATCGACACGCCCGGGCACGTTGACTTCGCCTATGAGGTGAACCGGTCGCTGGCGGCCTGCGAGGGCTCGCTGCTGGTGGTGGATGCCAGCCAGGGCGTCGAGGCTCAGACGCTGGCCAATGTCTATCAGGCGATCGAGGTCAATCACGAGATCGTGCCGGTGCTGAACAAGATCGATCTGCCGGCGGCAGAGCCCGAGCGTATCCGCGCCCAGATCGAGGACGTGATCGGGATCGACGCCTCGGACGCGGTCGAGGTCTCGGCCAAGACCGGTCTTGGCATCCCGGATGTGCTGGAAGCAATCGTCAACCGGCTGCCGGCACCGAAGGGCGACATCAATGCGCCGCTCAAGGCGATGCTGGTCGACAGCTGGTATGATCCCTATCTCGGTGTGGTGGTGCTGGTCCGGGTCATTGATGGCCAGCTCAAGAAGGGGCAGCGCATCCGGCTGATGTCGACGGGCGCATCCTACCAGGTGGAGCGCGTCGGCTATTTCAGGCCGAAGCAGGAGATGGTGGCGGAACTTGGCCCGGGCGAGCTGGGCTTCTTCACGGCGGCCATCAAGCAGGTTTCGGACACGCGCGTCGGTGATACGGTTACCGACGAGAAACGGCCGACGTCTGAGCCGGTGCGTGGCTTCCGGCCGGCGCAACCAGTGGTGTTCTGCGGCTTCTTCCCGGTGGATACCTCGGATTTCGAGGCTCTGCGCGATGCCATGGGCAAGCTGGCGCTGAACGACGCAAGCTTTTCCTACGAAATGGAAACCTCGGCGGCGCTGGGCTTCGGCTTCCGCTGCGGCTTCCTTGGGCTTCTGCATCTGGAGATCATCCAGGAGCGCATCGAGCGGGAATTCGGCATCGAGATCATCACGACGGCGCCGTCGGTGGTCTATCAGCTGCATCTGACTGACGGGACGGTGGAGGATCTGCACAATCCGGCCGACATGCCGGATGTGATGAAGATCGCCAAGATCGAGGAGCCGTGGATCGAGGCCACCATCCTGGTGCCGGACGAGCATCTGGGCGCCGTGCTCAAGCTGTGCGAGGACCGGCGCGGGCGGCAGAAGCAGCTCACCTATGCAGGCTCGCGGGCCATGTTGGTCTATGAGTTGCCGCTCAATGAGGTGGTGTTCGACTTCTATGACCGGCTGAAGTCGGTGAGCCGCGGCTATGCGAGCTTCGACTATCACATCAAGGGCTATGAGGAAGGGCAGCTGGTGAAGATGTCCATCCTGGTCAATGGCGAGCCGGTGGACGCGCTGTCGATGATCGTGCATCGCGGCCGTGCCGAGCAGCGCGGGCGCGTGATGTGCGAGAAGCTCAAGGAGCTCATCCCTCAGCACCTGTTCAAGATTCCGATCCAGGCAGCCATTGGCGGCAAGGTCATTGCCCGCGAGACGATTTCCGCTCTGCGCAAGGACGTGACAGCGAAATGCTATGGCGGCGACATTACCCGCAAGCGCAAGCTGCTCGACAAGCAGAAGGAAGGCAAGAAGCGGATGCGGCAGTTCGGCAAGGTCGACATTCCGCAGGAAGCTTTCATCGCCGCCCTCAAGATGGACGCGAATTGAGCGTCAGGGAACCGTCTGTCGCGCGTTCCGCCGATGCGCGGAGCTCGGCCTGATCCCACTACAAGGCAAAAGAAAACGGCCCCCGAAGGGGCCGTTTCCGTTTCAGGCGGGTCTTATCAGAAGCCGCCGAACTTGTAGGTCAGACCGACCTGGACGGTATGGACGAAGAGGTCGTCCTTGCTGCGAGCGAAGGAGGCGCCTGCAACGGTGCCATCGGTCCAGGCCCGGGTGTCCTTCAGCTTGGCGTCGAGGGCGCCCTTGAAGCGATAGCCGAGGTCGAGATCGAGAGCGTCCGACATGGCCCACTTCACGCCAGCGCCAGCCTGGAAGGCGAAGTTGGTCGAGCTGTCGTCGATGAGCTTGAAGCCACCAGCCTTCAGGTTCTGGTCGACGAAGGCCACACCGAGACCGCCACCGACATACGGCTTGAAGGTGCCGGTGTCGTTGAAGTCATACCAGAGGTTGGCGAGGACGAAGGTCGCGTCCAGGTTGCCGCCGGCCTTCAAAGAACCGTCTGTGAAGACGACGTCCTGGCCGTCATCATAGAAGCCGGTCAGGCCCTTGACCTTCTTGTTGCCGGCGTTGAGGTAGGTGACCTCGAGTTCGCCGCGCAGGCCGTTGCCCATCTCGTAACCAACGGTGCCACCGACCAGCCAGCCGGTGTCAAAGTGGGTCTTGCCGTTGCCGAAGAAGCCGCCGGCGTCACCGACATCCGTATCTTCCCAGGCCGCGTCGACCGAGGTCTTCATGGCCAGCGGGAAAGCGGCGCCGCCATGGATACCCACATACCAGCCACCGACGGCAGCAGGGGCGGGAGCGATCGCAACTTCCGCGGGGGGAGGCGTGTAGAGATCGGCTGCCGAGGCTGCGTTGACGCCGAGCGCCAGAGCGGCAGTCGCTACGCAGGAGTACAGGAGCTTACGCATGTGAGAATACCCGATGCTATTACTAGGTCATTACAATTCGTCCGACCCACCTGGAGTCGATGCCGAATATGGGAATGATTATCCTGATCAATAAGGTGAAAATCTGGCAGCAGAGAAAAAATTCCCTTGATTCGAGAATGATTTAGGCGACGCCAGCAAAATGGCAAAAAAAAGATGCGGCCCTCTTCCGAGAGCCGCATCCCATTCAGATCGGATCGATTCCGCAGACCGCCTAGGCGGTCAACGTTCTCAGTAGCCGCCGAACTTGAAGGTCAGGCCAACCTGGACCGTGTGGACATACAGGTCGTCCTTGGACTGGGTAGCGAGGGCGACTTCGCCATCCTGACCAACCCACAGCCGGTTCTGCTTCAGGTTGGCGTCGAGCGCGCCCTTGAAGCGATAGCCGACGTCGAGATCGACGGCGTCAGACAGAGCCCACTTCACACCAGCACCAGCCTGGAAGGCAAAGGCGGTCGAGCTGTCGTCGAGGAGCTTGAAGCCACCAGCCTTCAGGTTCTGACCAACGAAGGCCACACCGACACCACCGCCGACATACGGCTTGAAGGCGCCCATGCTGTTGAAGTCATACCAGAGGTTGGCCAGAACGAAGGTCGCGTCCAGGTGACCCTTGGTCTTGATGCTGTAGTTGCCAGCATCCCAATCGATGAGGTTGTCGCCGGCGTCGTAAGCGTCATAACCCCACGAACCCTTGACCTTCTTGTTGCCGGCGTTGAGGTAGGTGACCTCGAGCTCGCCGCGCAGGCCGTTGCCCATCTCGTAGCCAACGGTGCCGCCGACCAGCCAGCCGGTGTCAAAGTGCGTCTTACCCGAAGCGCCGCCGATGAGATAGTCGCCGCTGGAGTAGTCCTCAGCGAACAGGCCGCCGCGGCTCTTCATGTTGAGCGGGAAAGCAGCACCGCCGTGGATGCCGACATACCAGCCACCGACCGGAGCCGGAGCGATAGCCACTTCAGCCGGCGGGGGGGTGTACAGGTCAGCAGCCGAGGCAGCCCCGATGCCCATGACCATTGCAGCGCCGGCAACGCCAGCAAGAAGCATATTACGCATATTAAAATTCCTCTCTCTCCCGAAGGACTGATGAGAACCTATACAAGGGGATTGGGATTGTCCGCCTAAAATATGCAGTTGGGCGGCGCGATTTGTTCGAATGGATAGCCCTGTTGCAGCGCTGCAACTAAAATTCCTATCTTGACGTGCAGTGTAGGAAAAAGCACGCAAAGGGTGCGTCATCAGAGCGCCGAAATTAAAGCTCCGTTCACCAAAACCGGCGGAAAGCTTAAGTTTCCATTGCCGAATTGTGGCGGAAATGTGCAAGCGGCGAAGGCTGTGGAAAATGCCCGCAGACCCGCCGGAATGCCGACTGATGATTGAATTGGGCCGAGCCAATTAAAGCTCAGGTAGAAAAATCAATATAATCAGTAGGCGTACAATTTAACTGCGTGGATGTGCTTGCGACGAATAATAATACGCATACGGAATAATGCCCGTGGCGACCCCGCCGTTTGCGTGCATGGGTGTGTGGGGGAGCTCAACCCGTCCCGTCCGATGCGGGTCGCGCACTCAGAGGCTCGCGGGGGGCACCAACGATCGCTGAAATGTCGGCGCCGGAAGACGCAGAACGGAAGTTACCGCCGGCGAGTGCAGACGCCGCGGGCACTCATTATCAATAGGGATAATGCGCAAGAGGCGCCTGCCGATCAGCGGCCGCCGGTTGCAAGCCCTCCCTTTGTGCCAATCTGCCTGGCGGTGTCGTCAAAGAACTGGTTGTCGTCACCGATGTCGAGAACGGGGTTGCAGTTGTCGGTGCAGCTGTAGCTGTAGCGCTTGCCGCCCTTGAAGACAGAGACGCGGTCCGTAGAGTCCCCGACCACCGTCAGCGGGATTTCGGAAATGGTGGCGCCATTCTCGTCGAGCAGGATGAGGTTGGTAGTGCCATAGGACTTGCCAGTAATGACCAGTCGGTCACCCTGCAGCGTCGCGTCGGCAATGGACGGATTGCCGAGAATGATCGCTCTTGGCTTGGCAACGGTGCTGAGGATGGCGACCTGGTCGATCGGTACAGTGAAGCCGGATGCGGCCAGCAAGGGGGCAGCCGTCACAAGGCCCGAGGCCAGGCTCACGGATGCCGCCAGAACCCAGTCCCGGATAGTGCGCAAACCAACCATAAAAACCTTTCCCTTCGCGCCGAGCGCCTCTTCACAAGAACGGAAACATTATTAGGTAAACAGACCGTTAGGGAGCCTTTCGTCTTGCGCTATTAGGTCTCACCTCCGAGGCAAAGTTGTCGTGGAAAACGGCCCTTGGCGGCGCTATAGACAGGCAAGGTTCACTTAACGTTAGACAGAGATAGGTTTAGCGGCGCCGCAGTTTCTTGGTGTTGCTGCAAATCGATGCCGACACGGCACACTGTGTAAGCTTTTTGGAAAGAAAGTGCTGAGAAGCATTTCTCTGTTCTTTCGTGCGTAGCATCCATTGGAGAGCTCAATATGAAGCTGGTTTCGAAGTTCGTTAAGGATGAGTCGGGCGCAACCGCAATCGAATATGGCCTGATTGCCGCCGGTATTTCTGTCGCCATCGCTGCGCTGGTCTTCACCATCGGCTCGCAGCTGGTGGAAACCTTCCAGGGAATCTCGGACAAGCTGGGCGGCAGCGCCAGCGACTGATCCGGACAGCGGGTACGGCCTCGGAACCCACCCCGCTTAACCGGGATAGCGGCCGCGGAACAGACTGTTTCCGCGGCCTTTTTCTTACCGGGTCGCCTCCATGACCGCCTTCCTCGTCCTCACCCTGTTTCCCAGCCTGGTGATTCTCGCCGGGGTGAATGACCTTTTCACCATGAGGATCCCGAACTGGATCAGCCTCGCGCTGTTCGCCGGCTTTGTCGTCATGGCGCCGATGGTCGGGCTCGGACTGGAGGAGGGAGCGATGCATCTTCTGACAGGCGGCCTCGTGCTCGCGGCCGGCTTCCTGCTGTTCGCGCGGGGCATTCTCGGGGGCGGCGATGCCAAGCTCATGGCAATCTGCGCTCTGTGGCTCGGCTGGCCGCAGACCTTACCGTTCCTGCTGATCACGGGCGTCGTGGGCGGCGGACTCGCCCTGGCTTTCCTTGCCGCGAGAAAATATCCCCTGCCGGCAAGCCTTGCCGCGCAGGCATGGGTCCAGCGCCTTATGGCCCCTGGTGGCGGAATACCCTACGGCATCGCCATCGTGGCCGGCGCCATGGCTGTCTATCCGGACAGCGTCTGGATGCAGAACCTCGCCACGTGACATCCGTCACTTTTCTCTGCGTGAGACAGTCATGTCAGCTTTTGTTAACCATGTTTTGACGATTGGCCTGTGTAATGCCAACGGAGCCAAGAATGGCCCCCGGGGGCTTAGATGAGTCTTGTTCGTATAGTTCTGTTGGTCATTGCGTTGTTGGCAGCCGTTGCCGCCGCATGGACGGCGCGTAGCCTGCTCACGGCACAGACCAGGCCTGTCGCGACTCCGGTGGAAGTCAAGACCGAAGCGAAGCAGGACGCGGTGCTGATTGCTACACGGACGATTCGCATCGGCGAGAAGCTCGATCCGCAGGCGCTGCAATGGGTCGACTGGCCTGAGCCGGCAATCACAAAGGCCATGATCAAGCGCAGCACCAGCCCGGAGGCGATCGACAGCCTGTCCGGCTCGCTCGCGCGGCAGACCATCTATGAGGGAGAGCCCGTGATCGAGGAGCGCCTCGTGCGCCCCGGCAAAGGCGGCTTCATGGCGGCGGTGCTCCCGGAAGGGATGCAGGCCATCAGTATCAAGATCTCCACGGAGAGTGGCGCCGGCGGCTTCATCCTGCCCGGCGACAGGGTGGATGTGCTGCTCACCCGGCAGGATGGCAACCGCACCAGCGAGACCGTGCTCAGCAATGTCCGGGTGCTGGCCATCGACCAGTCGTTCCGCCAGAACGAGAAGGGCGAGCAGGTCGCCATTGGCAAGACCGCCACCCTTGAGCTCACGCCGGAACAAGCTAAGGTTCTGGCCACCGCGGAGGCCCTCGGCAGTATCACGCTCGCCCTGCGCAGCCTTGCTGATTCGGACGAAAAGGCAGGTCCGCAGGTTCATTCCGCCAATAAGAAGGAAAACAGCTCCAGCGTGACTGTGCTTCGGTACGGAATCAGTTCCCATGTCAATTCGAACCCATAGGACCGGCATCGTGACAGCAGGCTTCATAACTCGGCATGTCCGATCGCTGGTGAAGGCCAAGATGGTTGCACTGGCGGTTTTCGGCTGTGTTGCCGCGATGGTCGCCGTACCCGTGGCGGACGTGGTCTCGCCCGTACAGGCGGCGGATGCCTATGGGGTGGGGACAGGCGAAAGCAGCCGATTCATCCGCATAGGGCTCGACAAGTCGGTGGTGGTGAACATACCGGCCTCGGCACGGGACGTCCTGGTGGGCAATCCGGAGGTGGTGGATGCGATCGTGCGCACCCCGGATAAGGCCTATCTCTTCGCCAAGAAGGTGGGCCAGACCAACATCTTCTTCTTCGACGGCGACGGCCGGCAGATTCTTGCTCTCGACATCGAGGTGGCGCAGGATTCCGCAGCACTGCAGCAGCTGATCCGGCGGGTGCTGCCGGATACCCGGATCAAGGTCGAGACCATCGGTGACAGCGTGATCCTCACCGGCTCCGCCCGCAACCCGGGCGACGCGAAGCAGGCCTTCGACCTGGCTGCCCGCTTCACCGGGGACGAGGCCAAGGTTCTCAACAACATCGCCGTCAGCGCCAAGGAGCAGGTGATGCTCCGGGTGCGGGTGGTCGAAGTGCAGCGCAACGTGCTGAAGCAGCTCGGCGTCGACATGGCCGGCGCGGTAGCCAAGGGCGGCGCGTCATTCACCTATGGGCTGATCAATCCGTTCACGCTGGGCGGCGTGCAGCCCTCGAGCTTCCTCAACGGGGCGGTGAGCGCAGGCGGCGTCGATTTCGACGGCGTCATTCGCATGCTGGAGCGCGACGGCCTGCTGCATACCCTGGCCGAGCCGACACTCACGGCCATTTCGGGCGAGTCGGCCAAGTTCCTGGCGGGCGGTGAGTTCCCGGTGCCGGTGGCTCAGGACCAGGACAAGGTCACGGTCGAGTTCAAACCTTTCGGTGTCGGCCTTGGCTTCACCCCGGTGGTGCTGTCGGAAGGGCGGATGAGCCTCCGGGTGTCGACCGAAGTGTCCGAGCTGTCCAACGAGGCAGCGATCGTGGTCGGCCAGCCGGATTCAAGCAGCCAGATCAACATCCCCTCGCTCAAGGTGCGCCGCGCCGAGACCACCGTGGAGATGCCGAGTGGCGGATCGCTGGTCATGGCTGGCCTCATCCAGGAAAAGATGCGGCAGGACATCAACGGCACGCCGGCACTCATGCATCTGCCGGTGCTCGGCGCGCTGTTCCGCAGCCGCGACTATCAGCGCAACGAGACCGAGCTGGTGGTGATCGTGACGCCGTTCGTGGTCAATCCGGTGAGCGAGCGGCAGCTCAACACGCCGGCCAAGGGGCTGGTGCCGCCTACCGACCTGCAGACCATCCTGTTCGGCAAGCTTAACAAGAACAACGACGTCCGTGGTCGGAAGCCGCCGAGCCCCTACCAGGGGCCGGTCGGGTTCATCATCGACTGACCGGGAGAGACGCATGGAACTCACAAAGAAGCTCGCCCGTCTGGTGCCACTCGGCTTCGCCGTCCTCATGAGCGGCTGTGCCAACTACGAGGCCATTCCTCAAGGCGTCTATGTACCGGTGGCGCACTACGAGCGGTTCCCAATTGGCGTAACGCAGGTGAGTGCGCGTATCGACCTGCCCGCTCACGGCCCACTCACGGTCAATGAGCAGAATGACGTGACGCTGTTCGCCCAGGACTATCTCTCGGCCGGCAACGGACCGATCACCATTGCGAGGCCGGTGGGCGGCCGCAATGCCCAGGCGGCGACCCAGACCGCGTCGGCTGCCGGCAGGCTTATCGCCGCGGAAGGCATTCCGGCCCAGGCGATCCAGCATCAGACCTACCGCGCTCCGCGCGGCGAGGCGGCACCGGTGATCATCGCCTATTCCAGGGTTGCGGCAATGAGCCCGGACTGCGGCAACTGGTCGGTCGATATCGCACAGAACTACAGCAACATGCCGGCGCCGAATTTCGGCTGCGCGCAGCAGGCCAATATCGCCGCCATGGTGGCCAATCCGCAGGATCTCGTGACCCCACGGGCGTCCACGCCGTCGGATACGATGCGGCGGAACAAGATGTTCAACGACTATCGTAATGCCAGGCCAACGGCGACCGAACGGACGGACCAGGAAAAGGGCACGGCGAGTGAAGTCAGCCCGTGATCGGGGCTCAGGCGGGCAGACAGATGATGAAGCAGATGGCGGCCAACGGCGAGGCCAATTCCCCAGCCGAAGACCAGACGGGACTCACCGGGCTTGCGCCCCGGGTGACGATCAGCGGTTTCTGCGATGACCCGCAGACGCTGGACACGGTGCGGCAGGCCCTGCTCGACAGGCGCATGGCCCGTACCCACGGCTCGCTGCATGAGGGCGGCATTGACGCCGCCATCGAGTACTGTTCGACAGAAGTCACGCCCAACGTGATGATCATCGAGACCAGGCTCGAGCGCGAGCCGCTGTTCAGGGCGCTGAACGAGCTGGCGGAGCTGTGCGATGCGGGCACGAAGGTCATCCTCGTCGGTCCGACAAATGATGTGGCCCTGTATCGCGACCTGATGAGGCACGGGGTGAGCGAGTATCTCGTGACTCCCGTCACCTCGATGCAGCTCATCGAGGCCGTGCTCGGCCTGTTCTCCGATCCGGAAGGAGGCCGGCTGGGTCGGCTCATCAGCTTCTTCGGCGCCAAGGGCGGCGCGGGCTCCAGCACCATCTCGCATAATGTCGGCTGGATGATCGCCGAGCGCCTGGATGATGACGTGATCATCGCCGATTTCGATCTGCCATTCGGAACGGCAGGGCTCGATTTCAACACGGATCCGGCGCAGGGAATCGCGGATGCGCTCAACGCGCCGGAACGGATCGACGACCTGCTGATCGACCGGCTGCTCACCAAGTGTTCCGAACGGCTGTCGCTGCTCACCGCTCCTGGCCAGCTCGACGGGGAAACGAAGGTGGACGAGGGGAATGTGGAGAAGCTCCTCTCGGCGCTCCGTTCCAGCGCGCCCTATGTGATCGCCGATCTGCCGCATCAGTGGACCGCATGGACGCGGCACGTGCTGCACAATTCCGACGAAGTGGTCATCACCGCGACACCGGACCTGGCGGGCCTGCGCAACACCAAGCAGCTGGTGGACTGGCTCAAGGCGTCGCGGCCGAACGACCTGCCGCCACGGGTGGTGCTCAACCAGACCGGCATTCCAAAGCGATCCGAGATCAGCGTCCAGGAATTCACCCGGGTCTGTGGCATCGAAAGTCCCGTCGTCGTCGGATTTGACGGTCCGCTGTTCATGAACGCGACCAATAACGGGCAGATGCTCAGCCAGATCAGTCCCAATGCCAAGGCGGTGGAAACGATCGGCGAGCTGGCCACGGTGGTCTCCGGGCGCAAGATCCCGGCCAAGAGGTCGTTCTTCAGCCTGAAACTCTTCGGAAGCGGCAAGCTCAAGCGGAAGGGAGCGTGATGTTCGGCAAGCGCCAGCCACGGTCGAACGCGCCTGCACCCAGCCCGGCACCCACCGGCCCGGCGGCCGGTCGGCCGGCCGCTGCCCCGCGGCAGGAGAGCGTGGCTGCCCTTGCCCGGCGCTTCGAGGCGGCATCGGCCAAGCCGGCGCCAGCAACATATGCCACCCATACGTCGGCCTATTACGAGATCAAGAACACGATCTTCAATGCGCTGATCAACGCGATCGACCTGACGCAGCTGTCGCAGCTGGATCGGGTGACGGCGCGGGAAGAGATCCGGGAGATCGTCAACGAGATCATCGCGCTCAAGGACGTCGCGATGTCCATTGCCGAGCAGGAGGAACTGCTCGAGGACATCTGCAACGACGTTCTCGGCTTCGGCCCGCTCGAGCCGTTGCTGGCGCGAGACGACATCACCGACATCATGGTGAACGGCTTTGACACCTGCTACATCGAGGTGAATGGCCGGGTGGAGCGGGCCAATGTCCGGTTCCGCGACAACAACCAGCTGATGAACATCTGCCAGCGGATCGTGAGCCAGATCGGCCGCCGGGTAGACGAGTCGAGCCCCATCTGCGACGCCCGCCTGCCCGATGGCAGCCGCGTCAACGTCATCGTGCCGCCGCTGGCGATCGATGGGCCGACGCTTACTATCCGCAAGTTCAAGAAGGACCGGCTCCGGCTCGACGACCTGGTGCGCTTCGGGTCTATCAGCAAGGAAGGCGCCGAGCTGCTGCGCATCATCGGTCGCTGCCGCTGCAACGTGCTGATTTCCGGCGGCACCGGCTCGGGCAAGACCACACTGCTCAACTGCCTGACCGCCTATATCGACCATAGCGAGCGCATCGTCACCTGCGAGGACGCCGCCGAGCTGCAGCTGCAGCAGCCGCATGTGGTGCGCCTCGAGACCCGGCCGCCCAATCTCGAGGGCGAGGGCGAGATCACCATGCGCGACCTCGTGCGCAACTGTCTGCGCATGCGGCCGGACCGGATCATCGTGGGCGAGGTGCGTGGCCCGGAGGCCTTCGACCTGCTGCAGGCGATGAACACGGGCCATGACGGCTCCATGGGCACGCTGCACGCCAACAGCCCGCGCGAGGCCCTGTCGCGGCTCGAAAGCATGATCACCATGGGCGGCTTCTCCCTGCCGCACCGGACGATCCGCGACATGATCGTGGGCTCGGTCGACATCATCGTGCAGGCGGCACGGCTGCGCGACGGCTCGCGCCGGATCACCCATGTCACCGAGGTGATCGGCATGGAAGGCGACGTGATCATCACCCAGGACTTGTTCGTCTTCGATATCACGGGTGAGGATGCCAACGGCCACGTACTCGGTCGCCATCGCTCGACCGGCATCGCACGACCGGCCTTCTGGGAGCGCGCCCGCTACTTCAACATCGAGAACGACCTCGCCCGGGCGCTGGAAGCGGCGGACTATCCGGCCGAAGGGGGGCCGTTCGTAGCATGAACCCCGAGGTCGCCGTCGCCATCGTCGTCGTCCTGGTCGCCGTCAGCGTCTTCCTGATCGCCCTCGTGCTGCTGTCGCCGATCCTCAATCCGACGGACCGGCTGGAAAAGCGGCTCCGCAAGATCGCCGCGTCGAGCCAGGCGCCGAAGGAAACCAACCGGGACGCCGAACTGGCAGTCAGCCGACGGAAGGCCGTCCAGGAAAGCCTCAAGCAGCTCGAGATCTCGGAACGGCAGCGGAAACGGGTGACGGTGCGCCGACTGATTGCGCAGGCCGGCCTGAATATTTCGGTCACCCGCTTCTGGCTGGCATCGGTATGCATCGGGCTTCTGTGTGCCGGACTGCTCTATCTGTTCGGCGCCGGCCGATATCTCGCGCTGCTGGGCGGGGTCGCCGGGGTCTTCGGCCTGCCGCGCTGGTGGCTCATCATGCTGCGCAACCACAGACAGCGCATCTTCCTCATGCAGCTGCCGGATGCCGTGGACATCATCGTGCGCGGCCTCAAATCCGGCCTGCCGATCAATGACGCGCTGCTGCTCATCGCCACCGAAATGGGGGCACCGCTCGGGCCTGAAATCCGCGAGATCGTTGAGGGGCAGCGGGTCGGCATTCCGCTCGAGCAGGGGCTGGAACGGCTCCATGAGCGCGTGCCGCTGCCGGAAGTCAACTTCCTCACCATCGTGATGGGGCTGCAGTCCAAGACCGGCGGCAACCTGTCGGAGGCCCTTACCAACCTGTCAAAGGTGCTACGCGACCGCAAGCGCATGGCCGGCCGGATCCGGGCAGTGAGCCAGGAGGCAAAATCGTCGGCGGCGATCCTCGGCTCGCTGCCGCCCATGGTCATCGGACTTCTGTACCTCACGCGGCCTGACTATATCTCCTTGCTGTGGGACGAGCCGCTAGGGCGATTGATGCTGGCAGGATCGGCTCTGTGGATGCTGGGCGGCGTGCTCGTCATGCGCAAGATGATCAATTTCAAGTACTGAGGACCGGGCATGCTGGAGGTCATCAACGCGTATGCCGACCCGACCCTGGTCATCCCGATACTGGTGGGGATAGCGCTGTTTGCGACCATCCTGACGGTGGCTCTTCCGTTCGTGGAGGCCAGCCGGCTCAAAGCGCGCATGAAGGCTGTCGCCAGCGAACGCGAGCGGCTTAGGGCGCGCATGCGGCAGGAAATGGAGAAGGCACGCAGCGTTCGGCTCAGGCATAAGCCGCGGCCGTTCATGGCGCGGGTGGTCGACCAGCTGAAGCTCAGGAGTCTGCTCGAGACGGACAATACCCGCCACCGGCTGCGCATGGCCGGCCTGCGCAGCGAGCGGCATCTCATCACCTTCCTGTTCCTGCGCACGGTGCTGCCGATCCTGTTCGGCGCATTGGCGCTGGTCTATCTCTACAGCTTCATCGGGCACCAGATTCATCCGGCCCTCCGGACGCTGATCACGCTGGGCGCCGCGTTCTTCGGCTTCTTCCTGCCGAACATCCTGGTCGAGAACATGATCCAGCGCCGGCAGGAGTCGATCAAGGCAGCATGGTCCGACGCACTCGACCTGCTGCTGATCTGCGTTGAAGCCGGCATGTCGATCGAGTCGGCGCTGCAGCGGGTGGCGCGGGAAATCGGCGGCCAGTCGGTGGCGCTGGCCGAGGAACTGACGCTCACCCATGCCGAGCTGTCTTATCTTCCCGAACGGCGGAAGGCGTTCGAGAATCTGGCGAACCGGACCGGGCTTGTGACCGTCAAGGCGGCGACGACCAGCATGATCCAGGCCGAGCGCTATGGTTCATCCATCGGCCAGACCCTGCGGGTGCTGGCGCAGGAAAACCGCGATCTGCGCATGTCGGAAGCCGAGCGGAAGGCAGCCGCCCTGCCGCCGAAGCTCACCGTGCCTATGGTGGTCTTCTTCCTGCCGGTGATCTTCATCGTCATTCTGGGCCCGGCCTTCCTGCGGGCCATGAAGGTCATGTGAGCCTTGAGCCGGGCTCCGTCACCCGCGAGGGATGCGACGCACCGTGCGGATCTCGACCCCGCGGGCAGCGATGCGTTCCACGGCTGAGACGAGAGACTCGGTAACCACCTGCATGTGGTAGCCGCTGGCATGGATGAGGTTCTCCTCATCGCGCATGATCCCCACATGGCCCGGCCAGAAGATCAGGTCGCCGCGGTGATAATCCTCGAAGCCGTAGCTGTCGATGGCATGGCCGAGGCTCTTTTCCTGCATGTCGCTGTCCCGCAGCGCCTTGATGCCGGCCGCGGCGAGGGAGACCTGCACAAGCCCGGAGCAGTCGATGCCGGTCCAGAGCTTGCCGCCCCAGGCATAGGGGGCGGCAAGGAACCATTCCGCCACGGCTACGAAGTCCGTAACGGTTTCGCCGAGGGGGCGGAGGTGGCGCGCATAGGCGAAGCGGCCATCCGCCAGAGCCAGGAAGTCGCCCTCCTCGCCGATCACGGTCAGCGCAGAGCCGAGACCCGCGGTCATCACCGGCGGGGTCTTCATGTTGGCCGCAGCATAGAGATGGGTAAAGGGCACGGCGACCTTGTGGGTTGGTTCCGGTGCGCCTTCGGAAACAGGACTCAGGGCCGATAGCGGCAGGTATCCCACATAGCCATCACTGCGCAGCTGCCCCCAGGCCCAGCCATCGGCTGTTTCCAGCACATCGAAGTCCTCGCCGAGCAACGCCTCGGTCAGATAGCTGGCATCGGCCGAGGGCTTTCCCCGCAGGCCCGCAGAGGTCACTGACACGCGCATGGGTGAAGGGGCGACGAAGCGTGCGGCGTCTACCCTTCCGCGCAGGGCGATACTCGCGAGGTCTGGGCGGTGCGGGGTCAGACGCGGGTCCATTTCACTCATGACTGTGCCTTCTCCGCGTGGCGAATGATCAAATCGGACAGGTGCTCGAGAAAGAGCGAGCCCTTGACCGTGCGCTGGATCAGTACGTTGCGCCGGTCGGCAGGATCTCTCCGGCGACCGATCAGCCCTTCCTTGCCCATGCTGTCGAGGGCGCGGGTGATGACGGGCTTGGTCACACCCAATTTCTCAGCCAGCGCCCGGACCGTGTGGGGTGGTGGATCCAGATAGACCGTCAGCATGATGGCGATCTGTCTGGCCGTCAAATCCGGGTGTTCGTCCCGGACCAGATCGAGATGAAGATCCCGCCAGAGCCTGAGGGCCTGGCCCATATTCAACGCGGAGGCCATGTGCCGGCTTGCCAGAAAACGTTTCGGATGCGTTATAACTAAGACCCGACCGGGCGGCTGGCAAGCCGGACGATGTCACCATTCAACGGGCACCGTAACGCGACGCAAGATAGGCGAAGAGCGCGCGCATGGCCTGGGCATCGCCGCCGATGGGGCGGCCCGGACGCGCCTTCGGGTTCCAGCCCATCAGGTCGACATGGACATAGTCGCGCTCGGGACTGACGAAGCGCCGCAGAAACAGGGCCGCCGTGATCGCCCCGGCAAAGCCGCCGTCGGACACGTTGTTGAGGTCGGCCACCTTGCTGTCGAGCCACTGGTCGTAGCCGGCATAGAAGGGCAGGGGCCAGATCGGGTCGTTTACCTCGTTTCCCGCCGCCTGGATCGAGGCGGCGACCTCGTCGCGGCTGGCAAAGAGGGCAGGAAGGTCAGGCCCCAGGGCAACGCGGGCGGCGCCGGTGAGGGTGGCCATGTCGATGATCAGGTCCGGATTGTCCTCATCCGCCAGCGCGAGGGCATCGGCAAGGATCAGCCGGCCCTCGGCATCGGTATTGCCAATCTCGACGGTGAGGCCCTTGCGGGAGCGCAGGATATCGCCAGGGCGGAAGGCATTGCCGGCAATGCTGTTCTCGACCGCCGGGATGAGCACGCGCAGGCGGACCGGCAGACGGGCGGCCATCACAAGAGAAGCCAGCGCCAGAACATTGGCCGCACCGCCCATGTCCTTCTTCATCAGCAGCATGCCGGAGGCGGGCTTGATGTCGAGGCCGCCTGTATCGAAGCACACGCCCTTGCCCACCAAGGTCAGGCGCGGGGCTGCGACCTCGCCCCACTGCACGTCGATCAGGCGCGGCAGGCGGGTGCTGGCCTTGCCGACCGCATGCACCATGGGGAACTGACGGGAAAGGGTTTCCTGATCGCGGATGACGGCGATGCTCGCGCCATGACGCTCGGCGATGGTGCGGGCCGCGGCCTCAAGCTCGTCGGGCCCCATGTCGTTGGAGGGGGTGTTTATCAGGTCGCGGGCGAGGGCGGTGGCCTCGGCCTCCCGGATCAGGGCGTCACGATCGACGCCTTCCGGAACAACCAGCCGGGCGGGCGCCGGTTTGCGTGCCTTGTAGCGGTCGAAGCGATAGGATTCGAGCAACCAGCCCAAGGCGGCCAGACGCGCATCGGCGAGGCCCTCGGCGAATCGGTAGACGCCCGCCGGCAACTGATTGGCCAGCTTGCCGGGGGTGAAGGGGTCGAAGACGGCCCTGTCCGCGCCGCGGCCAAAGAGCACAGCCTCTACGGCGCCGGCGCTGCCCGGAACGATCACCAGCTCCCCGTTCCTGCCCTCGAAGCCCTGCGCCCTGATCCAGGCCTTCTGGCTTTCGGTGAAGCCGGCAATCCGGGCATCCACTTCATCGGGAGCAACGACATGCACGGGAATGGCTGCAGCCGCGTCAGAACTGGAGGCGGCGCAGAGATGATCGGCGAGATTCACTGGCATGGTGATTTCCTTGAAGGTCTGGCGGGGCACGATATCGCGTGCGATCGGCTTGTGCAAATGAGCCGGCGCCAGGGCCGGGAGCGGGCGAACATGGTAAGTGGCGGATTAACAAAGATGGTTAACGCTTTGTTGACCAATCGCGCTTAACTGTTAAACGAGAGTTCGCAGATCCCAGCAAAAAGCATAGGTGTTGCATGAGCTTCGCTCCGCTTCGGCTCCAGGTCAGGCGCGTCATGACACTCGGCGTGATGTGCGTGGCCGTTGGACTGGCGGGTTGCCAGACGACCCGCACCGGCAGCGGGTCGCCGGAGGTTACAGGCTCGATCAGCCGGCCGGCCGCGGTGCAGCCTGTGGCCAGCCTGCCGGCGGTGGGCGAGGGATCGGCCCGCAACGTGGCCGCCCAGGCGCGGGTGTGGGAGCAGGATCCGTCCAATGTCCAGGCGGCGATGTCCTATGCCGCCAATCTCCGGGCCATCGGACAGCACGAAAAGGCGATTGAGGTGCTGGGAGAAACGGCGCGGCGCAATCCGTCTGACGCGGTGATCCTCGGTGTCTATGGCAAGGAGCTGGCCAAGGCCGGCATGAGCGACCAGGCCAGTGTGGCGCTGAAGCAGGCCATGAATACCGGCCGCGCCGACTGGAGCGTCTATTCGGCACAGGGCGCGGTGCTCGACCAGATGGGACGCCATGCGGAAGCGCGCAGCCACTACGAGGAAGCCCTGCGCCGCGGCGGGGAGCGCGGCAAGGTGCTCAACAACATGGGCCTGTCCTATGCGCTCGAGGGCAATCTCGCCCAGGCGGAGCAGGTGCTTAAGGCGGCGGTGGCGGAACCGGCCAATGCCCACAACACCCAGCTCAGGCAGAACCTCGCCCTGGTGATGGGGCTCAAGGGCGACTATGAGGGGGCGCGGCAGATCGCCGGGCGGGATCTCCCGAGCAATGTGGTCGAAGGCAACATGAATGTGCTGAAAACCATTGCCCAAGGCGGCGGACAGCGCACCGTCGGCTCAGCGAACGCCGGCTGATAATTACCACATTGATCACGAAAAAGCCGGGCTGGTCGACCAGCCCGGCTTTTTGTTTCCGGTTGCAGCCCGAGCGTTACCCCGGGGGTCCGGGCGGAAGGCGTGCGCCTTCCGCCGCCGAGGGCTCAGGCGCGCAAGGTCGCGCCGGTCGCCTTGGTGGCCTGGGCGACGATCCTGCCGGAAATCGCCTCGATCTCCTCGTCGGTGAAAGTCTTTGCACCCGGCTGAAGGGTGACCTCGATTCCGACCGATTTCTTGCCGGCACCCAGGGCCTTTTCCGCCGCCTCGCCGGTGAACAGGTCGAAGACCGCCACGCCGGTGATGAACTGCTTGTCGGCACCCTTCACGGCGCGCACCAGCTTGTCGACCGGCACATCCTGATCGAGGATGAAGGCAAAGTCGCGGGTCACGGCCATCAGGTCGGACTGGATCAGTGCCGGGCGGGCAGTGCCCTTGGACTTCTTCTCGGGGATGTTGTTCAGCACGATCTCGAAACCGACCAGCGGGCCCTTCACGTCCATGGCCTCGAGTACGGCCGGATGAAGTTCGCCGAACCAGCCGAGCTGGTTCTTCGGGCCGAGCTGGATGGTGCCGCTGCGGCCGGGATGGAACCAGGCAGGGCCACCGGCGACGATCTGCACCGAGTCGGCAGGCAATCCGCAGGCTTCCAGCACGGCGAGGGCGTCAGCCTTGGCGTCGAAGACATCGACCGGCGCAGGCTGGCCAGACCAGTGGCGGGGATGCTTGCGGCCGCGGCGGACGCCGGTGGCGCGCAGGGTCTCATGCTCAGGCTCGTCGCCAGCATAGGCAGGGCCGACCTCGAACAGGCCCACGTCACCGATGCCACGAGCAATGTTGCGGCCCACGGCGGCGATCAGGGTCGGCAGGATCGAAGGCCGCATGTCGGACAGTTCCGAGGAGATCGGATTGGCAAGCTCCAGCGACGGCTGGCCACCGCCGAAAAGCTCGGCCTGAAGCTTCGAGACAAAGGACCAGGTTACCGCCTCGTTGAGGCCGCGGGAGGCAAGCAGCTGCTCAACTGCAAGCGCCCGACGCTGGATGGTGGTCATGACCGGCCGGGCCACGTGATGGGGACGATCCATCGGCGCGGGCGGCACATTGTCGAGACCGACGATGCGGCAGATTTCCTCCACCAGATCGGCTTCGCCGTGCACATCCGGGCGCCAGGAGGGCACAGTGCAGTCGAATGTGTCAGCAGTTTCAGTGACGCCAAAGCCCAAGGCCTCGAGAATGCGCTTCTGCTCGGCGGCCGGCACGTCCAGCCCACCGAGGGTGCGGACACGCTCCTTGCGCAGGGTGTAACTGCGGCGGGTGTCCGGCACACTGCCAGCGCGCACCAGTTCGGATGCCTCGCCTCCGCAGATCTCGAGGATCATGGCGGTGGCAATCTCGGCGCCGGTTTCGGTGAAGGCCGGGTCGATGCCGCGCTCGAAGCGATAGCGGGCATCGGAGATGATGCCAAGCTTGCGGCCCGTGGTGGCCGTGCGGATCGGGTCGAAATAGGCGGCCTCGAGGAACACTGTGGTGGTCTCCCCGGTGCAGCCGGAATGCTCGCCGCCCATGATGCCGGCAATGCCTTCGGGGCCGGCATCGTCGGCGATCACCGTCATGCCGGGCTCGAGGCGATAGGTCTTGCCATCAAGAGCAAGGATTTCCTCGCCGGCCTTTGCCTCGCGGGCGACGATGCCACCCTTCACCTTCGCCGCATCGAAGACGTGCAGCGGGCGGGCAAAGGCATGGGTGATGTAGTTGGTGACGTCAACCAGCGCCGAGATCGGACGCAGGCCGATGGCGCGCAGGCGACGGCGCATCCAGGCCGGGGACTCGCCGTTCTTCACGCCCCGGATGGTGCGGCCGATGAACAGCGGGCAGCCCTCGGGATAGGTGATGTCCACCCTGATGGGCGAGGGAAAGCTGCCGGCAACGACCGGCACATTCAGCGGCTTCAGCCGACCGAGCCCCTTGGCGGCGAGATCACGCGCCACCCCATAGACGCCCAGGGCATCAGGACGGTTGGGCGTGACCGAGATGTCGATGATCGGGTCATCAAGGCCCAGGGCCACGGCAGCCGGCGTGCCCACCGGGAAATCCTCCTCCAGCTCGATGATGCCCTCGTGATCGTCGGAGAGCAGCAGTTCGCGCTCGGAGCAGAGCATGCCATTGGACTCGACGCCGCGGATGGTCGCCTTCACCAGCTCCATGCCATTGACCGGGATGGTCGACCCGATGGGCGCGAAGACGCCACGCAGGCCAGTGCGGGCATTTGGCGCGCCGCAGACGACCTGCAACACGCCCTCATCCGTCTCGACGGAGCAGACGCGCAGACGCTCGGCATTGGGGTGCTGCACGGCCTCGCGGACATAGACGACCTTGAAGGGTGCCAGCAATTCACGGTGATCGGTGACGCTCTCGACTTCGAAGCCGCAGCCAACCAGACCGTCGAGGATCTCCTCAAGCGATGCGTCGGTATCGAGATAATCCTTCAGCCAACCCAGAGTGAATTTCATGACAGTCCTCCCGCCAAGGTCGGCAGGTCAAGTGCAGTGAATCCGTAGTGACGCAGCCAGCGAAGATCGGCTTCGAAGAAGGCGCGCAGATCGGGGATGCCATATTTCAGCATGGTGATGCGGTCGAGGCCCATGCCAAAGGCGAAGCCCTGGTAACGGGCAGGGTCGAGGCCCGAGGCGCGCAACACGTTGGGATGAACCATGCCGGAGCCGAGGATCTCGAGCCACTGGTCGCCCTCGCCGATGCGGATCTGGTTGCCATCGCGGCGATAGCCGATATCGACCTCCATGGAGGGCTCGGTGAAGGGGAAGTGCGAGGCGCGGAAGCGCATCTTCACCTTGTCGACCTCAAAGAAGGCCTTGCAGAACTCTTCCAGTACCCATTTCAGGTGACCGAGATGGGTGGTCTCGTCGATGACCAGGCCCTCGATCTGGTGGAACATGGGGGTGTGGGTCTGGTCGCTGTCGGAGCGGAAGGTGCGGCCGGGCGCGATGATGCGGATAGGCGGCTTCTGCGACAGCATGGTGCGGATCTGCACGGGCGAGGTATGGGTGCGCAGCACCTTGCGGGTGCCGTCGGCGCGCTCGCGCAGATAGAAGGTATCGTGCTCCTGACGAGCCGGATGCTCCGGGGGGATGTTCAGGGCGGTGAAGTTGTAGAAATCGTCCTCGATATGCGGACCCTCGGCCACCGTGAAGCCCAGGTCGCCGAAGATCTGGATGCATTCCTGATAGACGTGGCGGACGGGATGAATGGTGCCGCGCGGCTCCGGCCGAACCGGCAGGGTGACGTCCACGGTCTCGGAAGCGAGGCGGGCCTCCAGGGCCTGGCGCTTGATGATCTCGCGGCGCTCGGCCAGGGCCTCGGTCACACGATCCTTCAGGGTATTGAGCCGCTGCCCCTCGCGCTTGCGCTCCTCCGGGGACAGGGCACCCAGCCCCTTCATCAGCTCGGCGATCACGCCTTTCTTGCCCAGCGCCGATACGCGGGCCGCTTCCAACGCCTGCTCGTCGGCGGCATTGGCTATGCTCGTCAGGATTTCTCCCGTCAGGGCCTCAATCCGATCCATCGTCTCATCCATTCAAACCGGCGCAGCGCCTTGCCTGCGTCCGCTCGGGGAAGCCGTTGCTCAAACGCGAAAAAGCCGAGCTCACGCAACTCGCATGACCTGCGGCGTGGGCTCGGCTATACCGGAAACCGTCGTGTGTGCGAGACACTCGAGATGAGCGGCCGGGCCGGCGCAACCGGCCCTGCTCACGTCAAGCGTTGGGGAGAGCGGCCTTGGCCTGCTCGACCAGCGCCTTGAACGCCTCGGGCTCACGAACGGCGAGATCGGCAAGAACCTTGCGGTCGATTTCGATCCCGGCCAGGTCGAGCCCATTGATAAAGCGGCCATAGGTGAAGCCAAGCTCACGAACGGCAGCGTTGATGCGCTGGATCCACAGGGCGCGGAAATTGCGCTTGCGGACGCGACGATCGCGATAGGCGTACTGGTTGGCCTTGTCGACCGCCTGCTTGGCAACGCGGTAGATGTTCTTGCGGCGGCCGTAGTAACCGGAAGCCTGCTTGATGACCTTGCGGTGACGGGCGTGAGCAGTCACACCGCGCTTAACACGAGCCATGTCCTGTCTCCTCTATGCTGCGTTGCTCAACGGCCGTACGGCAGGAACTGCCGGACGATCTGGGCGTCGCATTCATTGAGAATGGTCGTGCCACGCTGGTCGCGGATCTGGCGGTTGGTGCGCTTGATCATGCCATGGCGCTTGCCAGCCTGATTGGCGCGAACCTTGCCCGTGCCGGTCAAGCTGAAACGCTTCTTGACGGCAGACTTCGTCTTCATCTTGGGCATTTTGCTTCCTTTCAATTCAAACATAAGAAGCGCCCCGCTCGCCCGATCCCCTGCAGGGGCGGGAGCAAGACGCTGCTTCCGATGAAGCTTCAGAGCTGACTCGGCATGCCCTTGGAGAGCCGGCCAGCCCGACGGAGGGGGTTATACGTCCAGTGTCCGGTGGATGCAACAGCCGGATGCGGCGCCTGACATTCTTTCCTGTTGCAGGCGGTCACGAGTTGAGCCAGATGATTCCGGCGTCGTGCTTCCTGCACGATCGTTCAGTTCCCTACCAGGATCACTCCCTTGTCGACCCGTATCCTCGGCAACCTGGCCGGTGTCGCTGCCATGATTGTGTGGACGACCGGCCTGCCGGCCGCCGCGCATGTGTTGCAGACCTGGCATCCGCTGCTCGTCCTGCCGGTGCGCATGGCGCTGGCCGGGCTCATTCTCATGGTAATGGTGCCGATCCTCGAGGAAGTGCCGCGGATTAGCCGCCGGATGTGGCTCGACATCGCCATCTGCGGCGCGGCGCTGGGCGTCTCCGGTCTCGGGATCGTCTGGGGGCAGCGCTATGCCGATCCGGTCAATGTGGCCATCGTGTCGGCAGCGATCCCGGCCATATCGGCCGCCATCGGCTGGCTGACGGGCAAGGAGCGGCTGACGGTGACGATCGTGATCGGCATCGTGCTGTCGTTTGGCGGCGGACTTCTGTGCATGTTCGGCGAGCCAGCGGCAAACGGGCTGGCCGACAGGGGCATAACCCTGGGGCTCGGCGAGTTCCTGGCCTTTGCCGGAAATGCCCTGTTCGTGGTCTTTGCCATGCTGGCGAATGAAAGACTGTCGGGCCTGTCGGACCTTGCGCGGTCGGCGACGACCTTGTCGGCATCGGCCGTTGTCATCCTGCCGATAACCATCCTCGTCGGCGTGACCGGAATCGCCGATCTGACCTACACGATGGACTGGCAAACTCTCGGCCTGCTGGCCTGGCTCGGCTGCGTCTCGATCGGGATCTCGACCCTGTTTTGGATGATGGCCTGCCGCATGCTCGGAGTCACGACCGCGGCCATGCACAACAACCTGATCCCGTTCTACGCGATGCTGTTCGCGCTCATGCTGGGCAATGCGGTCAGCGCCTTGCAGGTCGTCGGCAGCATGATGGTGATCTGCGGGGCCGTCCTCGCCCAGACCACCTTCCGGTGGGCGAGGTTCAAGCCAAAGTAAAAGGCCTCTCCCGGGCGAGAGAGGCCTCGATCAATCAGCGGGGCGCCAGCACCATGATCATCTGGCGACCTTCCAGACGCGGCTCCAGCTCGACCTTGGCGTGCTCGGTGATATCATCGCGCACGCGTTCGAGAAGGCGCATACCGAGATCCTGGTGGGCCATCTCGCGGCCCCGGAACCTGAGGGTGATCTTGACCTTGTCACCCTCCTCGAAGAAGCGCTGCATCGCACGCATCTTGACCTCGTAGTCGTGCGTGTCGATGTTGGGACGCATCTTGATCTCCTTGATCTCGACGGTCTTCTGCTTCTTGCGGGCCTCGTTGGTCCGCTTCTGCGTCTGGTACTTGAGCTTGCCGTAGTCCAGAATCTTGCACACGGGCGGCTGGGCGGTGGGGGACACCTCCACAAGGTCCAGCCCAACCGACATCGCCAGCTCGATGGCGTCCTCAGTTCTCATCACACCGCGCTTCTCGCCCTCGTGGTCGATGACCAGAACTTCGCGGGCGGTGATGCGCTCATTGGCGCGTGGACCATCGTCTCGGGTCGGCGGCGCTCTAAACGGTCTGCGGGCTATGTTTCATCTCCTTATGCTGTTGATCGGAGGACTACGTTACAGTCGTTGCGAAGAAGGCCGCTCCGACTGGAAAACTGTCGGCCGTGGCCATATCAATCTTGGACTCCCGCGGCCAAGTCAAGCAAAGCCTTTGCCTGTCCGTACAAAAACACCGAGTGATGCCCATGTCCAACGTCACACAGCACCATGTGTTCCAACAGGATCGTCTGGCATTCCTCTGCGAAGGCCCTGTCATGCCTGACAGATGCGGCCTCGTGTGGCTCTGCGGGTTCAAGTCGCAGATGACCGGCGAAAAAGCCAGCCGACTGGCCCGGTGGGCGACAGCCCAGCAGCGGAACCTGCTGCGATTCGACTACTCTGGCCATGGACAGTCAACAGGAGAATTTACGGATGGCACGATCTCGCTCTGGCTCGACCAGGCGGTCGAGATGTTTTGCCACCATGCTCCTGGTCCGCGGGTCGTCATCGGCTCAAGCATGGGGGCGTGGATCGCACTTCTCCTGGTACGGCGTCTCAGGACGCAGGCGCCTGACGCGGCGGCGCGGATCAAGGGGCTGGTCCTCCTCGCCCCTGCCGTAGATATGACCGCGACCCTCATTCCGCAAGGGATGACGGCGGCGGAGAAGGAAAGCCTCGAGAGAACAGGCATTGCCGAACGGTCCTCCGCCTATGGGGACGGACCTTACCAGATCACCCGGCAGCTGCTTGAGGACGGCGAGCGGCATCTGCTCTTCGGGGAACCGTTCCCGGTCGATTTCCCGGTGCGGATCCTGCATGGCGACGCGGACCCGGACGTGCCTGTCCAGCATGGGCTCAAGGTATTCGGGATGCTCGAGGGGAGCGACGTCACCTTCACCTTAATCAAGGGTGGGGACCATCGGCTTTCCGACCCGGTCAATCTCGTTCTCCTTGAGGAGACCGTCGCCGCCCTGTGCGCGAGGGGTGACGGCTCAGTCTGATTCGGTCAGCAGGGCGGCAAGGCCCTCACGATAAGTCGGATAGAGAAGGGCATAGCCCAGCTCGCGCCGGATCCGGTCATTCCGAACGCGCTTGCTGGCGGCATAGAAGCCACGGGCAGCCGGGGACAGGTCCGCTTCAGCGAAGGGAATGGCCGGCGGAACGGGCAGGCCGAGCAGTTCGGCGGCATAGGCGGGCACGACTTCAGGCGGGGTAGGCTCGTCATCGACCACATTGTAGATGCGCCCGGGGTCGGGGCGCGCTTGGGATGCCTCCAGGACGCCGACGATGTCGTCGCGGTGGATGCGGCCGAAATACTGGCCGGGCTTCAGGATGCGGCGGGCCGTGCCCTGGCGGACAGACTGCAGGGGATTGCGATCACCAGGACCATAGATGCCGCCGAGACGGAAGATGTGCACCGGCAGCTGATGCTCAGCGGAAAGACCGTGCCATTGGCATTCGGCCGTGAGCCGGTTCTGGTCCCTCCGGGTCACTGGGGCAGGGGGTGTGTCCTCATTCACCCAACCGCCGCCATGATCGCCGTAGACGCCAGTGGATGAAAGATAGCCGATCCAACGCAGGGTCGGGGCCGCCCCAAGCAGATCGGCCCCGTGGTGGCGCAGGAACGGATCGCCTGCCTCGTCCGGTGGGAGCGAGATGAGGACATGGGTTACACCGGAAAGGAGTGCGCGCAGCGCATCGGACGGGGCGGTGCCGTCAAAGACGGCTGTCGCAAAGCCCGACGCCCGTAGTTTGGCCAGACGCTCCGGTTTCCGGCCGGTGGCGATGACCGACCAGCCTTCATGGCGGCGCCGGCGCGCGAGTTCAAGGGCGCAATAACCGGCACCAAGGCAGAGAAGGCGGGTCATGGGGGGCATTCCCATTCGCGGGCGACCTCCGGATCAGGATCGGTGGCGCGCGATGCGGCCAGGGCGCGGAAGTCGTCGGCCGGCAGGAGACGGCGCAGGGCCCAGGCGGCCATGGCGCGAACAAGCGGCGAGGGATCGTCGACGAGCGATCGCGCGGTTGGGACAAGGGAAAGATCGCCGCTGTTGCCTATGGCGACAAGCACGTTGCGGATGAAACGGTCGCGGCCGGCGCGGCGCACGGGCGTGCCGGCGAAGAAGGCGCGGAAGGCCGGATCATCCAGCCGGGCGAGCTCGGCCAGGGGTGGATTGAACAGCTGTGGCCGCGCCTTGAGCCTCGCCTCGCTGGCCGCAACGGCGAACTTGTTCCAGGGGCAGATGGCAAGGCAGTCGTCGCAGCCGAAGATGCGGTTGCCGATGGCAACGCGGAATTCGTCCGGGATATGGCCCTTGTGCTCTATGGTCAGGTAGGAGATGCAGCGGCGGGCATCGAGCTGATAGGGCGCCGGGAAGGCCCCGGTGGGGCAGATGTCGAGGCAGGCCCGGCAGGAGCCGCAGCGGTCGCGGGCGGGTTCGTCAGCAGCGAGCTCCGCCGTGGTGGCGATGGCGCCGAGAAAGAGCCAGGAGCCGAAATCGCGGGAGACGAGATTGGTGTGCTTGCCCTGCCAGCCGAGACCCGCAGCGGCAGCCAGCGGCTTCTCCATGAGCGGCGCCGTGTCGACGAAGACCTTCACCCCGGCGCCGGTATGCTGAACGAGGGTGCGGGCTATGGCCTTGAGGCGTTTCTTGATCAGTTCGTGATAGTCATGGCCCATGGCATAGACCGAGATCACTCCGGCGCCCCGTTCTGCCAGCCGGGGGAGCGGATCGGCCTCGGGGCCGTAATTCTTGCCCAGCATGATGAGCGAGCGCATCTCGGGCCAGAGCTCGGCCGGATTGCCGCGGCGGTCGACCGTTTCCGCCATCCAGGCCATGTCGCCGTGATGGCCGGCGGCAACAAAGGCGGCCAGCTGTTCCGGCGCCAGCGGGATGGCGTCGGGGCGGGTGAAGCCCACGGCATCGAAGCCCTCGGCCGCAGCCCAGGCGCGGATCTGTCGCTTGAGTTCGTCGCTCATAGCGAGCAGATAGGCGCGCTCAGGGTCAGAAGTCCAGATCGGCGTAGATGCGTGGCGGGGTCATGCCGCGGATATGGTCGGCAAGAAGCGGCCGGAAAGCGGGGCGCGACTTGATGCGCTGGTACCAGGCCTTGGCCTCGGGATGCTTGCCCCAGGGAACATCGCCCAGATAGTCCAGGCAGGACAGATGGGCGGCGGCCGCCAGATCGGCCTGGGTCAGGTCGTCGCCGGCCAGCCAGTTCCGGTGCTCGGCCAGATCGCCGATATAGTCCAGGTGATGGCGGATATAGGAGAGAGCGATGCGCACGGCATTCATGTTCGGCGCACCCCCGCCACGGCCGGGCGCGGCAAACTTGCGCTCGACCCGCTCGGCGAGGATGAGGCGGCTGACCTCGTGATAGAATTTAATGTCGAACCAGGCCACCAGGCGGCGGGTTTCGGCCCGCTCGACGGGCGTGCGGCCTATGAGGGTGCGCTCCAGCCGCCCGTCAGGACCGATGCCGCGGGTTTCCTCGAGATAATCCGCGATGGCCTCGATGCCGGCAATGACCGTGTGGTCGTCCTCGATGAAAACCGGAAGGACGCCCGCCGGATTGAGGTGGAAAATCTCTTCCTGCCGCTCCCAGGGATTTTCCTCCAGCATGTCAGCTTGAATACCGAGTTCGCCAAGCGTCAGACGGGCACGCCGACCAAAGGGATCAAGTGAAAAGTGAAAGAGCTGGGGCATTCAGGTCCAAAATGAAAAAGGGTGCGTTCAGATCACGCGTGCGAGGGAGCTCCGTAGCTGCCGGTGCGGCGATATTGCTCGAGGTAGGCGGGCACGATGGCCTCATAGGCCTGCGGCATTACGCCAAGATCGGCCAGAGTCCGGTGCTCGCGGATTGCTTCGTCGCTCACCACGTTATCACGGCGCAGCAAGCGTACCTGATCAGTGGTCAACAAAGGCTTGGGGAGAAGCTGCAGGAAGGTTGCCTTCAGCCGCGCAAAGGGAAAAGGCAGCGGGGCAAGCACGCGCTTGCGGTCAATGGCCTTCAGGGTGAACTCGAACATCTCGCGCAGGGTGACGATGTCCGGGCCGCCGAGCTCGAAGGTCTGGCCGGCGCCGAGGCGGTTGTCGATGATGTTGACAATGGCCCGGGCGATGTCGGCCACATAAACCGGCTGGAAGCGGGTGGTGCCGCCGCCGATCACCGGGACAACCGGCAACAGGCGGGCAAGTCCGGCAAAGCGGTTGAAGAGCTGATCCTCAGGGCCGAAGACGACGGACGGGCGCAGTATGGTCGCGTTGGGGAAGATCTCCCGGACCTTGGCCTCGCCCTCGCCCTTGGTGCGGGCGTAGTCGGAATCGGAAGCGGGATCGGCGCCGATGGCGGAGACGTGGATCAGCTGGGTCGCACCGGCATCGAGTGCGGCGCGGGCCACCGTTTCTGCACCGAAGACGTGGACTCCCTCGAAATCCTGGCGACCCGACTCATACAGGATGCCCGCCAGGTTGATCACCACGGAAGCGCTCGTGCAGGCCGAGGCGATGGAAGCCGGATAGCGGACATTGCCCTGGACGACCTGGATCTGCCCCACCATGCCTAGCGGCTGCAGGTGACCGGCCAGATCGGGCCGCCGCACCGCGACGCGAATCCGATAACCGCGCTTCGCCAGCGCCTGCACAATATGACGGCCGAGGAAACCGGAGCCGCCGACGATCGTGATCAGAGTGTTGGATGTGGACGTCACTTTAGCCGAGCCCTGTTGCAGGCGAGAAATCCAGGTGCGGATGCACCATGCCTCACTGCCTTTTAGCGCGCCGCGCCGAGAATGCAACGCCCGCTTTTGAACAGGGTCAGCATAACATCAACAGGTCTTTGAAGAAAACATCGCTTGACGTGTTGACAGGAACGGGGGTGGGGCACTATCAGTCCCCTCGTTGCCCAGGTGGCGGAATTGGTAGACGCACTAGCTTCAGGTGCTAGCGAGGGAAACCTCGTGGAAGTTCGAGTCTTCTCCTGGGCACCACTCCTCTCTTTTCGGGGTGAAATCCTACCAAGCAGTCGACTGGCCTTGGGGGCCGCTCAGGCGGAATAGCCTGAAAGACGTCGGCTGAACCTCCCTTTTCCAGAACGACTGATGACAGACGGCGACGCCGGGGCGATGTGCCCTGCGCCCTGCGCTTTCCGTGGTCCTGCGCTCTCCCCGCCCGGAGCCGAGTACCGCGTCAGCCTGACGCGGCATTACATGCGGCTGATCAGGCGCGCACAGAGACCCACCGGGATCAGGGCCAAACCTACGACCGCCAGCGAGATCTGAAGGCTCGAGGCTGCGGCAATAAAGCCGATCATCGCAGGCCCTGCCAGAATGCCGGCATAGCCAATGGTGGTGATCGACGCGATGGCGGCTGCCGGCGGAACGAAGTTCTGACGGCCGACGGCGGAAAAAATCACCGGCACGACGTTCGACGCACCAAGGCCGACCAGGGTGAATCCGGCCAGTGATGCGGGAACGGAGGGGACGAAGACGGCCAGGAGGTAGCCCGCCGCCGCACAGACGGAGCCCGCGACCATGACCGGCACCGGTCCAAGCCGCTGCACGAGTCGGTCGCCATTGAGGCGGCCAAGGGTCATGGCGGCGGCAAAGCCCGCATAGGCGAGGCCGGCGGTGCTTTCGCTCGCACTGCGGATACTGGTCAGGAAGACGGCGCTCCAGTCAAGGATGGCGCCCTCGGCCAGGAAGAGGACGAAGCAGGCGGCTGCGGCAATGGCAATACGGCCGCGGGGCAGGGTGAAGCGTCCGGAATCAACCCCGCCGCCGACCGGCAGCAGCCACAGGCCGTAGCCGGCAAGCAGCATGAGGATCACCAGATCAACGCAGAGGGTTGTCGCCAGCGGCGTGAGGCCGAGCCAGAGCATGGCGCTTGCGGCTCCCGCACCGGAAATGCCGCCGGCGCTGAACATGCCATGGAAGTTGGACATCATCGTCTGGCCGGTGGCGCGTTCGAGGATGACCGCCTGGATATTGGCGGCAACATCGAGACTGCCAACCGATCCGCCGAAGACCATAAGCACAGCGCCGAGGGCCACGGGATTTCCCGAAAGCATCAGCAGGGGCAGGCAGCAGGCCATGGCCAGGATGTCGGTGATGATCACGGCGCGGCAGCCGAAACGGGAAACCATGAAGCCGGTGGTGGGCATGGCGATCAGGGAGCCGATTCCAACACAGAGCAGAACGAGGCCGAGCTCGCCGTCGGAGAGCGCCGTTGCCTGCTTGGCGAAGGGGACGAGCGGCGCCCAGGCGGCAACGCCGAAACCGGCCACGAAGAAGGCCATTCGCGTCGATGCCCTGGCGCGATGCGGCGGCACGGTCAGACTGGTCACGAAACTTCGCCCCCTCGAGAGATACTGCCCATGTGAGTAGCACCGGGCGATCGGAGAGAACACAGCAAACCGCCGTGACGACCTTCATGCAACTGGGGGCTTCCGCGCGGGAAAATTTCACTTTATGTCGGGTACACGCCCGACGATGGCTTCCAGGATCGAGAACAAGGAATGACGATGATTACCCTGCACAGAGGCGATCTTGCCCCCGGGATCGATTTCGGCTCGTCGGTCGCGGTCGATACGGAGACGCTGGGGCTCAATCCGCACCGGGATCGCCTCTGTCTGGTCCAGCTGTCGGCGGGCGACGGGCGCGCCCATCTGGTACAGATCGACCGGCGGAATTTCGATGCGCCCAATCTCAAGGCGCTGCTCGCCGACCGGTCGGTGACCAAGATCTTCCATTATGCCCGGTTCGACGTGGCAGTGCTCAGCAAGTTCCTGGGCGTCGAGGTTGGCCCGATCTACTGTACCAAGATAGCCTCGAAGCTCACCCGCACCTATACCGACCGGCATGGCCTCAAGGACCTCTGCCGGGAGCTGCTTGGCATCGACCTCTCGAAGCAGCAGCAGAGCTCGGACTGGGGAGCAGATGAACTCAGCGAGACGCAGCTGCAGTATGCCGCTTCGGACGTGCTCTATCTGCACCAGCTCAAGGCGAAGCTCGATGACATGCTCGAGCGGGAGGGACGGACGGATTATGCGGCCGCCTGTTTCCGCTTTCTACCCACCCGCGCAGCGCTTGACCTTGCAGGCTGGGCGGAAGAGGACATATTTGCACACTGAACGTCGTCGAGCCGACCGCGGCGGCGCATTAGCTCTTGCCTGACTTCCGGTCGATGGAACCTATCACCCCATGACGGCGCCCGAGACCGGAAAGCGAAAGACCCGAGCGTCCTCGCCCCTGCCGCAACCGGCTAGGCTGGTGCCGCGGCGGCGGCCGCTCACGGCCGCGCGCCTTGTCATGTGGGCGATGATGGCGGCCGGGCTCGCCCTAGTGGGCATCTTCATCATGCAGGTCAGCCAGTTCCAGTCGGCCCAGGAAACCGTGCTGGCGGACAAACCGATCGAGGATCCCAAGGCGTCAGTTGCGCGCGGGATCAGTTTTACCGGCTATGACAGCAACAACCAGCCCTTCACCATCAGGGCATCGCGGGCGGCGCAGGACAAGTCGGCACCTAACCGGGTCCTGCTCGAGGAGGTCGCCATCGACATGACGATGAAGGCGAAGGACGAGGTGCTCAGGGTCACGGCGGCACGGGGCGCGTTCGACGACAAGAACAAGACGCTCGATCTCGAGGGCAATGTCGAGATCGCCAATGAACCGAGCTACACCGCCAGCATGGAGCGGGCGCAAGTGTTGCTCAGGGACAAGAGACTCATCAGTAAAAGTCCTGTAGAAGTCAGGTTTCCGACCGGCACAATAACAGCCGGGGGAATGGAGATGCGTGATGACGGCCAGCAAGTCTATTTCACCGATACAGCCCGAGCGGTCTTCAGGGGGGTGTCGCGGGACGGCACATCACGGCCTGAAGCGCCCTGAAGGCAGGAGCATCCGCCGCGCCCTGATGTTGGCAGCGGCCGGCCTCATGCTCTCGTCGGGCATAGCCGCGGCGCAGTCTTCGGTCGATGCGTCCAAGCTCAAGGCAGCCAGCGCCAACGAGGCGGGCGCCGTGGACATCACCGCCGACAAGATGGAGCTGCAGCAGGACAAGAAGCGGGCGATCTTCACCGGCAATGTGGATGCGGTGCGAGGCAATGTGCGGCTCAAGAGCCAGTCGCTGGTCATCGATTACGACGAGGTGAAGAAGGGCGACACTTCCGAGCGCCAGTTCAAGACCCTGCAGGCGGACGGCAAGGTGGTGGTGACCAGCAAGGGCCAGGTCATCAACAGCGACTGGGCCAAGATGGATATCGGCGCCAACAAGATCGTGATGGGTGGTAACGTCGTCGTGACCCAGGGCGCCACGGTGCTGCGCGGCACCCAGCTCAATATCGATCTCAATACCGGCCAGAGCCAGCTTTCCGGCGGCCGGGTGCGCGGACGCTTCGTGCCCTGAGGCGCCGCCACCGGGCCGGGGTAACCGGGAGCTTCACGATATTTTAACGCAAACGAGCAGTAATTGGCTGGAACGGACGACGTGGACAAGAACGTAGACTCGGTTCGGAAACGGCCGAAACCGCCACTCCAGAACAAGAACGGTCCGATGGGAGCATTCGCCCCCAGGGGCCAGGAAAGCTGGAGCAGCGATTTCCCCGGCGAAGGTCTTGTCGCACATTCGCTCGGCAAGAGCTTCAAGCGCCGACCGGTTGTGCGTGGCGTCAGTCTATCCGTTCGGCGTGGGGAGGCGGTTGGACTTCTTGGCCCCAACGGGGCAGGGAAGACCACGGTATTCTACATGATTACCGGGCTCATTGCCGCCGATTTCGGCTCGATCGAACTCGATGGAACCGACATCACGCATCTCCCGATGTACCGCCGGGCTCGGCTGGGCATCGGATATCTGCCCCAGGAGGCTTCCGTCTTCCGGGGGCTGACGGTGGAAGAGAATATCCGGGCCGTCCTGGAGCTCACCGAGAGCAACAGGAAGACTCGCGAAACCATGTTGCGTGAGTTGTTGGATGAGTTTGCTATCTCGCATCTCCGGAGTACGCCAGCTGTTGCATTATCTGGCGGAGAGCGTCGAAGGGTGGAGATCGCACGAGCCCTCGCTGCTCGACCTCAGTTCATGCTCCTCGACGAGCCCTTCGCGGGGATTGATCCCATTGCGATCGGCGATATACGCGAACTGGTGCACCACCTCACCGCTCGGGGAATCGGGGTGCTTATTACGGATCACAACGTACGAGAAACCCTCGAACTTATCGACCGGGCGCTCATTATCCACGAGGGTCGGGTCCTGATGGAAGGCGCACCCGCCGAGATCGTGAACAACAGCGAGGTGCGCCGGCTCTACCTCGGCGAGCAGTTCACCCTGTGACGGCCGTAACCGCCGGGTGGTTCAATTTTTGCATAGCTTCCCTGCACTCTGATAGATTTTCCCCGAAGAGAGCAGAAGGTAAGCTGCACCCGGGCAATTGACCGATCGGGCAGCAGCCGCGCCGGGATTGAGGGGGAGATGAGGGTCAGGGCCAAGTTGGAGATGCGCCAGGGGCAGTCCCTGGTGATGACGCCGCAGCTACAGCAGGCGATCAAGCTTCTCCAGATGTCCAATCTCGATCTTGCCGACTATGTCAGCGGGGAGCTGGAAAGCAACCCCCTGCTGGAGGCCGGCGGCGACAGTGACGACGACGTGCCCGTGCCGCAGATCGACCAGTCGCCCGTGCAGGAGCGGCTGGAAAGTCTCGATACCGATCTCGACAATGTCTATGCGGACGAAGCGCCGGCAGACCGTCAGGCCCGGGACATGATGCGCGAGCAGGTCGAAGGGCGCTGGGCGACGTCTGGGGGCGGCCTCGATCTCGAAGGGATCAGCGAGAGCCAGGTGGAGCGCGCGGCCGGGCGGGAGCCGGGACTCTACGAGATCCTGGAGCAGCAGCTGGGCGAAACGGTGTTCGACCCGGTCGAGCGGATGGTCGGGATGCAACTCATCAGGATGATCAATCCGGCCGGCTATCTCGAGGGCCATACCGGAGAGCTCGCAGAGCAGCTGGGGGTTGACCCTGCGCTGGTCGAGAACTGCCTTGCCCGGATCCAAGGCTTCGAGCCTTCGGGCGTCGGGGCCCGGAACCTGAGGGAATGCCTTGCCATCCAGCTGGAGGAGCAGGGGCACCTCACGCTCGAGATGGAAGCGCTACTCGACAACCTGCCGCTGCTGGCCCAGCGGGACTATGGCAGGCTGCAGAAGCTATGCGGCGTCGACCGGGCAACGCTACAGCAGATGGTGGCCACCATCCGGCGGCTTGATCCGAAACCGGGAGCGCGGTTCGACAGCCCGGCGGTGCCGCTGGTGGTGCCGGATGTCTATGTGCGCAATGCGGCCGATGGCGGCTGGCTGGTGGAGCTCAATACGGAGAGCCTGCCGAAGCTTCTGGTCAACAATCAGTATGCGGCGGAAATCAGTCGAAGCGGTCTGAGGGAGGCGGACAGGGATTATGTGTCCGACTGCCTTGCCAGCGCCAACTGGCTGGTCAAGAGCCTCGAGCAGCGGGCACGAACGATCCTCAAGGTGGCCAAGGAAATCGTGCGCCAGCAGGACATGTTCCTGGCCCATGGGGTGCAATTCCTGCGGCCGCTCAACCTGCGGATCATCGCCGATGCGATCGGCATGCACGAGTCCACCGTAAGCCGGGTCACGGCCAACAAATACATGGCCACGCCGAGGGGCATCTTCGAGATGAAGTATTTCTTCACCTCGGCCATCGCCTCTGTCGAGGGCGGGGAAACGTTCTCAGCGGAGTCGGTGCGCAGTCGAATCAAGGAACTGATCGACAACGAGTCGCCGGACGACATCCTGTCGGACGACCGGATCGTGGAGCTCTTGCGGGATGCGGGCATCGATATCGCCCGACGTACCGTCGCGAAGTATCGCGAAGCTTTGGGAATATTGTCGTCAGTGCAGCGCCGTCGGGAAAAGATTGCGTCCATGTGATCATGGTATTGCGCAACTCGAGCGGGTAATAACACCGCCGTTTACAGGTCTCGTTCCTTCCCTTCAAAAAACCGTTTTACATTAATGGGTTGCTTGGTGCGCCGACAGCCAGGGGGCGGGATTGTGTCGCTTGGGCGTTGACTTACGGCACGAGGGTGATTAGGTAGGGGGCAAACGACAAGGGACTCTCGACCCTTAGCAGTGATTGGGCATATCGTCAGAGATATGGTAAGCACAAAGTTAACATGAGGGTGAGTCCAAGCCCGCGAGGCTTCATCCGCGTCCAGGGAAACATGCGGTGGGCGGTGCTCCTGAAATGAAGATCCAAACTTGACGGAAGACGCAATGCCGGCAGCCGCAAGGCGGTCGCAGTGTGGCAGTTGACGCTCTCGCAACTCATTCCGATGGGCGAGATTGTGCAGACATGCGCCGTTGAGTGCGGATGGTTGTGTAACGGTTCACGAATTTAACGGTTATCGGGCGATGGGGCGCGCCCAAGGAGACAAATCATCATGCAGCTGTCCGATATTCTTTCCGCTGATGGCATCGTTCCATCGCTGAAGGTCAGCAGCAAGAAGCAGGCACTGCAGGAACTTTCCGCCATTGCCGCCAAGCAGACCGGTCTCGACGCCCGCCAGGTGTTCGAAACGCTCCTGCAGCGCGAGCGCCTCGGGTCAACCGGGCTGGGCCAGGGAATCGCCATCCCCCATGGCAAGATGGCCGGCCTCGACAAGCTTCACACCGTCTTCGCCCGACTGTCCCAGCCGATCGATTTCGATTCCGTGGACGACCAGCCGGTCGATCTCATTTTCCTGCTACTGGCGCCGGAAAGCGCCGGGGCGGATCATCTCAAGGCGCTGGCCCGCATCTCGCGCCTGCTGCGCGATCCGGCCATTGTTGCCAAGCTGCGGGGGTCGGACAGCGCCGCGGCTCTCTATTCCATCCTAACGGAACCGGCCGCTTCGGCTTCACACGCGGCCTGAGGAGCGGGGGCTCCTCAGGAAACCGCCAAAGGTCAATCCAGGTAGCGCGGTCAGTTAACGCTGACCGTCTTCAGATCATTCTCAAATGCATTGGCGAGCGCCGCCTCGAGGCTGCCGGTCACGGCCATGGGCGTGCCATCCGCTCCATAGAGCGCGTAAAGGCGCGCATTGTCCGGCAGGTAGGGCAGAGGGCCTACAAGTTCGACGGCCCGCTTCGTGTCAATCTCGCGAACATAGCCTACTTCACCGCCACCGAGCAGCGCAAATTCCGCCGCGCTCATCTTGGGGTCGGGGCTCGAAAATTGCCTGTTCATCGTTAGGTCCTTTCACACTCACGATACGCAACTGCGCTATCGAAACGATTGCGGTCCTAATACCAACGGCCGTCTGGCCCGTTGGTGGCAATTAACGGATCTCGATTGTTTTCACCTCACGGTTTGGCGGGCGACGGACCAGGTCTACCGACAACATCCCATGCTCGAGACCCGCGCCGACGACTTCCATGCCGTCGGCCAAGACGAAGGTCTTCAGAAATTGCCGCGCGGCGATGCCGCGATGCAGATAGGCCCTCGACTTGTCTTCCTTCTGCTTGCCCCTGAGGACGAGCTGATTGTCCTCAACCTGAACCTGCAGTTCGTCCTTCGTGAAGCCGGCTACTGCGAGGGTAATCCGAAGATGGGCCGTGCCATCCTCGCCATTGTCGAGCCGTTCAACATTGTAGGGAGGATAGCTTTCGGCAGCAGACTTGCTCAGTCGTTCGAGCAGACGCTCGACATCCTCGAAACCCAGCAACAGCGGGCTGGAAAATAAAGATACCCTCGACATTATCGGCCCTTGTTCAAGCAGCACTTCTTGCCCTGGTCGATGACCCAAGGCAGCATCGCGTCGAGCTTCAGCGAAGCCTCGACTTTGCCGCCGGAGACCGCCCGCTTCAGGACAAGTCTCGCGTCGGCAACACAAATATGGCGCGGACAATCTGCGGTTTCAAGCGGAGGAAAGGACCATGGCGACCGAACTGAGCGTATTGGCATGGGCAATCGTCCTCGGCCTCGTCCATCTCTTCTGGGCATCGGCTGCCGCCCGCCGGCAGGACGGTCTCGAATGGGCGATGGGGCCGAGAGATGAGCCGCGGCCAGCACTTACGGGCATGGCCGGGCGACTTGAGCGGGCGCGGGCCAATTTCATGGAAACATTTCCGTTCTTCGCCGCGCTGGTGCTGATCGCCGTTCTGGCCGGGCGGACGGGGCCCCTCACGTGGTGGGGATGCGAGCTCTATTTCTGGGCGCGCGTTGCATTTCTGCCAGTCTATGCCTTCGGTATCCCGAAGATCCGCTCGCTGATCTGGGGGATCTCGATGGTAGGCCTGATCCTCGTGCTGCTTGGCGTCCTCATCGGCTGAGTGGCTTCCGACCCGGCAGGACGATCATGATGCTGGTGCCAGGCGGCCGATGGGAATGGTTCGCGCAACCTGCCGAAGCGCCAATTCGGGGTCGCCTCAGGCCTTCCGAGGCGCTATTTGCTGAGGGCGGACACAGACGGACGGGAGCCATGACAAGATACGGATGCACGAGACGCTGCCCGGTCCGGCCGGGGAGGGCATGATGGAGGTCCATCTCCCACCCCAGGTTCTCGGCCTCCTGCAAGATTATGGCGACCTCGCCATCTTCGTGGCGCTGCTGCTGGAAAGCTGCGGATTGCCCCTGCCCGGGGAGATCATGCTGATCAGCGGTGGCACGCTGGCCGCCTCCGGGGTAATCAATCCGCTGTTCTTCTTCCTCTCCGCCTTCTGCGCGGCGGTTATCGGCGACAATATCGGTTTTGCCATCGGCCGCTTCATCGGGCGCCAGGCAATCATCCGGCACGGCAGCCGCATTGGTCTGACCGAGGACCGCTATGCGTGGGCCGAGGCCCAGTTCGAGCGCTTCGGGCCGCTGGTGGTGGCCGGGGCGCGGTTCGTGGCCATCCTCCGGCAGATCAACGGGATCGTAGCGGGAAGCCTCGGCATGCACTGGCTACACTTCACCATCTGCAATGCGATCGGGGCCGCGCTATGGGTCGGCTTCTGGGGCATCGTATCCATGTTCCTCGGGGCGTATCTGCCGGTGGTCCTGGGCTTCGTGCACCATGTCAGCTTCGCCGCCGGCATCGTGCTGATCGTGGCCATTGCGGGGTGGGTGGCGTATCGGTTCCGCCGGCAGCAGGGAGATACGAATTCTTGAGATCCGGTCCGGTGGGGGAACTGGACGGGCCGGATTGCCTGACATAAGCTGATCCCTGACGGGTGGAGGTCATCCCCCGCAGAGAGGAGAGGGATCAATGTCCACAGTGACCTCGTTGATCGCCCACCGCGAGATCGACACCGACGAATGGCAGCTGCGCGTCGATCTGGCCGTCGCCCTGCGGATGGCGGTCGAGCTGAACCTGCATGAAGGCATCGCCAACCATTTCAGCGCGGCCGTTTCAGCCGACGGGCGGAAGTTCCTGCTCAATCCGAAGTGGAAGCATTTCTCGCTGGTCAAGGCGAGCGACCTGGTCCTGCTGGATGCAGACGATCCCTCAGTGCTGGAGGGGCCCGATGCACCGGATGTCACGGCCTGGGTCATTCACGGCGCCATCCACCGGGCGGTGCCCAAGGCACGGTGCATCATGCATCTGCATCCGCCCTATGCCACGGCGCTGGCAGCATTGGCCGATCCCACCATCCGGCCAATAGACCAGAATACGGCGCGGTTCTTTAACCGCGTGACCTATGACCTCGCGTTCGGTGGCATGGCGGACGAGAACGAGGAGGGTGAAAGGCTCGCTCGGGCGCTGGGTAATCACGGCATCATGCTGATGGGCAACCATGGTGTGCTGGTTGCAGCCGGATCCATCGCGGAAGCCTTCGACGATATCTACTATCTGGAGCGGGCCTGTCAGACGCTGGTGCTGGCCTATTCGACCGGCCAGCCGCTGAATGTCCTCTCGGACCATATCGCCGAGAAGACGGCGCAGAGTTGGGAAGCGTTTCGCCCCATGGCACAGGCTCATTTCGAGCAGATGAAAGAGGTCCTGGCGAAGAAGGACGCGTCCTTCACCGAGTAACGGGGCCTGGCAGATGAGGGCCCGCTCAGTCGGGGCCGCGAAATTCCCGCCGCCCCATGGAAATCGAGCAAATCGATGCCACATCCAAAATAAGAGCCGTGAGCGGGCTCTTTTGGCGGGACCTGGTCCTCGGGTCCCAGACGGTGTCCGGCCGCCCGGCCGGCCTACTTGTGGAGTAGCATCTCTATGGAAACGCCGATCCAAATCGCCTTCAAAAATCTGGACCGTTCAGAATCACTGGAAAGGCATATCAGGGAGAGAGCTGAAAAGCTGAAGCGTTTTCACCACAACATCATTTCCTGTCGGGTCGTCGTGGACAGCCCGCATCGCAGTACCGGCAATGCCAAACCACCGCTCGGCATTACGCTCGAAGTCGACATCCCCGGAAAGAGCCTGGTCGCGAAGAACGGGAAGGATGTGTACGAGACCAAGGAAAGTGCCGTGCCACTGGTCAACCGGGTCTTCGAGGCCATGGAGCGGCAGCTCGCCGAATATGCGGATATCCGCAGCCAGCAGGTCAAATCCCACGAGAATGACATCGATCTCGGGCGGATCAGCCGTCTGTTTCCCGAGCAGAATTACGGCTTCATCGAGGCCCGGGGCACGACCGACCTGTACTTCACGCGCAATGCGGTGGTCGACGGGAGTTTCGACGAGCTCAAGGTCGGCGAAATGGTGCGTCTGACCCGGGCTACGGAAGATGGGCCGATGGGGCCGCAGGCCAGCTCGGTACGTCGCATGGCCGGCGAGCGCACAGGCTGAGCTCGGTCTGCGCCATGTCCTCCCGCCCTGGCGGCTGCAGGCTGGTTTCAGGGAACGTCAGCCCTTGAAATGGAACACGAGCAGAGTGAGGTCATCCGACTGCTGATGGCCTCGCTCGAAGGTTTCCACTGCCCTCGAGACGGCTTCGGCAATGGCGCGCGGATCGGAGGTCCGGGTGGCGGCGAGCGTGGCTGACAGACGGTCCTCGCCGAAGGGTTCGTCGTCATTGTTGAAGGCCTCGGTGACGCCATCGGTATAGAGGACCAGGGTCTCGCCGGGCTCGAGCGTCAGCCGGTGGCTCGTGAATTCAAGATCGGTCATGACCGCAACGGCGATGTCGGCGCTCGGCGGCAAGGCCGAGACCTGGCCGGGACGGTGGATGCGGAAGGGCGGATTGTGGCCGGCATTCACATATTCCACTTCGCCGGTCGCCGGATCGAGGACGCAGAAGAACAGCGTCACGAACATCATCTGATCATTTCCCGAGGCCAGGAGTTCGTTCAGCTGCCGCACGCAGACGGCGGGGTCGGTCTCGAACAGGGCAATGGTCTTCAGCAGGGTGCGGGCAATGGCCATGAAGAAGGCTGCCGGCACGCCCTTCCCCGAAACGTCGGCGATGATGAAGGCGAAACGCCCGTTCTCGAGGTCGAAGAAATCGTAGAAGTCGCCGCCAACCTCCCGGGCAGACTTCATGAGGCCATAGACCGTGAAGGCCGGGCGGTCCGGAAAGTCCACCGGCAGGACCGAGCGCTGGAGATCGCGGGCAATGGCCAGTTCCTGCTGGAGGCTGGCAAGCTGGGTTTCGCGGACCAGGGCCTCGCGTAGGCGGGTCACCAGTTCCGACAGGCGCCGGTGCTGCTCGACCACGCGGCTCGACATCTGCTGGAGGACGGCGGCGAGCGGACCGAGCTGGTCATCCTCGCGAATGAGCCGGGCCAATGACTGTGGTTCGCCCTCGGCCTGCTCGGCGCCGCTGTCTGCCGGGGCGATGCTGTCGCCTGACCGTGAGGTAGCGGCAACGATGCGGCGGAGATCGCTCAGAACCTCCTCGCGGGCGCCCGCCTCGAGGGTGCCAGCAAGATTCTCCATCTGACGGCGGACAAACCGCTCCTGCCGGCGGCGCTGGAGTTCGCGCTGGCGCCGGGTGGCGTTGAGATCGGCGATGCTGCCGCGCAGATCCTGGATCGCTGTTGCGATTTCACCGATCTCGTCGTCATGCTCCTTCACCAAGTTGACCGAAGTATCGCCACGGGAGAGATCGCGCAGCACGCTGGAAGCGCGCGTCAGGGGGCGGAGGCTCGACCGCAGATAGAAATAAAGGCCACCGAGAAGGAGCAACAGGATGGTGAGGGCGAACAGGCCCATCGCCCAGGTGAGGCGCTGGATCGCAGCAAAGCTTCCGGTGGCATCGCGGGCGGTGACCAGCAGTCCGGCAGAACCAGCCGACAGATCGGCAATCGGGATGGAGGTTATGGCATAGAGGCGGTCACCGAGCTCGGCCTGTCGGATGGTCGCGGTGCGCTGCGGCAGGTCGAGGGCCAGGGCGTGCCAGAGCTTGTCATCGGTGCCTTCAACCAGACGGCCGCGGGTGCTCAGGAGGAATGCCTGGGCATTCATGGCGCGCGCAAGACGGGTGAGTGGCGTGGTGACCGATGCGCCAAGTGCCAGAACCGGGGCATTCGGCAGATTGCCCAGCTTGCGGGCCACGATGACCCGGAAGGCGTCGGAGCTCACCTGGCGGATGCCGCCGAGTTCGGCTCCGGACTGCACGGCCCGGATGGTGCTGATGTCCAGAAGGCGCGGCGCCTCGGCAACGGTCGAGCTGCTGAAGATGATCTGGCCGTTCTGGTCAAGAACCTGGAAATCGGTGAGCTTGCTGCGGGCGAAATGGGAAACGGTCCAGGCCGTGGCGAGAGAGCGCAGTTCCTCGATATTGCGAAGGGCGGCCGCCCGTCGCAGCGCCTCATTGTTCATGACCTCGTCGGCCAGGCGGTTGAGGGCCTGAACGTCGTCATCGAGGAGTTCGTGCCAGAGGGCGGCCTGACCGGTGGTGCCAATCTCCGTATACGGCACCTCGGCCAGCCTCTCGCGCTGGAAGCCCGCCAATACCAGAGCGGCAAAGGCGGCGGTGAAGGCCAAGGTGACCAGCAGGGTGATACGGGTGCGAAGGAGCATGGCGTCAGCTCACTCCTTCGCCATCGATGGCCGGCGGCACATGGCGATGCCGCAGCACCAGCAGCGAGACCGCGAGAAGAATGGCGCCGCCTGCCATCAGGGCAAGGAAGCTCTGCCCGTCGCGCGGGGCGATGAGCATCATCGCGGCAACGCCCACGGCATAGCCAAGTGCGGCGGCCCAAGCATCGCCGAAGGACGGCACAACCGGCGGAGGGCAGACCACCAGCGCCAGTATGATCAGGGCGCCGATGCCGGCCAGGGCAAGGCCGCCAATGAGGTAGCTGTCGTAACCCGGATAGACGGGTATCCAGGTCGCGGCAGCGCCCAGCAGGGCACCGATCAGACCCAGGATCAGCAGGATGGACGAGGGCATGTGCCGGGGGGCAGTCCTGCTGGTGGGCAAATGACGCAGGCCCGGCAGGGTAAGGACCGAGGCAAGGAGGGTCAGGCCAAGGATGACAAAGGCAGCACGACGCCCCGTCGCCTCGGCAATGAGGCCGCCAAGCACGGGACCGGCAATGGCGCCCGCATAGATGAGCAGGCGCCAGGTCGAACGCAGCTGGCCAAGGGCGGGCGCGCCGGCAAAGGCGGCGGCAAGCGCAAGGCCAAGCCCCAGTCCGGCGGCGGCGCGTAGCGCGAGGAACGTCACATAGCCGTGATTGACGGCGACGGCGGCAGTGCACAGGGCTGCCACCAGGAGGCCCGCCATGCCGAGGAAATCGCGCAGTGAGCGGTTCAGGGTGCCGGCGAGCCAGGCCGCAATCGAGATCGCCAACAGATCGGCGAGAAGCGGCAGGCCGGGCCACCAGCTGGCTGGCACCAGCGACCATTCGCGGTCGACGGCGTAGTTGCCGACAAGGGGTGTCGCCGCAGCATAGGCGGTTACGATCAGGGCGGCGGGCCAGAGGGCAAGGCCATCGACGGAGGATGAGACCGTCTCGTTGGCGGTTGCCGTTCTATGGGCTGGCTGCATTGCGGCCGCATTGGGGGCCACGGGGGATAGCAGCGCCTGCATACGGTCATGCAGACTGCCGTCGAAATCGATGCCGCGCACGGTCGCGACAGCATCCTCGAGGCGGCGCTCGGCCTTGCGGAGGGGATCGAAGCAGCGATCAAGAGCGCGGAAGGTTGCCACGACGATGCCCCGCCCGCCCGGCAGAGGCTGATGGGGGAAGCTCCCCGCGCGCATGGCCTCAAAGGTGTCCCGCAGGTGGCGTTCGGCCGCATCAATATGATGGCGGAGCACCAGATAGGTGACGATACCGGCATTCACGCCGGCAAAGAGGGCGGCCGCAATCAGCGCGAGTTCCAGGCGGGTGACGCCCTTTTCCACGACCGTCGGGGCGATGCCGATGACGACCGCGCCGATTTCCTGACCCGCCTGTTGGATGGGGAAGCGTGGCCCGTGAATGATCTCGGCTGTCGAGTAGACGGGCTTGCCGCCCGCATCGAGAACAGCGATGGCGGTCACCTGGCTCAGGGACTGAACGATGTTGTTCAGATAGTTGTCGAGGCCGCGCACGCGTTCCAGCGGAATGCCATAGTTCACGGCGCGCTCGATCTGACCGGCCACAGCGCGGCCAATGGCTTCGCCGCCAGCCTCGGCGGTCTGACGCAGCAGAGGCAGGCCCTCATCCTGCGCCCCACGCAGCATGGCTAAGGCGCCGAGGCCAACTGCCAAGGCGACGATCACCCCCATCAGCAGTGAGAGCAGGAAGGTCCGGCGCCGGTCAGACGGGTGCATTGGGCTCGCCGTCCTCATCAAGCGCCAGGATGGCCTGGGCAGTCTCGTCCAGTTGTGCAATCCGGTGGGAAATGGCCTCCCTTGCCTGACAGGCGAGGGCAGGCAGAGAGACGGCTGCGCCGGAAGGCGGCGGGGAGACGGTTTCCGCTCCATTCAGGCAACGCAACGTCTCAAGCAGGTTGCGGCTGGCATGGCGCATGACCAGAAAGGCCGCAAGGCCCGTCACCAGCAGGGCCAGCGGAAGCACGATCAGCGAATGGGCGAGCAGGGTGGTTGCGATATTGCTGGCGTAGTCCGCGCGGGACTGGCCGGTGAGGGTGATGGCGATATAGCCGACCGGTTCGCCGAAGTCGTTGCGGACGACCTCACCCACCACGAGATCACCGAATTCCTGCACCGACCAACGGCCGCGGTCGCCTGACCGGTTGATGGCCTCCTGCCAGCTCGAGCGGATGGGCTCGCCGATGCTGCCGCGATCGGTGTTGAACTGGGAAATGCCGCTGGGAGTGATGATCTCCACCGCCAAGATCTGACTGTCGCTTGCCCTGACCTCCTCGATCAGGTCCTGGGCCAATCGGATATCGTGGAGCGGCAGGCCCAGATTGACATTGGCCTCGATGGAGCCGCGTAGCTGGCCAAGGACAAAGTTCACGTTCGCTTCGGCAGCTTCCACCCGCGCCCGGTCGAGGCTGCCGAAGATCAGCAGGCCGCAGAGCGCCAGTCCGATCGCTGATATCATCAGCAGCGCACAGATCGTTTTGGCCGTGGGCGACATCTAGGGCCTGTTTCGGTCAATGATGACGGGCGAGAGGAAAACTCCCGTTGACGGTAACGGATGAGATCCTCAATGTCACGGAAGACGAAGTTTCGCCACAATTCAATAATGCATCAACACGCGGCGAAACCAGCAGCTTCTGGATGAACCCATGTTTCGCCTGGCCCTGCGCACGCTTCCGCTGTTCGCCGTCATCGCCAGCATCGCGGTGGCGCTGGGCGCGTACATGAATTTCAGCGGCGTTCGGAACGCCTATCTCGAGCTCATCCAATCGCGACTTGGAATCATTGCCGAGGATATCGAGAAGGATATCCTGTCGGCGGTCAATCTCGGCATCCCCATCACCGAACAGGTCACGCTCTCCGGCGTGCTGAACCGACTGGCCGCTACGGACAAGTCCATCGTGGGGATCGAGGTGATCGGGCCTGACGGGGCGACATTGTTTGCCAGCGACCGCCCGACCGGCGTGACTCCGCCCAAGACCTACGATCTCAGGCGGTCGATCCTCAACGACTTCGGCGCAAGCATCGGCAGCGTGGTTGTCCGCTATGACAGCAATGTGATGGCGCGCCAGATCGACCAGTTCGCCGATCAAGTGGCAAAGGCGGCAATCCCGGCGGGGCTGTGCGCCATGCTGCTGGGGGGGCTAGCGGCGCTATTCATCATCGGGCGGCTACACCGGCGCGCCCGAGACATTGCGGAAGGCCATGGCAGAGACGCCATCGGCGAGGCCGAGCGTGCACTTGCCGGACTTGAGGAAAGGGTGGCGGGCGATGCATAGCATTCAACTTCGCCTGTCAGCCGCCCTCGTAGCGATCCTGCTCGTGGCCCTGTCATTCCTTTCATGGCAGACGGCCAACCGGGCGGAGAGCTTCCTTCTGCCGGAAGTCGAACAGAAGGCGGATACAGTCGGCCGATCGATCAGCAGCCTGGTGGGCAGGGCGCTCGAGGTGGGCGTGCCGCTCGATGACCTGCGTGGCATCGACGGCTATTTTGGCCGAATCCTGTCGTCGAACGAGGATTTCACCGGCATTGCGCTGGTCGCGCCTGACGGACGGGTGCTCTATTCGACCGGTAGCATCGATGTGGCGGCAAACCAGAATGTGGTGCGACTGCCGGTGGGAGACAGCGCCAAGCCCTCCGCTGAGATCGCGATCGGGCTCGATCCGGGCTTTGCCCGCACCATCGTCTACAAGCTGTGGATCGACCTCGCCATCGTGATGTTCGTCACCGCCTTGGTCGCGCTGGAGCTGGTCCATATCAGCTTCGGCGCCGGGGTCTACGGCGCGATCGAGGGTGTCGAGAATCGGGTCCATGCGATCCGTCATCACGATCTTCGGCAGCACCCTGATGTGGATGACGCTGGAACCTTCGGGCAGCTGGCGGCGATGATCGACCGCAGGCTCAGGGCCGTGGTCGAACGCTATCAGGCGCTGCTGCGCTGGAGCGAGGACAATGCCGCAAGACTTGCGGATCAGCTGCGGGAGCTCAAGGCGCGCTATCGCCTGGGCGAGACGAGCGCGCCGTCGACCACCATGGCGGCGCTGGCCGTGCGCGCGCCACTGTTCGTGTTCATGTTTGCCGAGGAACTCACGCGACCGTTCCTGCCGATCTATATCCAGCAGCTCGCATCTCCCATTCCCGGCCTGTCGCCGACCTTCGTGATCAGCCTGCCAATGGTGGTGTTCCTCGCGATCGTGGCGCTTACCCAGCCGGTGCTGGGCGGTCTCACAGAACGCTATGGACGACGGCGATCGCTGGTGCTGGGCGCGGCACTGGGGGCGCTTGGCTTCTGCGCCTCGGCCTTTGCCACGGATCTCATCAGCCTGACACTGGCGCGAGCGGTCTCGGCGGTCGGCTTCGCGCTGGTCTTCGTCGGCGGACAGGGCTTCGTCATCGACAATACGTCCACCAGCCAGCGGGCGCGTGGTCTTGCCATATTCATTGGCGCTATTCTGGTCGCCGGCCTTTGCGGCCCGCCGATCGGGGGCATTCTCGCCGACCGGCTTGGCATCCGAGGAGCGTTCCTGGTCGCGGCGGTGGTGGCAGCGCTGAGCCTGCTGCTGGCAATGATCTGCATTCCCAATGTGCCAGGACACCGGCCCACGGGCGCGCCGATAACGCGACGGGACTTCGTCAATACCCTGAAGTCGCCCAAGCTGGTGGCGCTGTTCTTCTTCTGCGCCATGCCGGCCAAGATCATTCTCGTTGCCTTCTGCTTCTTCCTGGTGCCGCTGCAGATGAAGGACATCGGGCACGACCAGGCGACCATCGGGCGGATGCTCATGATCTATCCGATGGCGATGGTGCTGCTGGTTCCCAGCTTTGCGGCACTGGCAGACCGGTGGAAGCAGCGGGTGGGGTTCGTGGCCGGTGGCGGTCTCGTCGCCGGGCTCGCGGCGCTGCTGGTTCTCATCGATGCGGGCAGCCTGTTCACCATCGGCGCCATGCTCCTGCTGCTCGGGATCGGCCAGGCGATGAGCATCGCGCCCCAGTCGGCGCTGGTGGGCGAGCTCGGTCGCGAGCTTCCCGAGCCGGTCGGCGATGGCCCGCTTTATGGTATATTCCGACTGATCGAGAGGACGGGCAATGCGCTGGGACCGGCCATTGCCGGTTTCCTGCTCGGGCTCTACGGTTTCAGTACGACCGTCGTGCTGATCGGCCTGATGATGGCGCTAGGGGCGCTCATCTTCACGATCACCGTGTTCACCATTCGCAGCTCAAGGGGTGAAAAATCCCTGCCCCAGGTGGGAGACCAGCCGGTATGAAACGTCGCCAATTCCTTGAACTCGGTCTCGGTCTGGGCGCCGGCGCAGCGGCGTCGCTGGCGGGTATCCAGGCCGGTTTTGGGCAACAGCCGGGCGATGGACAGAAGGTGATCTACCGCATCACCTATCGCGGCCGCACGGCGGTGGAGGAAGGCTTCGACGACTATCTCGCCGCCAATGGGGCGAATGTGCGCTTCATCGAGCGGGACGCCAACCGAGATACCGCGAAGCTTCCAGAATTCGTCCGCGAAATCAAGGAGATGAAGCCGGATCTCGTCTATACTTGGGGAACGCCAGTCACGCTCGGCATTGCCGGCCGCTACGATGCGCCGGACAAGGCGGACTATGTCACCAAGATCCCGATCGTCTTCGCGCTGGTCTCGGCGCCCGTGCAGGCGGGGATCGTGAAGAGCACCGCCCATCCCGGCCGCAATGTCACCGGCGCGGTGCATGTGGTGCCGACCGAGACGCAGATCCGGGCCATGGAGTCCTATCTGCCGTTCAAGAAGATGGGCGTGCTCTATACGCTGAGCGAGCAGAATTCCGTGTCCATTGTGGAGGAGCTGCGCGCGCTGCAGGGCAAGCTCGGGTTCCAGCTGATCGAGCGCACCTTCCGGATGGTCGATGGCAAACCGAGCGCCGAGGGCATTCCGGAGCTTCTGGCCGAGATCAAGCAGGAGGGAGCCGAATGGCTCTATCTGCTGCCCGATACCTTCCTCGGCACGCAATATAAAACGGTGGTGCCGGCGGCCCTGTCGCTGAAGCTGCCTACATTCGGCGCGGCGGAATTGGCGGTGCGCGAGGGGGGTGCGCTGGTGGCGCTGGTTGCGCGCTACTATTCCGTCGGCCAGCTCGCGGCGTCCAAGGCGCTGAAGATCCTCGAACAGGGTATTCCCCCGGAAGATATTCCGATAGAAACCCTCAAGCGCTTTTCGCTGATTATCAACATGAAGGTGGCCAAGGAGCTTGATCTCTATCCACCGATTGAAATGCTCAATTACGCGGAAGTGCTGACTGGCTGATCCGGCACGCAATCAGGGGGGCTCAGGTGACGGATTTGGAAAGCAGCGGGGTGGTCCTGCAGTGGCGCACCCTCTGCATCGACGACCTCGACCGGATCTATGCACTCCATGTGGAGGCAACCGACAGGGTCGGGCGACCGGACCTGATCCGTCCCGAAACGCCGGACTTCTTTGCGAAAATGCTCACCACTCACGGGCAGATGACCGGCGTCTTCGACGACAAGGGGCTGGTGGCCTATGGCGTGCTACAATGGGATCTCTCCATCGAGGAAGACCCGTTCGGTCCCCTGAGGATCAATCGCGAGACGCGGCTTGCGAAATTCGCCGGTTCGTCGGTGCGCCCGAGCTGGTGGGGCCATGGGCTGCACAGCCGGCTAATCTCATCGCGGATTGCCACTGCTCGCAGTCTCGGCTTTGCCAACGCCTATTCGACCTCGGCGCCAGGCAATCACCGGAGCTGGACCAACCTCATCGACGAGGGCTTTCGTATCCGCGCCCTCAAGGAACAGTATGGAGGACATCTCCGCTTCCTGCTGCTCAAGGATCTTAAGGCCGACATCACATTCGATCCCGTCGAGTGGATCTCGGATGAGGACATTGACGGGCAGCGGCGGTTGCTGGCGGCTGGCTGCGAGGGCTTCGGCTGGCGGCACAAGGGTGGCAGCCACGAGATCCTCTTCGGTCGGGCGCGACGCTGATGATCGTCGAACGGCATCAAGCCGCGGTCGAGCGCGGGGAGCCGATCCTCGAGATCGATCTCGGGAAGATCCGCGCGAATTACCGGCTGCTGCGCCAGTTCTACCGGGGGAAGATCGTCTCGGCGGTGGTGAAGACGGATGCCTATGGACTAGGTATCGAGCCTGTCGTCGGCGCGCTGGCGCGGGAAGGATGCGACCATTTCTGGGTGGCCAATCTCAGCGAGGCGAGTCGGGTGCGGGCGAAAGCGCCCGAGGCAGTCGTCTTTTCCCTGCACGGGCTCCAGACCCAACCGCCGCGGAGATTCGTGGGAGAAGGCGTCATACCGGTGCTCGCGAGCCTCGGGGAAGTCGAAGCCTGCGCCGCGCTTGCCCGGGCAACGGGCGCTCCGGTGCCGGTTGCGATCCAGCTCGATACGGGCCTTGGCCGGATGGGGCTGCAGGAAGCGGACTGCGCTCGGCTTGCGGCTGATCCGTCGCTGCTGGCGGGGCTCGAGATCCGGGCCTGGACGACCCATCTTGCCGCCTTCGACGATCCGGACGCGCCCAGCAACCGCGAGCAACGAGAGCGGCTTATGCGCTGGACAGGGCCGTTGCCATCGGCGCCGATCAGTCTCGCTGCGTCCTCAGGCGTGTTCATGTCGAATGACTGGCATTTCGACATCGCCCGGGCAGGGAGTGCCCTCTACGGCGTGCAGGCCTCGCAGATCCGGCAGGACGGGCTTGCCGTCACCTACTGCCTCAAGGCGCCGGTGCTGCGGATCGCGACCATGCCGGCAGGAAGTTTTCTCGGCTATCGCGGCGCCACCCGGCTCGAACGGGACTCGATCATCGCAACCCTGGGCATCGGCTATGGCAATGGCCTGCCTCAGGGCTTCGGTCAGGTGGGCATGATCGCCTGCGGCGAATGGCGGGCGAAGCCGGTGGGTGGGGTCTCCATGAATCTCGTGATGGCCGACATCACCGACCTCCCGGCGGACAGCGTTGAGGTGGGGCAGATGGCCGTGCTGCTGGGCGATGGGCAGACGGTGGATGACCTCGCCGCTGCCCTGGGCTGCGCGCCCAACGCCATCCTTACCCAGATCGGCACGGCAACGTCACGCGTGTATCGCAACCAGCCCTGAAGGCACGGCACTGGGCTTCGAATATGGCGTGCCGGGGCAGGAGGGCGGCCGGACCCGTCAGGCGCCCAGCGTCGCGATGGCTGCGTCGGTATCTGGGGCAATGGTGAAGAGCTTTGCAAAGCCGCTGATGGCGAAGACCTCCTGGATCGGCTTGGTCATGCCGGCAAGGGCCATGGGCGTGCCGGTCGCCTTGCTCTGCTTTGCCGCCATGAGCAGCACGCGCAGGCCGGCGCTCGAAATATAGGTGACCTGCGACAGGTCGACGACGACCTTGCCGCCTTCCTCGAAAGTGGGGAGCAGCGCCTGCTCGAGCTCGCGAGAGGTGTTGCTGTCCACGCGTCCCGATGGGGCAAAGATGCGTACGCCGCCGCGATCTTCCCGGTTAATCTGCATTTTTCCTCCTTCAACCCGTCTGGCTGCCGTGTGATCGCCTGCCGGCAGCCCTATTCATCCGCCAGCCTCTTGGTGAGAACAAGCTCGTTGCGCCCGCCCCGGTGCTGATAATCGACCTCGTCCATCATCTGGCGCACGAAATGTATGCCAAGGCCGCCGATAGGCCGGCTGTCAATATCCGAGTCGAGATCAGGCTCGGGCGCATGCCGCGGATCGTAGGGAATGCCGTCGTCACTCAGTCCGACGGTCACCCGGTCGGGATGGCGCTCAACGAATACATGGATCTCGTGCTCCCCACCATCGGGATAGCCATAGGAGATGATGTTGGTGAGCAGCTCGTCCAGCGACAGATTGATGGAATAGGCGAGCCCCGCGCCAAGGCCTTGCTGTTCACAGAATGACTCGATGCGCTCGGCGAGCTGAGGGATCTCGGCGAGATCGTTGCGCAGGATCACATCAAGGCGGGGCGGGGAAGTTTCGGACAGGGACGTTGTCTCCAGTTCTGCCGGCGCCGACGCGCGCCTGTCGATCACGCGATAAACCACCTCTCGCCCAAACTGCTTCGGCAGCGCGACCTCGCCATGATACTCCATGCCATAACATGGCGCATAGGGGGTCCCTGTGAGCGCCGCCTCGTAAAGTCGCGCGTCCATCTCGGCCCGGAGCAGGGCGACGAAGTGCTGGGAGGCGAACATCTGCCCCGGCTCGGCGATGGGCTCGATGCGGGCGGCGCGGTTGACGTGGTAGCCGAAGATCATGGTGCGGCTGGTCATGGGGTGCAGTCCGACGAAGACCGGCCCAGCATGGAGCGCGATGCGGAAGCGCGGCGAGCGCTCGAGACCATAGCGACGCGGATCGATGGCGGCTACCGCCTGGAGCAGCGCCGAGGCATAGTCCGCCAGGTCATGGGCCGTTTCGGCGGCGGCGTGGATCGCGTCCCCCCAGGTATTGATGAGCAGCGGCGGCTTGGCCCGCTCCTCGACCATCTGCTGGGCCTCGCTCAGCAGGTCAAACAGCAGGGGCACCTCGTCATCGCGGAAATTGGTATAGGTGGCGATGTCTGCGAACATGATGGCGCGGATCGCGCGGGGGCTCACGCCGAAATCGAGGTCGAGGTCGAAACCGGCGGCATGAATCGGCGAAGCCGAGTCGCCGCGCAGGTCGTCAAGATCGATGATCGACAGCCGGTCCATTTCCGGCCACTGATCCATGAAATCGGCGGGGCTGCCCAGTTCCGCGGGCGCCGAGGGGCTCCATAGAAGCAGCAGGTGGACATGGGAGGAAAGCCTCTCGGCCTCAAGCCGAGCCATGCCCTGCAGAACCAGGTTGTTGAAGCGGATGAGGGTCTCATCGCCAAGCAGCCGTTCCTCGCAGCTCACGTCGACGCTGGCTGCCATGGCGCAGAGTCGGTCGAAGCGCTCCACCCAGCGGTCGCCGGCCGGGGCGACATACTGGGTGACGAAGTCGCCGCGTTCGCACGGGATGTGGATGTGCAGACGTCCGCCGCGCTCGAGCACGGCTTCGCCGAACAGGATATCGCCGCCGGCAGCCGCCGAGGCATAGCCGATCAGTTCCCCCTCACCCTCGAGATGGCTCGCGATCGCCTCCCTGGCCGACGTTTCGAGCCATGGCGGGAAGTATCCTTCCCGCCCTTCCGCATCGGCGCGCTGGCCAGCGAACAAAATGATTCTGGGTGCTGCCATCTTGCGACATTGCCCTTGTTGTTCTCATCCCGTAGAGCACGTAGCCGATTGTTGCAAACGGTTAGGGCGAACAGGGTGAAGAGCAGGATCGAGGCGACCTATCGTGTGCGCGGCACGGCAGAGACCATCGCGGCACGGGCTGAGGCAATCGCCGTCGAGCAGAGCGTCGAGATGCCGGTAGGGATCATCACCGACCGGCATGTGCGCGATGAGATCATCGGACGGGTCGAGGCCATCACGGAGGCCGGCGAAGGGACATTTGACGTGCGGATCAGCCTCAGCGCCGAGACGGTCGGGGAGGATCCGGGGCAGCTCCTCAACATGCTGTTCGGCAATACCTCGCTGCATGAGGATGTGACCCTGTACGACCTCGAACTGCCAGAGGCGCTGGCCAGGCTGTTCGGCGGGCCGCGTCATGGCATCAAGGGGCTGCGGGCGCGCGTGGGCGCCGACATGCGGGCGCTCACCTGCTCGGCGCTCAAGCCGCAGGGGCTTGCGTCCGATGAGCTCGCCGCGCTGGCCTATCGGCTGGCGCTCGGTGAGCTCGACTATATCAAGGATGATCACGGGCTTGCGGATCAGGCGAAGTCGCCCTTTGCCGAACGGGTCCGGGCCTGTGGCGAGGCCGTGAAGCGCGCAGCCGACGAGACGGGCCATCCCACCCGGTATGTGCCCAGCTTCAATGGTCATCTTGACATGATGCGGCGGCAGGCGGAGCAGTCGCTGGCGGCGGGGTGCGACACGATCATGATCGCGCCCATGCTTGCGGGCCTGTCCAACTGCCTGCTGCTTGCGCGCGAATTCCCGGAGCTTGCCATGCTGGCGCATCCGACCATGGCAGGGGCAGCCCGAATCTCGCCGGTTGCGCTGCTCGGCAAACTGTTCCGGCTCAACGGATCCGATGGTGTCATCTTCCCCAATCACGGGGGCCGTTTCGGCTATTCGCCGGAGATGTGCCGACGGCTTGCCAGTTCCGCGCTCGCGCCCTGGCATGGCCTGCAAGGCGCCATCCCGGTGCCTGCGGGCGGCATGACCCTTGACCGGGTGCCGGAAATGCTCAGCTTCTATGGACCGGATGTCATGCTGCTGATCGGCGGGGGGCTGCTTTCCGCCGGCGAGCGGCTCACAGAGGAAACGGCGGCCTTCGCCCAGGCAGTTCGGGAGTACAGCCATGACCGCGCATAAGGATGCAGACAGCAGACCTTCCGCCTTTCGGTCGAAGAAGGACGGCTTCCGCTGGGAGGGCGTCGAGTTCCTGCCCTACAAGGAAGAGGGCAGCGCCCCTTTCAAGGACATCTCGCGGCAGGTGCTGGTGCAGGACGCCAATCTCGCCTGCGAGCTGCGCTATTTCGAGATGGCGCCGGGAGGACATTCGACCCTGGAGCGGCACGAGCACGTGCATGGGGTGATGATCCTGCGCGGGCGCGGGCACTGCCTTGTGGGCGACGAGGTGCGGGAAGTGGGCGAGCGCGATCTGGTCACCATCCCACCCATGACCTGGCATCAGTTCCGGGCGAGCCGGGGCGAGCCCTTCGGCTTCCTGTGCATGGTCAATGTGGAGCGCGACCGGCCGCAGCTGCCGACGGAGGAGGATATTGCCGCCCTGCGCCGGAATCCCGCGGTTGCGGCATTTCTCGACTGGCGCTTCGACTGACCTGCCGGGCCTGACCGGCGCGCCCTTCGGCGTAGCGAAAGTCTCGACTCCAAACAAAAAAAGCGAGGCCGCAAGCCTCGCTTTCTGTCTTCAGATGTTCGTCGATCGGATCACACAGAGCGTTCGATCCATTCCAGGATCTTGCCCTTCGGCAGGGCGCCGACCTGGGTGGAGGCCACCTGACCGTCCTTGAACAGCATCAGGGTCGGAATGCCGCGAACGCCGTAGCGGGACGGGGTGTTCTGGTTTTCGTCGATGTTGATCTTGGCGATCTTGACGCGCCCATTCAGCTCGGCCGCCAGCTCCTCAAGAGCCGGAGCAATCATCTTGCAGGGGCCGCACCATTCGGCCCAGAAATCGACCACGACCGGTTCAGCGGAGTTCAGGACGTCCTGCTCGAAGCTCGCATCCGAAATCTTGATAGTGTTGGCTGACATCGAGGGACCTCGTCTCTTTCAGGCAGCGCAGACCGCGCTGCAGTCAGGCGGAAAGTAGGTTTGGCGCGAGCCCGGGTCAAGGCGTCATGCAGCAATGCATCCCTTCCCGGAATGCATTGCTGACATGGCAACGATCAGAGGACGATGACCTTGGAGCCGAGCGGGACGCGCTCGTAAAGGTCGATGATGTCCTCGTTCAGCAGGCGGATGCAGCCGCTCGACACGTTCTGTCCGATGCTCCAGGGCTGGGAGGTGCCGTGGATGCGATAAAGCGTGTCCTTGCCGTTCTGGTACAGATAAAGAGCGCGGGCGCCCAGCGGGTTCTCGGGGCCGCCTTCCATGCCAGTGCGATAAGGCTCGAGCTTGGGATCGCGCGCGATCATCTCGGCCGGCGGGAACCACTTGGGCCATTCGCGCTTGGCATCGATGGTGGCGCTGCCACTCCATGCGAAACCGGCGCGGCCCACGCCCACGCCATAGCGCATCGCCTTGCCGCCCGGCATCACCAGGTAGAGGAAGCGCTGCTTGGTATCGATCACGATCGTACCGGGCGCTTCCTTGCCATGGTAGTTCACGACCTGACGCTTGTACTTGCTGTCAAGCCGCGTTGCCTCCGACGAGAAGTTGAAGCGCGTCGTCTGTGCCTGCGCTTCTGTGACCTTGAATGCCCCTACACACAAAACCGTGCAGACAAGAGCCGCACTGATAGCCCGAATCATCTGATTACCCCTTAGCCTCCTAGCGGCGATGATATTCTGTAATGCCAGAAAACGGTTTCTGTGCAGTCAATTTTTCGTTTCCGAGAATTCCTCGTCGAGCTGCCGCTCCAGCTCGAGGATGTCTTCCGGGATCGGCATACCGAAAGCACGCATCTCGCCAAGCTTCTCCTGAAGCATCAGGTAGAGTTCATGACGATCCTGCGGCTGGTTTTCCATCTGGCTCAGCAGCATGGAAAGTTCCGCTTCCAGTCGCTCGAACATGGGACAACATCCTCCGCCGGTCAGAATACCATCGTCGCCAGTCAATACGATGACCGGCCCAAACACGCCAGCAGAGTCTATTAATCATCCGAGAAAGGCGAATGCAACGAAGCCGAGCACGATGCAGGCCACGCCAGCGATCATCACGGTGTTGAAGTTCCGGTCGATCATCTGGCGGGCGGCGGGACCGAACTGCCGGAACAGCAGGGCGACAAGGTAGAAGCGGGCGCCGCGGGTTATGGCACAGGAGATGATGAAGACTGGCAGGGCCAGTTCGGCCACGCCGCTGGCAATGGTCACCAGCTTGAAGGGGATAGGCGTGAAGCCCTTGGCAATGATGATCCAGGCGCCCCATTCCCGGATATTGGCGCGGAAATTCTCGAAGGCGGCCTGGATGCCGTAGAAGTCGATGATCGGCCGGCCGATCCAGTCATAAAGGGTCCAGCCGATGAAATAGCCGAGGAGGCCACCGGCAACGGAAGCAGCCGTGCATACGAAGGCGGCGATCCAGGCGCGCTCAGGGCGCGAGAGGACGATGGCTGCCAACACCGGATCGGGCGGAATGGGAAAGAAAGAGGCCTCGCTGAAGGAGACGATGGCAAGAGCCCAGAGTGCATAGGGCCCCTCGGCGAGCACAAGCATGCGGTCATAAAGCCTGCGCATCATGCCGATGCCCGATGCTCCTCTCCTTCAGCCGCCGTAACAAAGGGCAGCCGCTCGCTGCTTGGCCGCCCGACAGGGAAACAGGAACCGGCCGGAAAGATACCGCCTTCCGGCCGACACGCAATGTCTGTCAGTCGCGCGCTTGGGCCTTGGCGGAATCCGACGCAACGGTCGCGCGGTCATTCGCCGTATGCTCAAGGCGGCCGGCCTGCTCGCGGGGAAGATCCTCCGGATCGTCAGCCATGCCCTTCTTGAAGCTCTTGATACCCTTGGCAACGTCGCCCATCAGCTCCGAGACCTTGCCGCGTCCAAAAAGCAGGACCACGACCAAGCCCAGAATGATCCAGTGCCAAGCACTCATCGCACCCATGATCGTCTTCTCCTCGTCAGTGCCTCGCGGCGGGCCAACCTGCAGCACGGCGCCTCATCCGAGACACATCGTTGTTCTCCGGCGTCATACTCCACCGAACCATGGTGCGTATGAAGACATAAGCTCGACCTGACGCCGGCCATACCATGCCTGTCATCACCTTGCACCATCAAGAATACGGTTTCCAGCCGTAACATTCAGGTGAGGCACCTTGTCAGGCAAGCTCATTCCGCCGGGCGGGCCGCCATCAGCTGGGCCCTGAGCGGACTTGCGCGGTAGGTTCCGAGCACCCTCAGGAAATTGGTGAAGAAGCCCAGTTCTTCAAGGGCAAGACGCACGTTGCGCTCTTCCGGATGACCGATGATATCGGCGTAGAACTGGGCGACATTGAAGCTCTCGTCCACATAGGACTCGAGCTTGATCATATTGACGCCGTTGGTGGCAAATCCCCCGAGGGCCTTGTACAGCGCCGCCGGGACGTTGCGGACCTTGAAGATGAAGGTGGTGATCACCGGATCGGGCCCGAGCGGCGCATCGTCCGGCGTGGGTGAGAGCACGATGAAGCGGGTGGTGTTGTGGGCCGCGTCCTCGAACTCGGTGACCAGCGGCTGGAGGCCGTAGATCTTGGCGGCAAGGCCGGTGGCGATGGCCGCGCGGGTCGGGTCGCCGGCCTCGGCGATCTCGCGGGCGGCGCCGGCGGTGTCGGCAGAGACGACCGGCTGGAGACCGAGGGCGCGGATGTTCTTCCGGCACTGTCCGAGGGCGTGAGGATGGCTAGCCACCGTCTTCAGCGTCTCGAGGGTGGCGCCGGGGACGGCCAGCAGCTGGTGGTTAACCCTCAGAAAATGCTCGCCGACGATGTACACATCTGATTCGGGCAGCAGGTGATGGATGTCGGCCACGCGTCCGGCGATGGTGTTGTCGATGGGGATCATCGCCAGGTCGGCGCTGCCATCAGCCAGGGCGGCGAAAGCGTCGGGAAAGCTTTCGCAGGCAATCGCCTCGTCATCGGGGAACATTTGGGTACAGGCGATGTGGGAGTTGGCCCCAGGCTCACCCTGATAGACAATTTTGCGTTTGGACAAGATTACATCACCGGCAAGGAAGTCCGGCACCTGTGCGGGCCGGCCATGTGTTTCAGGCCCGAGTGGCCGCGATGACCGATCGAGCGCGCTCCAGATCGGCGGGAGTATCGACACCGAAGGGGCTCGAGTCAACGAGCGCCACGTCGATGCGCATGCCGGCATCGAGGGCGCGGAGCTGCTCGAGGCGATGCTCACGCTCGGACGGAGACTCGGGCAGGCTCACGAATCGCTCAAGCGCCTCGCGACGATAGGCATAGATGCCGATATGGTGCAGATAAGGCGGCGGCGCGCCCGCGGGCATGCGACGGACAAAGCCAGTCGCCCGGGCGGTGGTGGCGCCGGACGGCAGATCGGCCACGGCCTTCACGACAGATTCACTGTCCTCTTCCTCCACGGAGCAGGTGAAGGCGACTGGCGTTCCGATATCAACGGCAGGATCGGCAAGGGGACGAATGGCGGCGCGGATAATCTCGGGCGCAACCGTCGGCAGATCACCCTGGAGGTTGACGACATAGTCGATCCGTCCCTCGGGATCGGCGATCCTCAGGGCGGCAAACACGCGGTCAGAGCCGCTGGGCAGGTCCGGATCGGTCATGACGGCGTGGCCGCCGGCTGCCTCGACGGCACGAGCAATTTCCTCATCCGCGCAGGCCACAATGACCGGGCCAAGCGCCGCCTCTTGCGCACGATGCAGCACATGGACAATCATCGGCGTGCCGCAGATATCTGCAAGGGGCTTGCCAGGCAGCCGCGTTGAGGCCATACGAGCCGGAATGACAACGAGGGTATTTCCTGATGAGGGGAGTGCCATCGGTGGCCCTGAACATGTTAATGAATCAGCGCGGCATATGTGCGCATGGCGTCATCCATGTTGCAAGGGAAAGACGAACGAATTAGGGTCCGCTCCGCGCGCGGAAACGCCTTCCGTGGTGCGGGAACATTTAGGCGGCTTGAAAAATGGTACTTAGGCCATATGGCAGCGGAGAGAGGGCGCACTGCATATGATGGATTCATTTGAATTCAACAAGATCGCTGGAGCGATTCTCTTCACACTCCTCGTCGCGCTCGGTCTCAGCATGCTTGCCGAGTTGGTTTATCACCCCCACAAGCCCGAGAAGCCCGGCTTCTCGATCGCGGTTCCGGAGTCCGGTACGGCCGTCGCTGATGGCGGTGATGCCGGCGGTGCCGCCGTTCCGCTCGCAGAGCTGCTGCAGAAGGCCAGCGCCGAGAAGGGTGAGGCACAGGCAAAGAAGTGCGCAGCCTGCCATACCTTCGACAAGGGCGGCGCAAACAAGATTGGCCCGAACCTGTATAACATCATCGGCGAGAAGGTCGCGGATCCGGCCACCGGCTTTGCATTCTCTGCCGGCATGCAGGAGAAGGGCAAGGAGATCGGCAACTGGGACTACGAGTCGCTGTTCGAGTTCATCGGCGCGCCGGCCAAGTATGTCCCGGGCACCAAGATGAGCTTCGCCGGCATCAAGAAGCCGGAAGAACGCGCCGACCTGCTGGCCTATCTCCGCACGGTCAACGACAACCCGCCGCCGCTGCCTGAGGCTCCGGCCCAGGACGCCGCTCCGACCGAAGGCGAGACGCCGGCCGAAGGCGCCGCTCCCGCCGGCACCGAGCAGGGCGCCCAGCCCGCCGGCGAGACACCGGCCGAGCAGCCCGCGGCCACCGAGCAGCCGGCCGAGGGCGAGAAGCCCGCAGAAGGCGCCGCTCCGGCGCAGAGCGAACAGCCGGCCACCAATGAGCAGCCGGCTTCCGGCGAGCAGCAGCCCGCTCCCGCCCAGAGTGAGCAGCCGGCCGCTCCCACCCAGTCCGAGCAGCCTGCCGCCCCGACGGAGCAGGCTCCGGAAGAGCCCAAGACGGAGACCCAGGGGGGGCTTAGTACCGAGCCCTCTGCTGCCGGGAAATCGGCAGCGTTCTTCGATGCGGGAGACGCTGTGATCGAGCCGGCCGGGGATACCAACCCGGCCGTTGCCGTTTCTGGGACCGAGGATTCGGCTGAGGTCATTGCCCTGATCGCCGCGGGCGATCCGGCCAAGGGGCAGTCTCAGGCCAAGAAGTGCATCGCCTGCCATACGTTCGAAAAGGGCGGCGCCAACAAGATCGGTCCGAACCTCTACGGGATCGTGGGCGAGGAAATTGCCTCCGAGTCACGCAACTATGCGTTCTCCAAGGCCATGCAGACCAAGGGCAAGGAACTGGGACGCTGGACCTATACCAACCTGATGAACTACATCGAGAAGCCGGCCGCCGTGGTGCCGGGCACCAAGATGAGCTTCGTCGGCATCAAGAAGCCTGCCGACAGGGCGGATCTCATCGCCTATCTGCGCACGCTGGCGGATGAGCCGGCACCGCTGCCGCAATAACGACCCGAAGATTGCAGAAATTTAACGCCGGCAGACCTTCCGCCGGCGTTTTTATTTGTGGCATAGAATCTTACCTGGAATATGCAATCCAATGGAGTAACTGAGGCATGGACATCACGCGGCGCGGCGCACTCGGACTGCTAGGCGCAACAACAGGCTGGGTTTTCCTGCTGCCGAGCGTGAGTCGCAAGACGGCCCTTGCCCAGGATGCGGACGGATGGCGGCACGGCACGTCGCTTTTCGGCGACCTCAAATACGCGCCGGGTTTCAAGCATTTCGATTATGTCAATCCGGACGCTCCCAAGGGCGGCAGGGTCAGGCTCGGCGCCATCGGCGGCTTCGATAGCCTCAATCCCTATACCTACAAGGGACGGCCCGCCGGCCTGATGGGCCTCACCATCGATACGCTCACCACGCCGTCCTACGACGAGCCGAGCGCAGCCTATGGCCTGATCGCCGAGGCGGTGAAATTCCCGGACGATTATTCCCAGGTCACCTACCGGCTACGGCCGGAAGCGCGCTTCCATGACGGCACGCCGATCACGCCCGAGGACGTGATCTTCAGCATGGAGATGCTGAAGAAGGTCGATCCGGCCTATGCCGGCTACTACCGCAACGTGGTGCGCGGGGAGAAGACCGGCGACCACGAGGTCACCTTCCATTTCGACGAGAAGGGCAACAGGGAGCTTCCCAACATCACCGGCCAGTTGCCGGTGCTGCCCAAGCACTGGTGGGAAGGCAAGGATGCCTCCGGCAAGCCGAGGGATCTCGGCGCCACGACCCTGGAAGCGCCGCTCGGCAGCGGGCCCTACCGGGTCGACAAGGTCTATCCGGGCCGGTCGATCACCTTCAAGCGGGTCGAGGACTACTGGGCCAAGGATCTGCCGGTGAATATCGGCAAGCACAATTTCGACGAGGTCGTGCTCGAATATTTCCTCGATCCGACCGTGGCGCTGGAAGCCTTCAAGGGCGACCAGTTCGACTGGCGGGTGGAGAACTCGGCCCGGGCCTGGGCTACGGCCTATGATACGCCGGCGGTGAAGCGCGGGGACATCGTCCGCGAGGAATTCACCTTTGATGAGCCGGCAGGCATGCAGGCCTTCGCCTTCAACCTGCGGCGCGACAAGTTCAGCGATCCCCGGGTCCGGCGGGCCTTCAACCTCGCCTTCGACTTCGAATGGGCCAACAAGACGCTGTTCTACGGGCTGTACAAGCGGCTCGACAGCTACTTCGCCAATTCGGAACTGGCGGCAACCGGCCTGCCGGAGGGCCGCGAGCTCGAACTGCTCGAAGGCTTGCGCGACCAGATCCCGCCGGAGGTCTTCACCACGCCCTATACCAATCCGGTCAATGACAAACCGGGGGCCCAGCGCGAGCATCTGCGCCAGGCCATGGAGCTGCTCAGGGAAGCCGGTTGGGAAATCGACAAGGGCGTGCTCAGGAACAAGGCCGGCGAGGCAATGACGGTCGAGTTCCTCATCGCCGATCCCAATTTCGAACGGGTGGTGCTGCCCTATGTCCAGGCGCTGAAGCGGCTGGGGATCCAGGCTTCGGTGCGGACGGTCGACACCTCGCAGTACAAGTCGCGGGTCGACAATTTCGACTTCGACATCATCACCCATCGCTGGGGCCAGTCCCTGTCGCCGGGCAATGAGCAGCGCGACTTCTGGGGCAGCGAGGCGGCGGACCAGTCGGGCAGCCAGAATGTGGTCGGGATCAAGAATCCGGCGATCGATGCGCTGATCAACAAGGTGATCTATGCCGAGAGCCGCGAGGATCTGGTGGCCGCCACGCGAGCGCTCGACCGGGTGCTGCTGTGGAACCACTATGTGGTGCCGCAATGGTATTCGCCCAGCGATCGCACGGCGCGGTGGAACCGCTTCGGTCACCCGGAAATGATGCCGAAATACCAGGTCGGGTTCCCGACCATCTGGTGGTACGATCCGGAAAAGGCTGCCACGATCAAGAAGCAGGGGTGAGAGCGATGGCCCTCCAGCTGACACGTCGATCGCTCCTGCCCCTTATGGCAGGGCTCATGCTGGTATCGGCGGCAGCCGGAGGCGCCGAGAGCGCCGAACGCCGACACGGCCTGTCGGCCTTCGGGGATCTCAAGTACGGGCCGGATTTCCAGCATTTTGAGTATGTCAATCCGGACGCACCAAAGGGCGGTCAGCTTTCGCGTATCGGCACGGCGGCGGTCAACACGTTCAACAGCCTCAATCCGTTCATCCTGCGCGGGGATGCAGCGCAGGGCATGGATCTCGTCTTCGACTCGCTGATGGTGCGGGCTCAGGACGAGCCGGATGCCATGTACGGTCTGGTGGCGGAGTCGGTGGAAATCAGCGATGACGGACTGGCGGCTACCTTCTTCCTGCGACCGGAGGCAAAGTTCGCCGACGGCAGCCCGATCACCGCAGAAGACGTGGTCTTCACCTTCGACAGCCTGAAGAACAAGGGAGCGCCGGGCTATCGCATCGCGCTGGCCGATGTGGTTTCGGCGGAAGCGCAGGGGCCGCACCAGGTGCGCTTCACCTTCCAGGACGAAAACAAGCGCGATCTGCCGATGACGGTGGCAGGGTTGCCGATCCTGTCGAAGGCCTATTACGCCACACGGAAGTTCGAGGAAACGACGCTCGAGCCGCCCCTCGGCTCTGGCCCCTACAAGGTCGGACCCTTCAAGCAGGGCGCCCATATCACCTATGAGCGACGCCCGGACTACTGGGCGAAGGATCTGCCGGTGAACCGGGGGCGGTTCAATTTTGACCGGATAAGGTTCGAGTATTTCCGCGACCGGACGGCGGAACTCGAGGCGCTGAAGGCGCGGGCCTATCTGCTGCGGGAGGAATTCACCGCGCGGGACTGGGCGACCCAGTACGACACCCCCGCGGTGCGCAACGGCCAGATGAAGCGGGAGGAGATCGCCAATCATCTGCCGTCGGGCGCCCAGGGGTTCTTCTTCAACATGCGGCGCGACAAGTTCAAGGATCCGCGGGTGCGGCAGGCCCTGGGGCTCGCCTTCGATTTCGAGTGGATGAACAAGAACCTGTTCTATGGCGCCTATAGCCGCACCAACTCGGTGTTCGAGAACTCGGAGCTCAAGGCGAGCGGCAAGCCAAGCCCGGCGGAGCTTGCGCTGCTCGAGCCCTTGAAGGCGCATATTCCGGATGCAGCCTTCGGGGAGCCCGTGACCGCGGCGGTCAGCAATGGCTCAGGGCAGGACCGGAAGCTGCTGCGCGAAGCGGCTACGCTGCTGGACGAGGCCGGATGGACGGTGAAGAATGGCGTGCGCGTCAATGACAGAGGTGAGCGGTTCGAGATCGAATTCCTCATGTTCGAGCCGACCTTCGAGCGGGTGATCGCGCCATATATCCGCAACCTCAAGCTGCTCGGGATCAACGCCCGGATGCGGATGGTGGACAGTGCGCAATACCAGGAGCGGCTCAAGAACTACGATTATGACGTGGTAAGCGCGCGCTTCGTCCTCGGGCTCACGCCGGGGCCTGCGATCAAGGCGCTGTTCGGGTCGGAGGCGGCAGACTCACCGGGCAGTTTCAACCTGGCCGGGCTCAAGAATCCGGCGGTTGACGCGCTGATGGACAAGATCATCCAGGCGAAGAGCCGCGACGAGCTGGTGACCGCCGCGCGAGCACTCGACCGGGTGCTGCGGGCGGAATATTTCTGGGTGCCGCAATGGTACAGCGCCAAGAACCGGCTGGCCTACTGGGACGTCTTCGGGCGGCCCGACACCATGGCAAAATACGACCTCGGCATAGAGGAAACCTGGTGGTGGGACCAGGAAAAGGCTGCCAAGCTGGGCTTCAAGTGAGCTGTAGGGGGAAATGGCCAATTACATTCTGAGACGCCTGGCGCTGATCGTGCCGACCCTGCTGGGGATCATGCTGATCAGCTTCATCATCGTGCAGTTCGCACCGGGCGGACCGGTGGAGCAGGTGCTGGCGCAGATTTCGGGCACGGATGTGGGGGCGACCGCGCGGATCGGTGGCGGTGGCAGCGATACCCTGGGCGGCGGGCAGAGCGCGGCCGCAGGCCAAGCAGGTGTCGGCGGCAAGTATCGTGGGGCTCAGGGGCTCGACCCCAAGTTCATCGCGGAGCTCGAGAAACAGTTCGGCTTCGACAAGCCGGCGCATGAGCGCTTCCTGCTGATGATCAAGAACTATGCGACGTTCAATTTCGGCAACAGCTATTTCCGCGATGTGTCGGTGGTCGACCTGATCATCGAGAAGATGCCGGTGTCGATCTCGCTCGGCCTGTGGATGACGCTGATCTCCTATGCGATCTCGGTGCCGCTGGGCATCGCCAAGGCGATGAAGGACGGCTCGAGCTTCGACATCTGGACCAGCGGGGTGATCATCATCGGCTATGCAATCCCGAGCTTCCTGTTCGCCGTGCTGCTGATCGTGCTTTTCGCCGGCGGCTCGTTCCTCGACTGGTTTCCCTTGCGCGGGCTTGTTTCCGACAACTGGGACCAACTGCCGTGGTACCAGAAGATCACCGACTATTTCTGGCACCTGGTGCTGCCGATCACGTCGATGACGGTGGGGGCCTTCGCCACGACGACGCTGCTCACCAAGAACTCGTTTCTGGATGAGATCCGCAAGCAATATGTGATGACGGCGCGGGCCAAGGGACTGACCGAGCGGCAGGTGCTCTACGGACACGTGTTCCGCAACGCCATGCTGATCCTGATCGCCGGTTTCCCGGGGGCGTTCATCGGCGCCTTCTTCACCGGCTCGCTGCTGATCGAGACGATCTTCTCCCTCGACGGGCTGGGGCTGCTTTCCTACGAGTCGGTCATCAACCGCGACTATCCGGTGGTCTTCGGCACGCTGTACATCTTCGGCCTGCTCGGGCTGCTGATCGGTCTGCTGAGCGACCTCACCTATACCTGGGTTGATCCGCGCATCGATTTCGAGTCGAGGGGGAACTGAAGTGGCTGTCATCGACCCCAAGGCCATGCCGGGCCAGGACGACCTTTCCGCCGGCGCCCGTCAGGCGGTGCATGCCGCACCGCCGCGCAAGGGCTTCCTCTCGCCAATCAACCAGCGCCGGCTCGACAATTTCCGGGCCAACCGGCGCGGCTTCTGGTCCCTGTGGATCTTCCTCATCCTGTTCGTCCTCAGCCTGTTCGCGGAGGTCATCGCCAATGACCGGCCGCTGATGATCAAGTACGAGGGGCACTATTATTTTCCGATCGTGCAGGATCTCCCGGAAAGCACCTTCGGCGGGTTCCTGCCGCAGACGGATTACCGCGACCCGTTCATCCAGGAAGAGATCCGGGCCAAGGGCTGGATGATCTGGCCGCCCATCCGCTACAGCTACCGGACAATCAATCTCGAGCTGCCGGTGCCGGCGCCGTCACGGCCCTTCTGGCTGATGTCGCCAGAGGAGCGATGCGCGGCCTATCCGCTGGGGCAGGATGATCCGAACTGCGTGCTCGGCAACCTGAACTGGCTCGGCACCGACGACCAGGGCCGCGACGTGGTGGCACGCCTCATCTACGGCTTCCGGATCTCGGTGCTGTTCGGGGTGACGCTCACCATCTTCTCCTCGATCGTCGGCGTGGCGGCCGGTGCGGTGCAGGGCTATTTCGGCGGCTGGACCGACCTCATCTTCCAGCGGATCATCGAGATCTGGAGCGCGATCCCGACACTCTACCTGCTGATCATCATTGCGGCGGTGATCGAGCCGAATTTCTGGGTGCTGCTGGGGATCATGCTCCTGTTCTCATGGGTCGCGCTGGTGGGGGTGGTGCGCGCCGAATTCCTGCGCGGCCGCAATCTCGAATTCGTGATGGCGGCGCGGGCCATGGGGCACTCTGACCTGGTCATCATGTGGCGGCACATCCTGCCGAACGCGATGGTGGCGACGCTGACCTTCATGCCCTTCATCCTCAACGGGTCGATCACTACGCTGACTTCGCTCGACTTCCTGGGGCTCGGCCTGCCGCCGGGGTCGCCGTCGCTGGGCGAGCTGCTGGCGCAGGGCAAGTCCAATCTGCAGGCGCCATGGCTCGGCATCTCGGGGTTCGTGGTCATCGCGCTGATGCTGAGCCTGCTGATCTTTGTGGGCGAAGCGGTGCGCGACGCCTTCGATCCGCGCAAGACCTTCCGCTGAGCGGGGTGTGACGATGGCTACAGTCGGCAATAACGACAGTGTGACCGAGGCGAAGGACGGCAAGAAGCCGCTGCTCGAGGTCGAGGACCTTTCGGTCGCCTTTACCCAGGGCGGTGTGACGACTCTGGCGGTCGACCGGGTGTCGTTCGCGATCAGGCCAGGGGAGACGCTGGCGCTGGTGGGGGAGTCGGGCTCGGGCAAGAGCGTGAGCGCCCTGTCGATCATGAAGCTCCTCCATTATCCGGCAGCGAGCCATCCTTCCGGGCGGATCCGCTTCCAGGACGTGGACACGCTCACGGCGGATGACCGCACCCTGCGGGGCATTCGCGGCAATGAGATCGGCATCGTGTTCCAGGAGCCGATGACCTCGCTCAATCCCCTGCACACGATCGAGGATCAGGTGGGGGAGGTGCTCAAGCTGCATCAGGGCATGAGCGATACACGCGCCCGGGAACGGGTGCTCGAACTGCTGACGATGGTCGGCATTCCCGAGCCCGAGACCCGGATGCAGTCCTATCCGCACCAGCTGTCTGGCGGGCAGCGGCAGCGCGTGATGATCGCCATGGCGCTGGCCAACAATCCGAAGCTGCTGATTGCGGACGAGCCGACGACGGCGCTGGACGTTACCATCCAGGCGCAGATCCTCAAGCTGCTCAAGGAACTCCAGCAGGATACCGGCATGGCGATGCTGCTGATTACCCATGATCTCGGCATCGTGCGGAAGATGGCCGACCGGGTCTGCGTCATGACCCGGGGCAAGATCGTGGAGACGGGGACGGTCCAAGAGATCTTCGAGGCGCCAAAGCATCCCTATACCCAGCGACTGCTTGCCGCCGAGCCCAAGGGCGAGCCGCCGCCGGCTGATCCTTCCGCGCCGGTGGTGATGGAGGCTGACAATCTCCGGATCTGGTTCCCGATCAAGCGCGGCCTGTTCAAGCGCACGGTGGGCCATATCAAGGCGGTGGACGGCGTCTCGATCAAGGTCAGGCAGGGGCAGACGGTGGGCGTCGTGGGCGAGTCCGGCTCGGGCAAGACCACGCTGGGGCTCGCCATGCTGCGGCTCATCCAGTCCGAGGGACGCATTGCCTATCTCGGGCGGCCAATCGACAAGGCAACCAAGCAGGAGCTCAGGCCCCTGCGCAAGGAGCTGCAGATCGTCTTTCAGGATCCCTATGGGTCACTCAGCCCGCGCATGCCGGTGAGCGACATCGTGGCGGAAGGACTGATGGTGCAGGACAAGACCCTGTCCCTGGACGAGCGGCGCCAGCGGGTTGCCATCGCGCTGGAGGAGGTCGGGCTCGATCCGGCGGTGATGGACCGCTATCCGCATGAGTTCTCTGGCGGACAGCGGCAGCGAATCGCCATTGCCCGGGCCATGGCCCTGCAGCCGCGCTTCGTGCTGCTGGACGAGCCGACCAGCGCGCTGGACATGTCCGTACAAGCGCAGATCGTCGACCTGCTGCGGGAGCTGCAGGCGCGGCACGGGCTCGCCTACATGTTCATTAGCCACGATCTCAAGGTGGTGCGGGCGCTCGCCAATGACGTGCTGGTCATGAAAGGGGGCAGGGTTGTAGAAGCAGGGCCCACATCGGAGATTTTCAAGAACCCGAAGACCGACTATACGCGCGCATTGATCAGTGCCGCCTTCAATCTCGAAACCATCGGCGCTTCCTGACCTTTTCTGACCAGCGATCCGGAGAAAGTATCCATGGCCATACTGTTCATCTTCACGGGGTGGGATCCCGAACCCTGGAAAAAGGCTGTTGCGAAACTGGCCCCGGAACGGGACGTCCGCTGGTGGCCGGAAGTGGGGGATCCCAAGGACATCGAGTATGCGCTGGTGTGGAAGCCGCCACACGGGGCCTTGCAGAACATGCCGAACCTGAAGGCGATCATGTCCATGGGCGCGGGCGTCGATTTCCTGATGGACGACCCGACGCTGCCGAATGTGCCGCTCGGCCGGATCATCGATCCGAACCTCACCATGCGGATGACGGAGTATGTGGTGCTGCATGTGCTGCTGCATCACCGGCAGCAGATCGAGCTGCTGGAGGCCCAGCGGAAGGGCGTTTGGCACAAGTCGCTGATCCAGCCCGCCGCCTGCGACGTGCGCGTGGGGGTCATGGGCCTCGGCGTGCTGGGCAGCGATGCCGTCGAGAAACTGCGCTCGCTGGGCTTCCAGGTGGCGGGATGGAGCCGCTCGCCGAAGCAGATCGAGGGGGTCGAGTGCTTCGCCGGACCGGAGGGGTTCAAGCCCTTCCTCAATCGCACGGACATCCTGGTCTGCCTGATGCCGCATACGCCGGAGACGCACGGCCTCATGAACGCGGCGGCGTTCAGGGAACTCGCGCGCGACGGTCATCTCAAGGGGCCGGCCTTCATCAATGCCGGTCGCGGCAAGATCCAGGTGGAGAAGGATATCCTCGCGGCGCTCGACAATGGCGATCTCTACAGCGCGAGCCTCGACGTGTTCGAGGAGGAGCCGCTGAGCCCCGACAGCCCGCTGTGGAGGCATCCGCGGGTGATCATCACGCCGCATAATGCCAGCGACTCCGAGCCGGAGGCAGTGACGAAGAACATCCTGGCGCAGATCGACACGTTCGAGCGCACCGGCAAGCTGACGCATGCCGTCGACCTCAAGCGCGGTTACTGATCGCCTTCGATTTCGGGAAAAGGGGAGTGGGATCCTGCCCCGCATGGCAGCAGGATCCCCTGCCCAACCGCAATACATGACCGGGGGCGGCTGACATATTGCGATTGAGCAATGAAAGAACGCGGTTGTGCAAAATGCGTTCCGCCCCACACGGAATTTTTTCCGGCTGACAGGAGAATGGCCATCGCAAAGATGCAGCACCCTGATCCATCACCGGAATTGGACACCTGAAAAAATAGTCAGCATGATGAATGTCGGCGGGTGCGGAAGTGACCCCCCTCTACGCAAGGCCTCCTTCGTAGCGCTTTCGCAGGAACCCGCCCCGTGGCCGATGACTCCAACGCGCCCAATGCGTATCGGTCACCCTGGAAGCCCCGTCTCCTCCCCGGCGGGGTTTTCCTTTTAGGAACCCGTGTGGTCCATGGCTGGTTGTCTGCGAAAAGGCCGTTTGCATGACGAGGCGGCTTCGGCTACGCAATTATGACGAAATGTCCGCGTAGCACGGGATCAGGAGCCGCTTTGGGGGCGTAGCCGTCCCAACAGCCAGAGGAATGCTAATGTCACGTCCGATCGTTCGCCGATTCATGCTTGCTGCGGCATTGGGCTTTGCGGGCCTGACGGTTGCCGTGCCGGTCTCGGCCCAGACCATCTATGACGCCAATGTGGAGAGCAAGCTCGACCTTTCCCCCCAGCAGCGGGCGGAAGTGCGGTCGATCACGCAGAAGAGCCGCGCGGATATGATGGCGGTGTTCAAGCAGTTCGGAATCGACCCGAATGCCAAGCCGGATTTCGACAAGCTGATGCAGGCCTCAGGCCCGCTCCAGGCAATTGGCCGCAAGGAGCGGCAGGCCATGTCCAAGATCCTGTCGCCGGACCAGCTCAAGCAGTATGACAAGATCGTCGCCGAGACCCGGACGCGGGTGCGTATGGCGGCGCAGAAGAAATAGGCAGTTGTCCCTGCGCAGAGGCTGCAGTTTGCGTTTGACATGATAAAGCCCCGGTCCGAGCTCGGACCGGGGCTTTTCATTGCCGCATGGTCGGCGATGGGCAGCGGCGGGCGCTGCGGGCCGCAGGCGGCGCGATCAGCGCCCCATGACCAGGGCGCGGTCCGGGAAGCACGTCTCGCGCATGCCGTTGCGGTTCTGCCAGATGCCCACGGCGATGCGGCTCTTGAAGCCGATGAGGCCGTCGGGCTTGCCGACATCCAGGCCAGCGGCCATCAGCCGGTCCTGCAAGCGGCGGACATCCTGGCGGGTGAAGCCAGAGATCTCAGCCCAAGGCGTCACCATCGGGCGGCCTTTACGATAACGGTCGGCAAGATGGCCGATGAACAGGGCGTAGAGGTCGGACTCGTTGTAGTGCTTCAGGACGTAGAAGTTCTCTGAGACGATGAAGGCAGGGCCGAGGCGGCCGGCCGGGGCCATGAGAAAGGTCTGGCGCGGGAAGTTCGGCAGGGGACGGCCGTCGATCTGCCTGATGCCGGCGGCGTTCCAGGCCGAGACCGGGCGGCCCTGGAGCGGCCCTTCCTCGGTGCAGGAGACGCGCTCGGGCAGAGCGATCTCGACGCCCCAAGGGCTGTCAGGTACCCAGCCGTGCTGCCTCAGATAGTTGGCGATCGAGGCCAGCGTGTCGGGCACGGATGTCCAGATATTGCGGTGGCCGTCGCCATCGAAATCAACCGCATAGCGCAGATATTTCGACGGCATGAACTGTGGCTGGCCCAGGGCGCCGGCCCAGGAACTCTTCATGGCGTTATGGGTGATGTGCTCCTCCTCGAGGATCCGCAGGGCGGCGATCAGCTCGGCATGGAAGAGAGGCTTGCGCCGGCCCATGAAGGCGGCGGTGGCCAGGGTGCGGATCGCATCATGCGGGATTTTCACCTGGCCGTAATGCGACTCGCGGCCCCAAATGGCAACGATGATCTCGCGCGGGACGCCGTACTGCTTCTCGATGCGGTCGAGAGTCTTCGACCATTTCTGCAGGAGGGCGCGGCCGTCCTTCTCGAGCGTAGCCAGGCGTTTCTCGGAAAAATACTTGCCGGGGCTCGAGAATTCGGCCTGGGTCTGGGGCTGCGGCCTGTCGGGCCTGGCGCCGGGCGGCGAGAGCTCGGGCATCGACCAGTCGAGGGTAACGCCGTCAAAGGCGCGGCGGAAGGTGCGCTCGGAAACGCCAGCGCGGGCAGCCTCGGGCCACAGGGTCTTGTCCAGCCATTGCCGGAACTGGCGCTCGACCGCCTCGCGGTTCACGCCGCTCTGGGCCTGAAGCGGTGCCGAGGTGAGGAGGATGGCTAAACCCAAGCCCAGCACAAGAGCGCCGAGGCACCGGGTGAGGATGGCATATGGCAAATTCGTCATGGCTTCCTATGTAACCCGGCAGGGCCCGCCATGCACCAGCCTTGTTGACGTGCCGCCAGTACCGGTCCGGAAGCGACGGGGCGGATGCCGCCAGCGCGATCAGACCGGGCGAGAGGTCTCTCCTGCAGCTGAGGCCATCACCCCCGGGACGAGGGGCTGCGGCGGGCCGTGTTCTTGCCTAGCCAACTGAATGACTGCAAATATTTCAACTGGCTGACTGCAACATAGGGACATCTGATGAGTTCTGCCGACCCCTACAAGATCCTCGGGGTAGGCCGCGATGCTTCTGAAAAGGACATCCAAAAAGCCTATCGGGCCTTGGCCAAGAAACATCATCCGGATCTCAATCCGGGGGACGCCGACGCCGAGCGCCGGTTCAAGGAGATTTCCGCCGCCTATGACCTGCTGAGCGATCCGGAAAAGCGCGCCCGCTACGACCGCGGCGAGATCGATGCCAGTGGCAATGAGACGGGCCCGCGCTACGAACGGCGCTATTACCGGGAATATGCGGGCGGTCCGGGCAATGCCTATGAGAATACCGGCGGCTACGCCGATTTCGTCGACCTCGATGACATTCTCGCCGATCTGTTCGGGCGGCAGGGCGGCGGACAGGGACGTGCGCGTTCAGCCAACCTAAGGGGGGCGGATGTGCGCTACCACCTGGAGGTCGACTTCCTCGACGCGGTGAATGGCGGACGCAAGCGGCTGTCGCTGCCGGACGGCTCCACCATTGACGTGAGCATTCCCGCAGGGACACGGGACGGACAGATCCTGAGGCTCAGCGGCAAGGGCATGCCGGGCGTCGGGCAGGGCAGGCCGGGCGATGCGCTGGTCGAGATCTCGGTCAGGCCGCATCCGTTCTTCGTGCGCGATGGCGACGACATCCGGGTGGAGATTCCGATCACGGTGCGCGAGGCGGTGCTCGGCGGCAAGGTGAAGGTTCCCACGCCTTCCGGCATGGTGACGGTGACCGTGCCGAAATGGTCCAATAGCGGCACGACCCTGCGGCTCAAGGGCAAGGGAGTCAAGCGGCGCGATGGCACGGCGGGCGACCAGTATGTGTCGCTCAAGGTGGTGCTGCCGCAGGAACCGGATCCCCAGCTTGAGGCCTTCATGCAAGGATGGACGGAGAAGGGAAATCCAAGGACGGGGCTGGAGGTGTAAATGCTGACCGTCAAGGAATTCAGGATGCGGGCCCGGATCGATGACGTGGTGCTCGAGCGCTGGGTCAGCGAGGGGTGGCTGTCACCGGTGGAGAATGACGGCGAGACGGTGTTCACCGAGGTGGATGTTGCCAGGGTGCAGCTCATTCACGATCTCCAGCATGATCTGGGGGTGAACGAGGAAGGGGTCGGGGTGATCCTCGACCTGCTCGATCAGCTGCACGGGCTAAGGGCGCGCATGAGCGAGATGATGTCGGTGCTGCAGCTTCTGCCGCGGGAGGTGCGCGCGAAGCTTGTCGAGGATGCCAATCGTATGCGAAAGCAGGCGTCTACCATCCCGTCAGCCGATCAGAAAGCGCCGTAATGTCTGAACCAACCCTGCGCGCCGCCATCCTGCCCGTTACGGGCTTCCAGCAGAACTGCACCCTGCTCTGGTGCTCCGAGACCAATGAGGGCGTCGTGTTCGATCCGGGCGGGGATGTGCCGATGATCGAGCAGGCGATCAAGGAGACGGGCATCGACGTAAAGCAGATCGTGCTCACCCACGGCCATATCGACCATGCCGGTGGGGCGGACGAGCTGCGGGAAAAGCTGGGCGTCAAGGTCGTGGGGCCGCACGAGGATGACCGGTTCCTCCTGGATATGCTCGAGCAGACGGGCCGCGGCTATGGGCTGTTCGGCGCGCGCAATCTAGTGCCTGACCAGTGGCTGAACGAGGGCGACGAGCTGAAGGTGGGCAAGCAGGTCTTCGAGATCAGGCATTGTCCTGGCCATTCGCCCGGGAGCCTGGTCTATATCAACCACGCTCACCGCTTCGCCATGGTGGGGGACGTGCTGTTTGCCGGATCAGTGGGGCGGACGGATCTGCCGGGCGGCAATCACGAGGCGCTGCTCAATTCGATCCGCACCAAGCTCCTGCCGCTCGCTGATGACTACAGCTTCGTCTGCGGCCATGGCCCGGCCAGCACGATCGGGCACGAGCGGGCGACCAATCCGTTTCTGCGCTGACGCGTCTCAGGGAACCGGCAGGCTTACGGGGCTGCCGGTTTCTTGCGCGCGGGGACCGGCGCTTCGTCGCATTCGGGCTTCGGAGTCAGGTCCGGCGGGTCACTGGCGGGGAAGCTTTCGTCAAGCGCCTCGTCCAGATCAGCGTCCTTCTCCTTCTTGGTCTTCGGGGTACAGTCCATCGAATTCCCTCCGGTCATGTCCGTTACCTCCATGTTACAGGGTAAACGGCAGGGATGCCCCTTTGTTCCCTAGAGCCGGGGGGTCTCGTCGGGCTGGCCGAAATGGTCGAAATAGCGGCTGTTGATGGCGGAGACGGGCAGGATGATCAGCACGTCGACGGTATTGAACTGATAGTCCACATAGGCACCGTCGCCAATGAAGGCGCCCAGCCGCAGGTAGCCCTTCAGCAGCGGGGGCAGCATGCGGAGGGCCTGGCGCTCGTCCATCACGTCTTCCTCGGTGAAGGGCACGAAATAGCCGCGGTCGGGATGGGCGCTGATCGACCATTCGTCCGGGGCACGGAAATTTGCGCGCAGGAACTGTAGCGGCCGCCTGAGGGAGTTCAGATCGGTGCCCTCGAAGCTCGCACAGCCGAACATCACGTCGATGCGGTGCAGGCGGACATAGTTCCAGATGCCCTGCCAGAGGAGCTCCACCACCGGGCGGGTGCGGTAGGATTTCAGCACGCAGGACCGGCCGAGCTCGAGGAAGCGCAGGTCGGGCCGGGCCGAGATCAGCGAGGCGATGTCGAACTCGCCCTGGGAGTAGAAGCCCAAGGTTTTCTCCGCCACCTCCTGGCGCAGTAGCCGATAGGTGCCGACTACCTCGCCGCCATCCACGAGGATTGCATCCTCACCGGCCTCCTCGGCAGGGGCGAGGACCAGAAGATGATCGCAGATGGCGTCAAAGGCATCGCTGTCGCGGCCGGCGAGGCGGATTTCGGGGGATGCGGCCAGGCCCCGCTCCTCGTAGAAAACGCGGTAGCGCAGGGTCTGGGCGGCCGCGAGCTCCTGCTGGCTCTCGCTCAGGCGGACGACCAGCTTGCCCTTGCGGCCGAGGAAGTTGCCGGCCGGCAAGATGTCATCACCCCAGGCGGGAAGAGAGGCCTTCCAATCGAAGCTGTCAGTCGTCATGGTCAACGCGCCCCCTGTTCGGTGTCGCGGCGGCCGGCAGCGTCCGCCTGTTTGTTCCAGCCTCTCATAAATCAGGCAAGGATCACAGGGACAAGGCCGAAACGGGGTTTTCTCGGGTTACAGAGTATTTGTGCAGCACAGCTTGCCAGGACAAGGTGTGGGGCGCACGGTCCAGAGCATCCGATGGGCGGGCAAAACGGATCGCGCGTTGCCCGCAGGCCGTGGCCATTCGGCCATGAGCCGCAGTGAGGCTGCGGTGATCGGACCTTAGGCGGGCGATGCGGGCTCGCGGACGATCTGCTGCATGACCTGCTCGAGCTCGACGACCCGGAAGGGCTTAGGCAGGAAGCCGTCCATTCCCGCTTCGAGGCAGGCATAGCGGTCATCCTGCATGGCATTGGCGGTGAGCGCGATAATGGGCAGGCGCCGGCCGTCATCGGCGCGGATCTCGGATGCGCGCACGCGACGGGTAACCTCGAGCCCATCCATGTCGGGCATCTGAACGTCCATGAGGACGAGGTCGAGGGCTTCCGCGTCGTTGCCGCGCAAGCTCTCGATTTCGGCCAGGGCGGAGGCGCCGGTGGTGACATGGCGGACATGATGGCCGAGGCGCTGCAGGAGGGTCTTGGTGAGCAGGGCGTTGACCAGGTTGTCCTCGACCAGGAGGATGCGCAGGGGCTGCTGGGTGGCGGGCGGTTCGACCTTCAGGGCGCGAGCAGCGTTTGCGCCTCCGGGCAAGTCGCCCGAGCCGAGCCAGCGGTACAGGGAACTGAGGCGCAGGGGCTTCACCATGTAGCCGGCATAGACCTCCGACATGGAAGGGAGCAGGTCGACTCGTTCCTCTGCGGCCAGGAGCAGCCAGGTCTGCGGCCACTTCTCCTGCGGCATGGAGCGCAGTACCGTGGGGACGAGCGAGGCATAGGGGCTGTCAACCAGCACGATCTGACGCCGCTGCGGACTGTCGGCATTGCCTTTGACAAATCCGCCGATGTCTTCGCGGATCCGGACAGGGTCGGCCAAGTCGCCGGGCTCGATGATCTCGGCGCCGGCATCGGCAAGGAACCCCCGAAGGCAGGTCGCGACGGCACCGGGTGCGACAATCATCAGGACGCGGGCGCCGTCCATCTGTCCGGGCTTAACGAACTGGGTGCCCGGCGCAGGCTCGACCGGCACGGTGAAGCTGAAGGTCGAGCCCCTGCCGGGGGTGCTTTCCACGTCGATGCGGCCGCCAAGCCGGTCGACGATGCGGCGGGAAATGGTGAGCCCCAGGCCCGTGCCGCCATAGCGGCGGGCGTAGCCAGTCTCAGCCTGGGCGAAGGCATCGAAGATCCGGGGCAGCATGTCGGGCTCTATGCCGATGCCCGTATCCCTGACCTCGAAGTGCAGATTGACCTTGCCCGGTTCCGCATCCTCTTCTGCCGGCTGGACCCCGACGCGGATGGTGACGCCACCGGTCTCGGTGAACTTCAGCGCATTGCCGGCAAGATTGATGAGTACCTGGCGAATGCGCTCGCCATCGGAAATGACCTCGAAGGGCAGGCCGGGCTCGAGACGGCAGGCAATCTCGAGGGACTTGGCATAGGCGCGGGGAGCGAGGAGCTCGGTCACGTTCTCAGCCAGCTCGACAACGGAGAAGCGTTCGAAACTCAGATTGAGCTGGCTGGCCTCGGCCTTGGAGAGATCGAGGATCTCGTCGATGAGCGAAAGAAGGGCGCGGGCAGAGACCTCGGCGGTACGGATATAGGAGCGCTGTTCCGGGGTGGGCGAGGTGTCCTGCAGCATGTTGAGCATGCCGATCACGCCGTTCATGGGCGTGCGGATCTCGTGGCTGATGGTAGCCAGGAACATGGTCTTGGCGCGGTTGGCCGCCTCGGCATTGTCACGGGCCTCGGCGGCCTCCTGGATCGCCAGCTTCAGCCGGGTGATGTCGCGGCCGATGCTCTGGATCTCGGTAACATTGCCCAGAGCATCAGCCAGAGCGCCGCTTTCCCAGAGGAACCAGCGCTCGCCGGCCGGGGTCATGACCTTCTGGTCGAAGCTCACCCGGTGGGGATAGAGATCGAGCTCGGCATGAGCGTCGGCATGGGAACGGCCCTCGATCACCTGCAGTTCGAGGGGACGGCCTACGATAGATGACGCGGAAATGCCGAAGATCTCAGTGAACGCGCGGTTGGCATACTTGACCAAGCCGTCGCGGGACAGGTGCAGGATGACGTCACCCTGGCTGTCGATCAGGCTGCGGTAGCGGGCCTCGCTGGCGCGGAGCTCGGCCGCACGAGTCTTCAGCTCGCGGATCTTGTGCCGTGTGATCACGCCGGACGAAAAGGCCGCCCCCATGGCCACCAGGGCGATGAAGACCGGAATGCTGGTGAAGCGCGTTTCGCCCGAAAAGATCGGCGCGTAGGGGACGCCGAAAACCAGCAGCCCCAAGGCGCAGGCGAAGCAGAGGACCGCGGCTCCCAGCAACATCAGGTCAATGGCCTGCCTGCTTCCCAATCGCCGGAGCAGGCCGGGGGGATCCTGGTAGTCGAGCAGCATTCGCGCGTTCCGGTGGCGCCCAAGAAGATCGGATCAACAATACTGTACTCTACCGTATAGCTGCGATTTTTTCTGCCCCTAAGCTTTTCCTTCGCGTTATCAGGCGGCAAGCGACAAGGTGCGTATCTCGTTACGATAGCTCAGGGCCTCGGCCACATGGACCCGACGGATGACCGGCTCGCCAGCAAGGTCGGCGATCGTGCGGGCAACTCGCAGGGTACGGTGATAGCCGCGGGCCGACAGCCTTGCGCGGTTTGCGACCTCCTGCAGCAGGCGAAGGCCCTCGCTGTCGGGCGTGGAAAATTCGGTCAGCACTTCGCCATCAGCCATGGCATTGGTGCGGATGCCCTGATCCGCGAGGTGCTGATAGCGCTCAAGCTGAATGCTGCGGGCAGCCGCCACGCGCCGGGCCACATCCTCCGAGCCCTCCCGGGGAGCAGGCAGGGACAGATCCTCGATGCTGACGGCAGCCACCTCAAGCACGATGTCGATGCGATCGAGCAGGGGGCCGGACAAGCGCGCCTGATATTCGGCGGCGCAGCGCGGGCCACGGGGGCAGGTCCGTCCGGGCTGGCCGGCAAAGCCGCAGCGACAGGGATTCATCGCCGCCACAAGCTGGAAGCGGGCCGGGTAGGTCACGTGATTGTTGGCCCGGGCGACGACGACAAGGCCGGTTTCGAGCGGCTGGCGAAGAGCTTCGAGAACCCGTGGCTGGAATTCCGGCAGCTCGTCGAGAAAGAGCACGCCGTTATGGGCGAGGCTCATCTCGCCGGGACGGGCGCGCAGGCCGCCACCCACCAGGGAGGCCTGGCTGGCCGTGTGGTGCGGCGTGCGGAAGGGCCGGCGCGGACTGAGCCTCGTTTCGGAAAATTCACCGGCGACCGAGTTGATCATGCTGGTCTCGAGGATCTCGGCGGCGGTCATCGGCGGCAGGATGGTCGGCAGGCGCTGGGCGAGCATTGACTTGCCGGCGCCCGGGGGGCCAATCATCAGCAGGTTATGGGCGCCGGCAGCGGCCACCTCGAGGGCGCGCTTGGCGCTTTCGTTGCCCTTGATGTCGCGCAGATCCAGCCGGGATCGCGGGAGCTCTGGCGGCGATACACGCGGCCGGAGCAGCAGCTGGGTGCCCTTGAAGTGGTTGATCAGCTGGATAAGGTTGTCGGGCGCAACGATGTCGATGTCGTCGCCGGCCCAGGCGGCCTCAGGACCGGAGGAGGCCGGGCAGATGATGCCTTTGCGCTGTGCCTGGGCGGCGATGGCTGAAGGCAGGGCACCGGCTACCGGCAGAATGGATCCGTCGAGAGCAAGCTCGCCGAGCACGATATAGCGGGAAAGGGCCTCACCGGGCAGGACACCGGTGGCGGTCAGCAGGCAGGCAGCAATGGCCAGATCGTAATGGCTGCCGGCCTTGGGCAGGTCGGCCGGGGCGAGGTTGATGGTGATGCGTTTGGGAGGCAACGACAGCCCGACGGCGGTGAGGGCGGCGCGGATGCGCTCGCGGCTTTCAGCCACCGCCTTGTCGGGGAGGCCGACAATGGTGAAGCCGACAAAGCCCGAGGAGATCTGCACCTGGACATCGACCGGGACGGCCTCGATGCCCTGGAAGGCGACCGTGTTGATCCGCGCGACCATTAGCGCTCCCTGTGATGTTTTTGGATCAGATTATAAACGTCATGAATTTCTCTCAAGAAAAAATAAAATGAGGGAGGTCTGAATTTCCGAATACTGCAATTTTAAAGATAAGCTCTTTCGTTATTGCTGTTTCTGTTCTTTGGCTTTGTCGCCCGCCGGCGCTATAGGCGGATGGGTCAAAATCGGCTAGAAGCGCCGTGTTGATAGGGTTCCTGGAGTAGTCATCGATGAAGGCGCAAGCGGAGCATCGGCCGGTCGTCGTGGCCGTGGACGGGCCGGCGGCCAGCGGCAAGGGCACGATCTCGCGCAGGATCGCGGCGGCATTCAACTTTGCGCATCTGGATACGGGGGCGCTTTACCGATCCGTTGCCGTGCTGACCATCCGCGCCGGCATCGATGCGGCGGACGAGCAGGCGGCTGCCGGCGTCGTGTCGCGCATCGGCGCGAGCTCGATCGCCGATGACGAACTCCGCTCGGGCGAGGCGGGGCGCATTGCCTCGATCGTTGCTGCGCATCCGGCGGTGAGGGCGGCGCTGCTCGACTATCAGCGACAGTTCGCGGCATGCCCGCCGGACGGGCGGAAAGGCGCGGTGCTCGATGGTCGGGACATCGGCACGGTGGTGTGCCCCGGGGCAGACGTGAAGCTTTTCGTTACCGCAAGCGTAGCCGAAAGGGCGCGGCGCCGCCATGCAGAGCTTGTCGCCAAAGGTGAGAGCGTTACATTAGAGGCCGTGGAGGCAGAATTACGCAACCGTGATGCCCGCGACGCCGAACGCGCGACAGCTCCGCTCAAGATGGCCGAGGACGCCGTCTTGCTGGATACTACGGAATTAGATATAGAGAGCGCGTTCAGGAAAGCTGCTGACATCATCATGCGGCAAACGGGAATAGGGATGCAGCGGTCGCTGTAATCCCGAAACGTCCCAGCCGCTTGCACCAGGCGTATAGGGCATCCGGAACAAGTAGATGGTCATAGCCTGGCAACGATCCTCGAGATCGCTGACCGGGACGTCCTGCGGTTTCCGCCGTGGGCAAACACTGATCGCTCCACGGAGCGGTCCTTACAAACGAGGTTTCATGACTGACGCAAACACGACTTCGCTGCATCCGACACGCGAGGATTTCGAAGCACTGTTGGCCGAAAGCCTGGGCACGTCGGATTTTGCCGAAGGCAGCGTGGTCAAGGGCAAGGTCGTTGCCATCGAGAACGACTTCGCCGTCATTGATGTCGGACTGAAGACCGAAGGGCGCGTGCCGCTCAAGGAATTCATGACGAACGGCAAGGAAGACGTCCTGCGCCCGGGCGACGAGGTCGAGGTCTATCTCGAGCGCGTCGAGAACGCCATGGGCGAAGCCGTTCTGTCGCGCGAGAAGGCACGCCGCGAGGAAGCCTGGGTGCGGCTCGAGAAGTCGTTCGAGGCCAATGAGCGCGTCGAAGGCACGATCTTCGGCCGGGTCAAGGGTGGCTTCACCGTCGATCTCGGCGGCGCCGTGGCCTTCCTGCCGGGCAGCCAGGTCGATATCCGCCCGATCCGCGATATCGCGCCGCTGCTCAACGTCGCGCAGCCGTTCCAGATCCTCAAGATGGACAAGCGCCGCGGCAACATCGTCGTCTCGCGTCGCGCCGTTCTCGAGGAAACCCGCGCCGAACAGCGTTCGGAGCTGGTCCAGAGCCTCACCGAGGGCCAGGTGGTCGAAGGCCTGGTCAAGAACATCACCGATTACGGTGCGTTCGTTGATCTCGGCGGCATCGACGGCCTGCTGCACGTCACCGACATCTCCTGGAAGCGCGTCAATCATCCGGCCGACGTCCTGTCGGTTGGTCAGACCGTCAAGGTTCAGATCATCAAGATCAATTCCGAGACGCAGCGCATCAGCCTGGGCATGAAGCAGCTGGACAAGGATCCGTGGGAGGGTGTCGAGGCCAAGTATCCGGTCGGCATGAAGGTCACCGGTACGGTCACGAACATCACCGACTACGGTGCGTTCGTCGAGCTGGAAGAGGGCGTCGAAGGCCTGGTCCACGTCTCCGAGATGAGCTGGACCAAGAAGAACGTGCATCCCGGCAAGATCCTGTCGACCAGCCAGGAAGTCGAGGTCATGGTTCTCGAGGTCGACCCGAACAAGCGTCGCATCTCGCTCGGCCTCAAGCAGTGCCTGCCCAATCCGTGGGATTCCTTCGCCGAGAAGTATCCGGTCGGCAGCGTCGTGGAAGGCGAGATCAAGAACATCACCGAGTTCGGTCTGTTCATCGGTCTCGACGGCGACGTGGACGGCATGGTGCACCTGTCCGACATGGACTGGAACCGTTCCGGCGAGGAAGCCATCCAGGACTACAAGAAGGGCGACATCGTCAAGGCGACCGTCCTCGATGTGGACGTGGAGAAGGAGCGTATCTCCCTCGGCTTCAAGCAGCTGCAGGAAGATCCGCTCGAGACCGGCGCCGCGAAGGGCATGAAGAAGGGCGACGTGGTGACCTGCGAGGTCATCGCGGTGAAGGACGGCGGCATCGACGTGAAGATCGCCGATACGGACCTGACCACCTTCATCCGTCGTGCCGACCTGTCCCGCGATCGCGCCGAGCAGCGGCCTGAGCGCTTCGCCGTCGGCGACAAGGTTGATGCCCGCATCACCAACTTCGAGAAGGCCAGCCGCCGCATCGCGGTGTCGATCAAGGCTCTCGAGATCGCCGAGGAGAAGGCTGCCGTTGCGCAGTACGGCTCGAGCGACTCCGGCGCCTCGCTTGGCGACATCCTGGGTGCCGCGCTCAACCGCGCGAAGCAGCAGGCTGACGACGAGAGCGACGACAAGGACGCCTGATATCGGCTATAGTCACGGCAGAGGAACCAACGGGTTGGACCGCTGCCGTGATTGCCGATGCTGACGCACTAGCAGACCGCCGCCGCCTCAAGCGGCGGCTGTCTTTTTGGAGAATAGTTGCAGGTCTTGCCCTGCTGGGCGCTTTGCTGCTGGCGATCCTTGCCGGCACGGGCACCGCCGAGATCGGCAAGATGCGCGACCATATCGCGCGTATCCGCGTTTCCGGCGTCATCGCGGACGTGGACAATTACACCAAGCTCATCGAAAAGCTGCGCAAGGATGATCGCGTTAAGGCGGTCATCGTGGACGTGAACAGCCCGGGCGGCACCACGGCCGGCTCGGAAGTCCTGTACAATTCCCTGCGGGAACTGGCGGGCAAGAAGCCGGTGGTGACGACCATGGGGACCGTCGCGGCATCGGGGGGCTATATCACAGCCATTGCGGGCGATCAGATCTTCGCCCTGGGCAATACCACCACGGGCTCCATCGGCGTCATCCTCCAATGGCCGCAGATCACGGACCTGCTGGCAAAGCTCGGCGTCTCCGTGAAGGAGATCAAGAGCGGCCCGCTCAAGGCCGAACCCTCGCCCTTCACCCCGCTGACCGACGAAGTGCGCCGGGTGACCCAGTCACTGGTGGATGACAGCTATCGCTGGTTCATCGGGCTTGTGGCCGAGCGGCGCGGCATGGACATCGAGGACGTGAAGCAGGTGGCGGACGGGCGTGTCTTCACCGGCCGGCAGGCGGTGGATGTGGGACTGGTGGATGCGCTGGGCGGCGAGAAGGAGGCCGTGGAATGGCTGACCAGCCGCCGCGGAATTCCCGAAGGGCTCAAGGTGGTCGACTGGTCGGTGTCCGAAACCAAGGACTTGGGGTTGGGCGCGCGCGTCGCCCGATATGTGCTCACCGGACTCGGACTTGGTGGCTTTTATGACACACTCGAAAAAACTATTGGGGCAGAAAGACTTAGCCTTGACGGCCTGATTTCCATTTGGCACCCTAACGATTACTAACAGTCTGGAACTGTTGGCTTCGGGGCAAATGTCGCTGCGGGGGTAAGGACATGATCAAGTCTGAGCTCATTCTGCATATAGCTCAGCAGAACCCTCACCTCTATCAACGTGACGTCGAGCGTATCATCAACACAATCCTGGACGAGATCAGGGACGCTCTTGCCCGCGGAGACCGGGTGGAGTTGAGGGGCTTCGGCGCCTTCTCGGTCAAGGAACGTGAGGCGCGGACGGCCCGAAATCCCCGCACCGGCGAGCCGGTTGAGGTGGATGCCAAGCGGGTGCCCTATTTCAAGACCGGCAAGGATCTGCGCGATCGCCTCAACGGCGGCGCCGATCCTGGCGGCGACGAAGACGACGAGTGAGTTCCTGGCAACGGTCTGCTTCCGGGACGGGCGGGTTGCTGGCGCAACGGCGGTCGCAATTGTGGCCGGGCGGCGCCTCCGGACAGTAGCCTGAGCCGGCATTGTGGTCGGCATGCACTATCACTTCTGCAAACGGGGCCTTGAGGATGTCGAAATGGGCCGCCCTGCTGTTCTGGTGGGCGTACTGCCCTGACGGGGCTCGCGGCGCGGTAATGGCGGAGCGTCCTTGCGCCGAATGGCCCGCAGGCCTGCAAGCCGTAACCTGCAGGTAGCCAACCGGTGGCCGCATTCACCCGGTGTCGTCCGGGACGAACAGCGCTGTAGTCACCGCGGGCCAGCGCGGAATGCCGAGGTTGCGTGTTCAGGAGCCCGTGAAACTGACGCGGCAGCAGCAGGTGCGAGCCAAGGCAGTGAGGCGGGCTGTCGGATCGGTAATCCGGCGGCGATGGAGCCCGCGGCGTCGCGCCGGCAGCATGTCACCTCGATCGGCGAAGGCCTGCCTGCCCCTGAAGCCTTGATATCTGTGCTGGCTTTCATCGCCTTTGAACCGGCAGCGACCTTGCCTATGACCGACCGTGCCACCAGGGCAAGGGGTTTTCATCCGTCGGTCCGGCAGCGGGGATCGCGATGGCATCGGGCGGTATCTCCAGGGGCCCGCGCCAACCTTCAGCCAGGTATTCCCCACGACCGTGCCTGGGTGTGGCAGCCTCTCCACTGGCATTGACTTCGGCCGCAGGGTATTCTCTGACAGGTCCTGCAGAGCTGACATGGAGCGACAGCTTGAAGCGCATCCTCTCCTGGCTATTCGGCGTTCCCGTCGCCCTTCTGGTCATCATTCTCGCGGTTGCCAACCGGCGGCCGGTCATGTTCTCGCTCGACCCGTTCTCGCTCGACCAGCCGTGGTTTGCCGTCGAGGTGCCGCTTTATGTGCTGCTCATGAGCTGCCTGATCCTTGGCATGCTGATCGGCGGCGTTTCGGCCTGGCTCACCCAGGGCAAGTGGCGCAAGGAAGCCCGGCACCGCCGTCAGGAAGTCCGCCGGCTCGAGCTCGAGCGCGAGGATCTGCAGCGAGGGCTCGCCCGCCTGGGCGGCCCGCTGCCCGATGAACCGGAGAGGCCCACCGGCATCCCGGCGCCGCTGCATCCGGTCTGATCTAGGCGCGTCAGCGGGCCGCCGCGAGCGGCCTGAGGAATATGCCTCGAATGGTCGCCATGGGCCCCGCGCTCTGTTATAAGGGCGCAACCGGCAGAGGATGACGGCAGGCCACGCGCCCGATTGCCGGTCCGATGCTCCCCCTGCACCTCACGGCTGAGGCCGGGCGGGTGCCCAAGGCCCGAGTGGTGACATGAGCCCATATGACAATCCGATCTGCGTCGCCCTGGATACGCCCGAGCTCGAGCGGGCGGTCGAGCTAGCCACCGCGCTCAAGGGCGAGGTGGGATTCGTCAAGGTTGGGCTCGAATTCTTCTATGCCCATGGCCATGCCGGCTATGACAGGGTCGCCCGCTGCGGTGTTCCGGTATTCCTTGATCTCAAGCTGCACGACATTCCCAATACCGTCGCCGGCGGGCTGCGCTCGCTGATGCGGCTGCCGGTGCCGCCGGCGATCGTCAATGTACATGCCGCGGGCGGTCCGGCGATGCTGAAGGCGGCGCGCGAGGCAGTGGACGAGGCGCCAGCCGACGCGCGGCCAAGGCTGATCGCGGTGACGGTGCTGACGAGCCTGGACGCACTGGACCTTGCCAGCATCGGCTATGATGTGAGCGAGGGCGTTGCCCGGCAGGCGCTGCGCATGGCCGAGCTGGTGGCGGGCTCCGGGCTGGATGGGGTGGTGTGCAGTCCGGCGGAAGTTTCGGAGATGCGCAGGCAGTTCGGCGCGCACTTCATGACGGTGGTGCCAGGCATCCGACCCGCCAATGCGGAGACGGGGGATCAGAAGCGTATTGCCACACCCGGTGAAACCATCCGCGCCGGCGCCCATATCCTGGTGATCGGCCGCCCGATCACTGGCGCTGCCGATCCGGTGAAGGCCGCCCGGGCCATCCGGGAGGAAATCGAGTTTGCGCGCGAGGCGGCGGTTTGAGTGTAAAGGTCAAGATCTGCGGCCTCAGCGAGCGCGCAACACTGGACGTGGCGCTGGATGCGGGCGCCGATATGGTGGGGTTGGTGTTCTTTCCGCGCAGCCCGCGGAACGTGACGATCGAGCAGGCCGGTGCGCTGGCGCCGGCTGCGCGCGGGCGGGCCGAGATCGTCGCGCTGACGGTCGATGCGGATGATGCACTGCTCGAGGCGATCGCCCGGGAGATCCGGCCGGATTATCTGCAGGCCCATGGCAGCGAGAGCCCCGCTCGGGTGGCGGAGATCACCCGCCGGTTCGGTCTGCCGGTGATCAAGGCGATCAAGGTGCGCGACGGGCAGGATATCGACCGCGCCGAGAACTATGCCGGAACGGCTGTCTTCCTCCTGTTCGATGCAGCGGCCGAGATGGTGCAGGACGCGCTGCCCGGCGGCAATGGGGTGAGCTTCGACTGGTCGCTGCTCGCCGGGCGAGGCATGGGGCAATTCATGCTGTCGGGCGGGCTCAGGCCCGACAATGTGGCCGAAGCGATTCGGATCACCGGCGCGCCGATGGTGGATGTATCCTCGGGCGTGGAAAGCGCGCCCGGCGTCAAGGATGCCGCCCTCATCAGGAATTTCATTGAGGCAGCGAAGTCGGCGGGCTAAGAAGCGCGAGTCCAATCCTTGTTTCAGGTGCAGTTCGAGACCGAATGACAATGACCGCAAACAATGCCAACACTTTCCGCTCCGGGCCTGATGAGCGCGGTCGTTTCGGTATTCATGGCGGCCGCTTCGTCGCCGAGACCTTGATGCCGCTGATCCTCGCCCTCGAGGAAGCCTATAACCAGGCCAAGGTCGATCCCGCCTTCCATGAGCAGCTCGCCGATCTGCACAAGCATTATACCGGCCGCCCGAGCCCGCTCTACTTCGCCGAGCGGCTGACCGAGCATCTCGGCGGCGCAAAGATCTATTTCAAGCGCGAGGAGCTCAACCACACGGGCTCGCACAAGATCAACAACTGCCTGGGCCAGGTGCTCCTGGCCCTGCGCATGGGCAAGAAGCGTATCATCGCCGAGACCGGCGCCGGTCAGCATGGCGTGGCGGTCGCCACCGTCTGCGCCCGCTTCGGCCTGCCCTGCGTGGTCTATATGGGCGCCACCGATGTCGCCCGGCAGAAGCCGAACGTGTTCCGCATGCGCATGCTCGGGGCGGAGGTGCGGCCAGTGACTGCCGGCGCGCAGACCCTCAAGGACGCCATGAACGAGGCGCTGCGCGACTGGGTCGCCAATGTGGACGATACGTTCTACATCATCGGCACCGCTGCCGGACCGCATCCCTACCCGGCCATGGTGCGCGACTTCCAGTCGATCATCGGCAACGAGGCGCGCGAGCAGATCATGGCAGCGGAAGGCCGGCTGCCCGATGCGCTGGTCGCGGCCGTTGGCGGCGGCTCCAACGCCATCGGCCTGTTCCATCCGTTCCTCGATGACCGCGACGTCAAGATCTATGGTATCGAGGCAGCGGGCAAGGGCATGGACACCAATGAGCACGCCGCCTCGCTCAATGGCGGTCGCCCGGGCGTGCTGCACGGCAACCGGACCTATCTGCTGCAGGACGACGACGGGCAGATCCTGGAGGCCCATTCGATCTCGGCCGGTCTCGACTATCCGGGCATCGGACCGGAACACTCGTGGCTGCATGACATCGGGCGCGTCACCTATGTGCCGATCACCGATCGCGAGGCGCTGAATGCCTTCCAGGTGGTGACGAAGCTCGAGGGCATCATTCCCGCCCTTGAGACGGCGCATGCGCTCGCCTATGTGGAGAAACTGGCGCCTACAATGGGCAAGGACGAGATCATCATTGCGAATTTCAGTGGTCGCGGTGACAAGGATGTGTTTGCGGTTGCCGAGCATCTCGGCGTGGAGATGTGAACGATGACCGTTGCCGTGAGAACCCGCATCGAGGACCGTTTCGCCGCGCTGAAGAAGGAAGGCCGGGCCGGGCTCGTGACCTTCATCACCGCCGGTGACCCCGATTACGACACGTCGCTTGCCATCCTGCGAGGCCTGCCGGCCGCTGGCGCCGACATCATCGAGCTGGGGATGCCCTTCACCGATCCCATGGCGGACGGCCCGGCGATCCAGGCGGCATCGCTGAGGGCGCTGGCCGGCGGCCAGACGCTGAGCAAGACGCTGGACATGGTGCGCGCATTCCGCGCGGAGGATGATGTCACGCCAATCGTGCTCATGGGATATTACAACCCCATCTACAGCCGGGGCGTCGATCGCTTCCTCCAGGAAGCGAAGGAAGCGGGCGTGGATGGCCTGATCATCGTCGACCTGCCGCCGGAGGAGGATGCGGAGCTGTGCCTTCCGGCCATGGCGGCCGGGCTCAACTTCATCCGGCTGGCCACGCCTACGACCGATGACAGGCGTCTGCCCAAGGTGCTGAGCAATACCAGCGGCTTCGTCTATTATGTGTCGATTACCGGCATCACCGGCACGCGGGCCGCAGAGACGGCGGCGGTCGAGGTTGCGGTCAACCGCATCCGGGCGCATACGTCGCTGCCGGTCGCCATCGGCTTCGGCGTGAAGACGGCCGAACAGGCGCGGGCCATGGCGGCTTGCGGCGATGCGGTGGTGGTGGGCTCGGCGCTGGTCGAAGCCCTGCGCGGCAGCCTCGCGGATGGCAAGGCTACGCCGGCAACTGCCGGGGCGGTGCACCGTCTGGTAGCCGATCTGGCCGCGGGCGTGCGCAATGCGCGGGTTGCGGCCGAGTAAGGACTGAGAGTGACAATGTGCTGGCGCCGGATGGGCGCCGGCGCGTGGTGGCGTTGCAGCGTATGACGCGGGAAACGCACTAAGAGGACATCTGCGTGAACTGGATCAAGAATTTCGTCCGGCCCAAGATCAGCAACATCCTGGCGCGTCGTGAAGTGCCGGAGAATCTCTGGGTCAAGTGCCCCGAGACGGGCCAGATGGTCTTCTATCGCGACCTGGAAGCGAACCAGTTCGTCATTCCCGGCAGCAACTATCACATGCGTATCCCGCCGGAGACGCGGCTCAAGGGGCTGTTCGACGGCGGCAGCTACACGCTGCTCGAGATGCCGAAGGTGCCGGTTGATCCGCTCAAGTTCAGGGACCAGCGCAAATATGTGGATCGCCTGAAGGAAGCCCGGCAGAAGACCAACCGCGATGACGCCGTGCTGGCGGCCGCCGGCACGCTGGATGGGGTCGAGATCGTCGCGGCGGTGCAGGACTTCGAATTCATGGGCGGCTCGCTCGGCATGGCAGCGGGCGAGGCGATCATTGCCTCCATCATCGAGGCCCTGACCCGCAAGGCGCCGTTCATCCTGTTCGTCGGATCCGGCGGCGCACGCATGCAGGAAGGCATCCTGTCGCTCATGCAGATGCCGCGCACGACGGTGGCGGTCGAGATGCTGCGCGACGCGCGGCTGCCCTATATCGTGGTGCTGACCAATCCGACCACTGGTGGCGTGACGGCTTCCTACGCCATGCTGGGCGATGTCCATCTGGCCGAGCCCGGGGCGCTGATCGGCTTTGCCGGGCCGCGCGTCATCGAGCAGACAATCCGCGAGAAGCTGCCGGACGGCTTCCAGCGGGCGGAATACCTCATGGAGCACGGCATGGTGGACATGGTCGTGCACCGGCACGAGATGCGGGCGACGCTGTCTCGCCTGGTGCGCACGCTCACCAATGCGCCGGATCCAGTGGGGCAGAAGCCCGAGGATGTCGTCGCCCATGCCGAGGCCGAGGCGGCGGAAGCCAGCAGCACGGGCACAGCTCAAGCCCAGTAAGGGTTTCACAGACAAGCGAAAGCCGCGTGGTCGCTGACCTTGCGGGGGAGAGCGGTCATGGCGCTAAGCGACGCTGTACTGTCACGATTGATGAGCCTGCATCCGAAGGTGATCGACCTGTCCCTCAACCGGATGGAGCGCGTGCTCGCGGCCCTCGGTCACCCGGAGAGGAAGCTGCCGCCGGTGATCCATGTCGCCGGGACCAATGGCAAGGGCTCGGTCGTGACCTTCATGCGTTCCATGCTTGAGGCGGCGGGCAAATCCGTACATGTCTATACAAGTCCGCATCTCGTGCATTTCCGCGAACGCATCCGGCTTGGCGCGCCCGGCGGCGGCGAGATCATCACGGACGAGGCGCTGACGGCGCTGCTTGAGGAATGCGAGCAGGCCAATGGCGGCGAGCCGATTACCTTCTTCGAGATCACAACGGCGGCGGCGTTCGTCGCCTTCTCGCGACACCCTGCCGACTTTCTCATCCTGGAAGTGGGCCTGGGCGGGAGACTGGACGCCACCAATATGGTCGACCCGGCGGTGTCGGTGATCACCATGGTGGACTACGATCACCAGCAGTTCCTGGGCGAGACACTCGCGGAAATCGCACGGGAAAAGGCCGGCATCCTCAAGCGCGGCCGGCCCGGTGTGATCGGCCCGCAGCAGGATGAGGCGCGGGACGAGATCGAGCGCTGCGCCGCGCGAGCCGGCGCGCCGCTGTCCATCGCCGGTCAGGACTGGCAGAGCTTCGAGCAGCACGGGCGGCTCGTCTATCAGGACGAGACCGAGCTTCTGGATCTGCCCCTGCCGCGGCTGCCCGGAAGGTTCCAGATCGACAATGCCGGCATAGCCATTGCCGCGATCCGCAAGCTCGCAGCGCCCGGCGTCGGCGAGGCCGAGATCGCCAGGGGGCTGCAGACGGCATACTGGCCGGCCCGGCTCGAGCGTCTCGATGGCGGCGCCCTTGCGACCCTCCTGCCAGCGGGCGCTGAGCTCTGGCTCGATGGTGGCCACAACGAGGCGGCCGGGCGAGTCCTGTCGGCGAGCATTGCCGATATCGAGGAGCGGGTGCCGCGGCCCCTCATTCTCGTCTGGGGCATGCTCAATACCAAGGATCCGGCAGGATTCATCAAGTCGTTTGCAGGACTGGCAAAGCGGGTGGTCACGCTGACCATAGATGGCGAGGAAAATGCCATGGATGCCGGCGACCTCGCCCGGATCGCGGCCGAGCAGGGCATCGAGAGCGAGGTTGCCCAGTCGATCGAGGACGCACTCATGCGGGCCGGCAGCGGGGAGACCATGCCGCGGGTGCTGATCTGCGGGTCGCTCTATCTCGCCGGTCGAGTACTCGCCCTTAACGCAGTTCCCCTGCCAGGGTGAGCTTCCCGCCTCCCTTTATGGTTTAAAATTGGTTAATAATTCTCCCGGGTGATTCGCGCCGGATATTACACGTGCGTCACGAATCGCTTACGTTTGAGTAAAATACCGGGGGGTACGAATGATCGCGGACGAACGCCATCGCCGTCTGCAAGAGCTGGCGCAGGACTACGGGTTCTCCATACGCAAGCGGGTTGCCCCGTCCCTGACCCAGAAGGGGCGGATCTACTACATCGTGGATACACGCAATGAAGTCGACTGCTTCGGCGATTTCGCTACCTTGGAGCAGACGGCGGCCTATCTCAAATTCCTGATCGGCATCCGACGCGAAAAGGAATGCCGCGCCGCCGCCCTTGGCGGAAATGCCATGACCTATCGGCAAGCCATGGAGGCTGTGGCCCACTGACGATGCCGGACGGTCGGTTGGGGAGCCTGCCGTCCTTCAGCGTCATGGAGGTTCAGCTCAGCTGCGGATCCGGGACAGCTCGGCGCGCTGGCCCGGCAGCGGCTTAGGGAGATCCTGCCAGCGCGGCTCAATGGTGACCACATTTGCCTCCTGGAGCGGCTGCTTCGGGCGCCAGGCAGCGACGCGCTCATCCAGCGCCTTCCTGCGATCTCCAGCAAGCTGCCGGGCAATCTGCTGCGCCCGATCGCTAGCCTCACGGTCGCCGGCGCGGCCGCACAGAGCGAGCCAGAAATAGGCCTCCTCCAGATTGGCCGGAACGCCCAGTCCCTTTTCCAGCAGAACGCCATAATTGAACTGGCTGTCGCGGATGCCATAGGCGGCGGCCGCGGCGAACCACTTCGCGGCAGCGGCATAGTCGGGGGCCGATGTCTCGTCGCTCGCAAGGGCCACCGCCAGGTTGTGCATGGCCTTCACGTTTCCCTTCTCGGCGGCGCGCTGATACCAGGCGCGGGCCATGGCAAGATTCGCGGGCATGCCGGTGCCCCGTTCATACATGACGCCGACGCGGTACTGGGCCGGAGCGTGACCCTGACCGGCCGCCTTCAGGAACCAGCGCAGGGCCGCCTGGGGCTCGCTCGGACCATCGCCCTCAAGCAGGCGGGTGGCAACGACGAACTGGGCGCGCTGATCACCTTCCATCGCGGCCTGGCGCAGTTCCTCCGGGCCAACCCGCTCGGGAAGAGTGTCAGCAAGGGCGGCAGCGCCCTTGTAGGCAGGCGATGACGAACCCGGCAGCGGCAGGGCATCGGAGCGCTTGCCGGGCGCGGAATCAGCGGAAGCGGCAGGCGCTGCCGGATCGGCCGGTGCCGGGGCAGGGCGAGCGTCGGGCGCGGGGGTGGTCTTCTTGATCGAGCCGGTCGCGATCGGATCGCCCTCAATGCTGGGAATGTCCGTAGCCTGACCGTTGCGGCCGACGAATTTCTGTAGCCACTCTCCGATATTGGCGATGGTCCAAGACTTTTCGTCGGTCGCAGGCTTGCCCTTCTCGGCGGTAACGGCGTTGGTCTTGGTGGCAGTCGCGGCGGTCTGGGTGCCGCGATGGCCGGTCACGGTGCCATAAGCGGAAATCCCCAGCAGCAAGACCAGAGCGCCGGCGAGGATAAGCGGCTTGCGATGGCTGACCGTGGGCGTGTCGTCATCGGAATGGTCGTCGTCGGCCGACTTGCCGCGGCCGAAGACGCGCAGGCGATCGAGCGCGCTGAAGCGGCGCGGCTGCGGATTGGGTGACTGCGCCGCGGCGAGGGCGGCGCGGCGGGCGGCGGCGATGAAGTCATCGCGCCGGGTGATGGTGTCGATCGGCGGCTCGATCGCGGCATGGAGCGCGGCCTCGCCCGCACTGGGAGCGGAAGTCTCATGGGGCGCGGGCGTGGTGGTCGCCAGCGGCTCGGCCGGAACCCGCATATTGCGCAGCACCTCGGGGATTTCGGCAGCGCGGGAGAGATCAGGCGGCGGTGTGGCCCCCTGCTCAGCCGCCTCTGTCACCACGGGCGACTCGGGCACCTCGGGCTGACGATCGAGGCGCTGCTCCACCTGTGTCAGGCGCTCGATGATCTTCTCGAGGGTTTCCTGGACCACGGAAAGGGTGGACTTGGTCTGACCCTCAGCCTCGGTAAGGCTCTTGCGCACGGCAAGCAGGCCATTCTGCAAAGCCTGGAGCTCGGGGGAGGGGCCAGTGTCGGCTCCCCGGCTGGAGGCCTCTGCCTTGCTGGCCTCCATGGCGTGGAACAGCTCGGCCACGCTGCGCTCGATCGCGTCGATGTCGTCGAAGCGCTTCTCGACAGTTTCGAGCTTGGCGGTCAAGGCGACGATATGGGTCTGGAGCTCGACGAGAATATCGACGCCGAGCTGATCCTCGATGGCCTGGGTAAGGCGCTGGTCCAGGGCCTCTATCCGGGCGGCCAAATCGTGCAGCTGGCTTTCGGCATCGTTCCCGGCCTGGGACTGCTCCATCGCCTGCAGGCGTCGGGCGAGCAGGTCAATCTGCTCATAGAGCGGGGAATGATCCTGACCTGCCGCCTGGGCGCGGATCTCGTCAATGAGGCGCGTGAGGCGCTCCTCGCTGCGGGCCAGTTCGCCACGCCAGTCATCGCTGGCTGATGCGGCCGGGGCGGCGGCGGAAAGCTGCTCGATGGAACGCTCAGTCTGAGCGATGCGCTCGGCCAGGGCGGCGAAGCGGCGCTCCACCGCCTCAAGGGTCGGGGAATTCCGCACGCCCCCGGCAGCAAGGGCGCTGCTGGCCTGTTCCGACAAGGCCGCAAGCCGCTCCTGCATTTCCTGCAGGGCGGCGCGGTTGCGCTGTTCGCTGGCGGCGGTGTGCTCGATGATCTGGCGCAGGGCGGATTCAAGGGGCGCGGGCAGTTCGGTCGGGTGGCCGGCCGACATGTTCGAGCGGACGAGGCCGGACAGGCGATCATTCAGCGCGGCGAAAGCCTCGACGGTGCGTCGCTCGTGGCAGTCGAGACGGGCGAGAAGCGCCTCGGCGGGGATGGTCGTCTGCTCATTATAAAAGCGGGCGGCCGCCGTCTGCTGCTGTTCGCGGGTGAGCTGGGAGAGACGCTGCTCAAGCTGCTCAAGCTTTTCCTCAATGGCGGTGACGTTGCGGGCGGGGACGCCCTGGGCCGGCTCTATGGTTCCGGCAGCGCTCTGGCGGATCATGGCGGTGAGCCACTGTCCGAGTGTCAGCCCCTGTTTCCGCGCGGCCTCCTTCGCCAGTTCCCGCGCCTCATTGTCGATTCCCTTGATGCTCCAGGGGGCGCCAGCTGTCATGTGATTACTCACTCTTACTTTCGTACGAGCCGTGACAAGGGAAAAGCCACAACGCGGTCGGCGGTGATTCAGTGCTATAAAGGTTAACTATCTCAGTAAATTATCGGTTAACGTTGCGCCGGCAGGGGGCCAGAAGCCGCAGCAGGCTTGCGCATTATATGGTTGACGCTAAGGTCAACGGGTATAACGACAATGGTAGTCCAGGGAGAGCTCGTATGACCCGGTCAGCCAGTGCCACGGCGGAACGCGACAGGACCTACAGCATATCGGACCTCTGTCAGGAGTTCGATGTCACGCCAAGGACGCTCCGTTTCTACGAGCAGAAGGGCCTGCTGTCGCCAGCAAGGCGCGGCTGGACCCGGCTCTTCAGCTACAAGGACAGGGCGCGGCTGCAGCTCATCCTGCGCGGCAAGCGTATCGGGCTGTCGCTGGAGGAGATCAAGGATCTGCTCGATCTCTATCACCTGCGCGACGGCCATATCAGACAGCTCCAGTTCGCGGCCGAGAAACTCACCGAGCGACTGGAAGATCTAAAGCAGCAACGCCAGGAACTCGATCAGACCATCTCCGATCTCGAACGGACTTGCGCGATCGTTCAGGGCATGTTGAAGGAAAAGGAACAGCTCGCGGCCGCCGCCGCCAGTTAATCTCAAGGACAGGGTTATCGATGACCGACGGACTCAATCTGCCGAAAGCCAGCTGGATGGACGAGGAGCTCGACCTGCTGGAGCACGCTTCCCGGCAATTCTTCGAGCAGGAATGCGCTCCTCACTACGAAGCCTGGGAAGAGGCAGGAATCGTCGACCGATCGGCCTGGGAGAAGGCCGGCGAGCAGGGTCTGCTCTGCGCCGAGATCCCCGAGGCGTTTGGTGGCGCCGGCGGCAGTTTCTTCCATGACGCGGTCATCGCCCGGCAGATGGGGCTCACCGGCATCGATGGCTTCGGCATGATGCTGCACAATGCCATCGTCGCGCCCTACATCCTCCACTATGGCAGCGAGGAGCAGAAGAAGCGCTGGCTGCCGCGCATGGCCTCAGGCGAGCTGATCGGCGCCATCGCCATGACCGAGCCAGGGGCCGGGTCCGACCTCCAGGGCATCAAGACCCAGGCCCGGAAGGACGGCAATCACTATGTCATCAACGGCCAGAAGACGTTCATCACCAATGGCCAGCTGGCCAACCTGATCATCGTGGTGGCGAAGACCGACCCGACCCAGGGCGCCAAGGGGACGTCGCTGTTCGTGGTGGAGACAGACGAGGTCGAGGGCTTCCGGCGCGGGCGCAATCTCGACAAGATCGGCCTCAAGGCCAATGACACCTCGGAGCTGTTCTTCGATGACGTGCGCGTCACCGCGGACCATCTGCTCGGCGCCCAGGAGGGCCAGGGTTTCTACCAGCTCATGGGGCAGCTGCCGCAGGAGCGTCTGCTGATCGCGGTGCAGGCACAGGCGCGCGTCGAGCGGGCGGTAGCCGAGACGATCGCCTATGCGAAGGAGCGCAAGGCCTTCGGCAAGCCGATCATCGACTTCCAGAACACCCAGTTCACCCTGGCCGAGGCCAAGACGGCGGCGACGGTGATCAAGGTGTTCGTCGATCACTGCACGGAGCGTCTGGTCAAGGGCACGCTGGATGCGGCAACAGCTTCGATGGCGAAGTACTGGGTGACCGACCTGCAGTCCAAGATCATCGACGATTGCCTGCAATTGCACGGCGGTTATGGTTATATGAACGAGTACCCGATTGCGCGGATGTTCCGCGATTCCCGGGTCGAGAGGATCTACGGCGGCACCAACGAGATCATGAAGCTGCTGATCGCGCGCAGCCTGTAAGCGCGCAGACTGTGAGAAGGCAACCATGACCACATTCCCGACGACGCGCATCTTTTCGCTGACATTTGCGGTGGTCGTCGGGGCGGCGGCGGCAGTCGCGACCTGCGGGATGTCGCCGCTTCAGGCCGAGCAGCGCTACACGATCCAGGAAACCAGCGACGGCGGCTTCCTCCGGCTCGACCAGCAGACCGGCGGCGTCCTCAAGTGCACCGGGCGCAACGACACGATCGTCTGCACGGCGGTGACGGACGACACCGTCGCCCTGCGGGAGGAGCTGGCCGAGCTGAAGGCCGAGAACGAGGCGCTCAAGCAGCGGGTCGCCGAACTCGAGAAACTGGCCAAGGCAACCGATACCGGGCTTACGGAGCCGGCGAAGAAGCAGATCGAGGAGATCTTCGGATTCTTCGAGGACATGGTCCGCCGGCTGATGCGGTTTGCCCAGGGGGCCCACACAAAGCCGGGCGAGGATATTTGACGTCTCAGATCGACCAGCGCCTCTCGGTCCTCACGGTCGCGACAGCCGGGCCGGGGTTCACCGACATCACGCGGCAGGTGGCCGGCTGGCTTACCGATGCCGGCGCCGGCGACGGGCTGCTTACCCTGTTCATGCGGCATACCTCGGCCTCGCTGGTGATCCAGGAAAATGCCGACCCCACAGTGCGCGAGGATCTGGTGGATGCCTTCGACCGACTCGCGCCGCGGGATGCCGGCTACCGGCACGACACGGAAGGCAGCGACGACATGCCGGCCCACATCAAGACGGCGCTGTCCGGCGTCAATCTTTCCATTCCCGTTGCCCGGGGGCGGATGCTGCTCGGCACCTGGCAGGGGATCTATGTCTTCGAACATCGCGACCGGCCGCACAGGCGGGAGGTTGCGCTGCATTTTCTCGGAACAATCAATGGAGAACGGCAGGCCTGACAGGGCCAACGGGCAGGGCATGCGAGGGACACAAGTGACGGGATACCGCTTCATCATTGCCGACGATCACCCGCTGTTCCGCGGCGCGCTCGCGCAGTCACTGACGGCTGCCTATGACGGCGTTCATATCGAGGAAGCGGGGTCGCTGGACGAGGTTGCAGCCCTGCTCGAGCAGGATGAAGGCTTCGATCTGGTGCTGCTTGACCTCAAGATGCCTGGCGTGCAGGGGCTGGCGGGGCTTGCCTTCCTGCGCGCCCAGTTTCCCGATACGCCCACGGTCGTGGTGTCCGCCACCGACGACATCCCGGTCATGCGCCGGGCGATTGCTCTGGGGGCCTCCGGCTATATTCCGAAATCGTCTCCGGTGGGGACGATCCGGGAGGCTATCGACCGGGTGCTCAAAGGCGAGATCTGGCTGCCGACGGAGCTCGAGCCGGCGGGCGAAGGGGACGAGGAAATCGATGCGCTGGCCCGGCGACTGGCCACGCTCACGCCGCAGCAGGTGCGCGTCCTGATGATGCTGCGGGAAGGGCTGCTCAACAAGCAGATTGCCTTTGCGCTCGGCGTGTCGGAAGCCACGGTGAAGGCGCATGTCTCGGCGGTGTTGCAGAAGCTGGGAGTGGAAAGCCGCACCCAGGCGGTGATCGCGGTCAGCCGGATCGACGAGGATCGTGGACCGGTGGAGCTGTCAGAGTAAATGATCTGTTAAGAACAGACGATGTCTTTTGCTCAGCGGCGAAGTAAAGCGTTAAATATGAACGCAGCGTAAACAAACATCTTCTCAAAACGCATGGCTCGCCTGCGAAATGCGTGCTTTCCGCCATGCCGGTTCAGCGTCAAAAGCATGAGGGTGTGATGCCTAAACGGAGTATCCCATGGCTTCCGCCCCTGTGGCAGTTTCCGCTTCGCCCTTCAGTTGGCCCAAGCGGCCGGGAGTGAACAGCATTTTCAGCCGTCTGTTCAGTGGTGAGGGAGCCATCCGAGGCGTGCCGTTCATCCTGACGGCGACCGTCTTCTTCTGCATTTCCGACGCGGCCTCGAAATATCTCGCCACTGACGGTATCAACGCGATCCAGATCGCTTGGGTGCGCTATCTGATCTTCGTGGCGATCGTCGTGCCGATCGCCCTGTTCCAGGTGGGCTTCAAGGGGCTCAAGACCCACCATCCTGTCCAGCAGGTCGTGCGCGGCGTCTTCATGGTGCTGTCCACCATCCTGTTCGTGTCGGGCCTCGCCTATCTCGATGTGGCGGATGCAACCGCCATCAACTTCGTCTCTCCGGTGTTCATCACCGCGCTCGCCATTCCGATCCTCGGCGAGAAGGTGGGCCTGCGGCGCTGGACTGCCGCCCTCGTCGGTCTCATGGGGGTGATGATTATCGTGCAACCGGGCTCGGATGCCTTCCAGCTGGCCGCCCTGTTTCCGATCGGCGCCGCCGCGGTGTGGGCCGGCGCCGCGATTGCCACCCGCATCATGAGCGCGACCGAGACGCCGCAGGCGACACTGGTCTATTCGTCCTCAGTAGGCTTCCTGGTGCTGTGCGCCCTGGTGCCGTTCTTCTGGACGTCGCTGACGCTCGAACAGTTCGGGGTCGGGGTGATCACCGGCGTGGCCTCGGCCATTGCCCATCTCATGTTCGTGCTGGCCTATCGTCACGCCAGTGCGACGGTGCTTGCGCCCTTCTCCTATACGCAGATCGTCTGGGCCAGCATCATCGGCTTCCTGGTGTTCGGTTCGGTGCCGGGCGTCTGGACCTATGTGGGCGGCGCGATCATTGCGGCAAGCGGCCTCTATACGGCCCATCGCGAGCGGCTCAAGTCCCGCGCTCTCCGGACAACCAAGTCGGCTCACTGAGCCGACCTGGTTTCAGCTACGGGCGTCTTACCAGCTCGGCAGGACGTTGCCCTTGAAGCGCTCGTTGACGAAGGCCTTCACATCAGCCGAGCGATAGGCGTCGACCAGATCCTTCACCCACTGCTCGTCCTTGTCCTTGGTGCGGACGGCGATGACGTTCACATAAGGGCCTTTGGCATCCTCGCGCAGGATGGCGCTCGCGGGGTCGATGCCGGCATCGACCACGTAGTTCGTGTTGATGGAGGCGGCTGCCACATCGTCCAGGGAGCGCGGAGTCTGGGCAGCCTCAAGCTCGATGATCTTGAGGTTCTTCGGGTTCTCGACGATGTCAACCACGGTCGGCTTGTAGCCTACCCCATCCTTCAGCTTGATGATGCCCTTGTCGGCCAGCAGCAGCAGCGAGCGGCCGCCATTGGTCGGATCGTTCTGGATGGCGATGGTGGCACCGTCGGGCACCTCATCCCAGCTCTTGTACTTCGACGAATAGATGCCGAGCGGGAAGTTGACGGTGGTGGCGACACTCACGATGTCGAACTTTCGGTCGGCGACCTGGTTGTCGAGATATGGCTGGTGCTGGAAGGAATTGGCCTCTATCTCGCCGGCATCGAGCGCGGTGTTCGGAATGACATAGTCCGAGAACTCGACGATCTCGATGTCGAGGCCCTTTTCCTTGGCAATCGGCTTCACGCGCTCGATGATCTCGGCGTGCGGTCCGGGGCTCACGCCGACGCGGACGGTCTTGGCGTCGGCATGGCTGACGAGGAAGGCGGTGCTCAGGGCGAGAGCTGCGGCAAGTGCTTTGAGTGACATGGTAATGTTCTCCGGAATTCAGACGGTGACGCGGGCACGCTTGTTGGCGCGGCGGGCGAGATACTCTCCCAGGGACTGCAGACCCTGGACCAGGACGACGAGGACGATGACGACGGCAGCCATGACTTCGGGCATGAAGCGCTGGTAGCCATAGCGGATGCCGAGGTCGCCGAGACCGCCGCCGCCGACGGCGCCGACCATGGCCGAATTGGCGACAAGGCTCACGACCGACAGGGTCAGACCGAGAATGATGCCGGGCATGGCCTCGGCCAGCAGAACCTTGCGGACAATCTGGAAGGGGGTTGCGCCCATGGCGATGGCAGCCTCGACCAGGCCCTGATCAACCTCGCGTACGGCGGTCTCCACAATACGCGCGATGAAGGGTGTGGCGGCCACGCAGAGCGGCACGACCGCGGCGGCGGTGCCGATGGAGGTGCCGACCACGAGGCGGGTGAAGGGAATGATCGCCACGACCAGGATGATGAAGGGCGTGGAGCGGACGATGTTCACCACGAAGCCCAGCACCTTGTTGGCCAAGGGGGCGGCAAAGAGCTCGCCGCGTCCGCTGGTGGCCAGGAAGATGCCGAGGGGAACGCCCAGAATGGTGCCGATGGCAGCCGAAAGGGCGACCATCTGGATGGTCTCGCCCAGAGCGCGGAGCAGGATGTTGATCAGTTCAGGAGACATAGCCGAGCTCCTCGACGCCAAGATCCAGTGAAGTCAGGTAGGTTTTGGCGCGTTCAAGAGTGTCGCCATCATTGGGTATGGAGACGACGAGATTGCCGAAGGGACGACCGCCGATCTCGTCCACCTCGCCCTGCAGGATCGCGATGTCGCGGCCGATCTCGCGGGAGAGGCGGGTGACGACCGGGTCGGTGGAGTGCTCGCCGGCGAAGATGATGCGGATCAGGGCAGCGCGGCCCGGCGCCGGCTCGTCGTGCAGACGGTCGGCGATGAAGCCGGGCAGGGCGCGCTTGGCGCTGGCGCCCAGGAAGCTCCGGGTGGTCGGATGCTTCGGCCGGGTGAAGATGTCGAACACGTCGCCCTGTTCGACGATGCGGCCGCCATCAAGCACCGTGACCTGATGGGCAATTTCCTTCACCACATCCATTTCGTGGGTGATCAGGATGACGGTGAGGCCAAATTCCCGGTTGATGCGCGCAAGCAGGCTGAGGATCGAGCGCGTGGTCTCGGGGTCGAGGGCGGAAGTCGCCTCGTCCGACAGCAGCAGCTTCGGCTCGGTCGCCAGGGCGCGGGCGATGCCGACGCGCTGCTTCTGGCCGCCCGACAGTTCCGCCGGATACCGGTCGCGCTTGTCGGCAAGGCCGACAAGGTCAAGCAGGGGCGTGATGCGCTTGCGGATCTGGTCCTTCGACAGCCCCTGAAGCTCGAGAGGCAGGGCGGCGTTGTCGAAGACGGTGCGCGACGAGAGCAGGTTGAAGTGCTGGAAGATCATGCCGATGGAGCGCCGCGCCTCACGCAGCGGACCGGCCGCCAGCTCGGAGATGTTCACGCCATCGACGGTGACCACGCCGGTGGTCGGACGCTCGAGGCCGTTCAGCAGGCGCACCAGGGTGCTCTTGCCGGCGCCGCTGCGGCCGATGATGCCGGTGATCGAGCCGCGCGGGATCTCGAGGTCGATGTTGCGCAGGGCGTGGATTTCCTGGGTCGAGCCCCTGGGGCGGAACGACTTGGATATGCCGGTGAGGCGCACCATGGGTTCGGCCGCAGAGGCGTCGCGGGTGACGGAGGCAGCCTGGGCCGCCCGATCGCTGGCACCGGTGCCCTCGCCCTCGAGACTTAATGGCAGAATGCCGGTCTCGAGGCCCGCGGTTATGGGGGAGGTCAGGGACATGGGAAACTCTTTCAACTACGGCAAAAGGCTGGAGCGCCAACCCGCGGTGGCGCTCCAGTCAAGTGAGCTCAAAAGGCCGGGAGGATGGACCCCTTGAACTTTTCCTCGATGAACTGCCGGATCGGCTCCGACCGATAGATCGCGATGTACTTGCGAATGAGCGGGTCATCCTTGCGATCCTCCCGGGCAGCAAAGATGATCGACCACTCGGACTCCGCCTTCTCCTGGATCAGGGCGTCCTCCCGCTTGAGGCCGGCCAGATGGGCGTAGTTGTTCGACACGAAGGCGGCATCGAGATCATCGAGGGAGCGCGGCAGCTGGGCGGCATCGAGCTCCACGAACTGTACCTTCTTCTGGTTCTTGGTAATGTCGAGAATGCCGGCCTTGGTTCCCACGGACGGGTCGAGCTCGATCACGCCGGCGTCGCGGAACAGGAAGAGCGCGCGGGTGGCGTTGGTCGGATCGTTCGGGATGCCGAGACGGGCGCCCTCGGGCAGATCATTGAGGCTCTTGTACTTGGCCGACCAGATGCCGCCGGGGACGGCGATGGCGGTCTCGAGGGGCACCAGCTTGTAGTTGCGGGCGGCAATCTGGTTGTCGAGATAGGGCTTGTGCTGGAAGCTGTTGAGATCGATTTCGCCAGCGTCGAGGGCGGCATTCGGCAGGTTCCAGTCAGAAAATTCAACGACCTCGACTTCGAGGCCCTCCTTGGCGGCGAGCTTGGCAGCCTCGCGCAGGATATCGCCGTAAGGACCGGCGGAGACACCCACCTTCAGGTGGTCGGCCGCGACAGCGGCGGTGTTCGGAGTGGCGAACGCGGTAAAGGCCAAAAGGGCGGCGCCCGCAAGCGTGAAGAAGCGGCGGTTCATTGGGATGCTCCGGATGGGAACGTGGCCCGTTCAGGGCCTGAAACTGTGGTGAGAGTTTGAAAAAATGCGGTGTATCAACACATGTGTCGCATCTTGTGCTCCCGCTCATGGACGGAGCCAGACGGAGACCGCCGGGCGCTTTAGCAATTGGTGACGCGGTGCAAGCTGCTGCTCAAATCCCGCGGCGCCCGCCGAAATGCAGGTCGCAGGGGGATAAATGGCCGATCGGGTTCGTGTTGTCAATCTGTTTGTTCGTAAAAAAGAACGTCTACTTTGGTCTATGTCCAACACCCATGCGCATGCGCGTGGGTCATTGCCTCATGGGAGGGAGACCGATATAGCCAAGGGAGGATGATCGCAGGCAGCGATATCAAGACATGGGCCAGAAACCGGCCGGGACAAGCACATGGCAATCACACTGGATCTGACGTCGCCTGATTTCGAGCAGCGCTTCTTGGCCCTGCTCACCATGAAGCGGGAGGTCGCCGAAGACCTCAACCGGGCGGTCCTCGAGATCATCAATGACGTTGTCCAGCGGGGAGACGAGGCGCTGGTCGAGCTCACCCGCCGCTATGACCGGCATGAGGTGACGGCCGAAACCCTGGCCTTCTCGGCCGAGGAGATCGACGAGGCGGTAGCCAGCGTCGATCCCGAGGTGGTGAAGGCCCTGAAGCTCGCCCATGACCGCATCCGCGCCTATCACGAGCGGCAGCTGCCGAAGGACGAACGGTTCACCGATGCCGCCGGCGTCGAGATGGGACACCGCTGGACGGCGGTCGAGGCGGCCGGCCTCTATGTGCCGGGAGGCACTGCGGCCTATCCATCATCGGTGCTCATGAATGCGGTGCCGGCGAAGGTTGCCGGCGTCGAGCGGCTGGTGATGGTGGTGCCGACGCCAGATGGCAGGATCATGCCAGCGGTGCTGGCGGCCGCGCGGATTGCCGGGATCGACGAGATCTACCGGGTGGGCGGTGCCCAGGCGATTGCGGCGCTCGCCTATGGCACGGCCACGATCCGGCCGGTGGCCAAGATCGTGGGGCCCGGCAATGCCTATGTGGCGGCCGCCAAGCGGCATGTCTTCGGCACGGTGGGCATCGACATGATCGCCGGCCCGTCGGAGGTGCTGGTGGTGGCCGACCGGCACAATGATCCGGCCTGGATTGCGGCCGACCTGCTGGCGCAGGCGGAGCATGACGCTTCCGCCCAGTCGATCCTGATCACTGACGATGCCGAATTCGGCGAGGCGGTGGCGAAGGAAGTCGACCGCCAGGCGGCGCTGCTGCCGCGAGCGGCTATCGCCCAGGCGAGCTGGCGCGACTATGGCGCGATCATTCTGGTGCCGGAGCTCGAGCAGGCGCTGCCGCTGATCAACCGGCTGGCGCCGGAACATCTGGAAATTGCCTGCGATGACCCAGAGGGGCTCGCGGAAAAGGTGCGCAATGCCGGGGCAATCTTCATCGGACGGCATACGCCGGAAGCGGTGGGCGACTATGTGGGCGGCCCCAATCACGTGCTGCCGACGGCGCGTAGCGCGCGCTTCTCGTCCGGCCTCAACGTACTCGACTTCATGAAGCGCACCTCGATCCTCAAGTGCAGCCCCGAGGCGCTGGCCGCCATCGGCGGGGCGGCCATGGTGCTCGGCCGCGCCGAAGGCCTCGAGGCCCATGCCCGGTCGGTGGAGATCAGGCTGAACGCGCGCTAGTCAGTCCGGGAGCGGATCATGGACGGGGAAGGCTCGGATCGCCGCTGCGAAAACTGGCACGAGGACTGCCGGCTGATCGAGGTCACGCTTGACGAGGCCAGTCTCGGCGCCCATTCGCGCGACGTGGAGCACGAGCGCCGGGTGGCGATCTATGATCTCCTGCAACAGAACCGCTTCGAAGTGGTGGGCAAGCAGCGCGGCCCCTACCGGTTGACCCTGTCGGTGGCGGAGAACCGGCTGCTGTTCGACATCGCCGACCAGAATCACGACCCCTGTGCCCTGTTCGGCCTGTCGATGTCGCCGTTCAGGCGACTGGTGAAGGACTATTTCCTGATCTGCGAAAGCTACTACCAGGCGATCAAAGTGGCGACACCCAGCCAGATCGAGGCGATCGACATGGGGCGGCGCGGCCTACACAATGAAGGCAGCGAACTGCTTCGGGAGCGGCTGAGGGGCAAGGTGGAGGTCGATTTCGACACGGCGCGCCGGCTGTTCACGCTGGTCTGCGTCCTGCACTGGCGCGGCTGAGGACCGGGCGCCGATGAGCCGCGAGCTTCCCCAGGCCGTACTGTTTGCCTGCGGCCATAATTCGGTGCGATCGCCGATGGCGGCGGGGCTGATGCGGCATTTCTACGGGCATCGGGTCTATGTTGCGTCCTGCGGCGTCAATGTCGAGGAGCTCGATCCCTTCGCGATCGCGGTGATGGCGGAAATCGGCATCGACATATCGAAGCACCATCCCACCAGCTTCGATGATCTCACGGACATGATGATCGACCTCGTCATCTCGCTGGCGCCGGAGGCCCATCACCGGGCGATCGAGCTCACGCGCCTCCTGCCGCTCGAGGTCGAATACTGGCCGACCCATGATCCGACGCTGGTATCGGGAGCGCGGGAGCAGCGGCTCGAGGCCTATCGCGAGGTGCGCGATTCGCTCATGGACCGGATCCTCAAGCGCTTCCCGCTGCACGCCGCGCCTGGTGTGTAAGGCGACAGGCAGCGGCAGGGGCATGATCTGGACGGTGCGTGCCGAGGGTCGCCATTGCGCCAGCGAAGCAGTAGGTTGTAGTCAGAGTTCGACAACAGTTCATCCGATCCTTCCACCGATCACGGGGCTATCCATGACAGACGATACAGTGAAGCTGGTTCTTGCTAGCGCTTCGCCGCGGCGTGTCGCGTTGCTCGAACAGGCGGGTATCGAACCTGATCTCATCTTTCCGGTGGATGTGGACGAGGAGCCCAGGCGACGGGAAGCGCCACGGCTGCTGGCCGGGCGACTGGCGGCGGACAAGGCGGTGGCGGCGGCAGCAGCACCCACCGTGCGGGCGCTGGGCAAGCATACATTCATCCTCGCGGCCGACACAACGGTGGCGGTCGGCCGGCGCAATATCGGCAAGACCGAAGATCCCGAGGAGGCACGGGAAGCGCTCAAGCTGCTGTCGGGGCGAATGCACCGGGTCTATACGGGCGTGTGCCTGATCAATCCCAAGGGACGGCGGATCGTGCGCATCGCCGAGACGCGGGTGCGGTTCAAGCGTCTTACCAGAGAAGACATCGATACCTATATCCTGTCGGAGGAATGGCGCGGCAAGGCCGGATGCTATGCCATCCAGGGCCGGGCCGAGGCCTTCGTGCGGACGATCAGCGGCACTTATTCCAATGTGGTCGGCCTGCCGATCTACGAGACGGTGGCCCTGCTGCAGGGGAACAATTACCCGGTCTATTACCGCTGGGCACAGCCCAAGGAGGCGTGACGCAGGAAATGGCTGAAAATAGCGGCGACAGGAACAGGGAAGCGAAGAGTGCGGGCGCGCCGGTCTATCTGAGGCCGCGACGGCCGTGCCCGATATGCGGGAAGCTTTCGGTGCAGAAATACCATCCCTTCTGCTCGTCGCGCTGCGCCGACCGCGACCTTCATCGCTGGCTGGGCGGCGTCTATGTCATCCCGGGCAGCGAGCCCGCCGAACTCAGCGAGGACGGCGAGGACATTTAACCCACAATTTCCTTGCAGAACTTTCCAAGAGCGACTGGACAGCCCCCCGGCGATCTCCTATAACGCACCCGCTTGACGCGATTGGCCGGTTCCTCGGCCGTCGTCCATGGCGCCCAGGTAGCTCAGTTGGTAGAGCAGCGGACTGAAAATCCGCGTGTCGCTGGTTCGATTCCGGCCCTGGGCACCATCTTCCTTCAAGATTGACAGGTTACTGGGCGTCTGCCCTTCCCTTAGGGCGCTTATGACGCGCACGCTTGCGCTTTCATCGGACGTCTCCTGCGGGGCGGTTCGCGAAGTGCTGCATGGTGCTTCAGGTCGCTCTTTGGCGCCGTGTCCGTGTTTCCAGATGGGTATGGGGCGGCGAATTACGCGCCTGCCCATGCCGCCTCCAGCTCGTCTGTTCGCCGCCGCACATGCTCGATCAACACGCGCAGCTTCGGAGCGAGGTTCCTGCGGCTTGGGTAGTAGAGATAAAATCCCGAAAAATACGGGCAGTAGTCCTCCAGAAGAGGGATGAGTTCTCCCCGCCCAAGCCAGGGGCGAAAGCTTTCCTCCATGCCAAATGTGATCCCTGCACCGGCAACAGCGAGCTTGATCATTAGCGCCATGTCATTGGTGGTAATGTTCGGGGCCACGTCGACACTGAAGGGTTTGCCTGCGTCAGCGAATTCCCAGCGATAGGGCGCGGATCTCGGCGTCGGTCGCCAGCCGATGCAGCGGTGGACGGCAAGTTCCCGCGGATGCGCGGGGGCGCCGAACCTGTCCCGGTAGGCAGGCGAGCAGACCGCGAGCTGACGTTCGTCGCCGGCGACGGGTATGGCAATCATGTCCTGCGCGATGACTTCGCCGAGACGAACCCCAGCATCGTAACCCTCGGCGACGATGTCGAATTCGTCGTCGGTCACGTTGATGTCCAACTGGATCTCGGGATAGGTCTCAGCAAAGCTTGCGAGGAATGGTCCGGCAAGGAAGCGCTCGGCTATCGAAGAAACAGCAAGGCGCAATTGCCCGCGGGGCCGCTCCCCGAGGCTTCCCGTTGTCTCCACGGCTGCCCGCATTTCGGCAATGGCCGGGGCAACTTGCGAATAGAGGCGTTCTCCGGCCTCGGTCAGGCTGACGCTGCGCGTTGTCCGCCGGATGAGTGCAATTCCAAGGCTTTCCTCCAACCGACGCACACTCTGGCTGACAGCTGATCGGGTCACGCCGAGCCGGTCCGCCGCCGCGCGGAAGTTCCGTTCTTCCGCCACAAGGACGAATACTGCGAGTGCGTTGAGATCCGGGATCACTGGTTAGCACCACTTTCCATTGTGCAAAGAAATAGGCGGCTTATCGCAACAATCCACTGGATTTACCTTCCATGCAACCGCCTGGAGGCGGTCCGTCTGAGAAGGAGATCGACATGGACAAGGTGGTTCTGATCACCGGTGCCTCCAGCGGCATCGGAGCCGGCATCGCGCGCGAACTGGGCAGGGCGGGTGCGAAGCTCGTGCTCGGTGCTCGCCGAACCGACCAGCTGGAAAGGGTTGCCGAAGACGTCCGGAAGAACGGCGGTGAAGTGCTGACCCGGAGGCTGGATGTGACCGAGCGCGGCGACGTTTGCGCGTTTGCACAGGCCGCGCGCGACCAGTTCGGGCGGGTGGATGTGATGGTCAACAATGCCGGCGTCATGCCGCTATCGCTGATGTCCTCGCTGAAGGTCGACGAATGGGATCGGATGGTCGACGTGAATATCAAGGGCGTGCTCTATGGCATCGCCGCCGTGCTGCCGGAAATGACAGCACGCGGATCCGGCCACATCATCAACATCGCCTCGATCGGCGCGCTGACCGTTTCACCAACGGCCGCCGTCTATTGTGCCACGAAGTTCGCGGTGCGGGCGATCTCGGATGGGCTAAGGCAGGAAAACGACCGGATCCGCGTTACGTGCATCCATCCAGGCGTCGTGGAAAGTGAACTCGCCAATACAATCACGGACCCCGCAGCCGCGGATCTGATGCGAAATTACCGCGCCATTGCCCTCAAGCCCGAGGCGATTGCAAGGGCGGTGCGTTACGCGATCGAGCAGCCCGAGGACGTGGACATCAGCGAGATTGTCGTGCGTCCGACGGCGGCAAGGTAAGGGACAGCGGCCATGGCAGGCCGGTAAGGGTATAGAAAATGGCGCCGGCAAGCGCTGCCGCCGGGAGCCATTGGGGAAAGTGCAGGCTTGCCACCGCCGTGATGCCAATGGCGAGGTTGCCGAAGCCGATTTCCATGACCAGCTTTTCAGCCGCCGAGTCCGGGATGCCAAAAATGTCCCTCGCTGTGAAGGAAGGCCTGAACAGCTGCCAGAGGCCGGCGACAACCAGCCGCCAGCCGACACCCCAGTAAACGAACCATTTGCCGATGGAAGGTATCAGCGGGCTGCCGGATGCCATGTCCTGCGCGATGCAGATGACCGGCAGGACAAACATCAGCAGCAGGATGGCCAACAGATGCATGGGCGCTACCTCGGGGCGGCATCGTTACCGGAGAATGAGCCACAAGCATCGACTGTCAGCAAGTGTTTGACAGTTACGGTGACCTGGCGGCGATTTCGCTCCCGTACAGCCCAGATCGCAGTTGGCTTGAGCCGTATGCGGGAAGAGCAACCTCGGCCACGATCGCCGGATGCATGGCAATCGTGGCTGCTCTTGCGGGTGGGCGTCCGCCGGACAGTGGGTGCGCTGCTCAGCGCCTTGCGGCCAGATTGGCAGCAATCACGGTGAGCAGCTCGAACATCATGGTGGCGCCGGCGAGGGCCGTCATGCCGCCGACATCAAAGGGCGGGGCCACTTCCACTACATCGGCGCCGACAATGTTCACGCCGTGCAACAGGCGCAGCATCTGCTGGGCCTCGCGGGTGGTGAAGCCGCCAACTTCCGGCGTACCGGTGCCGGGGGCCATGGAGGGGTCGATGGAGTCGATGTCGAAGGTGACGTAGGTCGCGCCATTGCCGACGATGGAGCGGGCCTCGGCCATGACATCCTCAGCACCGCGCCGGACGAATTCCTCCATGTAGATGATGCGGATGCCCTGCTCGCGAGCCCAGTCGTGCTCGCCCGGCTCGTAGATCGAGCCGCGGATGCCGATCTGGACGGTGCGCTTCGGATCGAGCAGCCCTTCCTCGATGGCGCGGCGGAAGGGCGTGCCGTGGGTGTAGAGATTGTCGCCGAAATAGCGGTCATTGGTGTCGGAATGGGCATCGAAATGGATCATGCCCACGGGACCGGACTTGGCCACGGCACGGAGGACGGGCAGGGTGGTGAGGTGATCGCCGCCGGCGCCCAGCGGAATGGCCCCTGCCGCCACGATTCGGGCAACGCCCTGCTCGATGAGGCGCAGACCGTCCATCAGGTCGATGGGGTTCACTCCCACATCGCCGATATCGGCCACCCGGGCGATCGAGAAGGGCTCGATGCCGGACACATGATGCACGCGCCGCATCAGGCTCGACTGGTTGCGGATCTCGCGCGGGCCATGGCGGGCACCGGCCCGATTGGTGGTGCCGCCGTCCCAGGGGATGCCATAGAGCGCAATGTCGAGACCTTCCGGGGAAGGCACCAGGGGCAGGCGCATGAAGGTGGCAATGCCGGCAAAACGGGGAACCAGACTGGCATCGACAGGCTGAAGCCCTTCATTACTCATGACTTGTGACGCTCCCTTGCTTTCTCTCTGTTCGTTGTAAACGGTACGGCCCAAGCCCGGCGGTTCGTCGTAACCGCTGCGGCCCAGGCCCGGTGATGGCGATCCTACAGGTTGACCACGATCAGGTCAGGGGAGATGTCGGTGAGGGGGTGCACCCCGCTGTCCGTCACCTCCACCGGCATGCTGCAGCAGACGCAGCCGATGTCCTGCTTGTAGAGGGCGGGGACGATATGGACCGTCATGCCCGGCCGGATCACGGTCCTGTCGTTCGGCCTGAAGGCCAGCACTGCACTCTCCGCCCAGGTGGGCTGCATGCCGATGCCGATGCCATAGGCAGCGCGGACGGTGAAATATTCGGCGTAAGGAGTCCTCTCGATGGCGGCGCGCACCACTGCATCGGCATCGTGCGAGGTCATGCCCGGTTCGATGCCGGAAAGACCTGCCTCGAGCCCGGCCCGGGAAGCATCATAGAAGCGCTTCAGCTCGTCCGAGGGCTCGCCGACGACAGCGACGCGGAAGACAGGCGTGTTGTAGCGGGCGACCACCGCGGCAAGCTCGGTATTGATCAGGTCGCCGGGGCGGAGCTCAGCGCCGATCCAGGAGCTGTGGGCCTGGAAGGTGCGCAGGCCGGTGGGCACGAAGGGCCCCATGGACATGGGCTCGCTGCCGAGCTTCACGGCGGTGGAGAAAAGGTCGCTGGCAATGTCGCGGTCGGTATGGCCGGCGCGGATATTGCCGAGGGCGGTGCGGATCGCCGCGCCGGAAATGGCGCCGGCCCGCCGCAGATAGTCAAGCTCGCCCGCGGACTTGATGGCGCGGAACTTCTCCACCAGACCGCTGGCATCAACGAAATCGACATGGGGCGCGTTCGCCTTCAGGCGTTCGAAGCCGGCGACCGACAGGCACATGGAGGCGTAGTCGATCCCGACCCTGCTGCCCGACCCGACCAGGCTCTTCACCTGACGGGCGAGTTCCTCGTAAGGATCCATGGAATCGAGGATCGAGCGGGTTTCGGTGGCCCAGGATCCGGCAGCGCGGGCGCGGACATTGCTCATCTCGGTGTGGCGGCCGATCCAGATGCCATCGCCCTTCGCGGTGATGGCGAGCTTGAAGACGAAGTTGCTGATGAGGCCGGTGAAGATGCCGGTGAGGTAATAGAAGTTCGGCGGGGTCGAAACCAGAAACAGATCAAGGCCACGGGCCTGCATCTCTGCTACGACGCGATCGCGCCGCGCGATGAATTCTTCCTTCGGAAAGGCGAGGCGGACATCCGCCGGCGCTACCGCTTCTGATGATACTCCGGATACAGACATGAATTTCCCTGGCGCTCGGTGGCTCGGCCTAATTCGAGCCTGCAGACAGCTTATGCGCATGTTTGCGACAGAGGGAGTCCCGAGGCAGGCAAGGCTCGGTCTTATCAGCCACATTTCTTTCGGGAAGAGCGGAAGTGTCGCCGGGAAGTCTCCCGAAAAATGAAGCATAAGGGGGGCGGGATTGCTATTGGTGGCGCGTCGCGCGCATATCCATGGAAGTCGGACCGAGGAGCGGATGGCGATCTTCACGAGCCAGTGTGGCGAGCAGACAGCTGGAAAACCCAGGGGACTTCCGCCCGGGAAAGGGCGGCGCTGATGGAGGCGCCGGTCGATCATCGCGCGCAGCGGCTCAAGGCCGAACGGTGGCTCAGGGCGCAATGCGCCATCGCCAAGCGCCCGCTGCATGTCGCCTCGATGCTCGGGGTGATTGCCGGGCTGCTGGTCATCCCCCAGGCCTGGCTGTTCTCGTCCGCCGTCAGCCCCATCGTGGTCGGGACCGGTTCGTTCGGCCAGAGCCTGCCCTGGCTGCTGGCGCTCCTGCCGCTGTTCCTGGCCCGTTTTGCCCTGGGGCATGGCGCCGATGTCTTCGCCATCCGGGCAAGCGGCGAGATCAAGGCTGTGACCCGAAGGGCGGTGTGGCACAAGCTCATGGCGCTGGGGCCGAGCCATGCTCAGGAGAAGTCGACCGGGGCCCTGGCCACGACGGTGATCGACGGGGTCGACACGCTTGATCCCTATTACGAGCGCTATGTGCCGCATATGGGGGCGGCGCTGGTCGTGCCGCTGGCGGTCGCCCTGTTCGTGTTGGTGCAGGACTGGATCTCCGGCCTCGTGCTGCTGTTCACGGGGCCGGTGATCCCGGTCTTCATGATGCTGATCGGCTATGGCACGGAGAAGCTCAACCAGCGGCAGTGGCGCAAGCTCACGCAGCTCTCGGGGCGGCTGCTCGACTCGCTGCAGCGGCTGGCAACCATCAAGGTCTTCAATGCCGGCGACCGTGAAGCGGCGGTGATCGAGAGGGCCTCGGAAGACTATCGGCGCAGCACCATGAGCGTGCTGCGCATGGCCTTCCTGTCGTCGCTGTCGCTCGAATTCTTCGCGACCGTGGGCGTGGCGGTGGTGGCGGTGCTGGTGGGCTTCCGGCTGCTCTATGGCCAGCTCGATTTCGAGACAGGCTTCCTCGCCCTGCTGCTGGCGCCGGAATTCTACGCGCCCCTGCGGCGGCTGGGGTCCGATTACCATGC